>Ga0265297_10000166_pt1 | contig 218273 bp, 199 predicted proteins | sample Munlanlwell13791_FD_192502 | JGI IMG/M metagenome (GOLD analysis project Ga0265297, IMG submission 192502) | Leachate microbial communities from a municipal landfill in Southern Ontario, Canada - Leachate well 137-91 | ecosystem: Engineered > Solid waste > Landfill > Unclassified | place... | reverse complement strand
CCGGTCAGTATTCGGAGTTTAATTGGACGTGGTACCTTGCGGCCCAAATCCATTCAGTAGCTCTACCACTGCCGGGAACGCTCTGGGGCTATACCTAAATATATTTCGGGGAGAACCAGCTATCTCTTGGTTCGATTGGCATTTCACCTCTAACCACAGTTCATCCCCCCACTTTTCAACGTAGGTGGGTGCGGCCCTCCACTGCTTTTTACGGCAGCTTCGGCCTGACCATGGTTAGCTCACCAAGTTTCGGGTCTAATCCCTACTACTTCAATCGCGCTATTCGCACTTGCTTTCGCTTCGACTCCGTTTCCTTAGAAACTTAGTCTTGCAGTAGAGATTAACTCGTTGGCTCATTCTACAAAAGGCACGCCGTCGCCCATCCAACACACAATGTTGGAAATACGAAGCACGAAATCCTAAATCCTAAACAAACCCGAAGCACGAAATCATAAAACTAAAAAATATTTAGTTTCTAATTTGTGATTTAGAATTTGTTTCGAATTTCGATATTCGAATTTCGAATTTGCCAGCACTCTGTGCTGGACAGGCTCCGACTCTTAAACGAACACACGGTTTCAGGTACTATTTCACTCCCCTAACAGGGGGACTTTTCACCTTTCCCTCACGGTACTAGTTCACTATCGGTAAGAAGTAATATTTAGCCTTATCAGATGGTCCTGACAGTTTCCGGCAGGATTTCACGGGTCCCACCGTACTTAAGAAAAATTACTCAGAGTGATTTGCTTTTCGTTTACGGGACTGTCACCCTCTATGGTTACTCTTTCCAGAGACCTTCAACTAAGCAAACCATTTTTGACTCCTGATCTGGTCTATCGCCCAGCAAATGTAAAATTCTTTCAACCCCCTCCTGTACAACGCCGATAGGCTATAAGTACAAGAAGGTTTAGGCTCTTCCCTTTTCGCTCGCCGCTACTGGGGGAATAACTGCCGCTGCACAGCAGCGGAGTTACAAGTTAATAGTTAAGAGTTAATAGTTATGGTTGTCCCGACAAGTCGGGACTTCCAAAACTTTTCACTGTTCACTTTTCACTTTTCACCCCGATGCTGCGCATCGGCTCTTTGTTCTATTTTCCTCGCGTTACTAAGATGTTTCAGTTCACGCGGTTCCCTCCTCATTGGCTATGTATTCACCAATGGGTCACACCTAAGTGTGGGGTTTCCCCATTCGGACATTCCCGGATCAGCGGGTGTTTGGCCCCTCCCCGAGACTTTTCGCAGCCTACTACGTCCTTCTTCGGTTACTTCTTCCAAGGCATCCACCGAGTGCTCTTGTGTAGCTTGATCGCTTTTGTTTTCTTAATAAGGCTAGTGCCTTACAACTTAAATCGGCGATTTAAGAAAACCATTAATTTGATTTTTTCATTGATGCCCAAGTTTTCAATGAACGAAATCTTCAAATGCGTGACTGGAAGGGATACTAAAATGGTCGCATTCCATCCTTCGCTCAGTCTCATCAGAAATAGGTCATTAGCCTCTTCTGATATAGATTGTGCTACGGAGGATTGTCTCTTGCCAAAGGCAATTAGACAAAAAAATAGCAGGGGTTCACCCTGCTTGTGTGAGACCTAAGTTAGGTCCGCTTTATGCAGGCGTGAAAGTTAGTAAATTCAAATCAGCCGAGTTGGAAAAACCGGAAGCAACTATATATATGTAGGTGTAACTCAAACGCGAAATTGATGAGATATATGGGTCGCCTTGCGACTAGTGAGTATTCTACAATATGTCATAAATCCACGCAAGCCCCTTTCGCCATTTTGAGACAAAAAAGTCAAGTCAACGGTGTCTCTAAGCTGTAAAATTTACCTCTAATCCCTTTTTTCTGTCATTGCGAGAAGTCCCGAGTTGGTCGAGGGACGACGAAACAATCTCTCTGCAACCAGATTGCCGCGCGGAATTTATCCTGAACAAAGTCGAATGGGCTCGCAATGACAATAACTGCTCCAACTCATATCTTCCGAGATCTTCTACCGGGCTAGACTACAGAAGAAAATCCGCTTTGGGATTGACTAATAGACGACTGTGGGGTATTATGCTGGTATCTTAATTTGGTTGCCCCGAAGGGCAGAGGTGTACCATGACAATTGAAATTCCTTACGCAGCTTGGATCTGGGTACTCGGGGTTGTTGGCAACGCATGGTATTTTCTGCCCAAACTGGCAGAGTGGTACCGTGACAAACAGGCCGCGCCCGGAGAAAGGGTTATGACCGAACTATTGGAAACGATCGGCGATCGAGATACAAGCGCATTGCCACCCATCGACCTACTGGTTATAGCCGGTGACCTGTTGTCACCGTGGGAGACAAACTGTATCCGGACAATCGTCGCCGCAATGTACACAGTAGCAGAAGTGCATCGGGACCGCCGGGAGCTGCCAACAATCGACATTGATTTCATGATGGAAAAGCGACTAGATGGCTGCTACTCTGTTCTCCGCTACTTGAGAGGTACTTTCAGCCCACTTAAAAAACATCACCCTATCGGAAAGTGGGTCTACTACGATGCCGCTCTGTTCAATATGATGCGCTCTGCGGGGCGATACTTACTAGTAGCTATGGTGACTTCCCAAGGGAGTCCCTACCATCAGGAAGAAATTCCTTCGAAACCATACCTACTCGTCATCTTCGGGTCCCCCACGTTAGATCCTTGCCCCTCCATTGTATGGGCTTTCCCTTATGACACGGGAATACCAACGGATTGGTTAGATCGGATTGGACCCTCATTCATTAAAGAAATCGCAGACCTTCCGTAAGCCAAACTGTTATTGGCTAAAATGGGTCTCACTACCTAGTGAACCCATTTTTTTATTCCCCACCTTAATATAATGGGCCTATGATCTGCCACGTTAGAAAACCAGCTCCGAGCTGGACAAATAGCCAGCCGGCTTCTATGATGGCCTCATCTTGAATCTTGAGGTGCACTATGTGTAATGACGCTGCTCCCGGAGCAGACGGTGGCAAAGCTGAATTCTTTGTGGCAATAGCACAAGTGGCTCTCATAGGAGAGCTGACCAAAGTTCAGGCGCTGAACGGTGTGTCTGAAGTCAAGCTGGCAATCCTCCATTCACAAGGGGATGACGAGACGCGTGCTTTAATCGTTGTGGTGTTGCCACAGCTGCTGTTCGGCATCGAGCACTCCTTTGCCACATGGGAGGCTGATCACGGCGGTATCGTTCTTAACGATCTTTGCCCCGATCGCGGCGGGCCTGCACTCCAGATCGTGCTCAACCAGATGAAGGATGCGGTCAAGTGTTATGAGGTAGTGGAGTTCGCAGAGTCGAGGCGCGAGCTTCAAGAGCGGATCACGAATGGGCTCGGCCGGCTGGAGGAGTTGATAGCTCCCCCGTCTACTGTTCTGCTCTAGCGTTGCTCCCCAAATGCTTGTAAGAGCAGGTAACCAACCCTGCTCTTTTTTTAATTCATTGACGCAAATGAGTCATGGTTATAGGATGTGGGCATCTTACTTTTGCCCTTCGGGGTAGGAGGTGTACCAATGCCTATTAGTGAGGCTTCTGTGGTAGAACCTCTGCTACCGTTAACAGTGGCAGAGGTTCGCGATGGAATATCCACGTTGCAAACCTGGAGACTGATGAACAATAAGTGGTGGGAACCAACACAGAACGCAAAATACGTTGAGCTGGTCAGGACTTTTCTTGGGAGAATCGACCCGTCACAGTGGGCTAACTCGCAAGATTTTCCCTACGTAGGGATGGTTCCTCCGCTGCTTGAACACATGATTGGCTGCTGCAACGCATTCGTCTGTGGCGATGGGGCGGACAAACAACGAATGGGTCACGCTCAAGCTCTAATGAGGGGGTTAGAGCTACTATCTGCGGCTCTGACTCCACTCGCCCCTTATTGCTAAGGAGTCTCGGAACAACAAAGGAGCGGGATAATTAACCCGCTCCCCTTTTTATGTTGATACAATGGAGGTGCTACTTGTCCCGTTAGAAATTTAGAAAACGGGCAGTCTGGATAGAGCAAAATCTACCTATGATTATACCAAGCACAAATTTCTAACGGGATGGAAGAACTGAAAAAAACTCTCGAAGGGATAAAGTATAAGCGGAATCCACACCTGCATTCCGACCTGCATTTGCTGGTGGAGGAGGTTCGGCAGAAGTTTGGCGAGACCGCGACTAAAGGAGTTGGCTCGTTTAGTTTTTATTTGGGATTTTTTAAAAGATTAGGCGTCCAGAAAGTCCGCCGGATTTTGGCGGAAGTGGAACAGGCGAGTGTGGATCATCCGGAGAAACTCTTTTGGTACTTAGTATCAAAAGAGTCGAAAAAGTAATTTATTACTTTTGAGCTGTGGCGCCTGCCCCGTAAGCGACGCTACTGTAATAACAGAAGGTACTTCGTTTTTCAGTAAGGAGCCGTACGGGGGTGGAAGGTGAAAAACAAAAAGACCATTCCTTGCCCAGGGGAATGGTCTTTGGGAGCGATTGGGCACTAGTTCGAAGAGAGCCAGACAAATGCCAACTTCGATTTTGGAGGATACACCATTAGTCTCGATGGTATCCGCTCTTACTGGGCAGAATCCGGCAAGGCATCAGTAGTGGCCATGTCGACTGGCTGATGAAAGTAGACCCAATAGCCTTTGTCATACCCGCGCGGATTATGACTATTGCCTCCCGTCCCGTCTCCGCACATGGCGACTAGCTCCAGCTCGGGATGATCACCAATAAATTTGGATAGTTCATTGCCGAAGTCAGCCCCAGTGGATGAGAAATAGTACAGACCATTGCCGTAGTCAATGACGCTGGTAGCATCGTTGACGGCATTACTGTCGAAAGAGGGGCATCCTGATGTCATGGCAACGATAAGCAAAGTTGCCAACGCAAAGCACAACGCTCTCAACGTTTTCTCCTTTTGGGGTACACCCCCGTCAGATGAGTTTACAGTACCAAAAAACTGGCTTCTGGTCAAGATTATTCAATGAACGTGCAACGAGCACTTAGCCCAGTCTCCTTTTTGCCTTGCCAAAAGTAACCAATGGCCAGAGGAAACAAGACACTCAAGCTCCAATGGCGGAGAACAAAAAACTTAACTGATTTGAAACTTCAGTTTTTTGCCTACGGCGGCAAATGCCCTGTTCAGCACATCTATACTCGGGTTCATCTTGGCATTTTCAATTCTTGAGACTGTTTCCCATGCCAAGTCAGCCTTTTTAGCAACTTGGCGCTGAGTCATCCCTCGTTTTTCGCGTGCTTTAGTTAAAGCTACGGCAATGTCGAGCTTCTCTTTTTCGATACCATAAAGCCGTTGAAATTCCTTGTCTTTTTTGAGCTCTTTGATGAAATTAGTCATAGCTTTTCTCCCTCTGATATTGGATATAGTCTCGGTAGTGTTCTCTAATTCTATCTAAATCTTTCTGGGGTATTCGGTCACTCTTTTTCGTAATGCCGTCCAGCAGAACGATCTTTTTGCCAAGTGTTATAAAGTAGAATACTCTTCCGCCGAATGTAGCTCGAAGCTCCCAAATCTTTTTTTCGACATTTTTGGCATGGGGAAACGGTAATACACCTTTTTCTTCTCGTAGCTTATCAACTAGAGCCACCATTTTGGCGACATCTCGCTTGTTTTTAAGTCCCTTGAGATATTCCTCAACTGGCGCTCGATTATTGCTTTTAAGGTAATAAACTACCCTATATTCTTCTGCTGTCATTATTAGTATATGACTTATATGTCATAGTGTCAATACTTTATTGTCCCAGTCGATTAGTTCAGTGGGTTATCTCGGACTATTTGGTTCGGATTCGGAGATATGAATTGTCTTCCGCTTAAAGATATTGAGAATGAGGATGAGAACTGTTACATCGTAGATAAACAAATAAACTGGATATGCCATTTCGTGGAATGAGAGATTTTGAAGTGCTAATAGCCCGAAGACTTCAGACACGACTGACATGCCCCAAACAAATGGGGTTTCTGTTGATGGGTCTTTGAAGGTCTTAATCATGGTTGGGATGCCAAAACATGCGTCAGCTAAGATAGCAAAAATCAAAGCGAGAATTGGCATATCCAGCACCTGCCATAAGACAATACCAAGCAAGCCGGCACCAAAGAAAACATAATCTTGTAGCCCAGTCGACCAAACACCGGTTTTGGTAATGATTGAACCAAGCACAATTAAAACGCATGCTCCGGTATTGCCCCACAAAAGAGCAGTCGCCCAAGTGCTACCCTCCGCCATCATTGCAAAAGCTCCAATAGCAGTGAGAAATCCCCAACCAATCCAGCTTAGGATATGCGGGTTAACTCGTCGTTTGATAATATCGTTGAGATACGGCACACAACCAACTAACACAAAAGCTGATGACAAGATTCCGAATGTGGCTTTTGATAGTAGTAGTTCCATGATTAGAGTTTTCCCGAGTGATACACCACCCGATGGACGGATTTGCCATCCTTGAAGACGGTTTCGAGACCGTAGGTTTTGGTTCTGGCGGTAAGAAGAAAATTTATAATCTGTTCCATTGTATTTGTAACTAACGAATAACCTTCTCTTCTGTCTCAGTGACCAACACGGCTTCGCCGTCGTAAAGCGGATTTATTTTATACCCTACATCCTTAAGTTGCTCTAGAATGATGTCGTCCTTTTCCTTGGAGTAATGTGGCGAATAGGCTTCCTTGGTATAGCCAAGCCCTTTGGTATTTTCCAAATGACCTTTGGTTTTGTCATCCCATGGTTCGGCAAAGCCGATGTCTGGGCCCATAACAATTGACCCAGCACTAACACCAACAAACACTCCTAAATCTTGGGAGATATATTCGGCAATTGTTTTATCGAATCCTGATTCGCGCATTTTCTCAAGCAGGTAAAATGTATTTCCACCATCGAGGAAAATCACATCAAACTTTTTTAGTTCATCGAGAGTGATTGGATGATCTAACTCTAGATTAATAATATTCTCGACTGGTATGCCAATGGCTTCTAAGCGAGCTCTGTCGTTCACCATAAATGACCTATCTTCTTCGACGACTGATGCCGTTGGAATAAATGCAACCTTCGTATCGGATGGTTGCTTACCAACTAATTCAAAAAACTTATTGGTGATTGTGGTCGCCCCTTCGGGAAATCCGTTGGAAGTTAAAAGAATACGCATTTTTTATTTAATCCCGATTACCTCTTTACAAAACAATTTATTGCATTCTTCGCGCATAAAACCACCAATTAACCATGGCTGATTCGGTGATTTGGCTATAATCTCCTCTGCCTTGAAGTTGATTATTCGCCAATTATAATTCTTATTCTCCTCTCGTTTGTCGTGTTCAATCATGTCTTCCATTGGCGCACCAAAAACAATGCCATCCAGTTTGCCCCATACTGCTGCTGACGTGCACATCGCACAGGGCTCATGGGTAGTGTACAAAACACAGCCTTGAAGGTGGCGCGAACCAAGTTTGCGAGCCGCTCGACTAATAGCTACTACTTCGGCATGTTGGGTGGGGTCATTAGTCGATCTGGTAATATTGGTTGCCATAGAGATAACCTCATCGTCTTTGACGACTACTGCGCCAATACCGTAATCCAATCCACCATACGATTGTTGCGCCATATCGATGGCAGTCTGCATAAATTTGGCTTGAGGATGTTCGCTATTCATGCTGTTATTTGACTAGATAAATATTCTGACATTTTCTCAAGAGCTTGGCGACGCATAGAGGTATCATGTTTCTCGTCATCCGTCATTTCTGCCCAAGTCTTGTTGAATCCATTAGGTATAAAAATGGGGTCCCAACCAAAGCCCATCTCACCTTGGGGTTTATTGGCGATAGAGCCGTGCATCGCACCATCAAATATGTGTACACCTGATTCATCGCAAATTGCGAACATGACCATGGCGGTAGCTGTTTTGTCGGTAAAGCCACGAACTAACTGACATAGGCCATCATTGCCCAGGGTTTCTAAAAACCACTTGATAAGTGGGCCGGGCAAGGCCTTCATCTCATGAAAAACCAGCGAAACATCCTCGACTATTACTGGCGATTGGATGATGTCGTAGGCACGTTTGGCTTTATCCTCTACCACAGTTCGGAGATCAGTAGATTGTATCTCCGGCAAATCTAACTTAATATGGTCTACCGGAATTTTAAAATAATTACCAAGATATTTGGCTTTGGCTGGATTACCGGTAATGAAAGTTAGTTTTTTCATTTAATCCCAATTACCTGATATCCATATTTATCAATTTCTTCTTGGGTCCAAGGTTGGAAATTCGGGTCTTTGGTTTTTAGTACAACCGTCACTTCTTTGGTCAGTTCCCGACCGGTGTAGTCTTTGGTGCCTGGATTCCATTCTTTCAACACCAGTGTATCGCCTGTTGCGATATCAAAATCCGCCAAACGGAATTCAAAGGTCTTTTCGCCGGAGGCAACTTTGTCGAAATATTCTGGCCAGATTTTCTTTTCTACGATTCCCATGTTTGCATTATACCCCTTGCAAAAATTAGCTTCCAGAGCTATAATCTTCTCCGAACCTATCGGTTCCGTAGAACCGGAGGTCCACTAAGGTAGAATAGAAATATGAAGAGGAAAATCTTACTAGCTGAGATTCCGCGGGAGCTGAAGGAGCTGAAAGCCATCAGCAAACCCGTGGCGAAAGTGACAAAAGAAACCAAGCAATTGGTTACGGATATGTTTAGTGAAATGCATGCGGGTAATGGCATCGGGTTGTCCGCTCCCCAGCTGGGCGTATTGCAGAGAATTATTATCGCTGAATATAAGGAAGGCAAATCACCGGTGCCGAAAACGGCGATCATTAATCCGGAGATTACTTGGGTATCGAAAAAACAAGTTTTGGACGAAGAAGGCTGTTTGTCTTTCCCGAATCTGTACGGGATGGTGAAAAGACCGGAGAAAATCAAATACCGCGGGCTGGATGAAAATGGCAAACAAGTCGAAGGCAAAGCGACTGGTCTATTGGCGCGAATTATCCAGCATGAATATGATCATCTCGATGGGATTCTGTTCATCGAAAAGGTAGAAGGCGATCTGTATACTTATGAAAAAGAAGACGGGGCAACCCTATAAAACAACCGTCATTCCCGTGAAGACGGGAATCTAGAAAAGAACAGGAACAATTTTTATTTTTTGGTCTGGATTCCCGGGTCAAGCCCGAGGACGACAAATAAGGATATGGAACAAGCAAATTATATTTTTTCTTTTTGGACCCCCAATCAAGTTGGGGGCGACCCTCTAAAATGAATACTTCGCACACATATCGGGTCGTCTTCATGGGGACGCCGGAAGCTGCGGTACCCAGCCTAAAAACATTATTGAACGATGTTCAATTTGAGGTTGTCGCAGTAGTTACTCAAACAGATAAACCGGTTGGCCGAAAGCAAATTGTTACACCTTCCCCAATTAAAGTGTTGGCGGAAGAAAATGGTATTCCTGTGTTGCAACCAGTAAAATTAAAAAATAATCCCGTGCTATGGGAACAGCTACGAGGGTTAAGCCCAGATGTAATGGTAGTAGTGGTGTACGGTAAAATCTTACCGCAAGAAGTTTTGGATATCCCAGCCCACGGCATCGTTAATGTCCATCCATCGTTTTTACCCAAATATCGCGGCACTTCGCCAGTCGTTAACGCCATCTTAAACGGTGACAAGGAGACTGGCGTAACAATAATGAAACTAGAGTTGGAAATGGACAGTGGACCGATTATTGCCAAAAGCCAACCCATGATTATTTCCCCTACCGATACCACTGCAACACTCGCCGCAAAATTAGCTGAAGTTGGTGCAAAAGTTTTGATAGAAAGTTTGCCAAAATATTTGAATGGTGAAATTACACCAACTCCGCAAAATGAAGCGGGAGCGACTTATGTAAAAATCATCCAGAAAGAAGATGGGCTGATCGACTGGCATGATGATGAAGAAATAATTGCCCGCCAAGTGAGAGCCTACACTCCGTGGCCGAGCGCATATACGAATCTGAACGGACAACCAATAAAGATTCTGTCAGCCGAATTTAACCCAACGGTGGAAAATCCCAAAGGAACCATCGCAAAAATCGATGGCCGGCTTTACATCGGTAAATTAAAAATCAATCAGTTACAGCTAGCCGGTAAAAAACCGATGGACGGAAAATCTTTTTTAGCAGGTTATCCACAGATGGTGGGAACGAGACTAATCTAAACAATCTGACCAATCTTCACCCCTACTACGCTAAAGCTTCCGCCGTCGCTAAACCTACTTCGCCAAGGCTACGAAGGTCGAGAGCTATGGTGGACAAGACGAAGGGTCTACGACAATCTAACCAATAGGGGGCAGTAAAAAGTTAAAAGTGAATAGTTTTGGTGGCGCCTATGGCACTATTTTTGGTCATTGCGAGAAGTGAAATGACGCCCGCCCGCAACGATTCGCCAGCCCGCAGTAGATACAGCGTTTCTGGCGGGCGTAGCGATTCGGGCAGGAAGCAATCTTTAGGGGTACTAGATTGCCGCGTCGGTCACTTACGCTTCCTCCTCGCAATGACCGCTTATAAGGATTCCCACACTAGACGCTAGATACTAGATACTGAATACTAGATACTATTTTGCTATAATGAATTTGGTCTTATTCGTACACTATACAAGTCATATTAAGTAAGAGAGGGAGGCCCAAATGGCATATCTCTATCTCTTGATCGGTATTGTAGACCTGATTTTGGTCTTCATTAACCGTGACTGGGGTTTCACGTTAGCGGTGATACTCGGTATCATCTACGTGATTTTTGGTCTTTACGAGATCTTTATGCCCCGCAAATAATCCTGTACCAACTGGTACTGGGATAGGATTTATCCAGTTCTTATAGGATCCTAATAAAATCCCCGCTTAATGCGGGGATTTTATTGAGAGTTCTTGCCGTCATGCTGAATTTATTTCAGCATCTACCCACCCGAACGACCAAATCATTCAGTCGGACAGGGATCCTGAAACGAGTTCAGGATGACAAAAGAAGATAAATCAGAATACTAGTGAGGACGACTTGTGGCAGCAGACCAATTACCCAGCTTTTCGGCTCGCGGGAATATTGTAGGATGGCGGTGTGCCAATTATGGAATTGTTTTTGAAGCGGCAATTCGTTCCATTTTGGCCAAAAGACACCGGGGAGTTCAATAAAGTCTGGCAAACAAGCAAACATACCGACAGTAAATGCGTACCAACGGATGGGTTCGGGGGTTAACCACCACCAAAGCTCAATGGCCAACCAGCCGTCCAAAATGGATAGCGCTACGTTGGCAAAATTCAAATGATGTCCGCCTAGCGTGTCTCGATGGGGAATGGCATCCAATACGAAATGCGAACCAACCGCCGCAATGGCGGCGGGGGCAATTTCTGGCACTCCTCCAGCGATAGCAACACCAGTCAAAAAGTGTGGTGTGATCAACATTATTTATTGATGGAAAGAGTGTGATTTAACACATCATTGATGCGGCCAAAAAATCCTCCAACCACTGGCAGAACGCCGAGTTGTTCCAAGATTAAACCACCCAATCCTAATACTAACGCTAATCCGACTGTAGCACCCAGCGCAGTAAACAGCCCGCTAACAAATGAACGGGATATCAGCGTACCCCAACTGGAATAATAACGGTCAAGCGCTCTGGCAAAATCACTTAGAGCTTGATCAGTACGTTGAAGTTTCATGAGTATATTGTATCAAATTACCAGAGAGAGCCTACTCTAACTTATGATGAGTGTCGTTTGACAGTATGAATCTTTGATTTTTATTCTGATAACCAGTCGGGAGCGGTTGTCCTCCATGAAGTGCCAGCCAGAAAATTTTGTGCTACGCTGTGGGTGCTACTATATTAGACAACGATTCGTTCTTATGATGAAAAAACGGAAAATTTCACACAGCAGGGTCAATCACCACCAGAGAGAGTCTGTGCGTGGGCTGGTGCGACCAGCGCTGATCGCGGTTTTGGTGATCGTAATCTTAGCTACGATCGGGACAATATTTTCAAAGGATGACACGAAGGGAGTAGAAGCGGCAACGACAGCAAAAACGATCTATGTCGCTACATCTGGGAAAGATACTAATTCAGGAACTAGCTCGACTAACGCAGTTCGAACTCTTGGCAAAGCAATAGCGCTGGCAAAAGGCTCGACCACAGCACAAGTGTTGTTTTATGGTGGTTCCTATACCTTTACTACTAACGACACTGTCACCATACCCAATAACATGAATATAATCATAGCTGGTTCGCCTAGTCGGACAGTATTGATGAAAAGCGCTAATACGACCATTCGAAACACCGAGGTGATGCTCTCCATTAATGGTTCTATCGCTCCGGGCAAAACATGGTCAATCCAGAATCTGAATTTCTCTACAGTGGGATTGAACGTAAGCGCAGCGGATAGTTTCCAAGGGCTGTCCTCCCCTGGTGGCGGGACTTTAGTGATCACCAAAAATGTTTTTGACTATGCGGCACTACACAGACCTGGCACAAGTGCGAAGATCGTTGCCGCAGGTCGGACAGTAGGAAAGATCTACGGTAACATCTTCAACGTCGCATGGGGAGGAACCATTGGAGCATCCGTCTCTCATTCAGGCACCTTCGGTCTCTCTGGAATAAAAGACGCGGGAGCTTTGTCTGTTTACAGTAATAGTTTTGTCTTCAAGAATACCCTTGAAAAATGTGAAGGGCTAGAAGTCATCAGCCTAGGAAACGGGGGCATCAATGTGTTTAATAATACCTTCACAGCCGACAAAACGAACACCAACGCCCAAGGCATCACACTATGGTGGCCTGGCAGTAAGGTTAATATTTCCAGCAACAAGTTTGTAGGGTCACTAAAAAATGATATCGTGTTGCCCAGCTCGGGGGGAACAGGGTCTGGGAGCCAAGATGTTATCCTGAATAGCAATACGCGTTAGAACGATTCTCTCTACTAACACGCTTGATACAACAAAACCCCCACCAAGCTTGGTGGGGGTTTCAGATAAACAAATTAAGATTAACTTGCAGTACTATTAGCTGCCGCAATCACATTTTTCTGAATGTCATTTAGAGAGTAGTGGACATTGCCTAACCAGCCACCAAATGGGCGAAGGTATTTCCATTTCGCAACCATGGCTTTTGGTTCAGGCGAGCCATCTTCTTCGTCGTATTTGAAGAGCAGTTCGGAAGTGTAAGCGATGGATTCTTCCCATGAAGCAAAATCTCGATAGCCACGATAATGTTTGCTGCCAGAACGAAAGTCCTTCAGCCCCCAAGCGTTGAAGTCGCCTGCCATATTACGACCATAACCACTTTCAGCAGCGGAAACCGCCACGATCATCTGCCAGTTGGGATATTTCACCAAAACCTCGGCTGGCATTGGGCTCTTTTTTTCTGCCAAAAACTCTCGTAGCTCTAAAACTATCGGGTCGGGTGCCGGTTGAGTAACCATAAAATTGGGGGTCGCAAACGAAGAAACGAGGGCAAAGATTGCCCCCAGTAAGTTGTCCATTTCACCTCCTATCGCCTCTGTTACCCCCGATAGCAGATGCCTAGCTAAAGTAGCACAATGGCCGCTGTTAGTCAAATAGCCAAAATATAGTCTGGGACTATAAAAATTAGCTATTTGGAGTCGAATTAAAAAACCCCCGCCGGATAGCGGGGGTTCTTTTGGAGGTTACGGCTCTGGTGGTACTTACACCGCGAAACGTTCGTAGATTACGTCAATGCCGTTCTTGATGTAATCCTTAGGATCAAACAGCTTGCTGAACTTCTCTGGACCGATGACTTCAGCAACGCTCGGAGAGACCCTGCCAAGATCGATTGGTCTGTCTCGCAGAATCACGGCCAGCGACTGGCGAGTCTCGATAGCCTTGAACGAAGCGTCTTGGACGAGGTCGTAGACCTGCTCCGGATTGACACCGGCATCAGTCAAGGCAACCTTAACTCGCTGGGCGGCCCAAGTGTCGTAGGCTCTCGCGAGATTTTCTTCCATAGTGTCTGGGAAGACTTCTAGCCCCTCGATAACCTTGGTCCATTTCTCCAGCAAATAGTAGACCAAGCTGGTAGCATCTGGGAAGACGACTCGCTCGACGCACGACTGGGAAATATCGCGACACTCTGGTGTGGCGATTGACTCCTTCATGCTGGACGCGTAGCCACGCAGAAGCCGAGCTAGACCACGAGTCCGCTCCAGCCAAATCGGGTTCCGCTTTTGTGGCATGGCCGAGCTGCCCTTCTGCTTGGCCTTACGCGGTTCCCGAACTTCGGCAATCAGTCCATGCGACATCACCCACAGAGTTTCAGCCAACCTCTGAAGAGTCCCGCCGATAGTCGCCAGCTCATCCATGTAGGTAGAGTGACGATCGCGCGCCATGATTTGGGTGGATACCCGCACGGGTTCCAAGTCGAGTATTCGCAGAGTCTCGCGTTCCAGCTCTGGGTCCAGACCAGCGTAGCTGCCGATAGCGCCAGACAATTTGGCGAAGCTCAATTCGCTGTCGATGATGTACTCGAGACGTCTAATAGCCTGGTCGCAGGCTTCGACGAAATCGAGTAAGAGCCGGCCAAAACTGTCAGGTTCAGCCAGCTGCCCGTGAGTCCGGGCAATCATTAAGGTGTCCTTGTGCTCAACTGCCTTGGCATAGAGGGTAGCACGAAACTCGCACAGGTTGTCCAGGATGAGTTTAGCGCTCCGACGCAACTGTAACATCGCGGCCGGGTCTTCCGTGTCGTACGACGTAAGCCACCGATGGAACTCGCCGGTATATTGCCCATAGCCAGCTTTCATCATGGCTTCCCGCACGGTCTCAACGAAAGCGGTTTTTTGTGGTGGACGATACCGGATTCGAACCGGTGGCCTCTACAATGCGAATGTAGCGCTCTACCAACTGAGCTAATCGCCCTTAAAACTACTTCGTGGTTAGTTTTCAATACCCAATAAGGGCAATCCTTGTTTGTTTTATTTTCTGGATCCCCGTCTACGCGGGGATGACAGCTATTTTGGTAATTGTCATTTGGTGCTTGTTTGTGATTTGTTATTTAACTTGTTATTGGTTATTGGAAATTGGATATTACAGCTTTGCTGTTTTAGATGTCTTCAAATTCGGTGGAAATTGAGCCGAGCTTGATTATATCACCTCGTGTGGCACCGGCCTTTTTGAGAGTGCCCCAGACGCCCATCCTTTTCAGCACCTTCCAGAATCTACCGGCTGCCTGCTCATTTGTAAAGTCGGTTTTTATCGCCAACTTTTCCTGCGCTGGTCCTTTCACCAGATAGTAGTTTCCGTGTTTGACTACTTCAAACCGAAGCCGAGACAAGTCGTTAACGGTAAAGATCTTTAACGGTGCTTCCCGATCGAGTCGGGTAATCTTTGGAAGATATTTCAGTATCGCCCGCAACAGGTCTTCTACATAAGTGTGGGCAACAGCGGAAATAAAGATCGTCGCTGCGACGTTAAATTTCAGTTTTTTGAGTTGAGCTAGCTTGGTCGCATCGATGGCGTCGATTTTGTTGAAGACTACGATCTGTGGCCGTTTGGCGAGCTCCGGACTATAAGCTTTAAGTTCTTTATTGATAGCAGTAAAAGCCTGTTTGGGATTCGGTTTGGTCGCATCTAACAAGTGAACCAGCATTTTTGTACGTTCAATATGGCGAAGAAATTTAATCCCCAATCCTTTGCCTTCGGAAGCGCCTTCGATAAGGCCGGGGATGTCGGCGATCACGATGCTCTTGTCTTTGTATCTTGCGATACCGAGATTAGGGACTAGCGTGGTAAATTCGTAATCGGCAATTTTCGGGCGAGCATTGGAAATAACTGATAGCAAAGTAGATTTACCAACGTTGGGCAAACCGATTAAACCAACATCGGCAACGATTTTTAATTTCAGCACGACTTCTCGTTCTTCACCCGGCGTGCCGAGCTCGGCAAAGCGCGGGGTTTGGAAACTAGCCCTCGCAAAATGGGCATTGCCGTAGCCCCCTTCCCCACCTTTGGCCAAAATAAACTTCTCGCCATCACGAGTTAAATCAGCGATTAAAAATTCTTGAACCTTATCACCCGTCTCATTAATTTCAAAAACTTGAGTGCCGATCGGAACTTTCAAGATTAAATCTTCACCAGACTTGCCGGCAGATTTTTGTTTGGCACCAGCTTTGCCGGAATCGGCCTGATAAACTTTCCGACGAGTCAGATCAACCAGCGTATTGAGATTATGGTCAGCCATCAACACCACATTGCCGCCGTCACCACCGTCACCGCCATCAGGACCGCCCTTGTTCACATATTTCTCATGCCGAAGAGAGATGGCGCCATTACCGCCATCCCCAGCCTTGACCTCGAATTTAGTTTCGTCGGCAAAATTACGCATACCTTTAGTATCTAGTATCTAGTATCTAGTATCTAGGGGGTAGTACATTTTTATCATGCTGAATTCATTCCGTCATTCTGATAAGGTCATAGACGGATTAGAATGTGGCATCAACCCAAAATCCCTTGGGAGTTATCCTCAAGGGGGTGGGATGAACAGAGCACGATAACATCAATGCAACTCTGTCCGAAAGGTAATTCTGCGCTCTTGTCAGGCCTACGCTCTGGACAGCGACTGATAAGCTGCAACAGCACCAAGATACTTACGACGGGCTTCGGCACGAAGACGCTCGTTCCTGCTCCTGACCTCACGTGTCGTCGCTGCTCTGATTACCTTGTCGGAGATTGATGAAAATTCAGCCCGAGCTTCTCGTGCGACAAGTGTGACTTCCACAACTGCAATCCTGCTATCAAAATAGCCTCTTCCTTGTTGTTTGTCACGGGCTTCAGCAATAAATTTCTCGCCGAGTTCTTGGGTTCTGCGTCTATCCTCATCTACAAGGATCTGAAAATCACCTTCACGCCCAGGATTGGCAACAACATCAGCATATGATTCATCGAGTTGACCGAGCTCTGCTAGTTGATCAGTACAAACACTCATCTCTCGAATCAGCTCCACCTCGGACAAATCTCTAACCCGAGCTCTTTCAGCTTCTTCAGCTTCTCTCTTCTGCTCATCCTCTGAAGATCCTGGTTGTTTTTCGGTTGGTAAGTCATGTTGTTCGTCATGCGAAGTGTAACCTTCTTTAGCACTTCCGTCCGGCCGAAATTCATTGTCATCTTCCGAGCCCAATTGTCCTTGTTCGAAATCCATAGTAGTTAATTTAGAACTTTATACGTTGATTATAATGTGCTTGCGAAAGGTTAGCTAGCCGGGCCGCCAGCTTCGGAATCGTTATAAAGATTTTCTAGGGTTTGTTCTGCCGCTTTGATTTCCGCTGCTTCTGAAGACGATTGTACCTCTACAGCGTCGCCAGCTTGAGTTGTCACTTCTCCCCCAGCCTCACCACTTGTCTGTTCTTTGGTGCTTGAAGCGGTAGTTTGTTCAACTTCTGATTCCTGTCGAGTCTGGCCATCGAGTTCATCTCTGCGTCGCTTTCGGTCTTCGAGTTCAGCTCGCAGCCTATCAATTACTCTCTTATTATAGGAAACTGCTAGCTCATAAGACCCGACACCAAGAAGGGCGCTGTCTGGAACAACATCTAGCATGTGTCGTATTTTACCCTCTGTCTCTGCTACGGCCATATCTAGTCTTTCTCGTTCAGACTTTGGTTGTTCTTGACGTGGGTATTCCGACGGATATCCGGATTCGATTGCCATAATTGTAATTTATAAGTTACTATCGTTTAATTCTGAATTTAACATTTCATCGGCCTTTGGTTTGCCACCGAATAACTTTTGATACGACACACCAGCCAGACCGAAGGCGGACATGGCAAGACCGAAATAGATAAAGACTTCCGGACCGTTCTCTGGTAGCGGTAGATCGTAAGTGTAGCCGGTGTAAGTAGCTTCTTGAGCATCATCACGATGGACTTTGATCTGACGAGTGCTACTGGCGGTTAGATCTGGTTCAGATGGCACCTGAATAGTAATTTGAGTATCGCTCCACGCTGACACGGTAGCTAATTTGGTACCGATATAAACTTTCGAATTGGTACCTTGCGTCCCGAAATTAGTACCAGTAATAACAATTGATTGAGCCAGAGATTTATCTCCGTGAGTCGGGCTGATAGCAGTGATAGCTGGGGTAGTAGTGGAGCCTTCGGCAATAGTCAGCACGGCATCGGTAACGCTATTAAGCAGATCGACACCACCTTCACTACCGGCGACATTACTGTCGGTAGTAACACCGGCGGTAAAGTCGAAATCTAAATTAATTTGACTACCGACCGCAACTTTTGATTTGAATGTCAAAGTGGCCATAATGCCGGTACCGGTAGCATAGCTACCCGGGTCAGCAGTCCGACCAATCTCTACCACACCAGTAGAATTAGCGGTGGCAGCAGGAGTGCTAGTAAATAAGCCATTGCTACCGTAGAATCCCGTTGGATTACCGGTGGTGGTTTTTTCAGCACTAATAAATTCTAAATCAGCCGTATCAAATTGAACAACTGCGTCAGCTCCAGCCGATTCATTGCCAGTACCGATCTTGACCTGAATATCGACGGTAAATTGATCGCTGCCATTGATCGCAACAGTACCGCTAGCAGGCACGAATAACATTTCGGCAGTAGTGGCGGCATTGGCGATAGTGGCGTAAGCCAAAACTGGTAGAGCGGCTACCAGATACATTATCATCAGGTTGGACTTGAGCAAGTTTTTCATTTTTATTTTGGTTTCGGTGCCAAATGATTATTTTATTATACTACACTTTCCTCTTTCTGTCAAGGTTTACTTACCATACTGTTCAAAGAGTAATTGGACATCCAGAGTGTTAACTACCCCATCATGGTTTAGGTCGGCTGGATTGGTAGTCAGACTGTCATTGAAGCTAGTTTGAGCCAATTCGAAGGCACCAATAGCGATATTAGCGGCTTTACCAGCGATCAGCATAAATGGAACAATGATCGGTTTGGTAGTGGCGCTAGTAGCCATGATCGTATAGGCGCCAGTCGGTAGAGACAAAGTAAAGGTGTACTGACCATCGTGAGAAGTCAGGTCAAGCTGGTCTTGACCATACATCGGGTTGAGAGCAATGTCGCTACCGAGTAACTCGATTTTGGCATCAGTCGGAATAGCCGGTCCGCCACTATAAGCGATGGTAATAGTATTGTCGGTAGTGGAATCAATATTGGCAGTTAGGTCGGTGATCGTGTCTGCATCGGTAGTGCTCGTAGCGCTATATTGAATTTTCCAGCCATAAATTGCTGGCTGATTTTCAGCACCAGAAGCGGAGAAATTAGCAGAGACTTGGGAATACCGTCCCGTTGATTGGCTCATTAAGATAGTAGCGACTTGGACATCAGTTACATCAGCAACTGGGACAAAATTAATTTCCGAGAATGATTGAATAGTCGCGGTGGTAAGTGTCATCAAGTCATCACTAGCTCGATAACCAAGCTCAACCGCAGTAGAGGTTGGCAGATAAGCATAGATGTCGATTTGGGAAAGTTCGAGTTGACCGTCACCTAAATCAAGCGCTGGAGAGAGGTAGCGATAGCTGGGAGAGATTAATGCGACATCAGCATCAGCATCAGCATCAGCATCAGCATCAGCATCAGCATCAGCATCGGCGTCAGGAACGACTGGCATAATAAATCCGGTAGCACTTGATTCCGGTATCATGAAGCCCGGCACATCGGCAGAGTTGGCAAAAGCGGCAGTATTGTCGAAACTGGCCGGCAAAGTGCCGATCACCCAGCTTTCAGCACCAACACTACCAGTTAAATTAGCAACACCAGCCAAAACCCGAGTTTGGTCAGTCCCAGCCTTGGAACCAAAGATATGAGAAAGCTGATCTAGCCCACCAGAATAAACTAAGAGTCCACCAGCCACGATCAAGCCGACAAGAGCCAATCCCATCCCCCGCCAATTAATGTGGCGAAGATTGGGTGATGGTAGTTGGTTTAAGAGTTGGTCCATGGAAGATAGTGAAAAGTTAAAAGTGAATAGTTGCGGAAGATTAATTATGGGTGGTAATAGACAGTCTAGTGGCTAGTGGCTAGTGGCTTTAACGGGTTTCATCTGGCAACTGGTCGCCCCACTTGCCGTAATTGAAGTTAGTGATAAAACTGATGTCATTGATGTTGATCTTGCCGTCGTTATTAAAGTCGCCCAAAGCGTCGAGTAAAGTTTGACCGTACTTGGCCCAAGTTTGGTCGATACTAATATCTTGCATGTTGACTTTGTTATTGGTGTCTAGATCACCAGCCTGCAATGTTGGAAAAGTAACGGTGTAACTATCATGGGCACTATCGATAATTAAAGTAGCGGGAGTAGTAGATTTGCCCCATAGGTGACGAGTGGTGCGCGCGTAGATCGTGTAAGTTTTATCCGGCAAGGTAGTGCGAGTCGTAGTTAAAACAACTTTCCCTTGAGCATTAGCGCTTAAGCCAACTCGTTCGAGTTTGTTGATCAGACCATCATAAATCCGGACAGTAAAGCGAGGATGTGGCTTGGTCAAATCAGTTGGTAAGCCGCCCTCAACTGGAATTGTCAGGGTCAATGTCAGAGCATCATCCGAGCTGATAATAGCAAGTTGAGCGGTGGCGATTTGATCTGATTGGTTCGTAGCAGCACCAGTAACGGTAAATAATTGGGCATCAGTTAAAGCGGCGGAATTAGTGGTGGTAACAGTCAAAGTGGCGCTAGTGTCGCTACCACTCAAAGTATTGTCATCAAAGAAGGTGCCGGTTACACCAGTTCCGAAGATGGTGGCGAGGTTGTGAGAGAGCGTAACAGTACCAGTAAAATCGTCGGCACGAGTCAGAGTGATATCGTAAGTGGTGCTTTGTCCACGAATGACTTCGGTAGTAGTTGGAGTAATTTCTAAACTGAATGGTCCGGTTTCACCGCTAATATTAATTCGGCCCAAAGCAGTTGGAGTTAAGATGGCATTTGAATTCTGGGTGTCATAGCCGCTCAATTCAAACTGATAGACACCCGAAAGAGTTGGATCGTTGGCAACCGTAAAGTGAACAGTAGTGGTAACTTCAGTGATACCCGTTGGGATAGTAACGGTTTGAGGAATGTCGATGGCCAGAATCTGGCCGGTAACATCATCGCCGTTGCCACCCACTTGGGTAATGGCGCTAATTCTGATGACTGCCTGTCCGACAAAATCGTTCATGGGGGTAATCTTGATATCAAAACTGCCAGTACCACCGCGAGGGATAGATTTGGTAACATTGCCATCAGTACCAGCAGGATCAACAAAATTGATGACACCGATCGTGGTGGTATCCGCGGCAGTGTATTGCAACGTAACACTTTGGACCCAAGGCTGATCGGTGGCAGTAATATCTGCGCTAGCCATAAAGATGCGGAATCGGATCGACCGCACCAAGTTGGCTTTGCTAGTTTGCCCGAAGAAAGTAGTCGGCAGATTAAATCCGTCAGCCAATTGATATTCATCGGCTTCGGGAATTAAGTAATAACCTTCACTATCAAAACTTGAACCGTCTGCTGTCTGGTTATAAACCGGTTGGTCGCTAGCGTTAAAGAAACCAATCGCAAAGTCAACATCGGAATCGGTGGCTGTTTGACTAAAATTGGCCTGAAAATTATCGAATCGGATCGGGCCGATACCATTAACGACTAATCCTTCCGTCAGTTTTTGAGAATAATAAGTGGCGGATAATGGATCGCCGACAATGGGAATTCCGCTAGAATAATTTGGGACCTCGAAGAATGATGGTTGGTCGCTTGGGTACCAGTTGTTGTTCTCGTCAGATTCTAAATAGGAATTGTCGTGATCAATATGGCTTCTGATGTAAGCGTAGCGGGCTAGGATCGGCACATCTTCGACCACAGCCGTTAGATCCCCCTGACTATCGAAGCTATCGGTATTAATAGTTACAGTACGAGTGATGAGATCGCCGACGGGAGGATTAATTGTTTCGTTGCTAGTATTGTTGGCATAAAACTGAATGCTAACGTACAGTTTTACCAAACCGGTAATGCCAAGATTCCGATTGATAAAATGCAGACCGACTGCAACATCAGTCAAACTGTCTGTTACAGCAGGGTTGGATTGCGGGACTAGTTCAATGCCAGTAGCGCTAAAATCGATACCGGGGGCAATGATAAACGCGTCGCTTTCAGCTCGGTCATATAACACCGTGTAGGCGCCGTCGTTGTCCAGAGTATAAAGTGACAGACGTAACCGGCTGGTAAACTCTTCCGAGGATATCGGGGTATCCCAGTTGAAATAACGCAATTCAATGGCATCTTCAAGAAAAGCGGTATAAGTCTTTTTGGTAATTTCTTGCCAGCTACCATCCGATGCCTTGTACTCCAAGACCGCAAATGGGGTAACGGGAGACACAAAATCAGACCAGTAAAATTTAACTTGATAAAGTTCATGCATGCCTAGCCGACTGCCGGCAGATGGAGTGATGAAATGAACACCAACTTGTCGAATGTAAAGCAAGTTGCTGTAGTCAGTGTACTTGGAAGTTTGTCCGTTACTGGTTTCAGAAACGATCACGGCGATCCGTTGTCTTTCGCCAGCAAATGCCACGTCATCCAGCCCCCAAGTATAGGTGGTAGGATTAGAATTCATGAGGACGCTACTGGCAATTGGCAATTTGTTATACCAGTTACCGTTGGTAGTTTGAGCCTGAAGCCAGATGTCGGCAGTAGTGGAAGAAGAAACGATCGTGTCGCTTTCAAAAGTCCATAAGATCGGCATAGTGCTAGCAGGCGACATTCCGGTAAACCAGACTTTTTCAGTTGGGGCAATCACTTCTACCCGACCGGATCCGGCATGGGCAAAGTTGGTGGATGAACCAATGGCAGTAAGCGCGATTACTAAAGCTAAACTAACCTGAAGCGCCCATGGATAGCGGTGGATCAGAGAATTAAATTTTTGTTTTATTGTTGACATGTGTGAACCAAAAATTACTGACCGGGGTTATTCAGTACTAATTTACCGTCAACGACTTCAAATAGAACGCGACTGTCCCCCTCATGAAGATTGCCGTCGCTATCTTTTTCAAACCAATTTCCATCAACAAAGTTATCACTATTTAAAATTACTGACTGGCCGGCTTTGGTTCCGCGCAAATTCAGTAGATCGATCAAACGGGAACCGAATAAAACCAACGTCAGGATAGCGATCGCGCCACCAAAAATTAGACCCGCTCGAAGGTAATTGCGACGAGGATGGAGAGTCGCGAGTGAAGAGTCGCGAGTCGCGAGAAGTGATCGTTGGTTGACGACTTGTGGTTCGGTGGAAATTGGCAAAGGAGTTGCCTGATTTTCCAACGGATCTGGTAGAATTGGTAATTGATTGAAGTCGTGATTGTTCATAAGAGATGGTTAGTAGATTGGCAGGTGAGAAAAACTAGATATTTCTTTATAAGATTCTGGATGCTTCTGCTGTACAGCAGAATTACCAGAATGACGATGTGGTTTTGTAATTAATTGGTGATTTCCATTGCCAAAACTGGCTTTTGGATCAGCTGGTCAATCTGGGCAGAGACTTTTCCGTACACCATCCAGCCGGTTAAAATCAGGCCTAGGGCTAATACCAAAGCGACCTGCCCATAAAATGGATTGGGGCGGATAGTTTCTTCCTCTTGGTGGCGGAGTTGTTCAGACAACTGCTCTAACATGATTTTTGTTTTTGATTTTAGGAGCAAACGGATTAGTTCATTATATCTGGTTTTCGGGCTTTTGTCAATACATCATTGACGAAACAAGACGGCATATGGTAAAGTTTGCTGGTATGAAAAAAGATATTCACCCAACCTATTATCCGAAGGCCAAGGTTACTTGCTCTTGTGGCAATGTGATGGAGGTGGGTTCAACGACTGAAAATACTCGGGTGGACAGCTGTTCCGCCTGCCATCCTTTCTATACCGGCAAGCAAAAGCAGGTAGAAAAAGGTGGCCGAGTTGAGCGCTTTAGAGAAAAAGTTGCCAAGGCAACTAGCGGTAAGAAGCCAAGCTCGAAGAAGACCAAACCAGCGGCCTAACATATGTCAACAAATCAGAAACGACCTATCACTTGGGTCGTTTTTTGTGCCACAATAAAGGAGACTAATGATTAATATTGCCCCATTTCAAGCAGAATACGACCAACTTCAGCAAAAGTTGGCTGATTTGAGTAGTCTAACTCCGGCGGAACAAGGACGGATGTTCAAACGGCAAGGTGAAGTAAAAGAGATCTTGGAACTGGCGGGCACATTGAAAAAATTAACTCAAGAAATTGCTAGCCATAAGGAGGCGATCAGCGGTCAGGATGTAGAATTGGCAGAATTAGCTCGCGAAGAATTACCCAGATTAGAAGATAAAAAACAACAATTGGAAAGCAAACTGCAACAACTAACTGTGCCCAAAGATCCAGTTGATAACAATGATGCGATCGTGGAAATCCGAGCTGGGGCGGGAGGCGATGAAGCGGCGATCTTTGCCGGCGATCTATTTCGCATGTATACCCGTTATGCGGAAAGTCAGGGCTGGAAAACAGAAATTTTGAATAGTAGCGAAAGTGGCGAAGGCGATGGGTTAAAAGAAATTGTTTTTCAGATCAGTGGTCAGGGTATTTATGGTCAGTTGAAATGGGAAAGCGGTGTACATCGAGTCCAGCGCGTACCGGTAACAGAGGCTAAGGGACGAGTACACACGTCAACCGCCACGGTGGCGGTGTTGCCAGTAGTGGAGGAAACAGAACTGGAAATTCGGCCTGAAGATTTACGAATTGATGTCTTTCGGTCAGGTGGGCATGGCGGTCAAAGTGTCAATACCACTGACTCGGCTGTTCGAATTACTCACTTGCCGACTGGACTGACTGCTACCTGTCAGGATGAGAAATCGCAGACTAAAAATAAACTCAAAGCCATGGGGGTATTGCGAGCCAGATTGTTGGATTTGGAGAGAACCAAACAACAGCAAGAGCGTGGAGCAGAACGTCGCCAACAGATCGGAACTGGTGATCGAAGTGAAAAAATCCGAACTTATAATTTCCCCCAAGATCGAATTACCGATCATCGCATCGGCGAGAGCTGGCATAATATTGCTAGCATTATGGCTGGTAATTTAGAGCCCATTACAGAAGCACTCAAGGCAGAAGAAATTAAACGAATCATGGGAAATGCCGATTAAACCAACAACGGTTGGGGCAATGTTAAAATGGGGTCGGCAGAAATTAAGTTATAGTACGACTCCGGATTTGGATGCGCGGATATTGCTGGCGATGGTAACGCGCCGGTCTCAACAACAATTGTTACAGGATGCTGATCAAAAACTGACCGACGCCCAGAGTCGGCGATTTGTAAATTTGATCAAAAAACGACAGGAAGGCTGGCCGATCGCTTACTTAACTGGCGTAAAAGAATTCTATGGCTTAGAAGTAAAAATCACTCCAGCGGTCTTAATCCCCCGCCCGACGACTGAAGCGATCGTAACCGTAGCGATCCAATTGGCACTAGGCACTCAAGCGAAAACAATTTACGAAATTGGAACTGGGAGCGGAGCGGTGGCTATCGCGCTCGCAAAACAATTGCCAGAAATAAAGATAGTTGTGAGTGATGTGTCCAACCCGGCACTAGCGGTTGCCCGCTGGAATATCAGACATTATAAATTGACTAATCAGATAAAAACGATACGAAGTCATCTGGGTCAGCACATTAAACAACCCAGTCTGATAGTGGCTAATTTGCCGTATCTGCCAACTAGCCTAGAACCAAGACAAGAATTGATGTTTGAGCCAAAATTGGCGTTGTATGCGGATGACAATGGATTGGCATTGTACAAAGAATTATTCAACCAAACTAATTTTACTGCCGCGGTAATTGAATTAGGGGCCAATCAGTACCAACCGATGATAGAGTGGTTGGCTAACAAATTTCCCCGAGCCAAAATTGACTCCGTCAAGGATATCGACGGTACAATCTGTGGGCTACAGATTTTAGCCGGCTAATTCGTGCTGGACAATCGTGGCTGCATCTTTGACGACATTGGCTAACTTGCCGTTGTAATTAGTAATCCGATAATCAAAACTAGGCGCCAACTCAATTTCGGATTGGGCGGTTTTTAATCGTTCCCGAATGTCATGTTCGGCAGTACCGCGAGCTTCCAGTCGCTGGCGCAGAATTGATAAGCTACTGGGTAAAATAAAAATAGCTACGACATTGGGGAAAAGTTGCTTGAACGATGCGACACCGCGGACATCAATATCCATGATCGGGAACTTACCGGCGGTAAAAATATCTTCCAAATCTTGTTTGCGAGTACCATAGAGATTTTGATTATATTCTACCCATTCGATCATTTTATCTTCGGCTACCCAAGCCATAAATTGTTCTCGGCTGACGAAGTGATAATCGTTGGGAGAATCACCGGAGCGCGGCGGGCGGGAAGTAGTGGTAATCATCCGTTGTAATGGCAAATCGGATTTTAATAAGCCAGCGATAATCGCATTCTTACCAACCGCTGACGGACCGGCCATAATAAAAATTTTATTTGATTTCATCCCGTTAGAAGTCCTCGGCGAAAAATAATTCTCTGGAATTATTTTTACGCGCAGTTATTGATACACCAATAGAAATCATAATTATAATCTTTAGGATAAGCCCCGATGAGATAATGACAAACTTCTAACGGGACAAGTTCCTTAAAAACTGATCTAGATCTGCCGGAAGCGGTGAGATAAATTTACAATTTTTGCCTTTCTGATCAATAAAATCCAGCCGATGGGCATGGAGAAACTGACGGGTAAACGCATCGGGTTTGCCATAAACTTTATCGCCGACAATCGGATGCCCAAGGCTGGCAAAATGTACCCGAATCTGATGAGTGCGCCCAGTTTTTGGCCAGACTGACAGATAAGTAAACTGGGGATAATACGTTTCAACATTGTATTCGGTTTCGGCCGAGCGGCCACTGGTAGCTGGTTCAAACCGAGTCCGATTAACCAATCCCCGAGCTAGTGGAATTTGGATCAGCCCCCGAGTTGGGGTTAGCCGACCGTGGACTAGCGCCAGATACTGTTTGGTAATGGCGCGCTGTTTGAATAATTTTTTGTAATACTTGAATGCCGCCAAAGTCTTGGCAACTAAAATCAGCCCCGAAGTATCTTTGTCGAGCCGGTGTAACAAACCATACCGCTCCTCGCTCAATGGCGACTTAGGATAGCGAGTTTTCAGCCAATCAACCAAAGTTGCGTCAGTCTGCCCATGACCTTCATGGACTATCAAACCGGCTGGTTTGTCCAATACTAATAAATCGGAATCTTCAAAAATAATTTCAGGATTCATGATGAAATAAAAATTGGTATAGAACAAGCATAATACCGGCGGTAATAGCAATATCTGCAAAATTAATTGTGCTGATGTCCATTAAGTGCCAGTAATCTGCGACGCCGCCATCAAACAGTATCCGATCAATCAAATTGGAAGCACCGCCGCCAAAAATCAGTCCCAGACCGATAATTCCAAGTAAGGTGGTGACAGCTCGACTGTAAAATAGCCAAATAACCACACCCAAAAAAAGGACAGAGATAATATAGATTAATAATAGTGGGGCATCAATACTGAAAGCCAACGCGTAATTAAAAATCACTCGATTTAATTGGCTCAAACGGATGAGCTGACCAGCGATGACCATAAATACTACCGCCAGCCAGAAAAGTGCGACCGGAGATAAACCGAACTGTTTCATAATATTAGTCGTCAGTACAGATTCGAGCGGCAGGATAAGCAACCAGTCGAGCTTCGTCCAGCCAGTCACCGGTGGTTTCACACTTACCATAACTACCGTCGGCGAATTTAGCCAAAGCGTAATCGGTTTCAACCAATGACTTTTCTAATTCGGCGACTTGGGCTTGATTCTCTTCTAGAGTTTGAGCTTCGTCGCTACGGTCACCAACATCTTCAGTAGTACCGGAATCAAACTCTGGTTGGAGTGTCACCCAACTACCAGAAGCATTATCGTAGCGAGCAATCTGGTGTAATTGATTTTCCAGCTCCCCCTTTTGGCGCTCGAGATCAGCTTTGCGCGCATTTAAGAATTCTGTGGAATAATGTGAATCCATGATGTGTCTCCTATAATCAGCGAGTATGGGTACCCAGTAATTTTACCATAGCGTCGAGTTTGCCTTTGGTGCCAAGTAAAATCAGGCGGTCACCACCTTCAACCCCGACGTCACCCGTGGGATTGATAATCGCTTCGCCGTCTTGCTTATGGATGGCTAGGATAGTCACTCCGTAGGTGCGGTTGGACAGCCGTTCAGCGATGGTATGACCAGCGGCGGGAGAATCTAATGGCACAACTACATCGTCAATCTGAACTTCAGTATTGGACAGGTCTTGGATATCGTCAATAAAATCGGCTACTTCCGGATTAATAGCAAAGTTGGCCATCCGAAATCCCCCGATCTGGTGAGGCGAAACTACTCGATTGGCGCCGATTTTTAGCAGTTTGCCGGCAGTATTTTCACCACTGGCACGAGCAACAATAAAAATATCCTTGCTCATCGACCGAGCAGTAACGACAGTCAGCACTGTATCGCTGTCTTCCCCCAAACAGAGAATCAAACCTTTGGCATTGAGAATCCCAGCCTGTTTCAGGGCGTCTTCATCGGTAGCATCTCCGTTGATACAGGGATATCCCAGCCGTTCGCAAGCTTCAATGGCTTTGGGATTGCGTTCGATAACCACAAACTCCGCACTATCATGACTAAGTTCATGAACAACTTGATGACCGACCCGACCAAAGCCACAAATAATGTAGTGACCGGACAGATTGCGTAAAGTTTTTTCCATCTTCTTATATTTTAAAGTCTCTTCCAGCTTATTTTCCAGTATATATTCGCTCAATAATCTGACAACGTAATAAAGCGTAATCAGTCCGAAGATAATTAACAGAATGGTAAAGATAGTGCCGGCGGGTGACATGGCATGGACTTCCTTGAAACCAACGGTAGCAAGAGTAATGACCACCATGTAGAGGGCATCAAGAAAACTCCAGCCTTCGATGGTCATATAACCAATTACCCCAATCGCTACCAGTGCCAGAATTAAAAATAGCAGGCTACCGAGGTTGGGTTTTTTATTGGGTTCCTTTTCCCCCATAAGTTAAGCAAGTTGATTAACCAAAACTATTAGTAATACTGCGCTGGCAAGTAAATAGACCAGCCACGCCAACAGCCAGATCCAATTGAAAGTCCAGAACCATTTCTTATACCGGACTGGAGTAAACCAGCCGATTAATAAAAACAACCCGATTAATACAGCCAGAATGTTAGCCCCCCAGAGCCAGAGTGAACCGCCAGCTTGATTGATATTGCGAATGAGAGCGTCTGGGTCGCTAGTGAGAAGCTGTTGATTTAACAAATCTTGGGCAGTGAGATAGGACTGATACAACTGCCAGAGGTTGCCGGACAGCAAAATCAGCAATAATGTATTGCCACCGATAACTAAAATTCTTTTAAAAATTTTCATTTGGGTTGTTCTAACTTGGCGGCTTCTTCGACCGCACGCAAACCTAATGCGTCTCCTCTTATTTTACTAACAATCTGCTTATATTCACCATACGCATTGCTAATCATGACGTTACCTTTGGCGACCTTGTTGTCGAGAATGTCATCCATCTTAGAAAGTGACAAATTCAAACTTTCGAGAAAAGTTTTTACCCGTTCTTCATCAAGGTGAGTGCTGTGTTTACGCTGAAGATCCATAAACGACAGGATATAAGGGATGGTCATGCTATAAGAAATAATCAACACACCGTAGTCGCGATGAGCTTTGATGATGGATTCTTTCAACAAATAATGAAGCGAATCTGGTACCGCCATAATCGCCCGCTCGTAAGTGACTGGTGGTGAAATGTATTCGCCAACTTCACGAGCTTTGCGTAAAACCGCTAGCTCCAGCTTTTGAATGATTTTTAATTTGGCATCTTCGTTGTCAGAAGTAGCGAGTTCCTGTAATTCGTCGGAAGCCATAATCTTGGAGTCGATTGGCAAAATCCGACCGTCCGGCAATTTGAGACCAAACTCAACCACCTTACTGCCGATTTTGAAGTCATAGACCATAGTGCCTTGGGGAAAGATTTTCAAAATCTCCCGAACAATGTTTTCGCCGGCCATGCCTTTGGTCTTGCTCCCCCGCATCACGCTCTCGATATTCTTGGAAGCCTCTAAGAGATTTTTAAAATAAGTTTGATCGCGCTGTTCGCGTTCTTCGGAAGCAACGGTTAGATTTTTGAGATGGTCAGCGGTGTGGCGCAATTCATCTTTGAGAGTACGCTGGACTTCCTGACTGGCACGTTGTTCGGATTGAACCCTCTGCATGGATTGGGCAATGATTTCGAGATTGTGGCTTAGGCCTTGGTCGGTAATTGGTTTTGATCGTTGCCAAATCACCACCAGCGCAAATACTAGCGCAACAGCTAATCCCCCAATGATGATAAGTTCAATTCCCATAATTTCTGCGTCGATTAAGTAATATGACAGCGACAACAACAATAGCCAGACTTGCCCACTGGGCGATAGTCAGAATGTTCCATTGCTGACTGTCAATCCGAAAATACTCCATGATAAACCGCCAGCTACTATATAGTATCAGATACCAGAGTGCGACTGTGCCGCTCTGGGGGCGGCGAAAGATAAGACGCCAGAGTAGCCAAAAAATAATTAAGCTACCAGTAGCTTCGTATAAAAAAGTCGGATGGTAAAAGGCTTGGTCGGTTAATCCAACCGGACGAAATTCTGGTGCCACAAACATTTTCCAAGAAAGGTCGGTCGGACCACCAAAGGCTTCTTGATTAAAGAAATTTCCCCATCGGCCAATCGCTTGTCCCAGCGGGAGAGCAATTGCGCAGAGATCAACCAGACGGCTAAAGTCAATTTTTAACATTCGGCTCCCCGCCCAAAGTCCCAACAAACCGCCGAGGATTCCGCCATGAATACTCATGCCGCCACTATGGATTTGCCAAATTTGATCGAGATTGTTGACATAGATTGGCCAAGCGAGGATAACAAATACCAGTCGGGCACCGATGAAACCACCGATAACTGCGCTAACGAGAGAGTAGAACAAATGATCGCTGTTTAATTGAAATAATTGACGGTTGAGCCAAAATACCAGACCAAAACCGCTAAAAATACCGATAGTCATCAGTAGACCATACCAGTAAAGCTGAATTGAGCCGACAGTTAGCCAGACTGGGTTGATTAAACTGCGACCAGAAAAGTAGGGCGCAACCCACCAACCGATGAGCCCAATAAAAATCGCTCCCAAAGCTAGTTTTATCCACCAGAGTTGCCCCCTCATATTGCCTTCCTCCTGTAGTCATCTTATCATAGAGCGTCAGGGGGAACGTCGCCAAAAATGCGATTGGCAAGTAAGTTTCCCTGTCGTTATAATAGGTTTGTTGGAATCAAAGCTATGACCGTCTCTACTCAACAACGATTGGAAACCAGAATTGGTAAAGTTTTGTCGCATCAGAAAGCTCGCGGCGGTTTTTCGACGGCGTTGGCATATGAGCCAGACGACGCTAACGAGAAACAGCACGGTAGTCTGTATTTTATTATCGACATCGGCAGTCCTAGTCCCCTGACGGCAGATATCGCCTACAATTTAATCGATATTATTAAGGAAGAATATTACAGCGACTTGGAGCTCTCGGCTGGCGAGAGTTTTGAAAATGCGTTAAAGGCAGCCAACGATGAGCTAATGGCAATTGCCAAGCAGGGCGAGAAAGATTGGATTGGCAAATTTAACGCAGTAATTGCCGCGGTAAGTGGAAAAGAAGTTCATATCGTTCAACGTGGTACAGCAGAAATACACTTACTGCGAAGCGGAGCGCTGACTAATTTATCTAAGGGGATGTATACCCCCGGCGAGACCTACCGCCCAGAAGAAACCTTGATGAATTTAGTCGAAGGTGAAATTGAAGTCAGTGATAAGCTGGTGGTGAGCACCTCGGAGCTGTTTTACTATGTTTCAATTGAAAAGCTAAAACGGCTGATGGATAATCATACCCCAGCCCAAGCGGCTAAAAAATTGGCGACTTTGCTGGAACAAGAATCAGAGATCAATCACACCAGCGTGCTGGTGGCCGAGTTTTCTTTGCCGGAATTATTAGCTCAAGCCGAAGAAGAAACTGAACCAAGCGAAAATTGGATTGGCACACCGTCAGAAGTCCAGACCCATCGGCGGTCAGGCTTTTTGGGTGGAGCGCCGGCAATTGATAAAGAAAAAACCGTTGAGCAAGCCATTGACACCAAGGAAGAAGAGCCGGAGATACCGATGGTCCAAGAGACCAAGGAATCAGCATCGGACAGAGAAGAATTAGTGATTGACGAAGCCGAAGAAACCGAAGACGGAGGATCATATAAGGTACGCTTGCCCCAATTGAAGATTTCCCGTCCCTCGCTTGAAGGTTTGAAGAACGGAGTGAATTTCGGAGATTATCGGGACAAATTAAAAATTGATTCCAAACAGGTTAATCGAGCCGGCAAAGTGGCTTGGCAGATGTTGCGAGTAGCTGGTGCCGCTGGACTAGTAGCAATCGATTGGGTAGTGAGAACCGTTACTAAAGGAGTGAAAGTAATTAAGCGTCATCCGAAAGGCAACCAGATTTTGATCGGAATTGTGGCTGGATTAGTGTTGATAGTAGTGTTTTCAACTATCGGATTGTCGCGTGGAGCAATCGGCAAAGTCGGTGGCAAAACAGCCACTGTCGCCTTGGCAGAAGCTCAACAAAAACGAGATGAAGCTCAAGCAGCATTGATTTATGAAGATAGCGCTAAGGCCAGAAACTTGCTGGCAGAAGCTTACTTGTTAGCCCAATCGGCAACGTCTAACCGCAAAACCAAAGACCAAGCAACTGCGTTGGTGGCGGAATTGGAAGGACAACTCGATACCGTTAACCATGTAAAACGGTTCAACGATATTCAGCCATTGGCCGATTTTAATGTTTTGACCTCCCAATTAAATACTGGGAGCGAGACGACTAATCAAGTGAAGGTTGGACCGATTACCGTCTTGGGCGGTAACGTTTACGCGATTGATCCGGATAACAACAAGGTTTACAAACTGAAGTCTACCAGTAGTGATGTGGCGATTGTAAATTCGCTAGTGAGCGACAATAAAAAATTGAAGTTGGTGGGTCAGGTGTCGGACAAAGAAATTATTTTCTACACTACCCCACCGAATCTCTACAGCCTGAATTTGGATAATAATAGTTTAACTGGCAAGGCACTAGACGCAGGCGACTGGAGTAATGCTGACCAGTTGATCGCGTATACCAACAAATTGTATTTCCTAGACGTAGCTAATAATCAGATTTGGAAGTATCAAACGGTGCCAGAAGGCTACACCAAAGTTGCCCCGTATTTTGAAGGTAGCGCAGTCAGTTTGGCTGGCGCAACCGAGTTTGCGATTGACGGCAGTGTGTACATGCTGTTCCCGAATAACATGGTCAAGAAATATACTGGCGGAAGTGAAACCCAATTCCAGCTAGAAGCAGTACCGTCACCGTATCCGGGATTTGGTAACATTACCAAGATTTACACCAACGCGGACAGTAAGCTGTATCTGGTAGACTCAACCAACAGCCGCGTATTGGTTTACGACAAAGAGGGCGGTTATTTGGCTCAATACATCTATGGCAACATCAGCAACCCAAGCAATCTGTTTGTTGATGAGGTGGGAGGATTTATTTATCTGACTTCGGGAACTGCGGTGTACAGACTGCCGATGAAGTAATCCCTGCGGGTAGCATTTTTTCTTTTTATTTTTCGTCATTCCCGCGCAGGCGGGAATCCAGATAGAAACAGAAAGTGTTTCTTTTTTGTTTTGAAGCGTCAAATTGCGCTTCAGCAATTGTTACTTTCCGCTTGAGGAAAGTAACCAAAGTCGCCCGCCAGTCGTCCTTACTCTGTCGCTAATAAAATTAGCTTTCTTCGCTCTCGCTGAACTCGGTCGCCTATGGCGACCTCAAACAACAGCTTCGCCAGCGCTAATTTTATTGCGACAGGACGTTCGGACTCCAATGGCGAAGGTGTGAAAGAAGATGACCTCGCTCCAATGACCAAGATAGGAGATAATCATAGAAATGACAATTTTAAACCGGCAAGCGTATTTTAACTATCACCTCCTCGAAACTTTTGAGGCGGGGTTGGTATTGAGCGGTGGCGAAGTAAAGTCAGTTAGAGCTGGACAAGCCAACTTGGCCGATAGTTATGTCAAAATTGTCGGTGGCGAGGCGTGGCTACATAAACTGCATATTGCTCCCTACTCCCCCGCCAGCAGTACTGGGCGTAGCTCTGCGGGTTGGTCAACGAAACAACAAAGTTACGAACCGACTCGACCACGCAAACTTTTATTACATAAAAAAGAACTGATTCAGTTAACTAGCAAACTTCAAGAACAGGGTTTGAGTTTAATCCCGACCAAAATTTACAGCACCCGTAATCACATCAAAGTAGAGCTGGCGCTGGCTAAGGGAAAGAAAAAGTTTGATAAACGAGAAAGTCTAAAACGCAAAGAAACCGAGCGAGAAATTGCTCGGAAGATGAGAGTGAAGCGGTAGCAGAATTTGGATAAAGAAAAAACAGGATGGAGTTGGACTCCAGAGCCTGCTTGAATGACGGCGACATAAGGGATTAGGAAGTGGTTGCCGTTGCAAGGCGTGTGAGTGGAACCTTGGAGGTATCTACTGCATCCGCTTTGGTAAACCGCTCCTTAATTTCTTGGATGTCCTCGGCTTTGAGGCAGTTCCACATCTCTTCCTCTTTCAGGCCTTTGGGATTAGACACCGCTGCCAAAAGAGAAGAGGGTTCCTGCATTTCCTTTGTCGCTGCCTCAACGGCGAAGGAAAGTATTTCACAGATGCCATCCACGGCAGCCTGACGACTGTCCCAGTGGGGTGGCTGATCGATGCCGTTATCCAGCATCATCTTGTAATTGTGTCCCTTGCCGCGTGCTATTTGTACCCCCCATTTTTGTTGTCCCTTCGGCTGAAAGACGATGAGACAAAGGTCTTCTGGGTGGGTAAAAATCTCGGCGGCAGTGATACGACTCATCATTTGCACCACCTCCAAAGTAAGGGGCATCAGAGCCCCCGTGATGGGCACATTATATTCCAACTGCACCTTGCTGTCAAATAAAAAACCAGTCCCACAAAGGAGATTTAGAACAAATGCTTGTTGGCGAATGCTTTGCCGGAACCGGCCTTAAGATAGGTCTCGAATTTCTCAGCTTGAACTTTAGTCTTGAAGGCGATGTAGCAAATGACGCCCCAGGGTTTGAATTTGCTGGTGTGTGGAGATTGACCTGCATTATGTGCCACGAGTCGAGTTCTCAAATCTGCCGTACTGCCAATGTAATTTTGTCGCTTGTCTTTATGACTACGCAATAGATAGACATAATACATAATTTGATTATAGCCCTACTACGCTCAAACCTACTTCGCTAAAGCTACGAAGGTCGAGAGCTTCGAAGGGCAACCTTCGCTGTTTTTCTGTATTTAAAATCTGTGCCATCAGCACACCTTAAGCGGCGCAGCCAACCGTAGCCTGCCCGTCCTTCGCTCTGACGAGCTACGGAGGGCAACCTTCGCTTTTTATTTTATATAAAACTCCAAATTAAGGAGGCGAAGGTTGGTGGAGCTGGGGGGATTCGCACCCCCGTCCGAGAAACGACGTCTAGACATTACTACATGTGTAGTTGGTTTGATTGGTGTCCCCTGCTATCCTCAAGCCAACAAAGCAACAGCAAGGCAAGCCGCTTTAGTCTTAAACAATTACAGCGACCGTAATTGCAGCAGCTTAACTAAAGTTACACCGTCGGTTCCGGCCGTTAAGCGAGTCAGATGACGATGGCAGTAACAATTAGGCTACTGCGGTTGCGGTCTGAAGACGACCGCCAAATGCGTTGGCATTTGTAAGTTTGCTCGTTATTTTACGTTTCTCGAGCGCAAACGACATGCAATATCTAGAAATCAAGGTTCCCCGTCGAAGCTAGACAGCCCCTTCGTCGAAACTCATCTCATTTTACGCTGGCTCCCAAATAAATTGGAATCGGCGCTTTTGATTCGATAGAGTTTCTCCTCTCCCCACGAGCCTCATCCCTCCATTCGTCGGGATTAGATTCTCGCGGGGACCCCAGTTGAGGATAACGGGGCAATTCTACCTGTCCAAGAGGGAAAAATCAAGTCCTAGAGCGGGATGATAAAACGGCGACGAAGTTTTTTAGCAATAATTACAGCACCGCCGGCAAAAGCTTGGACCAGTTGGAGAGTCAAAAACCAGAGCCACCAACTCATGCGAAAAACCGTTGAGTCGTAATACCCCCACGGGCCAGTTTCGGGGATGAACAGCTCGACGGCGTCGGCTGGTAAAACTGTAACATCACTTTGGCTAGTGGTGTCTGTGGCCAAAGTTTCTTTGGTATAGTCGACGTAGCTTAGTTTGGTAGCAATTTTAATAATGGTCGGGCGGTCAGATAATTGCGTAATTAAATCATTGTTAGCGTAGCCAAGATTAACCAAGGCTTCCGGCGGATTTAGCCAACAATGTCGTTGTAGATCATATAGTGATAAGCGAGTGCCGAGTTGGGCAGCAAACAAGAGCCGATCGTTGGGCAAACTCCAAACGTCGTAGCTAATGTCCATAGTTCCACCCATCGGGAAATGAGGGTTAGTGATCGGATCACTAACAGTTTGGGTGTTGATGTTTAGAATTTCAATGACTTGAGTTTTAACGGTATCGGGTTGGCCGGAACGCAGAGTTTCGCCGTTAGGAAGAGTGGCTTGACCAACCAGCGCCACCCGTCCATCGGACATTCGGAACAGCTGACGAATATTAAGTATGTTCTCCAAGTCTGGCAAAGCTTCGGTTTTGGTGGATTGATAATTATAAATTTTTAATTGATTACCGCCGGCAAGTAGAATGCGGTGGTTGCCCAAATAAAGAGCGCTTTCCACCCCGCATAAAACCTCTTTGCTACCCGATGACACACCACCAAAAAGATTTTTCGACCGAGCAGTTGGATCGCTGACAGTACAGGTAGCATCAAAGATCGGGAGTCCAGAATTAAGTTCGTCCATCACCTCTTGTGAAACATTATCTTTGGGATGTTTCTCCAACCAAGCGGCTTCGCGCTGTTTCTCGATGTCGGAGTATTGTCCGTTTTTGATATTGAACACCACGACAGTTTGACCATCAAAGAAAAAGATCTTGTCATCGACTGCTACCGGCAGGCCAGCAAAGGCAGTCGCAGAATCAGGTTTATACACACCGTCACCATAGTCTTGGCCAACGAGAGAACGCAAAACTAACTGATCGCTGTTGGCGTAATAAATGAGTTCCTCATCTTTGAGAGTGTCAAAGAAATGGACGTTGCCTTTGCTGTCAGTAACGCCATTAGTGTAAGGGACTTTTTTGCCGATGATGTTTGACGATGTTACCCATTGGCTGCGACTGGTAGCCGGATCGTAGACTTGGCCAAATACATCAGTATTAACCCACTCGTTTTGTTGCTTCTCCAAAACCGGATTAACAAACAGGACTTTGCCATTTGGAAGAGCATATGGGATACCGAACTTGGGATTGGCATCAGTAACTAAACTATATTCCTCATCATTAGTTGTTTTTTCGGCATCGCCCACTAGCAATTTCCCGCCGTCAGTCCAATGACCAACTTGACCTAATTGGCTGGCAAAAGTATTGGCGTTATTAGTTTGAGTGGATGTTTTAGAAGCGGCGGGAGTGTAGGTGAACCACCGACAACCGGCAAACAGTACCCGACCGTCTGACAATAAGATCGAATCTTGGATCGTACAATTGTAGGCCGAGCTGCTGTCTGCTAAATTGGCAGCAAGTTGGGCAGCGTAGTTATTGGCGGGATCAATGTCGGCGGTGGTTGCTTGGTCAGCTCGGTCGAGCCATTGATTTTTCAATAATGTAGTCAGACCAAAACTCCATGGCAAATCATAATAACGGCTGCCGGTGATAAGAACTGTCCCATCACGCAATGGCTGAAGGTGATAAAGATTGGTTTCAGCTTCATTAATGGTAGCCGGTTGGTTGGAGTCGGCTGGTTCGTCTGATTCACGAGGGATGCCGCTACTTTGGCCGGGGATGTACTCGCTCGCCACAGTCCCCTGTTTTAACGGCAGGTTGCCCAAGCGGTGAGAATATAAATTATTAGTTTCAAAATTATATAAATAAATAATTGAATCAGCCGTGATGGTTTGAGAATTAGAGGCGATGATCCAAACCAGAGTTGTATTGGGGATGATTTGAGCCGAAATGATTTCGTTGCTTTGATAAGCAGTTAACCGACGTTTAAAAACAGCCGTTTTGGTTTTGTGATCTAACAAATAAAGATCAGCACCGCTTAAAATTAGACTTTGATCGTCGGTCAATTTCACTACTGGTTGACTAGTGTAATAATCTGTGTCAGGTAAGCCGATCGAACCGACTTGCTTGGTGAGTTTTTGGGTGTGATAGTCGTAGAAGAAAGTAACGGCCGTAGTTTGCTTGGCGGCATAGTTACCGATTTGGGAATATTCGACAGCACCGATGAGAATACCGTCTGAAAGTTCAAAAATATAGGGGTGCTGACCGAAATGAGTAGAGGCGAGGTCTTCGCCCTCTGGCTTGATATCAGTCTTTTCGCCGGTTAGTGAATCGTAAAGTGCCAGTTTTGGATTTACGCCCCCCGGTCCGGTATTAAAAAGATTGCCACTAGCATTGCGCAGTTCAGTTGGGTCGAGATCGAACACGGCCAGCTGACCGGATTTGATCAGTAAATTGGTATCGAGATCATATTTGTCATTCAGCGATACTGGAGAATCTTGAAATTTATTTACAGCCGGGTCGAAGATAAATACTTGTTGAGCGATCTCTGCCGGATCAGCAGCAGAATCGGTTTGGCTGGTATCAAGCCGGTTGGTCAGGTCGGAAACAAATAAAATTCGACCATCTGGCATGACCTCATGGTAATAATGTAACCCTTGGGCCAAGAGATTATATGGACCACCAGTCAAACTGGGCCCGCCGTCAAGCAAATCAAATTTACCATAATGTGCCTGCAAAGCTTCGGCCTGCACGGCAGAAACGACAGTGGTTTTACACCCACGCAGTAGCCAAATCGAGCCTAGTAAAAGCCCGAGCAAGATGATCGTCCAGATCAGCCAGCCCCATTTCCGGTGATGTGGCGCTGGCAACAGCAAAACATTCGGCAGTAACGACACCGGTTTAGTAGTTTTAACAGATTGAGTAATTTTTTTCACCCCAGACAAGACAATATAAAAAGATAGTAGCTGTTTTTATTTTACTGTTAGGTGGCAGCTTTAACCAGCCCAACTCCAATAAAAGAGTGGCACTAGTGCTACCATTGACATTTTAGCAATTTTGTAGTACAATAACTTAATAAGTTTTCGTTCTTCCCCCAGTTGTCATAGCTGGAAAACCAAAAATTAAAAACCAAACACCAAACCTATGTTCAAAGCTTTAGTTGAACAACGCAAGCGACTGGCAGTTTTAACAGCTGTGATTTTAGTGATCCAAAGTATCCTGCCGATCAGCTGGATGGGAACAAATGTAGCGCGTGCGGGTGCGGAAACTCAAACATGGGATTTTAATGCCGCTGGTGACTATCTATTAGACACGAACATCAGTATTTTTGACTACGACGGAACCGGCGATGGGGTGGCTCATTTCTATGACACTTGGACTTCAACTGGATATGGGACTGGCCTACCGGCCGCTTTGGCAGTTAGAAACATAGAGTATGCGTCTGACGGGACGCTGTGGGCAACCATGGAAGCTAATGGTGGAGACGCATATAAATCTACCGACGGTGGAGCAACGTGGTCATCGGTCGCTACGGGTGTCACTAATAATCTTCAGATCATCGAGACTACTGACACAGACCTCATCGCCGTAGGAGATGATGGGGCCGGTAATCCAGCATCATATTATTCAGACGATAGCGGAGCAAACTGGAATGTGAGTGGGATCGCGTTGGCCGCTGGCGCTACTGGCTGGGTATCGGTAACTTGGGATACTACTAACTCCAAGGCTTATGCCGTAGATGATGTGGGCCACACCTATGTTTCGTCTGATAAAGGACAGAGCTGGGGAGTAACCGCAGTCATGACTGCGATAGTTCCAACTCCGACCGATATCATCTGCACCAGCTCTAATACGATTATCATGGTCGGATACGATGCGGCGGCGGCCAATGCTGGACACCTAGCTTATACCACCAACGGCGGAGCGGGTTGGTCGGAAGCAACTCTGCCGGGAACGCCAAAGTATTTGCGAACTGCGGCGTATATCGGGGGCTGGCTGTATGTGGGCGGAGGTGTAGGCGGCATGGGCGGTTCAATTTATGCTACCAATCTTAACTTGGGCGGAGGTGGAACTTTAAATGACCCAGCTGACTGGACGGATATTTCTGCCGCAATGGGTACTGGCACAGCAGTAATGGATTTCGCAAGCTACCAGTCAATCCCCTTCGCGGCCGTTGCGACCGCTGGTGACCCTACTAATATTGTGAGTACGTTAGACAATGGCGCCCATTGGCTTTCCCATACTGCAATTGCTGATACTAACGGGCCGATCCGGAATGGCGCATTAGTGGATACTGGAACAGTACTGCTATTTGGTTCGGCCGAAACAGTTGGAGGGGCAGCGGATGTTTGGAAAGCAACTGCAGTAGCAAGTGATACTTCAATGGTCACAGCGACAGGAATAGCACATGTGGGATCTGTTACCAGCGTAACCGCAACGTATCACGCATTAAATACTGGCGAAATTAAAATCGCGTTTGGTCTGACTGCTGGAGGCACTACATGGTATTACTACGATACTGCTACTGGTAGTTGGAAGACTTCCGACACCGATGCTCCAGCCTTTGCCACCAAATTGAGTGATCTGTTGCCAGCGGGTGTGCTGGGTAGTTGGCCATTAGGAGGCAACACTATTTATCTTAAAATTTATCCGACCGGAACTGCACCAATCTTAGATGACCTGACGGTTGGTTACACCACGGGTGGCACTCCGCCATCGGAAGATAAGACTGCGCCGGAATCACAAGTAGTAAAGCCTGATTCCCCTTATAGTACAACTGAAGACCGATGTTTTGACTCAAAATTAGCAGTTACTGCCACGGCTAGTGATGGTAATAGCGGTGTAAGAGACGTTGCCCTTTATATTAGTCTTGATGGTGATAACTATGTATTATGGGGCGACGCTAGTAATCCGGATACTTCTGCTCCGTATAGCTGGAACGTACCAGTAAAACATGGCGAAACATGGTCTTTCTATTCAGTAGCTACAGACAACAACAATAATGTGGAAGACCCGCCAGCAAGTTGGGATGCAATGACTACGATCGATCTGCTCGCACCCCAGATTCCGTTTAATGGCGGTACTGATCCCCGTGACGGTCAGGGTATTTATCATAATTATGGTGAGCCTGTCGTGATTGCTCAACCGATAAGAATTTATTTTTCCGAACCGATTGTTACAAACACATTCAGGTATGAGTTTTATAAAAGTGCCGACGCACAAAAAACTCCGGTGGCAGGATTATCTGTAGTTTGGAGCGAGGGAGATACGAAAATAGTGGTATCACATTCCGGAATGGATTATGAGACCGAGTATACTTTTGATATTACTAATGCGACTGATGAAGCTGGCAACCAGCTGAACAGCAACTCCTGTTCATACCCATGTGGTGCCTTGTGCTATCAGCCACCACAGAATGATGCTGGTGACCATCCAGAACCAGAGATCTGTCGCTGGGGGGGGGATACTAGTGTCATGTTGTGTCCTGATCATATAAAAGACTTACAGTTTCCAGCTCCCAAAAAATTCACTTTTAAAACCCAGCGATTGATAAGTCCGAACCTGTTTCCAAGATTAGAAGTGCCCAACGGACCAAATGGTGATGGGTCATACAACACTGGAGATGAGGCACAGTTTACCTTGACGCTTGAAAATCTTAGTGGTGATGACGCCACTAATGTAGCGGCAAAAATCAGTATTCCAGATGAACTAACATACGTCCGAACTGACAATCCTGGCGGAGGTACGATGGTACCAATCTCTGAAGGTGGTCGGGTGGTGAGACTGGAATGGCGCAATAGTTCTAGTGTACCGATTAGGTATGGGTTTCCGGTGGTAGTAAAATTTACCGTCAAAATTAACATCCCATATCTTGGCAATTCATTTAACAGTAAGTTAACGGCTAATATTTATGACAATGAGAACTATACCGAAGAGCCGGATGTGCCGCTACCCTGTTGGGACAGTTTTAAAATTGCTCACGACGCCGTGGTCACCACCAGTCAGATGACTGTCTCCCCCACTACGGTTCGGGCTGGTGATACAGTAACTTATTCAGTATCGCTTGCCAACACCGGCACTACGCTGGGTGATATTGAATTCAGTGATTTTGTGCCAGCGTATGATAATTCGTCCGGACAACCACCGATCTTCTTTGGTCCCGGTCCGATCAATTTCAAAGAAGACAGCCGATGGACTATCCCGCCGTACTATGACGAAGCGACTCAAACGGTGAGAGCAAAAGCTAGCGGAGTATTACCCAATTCCTCTCCCCTGACTTTTAGTTTTGAGGCGGTAGCTAGAGGAACAATAGAAGTGCCGACTACCATTACCAACACAGCTTATGTATGGGACGCATTGGTAAGCCCGCCGGAAAAGTCCGAGGTGAAGGTAACGGTCGATGTGGAAGAGGGCGACCCATCGCTACCACTACAAATCGTCTACTATAAGCCAGCGCTTGACCATCCCGACAATAATCCGCTGAAGCAACCCATCGAGATCGGTTTTAACCGTTCGGTATTGCTTGATGATACAGAACATCCATTTACATATTCATTGGCAGAAAGCGGCTATGAATTTACACCTGCGGAGTTGGAAGATTGGAAACCAACTTGGAGTGAACGGGAAGGTCACAGCAATGCTTTGTTTACTCTTACCCCCCCACTAGATCCAGCCAATCAGCGGTATGGAGAACTGACGCCCGGTGCGGTTTATAAAGTGATTATCAAATCGGCTTTTGACGCTGAAGACAAGTCTGGCCTGAAAGATGCACCGAAAGAATGGGAATTTACTACGGCTGACCCGGTTGTCCGGATTGTCTCCCCAGCTGTTTCGCTGGTGTATGTTGTGGTTGGGCAGGAGAGCGTGCCGTTTATTGTGAAATTAGTCGACAGTTTGTCTGAAGAAGACTATTTGGCAGAGGAAAATATCAGTATCGGACTAAGAGCCCACTTGGGTGTACAAGAACGCGAGACTGGTTCATTCTGGAACTCGAGCAAAAAAGCTTTAGGCGAAAACCCGCACATCACAATTGCCCAAGGTTCCAGTACAGCCACTTTTTATTACCAAGACACGATGGTTTCCACACCAAACTTTTTGACTATTTTGGCGTTAGAAGATCCGAACAAGGGTTGGCCAGCTGGTACAAAATTAGTTGAGGTAATTGCCGGCGAACGACCATTGGACTCTTTGAAAATGGGTAATTGTAGCACGAGTGTTAAAGTTGGACGATTCAGCTCGCCAATCAATATTACTGCTCAATCAGTTGATGGTAGTACTTTGACTCTGCCGGATAAATTGTACTTCTATAGTTCGACTACTACCGGTGCCTTTTATGATCTCAACCAAAATAAGTTGCCATACTTGCTGGTAGCTCAAAATGATGAAAATGGTATGCCACAATACCTGACTACTGATGGTGATCAAACTGGAGTAACGGTTTACTTTAAAGATTCCGTGACTGGTCTAGTGTCAATTGCAATTGCCGATAACTACCCCCAGTGGCCAGATACTGGACTGGCCAATGCGGCGGCAGTAATGAGTGTCTATAAAGCTCTCGACGAGGAGGAATTATTGGAAGAGCTGGAAGAGGTAGAGGATGATACTGGTCGGATTATTGACCGAGTAGAAATCAAGCCGAGCGAGACCACTCTCCTACCCAATGGTAAACAAGTATTTAAAGCGATTGGTTATGATACTGATGGTAAAGTAATCGAAACATTGAAATTCAAATGGCATGTGCTGATTGAAAAAAGCGGTACAATCGACTTGAATGGTACAAATGGTGATTCGAGTACCAGTACCTTTGTGGCCGGAAAGAATTTGGGGACTTACTATGATGATGTGTTGGTCGCGACTCTTTACAACGGTAAAATTGGCTACACGGTGGCAATAGTTAAAATTGCTGATGTAGTCAACTATCACGGACCAAAACGTTTGCCGGTGACTGGTATGAACGGACTCCAGCTCATCCTGCTTGGCCTAACTCTAGCGGCCGCCGTCGCGCTGGCATGGGTAGAGCATTATGATAAAACCCACTTTTCGAAAGAGAACATGGGGTAGAGAGTAGAGTATAGAGAATAGGGTAAGATATAGGTAACAGAGCATAGAAGGGGGATGACAAGTTATCAAGACTTACAACTTTGGCAGAAAGCTATTGACCTCGTCAAACAAACCTATGCCCTTACTCGAACTTTTCCAGTATCAGAGCAATATGCGCTGACTGTCCAGGTTAATCGTAGCGTAGTATCCGTGCCATCAAATATTGCCGAAGGCTGGGCGCGAAATTCAACCAAAGACTTTGTTAGATTTTTGTGTATCGCTCGCGGATCTTTGGCTGAAGCAGAGACGCAACTAATCATTGCCAAAAACCTTGGCTATATTACGGGCGCGCAGTTTCAAACAATTTAGGGAATATTCATAGAAATTAGTAAAATGATTTCCGCAACCATCACAAGCTTGCTATCAAAAATAAGATTATCGCAAAAATCTTAACTCTCGTCTCTAATCTCTAGATCTATGCCTCATCTCCTCCACCATTTCCGCCGCAATCGAACTTACAACAGCCATGAGCGCTGGGGAGTGTTTAGCGCTTTATTCATTCTGACTATCGCAGTATCAGCGGGCGGTTGGTTGTTGTCGGGACAGCCAGTAGCTTCGGCTACGACGCTAGCAGTTACCAATATCAAACTTCCCCCATACGAACTGTATGCTGATGGTAAGCAACAGGGTGAGGTGGTTTTGACAGTTACTGATAAGACGACTAGCCTACCGGCAACGGGAATTTGGGTTGGGCTACAAATCGCTGATCCGACTTTGCGAACTAATCGGCTGACTTATTTTGATTGGTATAGTCCGGAGTCGGAACGAGCTTTCTTTCTGACTAATGATAATGGCAAAGTCAGTTTCCCATTAATGTCGGATATGGTGGGAAGTTTGGAATACAAAATCTACACCGCTAATCCAGAAGCGGTGAACGATGCGAAGTACCAGAGTCTGGATAAAAGCTTTGTAGTGAAATATGAGTAAGGGCTGTGAGTTGTGGGATGTAAGTTGAGTCCATCTGGACTCTTTTTTTGTCATCCTCGAGCCGGAGGCGAAGCCATCCGACATCGGGGATCTAGCCAGAAACAAAAACATTTTCCTTTTCTTTTCTGGATCCCCTGGTTCCGTCCTTCGCTCGTTGAGCTACGGAGGACTAACGCAAGCCAGAGGATGACAGCAGGGTAAAGTAGCCGGAGGATGATAGTGAAGAGAAATACTAGTGACTAGCCCCGCCTATCCAGAGCTTGATTGACCAGCCGATCAGCGTGCTGGTTTTTTTCACGTCGAATGTGAGTGAAAGAAATCTGCTGAAATGGTTGGGCTAATTTGACGACTTGAGCATAAAGCGGCTGAAGATCGGCATCGCGAACCCGATACTCCCCTTTTAATTGTTTGACGACTAACTCGCTGTCAAGAAAGGCAGTGATTTTGGTTTGGCTAGTTTTTGTACCGACAAGTTTGGTGATTTGAGTTAATCCAAAAACCAATGCCCGATACTCGGCTTGATTATTCGTGGTCTCACCGATGTAGCGGGAAAACTCTTTGACGACTTGGTTGGAGGCGTCAAAAATCACACCGCCAATTGCGGCTGGGCCGGGGTTGCCCCGAGCCCCCCCATCAGTATAGAGAGAATAAGTCTTAGCCATTGTTTTTGTGGCGGGCCAGTCCGCCTTGCTACACAAAGCGTTGCTGGCGGGAGTGACGGGGCTCGAACCCGCGACCTCCTCCGTGACAGGGAGGCGCTCTAACCAACTGAGCTACACCCCCACAAGAACGAAGCTATTTTAGTATATCCTACCCGATAATGCTAGTCTCAAGACTTCGGATCGTGCCGAGTGGATTTGATGAAGTCAACCAACTCCTCGGCAGTGACGGGCTGGTCTTTGGCTTTAGCTTTAACCAAACGAGTAATCTCTTCTTGAATACCGGCTGGATCCGCGATTCGCTTAAGGGTCAAATCATTCGCGCCAGCCGATTGAATCACGATAGTGCCAAAATTAAACATCGTAGCAAAAATCCCATCAACCGAGTAAGTGATATTCTGGATTCGGTTCAACTCCACTTCGGAAACCTTGCGGCTAAACAAACCCCGTTGATTTATGTCAATCACTCGTTCGCTAGTGATGATGAACCGATCACGATACCAATTGGAATAAGCATAAACCATATAGCAGATCCAAAACACCAGCCAGAGGTAATAAACTGCGGTCGTCAGACCATAACTAAAAATAAAGCTGGTCCAATGTAACCAAATCGGCACAGCCAAGGAAATGATAATCACGACAAATGCCTTGGTCAGTGGCAAGGCTAGCATAAACCAATGTTGGAACAACATCAGCTCGACTTGTTCAGTCTCGCGCTGACCCGTAAACTCGGGAATAAATTCTTCGGTGTTAGGCATTTTGGAGCGGGCTTTCTATAATGATAAGCGTATGGCGAAAAAATCACACAAGGCGGAAAGGCTAATCTGGATGGTAATGTTGATTATTCTCGGTCTTAGTCTTATTCTACCCTATACAATCAGCGCATTCTATTAAATATGCTCTCGTAGCTCAACGGATTAGAGTAGCCCCGTCCTAAGGGGTTGGTGGAGGTTCGATTCCTCCCGAGAGCACCAAAACGTTAAACGTTCTCCGGAAATCGGGGTGTGGCGCAGGGGTAGCGCGCACGGCTGGGGGCCGTGAGGTCGCAGGTTCAATTCCTGTCACCCCGACCAGAGAGACAATCCAAGAGATTGGGTTGGTTGCTTTGGTATAAGGAGGGTTGACCGATCTGATACGGGCTGGTAGACTGCCGGAGGTTGCTTCAACCAACGTGCTATCCTATCCCAGACGCTAGGAGGTAATGTATGAAGCTACTGCACCTAATCAGAATCAGAGACTGGGTCGGTCAGAAATTAAGAGTTTTACGACTCGCCCTTCTTCGCAGATTCGATATCTCACGGTATCGAGAAGAGGAGCAAGCAGTAAAACGGCTGGAAAGATATCGCGCACAAATCGGAAGCATCCTGAATGAGGTGCGTGGATCATTTGATCCCTCCGTATGGAGTCAACTACACCGGCTAGAACAGGATATCCTCAAGGATTTGGATCGGTCGACAACCATGGCGGATGCTCGAGAGTACATCCGGTGGCGATTGGATCATTTTCAACCAGAAGATTCTAGAACGGAGAGAGTCTTTCTGTGCCTAAGGAACAGCTTATCTCTTTGTCGACGACCGGCCTAGTCAGTAACGATATAGTGCCACTCGCCTATTGGTGAGTGGCACTGTTCATTATCATATGAAAAAATTGCTGGAGCGGGATACCGGAATCGGACCGGCGTCTCATCCTTGGGAAGGACGTGTACTACCATTGTACTAATCCCGCTTGCGTTCCCCGCCCGTACCGAACGCCAGCCCGAAAGAATGCTTTTCATTCTGGCGGGGGATATGTTCGGGCGGGTGCCATTGCCTGCCCATGTGCCGCGATCTTGGCGGCTAGGGAACCACACTCGCCTACTATCGTCATTCTGAATTTATTTCAGAATCCAGACAAGAACAAAAATGTTTCTTTTTATGTCTAGATTCCGGAACAAGTCCGGAATGACAAATGGGTATCGTACCATGTGACTTGCCAAATTAAGCAGTCTGCTTGGCGGCCTTTTTGCTAGCCCGACTAGGGACGGCCTTTTTCGTCATGGTCTTTAAACAACGAGAACAGACGACTACTCGCTTTGGAGTACCATTAACAGTAATTTTGGTCGACAATAAATTGGCACCAAAAGACCGACCGGTGCTGTGTTTGGAATGACTGACATTGTTACCGAACGATTTGGTCTTACTGCAGATGTAGCAAATTTTGGACATAGAAGTTAGTTAATAGTGAATAATTTTGGAAGTAACTGCGGTGTATTTTCTATTTTGTCATCCTCGAGCCGGAGGCAAAGCCATCCGACGTCGGGGATCCAGAAATAAAAAGAAAAATGTTCTTGTTTCTGTCTGGATTCCCGCCTACGCGGGAATGACGGACGGGGTCTGGATTCCCGTTTTCCTGCCCGAAGTGCTACCAGTCCGCAGTAGATACAGCGTTTCTGGCGGGCATCGTTGCAGGCGGGCGCGGGAATGACGGAGAGGAGAGTTGTAATGACAAAGGGTGAGAGATGGACGAGAAAGCAGATTGGCTGATAGGCTGATTGACTGATAGACTAATAGGTGGATAGGCTAATCGACAAGTCTATTTGCCTATAAGACCATTCGTCTATCACAGGGTAGCAAAAAAGGTAATTTAGAACAAGGTTTTTATGTTATTAGGGGTATTTCAACAGCTGGATACATTTGTCTTCTTTGTGGTGGCATTAGTGGTGGCAATCACCTTCCATGAGGCGGCTCATGCTTGGGCGGCTTACAAATTGGGCGACCCAACCGCGAAGCAGATGGGTCGGCTGACTCTGAATCCGCTGGCTCACCTTGACCCGATGGGGAGTATTTTAATTTTGTTGGTTGGGTTTGGTTGGGGGCGACCCGTCCCCTACGACCCTCGACGGGTAGCTCGGGGAAGATTTGGCGAATTATTAATTGCGATTGCTGGGCCGATCGCCAATATCATCTTGGCATTTTTACTGGCACTACCGGGAAGGATTTATTTAATTCAATATCAAGCTCTGCCGGAAGGTCAGCTGTATACTTTTTTGGCGGTGATAGTGACTTTGAATATTTTTCTGGCGGCTTTCAATCTGCTACCGATTCCACCACTAGATGGTTCGAAGATTTTGTATTTAATTTTGGATAGTTTCAATGTCCGTCAAGAGACAATTTCTCGGTTGGAACAGATGGGGCCAATTGCGCTTCTGGTGCTGATTTTTGCCGATAGAATACTCGGCACTAACATCATTTATTGGCTACTGGAACCGGTAATTGCGGTGATTCAATGGATTGTTGGCTCTAGCACTCTCCCCTTCTGATTTTTATCCACCGCGAAAAATTTGGGATCAAAAATCGGGTGTAAAATAAAGGTAGCACCATTGATTTGTCTTCGCATTTTTTGGCCAACAAACTTTAGATACGGGATCTCAACATTTCTTGCCCCTGTGGGGGTGGGGTGCGAGAACCCACTTGGTTGCTCGGAACCAAGACTCTGCGCAAGACAAACTAGTGGTGTCTTTTTAATATAAACGCCAGCTGGCGTTTATATTAAAATCTAACCAATTTGTTCAATTTATTCCAATCTAACCAAAATAATATTGGTACAGGTTTTGGGATTTATCACGATCTCGCTCCAATGGCGGAAGAAAGTAAGTAGACGCAATTCGTTTAATGGGACAGGAGCTTTGACTAAGTTATACTAAAAAGGTAATCTGGCTGTTGTGATATGCCGCCTTAGCTCAGCCCCAAAGGGGCCCCGTTGGGGCTGGTAGACAAAATCATAAATTGAGCGCCGGGGTAACTCAGTTGGTAGAGTAGCTGTTTCGTAAACAGCAAGTCGCGGGTTCGAATCCCGCCTCCGGCTCCACGTCGAAACAATTTCGCTCGACGCACAAACGGGCAAAAGCCCATTCGGCTATGATCGCTCAATTGTTTCTCCTCTTCCCCAAAATGTTCGCTTCGCTAGACCATTTCGGGGGTCCCCAGCAAAATGCCAATCGGGGTGTGGCGCATCGGTAGCGCGCGCCGTTCGGGTCGGCGAGGCAGCAGGTTCAATTCCTGTCACCCCGACCAGAAAAGACAAAAAGAACCCCCGGGACTTGCCCGGGGTAAATGGTACAGATGTGTGATTCTGGGAGAAAGCCTTCCCAGCGACAGGCTTACTCCTTGCTAGGGGGCGGCGAACCACGACGAGCCCGCTTGCGAGCGGCCTTCGCAGCCTGTTTGTCGGCCTCCCTCTTCGCATGCTTGGTTCGCATGTCCTTAGCTTTTGCTGTCTGGCTAGTGGCACCAGATTGTTTGAGTGGCTCCTTGCCGGACCGTTGGCCGGACTTACTGGACTTCGACATGTACAAAACCTCCAATTGGGATTGGCTAGAGATTAACTGACTTTAGATAAATTGTCCAGCCAAAATCAATGTGGATAAGAAAAAATCTTTTGGCTTCCAGAGCGATAATTATACGATAAACAGGCGTGTACTATTGCCAAATGGGTATTTTTTGTGTATACTGAAGTAATTTGGTAGTGGGTTCCTTCACAACTAGACCAGAAGCTAACGGAAGAGAGAGCAAACATCCCTTGGGATGATGCCCTATCTCCCGTTACTGTCCTCGCGCGGGGCAATTAAAAACTTAGGATCGCAAGATCCTAGGTACAAAACCAAAACAAAAATGTTTTTAGCCCCTGCGTTATCTCCCCTTCGGGGGAAGACGGCGAGATGGTTTCTGGGTATTTGTACCCCAAGCCGACCAGGGCGCTTCATATTTACTATAAGCGACCAAAATGGTCGGCTTTCTTTTTGATTAAAGTAGAGCTCCCTACTCCAGGTCTTCTGCACCGCTCCAGACCTGTCGAAGGATATCCAATGTCACTCGAATCGACAAATTATCCGTATGTTCAAACTTGATTTGATTTGGGTACTGTTTTACAAATGGCGTAATAAACTCATCGGCCCAAGAAGGGGTTAAAACATCCACACCCGCAAAATCAAATATGATTTCTTCATCTACTGCAAGTTTTGACATTGCCGCACGGTGTGCTAAATAAGAGTCTTTACCGGCTGGACGGGAAACTAGTGTAGTACCAAATCTTTTTAATTCTATACGCATATTCTATTTAGATTAAAAGTTAATAATCGCCAGACAGCCTTGAATTGCTGGATGAGCCACACGCACAGATAAATGTGAATTGCGTCGCATTAAACTAATTTGAGCGACTCCGGATTGAAATACTAGAGAAATGCTCGTTCCCGAACGCACTGCCGCCTTAACAAATTTTAGCCCGTTACCGCGTGTCTCCGGCGCACGACCTGAAATTGCTTTTGTGAAGGCCATCTCCACGGCCTCTAAATCATTCTTGAGCTCGGGGCGTGTCTGACGCAGTGTAGTTAAGATTCCGCGACCACGATCGGCCAGCACGATTTCTCGTCGCTTAAGATCGTATCCGAAAAAGACACCCGGTATATCTGGCCAATTTCCAATATTGTGATCGAAGGAGTTATTTCCAATCTCGCTAGCAATGCCAGCAATAAGATTAGATTGCCCGTCATCCCGCAAGACGATGCGCGCCAATTCTCCGACGAGCCGCTCCCAACGCGCGGTGAACACATCGCGGGTCTGGCAATAATACATCGAAGCCGGTTCTACGGGTGGTTCGGCAGTTGCCCATCGCCAAGATGCTTGCACAATATCGTCGCGAGATAATAATAATACCTGGATGTCTTCTGGGCGATAATAACGATGCTGACTACCACTAGGGTGGATGGCTGTCAGAATGCCTTTCTTATCCCATCGACGAAGAGTTTGTTGAGTGATTCCCAAAATCTTTGCCGTCTCCCCAATGTTCAGTAGTTCGCGCTCCATAGAAACCTATACAATTTAATCTGAATCTATACAGTTCTTTTCCAAATATAGCATGACGAGAATACAAAATCTATACATTTGACTAAAAATCTATACAAAATACCTGATTTTGCCTCAACCCTCCCCTACGACATCAGTATCGGTATAGAGTGTCCCCCGTCCATCTTGATTCGTTCTTGGACTACAGCGGCGAGATGGTTTCTGGGTATTTGTACCCCCAAGCCGACCTAGGGCGCTAAATATTCAAAAAGAGCGACCAAAATAGGTCGGCTTTCTTTTTGTAAAATTTTGCATGCCCGACAATTAAATTAGCGTTAAAAAAACCTTCTCGACAAGTCGAGGTTGTTTGGATATTTGATTATTGTGGCAGTTGATTCAACAAATCTTCAACTGCTTCTTTGGCAGATGGGTCAGCAGCAAGGATTTTTTCATACTGGGCTCTGGCTTCGTCATAGCGGCTCAAGCCAGCAAGGACTTGGCCGCGAAATATTCCGATAGTGGAATCATACTTACCCCAAGCAATCGCCTTGTCGACCAAGTCTAGAGCTTTGTCGTATTCGAGAATATCATTGTTGTCTCTGCCTGCCAAAAAGGCATCGGCGGCCTCGACAATAGACTGGCTGGCAACCCTTGGTCTCCACCAGAAATAACCGCCGGCGGCAAGTCCACCGACAATAATAACTAGCCCGATTAGCCCAAAATGCCATTTCTTCATAGGAATAAGTGAATTATGAATAATGAATTAAGAATTATGGACGGACGAATGACTTGGAGCTTTTTATCAGCCCACTAACCAATTTATGTACAGTGATGACTTGACTGGCAAGTTGCTCAAATTGTGATTGGGAGACATGCCCAACATCACGAGCAACTAGGAGTTGGTTTTGTAATTCAGTTACGGAGCCCTGTGATATAGAGTAAAACTGAACCTTCTCTCTGTATGATTGTCGGCTAAAGCCTTCAGCCAGATTGGAAGTAATAGACACTGCGCATCGTTGCATCTGACTAACAAGTCCGTAAGTCTCCCCATCAGGGAAAGTCTTAGTCAGGACATATATCATGATAACCAATTTATGCCCCTCTTGCCAAGCGTTCAGGTCGGTAAAACTCTTAATCTTCCCCTGTTCCCCCATAATTCATGATTTCTGATTCCTGATTTTTACCCTCCCTTGATTCATAATTCCAAATTCATAATTCTGCCCCATTTTCCCGTCCCCTCTTGATTCATAATTCTGAATTCGTGATTCTAGTCGACAACGATGTTCCAGAAAATGCCAGTTGGGCCAAACCACTTCACCCACTCGGCGACGGGACGGACATAGAATTTGTAAACCGTACCCGAGGCGGCATCGGCTGGGATAGCAACTTTAAATTTGAAAGTAGAATTTGAGCCAGTGCCGGTGGTTGAATTGATTTGAACGATTCGGTTTGAAGCAAGCCAAGTGTTGTCCTTGAGAGTGGAGGCGTTGTCTTGGGGCATCCAAGTACCCAATTTGATGATGTGGGCACTGTCTGGAGTAGTGGGATACCACCATGCTTTGCCAATGTTTTTGAGAGTTAATTCTAAATCAATAGTTGAGCCAGCAAAACCCGAAACTTCGTGAGCAGTTTTGTCGGCCGAGATAGTGCCGCTTTGACTAATCCACTCGGCGCGGTAATCAAATGCCCATGGTCGAATAACTACTGGTGGAGTTGTGGGAGTGGGTGGGGTGATGACTGGAGGTGTGACAGGCGGGGTGACTGGCGGTGTGACAGGGGCAGCTAAAGTGGTGCCGAAAGTTGCAGCTGGTTCGCTGATATTCTCTTTTACATCTTCTGTCACCAACCGATAGTAGTAAGTTGTATTGGACAAAAGCGCCGTGTCGGTAAATGTACCTGCTGTGCTGGGTAGAACCACCTGACGAGTAACAAAATTCGTATCGTTTAGCAACACATTGGGATTCGTTGAACGATAAATTGCGATTCGGTAGAGATCGCTTTGGACAGGGTTATCCCAATTCAATCGCAGTGAAGTTGAGTTGATGGTAGTCGTAGTTAAACTAGCAACTGGATCGGTACTGGTTAAGTCTGGTGAAACTCCAGTCAGCCTTTTTAAGGTAACAGTAGGGGCACTTTCGGCGCCGGTCATGTCGACAGCCGTGAGGTAAACATAATGATAATTTTCGGTCCCTCGATTATCAGTAAGACCAGACAACATGTATTCCCCTCTTTGATTTGGCTGAGCTTGCGTGCCAGTCGCAATGCCAACAACGCTAAAGTTAGTGAGCGGAAGGGTGGAGAAATATATATTGATATGATCTAGATTGGAGTCACTAGGATTGATCCAAAATAAATGCAGAGAAAATGGGTCGATGCCGCCCTCGGCAAGAAATGCCCGAGGGGCAGAAACGGCGGCACTAGCTGGCTGTAGGCCAAGCCAACCGCTGATTAACAAACCGATGACTATTAAAGAAAATGTATTTTTCATAATAACTCTATTATACAGCGGCTGAGACTAGTCGACATTGATTAGATTACAAAATGGTTCGCTTGCGATAGATAACCCCTACATCGTCGGCAAAAATTTGGACCCAGTCAGAGGAGTTTTTGAGAGTCACGGCAAGTGGAAAGAGCGGATCGGTAATCACCCAGTCGACACCATAGAGCGATTGCATTTTGGCAATCGCATCTGGCTTGCCTGCGTCAATATCAAGCGAGTCCTGAAAAGGATATTTCTCACCGCTGTGCCAGTATGCCATTCTGCCGTCTACAAAAACCTTGTGCTCTGGCAGTTGCCAATCCAAAAATCCTCCTAGATTGTAGGTATTGTATAATTTTGTACCGACTTGGCCGGGATTATTTCTTGCCCACTCGATAGCTGCTAGTGGATAACTTTTGAGCTGGGCAATAACAGAAATATCGTTGGCATGAGTGAAAAGCGGCCAAAGATTTGGAATGATTACAAAAAGCCCAGCTACACCAATAACTGTATGCAACATCCAGTGGCGATGTGACAACCACTGCGCAATTGGCGCCATAAGATAATCAAAAGCTTGAGCAATAAAGCCCGCACTTACTAATAAGAAAAACGAGATGTTTCTGGTCGCTGACCAAGCTAGCAATAAAAATACAAAAGCAACTATCCAGCGCGCAAAATCAATTTTGCGAGCAACCATAATGGCCGAAAGAAAGAAGACGATAAAATAAAATAATAGCCAGTGCCCTGAGCCGGAATTAAAGGCGTCCAGCAATGGGCGCCATTCGCCGATATTTTGTAAGGCAAATGATGAAGTGAAGAGATGATAAAAATCTAGATAAAGTTTCCAACCGTAGGGGTTGATAAAGGTAGCGGCGCCAGACAATATACCCACCAGTACAAGATGACCAAATTGACGGGCAGTTAACAGCGGAATTGTATTCGATTGAGCGGGGGTATCGATGACATAGGTACACCACAGCCAGCGGACTGCCTCAATGGCGACCAACAGACCAAAGATACCAAGGCCAGCCGTGAAGCCACCGTGTAGATTTGCCCACAAACAAAAGATTGGAATATACCACCAGAGATGTTTGAATCGTCCAGAGCGATATTGGGCAAAAGACCAAAGGATGAACGCCATGCCAAACCAAGTGATGACTTGCATGCGAATCCCCCATCGCCCCATATCGGCCATAAAGACCAAAGCCAAAGTAATAAGTTTGGATTTGCGATTAATTTTAAATGTTGAAAGAGCCAACCAAAATGCACCAATAGTAAGTAGCGCAAATAGCAACACAACCATTGCCATGCCAAGATACTGGTAGATGAAAGCAAGAATGCCTTCGCTCAACCATTCATGATTGACCCAAGAGTAGTTGGTTAAGGTATGGGAATATGGATCAAAACTTGGAATGTGAAAAGACTTGATTAAATCTAGGCCGCCGCGAAGTTGCCAGCCAAAATCCGGATCGGTTGCTACGCGACCCACCAAAACCATCAAACCCAAGAAAAGGGTTTTGTCGATTAAATCGGTGGCAAACCAGAACCGACGAGCAAAACTGATTGTGCTAGACCATATCTTCATAGACTCAGTTTATCAAATGACTGACTGGTTGTGTCATCCTGAATTCATTTCAGGATCTAGCAAAGAGACAACCAACATTTCTGTTCTTTTCTGGATTCCGGCTCGTAGGCCGGAATGACGAAGAGAAGAGAGCTGTTTGTTCATCAATAAGACCCCCGACAAGTCGGGGGTCTTATTGTAAGTAGTTTTAGAGCGCCACTACTAAACTAGTAACAATCAGCTAACTAGAAGGTCATACCTCTAGAGAGCGGAGAGTTTGGACTGTCAACCCAACCGATGGTGGTTGTGGAACTGTTGTCGTTCCATAACACCTGGCCATTAGTGACTGAACCAAGATAGGTTGCAGAACCTAACGGCAACTGGATAGACAATGTACCAGCACCCGTACAAAGAGTTGTAAGGTCGGCAATAAAGTCTAATGTCATACCACCAGCAGGAATCGTGATTTCTGTTTCACCACTATTCTGCCCTGGGATGAAGGTGACTGTACCATAGGTGGTCGAAAGACCAGCGGTACCGCCACCGTTGTAGTAACCAGTAGCAAGGGTCTGACTACCGTTCTTCAGAACAACCGCGCCACTTGCAAGAGTATTGGCAGTTGTTGCGAACATCATCGTGGTCGAACCAGTCAGGGTCAGCTTAAGGCTATCGTTGTAGAAGGTAATACCATCTACGTTAATAGTCTTGTTATCTTGGTTGCTGGCATGCGAGACCACGACACCAAAGTACCGAGTGGCACCTGGAGTGATGGCCGCGTCAATCCGACACCATTGGTTGATGGCACAGGCAGTTACAGCAGAGGTAACTGTGCCAGCAGTTAAGGCCGCATCAGTAGCCATGACAAAGGTCAGGTCGCCAGCCGCAATGGCAGCCGTTGAACGAACCCAGTAGCTCACACGGGTATAGCTAGTGGCAAAACTTGTTGCTCCACCATCTTGACTAATACCCTCTGTGCTGTCGCCAGTGAAGTCAACTTTGTTAAAGTTGACGCTACCAGCCCCAACTACATACTTGGTCGTGTCTGTGGTGTAGGCCGCCAAAGTGCCTTGGTTTGACCAACCTGCGTTGGAATCGGTGTCCTTTGAAAGACCAGCACGTAATCTGGCGTCTGTATCAGTTGAAGTGTTTGTAGCATTCAACTTATACATGGTGAAGTTAGGAACCCTCACCTGTGTACCAGATGGAGAAGCGCTGTTTACTGCCAAACCAAGCTTAGTCTTAACGACATAGACGGAATTACCCATCAAGTCGACGCTACCTGCGGCAGCAGTACCAATACCGACACCTGAAGACACGCCTCTTGCCTTTACGTTAAGCAAGTTGCCAGAGAAATCAGGATCAGTACCGGTCCAGTTACCAGTAGCAATGTCTTGGTCAATACCAAGAGCTGGAATGTGCTTGGATACAGCACCACCAGCGATGGAGTTGATGTCAGCAACGATAGTGATGTACTTCGAGGTGTTGACCGGAACGATCACCACCGGGCTCAAAGTAATATCTACCGCTTCAGCACCTGTGCCAGTCAAAGTACCAGTACCAATTAAGGTACCGCCTGACAAGCTGTAAGTGCCATCAGATGCCTTGGCAATTGTTCCACCTTCATAAAGGTGGATACCAGCTGACTTGAAGTCAACATCATTACCATCGGCAAGGTCAGTGACACGAATCATTTCAAGGCGAACATCTTCAGTTGTAGCCGCAAATTTGAAGCGAGCAACTGGAGCGGAAACATTACTTGAGAATGATGCGGTGACCTGTTGGACAGTTGGTGAGGTCGAATCAAGCGTAATCGCCAACGAACCACCAGTAGTCAGGCCGAGAACCGCCGAAGTAATGGCAGAGCCCAAACCGGCAATGGTGGCAGCGGTGGTAGAAGAAGCACCAGAACCAACAATGCTGGTAACTGGGGCGTTATCAACCATACCAAACGACCAGCTACCGGAACTGCCCAATACATTGCCCAAGATATCAACTACCAATGTACCAGCGGAAGGAATCTTCCAGCTAGTTGGGTTGTTGAAATCTGAACCACTGTAGGTGACATAGTCAATCGCTGAACCACCACCATCAGTAAATGGTTTATTGATAGTAGTCAATTCATAAGTACCATCACCATTTGTGTCAGCCCCCAAGTGAATGTTGGAGAAGTTGGTGCTGGCGAGAGAATCACTACCGTTACCAGAGATATCTGTATCATCAGCGCTAATTCTCAGGGTGGAGATGTTGATATCCTCACCGGCGCTAGCGGCTAACAACAGACGGCCCAAAACAACATTGTTGCTATTTTTAACTACAGTACGTGCGATTGGCACTGTGGACATAGTAGCAGTGATAGTTGGAGTCACTTTAGTGAACAGTGAGCCATACGCGTAATCAGCAGCTGAGATGTAAGTACCGCTGGTGTAAGCAAGACCAGACGCTACACCGGAAGCAGTGACCTCATCATAGATGTGGACGCTGTCATCATCCGTACCGATACCTGCGAACAAGTTGGTCAAGGAAGCGCCAGTTGGAATATCCCCAACTAACTTGTAGGTTTCGGTAGTATTGACAGGAATCGTGTGGCTAAAACTGAACGTGGCTGTACCAGTAGATGGCGTGTTGATTGTACTGCCCAATTGGGTCCAGCTTGTACCATCCCACCAGTATAGCTTAGCATTAGTTACATCACCTGTGCCAATATCTGCTCCGGTACCATTTGTAAGAACAGATGTGTCATCGAAGAGATGAAGCGTAATAGCGGTGACTTGAGCGGCATCGCTAATTGCCTGCATGGTGAATTGCATAAACTCGAAGTTGCTGGTACCCAACGAGAAGTTGGCAGCAGGTGGAGTATTTGATCCAGCAGCGACGATTAATGTGCCGTTAGCAGCTAAGGTGTGATCGGAAGCTACACCAACAGCCACGTCAGTAATTGGCGTGATGTTAGCAGTAGTGCTGTCGATTTTAGCATTAGAGCTAAGACCGTAAATCTCAAGATCGGTTACAGCTGACAAGTAATACTTCAGCGTGTGAGACGCAGTAGCCGATGAAGAGACATCAACTTTTAGGGTCACTTCAGTGTTACCACTGACTGGAACGGTAAAGAGACCGTTGCCATTGGTGAACCTAATAGTAGTAGCCGAGACAGTGCCACTGTCATCAGTTGCGACGGCTGAACCATTGATGTAAAGCCGAGCATTCTGAAGATCAGCAGCGGTTGGTGAAGTACCACCGTTGGTGAAAGTAAGCTTAGTTACCTTAATACCTTCATTAGAACCAGCACTAAACTTCCACTTGGCTACTTCAGCTTGTGCGGTACCAACCACATATGATTGGGCACTCAAGTTGGTGGCGGCCCGGGTCACGCCAAGAGTACCTTGGATGATGGTTTGGGCTTGACCAGTTTGAGCAGTGAATGCAGATCCGCTAGCAAGAATCACTACGTTAGCATGGGAGTTCTGACCAACGGCCACAACATCACTAGCTTGGTAGATTTGGAAGACGACTGTGCGTTGTGAAGTGACACCAGAAGCGATGTCAGCATCAATGTAGATGGTCTTATTCTGACCAGCAGGAACTGACAACAGTGGGCTACCAGTAAAGGTAACCATACCGCCGCTTAATGCTGGCATAACACTACCAATCTGAACACCATTAAGCTTCAAGCGAAGATTGGAGACATCAGAATCAACTGATGTACCAGTTTCGGTGAAGGTAACGCTATTAATGTTAAATCCTTCAGTAGCTGAAGTGAATTTAAACGAAGCGATTGGTTGATCAGTACTGCCAGAGAGAATGTTACCAATAGCCGGAGCGGCTGTCTTGATAACATCCATTGTGCCGACAGAGACATTGGCTAGCGTAAACCCATTACCAGTGGCAGGGAAAGTCCCGCCAATAGTACCACTACCAGTGAGTGTAACGCTGGCGGCGTCGGCGATAGAAATCTGGATAACAGCACCAACATTTGTACTAGCAGTAGAGACCCAAGCGGTCAGAGTTTTGCTAGTGCCGGCTGGGATTAACCAAGCCAAACCAGTAAAGGTAGCTTTGTGTGTAGTGGTGTTAAAACTTTGCTCGGAGCCCAATTGGGTGCTCCCATCATAGAGTTTGACACCAGTAACATCGGTATCGACTGACAGTCCAGTCCGTGTAAGGGCAATACTTGAAACCAATGCGTTATCGGATGCACCAGCAGTGAACGTAAAGTTCGCCATTGGAACATCAGACGCACCAGCGGCAATTGAAGTAGCTGCTGGGGTGGTGCTGGCAATGCCAACATTCAAGTTACCGTTGACGGTTGGAGTCGTACCAACGTAGAAACGGGTGAAGATATCGGACTTATCTTTGTCCAAAATCTTTCCGTTCCAAGCTGTCTGACGAGTCCAAGCTTCGTAATCGAAGACTGGCTTGTAGTAAAGATTGTAGGTGCCGTTAGCGGCAGTCGCTGCAACTTTTACTGTGAAAGTCATTGTGATGTTACCACCAATGGCCACATCTGGACCATCGTAGTAAACAAACCGGTTACCGTTCAAGACAAAGCTTGAAGCATCAATCCAAGGGGTCTGGGCATCGCCGCGAACGCCGATACCGTATGAACCGATTGGAACTTGATAGCCGGCTGGGGCTGCTGGTAAGGAAGACTTACCTTTGATAACTCTGCCAGCAGTGTTTTGGAGAGTAACAGACAAAGTTACTGTGTCACCTTGGTTGGCAGTCACATAGTGAGCTACGCCATCGGCGGTAACAGTGGCTGGAGTCTGACTAATCCATTTGAATGCGTAAACAGGAGTCGCAGCGGCGGCGCTAGGAATGGCCATCCACAAAGCTGTGGAAGCGGTCATTGTCCAAGCTACGAGCTGGGACGCCTTTTTCATGAGTAAACTATTCATTAGTAATTTATGTGTAGATTATTTCTATACTTATTTGTTTGAGTGTAATCTGGAATCTACCTAGGCGATGAATTTTGGTCGCCTTCGACCCGAGGTAAATTGTTATCAACGGGATTGTTGTTAAGAGAAGGGGCTTCCCAAATCGTCTGACCGTTGATGGTCAGCTTGGAAAGCGTGATAGTATCACCATTCAAAACACCCGATACGGCGGCTCGCTCGAAGCCCATATAAGAAATGAGATTGATAGTTGCACCAACTAAGTAGTAGCGCTTGTCACCAACCATTAAGGTTGGTTTGGCAGAGTAGCTACCAATAGAACCATACAAAGTGACAAAGCCTTGGGTTGGTGTAGTGTCGACAACGGCTGGCTTTTCAGTATCTGTGATTGGTGTGACTGTGCCAACGGGAGCGATGATTTTATCTAACTGATCGCGCATAGCGAGCAGAGTCTTTTTAGTGTCATCGGTGCTGACATCGCCCTTCGCCAAAGTGGCGAGAACGGTTTTTTGGGATTCGATAAGAGTCTTTAATTTTGTATTCAAATCTTTGTCTGCAGGAAGTGTAGATAAAGTTGTCTGGGCGCTGGTGAGAGCTTTCTGCGATTCAGCCAAAATCACTGCCACTTGAGTGGTGTCAGCATTTTCTAATGCTCGCAAGCGATCGTTAACAATGGCCAGCTTCACAGCGGCGCGAGCTGAAGGATTGGTAGCAAGAGCCACCTGAACAGTTTCAAAAACTTTTTTGACACCAAATAATGGGTCGCCCGGTTGGGCAGTTTGCGCCATGGCACCAGTAGCAAAGGTGGCGACAAATACGGCCGCTACCATGCCAGCAGTAGCTGGGATGCTCAAAACCACTCGACGAGGAGTAAATAGCCGACGGAGACTCGGCAAGGGCATGACCAAATCTTCAACTTCGGTTTGGGTCTGAACTGCGTCAATCAAAGTAGTCTGGCCAATTTTTTTAAATAAGCGATCACGAATCGCCTGTCGTTGAGTCAACGACAACTTCGCATCTTTACCTAGAATGCTGATTTCTTGGATTAAATTGTCGTGATTGATGATAGGCATTGAGGAAAGTGAATAATGAACGGTGAATAGTGGTTGGGAGTGAAAGAATAAAATTATAAAAAGGTTCTGCGAGTACTTCTAAAGAAATAGGTTGTATCCCCATTTCCCCAAAAGTTCTTTCAGAACCCTTAAGGACTACCGACTGATTTTTTGTTGTTCCGAGCTTCCCCCGTTGTCATTCCGGGTTTAGTCCGGAATCTATTTTATTTGTTTGTTAGGGAGAAACTGGATTCCTGCCTCCGCAGGAATGACGGACGGAATGAGACTGGATCCTGAATCAAGCTTGCCCGCGGGTGCGGGACGCAGCCAGGGTTCAGGATGACAATACGGAGTGTTCGGGATGACAGTGCAGAACACGGGATGACGAATAGGTGTGCCCTATTTGCCATCCTTGATTCATGATTCATGATTCAAGTTGTCTCTCATCTTCTTAAGCGCGCGTGAGGTGAGGGCCCGGATGTTGTCTTCTTTTTTCTTCATCACTTGAGCGACTCGAGCGATTGGCATCTGCTCGACGAAGCGAAGACGAAGAACTTTTTCGTAATCTTCTGGCAAATTCTTGAGTGCGGTTTCGATTTCGCTGACTTCACGATAGAGCTCTGGCCCTTCGAGGTCGGCCAATTCTGGCAAATCTTCGAAAGACAATTCTGAATGTTTGGTCAGACGATAATAATCGATAACGGCGTTACGCGCGACAGCGTAGAGCCAACTAGAGAAGCTGACTCCGGCTTGTCGTTTATACTGATGCAATTTCTGCCAAGCTTTCAGGAAGATATCGGAAGTGATGTCTTCAGCCACAGCAACGTCTTTGACTTTGACGTAAACGAAGCGATAAACCTTGGCGGCCCAAATATCATAGAGCTCACCAAAAGCTTGTTCATCGCCAGCTTGGGCTTGAGTAATCAGCCGATCATCGTTCGGTCGGTTGCTAGCCTCGATCGGGGTCGAAAACCCTTGGTCGGAAGCATCAGAATGTGAGTCAAACTGCAGTTCAGGCATTTTGCCTTACATAAGTTATAACGTAATATATCGATTTCTTGTGACACAAACTGCCAAAAAACCGCTCTGGGAGCGCAGAATTGATAGTTGACTTGTGAGGGTAATTCACGGTCAATTAAGTCCTTTTTTACCTGAAGATTATACCCAGAAAACCCCAAAAAAAGCAAGAGGCCTTGGGGAAAGTGAAAAGTGAATGGTGAATGGTTAGGGGAGAAGCCGATAGCTACTAGGGGGAAAGTGAAAAGTGAATGGTGAATAGTGAATAGTTGGGGGAGAGGGATCAGGGAGGGGTCAGCTCTTCTACTTCGTTCTGCTGTCCAGCAGAACTCCGAAGGGTCTGCGAGGGCTAGGGATCCGTCCGCCTTCGTCATTCTGGGAATTCTGCCGTATGGCAAAAGACTCCAGAATGACGGAAGGAGGGGTTTGCTAGAATGACGGTGGGGGGAATAGGGGTTATCCCCTACAAATTTTCCTAACAAAAGACAGACCCCAGGTTGAACTGGGGTCTTATGTTAGTGGTGTAAGTTAGGCTGTGCTGGGGTATGGGAGTGGTCCCGAGGAACGATGGCTTTTGTCACGTCCTGCCGTAGACCGCCACGGTAGATACCTCGGATGGTTGGGGGGATAAGCTCCAATTAGGAAAAGCGGTTGAGGCAGACCCTTTGCGAGAGTTATGTCCCCGTCGACATCCACGACAGAGCATGATCGAGCAAAGATCTCGACGATACCTTTTGTTTCACTCAACAGGCCCCTATCTATCACATAAACCATCCTTTGGCGGGGAGAATCTATGTTGGTGATATCGGTATTGCCATCAGCAATGTAGAACGTGTCGCCTCTGACCAGAACCGCCACCACCTCGCCCGATAATGTCCGGCAAAAGGCGCTAGGGCACACCGCCTTTTCAAAGCCGTTTCCGTCCTCGATGGCCAACACAGTCCTTTCGCCCTGAACGTCAATTGACGACGGGACTGGCATCAACCCAGCAGGTCCAGCAACTGTACACCTATTGCCACAGGGTTCCATGTGCATCCTCCTTGCGGAAGCTTGATTGCAGTTTTACACAAAAACTGAATATTAGCAAGAAGTTGGCTCTGAAAATGGATAATCAAGATTATTTGATGACTTTTTCAATAACACCCCCGCCGAGACAGATGTCTTCGTCGTAGATGACCAGTGATTGACCGCGAGTAAGAGCGCGCTGGGGGTGGTCGAAGATGAAGGAGTAGGAATCGTGAGAGACGAGAGACGGGAGACGAGGGCTCTTTTTTTGTCTGGATTCCGGCTCCCCCCAAAGGCGGGCAGGCGGGGCCGGAATGACGACTGCTTTGCTACTAGTCCCTCGCGACCCGTTACTCGCGACTTGTTCTAATACCAATTTCCCCCCATAGACCTCTGGGCCATATCTGGGTTTAGCTTGTAAATCCCATGCGTCATTCCCGTTCTCTTCTCCGTCATTCCCGCGAAGGCGGGAATCTATTTTCTTTTTCTGTCTGGATCCCCGATCAGGTCGGGGATGACAATTTTGATAGCTTGGTTCTACCCAATGCAGATTTTCTAAAATTACCCCTTTGCCATAGGTGGCGGAATCTGGGCCAACAATTACCAGATTTTTCTTAATATCCGTATCAATGACATACAAAGGCTCGGGTTGACCGGCTAGACCTTCCACCCGACGCTGACCAATGGTGTAAAACCAAGCCCCTTCGTGAGTACCAAGCATTTTCCCCTCTTGATTGACAATTTTACCAGTTTTGGTTTTAATCACAGTTTTTAAAAATTCTTTAACGTCTACGGGACCGATAAAACAAATTCCCTGACTGTCTTTTTTGGTAGCAGTTGGCAGTTTAAATTTGCGAGCGAGGGCGCGAACTTGGCTTTTGGGGTACTGACCGACCGGAAAAAGCGTTTTCGCTAGCTGGTCTTGGGTTAAGTTGTAGAGAAAATAAGTTTGATCTTTGATGGGGTCTGCTCCTTTCAGGAGTAAGTGATGAGTCGCGAGTGACGAGTCGCGAGAGGCTAGAGAGGGATTTTTTTGTCTGGATTCCGGCTCGGAGGCCGGAATGACGATTGGGTTGTCACTCATTACTCGCGACTCGCGACTCGCGACTCGCTGGGCGTAATGCCCAGTAGCAATAAAATCTGCTCCCAGAGCCAAACATTTTTTGAGAAAGAGGTCGAATTTGACTTCTTTATTACACATGACATCCGGATTGGGAGTCCGACCGGCTTTATATTCGGCAAAAAAGTAATCTAGCACTCGTTTTTTGTATTCTGTTTCAAAATTGAAAGTGTAGTAAGGAATATCCAAGTGCTGACAGACTGCTCGCATATCCAAAAAGTCTTGTTCGGCGGTGCAATAAGTAAGGCCACCTCCGACATCTGAAGCGTCCGACCAGTTCTTCATAAACACGCCGACTACGTTAAAACCCTGTTGTTGTAACAGGGCGGCGGCGACAGAGGAGTCGACTCCCCCACTCATCGCGACAAAAACAGTTGGTTTTGCGCTTCCAGACCGAATAGTTTTCTGTTTGGTCATTTTAAATCTGTGCGGCTAAATTCATGACAAACTTCACGATTGGTTCATGAGGTTATTATAGATCCTTGGGTAGCCACGGCGACCTCAAGGATGACATGACGTAAGGAAAAATAAAATAGGCGGACTGCTGGTGTAGCAGAACCGCCTATGGCTGTCTGACGATCGGACCACGGGGCGCATGGGAGTTCTTGTCGATAATGAAGATATCTTCGTTGATCAGAACCCCCAGAGTTGAGCTACGAGCACCGCACTTAGGGCAAATACAAACTGCTTGTTTTGCATCTCCACATGGTACCGGTCGCAAATCCAGACCCCTTTCAAAGAGTTGGATCCGTACGGGATGCAACTCTTCAATGTGCCCACAAAGTGGACAAATACCAACCCTCCCATCTGCCATTTGGCAGGGTTGTCCATTTGGTATCATCTGGAAAACCTCCTTAGGTCTATTCACTACTGCCAAATTGGCATTGTTGCGGTTTCAGTCTGCCTTCCTGTTCTTCTATGTCGATGGCCGTTTCAAGCTCCAGCAGTTGCATCGAAGTAACCCCAGCTGATAATAGTGCATCTCGGTCATACCAGAGCATTTGTATGGCCTCTGCTTTGGTGCGTCCACATTCTCGGACTAGACGGCGTAATGCTTCGCCGTACTGGTGCAGCCCATCCAGTTGGCTAATGACATTTCTGCCCATCTTGCCCTCTCCCGATATCAGATATAAAAGAACAATAATCCTAGCCGGTTTTGTAGTATTACCGGTATCAAATTTCAAAAACGGAGTTATCCCCCATTCCGGTTTGTGATCTGATACCGAAAATCCTACCACCACTTATACCAAGGGTTCTTCTTGGGTTGTTCGGGTGGGAAAAGTAAGAGTTTTAGGTGATCTAATTCAGCCTTTAGGCTCCCGCGGAGGTCTTCCCTGACTTCGCGGCGAAGAGAATGGATTTCAGAGCCAAGAGAGTTGAGAGCGAACAATAGTTTCTGACGGTATTCTTCCTCTGCTTCTTTCTCCTGTTGGGTCATGATGGCTTGAGTTTGAACACTCTCCCCTGCTCCTGAAATCTCTCCTTTATTGGAGAGCATGTGTTTGACGCCAGCAACGGTAAAGAGATTCGATTCCAACAGGTATTTAACCCGTTCCAGCATGGCAATATCACTATCGGTAAATAGCCGGTGGTTGTACTGATTACGGTAATTGGAGAGGTATTCGCCAAAGCGTTTCTCCCAGTTGCGAAGAGTACTTTCATTGACATTGAGAAATTTGGCGACTTCAGTTAACGAATAAGCAGAGCCTTTGGTCGGGCTAGTAACTTCGGCTTGAGGCGCCGAGGTAGTAGTTGATTCTGCTTGGATGGTTTCGGTTTCCATTAATTTGATTTTAGTACATTTTGGCGAGCGCAACAACGTTGTTGCGCTCCGCAACGACGTTGTAGGTCCCCCGCCTTTTTTCGCTACTGTAGCGAAAAGGTCGAGCGCAACGTTGTTGCGGTCGGCGTCTAGCGACTGCCGTAAAAGAAAACGATAATAGCAATAATTGTAGCAACTGTAAGCATATTGTAGTCCCCCGCCGCAACGTTGCGGCGGAGCGCAACAACGTTGTAGGTGTGTTACAACAACATTGTAACAGGTACCGCAACAACGTTGCAACCCCCTTGTTTTTTATGTTCGTGTTTTGATCATCACAAAATGCCTATATATAAATATATAATATGGTAGCCTACTTTTTTATAGTATGTTCCGCAACAACGTTGTTGCGGTAGGTAGTGACGACCGCAACGGTGTTGCGGTCGTCCGCAACCGTCATGTTGCGGCGGAGCGTTTTGACATGGCGGTGGTAAAAATGGTGTAATAATGGTTTTTTGGTATATTAAAAAATGAGATTGGCTCTAGGACTGTATTATTTGACCGCAACAACGTTGTTGCGGTGAGCGCAACAACGTTGTAACATCTTGAAAATTTTATTTTTTATGTTGTAAATAAAAAAACCTCAATGTAATGACATTGAGGGACAACAAATGACCTTCTTCCAGTGTTCTGCTGCTGATGTTGTGTGTGAGGTTCTTTGTTGGGAATTTAAAAGTCCTCCGGCAGGATACCGGAGGAATGTTGTGGAAAGTGATATTCAAGAAAGGGGACAGGCGAGGAACTCGCCTGTCCATAAGGCGGTGCTGGGATGGGAAACCTATTGATGTGCCGGTGCGCGACCGGTTAAAGTACATAAAACCCTTCCAGCACTTGGAAGAGTCAGCTTTGGTCCTGTGGCCATTTGACTCTCCCTTAGCAAGGTACTAAGAGATCGTTTGTTATCAAGGAGCACAGGACGGACTATTTACGAGAATTACTCTCGTAAAAGGTTGCTCGTAATTAAATTACACCACAAAAACGTATATTTGTAAAAAATAAGATAGGGGATAGGGAGTTATCCACAGTCACTAGCCACCGGAGGCCAGCCACAAGCCAATAGTGGTTGGGAGGGGGAATTCGGCGATTCAACAATTGAGCCAATCCAAGGTGGACAGGCAATTGAGTAGTGGTGGAGCAGGAGACATGACCCTGTCTATCGTCATTCTGGCTCCCGCCTGCAACGCTATGCGTAGCATTTCGGGCAGGTGCCCAGAATCTTATTAAATGATGCCATATTCCCCGTGTTGTCATCCTCGAGCCGGAGGCAAAGCCATCCGACATCGGGGACCCAGAAATAAAAAGAAAAATGTTCTTGTTTCTGTCTGGATTCCCGCCTACGCGGGAATGACGGACGGGGTTTGGATTCCCGTTTTCCTGCCCGAAGTGCTACCAGTCCGCAGTAGATACAGCGTTTCTGGCGGGCATCGTTGCAGGCGGGCACGGGAATGACGGGAATACCAGAATGACACAATGGAGTAAATTGCGTCAATTATACGATTCTGGATGCGTTTCGCTTACCAGAATGACGAGAGAAAAGAGGGGAACGGTGGACAATTCAGCAATTCGGCCCTACTTCGCCCTATGGGCTATGAATGGTCTACGAGGATTCGGCAATGGGGAAGGAACGGGGGCACAGGGGTTGACTGGGGGAGATATAGCAGTTAGATTGAAGCCATCAAAAGGGAGGTGGCAAATTCAATGAACCTTGATACACTCCTAGCGTTAGTAGTGTTGTGCCTCATTGGCGGGTGGCTGCTCCGTGAGGTAGTTTGCAACATGCCTCTCGTGTACAAATACATTGCACGACGGCCATCAGAGGATTATTCGTTTTTGTTAGTGGCGGTAGACTTTCTGGCAGAATCACTACTTTGTCAGTGGTTTTTGAGGGGAGTTTGCCGAAGACACTGGCAGGAGAATCGAACTCTTATTCTGAAGAGGGTTAGCACCTGCGTAGTTGACATGGTAACCGCAGAGGAATTGACTCTGTTATACCGCTATCTGAACTCGGGTGGAGGTTTATGGGAGAATGATCCTGAAATGAGAGCAGCTACGGACGAGATGATCAACCGGTGTATTCAATTTCAGAGAGATGAATGTTCCCAACTATCTGGCTGATCTATGGTTCGTCAATACAAGCCACCGCAAAATCGTTGCGGTGGCATTTTTCTTTGTGGAAGTGGAAAATTAGACCGGCGTTACAACGTTGTTGCGCTCCGCCGCAACGTGGTGACTGGTCATTTTGGGTTACTTTTGTCTGTCATTCTCCAACTTGATTGGAGAATCTGTACAGAAAAAGAAAAAACTGTTTTTATTCTTTTCTGGATTCCCGATCAGGTCGGGAATGACGAGAGAGAAGATTTTGGATGCATCTGGACGAACTGACCCGTCCATCGGTAGGTGAACAAGGTTAGCAAAACGGCTATCGCCTAGATCCTTCAACTTCGCTAACGCTCCGTTCAGGATGACCATTCTACGCTCTTGTGAGTTATGTGGGGCTTCGCAAGTAAAAGGAGTCCTACTCGCTGCCACTCGCTACTTACAACTCGTGACTCACCACTCGCGACTATCCAGCTCTGGAAACCAGAGTTTGATTTCGGCGGCGGCCGTTTCTGGAGCATCGGAAGCGTGAATTAGATTTTCAACGGCTCTGTCTGCTTCATCAGCTTTCGCGTAACTTTCTTCCCTGTCACCAAGATCGCCACGGATTGTGCCGACATCAGCATCGGCAGGTAAGGTTTTGCCAACAATCCGTCTGACTTCCTCAATAGCATTTTCACCTTCAATAATCATGGTGATAACTGGACCAGACGACAAGAAGGTGACCATTCGGCGTTTTACATCTTCACCTTTGCGAATACCTAGATCGGAATAGTGTTCACTTGCAAAAGTGGCATCAACCTGCATCTCTTTTTCAGCTACGATTTTCAGCCCAGTGGCAGTCAACCGATTTTTAATTTCATCCTGCAAACCCTTGCGAACAGCATCGGGTTTTAGTGCAACTAACGTCTTTTCCATAAATCCTTCTTGATATTTTATTGTCATTCTCTGGCTTGCGTTAGTCCTCCGTCAGAGTCCTCCATAGCCTTAGCGACGGAGGAAGCTCAACGAGGGAAGGACGGAACCAGAGAATCCAGATAGAAACAGAAAAATGTTTTTATTCTTTTCTGGATTCCCGCTCGGGGGCGGGAATGACAGGGGTTTATAGCTTAAATGCTTTTTTAATTTTATCAGTAGTGCGATAGGGGCCGATCACCGTCAAACAGAGCCGGTCGTCCTTGAAAATCTGTTTAGCCAGCTTCTGAACTTGAGCGGCGGTAACTCGGCGGATCTTTTTACGAACAGAATCGATGGTTTCGGTTTTATCATGAAGTAGCTCCTGAATTCCGAAGGAACAGGCAACTTCATCAGAGTCCTCCATTGCTAAAACCAGACCACCAGTCAGGTACTCTTTAGCCTTCGCTAGTTCTTTCGCAGGAATGGGAGCAAGGGTAATCTCCCTAAACTCGTCCAGAATGGTCTTAACGGCCAAATCAATGCGTTTAACGTCTACTCCAGCACTAGCGACAAGGTAGCCAGCGTCAATATAATTGGCAGAGTTGGCGCTAACATAATAAGCTAAGCCATGACGCTCACGCACGGAAGTGAAAAGTCGTGAACTCATGCCGCCGCCCAAAACTGAAGCCAGAACTTTGCCGACGTATTTGTCGGGATGATTAGCACCAAAAGTTGGGACACCGATGACCAAGTGAGCTTGTTCGGTTTTTTTGTAAACAACTTGAAATTTTTTCTTAGGATCAGCGGCGTGATAGGGGAGTGGTTGGTTTTTTTTGCCGGTTTTGGGGTAGGGCAGGTATTTCTTGACCAAACTTGCCACTTTGGCAGTGGTGGTGTTACCAGCGACCGAGACAACGATATTGGTAGGAGTATACAGCCGGCCCCGGTAGTTGATAAAATCCTGCCGTTTTACTTTTTGGATAACTTCCGGCAAGCCAATAGTCGACCAACCTAGTGGGTGGTCACCAAAAAACAGTCTCTCAAAAATATCCCAGATTTTGAACTGGGGGGTATCGATGTACATGTTGTATTCCTCTGTGATCACACCCCGTTCACGTTCTAACCCCTCGGCGTCAAATTTGGCATTGAGTAGCATATCGGAGAGAACATCAAAGGCGATCTCGATTTTATCTTTTTCGACTTTTACAAAATAGCCGACATATTCGTCGCTAGTAAAAGCATTAAAAATTCCCCCGATGGCATCGATGGCCTCGGCCACCGAGCGGGGAGTGGGGTAGCGTTCACCACCCTTGAAAAACATGTGTTCAAGGAAATGGGCGATACCGTTAATGGATTTGGTCTCATAGCGGGAGCCGGCGCGAACCAGGATCATCACGGTAACAGCTTCAGTCGAGCGCATCGGCATGACCAAGACGCGAAGCTTATTAGATAGAGTAGTTTTTTTGATGTCGATCATGGGTAAAAAATCGAGGTTGATATAAACCTTAGCCAGTTTCTATGTTAGCAGTAAAAAGTAATGAGAGGGAAATTTCCCTCTCATTGATGGTGCGACGGCAGGAAGCTACGATCTCTTTTCGTCATAGCTACGCTGGGTTAGGTTATCGCGACTGCGGACGCATACAGAGCCAGAAGATGGCTCCGAAGAATACGATACTAAAGGGAACGAGAATCGCCACCGCGACACCGGGGCTTATTAGTGGGTGCATCAGCCATCTCCTTTATCGGTCCGGGGGGTCGGATTGGACGATGGGTTCGGCTCCTCGGACTCTGAACCGTGGTCAACTGCTGCTGTGTTCTGAACTCGCTCATAGTATTCGTCAGGGAGTAGCTTAAGCCTTTTCCTAAGTTGTTCCCTGCTCATACCACATCTCGACACCCTTGGTTGTGGCATGGTCTTCCCCTTTGGGTACAAGATTAAGTGCCATCGTAAGATGGCACTTAACTCATAACAAAGTTGGAAGTTGTGGTCAATTATTTAGCGATGTCTTCGGACCGAGTTTCCCGAATGACCATGACTTTGACTTGGCCGGGGTAGGTCATTTCCTTTTCAATTTGACGTGCCACATTATGTGCCAGCTTAGCGGAAGCAAGATCGTCGAGCTTATCCGGCTGAACCATAATGCGCACTTCGCGACCGGCTTGAATAGCGTAGGCTTTGCCCACACCTTCGTAACTGGTGGCAATGCGTTCCAAATCTTCTAACCGTTTGACAAAGTTTTCGGCTGATTCGCGGCGGGCACCCGGACGACTGGCAGAAATAGCATCAGCCGCCATGACCAAAAAGTCGATGGCTGTTTTGGGACCACCAAAACCTTCGTGGGAAACTTCGAGCGCTTGAATAACTTCTTTTGGCATGCCGTACTTTACCGCAATGTCGCGGGAAAGTTCGATGTGGCTACCTTCATATTCGTGGTCGAGCGCTTTACCGATGTCGTGCATCAAAGTAGCAAGCTTGGTCAGCTGAACGTCCATCCCAAGTTGGGCGGCCATCATGGCAGCTAAATGAGCAGCTTCGATGGAGTGGCGTAAAATGTTTTGACCGTAGCTAGTACGAAACTGCAGGCGACCAATAATTTTGATTAGGTCAGGGTGGAGACCAGTCAGCCCAAGTTCGAGCACCGCATCTTCACCCGCTTTTTTCATTTCGGCGTTAATTTCTTTGTCGGCTTTTTCGACCATCTCTTCAATGCGAGATGGTTGGATCCGACCGTCCTTTACCAGCCGCTCAAGCGCCCGCTTGGCGATGTGGCGGCGGATCGGGTCGAAGCCAGAAATGATAACTGTGTCTGGTGTATCGTCAATGATCAGATCAACGCCAGTAGCCTTTTCAAAGGCATGAATATTGCGACCTTCTTTACCGATGATCCGACCCTTAAGTTCATCACTAGGAATTTGAACGGCGAAGACCGTGCTTTCAGTCGCAGTATCGGCGGCGTAGCGTTGAATCGCGGCGGCGATAATATCGCGAGCTTTGTCTTCGGCTTGATCGTTGGCTTCCTGTTCGACAGTCCGGATGACGCGCAAAACGTCATCTTTGTATTCTTTTTCCACCCGAGCCAGAAGTTGATCCCGAGCTTCGTCCTTAGTCAATTTGGCAACGCTTTCCAACTTCGCCAGTTGGTTATCACGAATTTTTAAAATCTCTTCTTTGACTTCCTGAACCTCTTTGTCTTTGTTGAGAATGGCTTCCTTCTGATGCTCAAGGTCTTCTGTTTTGCGATCGAGTTGTTCGTCTTTAGCGATAACCCGACGCTCCAAATCCAACATTTCGGAGCGACGCTCCTTTTCTTCTTTTTCCGATTTTTCACGAAGCTTGGAAGCTTCTTCTTTGGCCTGCAAGACAATTTCTTTCGCCTCGGTTTCGGCGTTGGACAACTTGTCTTTGGCTTTACCTAAAATTTTGTCGGCATCTTGTTCGGCCTTAGCGACCTTTTGGCTGGTGATCAGAATGCGAATGTAATAACCAACCAGCGCCCCGACAAGTCCGGCGATAATCCAGATGAACAGTGACGGCATAGTGAACCTCCGGTTACACTAGGTCGTGAGTCTCTACCCAAAAGTGAGCACATTAATCCGCCACAGGCAGACTGCTCCCGGTTGGCTCTCGCAAAAAGTTAAAAGAAAAATGTCCAACCAGCAACTTCCAAAAAAGGCTTGAGGGTTGGTGCGAAAGTGACAATTTGGAGTCCCAATAAGGGAAGTAAGAGGCTCATTATCCTAAGTGTTGTTTTAAAGTGATATACAGGACAGGAGCATAAAAATCAGGCTTGTCCTAACCCGACTATACCCCAAAACTTGGCAAAGGTCAAATGACTTGGATACACTAGAACAAGGCTGGATTTACAACAAACCATGTGGGGGAAAACCAAATTAATAGCGGTGATAATTTTGGGCATTGCGACCATGCCAGCGATTTGGGTATGGGCAGAAGACGATCCAGCGCCGAGTGTAATTATTAATGAAGTGGCATGGGCGGGAAGTACGAAACCTGATGAGACAAAAGTCTCGGATGATGAATGGATTGAGTTACGTAACCTGGCCAACCAGTCAGTTGATTTAACTAATTGGCAACTTACCAAAAATACCGGCACTAGCGACGAGAACGAAACAAGAATGTTGACGCTGCCCGCCAACAGCATAATCGAGGCTAAAGGTTATTTTCTGATATCCCGTTTTGATATTGATACCTCTATGCTCAACACCGAACCGAATGTTGTAGTGAAAAGGGACGTGCCGGAAGATAACGGACTATTCTCGCTGTCCAATACTAAGCTACGAATTGGTTTATACAGCGGAGACTACCGTTTGGATGAAAATTTGGTTGACGTGGCCGGAGCGCTTGGCAAAGCTCCATTTGCTGGCGATTCCGATATCAAGGCTTCAATGGAGCGCAATGCCGTGATTGCGGATGGGCAACAAGAAACCAGTTGGCATAGCGCTCTAGCATCAATTAATTTTGACAGCGGCGTGGCAGATCTTGGCACTCCGATGGCGAGTAATTCGATTATTGTTGAACCGCCAATACTCACCAGCATCACACCGGCGGAGGGAGAAGTGGGCGGAATTCTGGAAATAGAAAGTATTTGTGGAGATAATTTTAGCCTTAACCCAATACCGATAGTGCAAATCCGATTGGGCGATATTAAAATTTCCGCTGACAATGTTCGCGTGGCTGATCCGACTTTAATTGACAACGGTCAATTTAGCTTGGATGGTGCGGAGACGGGGAGATGGGATTTGGTAGTAACAAATCCTGATGGTCAAACAGCGACTTTATCGCAAATCGTGAAGGTAACAGAGCCACCGCCGGAATACGACCTTGGTATGACTGTGCGAATTAACGAAGTTTATCCGCAACCCAACACTACCAGCAACGACGAGTTTATTGAGCTGTATAATTTTGGCGACCAGTCGGTCAATTTAACTGGTTGGATTTTGGACGACATGCGTAATGGCGGTTCAAGCCCGCTGACTTTGGAGGGAAGGGTCATCTTGCCGAAGCAGTATTTGACGCTATATAAACCGGAAACGAAACTGACCCTGAATGATAATGGAGATGCGGTGTATTTGATCCAACCGAATGGTTTTGAATTGGATCGAACGGAATACACTGCCGCTGATCGCGGATGGACATGGGCGCGATTTGATGATGGTTGGAAGTGGACTAGCACCCCAACTGCCAACGGTAAAAATGTATCTAGCACCCCACCAGTAGAGCCGGAAACAGAAGCAAAAATTGACGAGCCAGATGACCCACAACCAGAACTCCCAACTTTTACATCGGGCAATGTTTTGATAACCGAACTACTCCCAAATCCAAAAGACAATGATGAATTTATCGAATTGTATAATGCGACAAATCAGCCGATCGATTTGAGTAACTGGACATTGAAAGACAAGTCAGGACGAAAATATACCATCAACGATTTTGCGGTAACGATCCAGACTGCTGATGGGTTGATAGTCCAAGACGGGCAGTATGTAGTGATCACCCAAACGATGTCAAATTTGGCGTTAAATAATACTGGTGGCGAAACAGTAACTTTGTTGGATCCGACTGGGAAAGTGATCGCGACCGTTAGCTATCCCGACAAAGCTCCGGTGAATGCGGCGTATGTATTGGAAGATGGAGTGTGGACTTGGACCCCAAAACCGACCCCCGGTAAGATAAATGTTTTGGCGTTAGATGAAGCCGACGAGCCAGCACCACAAGTTGATATTGTCTTGCCGGACTCCCTGCCGGTAACTGGCGAAACTACGAGGCGATGGTGGGGGATTGGACTAGTGAGCTTGGCTCTGGGTGCTGTAGTATGCTTGGTAAGACGAGAGAAGACTGGCAACAAATCTAACCAATCTTCACCCCTACTTCGCTAAAGCTACGAAGGGTCTACGACAATCTAATCAATACGTTGTCATCCTCGAGCCGTTCTTGCTGTTCAGCAGAACGACATCGGGGACCCAGACAGGAACAAAAACATTTTCTTTTTCGTTCTGGATTCCCGTCTTCCTCCCGAGGCAGACAGGTCACGGGAATGACAGAAAAGAGGGACGGTTGGAATGACACAATAGGGAGGCATGATAAAAATAGACACTCACAATTTAGCTGATACCCATCGCTTGGGGGGGCGGCTCGGTCGCAATTTAAAAGGCGACGAAACTTTCGCATTGATCAGCCCATTGGGTGGAGGGAAAACAAGTTTTACACAAGGGTTGGCTAAGGGCATCGGCGCAACCGCACGGGTAACCAGCCCGACATTTGTATTGGAGAAAATTTACACTGGCAAAAAGGTTGTCCTCCATCACTTTGATATGTACCGAATTGAACCATCTGAAATTGAATCGGTCGGGCTGTTGGAGATATTGGGTGAGGCAGTTGTCGTGGTAGAATGGGCGGATAAAATCAAGGGATATTTACCCGACGACACCATTTGGATAACGATAAAAATTGGTAAGAAAAATGAGCGCAGGTTTGAGTTTAACTATCCTGATGACAAAGAATATGTCTTCAAAAAATAACATTCTGGGAATTGACACGGCGACAGCCGAAACGGTGATCGGACTAAATGGCGAGGTGGTTAGTTGGATTTCAAATCGGAATCAATCCAAGGAACTTTTACCGGCAATTGATAAATTGATCCGCTCGCAAAAACTCACCCCACAGCAAGTGCGGGGGATCGTGGTGAATACCGGCCCCGGCTCATTTACAGGACTTCGAGTTGGGCTGACGGTGGCTAATGGATTCGGCTACGGTTTGAAAATCCCTGTGGTGGGGATGAGCGAATTTGATGTCATTCGCTTGGTTTATCCTAAAGTCGATTTAATAATTCTGGATGCCAAACGGGGAGAGTTGTTTGTGCAAAGCGGGAAGCAGAAGCCCAAACTGATTTCGGCTACAAAGCTCGGTGAGATGATCAAGCGAGGAACTAGTGTGTATTTGGAAATTAATCTGGCAGTAGTTTTGCATCCGCAACTCAAAAAAGTGGGAACGATTTATTTGACCGAAATCCCAAGGATAGAAAAAATGGCGGCGATGCTAAAGGCGGGGGCTAGCCACCCTGCGCTGAAGCTACGGGATGGTCTTCGAGGATCGGTGGTTAAAAGCAAAAAGTTCTCTTTGGTATTACCGATGTACTTACGCGGAGCGAATATTACGAAACCGAAGGTTCGGTAATAGTGAGAATAAAAGCGACCGATTCTGGGCTATTCGACGTAAAACTTTGTATTACCTATTTGTACGATCGTATAAATAGGTAATATTTTGGGTTAGACGCTAATGAGGAATTTGGTGGTTTTGCCGGTCTGAAAGAAAAAGCCACGGCCGCATAACGGCAATGGCTTTTTAGGTGCAGTTGAAGTACATCATGGTGTACCATCAACTTTTTCCGGAGATAGAGTAGGTGCTCCGCGTGGTATCGTTGTGCCACAACATTGGCATCTTATCCGCTTGGCGGTGCGGTGAAGCTGGCGTGAACGACAGTTCGGACACTCCTCGAGGTCGAGCAGGGAGTCGTCGGGCGGACGCTTGCCGATTTTAACTAGAAAGTCGTTGATCTTGGCAAACTCCTTTTTGCAATCCAGTTCTTGCCGCGGGCGAGCACGTACTGTTCCACCAAAAGTTCTGACAGTACCAGTATCGTTGTGGTACGCACTCATGCGTTGCCTCCTTGTAAAAGTGCCACTTATTAATGTCCACGCATTCTACCATAAAATCAAGGGGCAAAGAAGTAGAGAGACGAGAGTGCAGAGATGAGAGATATGGGGTAGAAACTTTATTCTCTGTTCTCTATTCTCTCCCTCAAAATCCCATCAAGAATTTGGTGGTTTTGCCTTCGATAAAGGCCTGCGCGGGAAGAATATCTTTTGGCACCACGCGATAATTGAGGGGATCGTTGATGATAGACACAGTCTGGTCGGGAGAAGGGATGGCGTCGTCAGTCAGGGGATCGGTTGGGATAGTGGTTGGTGACGAGGGAGTGGTGGGTGCGATAGTTTCTGGCGATGGCATGGTAGCCGCAATCGCTGTTTGATCATCCACCAATATGGCGTTGATATCTTCGCTCATCCAAATTACGCCCGATAGCAAAATCAAACCAACGATAACCAAAGCTAACATTCGAAGGTGAACGAGCTGACCAATTTTGATGACAGAGGTTTTCATTGGCTGACCGGTAATCTGATAATCTCGTGTATAGTTTGTTCCACCAGCGAAGCACCATTGATCCCATAACAAGAAGATGGGGTGTAGTTGAGTACCTTAAAACGGTCGGCTGCAGTTCGACAGATGGAATCACGAACCACCACATCCAGCGAAATAGCCGAGCTTTGAACTGGCTCACCAGTATATTGTAATTCGATAGTAACGGGCTCTTTGCCGATAGCAAAATTGATCGTGTCAAATTCGCCCGGTGGTCGTGTCCACCCGCCTGTAATATTTTTATTAATTTCACTATCAACTACCATCAGCGCGGGACGGGTGATAATAAATCCGCCTTTGGTGAGAGAACTTGGTGGAGTATAGTTGCGATTATATACTTGGTAACCGGCCATAATTTTTAGCGTTACACTATCATAGACGTCAGCTGGCAAAGATTTGCCAGTGTCAGGTTGAGCGGCAACAGTAATAGTAAATTTGTCGCCTTGTTTTAGCGTCAATTGAGACGGTGATGAGACGATAGTATAGCGATAGCCAGTTTTGGTGGTGATTTCTTCAGAAGCAAGTTGAGGCAGGGAAGAGACTTTGGGATCAGCAAATTCAATAGTTTTAACTGTCGCTAGAGCCGCGGATTGACCCTCGAGGACATTAACGGACTTGTTGGTGGACGTGTCTTTGAATAGACGATTGGTATAGCCATTATTCGCAGTCGGGACTAGCTGGTAGCCAGTCGGGGCAGATAGACGCTGGGTTCTGACGGTTTGTGATTCAGACTGACTGCCGGACGCAAAATTGGGTAACTCCATCCCACTAACGGCAAAAGTTACGTTGTCGTAAGAGTGAGATTTGTGGAGATAAGTGAAGGTAGCCATTCCATTATTTAAAACCAGAGTGGGATTCTGACTTTGCTGACAAGAGGTACGAAGAGTGGCCGGCCGTGACGCACAGACACCATCGCTGAATACCACTTGGCCGCTCTCATCCGATGATTCATACAGCTGACTTTTGTCAGCATTGTCATAAACCATGAGCCCCTCTTTGACGCCGGAAGTAATATACCCATTTGAGGAAGCCGGAGTGAGATTGGAAGTAGCATAAAAAGAATTAGAACCGTCGGGGTCGGTCGTAGTCGCAAAGGTTTTAGTCGCGGACAGGACAACATGTTTTTGAGAGGCCGAAAGCGCAATGGCTTGTTGATATTCGGTTTGGGCGGTGGAAGTTTTTGGCAAGACTAATTCAGAGTTACCGGCACCAACAGTCAACGTCAGCCCACCACTGATCGGTGCAAGATTGCCATTCTTATCCAGCACTTTGACCGTGCCTTGTAAGGTTGAATTAGGATAGGGATTTAAAGTCGACTGGTCAAAACTAACGACTAGTTTGTAACCAGAATATTTGCCGGCAACTTGTTGATCAGCAGCTGGTGTAGAAGGCAGTAGGTCTTCTTTTGGAGGAGCCAGCAAATCCGAACTGGTAGTGTCCGTGCGTTCAATATCGCCACTACCGACTGATTCATTTGGGTAAGGATCCGGCATAAACCGCCAGTTGGACACGGCCGTTTTAGCGTAAGTGCGAGTTTCGTAGCCCGACTTGCCGCCGTTCAGCATACTCCGGGCCGAGTTTAATGTAGCGATCATAATATCGGCAGCCAAAACGATCATACCGAATGCTAGACTGATGGCACCGAGAAGGGGGAAACCGGCGACAGAGCTGCCCACACCCAACCCGATCATCATACTGCCGCCCCACGCACGGCTCATATGAGCCAAGTTTTCCAATCCGGTGCCACCCGTGCCAACCCGTTCTTCAAATGTGGCAAGGCCGGATGTTCCACCAGTAATTAATACCGTACCGTCAGCGAGCGGCGTGAGTTGACTGCCGTCGTAATCCCAATTAAGAGTAGATGAGTTGGAAATTATTTTAGCGCTCGAGCCGTCAGTTTGAGAGTTGTTGCTCGTAATTTGATTAGCCGGAATTCGGGTAGAAATGGACAACAGTTCAACTTGGTTCGTATTAAGGTCCCAAACGGCTGCGCCGGGATAACCAACCACAAGATAGTGATTGCGAGAAAGGCTTACCGCATACTGGCTGGTAATTAATTGAACTCCGGCCGGATAAAATGCCGTCCAGACAACGGCGGGGTCGACGTCATGCGCTTTGGCGTAGGCGGTGATCTTGCGGGTAACGTCTTTTGAAATAGAGCCAGCCCATAATTCTCCAAATTGCTTTTGAACATCGGCTCGGATTTGTTGAGCCGATTCAGCCAGACTTCCGACAATGTTTGGCAGAACAGCGGGTTGGTCATACATTCGCATCTGGCTCACATCCAGCACGTCGACTGGCAATTGATTTTTGGCCAACAGTTCGTCCATTAGTTTCCGGATGTTTGAATCGAGCGCCTGACCGCCAACAAAAAACAGGGTGGTAGGTTGACCATCAGTGTCGGTTTTGACAACGACCTGCATCCCACGTCGCGGAAGAGTTAATTTACCAACCTCCGTGAGCTGACCGGTATCGGGATTATAGAGATAAACTTTTGACAGTCCGCCACCAGTAATAATAATTTTCCCGTTTGGCAGAGCATAGACGGTGGCTTGTTGGTTGGGGGCTAGCGACTCGGGCAGAGGAGAAGATTGTCCAGTAGCCACATCAAAAACCTCCGCGAATAAACCTTCGGGGTCGTCCCATTCGCCTTCGTCGGAGACCGAACTGGTAGTATCACGTTTGGCATCATTGATAATCAAGATACCATCGGGAGCATCACCAACGGCTCCGAAATCTTCAGTAATAATAGTTTGGGCATCAATATCCGCACCCAAAGCTCTGGCAACCTTGTTGAATTCAGACAGGGAATTAGTCAGACTGGACTGTTTAGTCGCATACAGGGTGATAACCCCAGTTTGAGATTCACCATATTTTTGTAACTTGGATGTTTCTTGGTAGGTCGGGTAACTAGTGTTATGGCCCAACTGTCTGATAGTTTTGGCATAGTAGTAAGTCATCGGACCAATGGGGACAGTATGGTCGGAGCTACCTTGGTAGTCGTAAATCAAAAAATTATTGACGCTGGCTGGCTGACTAGACGATTCAGAGGTAGAAGTTGAGCTTTGGGGTTGAGAAGCACTAGAAAAAATTTCAGAGTATGACCGTTCGTTGTCATTAAACTTCACTTGGAGTTTTATCGCTCCAGTCTGGGCTCCAGTGGTATCACTGGTATATTTGATGCGGGAGAGTTTGAGTGAGTAATACTTTTGGAAAGTATTGGATAGAGGATTGACTGTCCAACTAGTTTTCCTGACTCCCGTGCCGACCGGAATGATACCGAAAAGCTTACGAGGCTTGAGAATCGTTGTGTCTCCCGTGGCAGTCAAGGTAACGAATGCCTTAGGATTACCAGCCACACCAAAAGCATTCCCTTCGCTTTCTTCTACCGCCACTCGTACCTCCAATGTGGTTTCTTCACTAGGATCGGGATACGGATTAGACAAACCACAACTTACCCGTACAACGGCTGTGGAACCTTTGATGGAACTGGGAAATCCGACACTCGGACTATCGCAACCAGTAATGATACTACTGGTCGCCGGAGCCAAAGTATGAGAAGTTGCCGCTTCAATTGCTTCTTCACTTGAACCAACCACCAGCACTTTAGAAGTATTGGGAATTTGGACAGTAACATGACGAGAGCGCGGCCACAACATGGTACCGTCAGCGTTATTGATATGCTGGCGAGCATACCAATCCGTGAGAGAGATAAACTTGTTTTCTTGCGTCAGATAAATTTCGCCGGAGGCAGTGGCGGTTTCACCTTCAAAATCAGTTTTGTTTGAACTCTTGGCTGTCTTTCCGCCCAGAATCAAAACATTACCATCGGAAAGCAGGTCAGCACTATGCCAAACTCGGCTAATAGTCATCGAGCTAGTTGATGTCATCCGATTGGTGGCTGGATCGTAAATGATGCCAGTTTGCAAAACCTTGTGACCATCACTTCCGCCCGTAATTAGTACCCGCCCGTCTTTCAAAACGGTGGCGGTATGGCCATAGCGTCCGGAAGCTAGATTCAGATAATCTGCACCTTTAGTGTAGTTGGCGTAATGACTATATTCATCGTCATCCATGATGGCCTGATAGTAATCTCGGTTCACAACATTGTCTGGGGTTAAAAGCGTTCCCGTATAGTTGATCAGCTGATCCGATTCATCAACGGTAAAGTTGCCAGATTCGTCGGTCTTCTCGCCGGTGAGTAGAAGAGCATGGGTTTGAGAATAATTTAAAACATCCTCCGCGGCTGTCTCCCCATCAGAGGCTGTCTCGGCTTGCGCTAGGGCAGTTACCGTGTGTCCATCAAACAAACTTAAACTCACCTGCGCAATGATGAGCAGTTGGGCAATGCGGCGAGTAGTTTTTAGAAAGCGGAATGACATTTGATTTATATTTTTATTTTAACTTTAATCGACGCTAATTGCGTTAAGGAAGAACGGCACCGGGGTTGTGGAACCAATTAGCAGCCCAATAAGCGATGTCTAAAGTGTTAACAATAAAATCACCGGTCAAATCGGCAAGGTAGGAATTAACAAACCAGCTGTTAATAAAGACGGGGATATCAAGGTTGTTAATCTTGTTGTCATTGAAGCCGGGGAAGATACCACTCCCTTCCGTTTCATCACCGGCTAGGTCGGCGGCAAATAGACCCTTACCAGTAGTAGTGTCAGTAAAGTCGAGGGTAATAGTGGTACCAGCGCTAGTCGGCGAATTAAACTGACGTGTCCGAGCGAGGTGATAGTGGCCTTTTGCCCACATGATATAAGTTTTGTTGGGGTGAAGATAAATCGATTCTGGCACGCCGGTGAGCTTGTCGGTAGCGGGATCAGTAACATAAACCTCGTTGATGGCTGGGCCCATGTTGGCGGTTTGTTCACGCAAATAAATTTTGATCTCTCGATCGTAAGACTTGGCTTCGAGTGGAACTTTCACGTCAAAATTGACCGAAACTAAATTAGTGGCATCTTCAAAATGAACGGTGGCTGGCCCGAGTACCAGACTGCCAATGGTGGCTCGAATGTTACTGGCGCCAGTAGTTGAGGATCTAATGGCAAAGCAAACTTTGCCATTAACATCAGTCAGTTGGGCACCAGTTGGAGTGAAGGAATCAATGGTATCGGCGGTGGTATTGCGATCACTCGCAACAGTAACTGATTTACCAGCTAGGGGAGCGTAGCGACTGTTGCGCAAAGTGATGGTGACAGTCGCAACGGAAGTACCATCGGCCGGAACAAATGCCGGCACGACGGAAATAGTAGACAGGCGAGAGTCAATTGTTTGATCCATCGTTTTAGTAATGGCAACTTGTTTGGTAGGTAGACCAGCGGAGGGACGGGCGGAGACAATAACATTGCCGGGGAAAAGACCCGAAACAAATTCGGTGTTAATTAAACCTTGACTGTTAGTCCGACCGCTGACGACAGTCAGATAGTCGCCAGTATCAGCTGCCAGCAACCAGAAGGTCATTGGCCAGTTACGTTGAGGAGTACCTTTGTAAGTCAGAAGAGCGGTTAACTTGGCTCGTTCAATTCCGCCAACCGGAACTTGAGTCTTGTCGGTAGTGAAGTTGAGATAGTAGTCGGAATCGGCCAAACCAATGTTAATCACAATTTGATTGGAGAAGACCGCTCCCACGCCGGGGATAGTAACCTTGGCCACAATCGTGATGCTAGTGGGGGTCAGCAATCCATCTGCTCGATAGTAGGTAGATGTGGCGATGCCGCTACTAGCGGCTTTTTGATTTGGATTGATCGTACCAGAACCGTCTAACAAGAAGGTAACCGAAGTGCCATTAGCGATCGGTTGACCAGTAGTATCAATGACAGTAGCAGTCAGGGTAGAAGTATTGTCATCGCCTTCCAATGGTAGGGAAGTGGGATTGGCCGCTAGGGTAATGAAGTCGCCTTCACCAACGATCCGGAGGATCAAAGCGGCATCAGTACTCGGCGCCCCTTCAATAGTGGCAGAGGCACGAACATAAATTTCGGCCGATTCTGAACCGGAATCGGTAACATAGTAATTAGTGAAAGTCCCATCAGCGCCAGTTTTTCCGGTCACGGCTTGGAGGGTACCGCCGGTACCGCCCTCGAGACTGAAAGCGACATCAATGTTGCTAAAGGGAGTAATTTGACCAGTAAGATTGTCGATCTTACCAGCGAAAGTTGTGAGAGTGGATTTCTCTTTGCCATCACGATGGAGCTGATTCGGTGAGGCGGTAATATCCAAAATTAAACCATTGGTGGTAGTAACTAAAAGATCGGTATTGCCAGCTAATTCGGCAGTTTCAATATTCTGGGCACCAAGATTGGTGCTAACTTTAATGTTCCAGTAACCAAGGGCAACCGCATCATTAGCGACATCAATCGTGACTTTAATGGTGTAGCGATCTTGAACCACAACATTACTGTCGGTGAAAGTGATACCAGAACCGTCGGAATTGGTATACGGAGTAAAGGTGACTTTGGACGAGCCAGTGAAGAAATTCGTAAACTTGCCTTTAATCGTGAGAACTTGATTTGCCCCCGGCAAAACGCTACTGGGAGAAATAGACTCGATGTACGGTTCGAGTGAGGCGTTTTTATCTAAGACTTGGAAGGGATGAGTGACCGTTTCAAAAGTTTCGTCCTCGAGTTTAGTCGTGGCAAAGAAAGTCCAGAAGCCAAGCGTAGCGTCTTCGGCAACATCGACTTCGTAGATATCAATAATTTGTTTGCTACTGTCGATACTAACATTGACACCAGTAAAGGTAATCCCTTCACTAGTGGTAGTTTCGCCGATGGTAACCATACCGGCGAGAGAATAGCCATCGTAGCTGATGGTAGCGAAGATGTTGTGGTTGCCACGGTCAGTCCCGCGAGTGTAGATGGTATCGGCCGTGCCACGGGTAGCATCAATATTCTTAGGAGATAAAATGGTGCCGTTATCAGCTAGGAAATTTACCTGAATGTTGGAGTCGGTAATTAATTGTTTCCCGATACTGGTCCAACGGTAGAGGGCGGCTCGAACTGCGCTTTGATTAGTATTGTCATCCAGAGAGCTAGGATCGGCCATGACTTCGACAGAGTATGGCGCAGTCAGATTCGCTAGGATTAGTTTAAAGGTCTTGGTTTCACCACCAGTAACCGCCACCTCAAGATTGAGCGCACCGGTGTTAGAACCGTGTTCATATGTGAAAGTTGCCTGACCACTTCCATTAGTGGTGAGATTTAATTGATGCCGATCTTGGTTGGGGATGAGGGGGGGTAAGAATGAGCCCCAATTGTTACCAGTATTTAAAATCTTTAGCTGTACAGCTGTTCCGGCCGGTTTATTGTTGATCGATAGAGTAAAGTCAGTAGTAGTCAGTGGACTAGCGTCTAGCACCAACCCGTTAGGTCCGGTTAGATCGATATTGCTGGGACGATTGAACCCAACCGTAGTGATGGGATCGGTATCGCGCCAAGAAGTTTGGGCGCCGGTAGCAGTCAGCTGACCGACAGTCCGACCCTGTTTTTCGAAATCTGGATTGAGCGAAATAATTTTTCCAACAAATCGGATGGTAACGGTGGCGCTCAATGGGATTGGACTAGTCATTAACCCAGACACATCCATAGAGTAAACTGCCGAGATGGTTGATAAGCCTTTAGTATCAGATTTTACCGTAAAACTAGCTTGACCACTGGCGTTAGTAACAGCGCTAGCAGGAGCGATCGTATCAATAATACTGCCATCAATAGGATTGCGGTTGGTGAATATTTTGACATATATGCCAGCGAGGGGAGTATCGGGAATACCACTCTTTCTACCATGAAGAGTGACTGTAATGGTGGCCGCATCTGTACCATCGGCAATTACTTGATCCTTATTGGTACTAATATCCGACAGGGTCTGGTCGGGCACATTATCTTTAGTGAAAGTTACCGTGGTGGGGTTAAGGCTGCCTTCGTTAGAATTGGGAGTACTGGTCCAGTAAGCGGTAGCGGTGTGAGTTTTTTCAATAGAGGAGGTGAGTTTGAAAGTAGCAACACCCTGATCATCAGTCAGCATATAACCATCGCTAGCGCCATTCCCCTCAAACGGAACAATTTTTACTTCGTCAGTATCGGCGGGTGGTAGACTGCTAGAACCAACTGTTACTAGCACGTACTTATTGGCGACTGGCTGATCAAAGTAATCAACCAGTACTACACGGGCAATTGCCGGTGTATAACCATCAGCGGCAACTTTAGATGGAGTAACGGTAAACTCGGAGCTTGGACTATAGGGAGTGCCTGACTGGGCATTGCTAAAGGCGCCCAACCCCTGAAAGACATCCGCAATAACAACACCGAATAGTTTTTGGAACCCACCATACCGGTAGATGTAGAAATTATCAATGACGGAAGTAAAACCACCTCCGATGGTAGTGGCGACCAAAGCATCCGCAGCAAAGACAATATCCGGCGTACCCGCTGTGGCACCGACGGAATTGGTGTTACCAAAATTAGTCATCTGGTGCCATGAAGATAGAGCATCATCGCCCGACTGTTGATAGAGAGCAGTCGTGTTGCTAACTCGTTGACCGGGGTCGGGGATGTGAGGATCATAAACTGTAGTCTGACAAAATTCGGTTTGTCCGCCGTAAGCGATCAGCCGATTATCTAGGCTGAAAGCACTTAGGTTATAAACCTCTTCACTATTAAGGTAGGCTTCGCGCTCTTCCCAACTCGGGACGCCGGCTTGGGTTTGTAGACCAATGGTTCGACTAGTGGCCTGAACCAGAACATTGCCCGAGTACGTCATTTGGTTAACAGGCTGTTCGGGAGAAATTAGTTCGGTAATAGTATAGTCGGAGCCAACATTCTCCAACCCACCGATCGCCGTCCATTCATCACCAGCCTTGGCAAAACCAAAGAACGCCCGACCTTTAGTAGCGCTACCATTTTCGGCGTTAAAACTGTATTGCGAGGATGGTGACCAATAGGCGGTACTGTTAGTTAAGGTGTAGGCAATATGACCGACGTAATGACCGCCCGCGAGCGGCTCATACCGCCGATCAAATTGATCACTACCAGCTGGTTTGCTATAGACTGGAAAATTGCCGTTTTCAATTACCCAAAAGTAGCGAGTGGTAAGCGCATACTGAAAATGATCATAGCCGGTGCTACCAGTGGTATCCTCCTGCCAGTTGAGATGAAGTTTGGGCATCCAACTGGCACCACCAACGACGACGAGCTTATTCCCGTCAACAAATAATTTGTGCCCATACCGACCTTGGGGGATGGGAGTAAGTTTCATGGTTGGCGACCAATCGTTGGTCGGGTCCGTAGTGTAGGTAGTGAATCGCAGGTGCCCGATACGCATGATCGTGTTCTCCTGCCAGACTGGTTTCACCGGCAAAGCAGTACCACCATAGTCGTTGGGAGTGGTATCATTCAGAGCATCGTTGCCCAACTCACTAGCGCGGGAGCCAACGCTTGGGTTAGCCAGATTAACAACAAAATGTTCACTGACAGTAGTAACGAATTCGCCAGCGATCATGGTGTCAGATAGCAACTGCGCCATGCTGGTGCCGATAGAAAATTGACCGGAGGTGGCAATGTAGGGGAGAGGAGAAATCTGTTGTCCGGTATTGTCATTCCAGATGACAGCGCGAATGAACACACGAGTAGACTTCACATTAGTGGGGACTACCCAATCGTTGTAGACAAAGCGGGTGATGCCATTGGGGAAATTGGAAAGATCTTTGGAATCAATTTCCTGCCAAGCCTCGTCACCGTAGGCGGCCAAACCAGTCGTGCTGTAATAAAGAGTAATCCGGTTGTAGTACGGTTTGCCAGAACCAGCACCTCCAATGGACGGAATATTTTCGATAACGATCGGATATGTGATGCCCGACTGTAAAACTACGCCGGCCTCTGGTCTGGTAATGGTGATGCTAGATTGGGCTTCGGCTTTCGGCACATGAGCAAACAGATTGCGGAAAAATTGGGTGAGGGAAGACTGGGATTGGTTGGAGTCCTGATTTAAACCAGCATCTAAATCAAACCCAGTGTTACTCCCATCATCGGGCTCGGTGATTATCCCGTCCTCGGCAGAGACACTTCGAATTACCGGTACAAGTCCGCCGTTAGTATCAGCTACCGGCAGGATCGGAGTAGAGATGCCATTCTGGATAGAGCCAGCACCAATCGTTGGTTTAGTCTTGGTGATATTCCATAAACTTTGGTCATCATTTAAATTAAGCGGATCAGTCGCCACTTGCCCGTTGGAGCCGGTATTGGTACCCGCACCATAGGAGCCAGAACCGGCCGGACCGCAATTATCAAGCTGGCCAAACGGATTACCGTAAACACCGCCAACAATATGCAGACGGTTGTCAAACATGGTGACTTCCGGATAAAAGTTAACTCCGCTTAAATTGGCAACCACTTCCCACGGAGCGTTGTTGGTAGACAAATCTAACCGTTCAATAGTGGAGTAGAGGAGGGGGACTTTAGTTAGGACATCAGCGGGATCGATGGTATCGATGGTGGGGATATGAATATCTCCCGCTACGACGTAAAGGTAATCTTTGATCCCAACTTTCGTAGTTAGCACCCCAAATTCAGCATGACCAGAATTCATGGATTGTGGCATCATCTGCCAAGTGGCGCCTTCAACTGGCGCGCTGCTGCCGACATCGAGTTCGATCCGCTGGACAGTTTTAATCAGCCGGTTGTGTTTTTCACCAGAACCACTAGTGTAAGTTTCCAAACCACCCATGACATACAGCCAGCGTTTACCACCTTGGGTAACAGCGATCGCTTTAGCGTGGGCCCGATCGGTAGTGCCGGGCGTGAGATTTTTCCAAGTTTTGCTGACATCATCTTCAATAGTGCTAGCCTGACTAGGGGCACGATTGAAAAGATTCTCTAATTGGGGGCCAAAGAGGACTAACCCAACGATTGCCAAAATCGCCACCGCACCGTAAATCACCTTAGGACGGTTGGCTGGGCTAAGTAAATAAGTCTTAATTTTTCCCCAAAACCCCATTGGCTGTTTTAGATTTGATATTTGTTTTTATTTTACCTTATTCCAGTCCAAAAGTATTATCTCATTATACTAAAAAATCGCCAAAAAGTCAAGGTAACGACTTTTGGCGAAAACCTACTCGGTGGCAGTGGTGTCCTCGTCAAGTGATGGTGGAGTAATGGGAGGTTGAGTGATGGAATGGTCTTGGTTGGAGTAGTAACCGGCGATCGCTTCTTGAATATAATTTTCATCCGCGACAAGAAAGGTAAGAGGCAGGTCGAACTGCCCCATTAATTCGGTAAATTTTTCGCGCTCGGGTTCGGCTACCGCAATATTCAAGACGTCATCAGCGGAACGATGAATGGGGATAGCATGATATTTGACGGCAGTGGCATAGGGCATGAGCTTGACGACGTTGGGGTCGATATCGTATCGGGAGAGATCAATGTAGGGCAGATGAAATTGATTGCTTAAAGCTTTAACCAGATCTTCGCGGGAGATCCGACCTTGCGCGACGAGAATCTGACCCAAGCGTCGACCAGAAATTCGCTGGTCCTGAAGAGCTTGTTCCAAATCGCTTTCAGTAATGTTGCCTTGCTGAATTAAAATTTCGCCCAGCCGTTGGGTGGGACTAATAAATTTAATTCCACCTTGAGCCGGACTTTGGGCTGACTGACTAAGTTCGTCAATTAAATCGGAGACTGCCCGCGCATTAGGAATTGCCCGCAATTCAAATACACCTTCCTTCCCAGCAGTTTGAACGATGATGTCGCCAAAATAAAATAAAGTTGCCAGTGGGCCTTGGATAGAAACCCGAACGTCCTGAACTTGGCTCCAGTTAAGTTGAGCCACCCGCCGATTGAAAAGTGACACTAGCTGAATATCGATCAGGCCATTTTTGGTGATGATCCAAGCATCGAAATACCAGAAAATAACCTGCATAGTGAAGTAACTGATGACAAACACAAGGTATAGCCCACCGAATAACCAACTGGCCGATTCTATGATCGGATCCTCGCCCAGCCCCATGGAATTAAGAGTTGAGGAAATCATCAGTGGCGGGACTAACATGATGATAGCCCAGAGCAGAGGGAAAAGTAATTTTAAAATGTGAGGACGAAAGGTCCTTGGTTGAAAGCCGGGTGATGGTTGAGGAGTAGAGACGGTTTCGGTCATACGGTGTAAGCAACAATCGCTGATGAAATTGATGTAATAATAACGCTAGCGACAGCCAATAAATAAATCGACATGAACAGCCAAGACAGGTCACCTGGTAGACGGAATCGAATAAAATGAAACCCATTAACCACAACATAAACCATGGTCAAGAGAAACAACGGGATATAGAAAGACAAAATAATAGTTAGTGGACTCATGAGAAAAGTTGGGGCTTAGCTGGGACGGGGAGACCAAGTAGTTGATAGGCGAGTTCGGTCGCCACTCGGCCTTGAGCAGTTCGGTGAAGAAAACCGGACTGTAATAAATATGGTTCGTAAACGTCTTCGATGGTTTGGACTTCTTCGGCGATGGCGGCGGCGATGGAACCAACCCCAACTGGTCCACCCTTGAATTGGTTAATAATAGTCGAAAGAATTTTTCGGTCAACCTCGTCTAAACCATGTTGGTCGATAGTCATCAATTCTAGAGCAGATTGCACTACGGCAGGAGTAATTTGCCCGCCATTCTTGACTAACGCATATTCTCGTACCCGTTTAAGGATCCGATTGGCAGTTCGAGGAGTGCGACGAGATGAGCGAGCGATCAGCTTGGCACAATCGGTGGGTAAATTGATTTGAAGGATCCGCGCCGAGCGGTGGAGGATCTGTTCGATTTCTTCCGGCTCATAAAAATTCAAACGATAAGTTGAACCAAACCGATCGCGCAGGGGGGAGGAGAGAATACCGGCACGAGTAGTAGCGCCGATCAAAGTAAATCGCGGCAGACTCAATTTGAGCGAACGAGCGGAAGGCCCTTTGCCGACGACAATATCAAACGCAAAATCTTCCATGGCTGAATAAAGCACTTCCTCGACATTGCGACTAAGCGCGTGGATCTCGTCGATAAACAAAATGTCACCTTCTTGTAAGTTGGTTAAAATAGCTGCTAGATCACCGGCGCGTTCAATCGCTGGTCCGGAAGTAGGACGTAAATTCACACCGACTTCATTAGCGATGATCGAAGCGAGCGTAGTTTTGCCTAGCCCCGGTGGCCCGAACAACAGAATATGGTCAAGTGAATCGCCGGTTTGTTTGGCGGCGGCAATCGCGATCTCTAAACCAGCCTTAATTTGAGTCTGACCAACATACCCGTCGAAGCTACGAGGGCGCAAATGAGTATCCAGCTCGTCATCCCCCAGCTGGACCTTGGGATCGATAATCCGATTTTCCATAGCTATATTATAGCCTGAAACGCGGCGATACCACCCAGACTGACTATTGCCACAACTGTGGTAGCAATAGCGGAACCGATCAAGATGAAGAGCAAAGCTCGCCAATAGGGGATCCCGAACAGATGGGCGAGCAGACTGCCAGTCCAAGTGCCACCAATAAAGGGCAGAGGGATGGCGACGATCATCATTAAAAAGAGGCTCCCCCAGCGATCAAAGTCGGCTGAATGCTTGTGATGAGTAAAGGCAAATAGTTGTTTAACCGCCCGATCAAAAAACGGGTGCCAAGATCGGATCCAGTTGGTAACCGGTACCAGTAGCCATAGTAGCAACGACACAGAAATAAAATTGCCGATCAAGCTGGCTAAGAGTGCGGGCAGTAGGGGAAGTTGATAGGCCAAGGCTAGCGGCATGGTGCCATGCTCAACAACTGGGAACATACCTGCGACCAAGACAGCAAGGTAGGGATTAATGTGAGAGAGGGATTCCAACATGGAAGATACTCATGCCGATAAGGGCCAGACCGACTATGACTAGATACCAAGAAAAAACTGACAGTCGATAGAACTTTAAGAAGCGCATCATTAAGGCGATCGCCGCCAGACTGCTGATGAGCGAAATCACAAACCCGACCATCAAGGCGATCCAATCGGTAGCTAGTGCGCTAGACTCTAGTTGAAGCAGAGCGTAACCTCCGGCCAATACAAGGGCAGGCGCAGCCAATAAAAAAGAGAATTTGGCGGCTTCTTCACGCTTCAACCCAAAGTACATACCGGCAGCAATAGTGAAACCACTCCGCGAGACACCAGGGAGCATGGCTCCAGCTTGAGCGATACCGATCCCGAGAGCGTCAAAAAAAGATAGCTTGGTAATATGTTTACGTGGTTGGGCCAAACGCTCTGACAGCCAGAAAAGGATAGCCGTAAAAATAAACAGGCTTGCCACGATCACGAGACTGCGGCTCTGATTTTCCAGCATGTCATTTAATAACATGCCAACCGCAATGGCGGGAATAGTACCGACAGCCAACAAGAGCAACAAGCGGCGATTAGTGGTGGCGATGTGAGTCTTGGGCTTGGACGCGAGACTATGGATCAAACCAGACCAATCGGCGCGGAAATAAATAAAGATGGCGATAACTGAAGCGAGATGCAGCACGGCATCAAAGAGAGCGCCCTGATCATCCCAACCAAAAAGTTGCCGAATAATTACTAGATGCCCCGAAGAACTGATCGGTAAAAATTCGGTGAGCCCTTGCAGAGCGCCCAAAATGATCGGCTGAAGATAATTGATAATGTAATCCATTTACGCAACAGTGATCGTCCAGCCAAAGACTGGACCAAACCAAGTAACATATTCAGACACCAATTGGAAATTTTCTTGATAGATGCCTTTTTTCATCGGAGCTTGAATTTCAAACACCAGTTCAACGGTATCGTTGGGTGGCACCATGATACTGGGCCCCACGACACGGTTGGGGGATCGCCAAGTTGAAGCATAGAACGCGCTAACCCGATCGTGAGGGGAAACTGTCCCCAGTTTGACCGCACCAGTACCTTGTAAATCCTTGCCATTATTCATCCAAGCCGCGGAACCAGTATTAACCAAATCAATCCATAATCCGACTTTTTGACCGGGGGCGAGAGTAAGATTATTAGTTTTACCACGGATATCGGCATTGTAGTCTTGGGGGTTAGTACTGGTGAGTAAATTAAAGATACTTGAGCCAACCAGATTTTGGTTATTTACTGTAATGTCCCAATAAATACCCAAATCATTCAGCCAACTAACATATTCAACTACCGGACGAAAATACTCACGGAATTTGCCGGCTTGGTTGGCACGAATTGTAAAATTGAATCGGCCGATCTCTCCGGGGCGAACAACTGGGGGAGAAAGATAAGCACTTCGATTGACGGCAGACCAAGTTTGAGAATCATAAAAACTACTGGAGCGATTGAGCGGACGAGCCGTCCCAAACTGTAGATTGCCTTTTGGCAATGTGGCTTGAGGGTCACTAACCCAAGCAACATTACCGGTGTTTTTGATCTCTACCCAAAGACTGGCAGTATCACCAAGATCCATGATCACACTCGGGCTTTGCTTAATCCACTGCATGGCATAGCGGGGGCTAGTGACGGATCTGAAATTTACGATCATGGCACCAGTCGAAAGCCCTATTTCATTGGCGCCAGAGAAAAGAGAGATTTGTTTGGTACCACTGGTGGTGGATTCGAGGGTAAAACTAATCCGACCAGTCCCATCGGTAGTACCGATGGCTGTTGCCACTCCTTCGCGCATAAGCGAGCCTTGATGTAAAATTGTCGAACCAGTTACTCGGGCACTAATTGGCAAGCCGGTTTGGGGTTGACCAAATTGGTCAACAACTACCACATTTACAGTTACACCACTAATGCCGTCAGCGGGGGCGGAGTTGTTTACCAAATAATGACTGCCAGTTAAAGTCTTGGTTTGGTAGTTAATCGCTCTACTAGCATTAACTCGGCCAGCCCCAAATTTGAGACCATCAGGATCGTTGGGTAAAGGATCGGCGGTAGTTCGCAGAATGGTATCAATTTGAACGGGAGACAAAGCTGGGTAGAGCGACAATAGCAATGACACTACACCAGTAACTTCGGCGGCGGCGAAGGAACTGCCCGAACTACGCGAGTAAGTTGAAATACCCTGACTCGGCAAATTAGCAACCAAAACATTTTCCCCTGGGGCAACTAAATCAACCCCCACACCATAATTGCTAAAACTAGACAATTGTCCGCTATCACTAACTGAACCAACCGCGATGACGCTGGGATAGGCGGCGGGGTAAAAGACGCTTTGGCCATAATTATTGCCAACCGCCGCAACGATAGTAACCTGACGGGCAATGGCATAGTCGACAGCAGACTGAAGATTAATAACTCCGGTTACCGAGCCGAAACTCATGTTAATAATTTTGGCACCATTGTCGACGGCATATCGAATGGCCTCGCTGACAGTGCTGAAATCACCACTACCAGCAGAATTGAGCGCTCGCAAAACCATCAATGATGCCTGCCAGTTAATTCCCGAGGTACCCAAACTGTTATTAGTAGCGGCGGCAATGATGCTAGCGATACCAGTGCCGTGACCGTGAGTGTCTTGCAAGTCAGTGTTGCGATATAAAAAGTTGTAGCCGTGATAATCGTCAACATAGCCGTTAGCATCATCATCAATTGAGTTGTTGGGGATTTCGTCAGTATTGGTCCAAAGCTGCCCAATATCAGCGTGGTGTAAATCGATGCCGGTATCGATGATGGCGATAGGGAAGTTACTGCCAGTAGTCCGATCCCAAGCACTTGGAATACCGATTTGGTTAAGATAGGTCTGGTTGGGGAATAACGGGTCATTAGTTGAGGTCTGCTGAATAGTGGGAATAGCCGCAACTGAATCGGAAGGCAAACCAGCAACTCGAAGTACGCCCAACGCCTGAACTGGCATGGACCATTGCAACAAGAGACTAGCCGCGAGGAAAGTAAAAATCAGCTTACGCATACCTTGGTATTTTACCACAGGCCACTGAACCTGATTGACAGAAGTAAATCTGATAAACTAGAATCTGTAGGTCGTAGTGTACGGGTCCGTAGCTCCCGCCAGCAACGCTGTGCCCGCCAGAAACGCTGTATCTACTGCGGGCTGGCGTAGCTTTGCGGGCTGGTAGTGGTAAAGACAATAAAAAATGTATCATTACACCTACGTTTTAAAATCGAGATTGGACGGGAAACTGTATGTCGGATACACGAACGATTTATTCGCGCGTCTGGCAACACATAATGCGGGGATGGTGCCATCCACTAAGTCCCGCAGACCATTCGATTTGGTCTACTATGAAGCTTGTTTGTCGGCTACACTAGCACGTAACCGCGAGCAGCAATTAAAAACAGGGTTTGGTCGTGCCTACCTTAAAAGACGTCTTGGGTCCGTAGCTTAGTGGTAAAGCAGTTGCCTTTTAAGCAATTGATGCAGGTCCGATTCCTGCCGGACCCACCAGAAAATGAAACTCGCCCCTTGGGGTGAGTTTTGTTTTCTGGTGAGTGTGGATTGGGGAGGAGCTTGCGAAGGAACGTCTGGCGTTCCGAAGCATAGGTTCGTCCGCGATGCCGCTTTATACATTTGTTGTCTTCCTGACCGCGGCGAGCGCAGGGCCCCGCCAGCAAGGCGGGAAATCTTCCTGCCGGACCCACCAGAACAGCTTCGCTGTAATATCCAATCTCCAATAACCAATAATCAAAAAGAATATTGGCGATTGGGGTTAGCGGAGAATTTTCCTACCGGACCAGTTAGAACCCGAATTGTTCTTGTAACAATTTAGTGGGGTCGATTTCGTCGGTCGCTTGTGGAGCGGTAATTTTGAAAGATTCATTATGACGGCTCAAGCCCAACATCAGGTCGAAGGCAAGTGGGATATTATCGCGCAAATAAATATCAGCCAGTTTTAATTGTGAGAGTTGGAAGGTGCGTTTATTGATCCAGATCTCTGGTTGATAATCGGCCAGATCACCAAGGGTCTGGTCGGGTTGAGACAATCCAAGCAATTGCCCGAGTTGTTGGCTAATGGTTACTAGCGCTTCCGGTTTGAATTGTGCTCGAAAATGATACGACCGTTGGTTGTTAACGGTTTCATCCGACATTACCTCAACAACTTCCATGAGGGGAGTTTGTTTTAATAGATCACGCACAGCTTGAAGTTGATCGTTGGTGATCGGCGCACCATCAGCGACACCAAGTTTTTTCTCGTTGGGATCATTGGCAGCAACATGACGGATCTTGTACCAGCGGCTGTCAGCACCCAAGGAGACGGGGAGGAGGGTTGGTACTGTGAGATTAGTTAACCGAAAATAAGTGTAATCGTCTAAATTTATCAATTCGCCCACGATCGCCAAACTACCCGATGGGGCGACACCGGCTAAATCAGCGGCAAGGGTAAACTTGGGAGAGTTGGGATCCTTGTTAACAACATCACCAGAAAGCTTGATAGTGGCGCTGCTGACATCCGGAACCAGACTAAGATTCAGCCGACCAGCAAGGGTCAGGTCAACATTGTAATGGAAGCTGGTAATTTCGGCCGTAGTTTGAGCAAAGCGGATCATGACCTCGTCCGGTGCTGGGGGTTGAAAAAGACAGCCACTGGTGAAGATTCCAGCCAGTACGATCACCGTTAAACTGATTCCTTGAAAGACAGAGGACTTCATAGTAGCTGTATTATACCAAGTGCCCAAAGAGGAAGGAGTGTGGGTATATAATGGTGGCAGGGAGGTAGGGATGAATTTAAGGCGCATCAGCGACATCCACTATACACCCGTGCTAGATCTTGAAACTGGAGAAATGCTCGGGCAGGTTGTTGATTGGGCAGTTTTTCCTGCCCAACAAAAGATCGCGGCATACATTTTGTCTCAACCAACGTTGTGGCGGAAGGCACAAGTAGTTGTACCGGCGGATATTATCGAATATGGCCCACGAATGATAGTAGTCCGCGACAGTCAATCAGTAATTGCCGCTGATGAGATCGTTGGCTTGCCGGGATCATTACAGGCAAAAGTTAATTTGCTGAACTTTCGAGCAGAAACTGAAAGCGGGAAACTACTTGGTACGATAGCAGATTTTACGATCGAGATCACTGGCGCAACTATTTATCAGTACTATGTTAACCCACCGATGTTGACTGGGATGATACAAGGCGAGTGGATTTTGCCAGCCAGCAAAGTAATCCGGATCGATCAACAACGGGTAATTTTCCCAGACAGCGTTTTGGCAGGGATGAAGCTAGCGGCACAACAACAAACTCAATCGATCTAGGCAATTTTAACGATCCCGATCTTAACTAAATCGGTGCGGGCGGCGTGGTAGTGGGGAATGGTCTGCAATTTGCGGAGTTCCTTTTTGGCGACGGTTGGGGAGAGCTTGCCGATCAATTTGCCGGAATGTTGAAGGGCTGACCAAGTTGCCCGATCATATTTAAAACGAAGCAGGTGCTTGAACCGAATCGCCCGAAGGATCCGGATCGGGTCTTCTTGGAGGCGAATTTTGGGATCGCCGATGAGACGGATCACTTTATTGTTGAGGTCATCCAGTCCGCCAACATAATCGAGATACTTGCCAGTCTTGGGATTGAAGTAGATGGCATTGATAGTTAGATCACGACGAGGCGCGTCTTGAGCGGCCACCGAAACGAACCGAATTTCGTCGGGATACCGTTTGACTAGATCAAAGTCCTGACGATAGATATCCTGCCGAAAGGTGGTGATTTCAAATTTTATTTGCGAGAAGGTAAATGAAACCACACCGAATTTTTCATCGACGATTGTCGGAATAATATTATTCTTTTGCAGGACTTGGGCAACTTGGTTTGGGTGCGCGTTGGTAGCGATATCAACATCGGCTCTGTCAGACTCGATACCCAATAGCCGATCACGAACTTGGTTGCCAACTAAATACGCCGAGAAATCGGCTTCCTGTAACCAAAAAACTGGAGTGTTGATATCTTGTTTATACATCGGGGAGGTTGAAAATGGTTCGGGCATTAGCGGTAGACGCTGCTTCTACACTGCGAACAGGTACATCTTTAATTTCGGCTATTTTTCGCGCAACATCAACCACGTAGGCCGGCTCACAGCGTTGACCCTTTAACGAAACTGGCGGCAGAAACGGACAATCGGTTTCCAGCACCATCCGATCTAAAGGAATAATTTTGATAGCTTCCTGTAGAGAAGTGTTGGTGGGATAAGTCACCATGTTGTTAATGCCGAGATAAAAGCCCATCTTGAGAAATTTTTGGGCATAGGCTGGCCCGGCGGCAAAAGAGTGAATGATGCCGGGAAGCCGATTACCGATTTGAGGGATATATTCGGTCTCGAGCAGAGCGATCATTTCAGTGTAGGCATCGCGACAATGGAGGACAACTGGCTTATTTACTTTAATTGCCAAATCTAATTGGGCTCTAAAAGCTGACACTTGATGATCGTGAGCCGATAAGTTGCGATAGTAATCTAAACCGATTTCGCCAATCCCGACTACTTTAGGCTGACGGGCAAGCTGTTTCAAACCATCAATTTGAGATTCCCAATTGTCAGCATCGTGGGGGTGTAAACCAACCGTAGCGTAGATATTAGTATAGCGAGACGCCAAATTCACCGACTCTTCCGAGGTCGTTAAATCGGTGCCGACATTAATAATGACCGCTAGCCCAACCTGCCAAGCCCGATCGATGGTGGCTTCAAGATCGGGATGAAACTGGGAGAAATTGAGATGAGCGTGGGTATCGATGAGTACCATGAGGGAGTAGTGAAAAGTGAAAAGTGAACAGTGAATAGTGATAAGTTCAGGTAGTCCTCCTGCACCAAGGCTTCGGAGGATCTGCGATGGCTATTCAGTTTTTGGACTATCTGTTCATTTTAGCAGGGTGACCCAAACAACCAAACCAATGATAATAATGCTGGCAATAATATTTTTGATCTGCCATTTTTCTTTTAGGAAAATCGCCGATAGCCAATACAACAGAATGGGAGAGAGGGTAAAGACAAACAAAGTTTCAGAGATACCACGAAGCTGAAAAGTAGTGTAGGATGCCCAAACCGACAAGACCACCAACACACCCTGAAGACCAAAGAAGGGCAGGTGGTGGACTTTTAATAGAGAAAGACGGGGACGAATGATAAAGGTCAGCCCAATGAGGACAAAAATACAGCGAATAAAATAGAGTGGTAAGGGATCGTAATATTCTAACAATCGCTTTAAGAACACCAACTCAAGCGCGTTTACGACGATAAAGGCAATAATGGCGGTCAGCCCTTCACTAAAGGCAATCCGGTGTTTTTTATAATGACTCCAGAGTAAGACGACAGTGGCGACAATCACCGCGATATAAACTTGGACAAATCGCTCGCTGGGGTAAAACAGGCTCGCCATCATAATGCCAGCCAAAGGGCTCAATAATAAGAGTGGCTCGGCATCAGAGATTTTTTCATGTTCAAGGCCCCAGTAGAAAAGAGAGTTATGTAAACAAGCTAACAAAACAACACCGCCCCACCACGGCAAAGTTTGTTTCACGACCTCCCAAGGTGGGAAGTTCCAAACAAATGGCATAATGACTGCCAAGACTATAACGATACTAACAAAGAGAAACCACAAAAACTCCCTGCCAGTATAGCGACCGTAGCGACGCAAGAAGACTTTGGTAGCTGTGAGATAGATGGCGTCGGCGACAACGCTGATGAGGGGAAGAAGTGCGGCTGACATTATTTACCCTCCTGCTTGGGGAATAAAATTTCTGATCGGCCGAGCTGATGACCAACTGGCAACCCGCCCCATTGGGTTTCTTTCGCAAAATCAAAATTGTCTGGGTCGATCGGCTTGAGCCCCAGTTGCTCGCGAATTCGGTCGGAGGTAGTGGGAAGGAAGGGATAGAGGGCGATACTGATGTGGCGGAGAACTTCTAGAACATAATAGACTGACGATTGAGAACGTTCGAGCTCGGTAGCGGCAAGTGCCCAAGGTTTTTCTTGAGCAATAAACTTGTTAGCAGCATCAATCAACCGATGTTGAATACTTTCAAGGACCGAAGCTAGGTTCAGTTGTTCCATGTCATAATTTAGCTCTGACCAAAAGAGGGGATTGCCATAATCATCAAATGATTGACCTCGAGGTGGAACTGTACCGTTTGCTAATTTCAACACACGGCTAAGGAGATTCCCTAGATCATTGGCCAGTGCTGAATTATAAACCTCAACAAATCGAGTTTCGGAATAATCGCCATCGCCTAGCGTGGGAATTTCTCGCAAGAGATAATACCGAACCGCATCGACACCCCACTTATCGATCAGCCCGATCGGGTCAACTACGTTGCCCAAACTTTTACTCATCTTTTGACCATCGGATAAAATATGACCATGAACCAAGATTTGTTTTGGCAGAGCTTCACCGATGCCGGTTAACATCGCTGGCCAGAATAGGGCATGAAATCGGAGGATGTCCTTACCGATAACATGAACATCTGCCGGCCAGTACTTTTTGAACTTGGTTTGATCATCAACATAGCCGATGGCACTAATGTAATTGGTCAGAGCATCAGGCCAGACATACATGACTTGAGAATCATCGTTGGGTACTGGAATGCCCCAAGACAATTTTTCTTTTGGGCGAGAAAAGCTAATATCGTTCAACCCCGTTTTAATAAAGTTGAGCATTTCCTTTGCCCGATGCGCAGGGACAACGGAGCCGGGTTGTTCAAGAAATGTAACCAGCTGGTCTTGATAACGACCAATTTTAAACAGATAGTTGTCCTCCTCGAGCTGGATAATTTTTTTGTTAGCGTACTCTGGCGATTCGGCTTCGGTCTTGGTGATGTAGGCCTCATCGTTGACACAGTAGTAACCAGAATAGTGTCCCAGTTCAATATCACCATTGGCCACCAACTTTTCCCAAACTGTCTGCGCAGTCGGCCAATGACGTTTTTGGTCGGTAGTCCGAATAAAGTCATCGTTAGAGATGTTAAGTTTGGCAAGCAGCACTTGGACTGATTCAGCCACTTCGTCTACCCAAGCTTGCGGCGTTTTACCTTGTTCCGTAGCTTTGTCGTAGACTTTCACCCCATGCTCGTCAGTACCGGTCAGAAAATAGACTTCCTTGCCTTGAAGCCTCTGCCAGCGAGCAATCGCATCGGCTTGGAGTAATTCAAGGGCAAAGCCGATATGAGGCTTGGCGTTGGAGTAGAGGATAGAAGTGGTGATGTAAAATTTGTCTTTTGCCATGAGGATTTTTATTACAGTCCTTATTATAAGGGGTTTGAAGGTACAATAAAAATGCTATGGAAATCACCAAAATCAGCCCACAGGCCAAAAACCCCGAGAGAATCAACCTATATGTGGATGGTAAATTCTACCGAGGGCTGGATCGCCTAGTGGCGATGAAACTAGGGCTGAAGTCTGGGTTAATACTAAATCCAAAACTGCTAGACCAGCTCGAAACTACTCAAAGCGAAAATAGTGCGTGGGAGTGGGCGCTAAAAAGTTTACAGATCAGCCCAAAATCGAAACGGGACATGGGCATCAGATTGAGACGAAAATTTGAACCACCATTAGTTGAGGCAGTGATGGAAAGGTTAACAAACGCTAATTTATTGGACGACCAGAAACTAGCCGAACAATGGATCAATCGTTTTGTGCTACAGAATACCAAAAGCCGAAAAGAAATTCTGCTCAAACTGCGACAAAAGGGGATCGAAGAGTCGGCGATTAAATCGGCAGCGGCTGGAATCCCTGATGGAACTATCGCGGTACTAAACTTGGCTAAAATCAAAAACCGCTCGCTCAAACGGGAGTTGAGCTGGAAAGAACGATTTGAAAAGTTAGCCAGTTACTTGGCTCGCAAGGGTTTTTCGTATCAGGAGATCCGTCAGACAGTTACACCGACTAATTTAGAGATCGAGACCGATTAATTTGCCGATTTGCATTTGGGCGAACCCAACCACAACATGTTCAACGGTTTTTCCAGTATCATCAACCACTTCAATGAGACTGACTGGCACGCCCATTTGCTGGCTTTTGCTGACCATTAATTTTCTGGCCTCTAAATCAGTAGCAACATCTCTGACTTCGTAAGGGATATTATTTTCGGTCAGCCAATTCTTGAGCAAATGACAATAATGACAAGTCGGAGTAGAGAAGATAGTGTATTTCATGAGTTTCATCTCGTTAGAAATTTAGACTGGTATAACCGATACAAACTTGATCCGTTAGTATGTCATCCGTTAGTCCGATTTCTAACGGGACGGGGGAAGTATCTCCAGAAAGTTAGCAGTTGGCCAAAGCCCACTATATCACAGCCCGCCATTTGGCGGTGGCAACCAGACGTTCGAGGGCTAACAGATAAGCCGCCACCCGTAAACTGATGTGGTGAGACTGGGCGCTATCCCAAACTTGGTGACACGCGGTGGTGGTTAGATCAGTCAACTGACTATTTACCTCCGCTTCCGTCCAGTACCAATTTTGTTGATTTTGAACCCATTCAAAATAACTAACTGTTACACCACCGGAATTGGCTAAGATGTCAGGAATAACAGTAACGTGGTTGTGGCCTAAAATAGCATCGGCTTCGCTGGTAATGGGGTGATTGGCAAGCTCCAAAACTACTTTGGCTTGAACATGGCTGGCGTTGTCTGCGGTGATTTGATTTTCAATGGCACCGAGGACCAAAATATCAACTGGCAGTTCCAATAACTCTTTGTTGGTCAGGTTTTGGGCATAATCAGCGTTTTCAACGTTGCCGGTTGTAGCTTTGTGGGTGAACACAGAATTTAAGTTCAACCCACTTTGATTGTAGACCGCACTCTGACTATCGCTAATCGCAACCACTTTATATTTCCCATCGTCAACCAAAAGTTTAGCTAGCCCGCCACCAACATTGCCGATGCCCTGAATGGCGACGGTCAAAGGGGTTTTAGTGAAACCCAAGCGGTGAATAATATTGTCGAGAGTAACTTTGCCGCCAAAAGCAGTCGCCAAATCTCGACCGGCAGAACCAAAGAGTCTCAATGGTTTGCCGGTAACAACACCGGGGGAGTGGTGACCAACGATCCGAGAGTATTCATCCATCATCCAACCCATCGTGTCACTATTAGTATTCACATCCGGAGCAGGGATATCTAGTTCTGGGCCGATCACATCAGCGAAAGCTCTGGCGTAGGCTCGAGCTAACCGCTCATGTTCAGTGGGGGATAATTTTTTGGCATCAACTTGAACACCACCCTTGCTACCTCCGAAGGGGATATTAATAACGGCCGTCTTAAAAGTCATCAACCCGCTTAAGGTGGCCACTTCTTCTAAAATGACATTGGGGTGGAACCGGATACCGCCCTTGTAAGGCCCACGCCAATTATTATGCTGGGAACGCCAAGCTGGCATAGTGAGAGTCGTCCCATCGTCTCGAAGAAGCGAGAGTTGGCGGGTATGAAGTTGTTGAGGACGGGCTAAGTGAGCCAACAGGGCTGGTGTAACATTCAACAAACGAGCGGCGGTTTGCATCGCAGTCGGAAAACTCACCTCAACTTGCGTTAGTTCAGCAGTAGTCATAACTAGTCAGTTTATTTGATATAGCCCTGATCGGCAAATTTGGCACCGGGGTCACGGCCTTGAAGATAATTATAAGCAGCTAGAGCGGCTTTGGCACCCTCACCAGCCGAGATGACAGTTTGTTTAAAGGGAACCGTAGTAACGTCGCCAGCGGCAAAGATACCAGCGGCGGTGGTCTGGTTATTGTGATCGATAATGATTTCACCGACATCATTAAGATGAATTAGACCCTTAAGGAATTCGGTAGATACGGTTTGGCCAATTTCAACAAAGACACCTTCAACTGGTAGTATGCGTTCACCTGCCGGAGTGTTTATAACTAGGTTTTGGACAAATTGGTCTCCTTGGATGGCGGTGACGGTGCTGTTTAAAACTAATTCAACTTTAGGATCAGATATAACTTTATCGATCATAACTGCTTCGGCTCGAAATTCATCTCGTCGATGGACTAAGTAAATCTTACTAGCAATTTTTGATAACAAAACTACGGCGTCCATTGCCGCATTTCCGCCGCCAATGACCGCTACCGGCTTGCCTTCGAACAGAGGAGCATCACAGGTGGCACAATAGACCACCCCTTTATTCATAAACTCTGGTTCGCCCGGTACATCGAGATGACGATGGCTTTTGCCGAATGCTAAAACGATCGAGCGAGCTTGGTAGATGGTATGGCTGTCACCGGTAAGATCAAATCCGTCCGGAGTTTTAACAATGTTGGCGACACCATCGAGTTTGATTTCGGCGCCAAACTTTTTAGCTTGAGCGGCAAACTGATCCATTAGATCAGGACCGGTTGAGAAAGTAACACCGGGGTAATTTTCAATATCCATGGTGGTAGCAGTCTGACCACCCAAATCTCGACTAAGTACGAGGGTGGAAAGTTTGCGACGAGCAGCATAAAGCGCGGCCGTCAAACCAGCGGCACCAGCCCCAACGATGAGGATGTCATATCTAGCCATGGTTTTATTGTATCAAGTCTGGCAAGGGGGATATAAAAAGCCCCGACACAGTAGTGATCGGGGCTTTAGTGTCTCAAGATAATCAATTAAATTTCTTCTTCTTCATCATCATCATCGTCATCAAAGTCATCAGTTACGGCACCAACTACGTCATCAGCTACGGCAATATCTTCTTCGGCATCGTCATCATCACCATCGGCTTGAACAACTGGGGTGGTTTCTTCCACTTCCTCTTCGCTACCCATTTGTTCGTCGCTTAATTTTAAGTCGTCCATAAGTTTTCCTTAAATTTATCTTCTATTTTCGACCCTTAAGGCACACCTAAAAATTAATAGTGGCGTGCAAAATACTTTGACATACAATGCCGAGTTTATAGATACCGAATTAGGGTGTCAAGGGGGATTTTTGAAAAATAAAAACAAGGCCCTAAAGCCTCGTTTTTATTTGGTAGCCCCAACGAGAGTTCCGCCGTCCTCCTTCGCTAAAGCTATTGGAGGATCACGATCGTTCAATCTCATCGCAAATAGGCCATTAGCCTCTGGCGATATAGATATCACTTTGGCGGACTTTGCTCCCTCGAACCTTCGGAACGTCAAGCGTTCCTTCGGTCGAGTCCTTTCCGGAGGCATCAATCAAAAAATCGGGCATTGCCCGATTTTTTGTTTGGTAGCCCCAACGAGAGTCGGACTCGTCTTTTCAGATTGAAAATCTGACGTCCTAACCGATAGACGATGGGGCCGCAAGCGGCTACGCCGCTAATCACCAATAATCAAATCACAATAATCAAAAAGGACTTTTTATTTTGTTTATTTGGTTATTGGATACCGCAGGTCCTTCCGTAGTTTTAACGAAGGAGGATTGAATATTACGACGGGAAACCCAGAGGGAGTCCATGCTTCGTCCGTGCGTCGCTTAACAGCTACGCAGGACAAGCTTCTTGTGTGCAATGAAAACTGGCAAGATATCCGAAACTTAAATTGAGGATATCGTAGCCAAGCGTAGTTCGATAGAACGAAGCTTGGTGGGCGCAGAAGGATTCGGACCTTCGGCCAATCGCTTAAGAGGCGACTGCTCTACCGCTGAGCTATGCGCCCATGAAATGCTACCGCATGTTAATAACCAATAATCAAATTACAATAACCAAAAAGAGACATTTTTTATTTTATTTATTGGTGATTGGAAATTGGATATTACGGCGAAGCCGTTCAACTGACGCCCCGGGCAGGGAGTGTATCCCCACTGGTGTGGGGCCCCGCCATTCGCTGCCTGCCCGAAACGCTTCGCCCGCCAGAAACGCTGTATCTACTGCGGGCTGGCGTATCGATGCGGGCGGGCAATAAGGTATACCCAACAAATATTATATTCACCACCTTTGGTGGTTGAGCAGCATCATGCACGAACCTATGCTGCGCAAGCTCCGTTCCCGATCCCGAACCGCCACGGTCGTGAGAAAATTGCCGATGGCAATTTTTTCTCGACTGGCGCCCCGGGCAGGGATCGGACCTGCGACCTACTGCTTAGAAGGCAGCCGCTCTAATCCACTGAGCTACCGGGGCACATTATACCAATTTATTAATGTTGTCTGCAGTGGGGTGAGCGATGGGGATCGGACCCACGACCGCCTGGACCACAACCAGGAGCTCTACCACTGAGCTACGCTCACCCCACTGAAGACAACTTACTAGTTTTCAAAAAATATTCTCTATGGGGTAGCCCATGCTTCGCTCTTCGAGCTACGCAGGGCAGTCTTCGCTTTTGTTTTTATATTAGTATTAACTGGTCTTTGCCGCTTAGATAGAAAGTAACACGGCGTAAGCCAGGCAAAGCTTCCGGTCAAGGAAGCGAAGACTGGTACCCCCGACAGGATTCGAACCTGTGGCCTTTGGAACCGGAATCCAACGCTCTAATCCACTGAGCTACGGGGGCTTACAACAAAATCATTTTTCATTCAAACTCGTTCTAACCCACTGTCTGCCCGCAGTGCTACGCTAGCCCGCAGTAGATACAGCGTTTCTGGCGGGCACAGCATTGCAGGCTGGAGCTACGAGGGCACATCTAACGCAGATACATTATCATCCTAGCACAGCAAAATCAACGAGAGAGCGGTAAGTATCAAGTATCTAGTATCAAGAAGGAGATAAAAAATCTAAAAAGAGCCATCAGGGCTCCATCTCAACTTGTCATTTTTAATTGTTCTCGCTCTAGTGGCTAGTGGCTATTCTCTAGTCTCTAGCAGATAGGGGAGTGCGTTTCTAGTTGCTTCAATGCGCCCTGCATTTCCGTCTTGGTCATCACGAAAAATTGAAGCCAACCGAGCTGTGAGACTCTCAAACCACGAAAGATACTTTTACATTCTTGCTCAACTTTGGTCTCTGACCATTGGGGGTAGAGTTCATGTAAAAGTTCATGGATCAGGGTAATTACTCGATCATTAATCCCGATCTCCTTGCTGATGTAAATTTTTAACTCGTCCGGCACGATATAGCCTTTAACACCTCGAGACTGGACGGCCGTTTTTTTGGGCATCAATTTGTTTACCAAAACGACCTCATAACCCGAACGGAGGAGCGTAGTCTTTAACTTGTTAAAGATAGTTTTTGTGTTAGTTTTCATTTTGACTTCAAGGAGATGGCCCCCGAAGGATTTTTAAGTATTATTTGATTATAGCATAAAAATGCCGCTCCGTCAAGGGTGGGGTTGTTGACTATTGCCTTGAGAGAGATACTGGAGATGGTAAGAACTCGCAATCAGGAGGTAGAAATATGCGAGGAGAACGGACTTTGACATCGCGAGTTGTACTTGTGCTAGCGTTGGCAGTTCTGCTGATTAACGTGCAGCAGAACCAGGCAGTAGCACAGGGCACAACGATGACAGTTGACGAGCAGGCGATAGCCGGGCTGAAAACCATCGTGGCCGCCGAAGCGGTAATGTGGGTGGCTGAAGGAAGGTATGGGACACTTGGGGACTTGGTGGCGGCCGAGCTGATTCCACCAGAAATGGTGGATTCGAAAGGGCCAATTTGCTATCAAGTCTCTTTGCACCCCGAAGACCGCTACTTAGCGGTTGCCATTATCTTGGATGACCCGCGCCAGAAGATATGGAGCGTGGATCAGACAGGGCAGATCGGGGAGTTACCAATCCCTGACAAGGACAATGCTATAACGATCGTTGAAGCCGAACGAAACGCTTGGGTAGACCGAGGGGAATATGTATCCCTTGATGAATTGCGGTCCCTTGAACTGATTCATGAGCAATCACCGATCTTCCATGGCAGTATTGAATACGTGGTTGTCATCAGTGACAACGGCCAGAACTATGAAGCTCTGGCTCGGATCGATGACTACGTATTATGGATGGCCAAGAGCGGTGAGACGAAGGACATACTCGGCCAGATCTATCGCGGCATGAATGATCCCGGCACTAGGCAAAGTGCCGCTGTGATAGAGCAGTACTTTCAGGATAAGGCGGAATGGGACGCCAGACCTGACAGCGAGAAAGATAAAGATGCCAAGACTCGGGCTGATTTGGAGGCTCGAGCCGATGCGGCGACCTATTTTTATGTCCAACAACTCCAGCTAAGGATTGACCTCTGGGGCGTGGACCATGCGGTGGGAGACACCCAGTATTATCCCCAGCACGCTGGGGAGTTGACAACTAGTACCGGTAGTGACGGGCGCCCGTACTCACCGGTTGGCTTCTATGCCAATCCAACAACTGCATCTAATGAAAACCAGTATGATGCGGTTGACGTCCCCGTAGGGGAATGGTCAGCAGGAAACTTTTCCTACTGCCCAACAAGCGTCAATGCCCAAGGCCAGTTCTGCGATTATGTGTTGATTGGATATACCGCAGATCCATATGGCGGGCGAGACATTAATGGCGACGGAGTTGGGGATGGGATTTTGATCACCCTGTGTTCCAAGACCCTGGACTGGGAAAAGTGGGAAATGGATCACATTGATGCCTTTACGCCGTGAACTACGTACTTTATTACACCCGTCCGAGAAATCGGCGGGTGTTTTTGTATTATCACTTGGTATCACGCTATCAGGGAATGTAAAGACTACTGTATTATGTAAAAATTTGGGCAGCCTCATAGGGCTGCCCAACACAGTAGGGCGGTACAAATTGGGCGGGAGTCTCTTGCTTCCAGACGGAAGCATTGTAGGCGTCCCATCCGCGCCTCGTTGTTCGACTCAAATGAGTCTACGCTCCCAGGGCACCTTGAATATATCAATCATGGCCCCCTAGGTGTCAAGCCTAGAATTACAAGTTATAAAGCTCCGCAGAAGTTATATGGGAGAGTTTGCTATTTTGTCCGTAAATGTCTGTGCCATCAGCACACCTTGGGCGGCGCAGCCAACCGAAGCTCGAACCTGATGGAAGTCCTCCTTCGCCAAGGCTATGGCGGACAGCCTACGCAACTTCTTTTCTAAAGTGACTGGCAAAGCCAGCCGAAGCTATGAATGTAGCGTAGGCTGGAGCGATCTGCTCTCCAGGCTCCGAACTTACTTCGAGCATAACACATCGGAGAGGTAGGGATTCGAACTACCCCTATTTAAGCCCCTATGTACCGGTAAAAAGGGGTAACTCATAACGTCAACCCGCTTCCAGTCTAGGTTTCTCCTACATCGGAGATGTAGCTCTTGTAGCTGACACCGCCCCTGCCGCCGCCCGCATCGCTGAGTGTTTTGAAGCGGGCGTCGGCACCGGCTTGGCGCGAGAGAATCGCGCCAGCCTGGGGCGGGTCGGCGGAGTGAATCGGGCGGCGATGATTGCCGCCCGCGCCGACTGTGCGCGGGAGGGAGTTTGAGTTTCTTTACTTTGAGTTGGTTAGTTGAGTTGAAGGGGGTTAAGTAGTTTGCAAACCCAAGAAGCGAATGACTGAAGTTGCTGGAAACCGTTCGGATAGCTTTTGGCAATGAGCATTGCTGAATGCTGCCGTTCAACCGAGCGGGCGGAGTCGCTTTGCGATAGCGATTGAAAGCGGCGATGGTACCTAGTATCATAGGTCACATGGCAAAATGCACAGCACCAGTAAGAGGCCATCGCACAGCGAGCGCGGCAGCGGCTTGCCCTGCATGCGGTGGTCGCTATCGCTCCAGCGGCTACCGGTCGTCCCCGTCCCCGTCCTACTACTCCTCGTCGGTGAGTAGCGGGGGCAGCCTGAGCAGCGGCGGCGGGTCCGGTAGAAGCGTAAGACCGAGCTGGGGGCGAGCCGGGTCGTCCGTGATGTACACACCTGCCGAGGTACGGGCTCTAACTCCGGTCCGCCGTAGCGTCGAGAATAGGGCGGCTATGCCTGACCTTCGGGACGTCTTCCTCTGCCATGCGTGGGACGACCGTAAAGGGGCCGCCAAGGAGCTGCATGATTCGCTCGAATCACTCCGTGTCTCAGTCTGGTTCAGCGAGAAGGACGTTCCCCTTGGCACGCCGTTGCTCCGCGAGATCGACAAGGGACTGGCGAAATCGCGAGTCGGGGTCGTTCTGGTGACGCCTACGCTGCTGCGTCGCCTCCAAGGAGAGAGCATCTCCGACATAGAGCTTTCGGCACTCTTAGCGCGTGAACAACTCGTTCCCGTCGTGCACGACACAACGTTTGAAGCTCTCCGCGAAGTCAGCCCCCTGCTCGGCTCGCGAAGCGGCCTGAGCACCGCAGAAGAACCTATGGCAGACGTCGCTGCCAAGCTCGCCGAGCTGGTCGCCCTCTAGCTCTATTTCCGGATTGGCCGGCCCCACGTAGCACAAACGGGAAGTTGAGCAGACTTCACCTGGGAGAAAAGTATCACCTACTATTGCGTCCAATTGAAAACTCAGCCCGAACGCATAGGCTCTGAGACTGCTCTTGGGTTTGTCAAGAGAATAATTACGGAGTTGGATTAGGGCTTGCCCACATCCCCACGACTCGGCTTGCTCGAAGACCAGCGGGCTTCTAGCTTCTTACGGCTCTGCGCTTCCGCTGGAAATTTGGGGGTAGCCGCGGATATGACGCTCACCGGGAACCGGCAAGCTTGGACAAGCCATTGGACTTGGCTAAGTGTAGTCTGCTGAACTGTAGATCAAAATGTCTGTATCCTGCATAGTGCTAACTCTAGCTTTGAGATTATCATTATACGGTACATTGCCGCTTCTAGAGCGCTCTTCAGCATACAAAATCCGATTATATACGACTCGATACACGCTCAATCCTAATACCAACTTGTCGAAGCTTCGGGCCCAGCTCTTCATAACCTCTCTCTATTTGTTGACTATTCTCAATTAGTGTGCGCCCCTCTGAAATTAACGCACCTAAAACACAAGCTATCCCTGAACGAATGTCGTTTGCTCTGAGTGTTTCAGCTGTGAACACCCGTCTGCATCCGTTTACCTTGATCACGTTCCCATCAACACTTATGTCTGCGCCTAGCTTCTGCAATTGAGATACGTGATCTGCTCGTCCGATAAACACTGTATCCTCTATAGTCGATATTCCATTTGCTTGCAGACAAAGCACACTTAGCATAGGCTGCGCATCTGTCGGAAATCCTGGATAAGGACTTGTAGCCACATTTACTGGAAGAAATACATCACCGTCTGAACTTTGCATGATTACTCTGGATAATCCGCTATGCAAGTCTTCTATATCAAAAGCAACCTTCATGGAAGAAAGTATTTCAAAGAATACATCCATATGATGCGTAATAATGGGCGTTACTTCAATATTTCTTCTGAGGAGTGCTCCTAGTATCATGAATGAAATAGCTTCAATTCTATCGGGAATTATAGTTGCACTAGATCCCTGTAAAGATTTCACTGCATCTATAGACCACTTGCGTTGTCCTGTTTGCCTAATCTGAGCGCCACAACTATTAAGAAATTCCACCATGCTTTCTATCTCTGGCTCAACAGCAGCGTTATGAAGTATGAAATGACCCGATCCGGTCGTGGCAAATAGTATCAGATTCTCAGTTGCTCCTACCGAAGGGAATGACAGTTCGAATTCGCCATCCCTGTCTTCAAGTAAGGTAGCATTGATATAACCATTCTCTTGTTGTATACGAGCACCAAAAGCTTCAAAGCCTTTGATATGAATATCTATAGGTCTGCCAGAGCTAATCCGGCAGCCGCCAGGCTGTGGAATCCTAACATTACGTAGTTTACGCAATGTAGAACCGATGATAAGCAGTGAGTAGCGTGTATCCTCTACCCAGTCTGGGGTGGGACACGAAAGACTAGCAGTTTGCTGGACATCAACTGTACTACTAGTGAAGCTAACTCTCTTATTAAACCTAGTCAGCAAGCGGCACATGGCTAGTACATCCAGTTGATATATTGGTACGTTCTTAAACGTACAGGGATGATCGATCAATAGTGATGAGACTAATATCGGGAGCGCAGCATTCTTCGCTCCTGATACCAATAGTGTACCATTCGAGAAATCTTGTTTTGTTGAATCAATAATGTACATATGCAACCTCCCACATTGTTTGCTGCATTATGGAGCTTCAGGAACTGAGAATGGCTCCACGTCGTCCGCGAATTCTGAAGGTTCAATTGCATACTCGTCAATAAAGGAACGACAGACCTTATCAATTGCACCAGCGGTAGGGTGTCTGCAATCGCCCTGCCACTGCATCTCAGTGCCATAGGAATATTGAAACATTTCATATGCCGGATAATAATACACATGAGGTATCTTCATATCCATCAATCCATGAACCGCGCTTATTAAAGCACTCTTAGAGCGCATATTATCAACTCGTGGATCATTGTTAGTGATCGTACCGTGTAATGGCACTGGAGAGACAGTAAATATAACCGGAGCCTTTACTTGAAAACGAAGAAGTGCAACTATATGCTGAAGATCAGCAGTAATCTCACTAACTGATTGGAAAGACATGCAAAATGGAAAAGCCTGTTGATGGTTACTAGGAGGTAATCTGTTGAGGGTTTGGATTGAGCCATCGGGTTGCTGTTCCCTAGGAACAAGTGACAATCCTAAGGTTACTACTGCAATATCATAGGCTCTGACACCTTGCTGAACACAATGCGTATACTTATTCCTAAGTTCATTGAGTTCATCAATACTACTTGCAACAAACGGATGTCTCATTTTATCAGTGTATGTTGTAAGTCCGTTACTGACGGAAGTCCATTCAACATCAGCCAGACGAGCACCAAGAGCGCGACTAAGTTCATATACAATACTCGAAGTATTGAAATGATTAACCGTATTTGGGATCGCTTGAGCTACTCCATAGCGTGCTAGCCACCTGCTAACATTTCTAGCAAAGCAACTACCTATTCCAAATACATGTGAATTTTTAGTGAGGCATCGCTTCGCATCAAGTATATATTTTCTCGAATAGTCACGGGGCCATAGAGTCGGTGGGTTACTGTAGTAGTTCTGAAAGGTGTCAGGCATCTCTTGAACCGTCCCTGCTTTGAAGTGTATTTAAAATAGTTCTATGCTCGGGAAGAAGCGAGTCCGGTAACTCATTAATCGCAAAGAAAGAATAAGTGTATACCTCTATTGACTTAGTGTGAGGTGAATCCTGCAATGGAGCATTAGCAGTGAGTATTACTTGAATCCGATATTTATATCCTGATTGGATACTATGAAGCGACACACTTTCTATAGTAAGACCTGTCTCCTCTTTTACTTCACGTATTAGTGTATCCTCAAATGTTTCGCCAGACTTCATCCAACCCGATGGGAATCCCCAAGAAAACCGACTTCTAAAAACATGGTTGATTAGCAGTACCTTTCCGTTTGAGTCAGACACTATGCCGGAAACTCCAACATTATACTTGCTATGTCCTAACCAAAGACACCACCATTGCATGTGTCCTGGCACAAGACGCCAAAATGATGTTAGTCCTTTCTTAATATACTTAATCATTTCTATTGTAAGTAAGCCCTCCTTCTTACATACTTGTGGCTAGAGACGCTAAACCTCGGATGCTTTCGCAACAACCTTGTAATCGATAGCTAGAGCATCCTTGAAATGCTTTTTACCACAGATGATTTTACGCTTCTCGTCGGGGCGCAGGTCGCACGGATTGGTGGTTCCTTTGGTTTCCCGCACCAAATACAACACCGGCTTGCCCTCGTCTTCGCTGTTCATCACAATGGCCCAATCAGGATTATACTCTCCCACAGGCGTTGGCACGGTGAACCAGCTTGGCAGTTTGACGTATAGGCGCACATCTTCGCGCGCTTCCAGCCCTTCAGCGAATTTCTGCTCAATCTCGGAGTCGAATGGCGTCGCGTCATAGACCGAGTGTTTCGCCGGTACAAGGTGTTCTCGCCAGCTTTCGAAATCTTCGAACTGGCTCATCTCGTACCAAGCATTCATCTTCTCGTACTCAATCCCGTCAATCAGGCTTTCAGCCAGTTTGTCTTTGAGGATGTCGGTCGCGACCCGCACGAACTCTTGCGGATTCAGCGCCGCGTCAGCTTTGCGCTTGGTCTCGCGCACGATCCGCGCCAGCGTTGCCCGCGTCAGTCGCACCGGCGGGCTGGTGTGCTCAAGCTGGTGCAGCAGCAGTTCGACTAGGTTAGGCAAGGGGTACTTGCCGGACAGGTCAATCAGCGTCTTTGCGCCGGTCTTTAGCAGTGCCTTGAACGCTTCCTCTTTGTCTACGGTTACATCTGCCTTGCGAATTTCCACGCGTGGCTTGCTGATTACCGCTTTGTCCAACTCCGCCAGCACATCACCGACCAGCTTGTCCGTATCAATCTTCACCGAGTAACGAGTCTTGTGCTTAATCTTCTCCCAAAGGTTCTTGAAGTCATCGCTGAGCAGGTACTTCTTGTTCAGCCGGACGGTTACACGTTCGGCGCGCGGCGGCTTAGGCGGCACGCCGGAAGCTCCGTACTCCGCTTCAATCTCGCTTTGTAGTGAAGCGACATATTGCTCATAGCTCTCATTCGCCACGACGGTCAGCACGTTCACCGCTTCCTCGTGGACACGTTCGCCGGTCTGGTTCACCGCCAGCCGGATACCGCGCCCGACTTCTTGGCGCTTCTTGATTTCCGATGCCGTCTGGTTCAGCGTGCAAATCTGAAATACGTTCGGATTGTCCCAACCTTCACGTAGCGCCGAGTGAGAGAAGATGAACGCCACCGGCGACTCGAACGACAGCAGGCGTTCCTTGTCTTTCATAATCAGGTCGTAAGCGTAGGCGTCCGCCGCGCTCTTGCCCGTGGTGTCCACGGCTTCCGTTGTGCCCTTCACCTTGCGCTGGGCAAAGTACGCAGCGCGCACTTCATCTGGCTCCCACTGCTTCCATTCAGGATGCTTATCGCGAAGCGCTAAGTACGCCTTATCGAAAAGCTTCTTGATAAGCCCGTCTTCAAGCACATAGTTATCGACATGGTCAATGAAGAAGAGCGACAGCACCTTGATTCCCGCATCGCGGAAGCGCTTCGCCTTACGCATATGCTCTTCCACGGTGTAGCGAATCTGCGCCTCGAAGATTGCGTCCTTGTCCGCGCCCTGTGCTTCGCCAGCAGTTAATTCGACGCCATTGGTGAATAGGACACGTTGCCCCACCACGTCAATCTCTTCAACCGTCAAGCCAGCATACTGCGGCAAGTTCGTTAGTTCAGCCAGGTCGCTATCAGGTTTCAGCGTGAAGCTCGTTTCCTTGACAGTGCCGTCTTTCATCAGCTTGTGCGCCGTCAGCTTTGCCGTGATGGTGTTCTTCAGCGTCTTCACGCTTTCCAGCCGCATGAACGCTTGGTTGGCGTCATCGGTTTTAACGACCGACGCCACTTCGATTCGCTTCACGATGTTCTGCCGGTAGGCATCGAACGGCGACAGCCGGTAGACGACATTGTACGGATTGCGGTGCGTCGCGCTGTAGCGCAAGGCGCATAGCGGGTTCAGCACCTTGAGCGCTTCCACGCTTTTCTCGCTCTCCATGTTCTGCGGTTCATCGAGAATGAGAATCGGGCGCGTGTTCTGAATCAGGTGGATCGGCTTTTCGCCGGACAGCTTGTCCGTGCTCTTGAAAATCACGTTGCCACCTGCGCCGTCTTCTTTTACCGCCTTGTTAAACGAGTCCAGCGTCATCACCATGATCTCGACGCCGCTCGAAGTGGCGAAACCACGGACCTGGCTCAGGCTGGCTGAGTCGTAGACATAGAAGCGATAGGTCGGATTGCTATACAGCTCTTTCAAGTGCCGCGACGTGACCTTCAGCGACTTCAGCACGCCCTCACGTACAGCGATAGACGGCACGACCACGATAAACTTACGCATCCCATAACGCTGGTACAGCTCAAGCACGGTGCGAATGTACACGTAGGTCTTGCCCGTGCCGGTCTCCATCTCCACGGAGAAATTGGGGAAGCGCGCTTCCGCCTTGCCTTCAGCCGTCTCGATTTCGCCCGCGATGTACTTCAGCTCCGCGTCCGGTTCTATGCCATTCGCTTCTTGCAAATCGCGCAGGTTGCGCAGGATTTCCTCTGGTGTTAGCTCAATCTGGTTCGGCACTGCGGCAAGTCCCGCTGACAAAGCCATCTGCTTAGGTCTGTCAGCCGGCAGCGGCAGATCGGTCTGATATGCGTGCTCTGGGAGTATCACCTCAGTGCCAAACGTGATCACGGCTTCCATATGCGGCTGGCCGTTGAACAGGCTGACCACGGCATCTATCGCCGTAAGCTGGTACTCCTGATTAGCGTCAAACTTAAATTCCATAGCGCTAGCCCTACACCGTCTTCAGCCTGCATTGCAGAGCAAGGTTAGCCGCCAGTTCATCCGTCAGCGCGATGTCGCGGCAAACAAATAGATCATCTTTCTTTAGTTCCAGCTCGCGCGGCGTTTGCGGGTCGAGTTTGCTGTCCAGGCAGATGATGAAGCTCTGCCCCTTGCCCGCATCGCTCACACGGTAAACCTCGTTCTTCTTGACGCCGTCTACCTTTGCGATGCTCAAGCCCAGCCCGTAGCCCTCTTTCACTGCGACTTCGTATATCACGCTTTCAGGTAGCCAGCCATCGTATAGCGGATCGGCGAACAGCTCCAGTTCTGCCGCGTACTTGTCGGGGTCATTGTCCGCGACGCCTGTCCACAGCTTATAATTGGATTCTGCCAGCTTGTACACGCGGAAGCCCAGGTCTTCAGGTTCGTTGCGCTCTGCCAGCTTCAACTTGTCTTGCTGGTCTGCTTTAAGTTTTTCGATAACGCGACGGATACGCTCCTTCCCGATCTCAGCGATAGTTGCCCACTTCGCGAGTCCCGTCAGTTCGGGAAGCTGGACCATAATGAATCTTCGTTTACCCGAGTCAGTGTGGTTGAGTTCAAGCACGGCTTCAGCCGTGGTGCAGGTTCCCGCAAAAAAATCCATCACAAGTTCTTCTGCTTGAGTAGTGATAAGCCGTAGCATGTGTTGTACTAGCGTGCTGGGCTTAGGAAAACTGAAAGCGTCAGTAGCCTCAGGAAAAAGCTGCCTGAGCTGCCGTTTAGCTGAATCGTTGCTCCCAACCTCAGAGTGTGACCATAAGGTCTTTGTTTTTAACCCGCTCTGAACTTCCGATAAGAAACGTTTCAAGACAGGCTGTCCATTCCCATCTTTGCCGAAGTAGATACGGCTATCTGCAATAAGTGCTTGAACATCCTCAGATCGGTATCGCCAATGCTTGTTTGGCCCCAACTCAGTCACTTTACCTGTGGAACTTGCTATTGGAAATCTGCCATTCTTCCTTTCTCCGTCAGCGTACAAGGGAATCGCTTTCCACTGTCCGCGAGGATCATTGTCCGGATTAGTGTATCTAGCATCCATTTCGTCAGTTCGTGGGAGTAACTGAATCATCGATTCATTGCTATTGTGCGCGTAGCAAATAACGTACTCGTGACATATGGACACCTGCGCAGCATCATTCTTGGTTGTATACATCTTCTCCCAAACGAATTGTGCAATAAAGTTTTCCTCGCCAAATATCTCGTTCATTATCAGACGCAAATTATGAACTTCGTTATCATCAATGCTTACGAATATCACTCCGTCCTCTCGAAGCATTTGCTTGGCGAGGAAGAGGCGCGGGTACATCATTGACAGCCAAACCGAGTGATAGCGCCCGCTTGTGTTGGCGTTAGTAGTCAGCAAGTTGCCATCCGCGTCTTTCTGACCAGACAGCTTGAGGTAGGTGTCTAGCGGATCGGCGTAATTGTCAGGATAAACGAAGTCATTGCCGGTGTTATAAGGCGGGTCGATGTAGATCATCTTCACTCGCCCGTAGTACGCCTTTAGCAGAAGCTTCAGCACCTCAAGGTTGTCGCCCTCGATGAAGGCGTTCCTGGTCGTGTCCCAATCCACGGACTCATCCTGCGCGGGGTTCAACGTTGCGCGGCTCGGCATCTGTACCAACCTTATCGCGTCGCGCTTGCCAGCCCATGAGAAACTGTACCGCTCCGCGCTCCCTTCCACCGCTTCGCCCAGCGCCGCACGCAGCTTGTCCCAGTCCACCCTGCCCTCAGCAACGGCTTCCGGGAACAGCTCGCGCAGAAACTCCACGCGCTCATTCATGTCCAGCCCTGCTTCCCGCGTGACGTGTTCGACTCCATGCTTCTTGTCTGGCTCTTTCATACGACTCCATTATGCCGGACGAACAGGCGACTGCCAATTACGATTAACGCTCTCCGACACCGTGCCACCTAACCCACAACAGCTTCCTCGACTGGCTCTGGAGCTTCTAATGGCGCTTCCTTTTCGGGAAATTCAAACCCCTTCATCATCATCTCGAAATGTTTCTCATGTCCAGTGTCAACGAATATCTTCTTGAATACTGATTTGTACTTCTCCACCATAGACTCGTCCACTGCAACATATAGATCGTCATCCGAGCAATGCGAGCCATAGTTCATCCATGAAAATAACGAACGGCATATTAGCTGCTCGTCACCTTCAAACCTTTGAAATATGTCCTCGTCTTTCATTCCTCCAAGCAGTTTGAAGTAATGCTCCAGAATCCGTCGCATTACATTTGCTAACGTTGAGGAGCTAGACATATCGTCTCTTAACTGACTCCAAAGCAGCTCATAGGAAGTAGTGATAGGATTCTCCTCATGCGATTTAGCAAGAGGCCTATTATTAATCTTCCGCAATACCCAGAATGTTTCATCATTCCTTTTTGGTCCTCTTCTATTAATATCAAATGTAACCTCACGATGGAAAAATACATTATGTGTAAAAACGAAAATCTGTCTGACTCTGCTAATCTTCTCGCGCGAGTGTTTAATAGTCTGCTTGATGAGTGAGCTAACAATAAACAAAACGTCGCTATCTAAACTAGATACTGGATCATCAAAAACGACAATTCTGTCTCCGGCTAAACCGTCCGCATCTACGCTTCCGGAAATCATACTGAAAAAATAGAGAAATGAAATAAAAGCGCGCTCACCCTCGCTCAGGGTCTGCCGAGCATCACTTCCGTTGCTGCGTACAATCTTGTAAGAAGTTCTATCTTCGGCAACCTTTAAGTGAAAACTCAGGAAACCGAACGAACGCAGAATATCATTAATGCGTCGTACCGTAGGTTCAATGCTAGTCATCTGCCTACTAAGCGCACTGCTTTCATTCTGGGCATTCTCCAGCTCCGTACTTGTTTTGGTAATTCTAGCGTTGATGCCGGTTATTGCTTTCTCAATTTTGTTCTTCTCATCTAAGTACTTCTCAATCTCGTCCTTCAACTCTGAATCAATAATGAATCTCCATACTTGGGCAGTTAATAGTTTACGCTCAGCGGCAATGTTCGCTACTAGCTTGTTGTGTTCGTCAATCTTGTCATTGGCTGTATTCAACAAATTGCTAATTCTACTAACTACTTCATTTAGCGGTTGAAGACTAAATATCCGACTTGGCTCTTTCACTTTCTGTTCGATAATGGCTGTATTCGCTTTTAGTAAAGCGAAGAGAGTGTCTCTTTCGGCTATTAGTTGATTCATATCAACGAAAACCGAGGAACGGCTTGCTATAGTGTTAAGCTTGTCTTCGATTGCTTGTGATTCAGCATCATAGTCTTGGTATAGTTGCTGTAAATCTTTCATATCAGATTCAAATGATAAATCGAAATACTCATTCAGTTCCTTGGCGAACTGCTCTGTAGTAAGTTGCTGACAGAATGGACAGTACATGTCGTTGATGTCGTAGTATGGGCGCCCTGTCTTCACCCAATCGCTGTTTCCCAACTTCTTAATCATGCTGGCGATATCAACATCCTGTTTGCCAACCACCACTTTCTTTAACAGGAGGCTCGATTCATAGGTGAGGATTCTGCTGAAGTCGATAATTTCAAAAGATGGCTCACTTGTCTGGGTATCGGTGAAGATGGAGCCTGCTTTGCTCTTCAGAGTATCTATGTTTAGTAATGTGGCTTTATTCTCAGCGTATTCAAGGAGAACCTTCTTCATAAAATCGGCAGAGTTCCGGCGAAATCCGGAGAAGGCGCTCTTGAAGTCAGCGTCGTATTTGAGCTTTTGTCGCCAACATCTTCCGCGAAAGTCAGCGTCTAGTACTTGCAATTTGCCTAATTCACCCGGTTTGCCATCTCCTCCATTCAAGGTGATGTTGAGTCCTTCAAGGGTCTTAGTATAGCCAGCGCAAGTATCAGCTAGTTCTTTGATTTTCGCCCTTGCTGGTTCATTTTCATCAGCGAAAGTAAAAATGCCTGGTATCGCTGTTGATACATTTAGCTTGTCGTCAACAAAATCCTTGTTGTAGACGAGAATATTAGGTCGAGAAATTCCTTGATACGTAACTGAGCAATTTGAATACTCTGGATTTAAAGTGTCATTGAGAAAACGACTTACTGTCGTTTTGCCTGAACCATTAGCACCGAAAACATAGTTGAATTGAAGCAATTCGTCTAACACAACTGGCGTATCGCCATAAATGGCCGTCTTGCTTATGGATATCTGAGTAATCATTACAAATTCACCTCACGTCCATAGTAAACCTGCAAGCTGGGCAGTCAATGTAGCGCGGGTAGTTCAGGCACTTCGGGCAGCGCCCGAAGTAGTTGCCAGGGCGGGAGTAGCCGCACTCGCAGCGCCAAGCGCCCAGCAGGTCAATGCTATTCCCACAGAACCGGCATGTCAGCTGATCCAGCGTCAGCTCTCGGTAGCGCTTGGTCAAGGGAATGCGCATGCAGGTGTAGTCGTAGAGGTAGAGGAAGAAGCGCGAATTGACGAGCTCTCCCCACCAGTACACAGCCCAGTTCCAGAAACCACGCTTGCTATCGCTGGCACCTTTCAGGTGCTCCAATGGCTCAGCCATACTGCCTCCCGCGTTGCGCTACCTTAGCGCATCGGGCAATCCCGATCTGATAGCCCTGCTGATTTCGCTCAGCTTGACCACCCTTTCATTACGAACACCAAATAAGTCCGACGCTCTGATCCAAACGGGTCCGCAAGCGGTATCCGGTGTTAGCTGGTCAGCGAGCGCATACCAGAATCCCCGCTGACCCCCCATGCCGGCGGTTTTCTCCGCTAGCGACATGACCCGCTTTTCGCTCGGCGCGACGGTTAACACTATACACCATTGCGCCTTAAACTTGTCCTTGAAGTGCTGGGTGCGCGGGTACTCGCGATAGACCTCGATCTTCTCTGCCCAGCGCGACGACCCCATCGTCGCCCTGTCCACTTCCACAAAGAACACGCCGTAATTGTGGCTGTCAAACACTACCGCAAGATAAGCGTCCGGCACATTGGCAACCTCACGCCGTTTGCCGTCCTTGTCTCTAAGCAGCACCGGTAGCTTGTGTTTGCGCGGCTCCCCGCGCACTACCTTGTAATCCGCTATCTTGCCTTGAGCCTTAGCTTGCCCTAGCGCAATCTCATAAGACACCAGCACGTCGTTGATTGAGAGCAGGTGGCGGATATGCGAGGGCGAGACGATGTTCATGTAGCGGTGCCATTCAACTTCATCTCGGCTGATACCGTCCGCATCCGCAACCATCACCGCGCCCTTTTCGGTCGGCGCGTAGACCAGCTGCTCATTGGTACTGGAGTCAGGAAGCAAAACGCGATTCAAGTAGCCATGATGGTATAGGTGCCGCAACCGCACGGTCAGGTTCTGCTGGCTGGCTTTCGGCAACAGCCAGAACACGTGCTTAGTGTAGAGGAAGCGGTAATTCAGGATAGCGCGCACCAGCTCTACATCGCGCTTGGTAATCCGAAAAGCAGGCGGGTGCTTGGCTCGCTTTGTTCGCGGTAGCCGTTTCTGGTCTGTCTTTGGTTTACGTGGACTCATATGGTTTGGTCTCAGTACCATTGTACATAAGCCATGCTGATCCATCCCGGGAAGCGAGATGCTATTCAGCGCGGGTTTTAGCTATGAACCAGTTCCCCCGATCTTGCCCTCGACCAAAAGTGTGGTATACTTTCAACGGTGGAGGCTGTATGAGTATACGTGAAGCTGAACGGTGGCTTAAGCTAGTGAAGCTCAAACACTTGCAGTTTCCCCCGAGTAGATAAACAGAACAACCCGCACGAGCGGGTTTTTTAAAACAAATAAATGGGGACGGTACCCCCTGTGGGCCTCGTGGTAGAGCCACAAAAGGAGGTACCGTCATGAACGGCCACTTTGAGTGGATAAGACTCATCGTTGCCGTTATCGGTCTAGCCTGCCAGATCATTCTGGTATGGCAAGGACTGAATAAACGGAAACGGTAGGGTAACCTACCGTGCAATGGCCCCCGCTTGTTTTAACGAGCGGGGGTGCTTTTTGCCTTTGCCAAGGTGCCTTTGTAGCATCCGCGAGATTCCACCAGACTCGCATGAGCTACGCCCCATGTATTCAGCTTTTCCGCCATTCTCCCCCAGCTCATTCATCCGCTGAGCTGGGTACAAAGTATAACACATACGAGCGTCGTCAGGCGCAGCAGAATCTCGTCGGGACGCAATTGTGTGGATTATCAACAAGTTATCCACGAGTAAAGCATACCACAAGTAACCCAATCACGCTATTGTTATTTATTAGTCGTTCCCAAGCCAAGCCAGCCCGTCGCGGGAACGACGTGCCGGTTAGCTTGCAGAAATCCCTTGGGAAATCTAACCCGTCTGCGGGAATGGCAGAGGGCGCATCACCCATTAACGCGTTGCTCCAACTCCTTGATACGCATTGTGGCCTGACTCTGCGTCAGGGCTGAGATGACAATGTAGTCCGGCTCTTCGCCGACTTTCCGATGCAGGAAACCGAGATAGCGCAGCTGCTTTACCGTCAGCTTACCGCCACGGTTGCTATTACCATTGCTGGCTTCAGCTTCTTTGCCGCTACTCTTGGCCTTGCCGTTAGGCTTTGCCGGTGCAGGTTGCTCTTTCGGCTGAGTTTCAGCCACAGCTACTTGCTGCACCAGCTCATCCTTGCGCCGGTTCGCGCCAGCAAATACTTCGATGACCTTAGCGTGCAGCAACTCATTCACCGCATCAAAGCAGAGCTCCCACAGCTCCGTCGTTCCGTGCTCGCTGTATTCTGGATCGTCTTTGCGGAGCTGGTATAGGAGCATCGGATTGACGTCAGCAAGGGAGAGACCAAAGGCACTCGGTTCACTCAGGATCGCGATTCTTACGGCTCCTTCAGCTGACTGCTGCATGTTCCAGTTCCTCCATCAGCTTGAAGAGCGGCTGCGGCTGCCAGTAGAGATCGCGCTCCACCGGCAAGCCGAGTATGCCCCGAACCTTAGTCAACTCGGATAACCAGAAGTAGCCGAGTTCCAGTTCGAGACCGTCAACCAAACCGAAGAACTGCACATCGCCGGTTTCAGGATCGCGGGACGCGGAAACCGCGTACCACGTCCAGTTAGCATCCGGCGTGAAGAACTTGCAGACGACCTGCTCTTCTTCTTTGGTGAGTTCCCGTCCTGGTCCAGTCGGACCATAGGGATCTTGAGCTTCTAGCTTCTTCAGAAGCTCATCGGTAAGCAACTTCACGTTGCACCTCTTCAGTGGATTCACAGTACTGGCCCGCCAGGTAGTCATCATCCAAATCGGCGTCAAACAACATCAGCTGAACGCCGTTGATAAATGTAGGCGGGGTAATGGACTCAATCGCCAGCCCGTCAGGGCTGGCCTTTACGATAAGAGAAAATCCGCACAGGCAGACTTCCGTGCTGCCCTGCGGTGTGCCGCCAAGCTCATCAACGACTAGTTGCGAAACAGCGGCAAGATGAACTTGATGGGTTTCTTGAAGACGCTGGGAACGTCCGTTGTACCAGCGATAGAGCCAAACAAGACTCTTGATGTCCTTGATGCGCAACGCAGTGCCGCCTCCGGCGGTATTGCGCGCATCGGGGAGTTGAAGTTAACGTTGTTAATGAGCGAAGAGGATTCTGCCTACCTAGTATGCTCGTTGTGGATAGAAACCGGTGCTTTCTATTGTAGTTCTACCGTTTCCGTGAAATTGTCCACAGTCATTAGTAGGCTAATCATTTCTTCCAGTCGCCCCACCCTTCGTCTGCCTGGTCCGGGAAAGTTTCATAGAGCTTCAAGGCCCACTCGATACACTCTGACGGAAACATCTGGCGGAGGAGCGCTGCTGTATTTCTATACTTGGCGAGGACTTTGTTCCGCTCTGGATCAGCTCCATCTGGTTCCTCTGCGGTTTGTAGGATGAACTTCAGGGAGAGAATATCATGAGCGAAATGCACACTATCATGATGAAGGGGGTAACTCACTACTCCCTCATCGTAGACATCTGCGAACCAAGTTTGATGCAGAAAGTACAGTGGATTGAGGAGCACTCGACGGCAAGCAGTTCTATGCAGTACTGTTGGCTGTGCCTTCTTAAAATACTCGACAAAGACAGCCGGAGTATAGGCTGCGTGCTCTTTCTCAATCTGATCCACGTAATCGAAAGCGCCTGGCTCATTTAGCATTTGCGTAAGTCGATTAGGCTCTACGTAATTAACGATTTCCACAGCGCTTGGACATAGAGTTACTCCGATCCAGTTTTCCAGTTTTTCAGTTTCGTAAGCTTCTATCAACGCCTCACCGAAGAATACCGTGTGCTGCCCACGGGAATCTGGCTCGGCATGGAAGTCTCCAAAGGCGATTGCTCCGCGAGTCGGTATTTTTCTGGCTGCCAGTGCTGACCAGATCATTGCAGTTAATGAATAAATGTCTCCAAAGGCCCAAGATCCGTATCCGACCGACTTTTGAAAAAAGACAATCGTGTCTGAGAAATATAACGTTGTGAAATCCGGTATACCGCGTTCTCGCTCAGCGGTCTCTCTCAACATCTGATCTACTGTGGCGTAGACCTCTTCAGGGCTGCGGTGCCGGATTAGTTGCTTGAACCCTAGAATATCGAGATACAACAGGAAGCGCCCAGCCTTTGCTTTGTATACATTCACAGCGCTGCTAGTCTATCATGTGGATAGAAACTTAAGCCGTCTGTTTTGGATCTAGCGTTTTCGCGAAACTGTCAACAGAGCGTATGCTTGAGCTACGCTCTGCCGGGCGCGGGGAGCAAGGGAATATGCCCACCCGTCTAGAAGCTACCGCGTGTAGCCGTCTCAGGTGGTCTAGCGGCCGAAACACAAGATGGACGTGGGGGCGTCATGTTCAAACCCTGTCCTACTTACGCTAGTAGGACTCGTCTTTGGGCGCTCTTGCACCTTTCGCCTTTCACGGTGAATTAGGTTGAGTTCTGGCAGAGCGCGAACTCATCTAGAGCCGCGATAGGTGCATGTCGAGCAGGCGTTTAAACTGCGCCTTGCTCACATGCTGGCGCGGCGGGAAAACTCCGCCATCGTAAGCGGCGCGCAGAAGCAGGTAGGCTTCGCGTCTTGTCTCACTACCGGTATCTGGGCATTCCCGCACGAACTGCTTGTATCCCGCAGCAACCTTAATCAGCTTCACCGCTTCGCCAACTTCATCAATCGGGTTGGCAGAGGCAAGCAGTAGGCTATACCAATCACGGCTTTCTACTTCGCGGAGAGCCTTCAATGTGCTATTGATGTGTTGGTTGAACTGCTTGCGGTTCATACATAAAGCTGCTTTTACTGTACAGCTTCTAACCTACTTCAAGAAGTCCAATGCTGCCGGTACTTCCTCATCCGCGCCAGGACTGGCTTCAATTGGCTTGCCTTGTTTCGCTTGCCTCTGCTTCACGTACTCATCCACTGCATGCATGATGTCTTTCGCCCGCTGTTTCAGCGCCGCCTCAAACACTTCCAGCTTGGCGTAGGCTGCGCTGTAAGGGAACTTCACGCTCTTGACCACAGGATTATCTATCGTGCGAACCAGCTCCGGATGCTCCATCGCGCCCTTGACCATCACATAAGCCCGGCGCGGCTCAAGCCGGACAAGCTGGTGAAAAGCCGCTTCCCATAACTCGGACATGGAGAACTTCCGCTCCCGTTCCTGCATCAATTGCGGCTCTTCCTCTTGCTCGATCAGCTGCGCGATAATGTTGGCAGACTCTTTCGCCAACCGCTCCGCATCTTGCCTGCCAACACGGAAGTACACCTGCGTCTGCGCGTTGCCGAGGATGAGCGAAGCCAGCGTGTCATCAACCTGCTTCAGGGATTGGTGCGCCATCGTTAAGCACAGGCCAAACTTGCGCGCTTCCGCCAGCACCGTCTCGAAACTCTCCGTTGCGATGTTCTGAAACTCATCGACATACAGCGCGAACGGACTGCGCTGGTTTGGCGGGCGGGAAAGGAAGCTCATTTCAATGTCAGCCATCAGCAGCGCGCCGAATAGGTCTGCGTTACCCGCCAGCTTGCCTTTCGCGAGATTCGCCAGCAGTATCCCACCGGTGTCCATGATGTCCTTTAGGTTGAAGCCGGACTTAGTCTGGCCGAGTCTCACGCCAATGCGAGGATCGGCCATGAACGCCGAGACCTTGTTAAGAGAGGACTCGCTGAAGAGCTGGCGTTCCTTGCTGTTCCATGTGTTGTAGCGTCCAAGGAAGTACTCGCGCGTTTGGTCAATCATCGATGCTTCAACCAACATCTCGCGGAAGTCCGCGTCGGTCAGCACGCGCTCGAACTCCGCCAGCGTGTATCCCTGCTCGACAAGCAGCGTCAGCGTATGGCGCAGGATGTCTTCCATCCTAGACCCCCAGCTGTCAGACCAAATCCGCTGAAACGCCAGTATCAGCTTCGCCACCTGCTCGGCAACCAGCACACCTTGCCTGCGCTCAAGCGGATTGTACGCGAGCATGTGTTCCGTATCCGCCAAGTCCAGCATCACGGTTTGCTCCGCTCGCTTGCCCAGCTGCGCCACCGTGTCATAGATCAGATCGCCGTGCGGGTCGATCACACACAGTCCCATCCCGCTGCGGATGTCCTGATGGATCAGGTTCTTCAGCAACGACGACTTGCCGGAGCCGGAAGCGCCCACCACATACATATGAGTAGTGCGGTAATCGCCGGGAACCACAAATGGCTGTGAGTAGCCGCTGCTCTCTGTTAGTCCGAGCGTCAGTGAGCAGTCGGCATACTTGCCAACGGGACGATGCTCGCTGAGTTTCCATGCGTCTTCACGCTGTGCGGCAGCTACCAAGCCACGTACTTTGAGAAAGCCGGTGGTGTAGTCCTGCATGTAGTAGATGAACTTGGTCAACCAAAGGCGCACGGCCAGCAGCAGCAGAATCACCAAAGCCCACAGCATCAGGCTGCTGGCGATAGCACTTACTACATCCCACACAGAAGGTGAATGCTCAAACACAAGATCCCCCACTGATATACGGCTACTGCCGAAATCTATCGACTACGCTTTCCCTGACTTAGCTCTATCGACGTGTCCGCGAACAACTCAGATGGCTGGCAGTTTAAGGCTTGGCAGATTCGCGTAACGGTCAGCAGTGTCAGATTGCGCTTGCCCAACTCGATGTCGCTGACCTGCTGCCGCTCGATGCCCATCCGCTCGGCCAGCTTCTCTTGCGACAGCCTGCGCCGTACCCGTAGAACGCGGATGTTCATCCCTACTTGCTGAGCCAGCTCCACAGTTAATAGGTATCAGGAAACGGAGCATGCAGTAAGTACAGCACATATTGCTAAACGCATGTTATAATATGCGCAGCAACAACTAGGGAGTGCTACATGAACTGCTACAAGCATTCGCTGGAGCGGGCTGTTGGTATGTGCAGCCAAGGCTGCGGACGCGGGCTATGCCGCGAGTGCAGCGAGCGTTTCGGCCAGCCGATCTGCGAACACTGCTATACCACCATGGCCGGTGAATACCAGGACGCGCTGGCGACGGAGCGCGGGGCGATCATCCGCCAGCTGGTCATTAGTGGCAGCGTGCTGGGGACGTTACTCATCGGCATCATCGCCCTAGTGGCCGTCGCCAGTGCCAGCACCGGAGAGCCGCCGCACGGAGCGGCCTTCATCAGCCTGCTGGTCATTCCAACCATCATCTGGTCATTCGTCAACTTCCGCAAGCTGATGGACAAGCTGTCGGATATCACCGGCCTGATGTACTTCACCACAGTCAACAACTGGATCATCATCTTCATCTGCGGCATAGTACTCGTCGCGCCGTTCGCGTTCATCATCCTGCCCATCAACATCATCATGGACATCAAGCGTCTGCGGGAGCTGAACTAAATGAGTAGCAGCCCCCAACCTAACAGCCCCACGCCAGCGGAGCTGTGTCCGATGTGTGAAGCCGACCGGCCAGTGCTGCATGCTTGGCGCAACGATCTGGCAACGTTATCGCTTTGGTACCCCCGTCGCGCGCCGCGCAATCCCGAGCAGTTCGCACGGGAGTTCCAGGAAACCGAGGCGTCCACTCACGTCCGCTTCATGGTGCGTGCGGAAGGCAAAGCCGTGGGCACGGTCTACTCCTACAACTACAACTCACTGCATGGCTGGGCGTACCTGGCGGTGTTCATCGAAGCGGCCAACCGCCGGCGTGGCCTGGGCAGCTGGGCCGCCCGGAGCTTCGCGGCTTGGCTTTTCGATAACTACCCCCTGCGCAAGCTATATGCCGAGGTATATGGCTTCAACCAAGAATCCAACGCCACCTTGCAGGCGGCGGGTATCCGTCCGGAAGCGGTGCTGCGCGAGCACCTGTACTGGCGGGGCGGCTACCACGACCTGCTGCTCTATGCCGTCAGCCGGGAGCAGTTCGACGAAACGCAACGGTCACTCGACACCACTGCCCGGCCCGAGCTGGCGGCAGCGAGCATTCACAGCAATCTGCGGGAAGGGAGGTGAAAGCGAATGTCAGGCGGCAGCTCCGGAGGCGACTACGGTAGCGCGAGTAGTGCTGGCGATACCGTGACAAATACGGGTAGCGGCACGGTGGAAGTACGGCACGACAGCTCAGCGCTGGGAATGCCCTACCACACGGTCTACGAGATCGACACTGAGACCGGCGAGAGCCAGTTGAAGGAGTCCGGGCACTTCTAGCGCAGTGCGATTGTGTCTCATCGTCATCGGCCGGAGGAGCGCGCTTCTCCGGCCCGTTTTCATCATGCGGATGAAGGTGTTTTGGTTCCTGTTATTGAGTATGTTGAATTCCCGCGCACAGTCGAATATGAATGCGCCGACCCGCCCGCAGCTCTCCGAGCGGCGGCAGGGGCGGTGTCAGCTACAAGAGCTACATCTCCGATGTAGGAGAAACCTAGACTGGAAGCGGGTTGACGTTATGAGTTACCCCTTTTTACCGGTACATAGGGGCTTAAATAGGGGTAGTTCGAATCCCTACCTCTCCGATGTGTTATGCTCGAAGTAAGTTCGGAGCCTGGAGAGCAGATCGCTCCAGTCTGAACACAAGGCGCGCTCCGCGAGGAGCGCGTAAGGCGGAATCCAGTCCCAGAGCACTTTCCGAGAATTGAGCGAAGGGAATGATTGCGCCGCCCTTGTGTCCGGCGGATAATGTGTGAGTTATGGAAATCCGCATTTACGATGTTGAGCATGGCGACTGCGTCCTCATCTTGAGTGCGCAGAATGAAGCCGTTCTAGTAGACTGCGGATACAACACAACGACCGGCTGGCGGCCGTCGGATGGGCTGGCTAAGCAGGGCTTCGGTTCTCGCCGGAGACTTCACCACCTGATACTAACCCACCCAGACCAAGACCACTTGGCTGACTTGCCGAATGTGCTTGAAAAGCTTCAGCCGGTTCATGTCTGGCAGCACCCGCAGTTGTTTATGAAGACATTGTCCGAGTTGAAGGACACGCTAAGCAAGGCGCAGAAAGCGTACTTGTCGCAGAGCAAGACCATCGCCGAGCTTCAGCCGATGGAAGCATCGCGCCAATTCAGGACGATGGAGTTACACCAGTTCTATCTCCCGCTTGGCAGTGTTCGCGATGTGAACGACCTGTCGCTCGTTTCGTTTATCACTGAGGACGGCTTCACCGTCTGTCTGCCTGGCGACCTGAATGCTCGTGGCTGGCGATTGCACATACAGAACAAGGCGTTCCAGTACTGGCTGCGTGAGACCAACCTACTGGTAGCTTCACACCACGGCAGGCCGACCGGCTATCTCGAAGAAGCGTTCCAGTACTTATCGCCTAAGCTCATCGTGATCTCGGACAAGGAGCAAGCCAAAGGACGGCAACTCACCAAGCGCGCGCCGTACCGCGATCACGCTCGCGGTGTAAAGCTCGAAGACGGAACATTCCGTAGAGTACTTACCACCCGTGGAGACGGTCGTATCCGCGTGGTTGCTCAAGGTGGTAAATGGGAAGTGTCCACTTCGCGAAGTGGTCAGTCAGCAAATCGTACATCAAGTAATCCGAGTTAACCATGAGCAATAAACTACAGCACACCAAATTGAGATATGTCGCTTACTACCGTAAATCTACTGAAAGCGACGAGCGACAAGTACAAAGCATCCCGGACCAGCGCGAATGGGCTTTGAAAGCTGCTAGCAGCCTTCAAATGCGTCTTGAAGAGCAGTATGAGGAATCGATGAGTGCGAGGAAACCAGGAAGGCCACAGTTTGATGCTGTTCTTGCTTCCATCAGCCAGGGCAAAGCCAACGCGCTGCTAGCTTATGATGCTTCACGAATCGCCCGCAATGCTATGGATGGAGCGCGGATCATTGAGCTTCTCGATTCCGGTCAATTGCACCAGATTGTGACTGCTACTTCTACCTTCAAAAATACGAGTACTGACAAGTTCATGCTGGCGTTCTTTTTCGCCGAAAGCAAGCGCTACACTGATAACCTGAGCGAGCTAGTCCACCGTGGTCTAGCATCTAAGTTAGCGAAGGGCATCTACCCCGGCAAAGCGAAACTAGGCTACCTCAATCATCCTAAAACACATGAGATTATTCCTGATCCTGTCAGATTTCCGTTAATCAAGCGGATGTTTGAGCTGTACGCCACCGGCCAGTACTCAATGCTTGCCTTAGCGAAAGTAATGTACGGACACGGGCTTAAGGGCTACTACGAGACCTTGATCCCTAAAGCCAGCATGTCGGGCATACTGGTTGATCCGTTCTACTACGGGGCGATTTTGTGGAAAGGCGAGCTTTACAGGGGTTGCCATGAACCGGTTGTAAGCAAAGCACTTTGGGACAAGGTGCAACGTGTATTTGCTCAGCGAGGAAGAGCCCAAGCGCATTACAAGAGAGAGTTTCCATTCTTAGGGCTGATACGCTGTGGGGAATGCGGAGCTTCGATTACCGCCGAGACACACGTCAGGACGCAGCAGAACGGCAACCACCATGTCTGGCGCTACTATCGCTGCACCAAAAAAGGCGGGACTTTAAAATGTTCCCAGCCGTTTATGCGCGAAGAGGATTTATTAGCAAGGATGTGGGAACGGCTTAAGACTATCGCCTTACCAGAATCGGAGGAGTGGGTTTTCCCGATGCTCCGCCAGCTAGACGACTGGGAAGCTGAAGCCGTAACCAATGAGAATGCGCCAGCGCTCAAGCTTGAAATTGAAATTGCCGGGATCGCAGCGAAGCTGCGCAGATTGAATGACTTGCATGTAGATGGAGAAATTGATCGGGCGGAGTATGCCGCCCGCAAGCGAAAGTTGGTGAATGCGAAGATAGCTCTTGAGACCCAATTCGGCAAGATCGCCCGTCAGGGGGTGATGTACTGGCTCGAACCTCTTCGGGAGCTGATTAACGCAGTCAGGGAGAGCAATCTCCCGGCTGCGGGTGGTGATCTCTTGGAACTACGCGACTTTGTCGCGGAGGTTGGCTCGAACCTGATTCTGAATTCTCGGAAAGTGCTCTGGGACTGGATTCCGCCTTACGCGCTCCTCGCGGAGCGCGCCTTGTGTTCAGACTGGAGCGGGTAACGGGAATCGAACCCGTATATTCTCTTTGGAAAAGAGATATTCTACCATTAAACTATACCCGCAGAATGTTAAATCCTAAACTCTAAACAAATACGAAACTCTAAAATTACAAGTCGGTCGGAAGAATCAGGATTTTTGGGGTCTAGAGGTTTAACCTTTAATGGTGGGCTTGGTGCTTTGCGTATTTTGAACCTCCACTAAACCCAAGAAAACAACAGACATATTATAAACCAAAACTCTTGCCCCATAGGCAAGAGTTTATTATTTAAAAATGATAAATACGAGTTTAGCCAATCAGCTTGCGAAGATCTTTGCCAGCCTTGAACCGAGGAACCTTACTGGCTGGGATTTTAATCGCCTTGCCAGTCTGTGGGTTGACTCCGTTGCGTGAAGCCCGAGAGCTCACGGAGAAAGTCCCAAAACCGGTGATGGTAACTTTCTTACCCTTCACCAGATTGTCCTTAATGCTGTCGACAAAGAGATCTACAGCCCGAGTAGCCGACTTTTTGGACAAGTTGGCCTTATTGGCGATCATCTCGATTAATTGCGACTTATTCATTCCACCTCCCGATGGGTCATACCTAATATCGACCCTATTGTAAAAAACTGCGCCCACTCTGTCAAATACTTTTTTTGAGGGACTACTGGCGGGCAAGCCCTCTAGGGTTGGCGGGCAAGCCAGCTTTCCAAAATCAGTTGGGCAGAAATACCATCAATGGTGTGCTCTGTATGGGGTTGTGCTCGCAAAATTTTCTCGGCCGATCGGGTGGTAAAACGTTCATCTTCAAAAATAATTTCGCTGGGTATTTGATCAGTTAATTCATTAACTAAATCTTTAACTTTATGAGCCTGACTGCCATGTTGACCGGTAGCAGTAACAGGCAGGCCGATCACAACTTTAGAAAAACTATATTGGTGATACAACTTCAAAATGGCATCGGGCAGAGACCGGTTATTGTCTAGATCAGACAGGGGGGAAGCTGTCCGAGTAATTAAATTGCCGATCGCTACACCAATGTGACGATCACCGATATCAAGCCCTAGAATAATATTCGCGTCAGCCATGCGCCTACATTTATGACAGACTGGAGCAGGACGTCAACCATTATTCGCGGCGATGATACCATGACAACAAGTAGAACAGCGTAGGTGTATACTGGTCTGTATGTCAAAAGAGAATTATTTAGAGTTAAGGAATAAACGAGAGGCTTGGTACAAGACTATCGGAAAGGTCTATTGCCCCTGCTTACAGTCAAGCGTGGTCTTCAACTCTAAAGGTTTTTATCATATGCGGTATGACGGGACTGGTACGATTCGCCATATTAGGGAACAGATGTACAAAATGGGTCTATTGCCCTTGGCAATACCTGTAATCAAAAATGCCAGCAAGATTTACCATTACAGCAACGAGTATTCGAAAAATATAGGTAAATATGTTCACTACTGGGCATTGAGGGAGGTGGTCGGTAAACAGCAAACTACTGTAACTGTTATTCTCAGAAAAGTAGGGACTGGAAACCTCACGTTTCATAGCATCATGAAGAATAGGTGTAAAATTCAAAACGGCCACCCATAAAGGATGGCCACTCTGATGTGCCTACTTTCGGCTTGGAGCAATTGCTGTTAGCCGAGATAAACCTTGCGGTTCATAGGCACAAGTTCACGATACATCATAATGCCCTGGAGGTCAATAGTCCTATCTGGAGGCTAGTTTTTTGCTATTCTGCGACCAGATAATATCAACATGGTTATAACCGTAATAGGAATAACAATAATCTCCCAATCATTAACCCTCCCCAGCAATCCCAGGACAACAAATACTATCCAATTAGCCCACTTCACTCTAAGCTCTTGGGCTCTTTTGTAGCTTTCAAAAAAGATGGCTATATATAAGCCAAGTTGGACAATAATCAAAGGCCAGACCAACCATAGTGAGGCATCAGCTCTAATGGCGTTTAGCCAGTAGGTTATACCAGCATAAGCGAGAGTGATAACTAGAATCTGAAGGAAAAAGCCCCGCTTATTCATATCGGCTATGTATCCTTTAACAAACTCTGACTGTGATTCCTCAATATCCATAGGACATTCCTTACTTGGTGGGGGTGGATCCTAAAATATTTAAAAATTTTTGTGCCAACATACCCCCTATTATTGTGATAAGCCACACGACTATCACCCAACCGACATTGGCTTTGAGATATCTACCGATAATTTTTTCTACTGCTTCCAAAAACTCTTCGTACCTATCTTTGGAGTAACATTTCTCTACTTGCTCTTGGATTGCGTTTACATCTTCTTCATACGCTACACCCTGAAGCTCGGCTGGAATTGAACCTCTTTTATTGGCCATATCAGTACAGGTTATTCACCAGCTTCTGGTTCGGTCGGGGTAGGTGGATTTGCTTCATTCTTTCTAATCAATTCATCAGCAATTCTCATGGCCAGGATATTGCCATCACCTCTTTTAATATAAAGCTTGTTGTCAGAGGAGTTTAGTAATGCCACCAAAGCATATCTAAAAAGGGCTTCGACATTCACAAAACCATATTCCTCCAGCACCGACTTTAAAGCCATCAAATCGCCATTATCCACGATAATGGTTCCGATGGCTTTGTCGTCAGCACTATTACTTTCGGTAAACTTAATCGCCATTGTAGTACAATTATAGCTGATTATGGATGACAAGGATAGATTCCTCTCTCTTCTAGGCCGAGCGATTACACCCTCGCCAACAGCAGATCAAACATCGCCGGAGAAGACTTCCGCCAAGAATAGCGGAAAGCAAACTCATCAGCGTAAAGCTGAAGATGTTTTGCCGAAACATGATGATAAGTCCCGTTAATGCTCCGCTTTAACTGCGACCAAAAACCTTCAATCGTATTGGTGTGGGTGAGTTCAACTACAAAATGTTCTTGATGATTTACCGAACTGTGGGAATACCCACGCCGAGTTAAGGTGTCATAAGCTCTGTAGGAATCGCTGTAGATCGTACTCTTAGGTTCGATGTTCTTTTTAATCTGGGGAATGATTAGACGAGAACCGTTGCTAATCAGGTGCTTAGCTTTTACCCGACCGCCTCGTTCCACCATACCGAACAAAACCTCCTTGTCTTTGATGGTTATATTCTTCTTCCGCATATTGTTGAGAGCTTTACCACCAATGTAGGTTTCATCTACCTCAACTTCTCCGGTAAGTGGCTCTCCGTCATCAGACATTAGTTTGCGAATCTGTCTCGCCATACGCCAAGCACATTTATAAGTAACCCCTAACTGTCTCTCCAGCTCTTTAGCCGCTACTCCATTTTTGCTTTGAGCGAACATATAGATCGCATAGAACCATAGGGTTAGAGGGGTACTGGACTTCGCAAAGATAGTCCCAGCCAAAGGGTGTATCTGCTCACCAGCAGGGTTAGCCCAACATTTCCGACCCTTTACCCGATAATACTGCTCGGCTTCGGGAAACCGCTTCTTAAAGACATATTCTAGGCAGGTATCCTCATCAGGAAAGTCTGCTCTGAACTGACGAATAGTGTATTTCATACTAGTCTTTAGATATAAATGGGACTACAAAAGTATAGAAAATCATAAAACTTGCTCCGACTATGACAACTGGAGTAGACATAAAAACTTTCGGAATGAAAAGAATTCCAAGAATATAAATGGGAACTATAAGATACGCAGCACCAACCCAAATTACTTTTTTCATATGTTTTGATCAGTTAGGGTTTCCCTATTTACGCCTACATCGTCTCATAGGTGATACTTGTTGTCAAGGGATAATCACCTTATTCGCCGAGATAGATGATCTCGAGTTTTAGATTGTTGCGGATCAACGGCAGGCGGGGGACAAAGGACGGCCAAATAGTAACTGAACTGGAAGCGAGATTGGGCAAACTCTGAAGATAATCTTTGGCAGCTTCCGGAGTCTGATTGGCGAGATGAGTGATAATTGTATCGGCATCGATTTGGGGACCGATTCGGCCATCAACCGAAACCAGAAGATTGATGCGGTGGGTTAAGAAATTACCTTCGACCGTGGCAACTTCAGCAGTTTCAACAGTTCGCGCAGTAATTTGTTTTCCTTCTGGCACTTCAAAGGCGGCCGCATTAGCAATGGCTGAATTTAGATCACCTTTGTGAATTGCCACGACCCAACTGCGTGATTGCACTCGCACTTCGAAAGTATCTTTGATGGCACCAGCAATGACACTGGGGATCGCATCAACCACATCATTTTGGATGAAGGCCGGCAAAATTTCTTCGTTACGCTTGAGCTGTTTATTCAGTTCAGCTTCAGTAGCGGCAAAAACATTTTTGGCGGCTTCTTCTTTGGCTTTATCAATATCTTCTTGCGAAACAATTTTGGTAATTTCATCAGTAGCACCAGCAAATTGAGTAGCAACTTCGCCATAAACTAGTGCTTGAGCATTACCGGCCAGCCCCGGAATCGACAATTTTAGACTAGGGGTAACGTTGTACTTTGTGCCACCCTCGTCAGAGATAGCATCAACTGTGGCACGGCCGGGACTATTGTTGCGAGCAGCGGGAACGAGGATTTCGGTTTTAATCCGAAAGACTAGACCATTGTCAGCTTGGAATCGAGTGTTGGCCAGCAGTCCGGCGATCGAACCAGTATGATTAACGACGGTAATTTTACCTTCGGCTTTTTGGCCATTATTTTTTTCGCCCGTAGCAGGAAAAGTAGTAACGTTCTCTTGCGTAACTTCCAAAAAACGACCAGCTAAGATATTGGAGCCAGCGGCTTGTAAATCTTGTTCGTCAGCCAAGATGAGAGCAAATTGTTTGGCGAATGGTTCGGACTGAACTTCTAACTTGATATTGGCGCGTGGCACAATAAAGTAGCTGACACTGCCGAGAATAATCAACCCGAGGCCAACCAAACCAAGGGTAATTTTGTGCTGACGAGTCAATTGAAGCCGAACTTTAGTCAACTGGGGTGGACGCATTAGTGTGCTGAAATCAACTCGGGGCTTGCCTAGTCCGCGTGGCACAGGAAGCGGGGCGGCCGAAATATCAGCCAGCTCGATATCATCGGTTTCTAATTCAACATCTTCCTCAATTTCCGAAGAGTCAGGCAAGTTATCGTCAAAACGGTTAATGTGGGCGGCCCCTAATATCGGTGATGGTTCAACGACGTCAGAGGGAGTGGTTGATGCCAAACTAAAACCAGCCTGTTCGGCAAAAGTTTCCCCAACTTTATCAGCGATTGCGATATGGGCTGTCCGTTGTTGATCATCAAGATACCGTTTCAAAACTTTGAGATTCAACGGACTATGTAGTAAGAGCGCTCCGCGGGGGATAACCAAAACGAACCGCTCGGCCTTGATCCGATTGATTTTTAGGATCACCTGACTTAGGTCATCGTTGGCTTCGAGATAAATTGTAGGGCGGGGTTGTTCCATTACGACAAACCTTTCATTGACCGAACGATGCTTTGTAACATCGCCGTGACAATATCATCGTCAGGAGTAAGATCGAGCAGAAGTTTGGCTAACCCAAGAGTTGGCAGATCTTGTGGACTCCAAGTGACACCGATTTCATCCAGCGCATCATCTACAGTATCGGGTGCGATAACTTCTGGATACGGTTTGCTACTAAACGGCAATTCAGTAGTCCAATCTTTGGTCAGCAAAACCCGACGTAGTTCTGGAATAGTAGCGCTACCACCAGTCAGATAAATCCGTGACGGTAAAAGTTTTAAATCGGAAAATTCTTTCAGGGCCAACTCGACGCCAGCTAACCAAATCCGAGCATCGGTTAATAGAGCTTCGCTAACTTGGTCAGCAGATTTTTTATTTAATTTGCTACCGCTATGATCAAGTTTAATTTTTTCTGCTCGTTCCGGAGTAGTTTTAAGCGCCTTTTGGATTGCCCGAGAAAATGCCTGCCCACCAAAAGCAAAATTCTGCATCCCTTCGACACTACCGTGTTTGACTACTACCACATCGGTGGTGGTATGACCAACGTCAATAAATATACCCTGATAATCCTGCAGAGTTTTTTTAACCAAGATTTTAGACATGCCGTATGGTTGGGCGGCGATACTGATTAACTGCAAACCAAGTTGACGAGTGAGCTCCTGTAGCATACTGGCATAAACCAAGGGGATGTACGCATTAAAAATGGTGAGTGTGAGTCGTTTGCCCTGAAACCCGATGGGGTTAGCTACGGTGTAGCCGTCAAGCTGAACATCGACAACAGCGGCATGGATTAATTCGACATCAGGGTGAGCATCGGTAAATTTTTCCCGCAGAACTGTCCGGAGCCGCTCAATTGAGCGTTGTTGGATTTTATAAATAATGTTTTTAAGCTCGGTGGCATCAAGAGCCTGTTCGGGGTTCGCTCGATCGTAGTGAACAGTAGTAGTGACACTTTCAACCAGCTGACCACTCACCCCAATGATGGTAGCCTTGGGCTGATGTTTGGCTTGCTGGCTGACAAGGTCAATGGCTTCCCGACAAGCTTGAGCGACATTATTCAAATCCACAATCACTCCGCCACGAAGCGAATTGGGTTGATATTTAACATAAGCTCGGCCAACCACATGCACTTCGTTGTCTTCAACATAGACAAGGATAGCCTTGACCGTGCTGGTGCCGAGATCAAGGATAAGCTGGGGTTGGGGTTTGGGACTAGTTTTTCGCCCCCACATCATCGTCTAAATCCTTTCGCTTTATCGGCGAGGCGCATTGACTGCTCGCCTTGTGGGGCTGAAGGATTACTCCTCTCCCCAAAATGTTCATTCCTTCGTTTTGTCAGAATGAGACCATTTCGGAGACCCCCTTAATAATTTCAGTTTACTCCAAAACTGCTTTAATCCGACGAACTCCAGCGCTACTGCTTTCTTCTTTGATGATTTTGAAGTGTCCCAACTCTTGGCTAGTGGTGATATGTGGGCCGCCACAGAGTTCTTGGCTGATGGCAGTGCCATCACTAGCCACAATAGTATAGACATCTACTTCGGCTGGATATTTTTCTTTGAAAAATGCTAACGCACCTTGGTCGATAGCGGTTTGATAGGGGAGAGTCTGTTTAGTAACAGTAAAACCAGCGGAAATTTTTTGGTTAACCCAGTCTTCAATTTGGAAGATTTCTTCAGGAGTTAATTTGCGGGGAAAGGCGAAATCAAACCGAGCGCGCTCGGGGTTGATGTCCGAACCAGCTTGATGAACAGTATCGCCCAGAGTTGCCCGCAGGGCTTCGTGCAGTAAATGGGTGGCAGTATGTAGACGGGTGATCTTTTGTCTGTCTTCGTCGCTCACGCTGGCACCAGCGGCCAGTCCGTGCCCACCAAATTTATTTTCTACACCAGCCCGAGAGATTTCCTGATGCTTAGCAAATTCGGCGTTGAATTCAGTCTCGTCTACGCTAATCTTTTCTTTAATGAAATCAATCGGTAAGCCATAAGAGGCAAATAATTTAAATGCTTCTGTCCCCGAGATGGTCGTGGCACCGGTATCCAGAATCTTGGTTAACTCCCGTTCGCCGACATCAATGGTGCGACTAAATTTGTCGGCTTCTTCTCGAGCGATTTGTTTGATAAAAGTCTGTTCGATAACCAAATCCGGATAGGCGACTTTAAAGATACCAATCACGATGTCGATTAAATCTTCTAGTGTCACGCCGCTGTTTCTAAGATGTAACAACAGACGACGGAGAATTCGACGAAGGATATAGCCCTCTTCTTTGTTTGACGGTAGGACGTGGTCACAGAGTAGAAAAACTGTTCCGCGAATATGGTCAGCAACGATTCGCTGGGAATGTTCCGGCAGGGGAGTTAATTTTTCCATGAGTGGGGTAAGCACATCGGTTTCAAAAAGATTGTTGAGACGATTAACCGCAACTAACATTCGTTCAAATCCGCTGCCCATATCAACACCTTGGGTCTTAAGAGGAGTGAGGGATTGGTCGGTGTGAGAGTAATACTCATTAAAGACAGCATTCCAGACTTCTACACCGTCAACATAAAATTCTACGTTGGGGCCACAGGGACCTTCAGCACCAGTAGGCCCCCAGAAATTGTCTACCGCCCCATGGCCAGTAATGTCTTTTAGCCCATCCAGTTCGGACAAAATCTTTTTTGAATCATTGTCCTCTGTAGTACCGGATCGGTCACCATTGTAATAGGTAGCCGAGATTCGAGTTGGTTCAATTCCGAGCCAATCTGGACTAGTCAAAAATTCCCAAGCGTAGGCAAGAGCTTCTGCTTTGAAATAACCACCAAAAGAAAAGTGGCCAAGCATTTCAAAAAAGGTGAGATGAGTGTCATCACCCACTTCATCAATATCAGCGGTCCGAAAACATTTTTGGGTGGAAATTACATTGCGAGAGCCAAAGTCGGCCATCGGGTCCTTTTGACCAATAAAGTACGGTTTAAATTGTTGCATTCCCGCAACAGTTAAAAGCACCGAGGGGTCGTCCTTGGGTAGAAGGGAAGCAGAGGGAACAAGCTTGTGCCCTCTGGACTCAAAAAACCGGACAAATTTGACTCGAAGTTCTTGGTGGGTCATAGAAGAAAGTGAAGAGTTAAAAGTGAATAGTTAAAAGTTGGGGAGAACATTTATCAATATACCTGAAAATAGGTGAGTTGGGTGGATCTGGGTGATAACTCTCATAGGAGGGAAAATGGGAAAAACATTGACTGGGAGCGAGTTTTTTGCTATAATGACCTAATTGGTCAATCTCGATCAGTTCCTCACCTGTGGGTTCACAGAGTTGCACCTTGGAGGTGTACTGTGGGTAGCTGGATTCCCGTAGGAATTGTGACGGGACTGCTGTGTTTCTTTATCGCAGTCCTAGTCCAGCTGGGGGTCTTCTCCCAGAGCACCACCTCCGTCTCATCGACGGAGATTGTAATGGTAGAGCTCGGACTATTGTCCGACAACTCTGCTACCACCTCGGCCCCTAGTTTCTAGGGGCCTCCCTTTCTATAGACAGCCTCTTCGGTTACGATGGTGGCGCCCCGTGATGGGCTTGGGATTAAGATATGGTTATAGGTAGGGTACATGGAAAAACGAATTTATTTAGACTATGCCGCAACGGCTCCGGTTCGGCCGGAAGTCGTGAAGGTGATGAAACCGTACTTTTCGGAGAGATTTGGGAATGCTGCGAGCATCCATCGGTTTGGCCAGCAAGCCCAAAAAGCAACCGATGAGGCTCGTCGAAAAGTTGCGGAGATTTTAAACTGCAAACCATTGGAAATAATTTTTACTAGTTCCGGCACCGAGGCGGATAATTTAGCGATCTACGGGTTGGCAAAAAATTATCCCGATGGTCATATCATTACGACTACGATCGAACACAAGGCGGCGCTAGAAACTTGCCGAGCGTTGGGACAAACAGGCTTGAAAGTAACTTACATCAAACCAAATCAGGAGGGGATAGTATCAGTAGAGCAGATCACCAAGGCGATAACTCCAAAAACTTTTTTGGTGTCAATCATGTATGCCAACAACGAAGTGGGAACAATCCAGCCGATTCGAGAAATCGGGTTGATGTTAAAGCGAGAAAACCAGAAACGGAAACAGCCGATCTATTTTCATACTGATGCGGTGCAGGCTGGGAATCTGCTATCATTAGACACTCAAATTTTACATACCGACATGCTAACATTGTCCGGCCACAAACTCGGCGGGCCGAAGGGAGTTGGACTGTTATATGTTCGGGATGGCGTACCACTTCAACCAATTATATATGGCGGTGGGCAGGAACGAGGTTTGCGGTCTGGCAGTTTAAACGTGCCCGGAATCGTTGGATTGGCGACTGCTTTGGAAATGGTGCAACGACAAAAACCGGCAGAAACTAAGCGCTTGAGTGAACTACAAAAATATCTAATTAAAGAATTAAGAAAACTCCCGCAAATTGAATTTAATGGTTCTTTGACCAGCCGACTAGTGAATAATCTTAATTTTAGTGTGAAGGGGAAAACTAGTGATGAGTTGGTGATCGGGTTGGATCGGCGGGGGATAGCGGTATCGGCGGCATCGGCTTGTGCGGCTGGCAGTGTGGAACCTTCGTATGTGTTGTTGGCAATGGGATTGAACGCAACCAGAGCTAACTCAAGTGTACGAATTACACTTGGCTATCTCACGAAAAAACCAGATTTGGTGAAACTGGCCAAAGAGCTAAAACAACTAGCCGCAAATTAAAGAACACCCTCGCGTTACTTTTATATAGCCATATAAAAGACACTCCCTGCGTTACTTTTATATAGCCATATAAAAGACACTCCCCCCAGGAAGTGTCTTTTATAATGCATTAACTGCACTATTTTTTGCGACGATGCACAACCCGTTTCTTGGTTGTGGTCTTCTTCGCTTTGCGACGACGGACAACCTTTTTCTTGGCTGTTGTCTTCTTCGCTTTGCGACGACGGACAGTCTTTTTGACTGTTGTCTTCTTCGCCGCCTTACGACGACGAACAGTTTTCTTGGCGGCTGGTTTAGCAGCAGCCTTTCTTCTTCTGCGCACTGGCATGAGAACCCCCATGACTTAACTGATATAACAATGTTCGAACAAAGTTATTATGCGAAGGTAACGCGCAACAACTTGTCAATTAAATTATAGAAGAACACTTTTTAAAAAACAATACAAGAGTAACTTTATTTTTTAAATTTGACTAAACCAAAAACACACTTGGAATAAAAATCACCCGCGGATAATCGCGGGTGATTGAAAGTTTAAATATTTTACAAGTTTATTCGGCAGACGCTTCGTTGGCGGATGTTTCGTCCTTTTCAGAGGTAACTTCAACTTGAGCAACAGCTTCTTCTTCAGTAACTGGCGCCTCTACCACTTCTTCTTCACGTTGTTTGGTAATGATGACGATTAATTCTTCCGGATCATCCAAAACTTCAACTCCGGTTGGTAACTTCAAGTCCTTAACCTTAATTTCGTCGTCAATATTGTGTAAGCCAGTCAGATCGACTGGAATTTCGTGAGGCAAGTCGTTCGGCAAACACTCAACCTCAATTTTGTCACGATTGGTAACCAATACACCCTCAACCGCTTCAATAGCCGGAGCTTCGCCAATAAAACTCAATGGGACTTCGGCACGAATCTTTTCTTTCAAGTTGACTTGGTAGAGATCGACGTGCATAACCGCACCGTTGGTCGGATCGTACTGTGGTTCTTTGAATAAGACAATCCGATCTTCACCGCCTTGGATTTTGATATTCACCAGAGAACTTTCACCAGCTCGCTTGAGCGTTTTGGTGATATTTAGAGTGTCGCCGACCAAAAGTACAGGATCGACTCCTTTGCCATAAAGTGCCAAAGGCAGCTTGCCTTGGCGACGCAGAACATCGGCCTTAGTGGCCGCGTCCCTGATTTCCAGATTGAGTGTATATTCAGCTATACCCATAACAAACCCTAGACTAACCAAAAACCCTCTGGAAGTCAAAGGGTTAATGCTAGGGACTAGGGATTAGGGGTTAGGGAATAGGGGGACTTATTCAAGAGAAAATATGTTCAAAGTCTCCGGTAAAGTCAGTCAGATAGGTGTGGATATCGAGCACATCATCATAAGCAATTGGGTTTAGTGAACGAAGGATAGTCTCGGCAGAGACATCTTCAATTGGAATTTGTACGTCTTCAGCTTCTAGGGTAGGGGAGGTATGACGTTCAAAGCCAAGCTCCAACAGGTCATCTTCCATTTGGGCGCTATTGTCGGTAACGGCAATATCGTCCACCGTTAGATCGGAGGGAAGGATTTCGCCATCGGTATTGGCCATCGCTACACTAGCAAAAACCGGCGTGTGGCAAGAGTCACAGCGCATATGAAGAAATGTCATTGAGTCGAGTTGTCCTAGATAATGGATATCTGCCAAGGTGTAGCGCGCCGAACAATGGGGGCAACGCATAATGTCTTGTAGGTTCTCTACCAGACGTTCGAACTGTTGGTTGTTCATGTTGGTTTTGGTTTTTTAATTTGGCAATCCAAATTACTTCATCATACAATAAAATCTCCTTTCTGTCAAGATGTTTACCTCTGTTGCGGACGAAAATACAGTGCTACTCTCACAATTCCCGCCATTAGCAAACCGACAATTAATAAACCAACCAACTTGCTCCAAGTTCCGGAAAGAAGCGCAACTGTACCAAAGCCAAGAGTAAAGACATAAAAAATAGTTACCACTGTCCGTTGGCCGAGGCCGGCGGAGAGTAATAAGTGGTGGAGATGGAGTTTGTCGGCTGACCATGGCGCTTTGCCGGTTTTCAACCGACGGACAATTGCCCAGACCAAATCCAAGACCGGTAGACCGAGAGCCAAAACAGCCGTGGCAATTTTCCCGCCACTAATGATCGAAATAGCCGCCAACATAAAGCCAAGCAAATGAGAACCTCCATCACCCATAAAAATTTTAGCTGGGTGCCAATTGTAATAAAGGAAGCCCAGAGCCGTGCCGCAAATCATCGCGGCAAGAGCAGCAGTTTGGGGTTGATCCACAATCGTAAATAAACTTAACACTACCAACACGACGGAAACGATAGCGGTAACGCCGGTAGCTAGCCCATCCAATCCATCCAAAAAATTAACGGTATTGATCATCAATAGCATCCACACGATCGTTAAACTGACGTCAAAAATGGGGGAGAGTAAAATTGTCCCGCCGAAAGGATTGGTAATGTTGCCGATAGTAATCCCAAAAAAGACTGCGAGTGAGGCAACTACCAGCTGACCAGTAAATTTGAGGATTGGCGGAAGACTATAAATATCATCCAACAAACCCAGCCCGAAAATTAAAATAGCGCAGAGCGCGAGACCAAGAATACGCGGGTCGAAACCGAAGACAACAAGTAGCGCAATAAAAAATCCCAAAAATAAAGCTAGCCCGCCGATGCGGGGGATGGGACTAGTGTGAACCCGACGAGCTGATGGCAAATCGAATAGTCGGTAACGCTTAGCCAAACTAGTCACCCAAGGCGTTGCCAAGAGAGTAATTAAAAACGCAATGCCAAAGGCCGTTAAAAGAAGTGTCCAAGGGATGGGAATTAAATGCATGAGGAAAGTGAAAAGTTAAAAGTGAAAAGTTCTGGTATTCCGGCAAAGCCGGAAATTCGATCATTGGTTATTTGGCATTCATCATTTGCCGTTACTAGCGGCTTTTACTAGTTTACTTATTTTCTACTAGCCCAAGGATGGTATCGGGATTGTCGTTATCGGCAACCTTGTTCTTCTTTATTATCCCGCATTTCTGGCAACGATGGATGATTTGGCGTTTGTCACCACGAAGCTCTAGCCCAATAGGCTCCATCAAGCCACCACAAGGGTGGGAGCGGTCACCGGGAAGATCATCAACATGTTTGCTCCAAAGACACTCGGGACAGTGGTTGGTGTAGCCGGTACCTTTGACCAGCGCACCACAGTGCTCACAGATGAAGTCTTCAACTTTTCTAATAAAATTTTTCATTGTCTATTAGATCACGAGCCTGTCTTGTTATAGGGGAGATTCCTCGGTAGGCCCGCTGACCGGCGGGCAGGCTCCCTGGCCGCGTACCGTGGCAACGCAACGGGCAGGCGAGATGACGAACAATAAGTAGATCGCTTCGCAAGTTCGTCAATTTTTGCGAGGTATAGTTCTATTGTATAAGAATCAGCGCCAGTCAGTTGACTGGCGCTAGATAAAGTCTGTCTACGGGAGAGCTGGGCAACTGCTAGACAGTTCAGCTCATGGGTTTATCCCCCTCTCTGTAAACTTTACACTTGGTTCCTTCTGGGGGATTATCACACAGCGTTTGAGCGACCTCGGCAACAACGCCTTTTCCGCCAGTGATGGCGACACGAGCGATCGGGGGGGTGGTCGTCCATGCCCAGTATATAAATCTCAATGGCTGACACACACCAGCTGGAACTTGCAACTGACGGGTTGCTATTCCCGTCGGAGAGGGAGCCTTTTGCACAACCCAAGGTACACCTCCAAAATTGAACTGACCTATTATAGAGTCTGGGAGCGGAAAAAGTCAACTAGCCCTGATCCGATAGCGCTGGCCGTCAGTAATAATTTCAATCGTTCTATTAGTATCGGTGCGATATAGTTTAGTACCAGCCGATTCGTAGCGGGCGAGAGTTTCCGGGCTAGGATGACCAAAAGAGTTTTGGGCGCCAACACTAATAACACCAATTTCCGGACGCGATTGGGAAAGTAGTAGCTGACTGGAGGCAGTTTTACTGCCATGGTGGGGAACTTTAATGACATCAACGTCGGGAAGCTGGGTAGCGTAACTGGTTTCGTTACCAACACTAGCATCACCGGTAAACAAAACTTCAAAATTTTGATACTGTAACAAGCTAACTACCGAAGTTTCGTTAGGGTCATTAGCGGTGGGCTGTTCGTTGGGAGGAAATACAACGCGAAGGTGGGTGTTGCCGGTTAAATAATTATCGCCTTGGTTGGCAAGTTGAATGGGAATTTTGCTAGCCGTAATCTTGGCAACTAACGTTTTATAGGTTTCCGAATCGTAAGTCGTACCGGTGTACCAAAATTCTTTTACCTGATAGCGATCCAATACCTTAAGCAACCCAGTAGCATGATCCGAGTGAGGATGAGTGAGAATCACCAGATCCAATTGTCTGTGCCACATCGGCATCACGCTATCTAACGCGGGTATAATACGTTCGTCTGGCCCACCATCAATGAGAATGTACCGATTTTCAGATGTTTTGATCAATGACGCATCGCCTTGGCCAACATCAAAAAAATAAATGTGTTCCAGATCGTCTGGGCGAAAATAGAGGACAACTCCAAGACCAATGTTAATAATTAACAGACCAAGCAAAATCCACTTAAACCAGTTGTGGCGATCGACGATGTTGGGCATAAATTACTCCGATAGATAAAAGCAGATAATATAGGATCGGCATCCAAATGGGAATAGGCGGCAGTTCAACAAAAGCTGAAGGCAGGTGACCAAACCAGTTAATGATGCCAAACATGAGAGCGGATAATGGCCAGACTAAGACATTAACCCAAATTAACTGGGGCGCGATTAGGAAGATCGCCAGTCCGACACAGCCAACTAACATGACGTAGGGAACTAGGGGGACGATCAAAAGATTAGCACCCAGGGTCACCCAAGACACACCACCGAAATATAGGGCGATCAAAGGCAGGGTAAAAATGGTGGCGCCAACGGTGGCGGACAAGGGCTGGGTGATGAAACTCGGTAACCATTTGGGCCAGCGGGAAAATAATGACGCTCCATACATTAGTCCAATAGTAGCGGCGATCGAGAGCTGAAAACCGATATCGTAAAACAAAATTAGAGGATGAATTAATACCATGGTAGCAGTAGCGAGAAGAATGGCATTACAGGCGGAACGATGTCTGCCCCATAATCCAGCTAATAATAAAATCCAACCCATAATGGCGGCTCGGACAACGGAGCTGGCGGCTCCGGTCATAATCACGAAACCTAAAATTGCAACACCGGAAATTAGCCAAACCAACCGACGAGGTAGCCGCTGAAGCATAAACAACATGAAGGTAATAATAATGGTCAAGTTAGCACCAGACAGGGCCACGATATGAGAAGTACCGGAATTTTTTAAGGCAATCCGGAAATCGTCTGGTAAATCAGTTTTGATGCCAAGTAGTAATCCACCCAAGAGAGCACCGTGTGGTTCGGGGAGAAATTGATGGATGACCTTGTTGACCCAATGCTTTACCCCATATAGTGTGCCCAAAATAGTACGGCGCGAATTGGGTATCTGGGTGAATTCTCCGGCCTGCGTAGCAGTCAGATAAATACCGTCTTTAGCGAGATAATTGGAATATTGAAATTCATCGGTATTTTGGGGGAGAGTAAATTTTATTTTCCCGTTGAATTGATCGGCGTATTGAAGTGCTGGGAGATGCCATGTAGTTAACATAATTTTTACCGAGCGAGGCTCTTCATCGATTGAAGTGACATTAAGATGTAACCGTTGCTGATTACCGATGACATCTGGGTCACTCACTACTTGCCCCGTGATAATCGCAGTCCGGCTGTCGAGGTCACTGACTAATGGCCTGTGGAAGATGACTGATTGCCCTCGCCACCAACCCAGCAAAATTGCTAAACAAAAAATTGAGGTGGCTAGCGCGATTGGTTTCGGTCGCAAAATTGCCACTAACCCGAATAGGCTAGCGGAGATGATGACAGCAACCGATGCGAGAGCGAGTTTAGAGCTAAATGCAACACCAATTAAGATCCCGATACTACAAACCAAAACAAACTGGTGCGGACGCATCTCTTACAGATATTTAGCTTTATTTTGGTTGTGTTCGGCAAGAGTCTTAGCGTAATGCATCACGCCGTCCTTGTCGGTAAGGTAGTACAGCGCATCGGTAGGAGAGGGAAGAAGAACAGCTTTAATCGACATTAGGCTCGGGTTACAAATGGCAGTTGGCGGCAGACCAGTAAATTTGCGGGTATTGTAAGGTGAGTTGCTAGCAAGGTCCGCTTTGGTAATTGGTTCGGTCCAATTGCCGGTGATGTATCGCACGGTGGCATCAACATCTAGTCGCATCGGCTTGGCTAGCCGGTTCAATAAAACTTGGGCAACCAGCTTGCGGTTGGTTTCGGTACGGGCTTCATCTTCGACTAATGAGGCAAGAATAATAATTTCGTTCAACGAGCGGCCCGATTTATCAATTTGGGTTTGGAGGGGAGCCAGCCGACGCTGGAAATTATTTAGCATCAAACTGATGATGTCGTTGGCGGGAGTGCCTTTATTAATTTGATAAGTATCAGGAAAGAGATAGCCTTCGAGAGAATCAGTTTTAGTGCGAGATTTAAGAAAGTCTTCGTTGGCTGGATAACTACTGACCGCTTGGATAAAGACAGCTTGGCCGATAACACCTTTTTGGTCTAAGGTCGCGGCGATTTGGGCAACCGTATAGCCTTCGGGAATGGTAACGCCAGCAACGGCGGTATCGCCGGAAGTCATAATTTGTGCGATCTGCCAAACATCCATCCGCGGAGAAATGTTGTAAGTGCCAGCTTGGACAATCTGCCCACCGCTGATGACAAAGGCTAGGCGAGTCCCAAACATTGAGCGAACAAAGCCTTGGCTGTGTAAACCTTCAATAATTTGAGCGACTGACTGACCAGACGGCACGGTAAAGAGATACTCTTTACCGCGATAATTCGCAGGCGCGAACAACCAAAAATAGGTGCCTAGCAGTACAACTGCTAGGCCACCTAAAATTACCGTAGTAAGAATAACTTTGTTTTGTTTCAACGGTGCCAATTTTAATTATTCTGTAGCATTTCCTTGAGTGCGACTGCGATCAAGAGAATTGGCCAGTAAGCCAGCCAGTAGTACGGGATAAGACCAAGATTGATCAACAAAACTGTGACACCGACCAAGAGGAGAAGAATCTGATCAAAGAGATCCATGGCGCCGAACAGAAAGTGATTGTTGCCCTTCATGATTCCTTAGATTATGCCAATATAAATTTATTGCTTGCCCAAAAGTTGAAGTGCGTATTTGAGTTTTTCTTCAGTAGAAGCGAGATTGGCTGGTAATGTAGTCAAAATTTTGCGGACTTCATAAGTATTATACCCCAGTCCGGTAAGCGCCGACAGCAAATCTTCAGTGTCAGCAGAGATCGGCATGCCGATTACATCCAAGCGGTTTTTTAATTCAACCATAATGCGTTCAGCAGTCTTTTTACCAATACCAGAGATCATGGTGAGCATGGCAAGATTGTTGCTGACGATGGCAGTTTTAAGTTCATTAACCGAGCCAGCATTGAGGACACTCAAAGCCAGCCGAGGGCCAACCCCGCTAATAGAAATAAGCTGAACAAAAAACTCTAACTCGGCTTGAGCGGTAAAACCATAGAGAGTCAATTGGTCTTCGCGGACAATTAAATGAGTTAACAGACTGATGGGCTCGTTGATGACTGCACTCGACAAGACTGAATGAGTAACAGAAACTTTATACCCAACCCCGCCGGTAGTATCGACGAGTACCCAGTCCAGCCCCTTACTGATAACTTGTCCGTGGATGTTTCCAATCATAGTTCTTTACTTAAACTTGCCAGTTTTGAGGAAGCGGCACAAGTGACAGCGACGGCCAGCGCATCGGCGGCATCATCCGGCTTGGGGATATCCGCCAGTCCCAATAAGGCTTTAACCATTTTCTGCATTTGAGTTTTGTCCGCCTTGCCATAACCAGTCAGAGCTTGTTTGACCTGCAGGGGAGTGTAGTGCTCGACGGGGATATTGAGGTTAGCAACGGTCTGGATCAGCACTCCACGAGCTTGGGCAACGGTCATAGCGGTAGTTACGTTTTTAGCGAAGTAGAGCTGTTCAATTGCGACTAAATCCGGTTGGAATTTGCGTAATAAAATCCGTAGCTCTTTAGCGATTTGGTTTAATCGGGTCGGCATGGTTTCGGTTTTTGAAGTGATGATACAGCCGTGGGCAATGTGTTTGACATCGGCTTTGTCAGCCACTATCACACCATAGCCAATGGTGGCAGTACCGGGATCAAGACCGAGAATAATTTGAGACATGAGTGAAAAGTTAAAAGTGAATAGTTAATAATTGCGGCGTTGCCTATGGCACAATTTTATTTTGTCATCCTCGGGCTTGGAACGTCAGACGTTCCTTGACCCGAGGATCCAGACAGAAAAAGAAAATATTCTTTTCTGGATTCCCGCCTGCGCGGGAATGACGAGGGGGGAACCAGGATGACGTGTGGTCGTCAGTTGCACCTAGTCTACTATTTGGGAGAGAACACTGTCGTCGATATCAAAATTGCTGAAAACTTCTGCCACGTCTTCGTTATCTTCGAGCGTTTCCATAAATTGAATGACCCTTTGGGCTAAAGTTGGGTCAGTAATTTTAACTAAATTAGTGGGAACTAAAGCCAACTTATCTTCCGAGATAGCAACACCAGCGGTGATGAGCGCCTGTTTAACTTGATTAAGTTGGGCAGGTTGAGTGTGAAGCTCCCAAATGTCGCCCTGATCCTGAATATCTTCCACACCGGCTTCAATAGCTTTTAATTCTAGGTCGGGGTCACCTTGGGGAACAATTAAAATCCCTTTGCTGACAAATTGCCAAGCGACTGAACCAGCGTTTCCCAAACTGCCACCGGCTTTAGTAAAAAGATTACGCAAGTCAGAGACGGTTCGGTTTTTGTTGTCAGTCAGGGCTTGGATCATGACGGCCACGTTGCCCGGTCCGAGACCTTCGTACATAATTTCTTCAATGCTACTTTTGTCTTTATCTAGCCCAGCGCCTTTGCGGACAGCTTTGTCGATGTTGGCAGAAGGCATATTGGCAGACTTAGCTTTTTGAATAGCCAATTTAAGCCGGAAGTTCATGTTGGGATCGGCGCCCGACTTGGCCGCAACCTCGATTAAACGGGCAAGCTTAGTAAATTCGGCACCCTTCTTGGCATCGAGGGCGCCTTTTTTCCGCTTGATAGTAGACCACTTGGAGTGTCCTGACATCCTGTTAGAAATCTTAGCTTGCTATGCCCAACTTGTTATTTTGCTCTCTCGGTCCTGCCCGTTTTTTAGATTTCTAACGGGGCAAGTACTCTTAGTATACCGAAAAAGGACGACGAGGCGTCCTAATAGGGGTATACCTCGTCGTCGGTTGACATGGGCTGGGTCTCGGATTGGGGCAAGTCCTCGGTTATACCAGTTAGTAATAGTACTGGCTGGTCCCGCTGGACGATATCCTCCGGCTTGAAGTAGATTTTGGCTACCTGACCGGTCTTGGGGGAGGGGATGTCATTCTGCATCTTCATATACTCCAAGACGAAGACTGTCTGCCCCTCTGCTACGTCCTGCCCAACCTCCACCAGAAACTGAATGATTTTGCCTGATTGGGGAGCCAGCAGAAACATTTCGCCTGAACCCATTAAATCCTCCTCGGGACAAGATAGAGCTATTGTCTACTCGTGATGGCAGAAAATCAAGTCGGCTCTGGGACTAAAAAGGGGGAGATGGTTCCGACTCGAACCCCGAAGGGCAGGCCGTGCATGCGAGGAGGAGGTTAACGAACCTCGCCGACCTTGGTCATTCCCATCTCCCAGAACCTGCAATGCACACAGTTGAGATGTATGCACTTAGAGAATACTCTAAGTTGCTATGCGGTCAAGTGTATATAATATGTGGGTATGCAAGACATTTTGGCGGGATTAAACAATGAACAGGTAAGAGCAACTAAGGTCATCAAAGGACCAGTTTTAGTGTTGGCGGGGGCTGGTTCGGGAAAGACTAAAGCGTTAACTCATCGGATTGCATACCTGCACCAAGAACATAAAGTCCCATTGTCGAATATCTTAGCAATTACTTTCACCAACAAAGCGGCAGGGGAAATGAGCGAGCGGGTCCAAAGATTATTAGGTTTAAGAAGCACCCGACCAACTTTCATCAGTACCTTTCATTCCTTCTGCGCCCGTCTGTTGAGAATAGAAGCGAAACATTTCGGTTACAGCCAGAAGTTCACGATTTTGGATGGCGACGACCAATTGACAGCCGTGAAAAGAGCCATGGAAGAATTATCGATTGATACCAAACACATTCATCCCGAGGCAGTCCGGTCACACATTTCCAGCGCGAAAAATGAGCTAGTGGATGTGGCTGGTTATCGGGGAATAGCACAGGGAAGTTTTCAACAGACGGTAGCCCGAGTGTACGAAGCTTATCAAAATATCTTACGCAAAAATCAGTCGTTAGATTTTGATGATTTAATTATGAAGACGGTGGAACTTTTCCGCCAAGAACCGAAGATATTGGAGAAATACCAAAAACAGTTTGAATATATCTTGGTAGATGAATATCAAGATACCAACACAGCCCAATATGAACTGGTGAAGTTACTGGCAAAGAAGCATCAGAATTTGTTTGTGGTAGGAGATGACTGGCAGTCGATTTATTCGTGGCGAGGGGCGAACTACCAGAACATTTTGAATTTTCATCGTGACTACCCCAAAGCGATGGTAATTAAACTGGAGCAGAATTACCGCTCGAGCCAAAATATTTTAGATGCCGCCCATTCGGTGATCGTCCATAACCGGAACCGGAGTGAAAAGAAGCTGTGGACCGAACAAGCGGCAGGGGAGTTGGTGACGATATTTGAAGCGAACACCGAAAAAGCAGAGGGTGAGTTTATTGTAATGGAGGCGGAACGATTAAGAGCCAAGCATCGAATTCAGTTGAATGACATGGTGGTCCTGTATCGAACCAACGCCCAGTCGCGCAGTATTGAAGAATCTTTGCTACGGGCTGGATTGCCATATCGGGTAATTGGGGGAGTCCGATTCTACGAACGGAAAGAGATAAAAGACATCTTGGCGTATTTAGGAGTACTGGCTAACCCCAACAATACTTTGGCACTAGCGAGAATTATCAATGTGCCGGTGCGGGGGATTGGGAAAAAGACGTGGGAAGACTTTATGGCGAAGGTAGCTGAAACCGGCATAAGTGCAGGGGAATTGCTGCTCCAAGATTCAAACCTACAGCCAGTTCTGCAGACTTTCGGCAAACTTCTGAAACGATTAGTCAGTAAAAGCCAGACGGTAAGTTTGAGTAAATTGTTGGACGTGATTTTGGTGGAAACCGGCTACAAAAAGATGTTGGCCGATACTGGGATTGAGGGACAAACACGAATAGAAAACATCTACGAGTTGAAATCGGTAATGGAAAAATACGACCACCTCAAAACAGCCGAAGCGTTGGAAATATTTTTGGAGGAGGTAACTTTAATTGCCGACATTGACAACTATCAGCCAACGGAGGATGCGATTACTTTAATGACACTCCATTCGGCGAAGGGGCTAGAATTTGACTACGTATTTATTGCCGGCATGGAGGAGAACCTTTTCCCACACAGTCGAAGTTTATTTGATAGTCAAGAACTAGAGGAGGAACGGCGATTGTGCTATGTCGGAATCACTCGAGCCCGCAAGAAAGTTTATCTGATTCATGCTCGAGAACGATTGATTTATGGCAGTTTGCAGTTAAACCAGCCTTCACGGTTTATTAGCGATCTGCCACCGGAATTGTTGGAGACAATTTCAGCTCACACTCACCAACCGACAGTGGTGAAGATCCATTATTCGGATAGTCTGAAGCCGGGAGCAAAAGTCGACCATAGTCAATTTGGTCAGGGGGTGGTGATTAGCCGAACGGCCGATATTGTGACAGTAGCATTTGTGAAATCGGGGATTAAGACATTGGCGGCAGAGCTCGCTAAATTAAAGCTACGTAAATGAGTAAGTGGCCGAAGGTATTAATCCAAGTTGGGACACTAGCAATCGCGACATTAGTAGTAGGACAATTCGAACAACCGGTGCAAGCTAGCCGATTGATCACCATGGACTATAACGGTTTAAGTTGGACCGCAACTACAGCTGCCACGGATGTGGCGGAATTGTTAGTAGAATATTTTGGTAGTTACGAAACGCTTCAGGTTGATCCTCTTCCCGACACTCAACTTGCCACGATGATGACTGTGTGGATCCAAGATGCCACTTTGACAAAACTGGATGCAACAGTAGCCAAGAATTACAAAATCCAGCAGACAGCGTTGGCGACCGTAGCAACTCCTCCAAAACCGAAATTAAGTGAGCTTCATTCCGGATTGGCCACTTGGTACCGATTTGGTGATAAACTAACAGCGGCAAGTCGAAAATATCCAAAGGGTACGAAGTTGCGAGTAGTAGCGGTTAATTCTGGCAAAAGCGTAGATGTAGTGATCAATGATTACGGTCCAAGCGCGTTTACTGGAATTGATTTGGATTTGAACGAACCGGCATTTGCGGCTATCGCTCCGCTGGGAGCGGGAAAAATAAAAGTAAAATACTACAAGATCTAGTTAATAGTGAATAGTTAAAAGTGAAAAATTAAAGTAGTCGCCGCAGGCGACCTCCGTCATTCTTCATTATTCATTCTTAATTCTTAATTATTCCAAATGATCGACCTAACTGATCTCAAAACAATTAAGAGTTTGCTGACCTATTACAATGTGTCAGCCCAGAAAAATTTGGGTCAGCATTTTTTGATCGATCCGGAGATATTGGACAAAATGCTAGCGGCGGCGGAATTGTCAAAGGGAGACTTTGTGGTAGAAATCGGACCGGGGTTTGGAGTGATGACTCTCCCGATGGCCGATTTAGCTGGTCGGGTGCTGGCCGTAGAAACTGACAAGAAAGTGCTAGAGATCCTCAAGGCGTTGGGAAGCGGATATTCTAATTTGGATATTTTGCCATCAAATATTTTAAAACTGGACAGCCGGTATATCCATGACCGATACAAGACTTGGGCAAAAGTGAAGCAGGGGAAGACCAGCTATAAGTTGGTTTCTAATCTACCTTACTACATCACTTCGGCCATCCTGAAGTTATTTTTGGAGACTGATCTGCCACCAGATTTAATCGTGGTAATGGTGCAGAAGGAAGTGGCCGAGCGAATTGTTGCCGAACCGGGAGAGTTGAGCTTGTTGGGCATTTCGGTGCAGTTTTTTGGCAAGCCGGAATTGATTAGTTTGGTCCCAAGAACCTCTTTCTGGCCGAAGCCAGAAGTAACTTCGGCAATTATTCGGATCCGACCGTTTAAACAACCGCCTTACGACATCGACAACATCAAACTATTTTTCAGAATCGTAAAAGCTGGCTTCGGAGAGAAACGGAAACAACTCCACAATTCACTCTCTGGCGGGTTATGGTTGGATGATACAGCGGTTCAAGAATTGTTGGAGGAAATCGGGGTTGACCCAAAAATGAGGCCACAGGACTTAAGTTTGAGTGAGTGGGCAAAGATTTATCATCGGCTTAAACAATTGGTGAAATGACCTTATTTGTGGTTGGAACGCCAATCGGAAATCTGGAAGATATCACCTTACGGGCGATACGAGTATTGAGAGAAGCTGATTGGGTGGCGGCAGAGAATGTCGCTCAAACCAAAAAATTGTTAACTAAATATGAGATCAAAACGCCCGTAGTGAGGATACATCAGCATAGCCGAGCAGATGAGTTGGAGCGAGTCGTCGGATATCTACAGCAGAATCTGACGGTAGCGTATGTCAGCGATGCAGGAACACCGACGATCGCTGACCCAGGAGGAAGATTAGTAGAACTGGCCCGGGAAGCGGGAGCAAAAATAGTGCCCATTCCGGGACCGAGTGCCGTAACAGCGTTATTAAGTGTGGCGGGGATTCCCGCTGATAGTTTTATGTTCGTTGGGTTTTTGCCGAAGAAAAAGGGGCGGCAGACCCTAATGAAAGAATTGGCAGAGTTGGATGTACCAATTGTATTATTTGAATCGCCAAACCGATTAGCAAAAACACTTCAGGAGATCCAGACGACGGTGGGGGAACGAGGGGTGATCGTCGGTCGGGAACTGACGAAGATCTACGAGGAAGTGATCAGCTTACCGGTCGGACTAATGATAAAACATTTTTTAGCTCATCCGCCCAAAGGCGAAGTTGTAGTAATTATCAAACCTGATTTATAATCAAGTCGTGGCGGAAAAGAAAAATGTAAAATCAAGACTCCGACAAATCCTGACACAGGCAAACGCGAAAAAGCGGTTGGCAATTATTGATATGCCGGAAGAGCTGGAAACGACACCACATTGGATGCTTTGGCTGGTGGCGCTATCGTTAGTGGGGTTAATCGGTAGCATTATTTGGCAAAGTTTGGCCGACAACAGCAGTATTCAAGCCTATCTACCGTTCCTATTTAGCTGATCATCCGCTAGAAAATGAGCTAAACCCTTGACTGGAAGCGGTTTTTTTGTTATACTAATTTAATATTCAAAACCAAAATTAAAAATTAATGCGGAATCAGTTGTGGATCCAGCTTGCAAGGGGGGCAGGAATTGCCGTCGTTGCGGTAATGGGTTTTTGGAATATTTACAGCGCATCAGCCCAAGCGGAATACACAGTTGATTACATTTTGGCCAGCCAAAAAATCGATGTGGTGACCCAACCCGGCGCGATCGTGTCGGTAATCGTGCCAATCAAAAATGTCAGTGAGATCGGTTGGGACAATACCCAAATTCAGCTTGGGACGATCTTTTCGACTGGTGAGAAGGACCGGCCGAGCGCTTGGTCCACCAGCCAGTGGCTGTCAGAGACTCGGATCGGGTTGCGAGATACAACGACTTGGGTGGGAGCTGGAAATGTAGCAACCTTTAATTTTACGATCAAAGCTCCGGCAAGAGCTGGTTGGTACCGAGAGTATCTCCAGCCAGTGATCAATAATTACTGGTTACCCGGTGATCCAATTGTCATTCAGATACAGGTAGGAGACGGAGTGGAAATTCAGAGTACGGTTGATAAAGAGATCCGGATCTACCGTAACGCCCAACAAGGGGAGCTGATCGAACACGGTTATATTGTGGCGACTTTGCCGATTTCATCTGGTCGGGCAGGATATACTACGCCAGCTGGTAAATACACCATCTATAACCACATCGCTAATGCTTATTCGAGTAAGTATGCCTTGTGGATGCCTAATTGGATGGGATTAAGCAATGAACGAACTGGTTTTGTCGGATATGGCATGCATTCACTACCGTACTGGAAGGTAAGTTCTAGTAAATACACCGAAGGCGAGATTTATCCTGGCGGTCGGTTATATACTCAAGGCCGGCTGTATGAAGGTTACTCCCATCTAGGTAGAGCCGTTTCCCATGGTTGCGTGAGATGGGGCATCCGAGAATCTGGTGTCATTTATAACTGGGCCCCCAACGGGACACCAGTACAAGTCGTTTAATTGGTATCCGCCCTATTTGACGTGATGGAGTTTGCGAATGGCAGACTCCAACTCTTTGGCAACTTTGGGGTTGTCGATCAAATATTGTTTAGCAGCTTCACGCCCTTGCCCGATCTTTTCGCCGTTGTATTCGTACCAAGCTCCGGCTTTATTGATCAGGTCAGCTTGAACACCGAGATCAATGATCTCGCCCGCTTTGGAGATACCTTCGTTGAACATAATGTCGAATTCGGCCTGACGGAATGGGGAAGCGACCTTATTTTTGACTACCTTAACCCGAACATGGTTGCCGATCGGACTATCGCCATCTTTGAGCGTTTCGACTCGACGGATATCCATTCGAATAGAAGAATAAAACTTGAGAGCGTTGCCGCCAGTAGTAGTTTCGGGGTTGCCGAACATCACCCCAATCTTCATGCGGATCTGATTGATGAAAACGATAGTTGTTTTTGAGTGTGAAGCGACGGCAGTAATCTTGCGGAGTGCCTGACTCATCAATCGAGCCTGCAACCCCATATGAGAATCACCCATGTCGCCTTCGATCTCGGCCTTGGGGGTGAGTGCGGCGACTGAATCGACGACGATAATCCCGACTGCGTTGGAACGAATAAGCGCTTCCACGATCCCCAGAGCTTGCTCGCCGGTATCAGGTTGAGAGATCAAGAGTTCTTTGGTGTCCACACCGATCCGCTTAGCATATTCTGGGTCGAGAGCATGTTCAGCATCAACAAAGGCAGCCACTTCACCATTCCTTTGAGCTTGAGCAACAATATTGAGAGCCAAAGTGGTTTTGCCTGAAGATTCGGGGCCAAAAATTTCGATAACCCGACCCTTAGGCACACCGCCGACCCCAAGAGCAATATCAAGCCCAAGGGAGCCCGTTGGGGTAACTTCAACATCTAATTGTTTGGTGTCACCCAATCGCATGATCGAACCTTCGCCGAAGTCTTTGTGAATAGCTTGGAGGGCGATATCGAGTGAGTTGACGGGAGCAGAAATTGGAGTCTTGTTCATAGTGATGTCCTTTATTTAATTAACGATAATTAGTAAATTGAAGGGGAAGATCAAGAGCGGCGTTTTTCAGCAGGTCCATGACGGCTTGTAGGGTATCAAGACTGGGACTAACAACCCGAATGGTGTCGCCCTGAATAGTGGTTTTAACTTTAGGATAAGAATCTCGAACTAGTTTATTGATGACTTTAGCTTTTTCTGACGAGACACCGGCAACAAGGGGGATAGTAGATCGAATCTGCCCCAAGGTGGCCGGTTCATTTTTAGATTCACCCAAAATTTTTAAACTCAAACCCCGACGCAATAACTTGCCATCAAGAATATCCCGAACCGCTTTTAATTTATACTCATCGGCGGTGGTAATAATTAGTTGGCTGGCTTCATGTTTGATCTCGACCGGTGTGTCTTTGAAATCGTAGCGGACGGCTAGCTCTTTGCGAGTCTGATCCAGCGCGTTCACCAACTCCTGATTATCGATCTCGGAAACAATATCAAAAGAATGATCGGCCATAATTAAAAATTAAGAATTTAGGTAACGGGCAGTTCGTGTTTCACTCTCCACTATTAACTTTTGACTTTTTAGTAGTCATCGCCTTCAGTGAACTTTTCTCCACTATCTTCATCAACATCAGTAACACCGGTCAGAGTGGCTAAGTCTTCCCGCTTCATCAGGATCTCACGAGGTTTCGCACCTTCGCCGGGGCCAATAACGCCTTTTTCTTCAAGAATATCTAACAACCGAGCAGCTCGAGCGTAGCCCACGCGGAAGCGACGCTGAAGATAAGAAGCCGACGCTTTGCCAGTTTTAACGACTAGCTCCATAGCTTCGGTGGTTAATGAATCGTCATCGTTGTCATCACCACCAAAAGCACCGGCACCTCGTTTGGCGTCTTGAAGAACTTCGGGAATGTATTGTGGCGTATCAATATTTTTAAGCGCTTCCGTAACCCCTTTGATTTCCTTATCACCAATGAAGCAGGCCTGAATACGTTTTGGCTTGGCGGCATCGGAAGGCATAAACAACATGTCTCCATTACCCAGTAGTTTGTCGGCACCCACGGTATCCAAAATCGTTCGTGAGTCAGTCCCGCTAGTAACGGCAAAGGCAATCCGAGAAGGGAAGTTGGCTTTAATCAAACCGGTAATAACATCAACCGAAGGCCGTTGGGTGGCTAAGACCAAATGGATACCAACTGCTCGCGACATTTGTGCCAAGCGACAAATGTAAGCTTCCACATCACGAGCCGAGACGGCCATTAGATCGGCCAACTCATCAATGACCAAAACGATGTATGGCAGCTTACTTTCTTCACCAGCCTGTTTATTAAAACTGACAATTTCACGCACTTTGACTTCTGACAATATCCGATAGCGGCGCTCCATTTCGGCGACTAGCCATTTGAGCGCATTGATGGTCTTGTGGGGATCAACGATGACTGGCGAAAGTAGGTGGGGAATATCGTTGTAATTAGTAAACTCTACTCGTTTTGGATCAACTAGGATCAGCCGAAGATCAGCTGGTGAATTCTGATACAACAAACTGATCAAGATATCATTTAAGAAAACGCTTTTGCCCGCGCCAGTAGCACCGGCAATGAGTAAATGAGGCATACGTAGCAAATCGGTTGCCATTGGCGCACCAGCAACATCCCGACCCAACGGCAAACGAAGGGGGGATTTAGTGTTGTGAAATTCCTCTGACTCCATGACTTCTCGCAGACGGACAATGGCCGTCTTTTTGTTAGGCACCTCGACACCGACTAAGGACCGGCCGGGGATGGGAGCTTCAATTCGAATAGGATGGGCGGCAAGAGCCAGAGCCAAGTCGTTGGAAAGATTAGAGATCCGAGAGAGCTTGATCCCAGCAGCTGGTTTGAGGGTGTATTGGGTAACGGTCGGGCCAACGTTCACTTCGTGCATCTCAACAGGGATACCAAAGTCTTCGAGGGTACTACGAATAATGGAAACATTATTGGTAATATTACCGCTATCAACTTTGGTGCTGACGTCGCTTAACAAATCAAGTGATGGTGGCGTCCAATCGCTACTGGGAATGAAGCGGGGAACAAAGTCAGTGTCCTTGCCCCGCACTCCGTTAACAACGGTTTTGGGTGGACCTTTGGTCGGCTCGTCCTCGTCATCGTCGTCCACGATTTTGCCAGCCTTACCCTTGGGTAGGTTGTCGTTAATTCTAATATCCGGCAGGGTGGGCAGAGCGGGGAGCGAAAACTTGGTTTTTAGATATAAGTCTCTAAGTGGTAGACCAAAAGCAAAAAGGATCGAGACGGCAAAGGCAACCACGATAATGAGGAAAGATGCCCAGAAGTCGATGACACTAATTAAAAAGCGGCTGATGAAGAACCCGAGGTAGCCACCAGCGCCGCCAGTTTGAGCAAGCTCCATACCCATTTCTGAACCAGTGAAAACGTGCATCAGGGCGGACAATGAGACAACAAACAGGATCAGGCCGATAACATTGGCGAGTTTAAATTTAAACTGGGCAGGGAAAAATAATCCGATGCCCGAGATGATCAACAGAATAGGGAAGACGAAGCTTGTCCAGCCGAAAGTCAGCCGCAAGCCAGTATAAAAAATGTGCCCGAGATTGCCCGCCAGGCCCAAGATCGCCAAGAGGGTAAAAAGACCTAAACCGGCCAGAACGATCGCTAAAATCTCCCGCGTAACCTCGGGATCGAGCTCTAAATCAAAATTCCAATCTTTGAAAAAATTAGAGTTTTTATAGGAGCGATATTTATATCTCCGCCCAGTTTTGCGTCTCCGTCTTGCCATAGATATCTTTACGAAGTAATTATAGCATAGGAGTTGGCCTCCTATAACTAGCTAAAAAGTGGCTCTGGGATTGAGAAAATCATTGACATTACAGCAAATTAGAAGTACTTTCGGAATATCTTGGGGAGCTGGGGGACTACCTCGGTGAACCTGAAAAACGTAGAATAATTCCCACGGGAGCATTTCAAATGCACCCGTGAGTTGTCGGGAGGCAACCGATGAAAAGATGGTATATTTGGGTGGCGCTTGTCGCCATCATTGTGGTCAGCTGGTTTATGGTAATCTCGCCACACCAGAAAGCTGCGGCCTCGGTCGGGCAGGCAGTTGAGTCTGCCGTAGTGATCAATAATCGAGTGATCAACGTCGCCATCGCGCGGGGGGATGTTGTTGAGGTTAATTTCAACAACATTTACCAGCGGTGGGACTTGGTGCCAAAAGGGGCTAAAGTACCAGCCCCAACAATGGAGTGGCGTAGTGGAAGGCTAATTTTTGTAGCCTTCGTGCCTTCGCAAAGCTGCCGCTCTGTAAGAGCACAGTCGCTCAACCCATGGAAGAGGGAAGAACGAATTAGCGTGAGTGCGAGAGCTGCGATGAGCAGGCTGAAGATCGGAAAATACGGCGAGATTACCAATTGCGATCTCGTCAATCTCATCTCGGCCCCTATCGATACCTGTTACTAACCTTCCTACACATGCCACACCAGCACAACAGCGTGATGTGACCAATTTGTGGTCACAGCGGTTCAACCCCGCACACGCTGTTTTTCTTTTGCTAAAATGATATTTGACAAAACAAATGAATTATGTTAGAATAAAATGATGACTAATTTAGAAAATAACCCTCCATCTCCAGACGATGGGTCAGACACTTCAGCAGGCAGTGACCAACCAGAGACATCATCGGACGGGCTAGATGCAAACAACCAACCTACTACAAAGAAGGGAGGGTTGGAGGAGCTTAAAAAACATGCGCGGAGATTTATAGACTATGCGCGAGAGGACGTAGCAGTTCCTGCTACATTACGTGGTTGGGTCGACGAGGGAGTCTCCAGAAAGCTGAATAGAAAAGAGGAGGTCACCAAAGAGAGAGCTGAACGAAAAAGAACATCAATTCTCTTGAAAAAATTGGCTAGCGACAGGAAGGGGCACGAAAAGCTGTTGGCCTCAACTAAAATTCGGGAAACCGAGCTGTACCAACTGGCTTACGCGGCTCAACAGGCACGTTATCCTATACCCGACGGTTCTCCGCATTGGTTGCGAAAAAAGTATGAGGAAGCATGGCAAAAATCGGCTGACGATTTGCTCGCAGAAGCTTTGGTTGGCGAAGAGGATGCCGAAAATCCCGATAGGAACCCTAGATATCCTGGTATTAATCAAGAGCCGGTTGAGAGGCGGTTAGGCAAACTCAAAGAGGTGGGGCAAGCCTTTGTGTCAGAAGGTGAAAATGGTGTAGTAGTCGGGTATCAGATAATGATCGGAAGATTGAAAGAGAGCCCCGAGACTAAGAGTTTACATGAGCAACTGAAAACGGGGCGATTGCGGTTGAAGAAAATCAGTGAGGAGTTACTGGGGTTAGAACATCTTAGCCAAGATAAAGATGCAAGCCCTACGTACAAGGAAAATATACTTACATTGTATAAGGAGGAGGAAAAGTTACGTGATTTTGCCAAAACTCACGATATCGACCTAGACAAGATCTCTACAATTGAAGAGTTGATGGAAATTGTCAAACTAGAACGAGATAAGTTGGGTGAGGCCCAGAATGAAAATAGACGTCTAGTTGACGAGGCACACTTACGTAATCTTCAAAAGTTTGCTGAAGTTCATAATATCAATTTAGATGATGCCTCCTCGGCTGAAGTATTAGAAGAAATCATCAAAGACGAGGCGACAAAAATTAAGACTGACCATCCCCGGTTATCAACCAATGATTTATACAAACTTACCCGAGCTAAACTGAAAAAACATTATCAGTTGCTCGAGACGTTGAAGTCAGCGGATGAGACCATTTTTGTTAACAAGGGGAAAGGGGTAATAAGAAACCCATTATCAGATGATAGTATCTTGGATTTCAAATATGGTGAACTTGTTAATTCACCGTTGTACTTGGAGACAAAAAAGCGAGTGCTGGAACTGTCCTTAGATGCTCATAGAACTCGAGAGGTAATTGACGCGGCATACCAAGACTCGGAAAGAATAATCATTCATGCGGAAACAGACCCAGAGGAAAAAGAAAACCGAGCTAGATACGAAAGGTACATCCACGAGCAGCTGGACTTGCTGGCCAAACAGAGTGGTTGGAGAAAAGCTTGGTTGGCGGCAATAAACTGGACCAACCAAAAAGTTTTTGCGGCAACTAGTGCTTTATCAAAGCCGTCGTTTAGAATAGGAGAAATTCTGGATAAAAAAGGCGGCATAGGTACAAGCCAGCTAAGCAAACTGTTGGAAGCTTATGGCACAACCATAATGAGCACAAGAGGGAGAATTCATCCAGACTTACTGAACCCTCATAAGCTACTGGCAGCTGCTCTACAAGAGAGTAAGGCAGTCAAAAAACCACTCGACTTTGTAGCGGCTGAACAGAAACAGCAGCTACAACGAGAGCTAGACAGCCTACCTTTGCTGATGGTGGGGGTGGTGGTACCGAGCGACAAAAGCAAAGCCGAAGATCAAGATAGTTATTGGCTATACGCCGACACTTACGCTGCTTCAATAGCTAATAAGGAAGTTACCAGAGATAGGGACACCGGCTTTGTTACGGGAGTCCAAGGTCATGCATTGTTCGAAGAGGTTGATGCCAAGATCTTGCGGGCGTTTGTAGACCCTAAAGATCCAGACCATCAACAGGCCTATCGGGAGATCGCAGGGAAATTATGGCCGCTGTTGTGTGGGGCGGCTTGGGACTTAAAGGGAGTAGGGTTTGGCATAAGTCCTACTGAAGGAGGAAGACGGTTGAGCAAGGCGATGGTCGCACTCCGTGAAGCATTGATTACCCAAGAAAAAAAGATCGTAGAAAGAATGGGTGAGCGTAAAAGGTTACGACGAGATGATGATAAGCGAGGAGCGGCTTAGACCTCGATGACGACCGGTAGGACCAATGGTCGGCGTTCAATCTCACGGAAAAGAAACTCACCAATCTGCTCACGCAGCTTGGTTTTGATATTAGACCAATCGTCCGGCACCTTGCCTGCATGTTGCGCAAAAATCTTTTTGACCTGCTGACGAGTTTTGTCCATTAGGTCACCCTTTTCCCGCATATACACAAACCCGCGGGAAATGATATCGGGGCTACCAATCAGTTTGCCCTTTTTATCAACGACGGCGATCAGAACGATCATCCCTTCCTTGGCCATTGCCTGACGATCACGCAGAACGACTTCTTTAACATCGCCAACTCCGAGACCGTCTACCATGATCCCACCAACCGGAACTTTCTTGCCTCGAACTGCTTTGCCACCGCGGAACTCAACTGTATCACCATCCTCGATCACCATAATATTGGAAGTAGGGATACCAACAGCTTCGGCTAACTCTTTGTGGGCGATCAGCATATGGTAGTCACCATGGACTGGGATAAACCAGCGCGGACGGGTAAGCTTGATCATTTCTTTCATTTCTTCCTGATAGCAGTGACCCGTAACATGGATCTGCATCTTTTTATCAAAAATCACGTTGGCGCCGGCGCGATAAAGATTGTTGATCACCGCATTGATCGACCGCTCGTTGCCGGGGATGGCCGAGGAGGATAACACAACTGTGTCACCGGCCTTAATCTTAACTTGTTTGTGTTCGCCAAAGGCCATCCGTTGTAGCGCGGAACCTTCCTGCCCCTGACTGCCGGTACTCAAGATCACCAACTGGCTATCAGGGATTTTTTTAATAGCATGAAGTGGCACTAACAGATCCTTGGGGGTTTTAATGTAGCCTAGGTCGGAAGCAACTTGAAAATATTTGATCATACTGCGGCCAGCAATGGCGACCTTCTTCTTATATTTAATAGCGGCGGCTACGACATGTTGCATCCGGTCAATCCGAGAGGCAAATGAAGCAACGATCAGCCGACCGCGGGTTTCGGCAAAAATCTTCATGAAGGCATCAACGATCACTTGTTCGGAATCGGTACGGCCGGGGGTATGAGCATTGGTGCTTTCGGAAAGTAACAATAATAGCCGTTCCCGTCCTAATGCTTCCAATTTGTGATACTCAACCTTGATGCCGTCGGGGGGAGTCGGATCAAATTTAAAATCACCGGTGTACATAATTTTGCCCTCGGGAGTATCTACTACGATACAAAAGGCATCCGGGATGCTGTGGTTGATCCGAACAAAAGAAACCGTAAAGACTCCGGCTCGGATCTTGTCATCAGCACTGTAAGTAATTACCCGAACATTGCGAGCATCGGAATATTCTTCCAAATTCACTTTGATCAGAGCGGCGGCGAGGCGGGGAGCATAAACTGGCACACCAAGCTTGGGTACAATGTGCTGAATGGCACCGATGTGATCCTCGTGGCCGTGAGTGATGAAGATGCCCCGAAGTTTTTTCCGGTTCTTTTCGAGATAGGCAGGATCAGGGATCACATAGTCGATGCCAAGCATCGTTTCGTCGGGCATCATCATCCCGCAATCGAGAACAACCATATCATTACCGTACTCGATCGCGATCATATTTTTACCCATGTCGCCAACTCCGCCCAACGGAATAACTCGGACTACCTTGGTTGGTTTACTAGAACCAAAATCTTGAGGCTTGGGAGAATGGTGGGATGGTTGCGGTGGACGAGACGACCGTGAAGGTGGACGTCGTCTTGGGTTCGTAGCTTGAGGGTTGTGGGATTGAGAGTTGGGTTGAGGGCGAGATTGACCCCGCGAAGAAGAACGAGAATTTTTCATAAACGTGATTAAAAGATAGTGGGTTGAGACGAGGGGACGGAGACTGAAGGTTCAGCGTCCAGCTCATCAATTTTTTGTAAGATAAGAGGAATTTTTTTAATATCGGTTAAAAAGGTATTGCGCAGACGAGGGTCATAGAGGGCAGCGGCTGGGTGATAGATAGGGAAGAACACCCGATTACCTGAACGTTTAGCGCTACCATGAGCTTGAGAAATAGAGAGGGAGGGCAAAAACCAATGAAGGGCATGACGGCCTAAGAGAACAATGAGTTTCGGTTGAATGAGGGCAAGCTCACGTTCCAGAAACGGTTTGTGTTCCTCAACCTCGGTGGGCAAAGGATCGCGATTATTGGGCGGACGACACTTAACTACATTAGTAATATAAACATCTTCTCTCTTTAAACCAATTTGTTCCAAGCCTTCTTCGAGCAGTTTACCAGCTGGGCCAACAAAGGGACGCCCGAGTTGGTCTTCAACTTTGCCGGGGCCTTCACCAATAAAGACGACTTGACTATTGATGTTGCCATCTCCGGGGACAGCTTGAGTGCAGCCGTCTCGAAGAGAACAGTGGTGGTGTTTGATATCATCCACCAAAGCCTGAAACTGGGTCTGTTTATCTGCCCCCTGAAAGATTTGTGCCATAAGAATTATTGGATATCTTTTGCTCAACTGCTTGACGATCCGAACGTCTAACGAAACGCCATGAGATAGATCCACCCGATGATGATCGTAACTACTACTATCATACCAATCATCAGGGTACCAGCAGAGGCAAAAGTTGGGGTTGGAGTAGACGGGGCAAAACTGGGACGATCGACCAAATCTTGTGGGGGAGTGAGCACGTGCAAATGACGCTGACGTTTGAGTTGATCGCGTTTGAGTGAAGTAGCACACTTACCACAAAAGAGGGATTCAGGAGAGTTCCCAGTTCCACAATTATGGCAGATGAACTTGCTCATGTTAGCGACGAGGGGGGCGATGGTCATTTCGTTCTGGACGAGGCGGACGGGGAGTGATCTTACCGCCATTAAGCACCGCTTTGTGGGATAGGTTAATCCGATTGAGGTTATCAATTTCCGTGACGATAACTTCTAACGGATCACCGACCTTCACCACATCTTCTACTTTTTCCACCCGTTGGTTGGCGAGTTCAGAGATGTGAACTAAACCTTCCTTACCGGGGAGGATCTCAACAAAGGCGCCAAAGTCCATCAGGCGAGTAACCCGACCAGTAAATTGTTCGCCAACTTCAACTTCTCGCATCATATTGCGAATCGTATCGGCGGCTTGTTCGCCAAGCTTGGCGTCAGTAGAAGTAATGTAGACGTTGCCGTCTTCTTCAATATTAATGTTGGTAACTTGTTTACCACCGGCCTTATCAATAATGTCATTAATTACACGGCCACCCGGCCCAATAACTTCACCAATGCGATCTTGGGGTATCTTAACCACCATCACGCGAGGGGCGTAGGGAGATAGTTCTTTGCGAGGTTCGGCAATAACTTCTGCCATTTTACCGAGCAAAAACATCCGACCAACGTTGGCTTGGGACAGGGCATCTTTCATAACGGCGATCGTGATACCGGCGACTTTGATGTCCATCTGCAGAGCGGTAATACCGTCTTTGGTACCGGCGACTTTGAAATCCATATCGCCATTAAAGTCTTCGATCCCAGCGATGTCGGTAAGGATCTTGTAGTTGGCACCATCAGCGATCAGACCCATCGCCACACCAGCAACTGGTTTGGTGATCGGTACACCAGCATCCATCAGAGATAGGGTGCTACCACAAACCGAGGCCATCGAGCTACTGCCGTTGCTAGCCATAATTTCCGAGACTACTCGAATGGTGTAAGGGAAGGCTTCGCGGTTGGGGATGACTGGCAAAAGCGCGCGTTCGGCAAGAGCCCCATGACCAATTTCCCGACGACCGGCCTGACGGAGAGGTTTAGCCTCACCGGTAGCAAATGGTGGGAAGTTGTAATGGTGCATATACCGCTTGGTGGTTTCAAACTCCATCGTGTCCAAAAGTTGTTCGTCATCAAGGGAACCAAGGGTAACGGTGGAAAGAGCTTGGGTTTCGCCACGAGTGAAAAGGGCTGAACCATGCGGCCGAGGTAAGAGACCGACTTCAATCGAGAGGGGACGAATTTGGTCGAGTTTGCGCCCATCAGGACGACGACCCTCGACTAAAATATTGCGTCGGATCTCTTCATTGATAGCTTTATTAAAAATGTCTGACACTACCAGTTCGGGATTTTCTTCGCTAACAAACTCGCTCCAAATTTCTTGACGAAGAGCTTCCAGTTTGGCGTTGCGAACCGTCTTTTCTGGATGATAAATTACGTCTTGCAATTGCGGCTGAACCTTGCCAAAGATCTTGGTTTTAAGGTCGGCCGAGGTTTCGGCAGAAGTAAACCCAATAGCTTGGACACTCAAGGCTTGAGCCATTTCCTGTTGAAGCTTGATGGCTGGCTGAATAGCTTGATGGCCAAATTCAATTGCTTGTAGCATAACCTCTTCGGAAACTTCGCTCGCGCCGGCTTCCACCATCATGACGGCATCGGCAGTCCCAGCGATAACTAAATCGAGATCACTACTTTCACGTTGTTCATAAGTTGGGTTAGCTACCATTTGACCGTTAACCCGACCAACTCGCACACCGGCGACTGGGCCCTTGAATGGGACTCCGGTTTGCATAACGGCAGAGGAAGCGGCGATGATGCCGAGAATGTCGGGATCGTTAACTAAATCGGCTGACAGTACTGTGATCACAACTTGAACATCGTTATAGAAACCTTTGGGGAAGAGGGGGCGCAATGGTCGGTCAATTAATCGAGCCGAGAGAATGGCATCCTCACTAGGCCGACCTTCCCGTTTGATAAACCGACTACCAGAGATCTTGCCGGTAGCGTAAAATTTTTCTTCGAAATCAATGAGTAAGGGAAAGAAGTCGATCCCTTCGCGGGGAGTCGGGGAGACAACAGCAGTAGCTAACACGACCGTGTCGCCTGACCGCAAAGTAACTGACCCGTTGGCCAGTTGAGCGATCTTTCCGGTTTCGAGAATCAACTTGGAATCCCCAAGTTGAGTAGAAAATTGTTGAGACATAGGACCTTTCTGTCGAAATCAGGAGCCAGTCGAGAGACAAGAGCTAGGTCAGGAGTGAATACACATTAGCGATCAACCTGGATTCACTTCTGACAACCTCTTGACTGCCCGAAGCTGCTATTTTCTGATCTTCAACTTCTTAATTAGATTGTTATAGGCGGTCAAATTGGTTTTTTCGAGATAGGCCAGTAGGCGGCGGCGGTTGCCAACCATCTTGAATAGCCCCTGACGAGAATGAAAATCCTTGTCGTGGGTTTTGAGATGGGCGGTCAGATCGTTGATCTTGGTAGTCAAAAGGGCTACCTGAACCTCAACCGAGCCCGTATCACGGTCATGTCGGCGATTCTCACCAATAATTTTAGTTTTCTTTTCGGCCTTGTTGGTCATGGGTTGATTATAATTGAAAAACGGTTTCTAGCATACCCTACCGGTCAGAAATAATCAAGCCTCCTGAAGAGTATTTTGAGCTTCCGGAGCGATTTCTGCTGGAGGAGTGGGGGAGGGAGGAGCGATGTTTAGTCCCAACCGATCAATCTGATACTGACGAACTTTACTCAAAATTAAGGGTACTGCTTCGGTAAGAGTCATATCCATCAGCCTAAATCCGGCTGCACCAAGATGACCGCCACCACCCAGCAACTCTGCGATCTCGGTCGAGCTAACCCCCCGTGAAGTTCGAATACTGCCCGAGACTATTTTGGGTTCGCGCTCGGTGATCAACATCACCACTTCTGCGCCGGGGACACTAGTCATTAACTCATCAATTAGACCGGTGAAGGATTCGGCAGTCGCACCGACCGCCTCAATATCGCGATAGCCAGCGGTCGCCCAAACTAAACGATGAGTGGGGTCAAACTCGAGATTGGCCAAAACCTGACCCCAGAGTTTAAGCGTACTGTAGTCTTTGGTTTTAAATAATGACTTAATGATGTCTTGCTGACGGCCACCAAAGCCAACCATTTGAGCCGCGACGGTCAAAGATTTTGGAGTAGTGTTGCTGTGTTGGAAAGAACCAGTATCAGAAATAATGCCAGTCAGCAGACAGGTGGCAATATCAGCATCGATCTCAACATTGAGAGCCTCAAGCAATCCAACCAAAATCTCGCCGGCGGAAGTAGCCGTCATATCAACCAAATTGACTGCGCCAAAATAACTATTGGTGGCATGGTGATCGATATTGATCACTGACACTTCGCGGAAGAGGGCCGGGTATTGCTCATAGATTACGCCCAGTTGCGTCAAATCGGCGGCATCAACGGTAAGGATCAGGTCATATTTATATCCGCCCTGACTAAAACTAACTTGCTCGGATGAGTAAACGCCGTGTTTGGGAGTAACGATAATATTTAAAGTTCCGTTTTCAAAAGTGTAGTTCAAGCTCTCTGGTTCGGTATCGGCATTAGCGAGGGAAATGACAAAATCCTGACTGCCGGTTAGGGTACTGGCGATGGTGTTTAATTCTGGCAAAAAGTTTAATTGCGCATTGATTGGGTCAAGAGTGGTGATACTGACCTCTTTATTCAGTTTCCGAAGCGCTAATTGCAATGCCAAAGCCGAACCAATTGAATCAGCGTCGGGACGACCGGGAACTACCAAAATCCGCTGCGCGCGGTTGATAAAAGAAACGGCTTGTTGTTTGGGGGTTGGTTCCATCCCGTTAGAAATTTTAGCTTGCTATAGTCTATTATCCTGATTCAGCCCGATCTAGGTTGCCCGTTTTCTAAATTTCTAACGGGACAAGTACGAGACTCGGATAGGCCAGCTTACCTCGAAGCAGACGAGCTGTCAAATTGGGGATTGGTGAGAAAAATCCTTTACAGCTCACACAATTACGCTTAAGTTGGGAGATGTTAAGATTAAGGTAAAGTTATGCCAATTATCAAATCAGCCAAAAAACAGATGCGAAGTTCGGCGCGCAAACGAAAGATGAACTTGGATTGTCGGAAGGCAGTCAAAACATCTTTGCGGGCAGCCAATGACCAGCCAACGGCGGAGACTTTAAAAGCTGCCCAAAAGGCGTTGGATAAAGCCGCTGGTCGGAATACGATCCATCGCAATAAAGCCGCAAGACTAAAGTCGAGGCTGGCTCGCAAATTAAAGTCGGCCTAGGTAGCTACACCCGCAAGGGTAGCCACTAGCCAATCAAGAGCGTCATCGGAAGCGAGGTCGCCTTGTTTGATTTTCCAATCCAGTTTCACTAGTAGTTGGTAGATAGATGCCAAGCGGGAGAATGAAAACTGCCGGCTTTGTTCGAGAGAGCGAGTAACCGCGTAGGGATGTAAACCGGTGATTTGAACAATCACGGCTGACGATTTGCGTTGCTGGGCGAGAGTTGAAACTCGCAGCAAGGTGCGAACTTGGAAGGTTAGGACGGCCAGAATTCCAATTGGATCTTCGCCGCGCTGAATTAGATCGGCAACTAGGTGATTGGCACGAGCCAGTTGGTGATCAGCTAGGGCTGCCATAATCGCAAAAATGTCGTCTTGGGGATCGCGGGCGACTAACTCACTAATGACTACGTCGGTAATGGGATGGGAGCGAGAATAGGCGGCGAGCTTGGCAAGTTCGTTATCTAATTGCCAAAGATCGTTGCCAGCAAGATCAATGAGCTGGCGTAATTGGATCGGTGCCAGAGTCAGCTGATGTTGAGTAGTTAACTTGGTGACGTAATCCAATAATGGCTGGCCAGCCAACAACTCGAACATTTCAACTTGGGCAGATTTAGATAGCCACTTATACAAGCTCTGCCGTTTGTCGAAGTCGGCATGTGATGCGACTACCACAGTCAGATCTTCTGGCAAGCCAGCTTTAAATCTCATTGCCAAAGCTTCTTTGATCTCACTAGAGGCAGAAAAAATATCTTCTAGAATAACCAGCCGATTCCCCCCCAGTAAAGTTGCTCCCTGAAACAATTGAGGCAGATCAGCAAGAGTAAGTTCGTCGGCCAATTGATGATGAAAATTAAAATCCGACGCGGTAGTTAAAAACTCCTCCTTCAAACTAGTGAGGCGGGCTTTAACCCGATAGGTATCAGCACCAAAAATAAAATGGATCATAGAATACTGGGGGATAAACTGGGATCCGTTTCTGAAACTGGAGGAGAGATGTTGCTGGGATCTGTCTCTACTTTAGTCGCGTCCTCGGCTCCACGTAAATACTTGGCTGGCCAAGGGACATAGTGACTGGTGAAGGTATCGGTTTTAACTAATTTGCCATTTTGGAAGACTTTGCGATACAGCACCGCATCAGCACCGCGATGAGCGGTATCGATCCGTTTGGTTTCACCAACGGGCAAAGTAGAGGTATCAATATAGATCGGTTCGGGGTAAGCGGTAACGTTAAAAATATACGGGCCTTCCATTTCAACTGTTCGACCAGTATCAGTCCCATAAAAATCAAAATAGAGTTTGGTGCCGATGATATAAGTGTCAATTAAAACGTGGCCGGAAGTATCGTTGGTAAATTTTAGATCGGGGTAGGGTTGATAGATGGTCGCATCGCTACCAGCTGGTTCGTAATAGACCACCCGATAAGAATGGTTCCGCCGTTCAACTATTGGTAAACCAGCTCGCAGAATGCCACGAAAGGCGGTAGTGGAAACTTGGCAAAGGCCGCCGCCAAATTCAGGGACAGTTTCGTCGCCCTTGATCACCAGCTCTGGCAAAAAGCCGGTAGCGCGATTCACCTCACCGAGATGTTGGATAAAAGAAAAAGTCTCATTGGGCTCCACGATCACTCCGTCAAACTTATCGGCGCCGACACTAATATTGTGCCGCCGATTGCTCGGACTTCCAGAAAAATCTGACTCACCGTGACCCAGTAGAGTATTAATCCCCAAAGTATTGGTGCCAGCCAAATTGGTAGTAGCGGGAATAATTTTGACTGGTAGATCGATCTTCCGATCGTTACTCAAAATACTGCCGGCAATTAAATCGATGGTCTTATCAACATCCAGCTCGCGACCATCTTGAGCGGGGGAGAATTCAGTTACCCGATCGTCTTTCATTTTTAATACTGCGTTGCGTCGCACTTGATCAATAGCCGAGCTAACTTCGGCGAGTGCAGTGGTAAGGGCTGGACGATCAAAACTATAGAGTGATTCATCTTCGATCGAGAGGGACTGGCGCAAACCCAAAACAGCGCTCCAATTTTCTCGTAAGCGTTGGTTGAAACCGCCTCGACGCCCAACCGAAAAAGCAACTTCAGCCAATTGATCTGGCTCAACTCGAAGGTCAAAGTTGGCGGGGTTGATCTGCCAGACCTGTCCTTCAAATTGTAATTCGATCGGATCAATTTTAGCCCGATCGCTTAAATTGCTAAGTAACACCGCGGCTTGGGTTTGGGTAGATTTGCCTAATTGGATATCCATCAGACTGACCCCCGCTAAGACATGATCGGGATAAACCCAATTTGGCGTCCACCAAATTCCGGAGCCAATTATGCCAACAAGGACCAGCGCAGAGATGAGGCTGATCCGAAGATGAGCTGAAATAGCGCGCATACCTTAATTATCCCTTAATTATTTCCTGAAGTAACTGTTTGGCTAGCTCCTGCTTGTTGGTTTGGTAATACGGTTTAGCCAAGACTACGACCACCAATTCCTGATGATCGGCACAACCAAGGGGAGCAGACAGTTTTAAAATCTGACCATCATTGAGATGAACCTCATCTCCCGAGGTGGTTCGGACAAGCTGGGCTGGTAAAGCAATCTCTTCTGCCCCCATAAATTTAGTTACCGTAATAAGAAACTCACCACTAGAATAGCCACGATATTAATGATCTTGATCATCGGGTTGATGGCTGGACCAGCAGTATCTTTGTAGGGGTCGCCCACGGTATCACCCGTAACAGCGGCGGCGTGGGCAGCAGAGCCCTTGCCTCCTAAATGTCCTTCTTCAATATATTTTTTGGCGTTATCCCATGCCGCGCCACCAGTAGTCATAGAAACGGCCACGAACAAGCCAGTAATAATGCTTCCAACCAAAACGCCGCCCAGAGCAATGGGGCCTAGCAACCAACCAACCAAGATCGGGACGACGACTGGCAAAAGAGCCGGTATGATCATTTCCCGAATTGCGGCACGAGTAACAATATCAACCGCCCGAGCATAGTCGGGTTTAGCCGTACCTTCCATGATCCCCTGGATCGTCGCAAATTGATGACGCACTTCTTTGACAACGGCCATGGCCGCTTTACTGACAGTCTCCATCGACAACGCGGCAAACAGGTAGGGAAGCAGACCGCCAATAAACAAACCGATCAAAACTTTCGGATCGCCAAGTAAAAACTGGGGCACGGCACCAGTAATGTTTTTTAATTCTTCGGTATATGCGGCAAACAACACGATCGTAGCTAATGCGGCGGAGCCGATAGCATACCCCTTAGTAACGGCTTTGGTAGTGTTACCGACCGCATCGAGTGGATCGGTAACTTGGCGAACTGATTCTGGTAAATTAGACATCTCCGCAATACCACCAGCGTTATCAGTAATCGGGCCATACGCGTCAACTGCCACAACGATCCCAACCAGCGAGAGCATGCTCATGGCAGCCATTGCAACGCCAAAGAGACCAGCAAAATAATAGGAACCCCAAATCGCAGCAACAATAACTAGGATCGGTAGAGTAGTAGATTTCATTCCGACCGCCAGACCAGTAATGATATTAGTACCGTGGCCGGTTTCAGAAGCTTTGGCAATTGACCGAACTGGCGCGAACCGAGTGGAAGTATAGTATTCGGTAATCCAGATGATCAAGCCGGTAACAACCAACCCGATCAATAGAGCGTAAAAGATGTTCAGATAATTAATTCCAGTAACGTTCGACAGAAGATAGCGGGTAATAAAGTAAAATCCGCCGGCAGCCAATACAGCGCTGGCGATAATTCCTTTATACATCGCGCCCATAATATTTTTACCTTTACCCAGTCGGACAAACAGAGTACCCAAGATCGAAGCAACTATCGAAACCGCCCCAATCGCTAGCGGGAAGGTGATCAACAGGGGATTGCCGGCAAATAATAACGCGGCCAGAACCATTGTAGCGACAGCCGTAACGGCGTAGGTCTCAAATAAGTCAGCGGCCATTCCGGCACAATCACCGACATTGTCACCGACATTGTCGGCGATGACGGCAGGATTGCGGGGATCATCCTCGGGGATCCCAGCTTCGATTTTCCCGACTAGGTCAGCACCAACATCAGCCCCTTTGGTAAAGATGCCGCCACCAAGCCGAGCAAAAATAGAAATTAAACTACCACCAAAACCTAATCCGATCAGCGCATTAACATCCCGAGTTAACAAATAAAATCCAGTTACTCCCAGCAATCCCAAACCGACTACAAATAGGCCGGTAACTGCACCACCTCTGAAGGCAAGGTCGAGAGCAGGGGCGATCCCACGACTGGCGGCGGCGGCGGTTCTAACATTAGCCCGAACCGAAACATTCATCCCAACAAAGCCGGCGACACCAGAAAGAATTGCTCCAACCAAAAATCCAAGAGCGGTCATAAGACCTAGTGCAAAATATAAAATAATAGCTAGAATGATCGCGACCAGAGCGATAGTTAAGTACTGGCGTTTGAGATACGCCGCCGCTCCTGTTTGAATTGCGTGGGCGATCTCGACCATTTTGGCATTACCAGTTGGTTGCTTCATCACCCAGCCAACCAAGATAAGAGCATATACCACCGCTACCCCGCCAGCGATCAAAGCTGTAGTCAGCACTAGATCAATTGAATTCATAATTAGACTTTTTAACTAATAAAACTTGAGGTATAACAATCTTTATTTTACTTCGGCGGAGGCGGAGGGTTTAAGACTTTTTGATAGACCGCCAGAGTCTCTTTGGCCATCCGACCAAATGAGTACTTGCGAGCTTGAGCCAGCCCCCGCTCTTTTAACTCCTGTCGCACTCGAAAACTAGTCGCGAACTGATACAGCTTAGCGGCAATGTCCTCAAGATTCAAGGGGTCAAAATAAAGCGCGGCATCACCCAACACCTCGGGCATGACTGAAACGTTGGATGAAATAACGGGAGTACCTTGGCCCATTGCCTCGAGCGGGGGGATGCCAAACCCCTCATAAAGTGAGGGGAAGACGAATGCTTCGGCGGCATTATAAAAATCTGCCAAATCAGAATCGGCGATATAGCCAGTAGTGACAATCGCGTCCTGCAACCCAAGCTGTTTGATAGTGGCGGGGACTTCGGGGGCTAGAGGATCTTGTTTGCCGACAATGACCAATTGGTAATCAAGATTGTAGCGGCGGCGAAAAATGGCGAAACCTCGAATTAATCGCTCAAGATTTTTGTGGGCCCGCCATTGACCGACATATAAAAAGAAGGGAGAGGTGATGTTGTATTTGGACTTGATCATCTCCATCCGCTTGGGAGTAGACACCGTTTTCAACCGTGGGGGGACACCTTCGTAGATCACATCAATTTTGTCAGCAGGAATATTAAGATATTTGATGATGTCCTGTTTTGTACCTTGAGATACGGCAATGATCCGTTCGGCGTTGCGGCAAGATTGGGCGATCACATAGCGATAGAGCCACCGCTTAAATGGGCTGCGATGTTTCCGACCGGGGTAAAACCATAAAGTTAAATCGTGAATTGTAACGATGCTTTTAATCGAGCGGAAGAAAACGGGAGTATTAAAATTGGTGTAATGGATGAGGTCGAGCTTGGCAGACTTTAACAGCCGAGGGTAGAAAAATTGTTCAGAGTAAGTATAGTGCCGATACGGAACTGCTTGCTTAGTAAGGTTGGGACCATAAAAGGGGAACACGGCCGCAGTAGCGTGAGTAACAAAGACGGTGTAGTGATCCTCTGGATCGACTTTCAAAAGATTCCCGACTAGCTCTTCGGTGTATGTGCCAATGCCGGCAGCTTGAGCAGTGCCGAAGAGTCGAGCGTCAATACCGATCCGATAAGATTTATCCATGGGCGGGAGTAGCTGATTTAGACAAAGACGTTAAGCTAGCGATCGCCAACAGCAACCAAAATAGGATCGACAAATCATTTTTCCAGTAGGGAGTATCGACTAGACCATGAACTAAAATTGCGCTCATGGCGGCAGTCAACGAAACTGCCCAGCCAGTAGAGGAACGGGCAACCCAACTGAAGAATCGCACCAATAAACTCAAAAACCCGATCAGCCCGATTACCCCAAGATTAATAATAAATTGAAAGAAAAGATTATGGGCATGGAGCATGGCTGGTTCGAGGGGGGAAGGGAACAACCGACCGACGAACTCGGGGTAGGCTGTCGGATATTGCCCCAAACCAATACCGGTTAGCCAACGATCTTTAATCATTAATAAATCTGCCGCCCAAACTTGGAGACGAACACTAAATGAAGATTGGGCTCGAAAGTCCAACATTCGAGCAACTCGATCGCTGGAGAGTTGAGTTAAACCAGCCAATACTACGGCCAAGCCGCCAGCAATCCAAATTTGCCAACGCTGACGAAATTGCCAAATGATAATAACTAATGTCCCAACGGCCAGCGCCAGCCAACCACCGTATGAGTAGGAAAAATAGACGGCAATTAAACTCGGGATCGTAATCAACCAAAAGAAGAAGTTAGAATGTCGGTAACGGGGCTCAAATAGAAGATAGCTCCCCAGTAGAATGATCGGCACAAGATAAAGCGCCAGATAATTGGCGGAAGCAAACCAAGCTGAAGCTCGACCGTCGATAGTAACAAACTGTCGCGTAATAACTTGGATAATTGCGGTGAGGGAAATTGGCAGAGTTGAGAGCATCAAAACCGGAACCAGATCGTGAATCTTGGGAGTGCCCAAAATTACAACTACCAGTCCATAAACTATGAGAGGGTCGACGAACCAACCCTTTACGATTCCTAAACTCAACCGCCAATCACCAGACACAACTATGCCAATGACAAGACCAATAAATAGCAGGCCTAATTCCCACCCAATCGGCCGATACGATAAGACTAGGCGCCGAAGATGGGAGAGAGGGTGTTGGGTCAGCCAACCAACCAAAACTGCCCAAAGCATAATTTCTGTGAGGGTGGTGGGAAGAGCCCCGATATTAAATTTAATAACATAGGCTGGGATCGCTAGTACCACCCAAAACAAACCAGCCCGCGGTGATCGCCAAGCAACCACGACGGTGATCAAAAAAATAAGTAATGGGATTAACCAGCTAGTCATAGTTATAGATTGCCTGACGAGTATGAGCGAGCGTAGCTTCCCAAGTGAACTGTTTGGCTTGGGCAAGACCCTGCTGACGCAATTGGATGCGTAAGTCTTTATTGCCTAATAGTTTATTAATTGATTGAGCGAGCTGGCGAGTATCGGTTGGGTTGATTAAAACTGCCGACTCGCCGACTACTTCTGGTAACGAAGCGACCGCGGCCGTTATAACTGGCACGCCACAGGCCATCGCCTCTAAGGGCGGCATGCCGAATCCTTCATAAAGTGATGGGAAAACAAACATAGTAGCTAGGTTGTAAAGTGTCGGCCGATCATGATCATCAATGTATCCCGTCACCACAATTTGTGGGGGGGGTGGGGAAGGTAAGATATCATCAGACCAACCCTTGGCACCAGCCAGCACTAAATAAGTATCGGGGTGCTGTAATCGAATAGTTTGAAAAGCCTCAATTAACCGAGCAATGTTTTTACGCGGCTCTAGCGTACCGAGGTAGAGAATGAAATTTTCTGGTAGTTGATATTTTTCCTGCAAGCTACGGATAGCTGTCGGACTAGGCGACATTGGCTGGAAGTGGGGATCGACACCTAGTGGTGTGACGGTAATTTTATCAACCGCCGTTCTAAAGAGCTGAATGGCTTCCTGCTTAGTAAATTCGGAGATGGCTAATAAATGATTTGAAAAACGAATAGCCCAACCCATAAAAATCTTTTCAACCATCACCGCCTTGGGAAAGTGAGTAGTGGGAAAACGCCAAACTGTAAAGTCAAATAGAGTAGTCACGGTTTTTACTGAACGGACTAGAGCAGGGACGATTAAGCTAGTAGTGGAAAAATAAACATTTACTGGGCGAGTGAATTCCAACCACAACCAGACCCAAAGATGCCACCAAAGCCCTTTGGCTGGAACGACTTTAAGACGCCACTTCCCAAATGACAAAGATGGGGTTTGCCCGGCTTCTACTAATAAGATGACTTCGTCATCAGGATATTGGTTGAACCACGCCTGTACCAGCTGATACACATACTCACCCTTACCGGCCCGGAAAGGATTGGCCCCCTCTCGAAAATCAATTGCTATTTTCATCGAACAAGTTTTAACTCCTTTAAAACTTCGCGAGGAATGGCTCGCAGGATTAGGATCATCACCCCATAAACTACCATTGCTACTACAATATTAATAATCAAATTAACCGAACCTAACCAATACATCACGCCCGCCATAATGATGCTGGCAATAATGGCTTTAATTAAAACTGGCCACGCTGGGGTAAGTTTAAAAATCCGATAGACCAAGACTCCAGCGTAGACTGTCACAATTAGTTCGGTAGCGACAGTAATATAGGAAGCGCCGATGTAAGAATATCGGGGGATGACAAGCAGATTGGCAACGATATTAAAAACAGCGGCGATGATGTAGGGAATGGTTAGTAGGATTTGTTTTCCGGCGGCGATCAGGGTATAAGTTAAGACGGCGCCAATAAAAGATAGCAGAGTAGTCCAAATAATAATCTGCAAAACTGGTCCTGACGCAGAAAATTCAGGGCCGGCAATCGCAGTCATAAGGGGGGTAGCGATCATAGTGGCCCCAATCACGATCGGAACACCAAGCAACATAGAAAAATCAAAAGCTTTTCGAAAAACTCGAACGACTGCCTCACGACTGTGGAGAACGGCGGCGGTTAGGACGGGGAAAACCGAGCTCATAAAGATGGTTGGTATAGTTAAGACGACTTCTACAATTTTGTAAGGGGTAGTGTAGATTCCCACTTCATAGTTGCCCTTTAGGAGCGAGAGCATAACGGAATCGACTCGGAAATAAACCGTAGCTAAAACTACCGCCGCTCCAAGTGGAGCGGCTTCTTTGACGAATTTCCACCAATAGCCAAGATCCCATTGGGGTAAGATTGGGACTTGACCCCATGCCAGCAACATTTGAATAATGAGCGCCAAAACATTGGCCACGGTTGCGGCGATCACGATACCAATCACACCTAAATTCGCATTGATCGCCCAGAAAATTAGGCCGACATAGGCCAGCCGAGTGATAACATTACTCAATGCTACCCGATCCATCTGGAGTCGTGCCTGAAAGAGGCTGATGGGGACTTGGGCATAACTAAGAGAAGCTTGCGAGACAACCCCGATTAGTACACCGAGGATAATGATAGGATCGTGATAAATAAAAATTGCTACCAAATAGGCACTAGTAAAAACAACCAGACTCAATGCCAATTTCAGTCCCAAGATATTGCCGATAATATACTGGGTACGCTCGGGGGTTTTGGTAATCTCGCGAACTTGAAGTAGGAAAAAACCAAAATCCAGGATTACACCAAAGAGCCCAAGATAGGCAAAAATCAAGTTGTATTGACCCATGCCAACTACTCCGAGGTAGCGAGCGGTATAGGCTAGAGCAACCAAAGAAACTAGGGTGACGATAACCCGAGCGATGATTTGAATAATGGTGTTGTAAGCGACTTTACGAGTGTTGCTCATGGGTAGGGAGTAGGGAATAGAGAAGAGAGAAGAGAGAAGAGAGAACGGGAGTTGAATGACTAATTGTTTATATTGGGGTACTTGTTATTTGATATTTGGTTATTATCCCTTGCGGGTGATAACGGCGAGGTATTGGATGGGCTTGCGCCAGAGCCAAGGACGAGGAAACCGTTTAAGGGAATAGTAATAACTTTTTTCCACTTTGAAGGGGGCAAGGATTGCCTCCCATTGAGCTTGGTTCATTAAACGTTCGTTGCCGTAATCTTTTTTGGGGTACCAATGATTAGGTACTGAAACGATCACGGTGGGGGCACAGCGAAGTTGTTCGGCCAATATCCGACGAATATCATCGTCACTAAAATGTTCAAGTAAACCTTGGTGGAAGATAACATCAAAAGAATTGTCGGGGAAGGGGAGATGAAAAGTATCGGCGACCATAAAGTCTGCTTTGCCGTTGAATCGAGCTGATTCGACTTTGGCTTTAGCGATGACTTGGGGGTCGAGATCGATACCGGTAATGTCTAAACCTAGCCATGAGAGAAAAATGCTCATTGCTCCACTGCCAGTACCAACTTCTAACAGTCGCTTGCCACCGGAATTAAAAATCTCGGACAAAAATTCTTTTTGGCCGTGAAGGTTACTGAATAGTCCTTCGAGGGTTAGGGGGGTTTGGTAATATTTGTTCCAATTCATCCTGTTAAAAATTTATGCTTGGTGCTCCATGCTGCTTGATTGTCTCCCAAGACTACCGGTTTCTAAATTACTAACGGGATGACGAGTTAAATCGGCTTCACTACAACTCTACGCTCTTCGCCCTCACCCTCACTCTCGCCAACGACACCGGTTTCATCGACAAGCGCGAGATGGACCAGCCGACGTTCGTAGGATGACATGGGTGGTAAATGAGCTGCCATTTTGGTGGCAAGTGCCTGATTAACGGCATCTTTGGCTATCTCTGCTAAACGGGCACGTTGTCGTTGTTGGAACCCGCCGATATTAAGAGACAGGGTAATGGGAGTGTCGGGAAATTCGCGCCGAGCAATAATCCGGAGTAGGTGTTGTAGAGCTAGAAGAGGATCGGCGGTACCATGAGTAAATAAATCATCCTGACCAGTAGTAATATCGATCATCAGAACCGACTCGTTGGTGGTCAAACTAATTTCTGGCTGAAGTCCAAAGAAAGCGAAGATAGCACTTAAGTGCTCCTTAACTTTGGCATCAATCCCTGATCCAGCGTTGGCTTTAACCATGATGGGTCTCCTCAATTACTTTTTTCTCCTGACGGTCTAATATAGCAAATACCCAGAGTTGCTCCAAGGTCATAATTAAAGTGGTAACTGCCCAATAGAGACTAAGAGCAGATGGCAAAGTTAGTGCCAAGCCGAAGGTAACAACTGGGAAAACCATCATCAAGGTAGATTGTTTCTTGGCGGCACCACTAGTCCGACGCATGGTCACAACGGTTTGGAGCAGTTGGGCTAAGCCGGCCGCAATAGCCAAATAGATATTCCGAGTGGTTAAGTCGATGGCTAGGCTAGAAATATTGGTAAAGGCTAAGAAAATGGTGTGGAGTTGTTCTGGGGGGTTGGGGAACCAGCTGTATAAATGAACCAGACTACTAGTGTCTAACCCAGCAATGAAAACTCGGTAAAGCGCGAAGACGATCGGTAGTTGAATAATGAGCGGCAAACAAGACCCAAGAGGATTAACCTTGTGCTCTTTGTAGAGCTTCATCATTTCTTCTGATTGACGCTTTTGATCGTCTTTGAACTCCACTTTTAATTTATCAATGTAGGGCTGGATTTTTTGCATATCCCGTTGAGCCTTCAGAGTCGTGCGATAGGAAGGATGAAGGAATATGCGGATCAAAAGAGTGATCGCAATAATAGCTAACCCCAAGTCCTGACCGGGGATATAGACATATAGCAGGATGAGAATATTTAAAAGCGGGACGTAAAGAAGTTTGCCCATCCAGCCGCTCCACATGGCATCAGTAATTTTAGGGGTGTTCATGAGGGAAGTGAAAAGTTAAAAGTGATGAGTGAAAAGTTTTGGAGGTTCTGCCTAATGGCAGAACTACGATTATTTTTTAATTAGTCTATTCATTGACCGCTACTGCTCTGCCTTGGGATTTATCGGGGACGGGGTCTAACCCAACTGGAGCCCAGGGGTGGCATCGGCTAATCCGAGCAATGGCCAGAAAACTGCCTTTGATAACTCCATACTCCTCGATCGACTGCTTGGCATATTCACTACAGGTCGGTTGGAATCGGCAATAGCCACCAAGATTACGAACACTTATCCACCCATGGTCGGGGGAGAGGGTCTTTTGATAGAGAGCAATAAGATTAATCAATAACTGCTTCATTGAATTTGGGTGAGCACCTGCCCAAGTTCGGTCTTGAGTTCTGAAAAGGAGAGGGCTAGAAGCTCCTTGCGAACAATTATAACAACTGCTCGCCGGCCCAGATCAGCTCCAGACAAGATAGCTTTGATCTGACGGCGAAGGCGGTTGCGAACAACGGCACGTTTGTCAATTTTTTGACTGATAACAATGCGGGGGCGAGGAGGATCGAGCACCTTGAGGTAATATAGAGCAAATCCGCGTCGATTAAACTTGGTGCCACGGCGAGTGACTCGATCTAGAAGGTTGTTGGCGGCTAAGACCATAGCGAAGCTCCTAGACGCTTAACTTCTTGCGACCCTTAAGTCGGCGGCGTTTCACCACTTTCTGGCCACCAGTAGTCGCCATCCGAGACAGGAAACCATGAGTTTTCTGGCGCTTGCGCTTGTTGGGTTGGTAGGTTCTTTTCATAAGGTAATTAAATCAGTACTTACCCAGTATATTCTGCCCCTCTCTCATAGGTCAATTTATAGAGAGTAGAGACAAGGGTAGAGAGACGAGGGCGGAGAGGAAGTCTCTATTTTTTCTTCCCTGCTCTCTGGTCTCCCTCGCGTATACAAATGTGGATAACTTTGGTAAATTGACTTTGCTAGGAGGCTAAAAACAGGGGAGCATGTTAACCGACCAAGAAAAATTGTGGCAAACAGTTTTGGGAGAAATTGAGGTGGGAATGAGTCCCGCCAATTTTCAAACTTGGTTTAAAAATACCTCGCTCGAGACTATTGATACCCAAAAGGGAGTAGTAACAATTCGAGTACCAAACGACTTTACAAAGAGTTGGTTACAAAAAAAGTATCAGAAAGAGATGCACAAATGTTTAGTGAAACATTTGGGTAGAGTAATTATGGTGCAGTATGTGGTGGGAAGCAAAAAACCAGTTGCGCCAGAACCAACCAAGATGATCTTGCCAACATTAGAGGCGACTGACAAAAAATTGTTTGAACCAGAAAACGTAGTCCGGGAAGGCTTAAATCCTAAATTTACTTTTGAAAGTTTTGTCGTCGGAGAAAATAGTAAGTTGTGCTACGCGGCGGCAGAAGCAGTAGCGAAGAATCCGGGGATGAACTACAACCCGCTGTTTATTTATGGGGGAGTAGGGTTGGGAAAAACTCACTTACTGCAGGCGATCGGAAATGAAACAGTTAAGACGATCCCTAAAGCCAAAGTGGTGTATGTTACTTCCGAGCGATTTACTAATGAAATGATCGAAGCAATTCGAGGACAGAAAACTAAAGAATTTAAGGATAAGTACCGGAAGGTCGATTGTTTATTAATTGACGATGTTCAGTTTATTGCCGGCAAGGAGCAGACCCAAGAGGAGTTTTTCCATACGTTTAACGCACTCCATACTGCCGGTAAGCAAATCGTGCTGACATCAGACCGGCCGCCCAAGGCCATCCCACAACTAGAAGATCGATTGCGTTCCAGATTTGAATGGGGGATGATCGCTGATATTTCAACCCCCTCTTATGAAACTAGGTTGGCGATCTTGCAGTCCAAGCTGGAAGGGCAAAAACGGGAGCTGGCCAGAGATATCTTAGAATATCTGGCAAAATCCATCACTAATAACGTCCGCGAGCTGGAGGGAGCACTCACGCGGATCTTTGCCTTTGCCGAGCTGAATAATGCCACCCCCGAGTTAGATGATGTAAAAAACCTGATGGGAGGTATTTTGACCGCTCCGGGGAAGCGGGTAGTCCGCCCAAGCGAGATTATCCGAGCCGTGATCGTTCATTTTAATATCAAAAAGGAAGATCTGACCGGTCGGCAGAGAACACGGGAGATCGTTGTCCCGCGTCAGATCTTGGTTTATCTATTGCGAGAAGAGGTGGAGATGCCGTATAAGCAGATCGGGGGAGAACTAGGAGGACGAGACCATACAACCATCATGCATGACTACAATAAAATTAAGGAAGAAATCTTAAAAAACGACATTATTCACCAAGAAATTACCCAAATTAAAAACAAATTATACGCGGTGGATTAGGGGTGGGGACATCTGGAGGGTAAAAAGTTATCCCCAGATTATCCACTATTGGTCAACATTTTTAACACAATCGGCAGTTGGAGGGGGACGCTTCCAGACTGTAAAATTAAGTTAGCACACATTAATCACCGCTCTATATTTACTACTAATTTTTTAATCTTATGAATGAGACTATATCTTCTATAAAAGGTGTGGATATCCAAATCTCTTTAGTTTTAGATAAATTAAAGACTGCATTAAGTGGGGTAGAGAGAATTGTCAGCTCAAGAAGTACTCTACCGATTTTGAATAATGTTTTAATAAAAGCAGATAAGAGTGGAGTGGAAATCGTCGCAACTGATCTGGAAATTGGAGTGCGATTCTTTTTGGGGGGAAAGGTGGAGAAAGAAGGAGTAATTACAGTACCGGGGAAGACGTTGATCAATTTAGTGAATAATCTCCATGGCGATACTGTGTCATTGACGGTGAAGAATAATATTTTGGAAGTGGTTTGTGGGGAGACAAAGGCAGATATTAATGGAATGCCGGCGGATGATTATCCAGAAATTCCTCAAGTTGAAGGAGGAAAAGTGGTAAAGATAAAAAGTGAGGAATTAGATGAGATTTTGGCGGCAGTTGATTTTGCGGTCTCTCGAGACGAATCACGTCCGATCTTAACTGGTGTTTATTTGGTGTCGAAAGAGGGGAAATTGACAGCGGCGGCAACAGATAGTTATCGACTGGCGGAAGTGATCCGGAATATTAATTTGGGAGAAGAATTTGGGGTGGTGGTTCCAAATCGCACTTTACAGGAAGTAAGACGGATTATTGGGGGGAGTGAAGAATTGGAATTAAGGGTGGGTGATAACCAAGTGATGTTCGGATTTTCTAATGCGAGTTTGGTTTCTAGAATTATTGAGGGTGAATATCCGCCGTATAAGCAAATTATTCCAGCTGGTCATACTTTGTCAGCGGAATTTGAGATTCAAGAATTAGCCGATGCCTTAAAGACGGCGAGTATCTTTTCTTTGGAAGGGTCTAATAGTGTAAAACTAAATGTCCGAGGTGAAGGTGAGATCGAGGTAACTTCAGAATCTTCCCAGTTAGGTAATTTTGTGGCGAAGATCCCAGCCGTAGTTACGGGTGAGCCAAGTGAGATCACCTTTAATGCTAAATATGTGTTGGACGGGTTAAATAGTTTTGACACGGTGAAATGTGTGATGGAGCTGGGTGGTAAAACTAGTCCCGGAGTGTTGAGACCGAGTGGCGGTGAAGGCCGACTGTATATCGTGATGCCGTTGAGAAACTAATTAAATCTAACCAATTTAACCAACCTTCGCCCCTACTTCGCTAAAGCTACGAAGGGTCTGCGACAATCTAACCAAAGCGGCAAAATGTCATTCTGGGGAGTGAAGCGACGCCAGAATCGTATAGAAGATAAGCGATAAGATTCTGGGCAACCGACTACGCCGAGGCTGCGACGGTCAAGAGCCAGAAGGACGAGATGAAGATTATTAAAGCTAAATTCCAGCAGTTTCGGAATCTGGGGCCAATTGAATTAACTCCAGTTTCAGGTGCGAATATTTTGGTGGGGAGGAATGCACAGGGCAAAACGAACATTTTGGAGGGGATGTTCGCGGTGGCGGCAGGGGGGTCATTTCGGGTGAGTAATGAGCGTTCACTCATTCAACATGGGCAGGAATTTGCGAGGGTGGAATTTGAGTTTGAAAAAGACGGGGAAATAAAGCGGGCGGAAATGATCTGGATGATGGAAGGAGGATTCGCGCGTAAGACGACGAAGCTAAATGGGGTGGTTGTCCAGCGGGTGGAGATAATTCGACAAATGCCGGTAGTATTATTCTCACCAGAAGATATTGATCTAATCCGGTTGAGCCCACAGAAACGGCGGAAGTTTTTGGATTTATTGATCGCTAGGTTTGATTTGGAATACGGACAGGACCTAGTGGATTATTGGAAGGTGCTGCGTCAGCGCAATCAACTTTTATTGATGATTAAACAAGGTCGGAGTGGGGAGGGAGAGTTGGAAGTTTGGGATGAGAAGATGAGTGAATTGGGGGCGCGAATTGTAGAAAAGCGCAAACAAGCAATGGAAGAAGTGGGGCGATTGGCGAACCAGTATTACCATGACTGGTTCGGGGAATCGGGAGATATTTTGAAAATTTCTTACGTGCCGAGTTTAAATTTTGAGACACCGAAAATGTATGGGGCGGGATTGGCGGGAGCGAGATCGATGGATGTTGTTCGGGCCAATACCACCAAAGGCATTCATCGGGATGATGTGCTGTTTATTTTGAATGGTGATGACATGCGGGCGGCGGCCTCACGGGGGGAGTTCCGGAGTGCGGTGATGGCATTGAAACTGGCGGAAGGAGAGATACTAAAAACCAAGCTTCATGATGCTCCGGTTTACTTACTAGACGACATTTTTTCAGAATTAGATGATGAGCGGCAGGCTAAGTTGGCACGGGCATTAGTGGGGGTCCAAAGTTTTGTAACTACTAATGATAAGCAAATAGCCGAGCTATTCGAGCAGCCGGCGGTGAATATGGTTGAGGGCGGCAGTATAAACCCTGTCATTCCCACGAAAGTGGGAATCTAGAAAAGAACAAAAACATTTTTTGTTTCCACTTTATATTTCTTTTTTCTTTCTGGATCCCCGACTAAATCGGGGATGACGCGCTGGGAAATGCGCGTTATTTCTGACAGAGTGGTTGGGTGTATGATTAGTGTAGCTATATTGGACAAAACTCTCTTAACTAATTATGCGCAACTTACTTCTTAAAAAATTATCACAGGTCGGTTCTTTGGTGATGACTGGTGTGATTACTGCTTGGATGATTATTCCAACGCAGATTGCTTCTGCGGCTGACACTTATCATTATAGATGGGTTGGTCAAACTCCAGCTCAAATCACAGCCGATGGCAAAGCTCACTACGTTACTGCTAACCAAGGCGATACTGTCGCTATGTCAGTGACCTTACAAAATATGTCGAATACGACAATTAGAAATAAGACCTCTTTGGGTACGGTTCCTGCCGGCAAGCAAGTCCCGGTCGGTTCTTATGCCATTGGTGTTCGCGGCGATGCCCAAACTCCATGGCTGGATGCTTCAAGCTTTGTGCTGAATGGCAATCGGATGGCGTATTACGATGGCTTAGATGTGGCTCCAAATGCCCAATTTACTATTTCTTGGAATGTAAAGATCGCAAACTCTGCCAGCAATGGCACTTACGATCTCTACTTCCGTCCAGTCTACGAGTATCAAAGCTGGACTGCGCAGATCGCTTGGAATGGTAAGCTATTAGCTTTTGATTCAGCTGACATATTCACTAGGTTTATTATTGGGGGCGGGTCTTTGTCTACATATTCTCCGCAGGGTACGGATTTTGTATTTGATTATCCCAGCAGCTGGCAGATTGCTTCAGAGGAATTTCCTACCACTGGTTCTTATGTAGTGCTACTAAATCTCAACAATCCCACACTATCTTGGAGCGGAGATTATCCTATTAGTGTTTCTCTGACCAAACAAGCAGGTACGTCTATAGATTCAGCTATATCGAACTTTATTGCTGGTCTTAGCTCAAGTTGGGGGGAACCAATTATTTCCTCGCTAATGAAAACAACGCGAGGAAGGGATTACAAGTATGTCGCCATTCGAAACGGAGATGCCGAAATCAATCGGTATTTTGTAATCAATGAACATAATTTTGTAGTCCAAGTAGAGTACGGTTCTTCTGGCCAACAAGCGACAGCCCAAATTATTGTCAACTCCATTCGCTAGGCTGTTATTTGTGGCAGGTGCGATTGCTGCTTGAGCTTATAGCTGACAACTTGGACAGTAATGGGTGCCGCGACTAGCGACGCGGATTTTGATGATTGGGGTTTTACACTTGCGGCAGGGTTGACCCTTGCGGTCGTAAACGGCGAGGTAGTTTTGCATTTGGCCCATCGAACCTTCGGGGGTGCGGTGAGTATTAATGCTGGTGCCAGAATACTTGATGCCTTTTGTTAGCACCTTTTTGATGGCAGAAACTAATTTAGTGGTGTTGGCTTTGGTAATAGAACGTCCTAGTCGAGTAGGTTTTATGCCGGCATAAAAAAGGGCCTCATCAGAATAGATGTTGCCGATGCCGGTAACTAGAGTTTGGTCTAGGATGATGGCTTTAATATTGCTCTTTGGCCGATGTTGAATGGCGGTATATAAAAAAGCGGGGGTGAAGTTTTTGTCGAAAGGTTCTAATCCGAGTTTGGAGAAGAATTTGTCTTTGGAGATTTCGGCGGTGGGGGTGAGTTTAACCCAACCAAACCGGCGCATATCGTTGAAGTACAAATAATTGGTGTGCCTTTGCCCCGAAGGGGCCCCTTTGGGGGTTAATTCGAACCAAACCCGAGTGTGTCGAGACGGCATACTATTTGTGAAGTCATCCGTAGGATGACCAAAGTTAAGCCGTTGATGTCCGCCATAGCTCTTTGAGCGACGGCGGATGGGGGGAACCCAAATGAGCTGGCCGGTCATTTTTAAATGAATGAGGAGAGATAAGGAGTTCGACCCGTCTTCGCCCTTGCGAGCTACGCCGGGCTTCGCAAGCTCGATGATAATGCCTTTGCCGCGGCGGGAAACGGATTTGACTAATAGACCAATAGACTTATGGACTGGTAGACCAGAGAAGCTGGTTTTGGTGAGGACGTGGATGGTTTTGATTTTTTGCCCGACGATATGTCGGGAGAGGCCGCGGACGACGGTTTCGACTTCGGGGAGCTCGGGCATAAGGATAATCTAACCAATTTATTCCAATCTTCACCCCTACTTCGCTAAAGCTTCCACCGTCGCTAAACCTACTTCGCCAAGGCTACGAAGGTCGAGAGCTATGGTGGACAAGACGAAGGGTCTATGACAATCTAATCAATGGGGGTGGACTGGGAAAGAACCATGTCACTATAGGATTTTTCGAGGAGGTCGGAGTCAGTAACTTCGAGGAGTTTTTTGTAGTGTTCGCATTGGGCGAGGAGTTGGTCGCGGGTGAGCTCGTCGTTGTTGGTAATAGCTTCAATCTCCATAAATGAGCCAAGGTTTACAACTTGGTCGATGTGGAATTTTACATTGTCGATGAAGTAGATTTCGCGATGTTTATCGACGACAGCCAAGACACCCATTGATTGGGTGAGGATGGCTTTAATGGGTGAGTTGGGCCCGGTGGGGAGGAGGATGACATCTGATTGTTTTGGGCCAGCTTGGTCGGGACGCTGGTAGTAGATTAAATGATTTTCAATGTTGCCTTCACGAAGCTTGAGGCGGCCAGAAGTGACTTTGAAGTAGGTATCAATTTGGTGGTCGATGCCTCTGAAGTCGGCACCAAGATTTTTTAAAGTCTCCCGAATCTTGTCGGGCTGGTTGGTGCGGGCTTTGATTTCGATGATGGTGCGGGACATAGAGATAATCTAAACAATTTATCCCAATCTCACCAATCTAACCAAAAATGAGGGTTTGGTGGCGTCGTGGGTGGGGGTGAGCTCAGGCATTTTTTACTAATTTAATAAATTCTCTTCTGGGAATCTTTACATGTTGGTTGAACAGGTTTTCCCCGAAAAGATCTATAAAAAAGGAACTGAGGCTGAGGTGTAGCCAGAGTAGATGCCAGTTTAAAAAGGTGGTGAGCTCTTGGTGTAAAATAACTTTTTGTTGTGGCGTCTTAACCTTAATAAAGATAGATTCCCGTTTCTTATAGAGTGATAAAATTGCCCTTCCCATCTTGGCTTCATCTCTTAAGGTTTTAATCATTTTAAATCCTGAATGGGCGGGGGTTAGTGTGTCTAGGGTATGCGGTAAACTAATAGTATTGCTTTGAAGCATCTTTTCAATTTTAGCGAGACTGACTGGCAGAGTGATACTATTAGGAACTCTCTTCCTCAGTACCTGCGCACTCAGATCGTAGGTACTTCTTATCAGGAATAAGAGAGAATCTATGTATGTCTCTAGGACTTTTAGGTCAATATTATTGATTTGGTTCTTTTGGTATATTTCACCAATTTTCTTCATTAATATTCTAACCCGTCCTAGTTTGTCTAGTGCGGCTCTGTGTGATGGTTCTCTGAGGACGGAATCGGTCAGGGCATTGCTGAATAGTAGGTCTCCTAACCGACCTAGCATTTGACCCCAGCTCTGTCTTCGGGCTAAGGCGTGTTCTACTGTCATATCTTTTTAGTTTCTCCCCAGTTTACACCAGCTTCGATGTCGACGTGAATGGGGACATCGAGGTGATAGACATTTTCCATCTTGTTACGGACGAGAGTGGCGACTTTTTTAATATCCTTAGTCGGGACTTCCAGTACCAGTTCGTCGTGGACTTGGAGAAGCATCCGAGAATCGGGACTGACTTTAGGTAAGGCTTTGGCAAGCTCGATCATGGCGGCTTTAAGTAAGTCGGCGGCAGTGCCTTGGACTGGCATATTGATAGCGGCACGAGAGGCGGCGGAACGAACCGCCGGAATCTTGGAGCGGATTTCGGGGATGTAGCGACGACGGCCAAACAAAGTTTCGACATAGCCGTGTTGCTTCGCATATGCGGCGGTATCTTCCATATATTGTTTGATCTCGGGATGAAGTTCGAAGTATTTGTGAATGTAATTAGTGGCTTGATGGATGGTCATATTCGTCCGAGCGGCGAGGCCGTAGGGGGAGACACCATAGATAATTCCGAAATTGATGGTTTTGGCATTGCGGCGCATATCTTTGGTGACGTCCTTTAATTTGACGCCATTAACTTCGGCAGCGACGGCAGTATGAATATCCTCGCCTTTATTAAAAGTGCGAATCATGCGGACATCGTGGGCGAGTGAGGCGATAACGCGGAGCTCGATTTGGGAGTAGTCGGCGGAGATTAAGCGAAAGCCTTTGGGGGCGATAAACGCTTTACGAAGTTCGGCGCCAATTTCGCTTCGGATAGGAATGTTTTGAAGGTTTGGTTCTTTGGAGGAAAGTCTGCCGGTGGAAGTATCCTGCGCGTAAGTGGTGTGTACCCGATTATTCTTGTCGACTAATTTGGGCAGAGTTTCGAGGTAGGTATTGCGGAGTTTTTCGAGTTGGCGGAATTCCAAAATGTGTTTGATGACGGGATGTTCGCGGTAGATTTTTTCCAGCTCCAACACAGCGGTGGAATAGCCTTTCTGGGTTTTGCCAATGTCTAGGGTTGGGAGCTTAAGTTCTTTAAATAGGAAGTTTCCCAGTTGGCTAGGGGAGGCGATGTTAAATTCAACTTTGGAATATTTGTAGATATTCTTTTTCAACTTCTCGATGCGGGTGGAGAGCTGGGTATTTAAATCATTAAGCAGCTTGATATCCAACAAAATGCCCGCCTTCTCCATCTTGCGAAGAATGGGGTCGAGTTTTTTGTCGAGATCTTTTATGAGCTGGTTTTCCCCAGCCCCAGTTTTTATTAACTTGGGCTGGGCTTTGTCAAAAAAAGATGGTTGCCCTCCCGTCGTCAGCGTGCCGGCGGGGATTTTGTCGTAAAGAGTTCGGAAGCCCATTCGGCGAAAGAATTCAGCAACCCGGAATTTATCAAAAGCGATAGCCTCGGCCTTGTCTAAATCTAGCTTGATGGGAATAGTGGTGTGAATGGTGGCTAGCCCCTTACTTTTGATCGCGTCCTGTTCACCCTTCTTTAACTTTTCGGCAACGGTGCCGGAAATCTGCTCCAGATTTTTGTAGATGTTTTCTAAGTCACCAAACTCCTGCAGGAGTTTCAGGGCGGTGATTTCGCCAATACCCGCGACGCCGGGGATGTTGTCGGAAGGATCGCCACGGAGACCTTTGAAGTCGATGATTTGGTCGGGGCGGAGGCCTTTAGTTTTTAAAACTTCTTCGGGAGTGTAGACAATAATGTCGGAAAAACCCTTGCGAGGAGCGTAGACAAAAGTATGGTCGTTCACTAATTGGAGAGCGTCCATATCGCCGGTGGAAATGTAGGTGTCGAGCGTACTGGGAGCTTGGCGGGCAAGAGTGCCGATAATGTCATCGGCTTCGAAACCGTCTTTTAGAAAAATGGGAATATTGAAGCTCTCGACTAGGGCTTGGATTTCTGGGATTTGGTCGTAGAGTTCTTGCGGAGCTTTGATGCGAGTGGCCTTGTATTCGACATATTCTTTGTGGCGGAAAGTTGGGGCGTCGGTATCAAAGGCTACAGCAATGTAGTCGGGCTTGAGGCGAGTGTAGATATTAATTAACATCACGGCAAAACCATAAATAGCGCCGGTGGGTTGACTACTGGGGGAAGCGAGATTGGCTCGGGAGAAAGCGTGGAAGGCACGATGAACCAATGCGTTGCCGTCGATGAGGACTAGTTTCTTTTTATTTGCCATAGGCTTATTATACCCCTTACACAGGGGTGGGGGGGCGAGCGCCAAATTGCGCTCGACCAATTGGCACTTTCTGCTTGTTTATTTTTCTTTCCAGCGCTCTGCGCCGCGCTGAACCGGCGGTTACTTTCCTCTTGGGGAAAGTAACCAAAGCCGCCCGCCAGAGCCTAAGGCTCCCCTTTGGGGTCGTTGCGATTGTTCGCCATAACAAACTTAGCTTTCTTCGCTTTCGGCGAACTCCTCCCTCTGGTCGTCAAACAACGCCTTCGCTGCGATAATTTTGCTAATTCAGGACGCTCGGACTCCAATGGCGGAGACAGCAGGGGAATAAAAGAGATGGCGGTGGCCATCTCTTTTAAGACTAAAAGTTGTTTCGATGTTTCAGGACAGTTTTGCTGGTTAGCGAATTTTGTAGACCAGAGTAACGTTGACCTGCATTGCGAGACTGCCGGACTCGGTGCTGGGAGTAACTTCAGCACCACCCATACCCGAACCCTTAGTGTAGTCATACATTGGGCTGGGGGTGTTGGAATATTCATTAACAGAAATCAATCTTCCTAAAGTGAAGTCGCCGTCCTTGGCGATTTGTTTAGCTTTGTCCTTTGCCTTCTTCATGGCCTCTTTGCGGGCTTCAGCCAACTTGTCGTCTGGATTTTCAAGAGTGAAGGTAAGTTGGCCGACTTCGTTGGCGCCAGCGGCAGTAACGCTAGACAACACAGTATCGGTTTTGTCGAGCTCACGAATAGTAACTTCCATACTATGACGGCCACTATAGCCGGTGATGCGGCTGACGGAACCGTTAACGTAAGTTTGTTCTGGATAGATGCTGTAATCGACAGTTTTAATGTCCGCTTCTTTTACTCCAGCATCAATGATGGCTTGTTGAATAGTAGTGGAAGCATCCGACAAAGCCTTTTCGACTTCAGACACAGTTTTGGCTGTCTTGACGATACCAACGTTCACCCGAGCAATGTCGGGAGAAGCGTAAACAGTAGCGTCAGCGTTGACGCTTAAACCTTCCATTTGGCCAGTAGTAGTTGAGGGTCTGGCACCGAGAGTGATCAACAATACGGCGGCAACTACGATGATACCAACAACGCCCAAGACCAAACCTAAACCACGACCATTCGGTGGAGTCATGGATGTTCGAGGAGTGGGTGACGGCATGACTGGTGGAGGAGTAAATGGATTGTTTGGTTTTGGTGGTTCGACTGGATTGAGGTTTTGATCAAATTCGATCATATGGTTAGACTTATAGTTTTTATAGACTAATAGACAAATGGACTGGTGGACTGATGGAGGGGGTATTTTTATCAGCGGTTCACTATTGAGTGTAGCAGATTTCGGGCGAAGTCTCGTTCATCATAGGGGATGAGGCCAGTTTTTACAGCCATCTTGGTTTGAGCACCCATGGCTAATAGCATCACAGTATCTGACGGCTGGGCAAGCTTGAAGGCGTGGCGGAGAGCGTCTGGGCGAGAGAGGATAGTGAAGAGATTGTCATCATCGCGAAAACGAGCTGGGATGCCGGACTTGATCGCCTCAATGATTTGGTTTGGATCTTCGTTGGCGGGGTCTTCTTCAGTTAAGACTAAAACGTCAGCATAGCGGCTGGCGATCTCGCCTAATTTTGGACGTTTAGTTTTGTCGCGATTACCAGCGGCACCGAATACGGTAATAAGCCTGCCCTTGGTAAACGAACGGGTGGTGGAGAGAACTTGTTCAAAACCATCGGGAGTATGAGCATAGTCAACAATGACAGTGAAGGGCTGACCAGCTTCGATGCGTTCCATTCGGCCAGGGACGACTTTAACTTGTTCCAACCCTTGCTTGATTTTTTCTAAAGGTATGCCAAGCCCAAGGGCGGTGCTGGCGGCGGCCAGAGCATTGCTAACATTAAAACGGCCTGGGAGATGTAGGGTAATAGAAGTTTTCCCGAAGGGGGTGTTTAAATCGAAAGTCGTGCTGGACTCGTCGGCATGGATAATATTGGCGGTAATGGGACTTTCTTTGGTGTCGTTAGTTTCAAGCTTGTTAATTGAATAGAAAAATTTTTGGTCAGCCGGAACTTGGGCAAAATGACTGGCAACTGGATCGTCAAAGTTGATGACGGCAATTTTGGGGGTATTAGTTTTTCGGCGAGAGCGAAATAAACTTTTGAAAAGTCGGAGTTTGGTATTGCGGTAATGTTCGAAGGTAGGGTGAAAGTCGAGATGCTCGGGAGTGAGGTTGGTAAAAACCGCTACGTCGTAGTCAATGCCCCAAGTACGATGTTGGGCGATGGCGTGGGAGGAGGTTTCGACGATGGCGTAACGACAACCGGCTTGGGACATTTCTTTTAAAAGGCTTTGGAGTTTGAAGGGGCTGAAGGTCGTCATTTTGGTTTCATTGATCCAGCGCTTGTGGCCAATCCAGAAATTGACGGTAGTTGCCAGTCCAATTTTCTCGTTTGTAGTTTCTAGGATTTGGCCAAGCAAATTGGCGGTAGTAGTTTTGCCGTTGGTGCCAGTAATACCGATGACGATCATTTTGCGGGCGGGGAAACCATACAACATAGCGGCGGTCATGCCGCGAGTTTTGTGGTAGGTGTCGTAAAGAAACGATTGAGGGGAGAAGGCCCGGCCTAGGATTTTTTTGAGAAGTTTCTTCATGATGGGTAGAGATGAGAGATGAGATGCTTTCTACTCTCTATGCTCTTGTGGCTTAGTGTAAACGGCTGACGAGCCGATACAATTTATATAACAGGGGATTGATGGGGAGCTCTAGAGTGCCGATATATTTAATCTCGGTACCGCCAAACCCGCGTTTGAATCGTGTGAATCCAGCCCAAGGATGATTGGGGTCAGGGTTGATGCCCCAAAAATCGTAGCGAGCAAAACCACGGCGGCGGGCATCTTGAATGGCCGCAAACTGGAGCAGGTGGGGTGCCATGAGTTCGTGTTGAGAGTGGTCGGAGGCGCCATGAACATAAGTAGCGGTATCGCCAAAATAATTAACTAGAATAGCGGCGATAGCTTTATCTTGATGACGGGCAACCCAAAGGTCCTGCAGGTTGGCTGTGTGGAGAACATTAAATTGGGTGCGGTAATAGTTTTCAGAATGGGAAGCGAATCCTTGTCGACCGGAGGTAGCACGGGTGAGCTCTAGGAATTTATCGAAGTCGTAAGGATGGTCAGACTTGGTGGCAGTAATGCCGTGCTTTTCGGCAATGTGGATATTGTAGCGGGTCTTGGTTTTCATGGTGGCGAGTAATTGTTCGGGGGTTGGGTGAAGGTCGAGGATCAATGAGTGGAGCGGTTGAATGGACTTGGGGTTTTTGACAAAACCGCTAGAAGCATAAAAGCGTTCGGTGGTGAGATCATCGGCGGGGGCTGGGGGATCAATTCGAAAACAAACTACTTTTTCTTGGGTGGCAATTTTTTTAATCTCTTGAAGCAGCAAGGCGATACCAGCTTGGGTGGCGGTGAGAGAACGATTTTTATTAATCAGTTGGCCACGAGGGGAGTAGAGAATGGACTGACCAAACCCCAAACTCAATTTGATTACTAAAAGCTGGGTAATAATTTGCCCGTTGTCTTCAACTACTAATCGCCAAATTTTATTACCAAGCTTTTCTTGGAACTCACCCCAAGCCCAACTTTGGAGAAAATGACCAAGCTCATTTTTGATGAGATAGTTGTCCCAAGTTTCAGGAGTAGGAGTGATGAGGCGCATAGAGGGGAAAGATTAGAGAGTAGAGAATAGAGAGGAGAGAGAAGAGAGAAGAGAGAAGAGAGAAGAGAGAAATAGGTTTGGGTAGTCCTCCTACGCCGAGGCTACGGAGGATCTGCGATGAAGAGTTTTGGTGGCGCCTTTGGCGCATTTTCTATAAGATTCTGGTCGCTTCTGCCGTACGGCAGAATTGCCAGAATGACGGAACGAGGGGTTTGCCAGAATGACGGAGGGAGGGGTTTGCCAGAATGACGGGAAGGGAGATTGAACCTAACTATAGTATACCAAAAAGTGGCTTCTAGACTGATGTTTTTATGGTATAATTCGCTCGGAATGCGTATTTTAGCAATTGAATCATCTTGTGATGATACGGCGGTGGCGGTGGTGGAAGGAACGAGGCCAAAGGCTTCCCTTCGGGAGCGGCTGAAGGTTTTGGTTTCTTTGGTGGCGAGTCAGGAAAAACTACACGCAGAGTTCGGGGGAGTGGTGCCGGAAGTAGCGTCCCGCCAACATTTGGAAGCGATTTATCCGTTGATCGAGTTGGCGTTGCGTAAAACTGGGCTGGCCCCAAAACAAATTGATGCGATCGCGGTAACGACCGATCCGGGGTTATTGGGGTCTTTGTTGGTGGGTGTAAATGCGGCCAAGACTTTGGGCTATTTGTGGGATAAGCCAGTGATTTCGGTGAATCATTTACTGGGGCATATCTACGCTGGTTGGTTGGGGGATGAAAAAATTGAGTATCCGTTGGTTTCATTAGTAACAAGTGGCGGACATTCAGAAATCGTACTGACGAGGAGCGATGGGGAATATAAATATGTAGGTGGTACCCGTGATGATGCGGCAGGTGAAGCATTCGATAAAGTGGCTCGGATTTTGGGGCTGGGATACCCGGGGGGACCCGCGATTGCGGCTGAAGCCGCAAAGTTAAAAGTTAAAAGTGAAAAGTTAAAAACGAAGGAGGGGGAGGTGAGGTTGCCGAGGCCGATGATGGACGAGGATAATTTTGATTTTAGCTTTTCGGGGTTAAAAACAGCAATAGCCGCTGCTGCGGCTAATATCCAATATCCAATAACCAATAATCAAACAATACTCAATCACCAAGCACCAAGCACCAAAGCAGGGGAAAGGGTGAGGTTGCCGAGGCCGATGATGGACGAGGATAATTTTGATTTTAGCTTTTCGGGGTTAAAAACAGCAACAGCCGCTGTTGCGGCTAATATCCAATATCCAATAACCAATAATCAAGCAATCACCAAAAAGAGGATTGCGGAGATCGCGTGGGAGTTTCAAGAAGCGGTGGTGGAGGTATTGGTCGTTAAATTGCTGAAGGCGGCGAAGAAGTATAAAGCGAAGACGATTATCATTGGCGGTGGAGTATCGGCCAATCGGCGATTGCGGGAAGAGGTTCAAAGACGAGCCAATGAACTAGGGCTGAAAATCGTTATTCCGGAATTTAAATATTGTACCGACAATGCGGCGATGATCGGGGCGGCGGCGTATTTTACCATGAGGGAAGAACGAGGTGTGTCCTCCCCTCATCGGCGGTTGGCAAAGCCAATCCTCGCTAACGCTCGGACTAGCCGCCTGCTCCCCACTCCACCCGTGGGAAAACAAACGCTCACTACTCTCCCTCCTTCTTTCGAGCAGGAGAAGTACAGATGGTACAATGCCAATGTGATTACCGATTAGCCTTATGGACAAGTCGTTCAATTTTATTGATTTAGAAAAGAAAATTTACCATCTCTGGGAAGAGACGGGGGCTTTCACACCCAAAATAGAGGAGGGTAAAAAGCCGTACACGATCATCATGCCGCCGCCGAATGCCTATGACCAATTACATATTGGCCATGCTTTGTTTGTAACGGTGGAAGATATTATGATCCGATATCACAGGCTGAAAGGCGAGCCGACTTTGTGGCTGCCTGGGGCAGATCACGCTGGACTAGGGAGTCAGGTTTTTTTTGACAAGTTGTTGCAAAAGGAGAGAGGGATCAGTCGGTTTGAATTGGGCAGAGAAAAATTTGTGGAAGAATTGGGCCGACATATGGATGAGAAACGGAAGATCATGGAAAACCAGCTACGGGCGCTGGGGGCGAGCTGTGATTGGAGCCGAAGTAAATTTACCCTTGACCCAGACGTGAGCCATGCGGTGTATTACACCTTCAAGAAAATGTATGACGAAGGGCTGATCTATCGAGGAGAGCGGATCGTGAACTGGTGTAGCAAGTGTGCGACTGGCTTGTCGGATTTGGAGGTTGAGCATCAGGAAGTGGAGGGTCAGTTGGCATACATTAAATATCCATTGGCTGATGGTTCTGGATTTGTGACGGTGGCGACTACTCGACCAGAAACAATGTTGGGAGATACGGCGGTGGCGGTGAATCCCGATGACAAGCGATATAAAGAAGTAGTAGGGAAGATGGTAAAACTGCCGCTGACGGACAGGGAAATTCCGGTAATTGCGGATGAGGCGGTGGACAAGGAGTTCGGGACTGGGGCGGTAAAAGTAACACCGGCGCATGATCCGACTGATTTTGAAATTGGGCAGAGGCACAATCTACCATTGATGTCCGTGATTGATGATCGAAACAAAATGACGGAAGCGGCTGGTAGTTATGCGGGAATGAAAGTGGGAGAGGCACGGGAGAAAGTGTTGGCAGACCTGCAGGAGCAGAGCTTAATTGAAAAACAGGTGAAGCATATTCATAGTGTGGGTCATTGTGTGAAATGCGGTACCATATTGGAACCCAAGGTGTCGAAACAGTGGTTTGTGAAAATCGCCCCATTGGCGAAGCCAGCATTGGCGGCGGTAAAGACGGGCAAGATAAAATTTATTCCCGAGCGGTTCGAAAAAATCTACTCGAATTGGATGGAAAATATTCGGGATTGGAACATTAGCCGGCAGGTGTGGTGGGGACATAGGGTTCCGGTTTGGTATTGTAAAAACCAAACCGGAATAATGTCCAATGTTCAATGTCCAATGTCCAATGGGGGGGAGGAAGAGTTTGTGGTGGCGGAGACAAGACCAGAGAAATGTCCGATTTGTGGGAAGTGCGAGATGAAACAAGATGAGGACACTTTAGACACTTGGTTTTCTTCTGGCTTATGGCCGTTTACGACTTTGGGTTGGCCAGAAAAAACCGCTGATTTTAAATATTTTTACCCTACCACCATGATGGAAACCGCCTATGATATTATCTTCTTCTGGGTTGCCAGAATGATAATGATGGGGCTGTATTGTACTGGTGAGGTTCCATTTGAGACGGTATTTTTCAATGGATTGGTACGGGACAATCATGGGCAAAAAATTTCTAAGTCCAAAGGGAATGTGATTGACCCGCTGGTGATGGTGGAGAAGTACGGAGCAGATGCCCTGCGAATGGGGCTGATCGCGGGAACGGCGGCAGGAAATGATACCAATATCTCCGAAGACAAAATTCGGGCGTACAGAAATTTTGCCAATAAGATTTGGAATGCGGCGAGGTTTATGTCTGGAATTAAGAATCAAGAATCAAGAATTAAGGGATGGACAGTTGGAATAACGGATGTTGCCCTGAACGAACGAGACAGAGAGGTGCTAAAGGAATTCGATGAGGCAGCGGCGGAGATGACGAAGATGATGGAGAAGTACCAGCTGGGGCAGGCAGGGGAATTTATCTACGACTACTTCTGGCATACTTTCTGTGACAAAATTATTGAAGAATACAAGGACCAATTGGAAGATGAAAATCGCAAAGAGGCGGCTTCCGCAGTGCTTCATCACGTATTAAGAAACGCCCTTGTGTTACTTCACCCGTTTGTGCCGTTCGCGACGGAAGCGGTTTGGATGGAACTCTACGAGGGTCAATTGATCTCTGCGAGATGGCCTAAGTAGATCGTCTTGTGGATGGCTTTTGTTTGTTCTTTGTCATTGCGAGGAGCGTAGTGACGAAGCAATCTTTCCCCGTCATTCTGGCTTAGAACGTCAGACGTTCCTTGCTCAGAATCTTTAACCTGTCATTCCCGCGAAGGCGGGAATCCATTTTTATGTTTATTGTTCTAAGCGGTCTCATCACCGCTTAACCGGATGGTTACTTTCCGACTTGAGGAAAGTAACCAAAGTCGCCCGCCAGTCGTCGAGTCTATTCATTGGCTAAATTGACTTTCTTCGCTCTCGGCGAACTCCTCGCCCTAAGGGCTCGTCAGACAACGCCTTCGCCTGCGTCAATTTAGCTCAATTCAGAACGACTCTCCTCCAATGGCGGAGGAGAGGCGCCGAATATTGAACGGCCGTTCATTTAATGGCTAAGGAATGTTTCTTTGTTGAATGGTCGAATTAGGGTGGGGGTGGGTGAAATAAAAACTTTCTCGATGAACGAGAAAGTTTTAATGTGCTACCCACGACCGTGGTTACAGCCTGGTGGTCAAGTTATTTGGTTGAGGACCTCGGGCGTGATGTCCTTTAGACCTGCGATTCTCCGGCTAACTTCTTCGACGTCAGCAAATCCTGCTGCGAGGCCAGCTTCAATAGCCGCCCTTTTGATAGGATCCTTGGCGTCTTCTCCCATAGCTCGAATCACCGCGTCCCAGTCGATTTCGGGCTTAGCCATAACTTTCTCCAATTGGCAAAGATGCCTCTAGTATATCACTAGCGGTTTTGCTCTATTAGCTTGTCCTCCTTCGCCAAGGCTTCGGAGGATCTGCGATGGCTGGTGTGGCTGTCTCTATTCTCTAGTTGTCGTAGCCGGGGAGGATGTTGGGGAGACCGTAGATAGTTCCACCACCGGTATTGGGGGTGGTGTATTGTGGCTTCATAACCTTAACTACACCGCCGGAGGGGAATTCCATTAAGACCCACTGGGTGGTTTGGGCGACAATTTCGGCGTTGTAATTTTTCTGATAATTTTCGTAAGCTGACGTATCGCTGATGGGGGGATAGGCGAGGCGATCTTGTAGCCAAGCATTTTCCTGACCGGTGGTTTTATCGAAACTGCGGATAGACTCATTGGGTAAGATCACCAGCACGTTGGTGCCTTTTCCGTACCACGCTTTGCCACCGTCTTGGTAGGCGTAATATAAATCGCTACCGACTGGCGGAAGGAGGCTGGCGAGAATGTCATTAGCAATAGTGCCGTCGGCGGTATTGGAAAGTGGTTCGAGAGGACGAAGTTGAGCAGTACTGCCGATCAGGCCGGAGGAAAGAACAGCATCACGGCTTACTTGACTGGGGTCGGCGGGAATATTGAAATCAAGAAATTTGCCAGTAAAAGTGTTGGCAGATATTTCGTCTGGCTTTTGAAGAATCGACATAATAATATTTTGCTCTTCAGTAGTCAGCAGGCGTTCGGACTGGGCGGGGGAGGCAAGCTTAGACAACAAAGGCACTCCTTCGGCGATGATCAGGCCGAAGAAAATCATAGAAATAAAGAGGTATTTAAGTTTGGGCAAGGTTGGACTAGTAGACTTATAGACAAATAGACTAATCGACGAATAGAGGGGGTAAGCAAAAAGGACGGAAGATATCCGCTTCTTTTCACCTCTGGGTTTATTATAGCTAGAAAATAGATTCCCGCCTACGCGGGAATGACAAGGTGGGTAGAAAATGGATTCCCGCTGGAGTTTATTCGACTAGTTGGGCGGACGGGAATGATGCGGGATGAAAAAAGTATTTATAAGATTCTGGTCAACCGACTTCGCCAAGGCTACGACGGTCAAGAAGCTACGGTGGACGTACCGACGCAGGGTTTCGCGAAGAACAAAAGATTGCTTCGTCGCGTGCTTCTCGCAATGACCAAAGAAGAGGGGCTAGTTGTCGTGCTCGGTGCCGACAACGCGGAAGAGCTCTTCGAGAGTAGTAGTGCCGTCAATGACTCGAGCGAGTCCGTCTTGGGCGAGGGTGATCATTCCCTGCTCGATGGCAATTTGGTGAATTTCGGAAGCCGAAGCATCGGCGACGATCTTGGCTTTGATTTCTGGTGTAATGCGCAAAACTTCAAAGACACCAATTCGGCCTTTGAAACCAGTACCATTACAATCGTCACAATTGCCGGAGTGATAAAGTTGGGTGGGAGCAGCATCCGAAGAGATAGCTTTAATTTTAGTTAGTTCGTCGGCGGAGGGAGTGTAAGCTTGTTTACATTTGGGGCACAGACGGCGGACCAAACGCTGGGCGATAATCAGACGCATGGCATCAGCAAAAAGTTTTGGTTGAGCGCCGAGATCGATCAAGCGAGGGATGCTGCCTGCGGCATCATTGGTATGGAGAGTAGACAAAACCAAGTGACCAGTCAGGGCGGCGTTAACAGCGATCTCGGCAGTTTCGTTGTCACGAATTTCACCGACCAGAATAATGTCAGGGTCTTGACGGACGATGGAACGAAGAGCGTTGGCAAAGCCGTAACCTTCCTCTTCGTTGACTTGAGTTTGAGTGACGCCTTGTAGCCGGTATTCGATCGGGTCTTCAACAGTAATGATCTTAGTTTCTGGTGTGTTGATAGTATTTAAAACGGCGTAGAGGGTAGTGGTTTTACCAGAACCAGTCGGACCGGTATTTAGGATCAAACCGTTGGGTTCGTGGATGGCGGCGTCAACCCATTGTTTGACTTCGGGGGAAAATCCGATTTCGTCGAGGCTGACAAATTTACCTTCCTGTGGCAGAAGTCGAAGTACGGCTGACTCACCGTATTGGGTAGGCAAAATAGAAACACGAATGTCATAAACTCCACCAACCGTGGTGATGGAAAAACGGCCATCTTGGGCGGCGGCTTTAATATTCAATTTAAGTTTGGCGGTGAGCTTGATGCGATTAATAATGGTATCGAGCTGGGTGGCTGGGAGGGTGGCGACATCCTGCAACACACCATCAAGCCGATAGCGCAAGCGGACTTCGGTTTGAGTTGGTTCAATGTGGATGTCAGAAGCATTCAGCCCGGTCGCGCCAGCGAAAACCAGCTCCATCATTTGGCTAGCGGAGGTATCCTGAAGAGCGGTTTGGAGAGCGGTGGTGCTAGTGAGTTTAGAATATTTTTCTTGCTCGGCTTGGCTGACAGAAATATCCTGACTTTTAAGTTCGGCCGGAGAGAAGGTATCGTAAACCGAGAGTAAATATCTCATGGAGGACTCCGAGACCAAAACTGGCCTGAACTCGTACTCGTCCATCGTGGCGATCTTTTTTAAGGCGTCGATGGTTTGAGCAGTTTCTGGATCGCTAATGGCAAGCATAATTTTTGTGCCGTCTTTATCGTAAGCAAAGATATTGGCGGAGTTGGCCAAGTCTTTGGGGACTAAACCAACGGCGGCGGGGTTGGGTTGGAAGCCGGTCAGATTTTGATACTGCATATTTAATTCTGCCGCTCGCTTGCGAGTGTATTCTTCTTCTTTTTGGCGCTGGAGGTTGGTAACAAACTGATCCAGCGGCTGGTCAGTTTGATCGGTTTTGCGAGGTTGGGAATTTTCTGGTGACATAGAATAGAGAGTAGAGAGTAGAGAATAGAGGGGTAGAGAAGAGAGAGTAGAGAAGAGAGAGTAGAGAAGAGAGAGTAGAGAAGAGAAAAGAGAATAGAGAAAAAAGAAAAGAGAGAAGAGGGAAGAGAGGAGAGAGGAGAGGAGAGAAGAGAAGAGAGAAGAGAGAGTAAAGAAGAGGGAAGAGAGGAGAGAAAAGAGAGAGAAGAGAGAATGCGAGAGGTTAGGATTTTGACCGAACTTCGACTGTGGCGATTCGGCTAACTGGAGTTGGGCTCCAGTCGGTGGCGGTAGCAGTATTGGTTAGAGTGAAGGGGGCTGTTGCTTCTACTTTAGCAGAAAAATGGATTTCGAACTTATTGACTGGTTGGTTGGCTTGAAGGGTGAGGCCGTTGGTAATCCACGAATCATCAAGTTGGTCAGATCGAGTAGAGCCGTCGCGGAAGATCAGACTGCTGCCAGAAATGTAGGTCAGACCCTTGGGGAGATCGTCGCGGAGGAAGATATTTTGAGTGGAGTCGGTGCGGTTGGAAGTTTCGGCGACGATAATGAATTCAATGGTTTGCCCAGTATTGGCTGTGAGGTGAGTGCTCCACGGGGCATCAACACTGGTGCGACCCTGTTTGTAGAAATTACAAATTGTGCAGAGATCTTCGTCTCCGCCATCGGAATTGGGATTGTCGGGTGTGACAACTTTGACGTAAGCTCGGTCAGACAGACCGCCGGGAGCGCCGGCTTCATAGGCGGTAACGTAGTTGGAAAATCCACCAGCCGAGGTGGCTTGGGTAGAAAAGAATAGTGTAACGGTAGTACGACCAATTTTAGTAATGGTAAGCTCCTGATTGACCAGCTGATCATAGGTCAGGGACGAAGGTTGAGCTTCGTTAATTACCATACTGCCAGTTTTGAAACTTAAAGCCGCAGGTAACTGGTCACGAATAATTAAGGTATGGGAACCACCTTGGTTCACCACTTCGAGATTGATCTTGAATTCAACTGAATTGTTGACGGTTGTTTCAACAAAGTGACTGTAAGCGCCACTGTTAGTGCGAACTACTTTGTAGAGGTTATCGACAATGAGGATCGGCGTTGTGGGGTTGGGTTCAGTAGGCGGAACCGGACCAAGCCCGCCGTCGGTTGGGTCAGTCGGGTTGGTACCGCGTTGTTTTTCGATGCCATCTAAAATCCCATCACCATCGGTGTCGGGGTTAGTCGGATCGGTGCCGGGGCCGGTAGGAGAGCCATCGCCCGATTCGTCGTCATCGGGGATCCCATCACCGTCATGGTCACCACCATGAGGACGAGGGTTGGTGCCGGTAGTAACATTGTCTTGGTAGCTAGCGCTACTGGCGAGTTGAGCGATCGGGTCGAGCAAGGTTTGTTGACGCTCGACCATAGTTTTATCTCCCCAGCGTTCATCAATGCCAGAGGTCTCTCGCAGGAAGGTAGCAGTAAGAACGGCAATCACAGCGGCGACGCCAACGACACCAACGAAGCCGATAATAAGACCGCTCGGCAGACGCATTTTATCCCCCCGTTAATTTACGTAATTCGGCTAGCTGGCTAGGATCGGTAGTCACGATTTGGTCTTCAATATAGCTAGCGACCACTTTGATAGCGGCGTGGTTAGTACCGGCGAAGAATAATCCTTCACCAACCTCGGATTCCAAGAGCAGGAATTTTTCGCCTTGAGTAAGATTGAAAGTCTCGGCCACAATATCAATGGAGGCAGGAGATTGGCGGAAGAGCAACTGAAGCGAGGAGTTGGCGACAACAGCCTTGCCATATTTAGAACCAAGGAAATCTTCGATATCTTGGGTAATAGTGGTCAGCCCGAGGTAGTACTTACGGGCGCGTTTGGCGATGCTATATAAGAATTTGGCAGAGTCTTCGTACTGCATCAAAATCCAAGCTTCATCAATGACGAGCATGCGCTTTTTGATGTCGAAACGGATCTTGTTCCAAATGTAGTTTAAAACAACATACATGGCGATGGGACGGAGAGCGTCTTCGAGGTCACGGATGGAAAAGACCATCAGCCCGCGGTCGAGCTCAAAGTTGGTGGGCTGATTGAAGATGCCGGCGAAAGTGCCAGTAGTGTATTTGGTTAAGCGCAGAGCGAGGCTTTCGGCTCCGGTCATATTAGTTAAAACATTGTGGAGATCCTGCATCGTGGGGGCTGGTTTGGTGTGGGTTTTGGTATCGCTGGTGATGTCTCTTAGGGCATAGGTTTGCATGATGGCTTTTTCCATCAAGGCTTCTTCTTCGGGGTTTAACGTCCCGACCATGAGATTTAATAGACCGATCAAAGTAATGACTGAAGCACGGATAATTTTTTCACCATCAGCATTGTCGCCCAGATTTGGTAGATCGAATGGGTTGATACGTTTATCACTATTTAAAGAGATGGGGATATAGCTGCCTCCGACGGCTTCGGCAAGGGTCTGGTATTCATTTTCCGGATCGATGACGATGACATCGGTCCCGAACATCATGCTCCGAAGGATCTCCAGTTTGACGGCATAAGACTTGCCGCTACCGGATTTGGCAAAGACGACCATGTTGGCGTTCTCTAGTTCGAATCGGTCAAATAAGATCAGGCCATTGTTATGGCGGTTGATGCCGTAGAGGACACCATGTCCAGTAGTGAGGTCGACGGAAGTGAAGGGGAAGGTAGTGGCGAGAGAGGAGGTGGTCATGTTCCGGATGATTTTGAGTTCGTCTAATCCAACTGGCAGGGAGGCATTAAAAGCTTGTTCCATTTGGAGGAGAGCTTGTTTGGTGTAAATGAGCTGACCACCAAGCACAGTTTCGATATGGCCGGTGATCTTGTCAAACTCCTCTTCGGTTTTGGCGTAGATAGTAAAATAGAGAGCATAGTGAAAAAACTTTTCAGCACCACGTTGGAGTCGATCACGAAGTTCCTCGGCGTCTTGGTAGGCAATTTCCAGTTCGGGATCACGGATGGCGCCCTTCTCTTCATTGATGCGCAAGGAAGATTCCATTTCGGCTACCTTTCGACGAAGTACGCGCATAATGTTAGCACTATCGATCGGGTAGATGTGCATAGAAATATCTAAATTGACGTCGTAATTGATGAGGGGAGAGAGCCAGTTAGTCTCGACGTATTGGGGGTAGGTTAAAACAAAGAAGCTACGGACAAGCTTGCCGTTGAGAACTAGCCGGTCGCTTTTGATCTCCATAGCGGCTGGGGCGATGAGATCGCGCACAGAGACTAGACCGGATTCAAAATTTTCGATCGCCTTTTTGGCGGCTTGTTCTTCGGTGGACTGGGTTTTCTTTTTACCAAAGAGTTTCATTACTTGGTCTCCGCATCATGGATATTACGAATAATGGCGGCATCGACATTACTGACAGAAAAGAGCTTTTGACGACGGGCAGTATCAAGATTGTAAGTAGTGTAAAACAGCTCGATCATCTCTTGAGTATTGAGCTGAACGTTGTTTAAACCTAACGAAGCCAGTCCGTTGCTGACTAATGCGGTACGTTCATCCAACTCGGCTTTGATCTCATCAAATTTTCGGCCGGAGGTAGGGGCTGACTTTTTGCCAAACAGGCCACGAAAACCACCGCCGGACACGGCCGATTCATCGTAAGGAATAACGACATAGAAAGTCTTGCTCATAATATTGGCGACGCCGATCAAGTCGCGAACGAAGGTGATGTATTCGTTGGTTTGGGTGCGGAGCAACTCGTTGGTTTGGGCAGTGGCGGCGGTGCCGAGTTCGGTTAAGTAGCCATCGAGGTCGAGGGTACGAGACTGCATCACAATTTGAATGGGGAAGCTTAAGCCATTAAGAAAATTTTGGTAGTTTTCTAACAGGGCTTGCTGTTCATCGGTGGACTTGAGGTTGAAGTTAATAGCGTTGACCATCAAAATCGTACGATAGCCATCGGATTTAAGCGTAATCACCCCATCACGGATCTCTTTGATGGGGAGAAGTTTTTGAGTGCTTTTAAGTTTTGGTCGGTTGGACATAGGAGAAAAAAAGAATGATGAATAATGAATCAAGAATTAAGGGAGAAAAGGGTGAAGAATTAGTCGACGTCTGCCAGAACATCTTCGACGTCCTCGGTTTCTATCGTCGGAGCGGATGAAGCATTAAGGTTGCTAATTGGAGCAGTAACAGAGGTATTATTCTGTTCTATTGTACCACCGGTATCTAAGACACTGGCGAGTTGTTCGATCTGCATTTTGATTTGTTTACCTGATTGCCGTTCTTGGATTTCGGTTTTAGTATCTTTGAGGTCAGAAGCTTTGATTTTAATAGCGGCAACTACGTCTCGCGGCTCTTTATACCACGCCAAGTTGTGGCCGGTAGTTGAAAAGTGTAAAAGATTGAGCAAGAAAACACCGAACGGGCGACCGTTCACATTCATAAAAGCGAGGGCAAGAGAAAAGAGAGTAACAATGACGGCAAGAAGGAGAAATTCGGGGAAGTAAAGATAGCCCAAGGCGTAGGATTGGTAGACAATAAAATCAATACCGGCGGCGCCGAGAATGTAGAGAAATTGTTTCAGAGTCAGTGGGCCGACCAGCTTATCTTCGCGAGTAACGTCTTGTGGAATTTTAGCTCCCATGTTTTGGTTTTAGTTTAATAAATTTATGGTTTAGGACGGCGAGTGCCGCGAGGTGTTGGTGTTGCCCCACCTGCTGGCGGAGGAGTTGGCCCGCTACTAGCTGGAGGAGTTGGGGTGGCAGATCCAGCTTGGTGCAAACGCGCTAACTCTTCAACAACTTTGGCAACTGTCAGTTTGCTGCCAACTTCTATTCCATCTTCCCAATCACTAATTTCTGGGCTAATAGCGCTACCGAGCTTTAGATCTGATTGAACGAGTTTAGAGAAATCACGCAATAGATCTCGGTTGACAACGTCTAAAGAACTGGCGTCGTTGCTCCCTTTAACCATCGAACTTTGGAGGGCGCGAACTGATTCTTCATATAGTCTGGCAATTTCTGCTCTAATATCCGGGTTGGTAGATTGTTGAACGGCAACAGTATAAGCATCACCAGCTTGAACAATGTGAGTTGGGTCAAGAGCGCCCAAGTTAGCGCGAGCGGTTTGTTCGGCAGTACGAGCAGAAGCAAGACGTTGAACTAGATCGGCGAGTTCAGATGTGGTTTTGGGAGCGCTAGTTCCTTGACTTCTAACGCTACCATCACGGATACTGGCGGCTAAATTCCGTAAAGCGTTCCAGTTTTGGGCACCCCCATGACTTAACAGAGCAGCAACTCTTTGGGCGCCAGTTGGGTTGGATTCAAAATATGGGTTCTGCTTCAGGGCGGTTTCTGTAGCGGCTGCTTTTTGAACGTCGGTTAATCTAGCATTGCCCATGATATCGCTAATTTCATCTTTAGTGCTACCACTTAAACTGTCGGCTCCTCTGGCGTCGGCATCTGATAACGATGCTAGTGCCTGAAGGATTTCGGGGTTGTTCAGAATCTCGGTTCGATCTAGCCGATCAATATCTACTTTGAGCCGGTCGACACGATCTATGGTCCCTAATACTGTAACGGCGGAGAGGTCAGTAGCGTCAGCATTTTGTTCGGCTTGTGAGTGTTGAGCTTGAGCGGCAGCAAAATCATCAACTTGTTGAGCGGTGAGATGGGTTGGTTGAGCACCAGAGCCAACTTGTTTATCATTCTCGGATGAGGCTGAATACTTTCCCAACACCTGATCGCTGGGCAGATAGGGGAATTGGAGCCCTTGTCCACTTTCATCGGCATCAGCTTTAAACATTGCCCAAGCATCCTCCTGATCTCTTGCAAGACCTGCCATGGCTTCTCCCCATTTTTGCCCTTCGGGGCTATTGCTAACCTTACCGCTAGCGTAATCTAATAGCCCTGTTAATTCGTCATCAACATTTCTTACTTCGTCGCTATTAAGACTGTGGGTTTCTAGTAACTTTGCGCGTTTGGCGGCAAGGTCTTTGATTTCTTTAATGGTAGTTTCTACAGGAGCATTGATTTCGCGTCTTTCCTCACCCATTTTGTGAGTGGTGACATTGTAGGTGCGCTTAGCAGCTTGTTGCCGACTAGATAGGGTTGGATCTTGCCGACGGAATTCGTCTTTCAGGATAGCTGTTTCAACATCGTCGCCAGTTTGGGCATGGGCTTTGACATAAGCAGTCTCCTTCTCTTTGTAAGCACGCAATTGTCGACTAGCGTCTGTCCGAAGACGAGCATTAATTTGTTTTTGTTCTCCCTTTTGACCAAGTTTTTGCATGGATTCTAATTTGGCTTCGGCAGCGGCTTGTCTGACACGAGCTTTACGAGCTGGTGTACCAACAATTTTGCCGAATTTGGTTTGTTTGGCAGCTTCCCACTGGGTCTTGGCATAAGTGCCAGCGGCTTTCCCAGCGGTACCAAGGGTATTACGATAGGCAAATTTACCGACTGCGCTAGTGGCTTTGTCAGCGGCTCCACTAAAGAATTTGGCGGCGGCTTCGACTGGAAGTTTGAGGATGGCGGCGCTGTTACCAGCGGCAACGATAATACCGATACCAATGATAATAAGAAAGAGAGTCCCGGTGTTAGTTGCATCTACTCCACCAGTTTCGGCGGCTCCTTGAAGAAAGGCTTTGACTGCTTCGGCAGTATCAGACGGCATGATGATTCGAGCGACACCGATGAGGATGAAAGCGATGGGTAAAACCAAGACCCATTTGATCGCATCACTAAGCCAGTTGGTGCCCATATTTTGGAGTTCTTTTTGGGGGAGAATACTAATGGCGACTTGGACGGGAGCAAAAATAGCAAGAATGGCCAAGCGGATGGCTCGCTCAATGAGCACGCCCATCAATTTGAATAAGGCAACCATGATCGCAATTTCTGCGGCCATCAAGCCAAAAGAGAGAAGGATGGTGCGACCGAGGCTGCTATCGTCATTAAGAGCGATCTCTTTGATTTCAGTATCGGACAGTAACCCGTTGAACCAAGTAACAAGTTCTTCAGAACTACTGCCGACGCCGGGGAGTTGACTGGCAGTATTACGCAAGGCATCACCGGCTTCGATGAGCAAGCGGATAATTTCCAAACTTAAGTTGGCCATAACGACAGCGACGATCAGGGTGGTGATGGCCTTTTTGAAATTGTAGCCAGCTTGGCGGGTGATGATAAGGATGGCAAAAACGAACAGGGCGATAAAGAAGATGGAGTTGGCGATTGTTAGCATGACCTTCCAGACACTTTCGAGTTGGGTGCCAAAAATAAGACTGTTTTGGCCGGGGAGGATGACACTGTTGATGATGGAGAGGAAGAGTCGGGAGAGCAGATTTGCCAATGTACCGAAGATCTCGAATATGCCCAGGAAGATAGTTTTGGCAATACCTTGCCCGCTAAGAGCATTAGCGGGGGAGAGAACCAAGAGAGCGGTTAGGAGGGCAATTCCCAAAAGTCCGCCCAAGATAAGTTTGGGCTTATTTTTGACAATAAATTGTCTAACACGCCGAAGCTGATTTTGCATTTTGTTTTGGTTTTTTAATTACTTAATTATAGCAAAAAAACGCTTTTAAGTCAAGGGGGCGATAGGAGGGGGAGAAAGCGGCGGCGATTGCGTATAAAGATTGGCGATTGGAAGTAAAATCGGCATAATTAAAGGGTGAATGACGAATTATGAATCATGAATTGTGGCTAGAAAAGTTAAATCGAGTAAGCTGAAGGAAAGCAGACTAAGTGGATGAGTTAAAAAATCAATCTGGGGGCGGGAAAACACCTGACGAAGAGTTGGCGGAATTATTGCGGCAAAGTCAGGTCAGAACACCAAAAATTTCACTAGCTCCTAAATTACCTAATATAGGTAGGCCACGGACAACCAAGATTAATTGGGGAGTAATTGCAATTGGGGGTCTGGCGGCGATACTGGTTTTTGGAACGGGGTACTTTTTGCTGAACGGAATCCAGTTCAATGTGGGAGAACTGACGCTAGAGCTGAATCAGGAGGGAGTTCATCTGACGGTGGACGATCGCAGTTATGGTGAAGTGGACTCGGGGGAGGTGCTGAAGCTGACGGCTGGGGCACATAGACTGGCGTTGGCCAAGGACGGCTTTTTGGAACTGGAACAAACAGTTACGATCGTGCGGAAAGAAAAATCGGAGATGAGTTTTGAGCTGTTGCCGATTCCGGTAATCGAGAGAAAGGGCGAAACTACGTGGCAGGATGTCCGATTAAGTAAAGATGGGAACGAGATAGCCTATTTTGATCCACAAGACAAAACGTTTAAGCTGCTGAAATTGGAGGATGATACAACAGTTGCCTTGTTTAGAGGGAGTTTTGCTAATGTGTCTGATGTGGCATGGTCGCCGGCGTCATCGGCGGCGATCGTGAAGATGGCTGGGAGGGTGAGCCTGACTAATATGTTGGACAATCGGGGGGTGAAAGGAAGATACGTGGTGCTGGGTGAGCGGCCGGAACAGGGAGCGGCGAAATATAATGGCACAACTACTTGGTTGTTTGATGATGATCTGAAAGAAGCGGTTGGGTGGCAGCCGGTGCTATTGAATGACAGCATCCGACAGGTAGCATTCGGGGCGAGTGGAGATGAGATAGTTTATGTTTACGATACGGCTGATGGGGAATATTCATTGGTGCGAGCCTTGCCGGATGGGCAAGAGTGGGAGCGGGTGATAATTGATCTACCATCGTTGGGTGATGCAAAGTTGGTCTGGTCTCCGGATGACAGATATTTGGTGATCGATAATGGCCAAAGTTTATTACTGGCTGATTTGGTTGCTAAAACAGTAACAGCAATATTGGAAGATTGGGTAAGCGGGAGCAGATATCAGTTTTCTCCCGATGGTGGCAGATTGGCGTATTTAGCCAATGATGATGGGGGTATCAAATTAAAAATTTATGATTTTACGAATGATGAGGCAAAGATACTGGAGCGGGTTGCGGCGCGTTCGGACATGGCATTCACGTGGTTGCATGACCAAGCAATCGTGGTAGTAACGGCGAACCAGTCATTCGAGAAGGTGAATTTGGAGACCGAAGATAAGACGATAATTCCCTTCGTGGGGTCGGAGTCGGATTTACAAATCCGGTCGATGAGCTACAGTTTGATCGGTCAAACGTTGATGTTGGTGGCAGATACCGGAATATTTGTGATGAAGATTTAGATGGCGGAAGACCGCAAAGACAATTTGTTGAATCAGCGATTGGCTCACTTTAACCAAGAAGTGGAGCGATTATTGTTGGATAAAAAAATGTCTCGAGCGAAGGCTGATCGCATCAGGGAGGTGCTGGATGAAATGCGGAAGGACATCACCGAGAGAGACAGATATCGTGATGAGGGGAGTGAGGATTTGGCTCAAGCTCCAGATAACAGAATTAACAGGAACCAACAATACGTTGAAGAACAATTACAGAGCGAGGAACAGGAAGATGGAGAGGGAGATCAGGGAGGTGAAGATGGTCAAGGCCAAAGTATGGATGATGGGACTGATGAGGGGGGTCAGCCCCAATTAGACGACAGTCGAAAAGGCAGAGATTCGCAACGAGGTGATAGTTCACGACGTGAGCCGGGCAAAGAAGACTTGGACAGACTGAATCGGAAACAGCCGGATAGGCCCAGTGCGAAATCGAATAAATCAACCGGGAAGCCAGCTCCGAAACCGGCAGTAAAAGCGCCAGTCCCAGCGGGTGGGACAGCGGGCGCTGGGGCAGGGGCGGGAGCCAAAGCGGCGGGTGGCAAGAAACTGGTGATGGTAGTCGCTCGAAGTCCGTACTTTTGGATTGCGCTAGCGATTATCGTAGTGATCATAATAATTGTGGCTTGGTTTTCGGGGATGGGGCACAAATCCTTTAATGAGGGTGGTGGTTCGATCCCAATCCCAATGAGTTTTCAGGATAAGGAACATGTGTCGCTGGCTGGGCAGGTAACGGCATTGAAAGATAGCGGGATATTAGTGTTCGCATCGGGAACGGAAGGGGATGTTCAGTGGATCGAGCAGGGTGGCGACGAGACGATGAATTTGGATTGGCGGATCATGGAAACTTTAAAGTATCTTGGCAATAAATGGCAGGAGCGGAGCAACGGGATAATTGAAATTTCGGTATCGTATAGTAATGGTCCGGCGGTAACCCGACGGAAGGGAGTGTTAAAAACTTTTGGGGTAGTGGTGGGCGGGAATGGTGAGGAGCCTCTGGACGCACCGTCGGCGTATTTGACCGGACAAGCGATCGGGATTAGCGCGATTGGGCGAGTGAGCAATGAATTAGCTAAAGCCTGCTTTAATGATTCCGACGGAGACTCAAGCAACAACGCACCGGTGCAGGTAAAGTGGCAAGAGATCGTTAGTCAGGATATTATCCGGCCGATCTATGAGCAGCTACAAGTAGACGCAACGGTGGTATATCAAGGCAGTAAAGTATTGGCGGGTCTGGCTCGTCAGTCGAGCGGAGATTCGGCTTATAAACAGAAGATGGAGGAGCTACTACAAGGGGAGGATGAAGACGCTTGGTATACCAAGGTTGGTAATGGGCTGGATTATATGATCGGGAACTTGAATAAGGTTAGTAGTTTGGGAGGGGAAGGGATCGACCCAAGGACGAAAGAATATGCCCAGAGAGCGACAACGGCGTTGACGGCGGTTCGCGAGACAACTAAGACTGATGTGTTGGCATGGGAAAATACGGAAGTTAAGCAGCAGTTGGAAGACGGGCTAGATAGCACTTTTCGAATGATGCAAGTGGCGAATATGGTCGGTTGGGAAGGCTCAACAAAATCAAGCTGTCGGTTGTGGAAAGCGTATGAGGCGCGGCAGAATATTCGTCAGTTAGTCTTGGATATGGAGCAAATGCCAGCGGACCCAGCGCTAGTGCCGGAGAACAAAGACTGGAATGATGATTTAATGGTGCGGCAGGTGATCGTTTATAGTCCGGAAGATGATTTGGATAATGGTTGGCCGGAGTATGATGTTTTCCCGAAAGGAGCAATGGCGGTTGATGCAGGTGGGGTAGGATTTGATGATACCGGTAAGAACGGAGTGATCAATTTGGCGGACAGTCATTTTTCCGACTTGCCCGTAGATGGTGGAGTATTTAGTAAAGCGAGTACGATATTTGTATATAAAGCCAAGGGGGCTTGGGATTTGTTCCAGAGTGTGTCAAGCGAGGTGTCCTTGGATGTGGCGACAGGAGGAGCGAGCGAGGTGTTAGACAATATGCATGACGTGTTTAGTGGAACTGGCATTTCAACTTTATCGGGCGAGGATTTGAAAAAAGTGACGTATAAAAACTTTGTCCATATTGGGTTTTAGGAACTAGCCCTACTACGTTCTGCTGTTCAGCAGAACTTCGAAGGGTCTGCGAGGATCAGGGATCAGGGGCCAGGGGCGATAGGGAAATTTGATAAAGATAGTAGCTACGAGTATGCTTTGGTCTTAGATGAACTTGAGAGTTAGATTAAGGGAGGGTTGGCAGAACGGCTATTGCGCCAGTCTTGAAAACTGGTGGGCGTAAGCCCTTGCAGGTTCGAGTCCTGCACCCTCCGCCAGCTAGTATAATGAAAGAGCTATGACAGAAAAAATTTTATATGAATGGAGGGCTCCAGAATTTTCCACCCAAAGTAATGGGGTAATTTGGGGTTGGTGGATTGGAATTGGGGCTTTGGCAATGATTGGGGCTTGGTCAGTCTGGACAAAAGAGTGGGTGGCTTTGGCAGTAGTGGGGATGATCGTAGTGGTGGCGATTTTAATGCGCCAAACTAAACCCAGAGATTTTGGACATCAGCTGACTGAAGCGGGTGTAAAGGTGGGTGAAGCTTTGCGGTCGTATGACCAATTTCGGGCATTTTGGATAGTTTTGGAGAACGATACCCGAGTGGTCAATCTGTTACCGAGTAAAAAGTGGGGATTAATGCTGACTTTACAACTGGGGGATGCTAATGTAGACAAAGTCAGAGAGACCTTGCTAAAGTTTCTACCGGAGGACGCCAGCCGTGGCGAAGACACTATCGACAAGATTGGTCGATTCTTCCGTTTGTGATAATCCCGTTTTTAGTGTTGGAGCATTTAGTGGACATGAGATATTTTATGCGCCCGTAGCTCAGGGGATTAGAGCGCTTAGCTACGGACTAAGAGGTCGGGGGTTCGAATCCCTCCGGGCGTACCAAAAAGTAAATATCAAGTTGTCGTTCAAGAGGATGAGCGGTCCGACACTTCGGTCGGACAGGTCGGGGGTTCGAATCCCTCCGGGCGTACCACGTCAAAATAATCTCGCCCTACGCACGTTCTGCCGTACAGCAGAACGGCTGATGGGGCTCAATCATTTTTCCTTCTCCCCAAAATGTTCGCTTCGCTAGACCATTTCGGGGTCCCCCCATTTAAAAAACAAGCGAAATTAAGGAGAGGTGGCTGAGCGGTCGAAAGCGGCACACTGCTAACGTGTTATACCCGCAAGGGTATCGCGGGTTCGAATCCCGCCCTCTCCGCCAGCTAGTATACGAGGCGCGCCGCGCGAGCGGCGCGTAAGGCGGAATCCAGTCCCAGAGCACTTTCCGCGAATCCAGAATCCAGTTCGAACCCACCTGCGCGACTAATCCGCGCAGTTCAAACAGATCACCACCCGCTGGCGCGTTTTTCCAATCCAGGACTAACTCCAATGGCTTGCGGGATTTGGCTTTACCGCGATTACTGGCAGTCTGGGCTGCCGTGATGTGAAGCTACCAGTAGATTGGTCTCGCGAAGCCAGTACTGGAACGCCTTGTTCTGTATGTGTAGCCGCCAGCCACGGGCATTAAGGTCGCCGGGCAGGCAGACGGTGAAGCCGTTCTCTTGGGATTGGGAAGTGGCAACGCAAAGTGAAAACGATAAGAAGGGGGAGTGAGTGTGATCTGAACTGGTTCAGCTAAGTTTAACACAACACCTTATGCGATGTGTTATATTGACATTGGTAGGGTCGAAGGATAGTACTTAACGCCCGTGGAGGAAACCGAATGCGAAAGCTGAAGACGAGCTGTAGGATTTCGTGCATCCGCTTGCACCGTGCTAGAACTGGAATCTAGGCAGAACGCCTGCCATTAGGCGGATCTACTCGAAGTAACGGGACTGGCGTAGGAGATGCTCCAGCCCCGTTTTGCTTAAGCAAGTGGCAACGGTCTTATAGACTTGCGTTATCAGTCTCTGCGAGACTAGTCGTTTAAGAAGCGCTTATTACAAATTAGTTACACAGAAAGGTTCGATAAGCACACGCATCGTGATATAAGTCCACGCTCTACAGGAGTTCGATCTTATCCATCGTGGATAGTAGAAGGTGTAATGACACAAGAACAACAGCCCTTCAAGCCGCAGTAGGGCTGAGTTAGTGTTTGACACCTCCACGTCTGCCTCATTATTCGGCTGCTAGGCCACGCCAGGTTGAAAAGCGCAGCGGTTTCTGCGGGCGGGTATACCCGCGATGGGCTGGCTTGGCTTAAGTAGTTGTCTGGCTAACTTTTTCTTCACTAAGAAAAGAGATGCCTGATAGCATCTCTTTGTTGGTACACTCGTGTAGCGACGTGAAGCTCAAAGCTGATTTTATCTCGAATGAGCCCGCGCGA
>Ga0265297_10000165_pt1 | contig 220054 bp, 200 predicted proteins | sample Munlanlwell13791_FD_192502 | JGI IMG/M metagenome (GOLD analysis project Ga0265297, IMG submission 192502) | Leachate microbial communities from a municipal landfill in Southern Ontario, Canada - Leachate well 137-91 | ecosystem: Engineered > Solid waste > Landfill > Unclassified | place... | reverse complement strand
CAGCGATGCGCGAGTTGCCACCAGAGGTGGCAGGCGAGCGCCGCGAGGCGGGACCGACCGCGATTTCCGTCAGGAAATCGACGGGTGGCCAAGTCCCGCCACCCCGAATCCCTTTTGAGAAAAAACATGGGAAGCATTACCGGATCATTCCCACCCTTTTTCCCACAAGGCAACACAAACCGCAAACAATCAACCGAAAGGAGCGAAATGCTCTTTCAACAATCACCTCACAATACCTCCTAAACGTTTGCACTCAAGCAGTGCACATAGAAAAATAACTATGAAAAAAACGATAGGAGAGTACACTATGTCCGAAAACAGCATCCGCTCGCACACCAAGGCTAGGCAAGAAAAAAGACAAATAATCGCTGAAGCACTAGCCAACCACACGCCCGGTAGCCACTTTCCACTACACACTATCGGTAGTGGCATCAATATGACTGACAATACATCGGACGCTGGAACCGTAAGCGGACCTCAGCCTGGTACATTCGCTCTCGGCGATGTAGACGGAGCAGACAGTATGCTCAAACTGTTGCATCAGGACTAGAGGTAAGCTTCCTTCCCACAAGTAATAAAAGCCGACGGCTCACCCGAACCGCCGGCTCTTCTATTATAAAAAAGGCCTCGGGGGAAATCCGAGACCTTTGCTATACTCTTCCGGTAAAAAGACGTTAGGTCGCAAGGTTAAACTTGCGGGCCCAACGACGCACCACTGCACGAGCCTTGGAAGGCCCGATGCCGACGTACTTCTCCGGATGCCGGAGAACCGACACGTGCTGCCTGCTCAACTGTTCAACGAAGGGCCGCAGTTCGCTATCCTTCATGAGCTCTTCGAAGAGCGTCGTGAGCTTCGACCGGGCGCCGCGGGACAGTTCGGTTACCTTGGCGTGTGCATCCGGGTGGCCGAACCGCCGCAGCAGCGTGTTGAGCGGATCGGAGATGATCTGATCGCCGGTCAACCGAAGGTTGTACAGCATCCGCTCCGGATCGACGATGACCTTCGGCAGAATCCGGTTCGCACCCTTCACCTGCGTGAAGAGGAGCTCAACCATTTCAAAGGCGAAACGGCCGGACGCGGAGTTCGTGAGATCACGCTGCAAGTTGGACCCGAGGTCGAGGTACCGTGTTACCATCCGCCCGATGATCTCCTTGAAAAGACTGACGATGTTTTCCCAGGTGATCGGGTTGATCTTGTGCGGCATGATCGACGAGGCGCCTTCCAGCAGTCCCGCAGGCTCTGCGATTTCGGCAATCTCGGTCATCTGCAGGTGCCGCATGTCATCGGCGAGATTGGCGAGCACGCCCGCGATCATGACCAGCCGGTGGTACACTTCCACCGCGCACTCGGGAATGACGATCTGGGTTGAGAAATCACCAGCACCCAATCCCATACAGCTGAGAACCTGCTTCTCGAAACGCAGCGGATCCCTGACCGCGAGCTTCGCGGGAGCATGCGTCCCGACCGGGCCGGAAAACTTGCCGACGAGCTCGTTCGCGTCGCGCTGGAGCCTGACGATCTGCCGGCCGAGCCTCGTGGCAAACCACGCGGTCGGACAGCCGAACGTGAGCGGCGATCCATGCTGCAGGTGCGTACGGCCGACCTGCACCACATCAGCGTACTCGAGCGTCAGCCGGATAAGATGTTCCTCGACCGTAATCAGTCCCGGAATCACCACGTCGTACAGTACGTCACGCAAGCGCGCGGCATTCGCCGTATCGATGATGTCGTACGACGTAGCGAACGCGTGCACGTACGGACGCGCGAGCTTCGAGATCCGATTGCAGATCGACTTGATTAGCGCACGGACGTCGTGCTTAGTCCCCTTGACCCGGCCTTTCTTACCGTACTCGAAGAGGTAGACTTCGGCCGCCTTCAGTTCCCGACAGGCCTTCAACACCTCGCCCATGACGCGCTCAGAGCACATCCCCCGATCGCACATCACCATAACGATCGATGCCTCGACGCACGCCATGTAAATGATTTTCGCCGCCTCCGAAGTGTACCCCGACAGCTCCCTATTCAGGTAGCGAAAGCTGAACGGGCTCACCTGCGAAAAATCACGTTTGCGGATAATCGATCCGCGGGCATCCAAAATAGACGCTAATCGGTCATCATACCGTGTAACAGGTAGTATCACCGTGGTCCTCCTTTGTGTAAACATCAGTTTCTGCTTTCTGTTTTCGAATTACATTACCGTACCATATTGTCCGATTTTTATCAATAAGAAAAGGCCTCGGGGGAAAACCGAGACCTTCGTTGTGACTACTGACACCTCCTAAAAAATGTTATGCAGAGAAATGGAAGTTCCTCTCAGCGACGGGACGAACGATAATTTCGTTACGCCCCGGGCCGGTTCCGATCAAGAGAATCGGAACGCGAATGAGCTTCTCCAGCCGCCAGATGAACTGCTTCGCCTTAAGCGGAAGCTCGTTAAAGTCATTGGTACCGCTAATGTCTTCCGGCCAGCAGTCCCACCACTCGATGATCGGCTCAACCCTGCACAGGTCATCCGTATCTGGCATATCACCCGGCAAGAGTTGCGCGCCATCGAGCCGGTAGCCGACCACGACCGGCACCTTTTTTAAGCCGCTCAACATATCAAACCGCGTCAGTGCGAACCAGCGCGGTCCGTTGATGCGGATGACGTACCAGAGCCACTGGATATCCATCATGCCCACACTCCGACCGCGTCCGGTCGTAGCGCCGAGTTCATACCCTAGTACCTGGAAGTACTGTGCCCAGTCCGCCCAGGTTGCCTTGCCGCTGTTCAGCAGCTCGAGCTTGTCGCGTAAGAATGCGAGCCGCAGCTTCCGGTACTTCTTCTTGAATAACTTCGCGTTGTCGAGCGCCCACTGTTCGCATTTTTTCCGGTTCCACAGTTCGGATGGGAATGGACCGGCACCGACCCGCGTCGGAAGCGCCTTCATCACCATGAGAACCACTGCGCGAGCGAACGCCTTCAACGGAAGCCCGCTGCCAAGCGGTGCTCCGGCCGCTACCGAGTGCCCGGAAGAGACGTACGGCCACGTTCCCAGATCGATATCCAGACCGGGGGCTTGCGCACCCTCAAAGAGCATGCGCACACGAGACCGAAACGCATCGGCCAAACCGCGCGCCGTATCGGTCACGTAGCATTCAATCTTCGGCGCATCCCCGAGGAGCCCACGTTCAACCTGAATTGGAAGAGGGATATCCGCCCGCTTCACGAGCTTCAGGCGCACCATTGCATCAAAATCGGGCTTCAATGCACGGTACAGAGCCTGCAGCCGGGCGCGAAGTATGCGGCGATCCTGGTACAGGTGGTGCACTTGCGGGCCGCACCGGAGCGCTTTAAACCCCGCAAGCGGGCCGATAGCCTTGCCTGTCGTACCGACGCGCTTCCGGCCCATCGACCATTCCAGCCACTTCTCAAACAGTTCGTGGTACTCCGTCCAGAGCATCGAGTTCTTGTCGATCCAGATCGGCGGCAGCTTGTCGCCGAAAACCCGTTTGGCATCTTTTAATTCCGTTAAAAAACGCCTGAGATCGAAAAAAACTCCCCGGCCGAGTACGCACTTCATGAGACGTGCAATCCCGCACGGGATGAGGTGGCCGACAAACTTCTTCAGCTCCGGGGTAACGAGCGTATGGCCGGCGCCCGCACCGCCGCTGTACCGAATTGCGATCGCATACAGCTGGCCCAAAAGATCTACGATCTTCCCCTTGCCCTCATCACCCCAGTATGTACCGGTAATGATGAGCATGTTGTACTTTGAGAAGACTCTTTCTAGTTGTGCGTACATCCGACGCACCCGTTTAGGAACCCGCATGGGGTACCTCCTTTCCTGGTTTCTTGTATTGTCAAAACTGCTTTTTTCCTCCGATGTGATAACGAAAAAAGTCCTATTTCAAGTAGTTCACTATACCACGGTGCGCGGGCTCAGTCAACTTGCACGCCGTGCGCAGGAGCGCTACAATGGTATGAAAACCATACCGCGGAGGATTGGATGCTCATTACTATCATTGCCATCGTGGTCCTTGCCACTGGACAGCCGCAGGCAGACAGCACGCTCACGGAGCTCTGCGAGGCGCGCAACGTCAACTGCGATACGGTGTATGCTGCGTTCGAGGCGCTCGACAGCTGCTATTCCGCTGAAGTGCGGTACAAACGGGCGCATGGCTCGTTCCTCACGTTCAATGTCCTGGATAGCTTCGGCGTCCTGCCCGATACATTCGCCGTGCGTACTAGCTGCACGTTCCCGGAATCACAGCTCCTCAATGGCTCATTCCGCATGGCAGTAGCGCATAAACTCGTCGGCGAGGCGCCCGATGCCTGCACCGTGCTGATTATCAGTTTTTTCAATGTTTCGGCTGATAACCACCTGCCGATCGTTCAGCTGACATGCTGTCTGGCAACGGGAGAGCGCAAATACGAGTACACGCATAACCGCGCCAACATCCTGTGGCACGCACCATAAAAACCCCATTGGCTGAAAGGTTCAACGGGGTTTTTGTAATTGCTTTTCTGCTTTCTCTAATACATGAAGGTATTATTCCCACTCGACCGTGCCGGGCGGTTTCGACGTTATGTCATACAGCACACGGTTGATCTCGGTGACCTCGTTCGTTATCCGCACCGAAATTTTCTTGAGCAAGCCGTGCGGCAACTGCGCCCAATCGGCGGTCATAAAGTCCCGCGTGGTAACCGCCCGCAAGATCGCCGGGTAGCCGTATGTGCGCGCGTCGCCCTGCACGCCGACAGAACGGATTGTCGGCAGTGCGATGAAGTACTGCTGGACCTTCTTGTGCCACCCTGCCCGCTCGATTTCCTCCCTCGCGATCCAATCCGCGCGGCGCACGATATCAACTTTTTTTTGAGTTACTTCGCCGATGATCCGCACGGCAAGTCCCGGGCCCGGGAACGGCTGGCGCTCCGTAACCGCTCTCGGCAAACCGAGGAGGCGGCCGACTTTTCGGACTTCATCCTTGTACAAAAAGCGGAACGGCTCAATGAGCTTGAAGCCGAACTTCTTCGGCAGCCCGCCGACGTTGTGGTGGGATTTAATGACGGCTGCCGTCTTGCCGACGCTCACGCCGGACGTAATCGCATCGGTATACAGCGTGCCCTGCACGAGCCACTGGACCCGGGCGCCGAGCTTCTTGGCCTCCCGCTCAAAAATTCGTATGAACAGTTCGCCGATGATTTTGCGCTTTTTCTCCGGATCCGTAACGCCCCTGAGCTTTGAAAAAAACTGCTTCCCGGCATCAATCACCTTCAGGTTGACGCGCTGGTACGAACGGAATGTCTTCCGTACCTCCCCGACCTCTCCGTGGCGCATCAGCCCGGTATCGACGAAAATGCAGGTAAGCTGCCTGCCGACTGCCCTGTGGGCGATGGTCGCGGCCACGGAAGAATCGACGCCGCCCGACAGCGCGCACACAACGCGCTGCTTGCCGACCTGTGCTCGGATTTCTTTTACCTTCTCGTCGACGAACTTCCGCATGGTCCACGATTTACGCGCGCCGGTTATCGCCACGAAATTCTTCAGAATGCGCGCGCCGTTGGCCGTATGCGATACTTCCGGGTGGAACTGCAGGCCGTAGAGCTTCTTCCGGCCGTTCGCGATTGCCGCGTACCTGCAGTTTGCCGAGCTCGCCGTCTTCACGAAGCCTCTCGGGAGCTTCGACACCTGGTCACCATGCGACATCCAGGTTGCCTGCTTGCCCGTTAGGCCCCTGAATATGCCGTTTCGCTCCAGCACGGCCACGTCCGCCGGGCCGTACTCGCGCCGCCTGGCAGCTGAAACCTTCCCGCCGAGCTGGTGCGCCATGAGCTGCAAACCGTAGCAGATGCCGAGCACCGGAATGCCGAGATCGAATATTTTTTTATTGACCTTCGGTGCCCGCGATCCCGACAGGAACTGGGGCCCGCCGGATATGACGATACCGTTCGCCCGCGAAAGCTCTGAGAGCGGCATGGTATGCGGAACGAGCTCAGCGAACACGCCGAGCTCTCTGATGCGCCGTACGATCAAGTGCGCGTACTGGGACCCGAAATCGAGCACAAATATGACATCCCTTTTCGTATCCATTATCGGAAAAATGACGATTCAAATGCCCACTTCGTACACTGGTCAATCTGCGCGGGCGTAAGTATCTTTTCCTTGCGGAGGAGCTCCTGCTCCTCATACAGGTTTGTCGAGTACATCTCCGGGCCGTCGGTGTTGATCGTAAACTTGATGTTATACCTGAGGTAGGATTGTATGACATGCCGGAGCTCGCCGATGCCCTCGACGACTTTATTCCTGATATTTGAAGTCGGGCACGTTTCCAGCACGATGCCCTTGTCCGAGATTTCCTGCATGAGCTTCTTGTCCTTCACGCAGAGCAAGCCGTGGCCGATTCGCTCTGGCCTGATCTCGCGCACTACATACCGCAGCTCTGCGAGGCTCCCCTCTTCTCCGGTATGGATAGTCGTGCCGAGGCCCGCCTCCCGTGCCTTCATAAACAGCGACCGGTACCGCTTGATCGAAAAATTCTTACGTTGGGGGCCTGCAATATCAATACCGACGATTCCGCTGTTCTTGTAACGTATCGCTTTCTTGAGAATGATCGAATTCTGCTTGTAGGTCAGCGTGCGGTCCATCATAAGGATGATGCCCGCCTTGACCTGCGGGTACTGCAGCATTGCGCGGTCGAGCCCCCAGAGAGATGAAACGATGATGTGGTCGAGGTCTTTCTCACCGCCGCGGTTACGGAACATGGGATTGAACCTGAGTTCCTGCAGTACGATGTTGCACTTGCGGTATCCTCCGCCGAGCACGCTCGCAACCGCCTCCTCAATCGCATCGGGCGATGACTGGATGAGCTCAGTCCAGAAGAAGTAGTTATTGTGCATGTCGTCGAGCGTCTTGTTGCGCTCGCTGCCCGACATCGTAATCATGTCTTCAAAATCCCAATAATCCTTGCTCGGGAGCCGTATGCCCTGGCTGTGCGCAATTGACCAGAGGATCGCGGGATCGACCGATGCCCCGAGATGCGCGTGGAGTTCTGCGCGTGGCTTGCTGGTTTTTTTTGGCATACGTATCGAGCTTAGTAATTCGGGGCTTTCTTGCTGATAGTCACGGTGTGCGGGTGGGATTCCCTGAGGCTCGCGCTGGTGAGCTGGATGAAGCGGGCGCGTTTTGGCAGGTCTGCGATGGCATTCGCGCCGAGGTACCCCATGCCGCTCCGTACCCCGCCGACCATATGCCAGACGATGTCGCCAACCGGGCCTTTGAACGGCACGATACCTTCGACGCCTTCAGGCACGAACCGCTCAGCGCCACGCTGCGAGTAGCGGTCGGCCGATTTTCGCTTCTCCATCACGCCGATGCTGCCCATGCCACGGTATGACTTGTATTTTTTACCGCGGATCGTGATTATCTTGCCCGGCGCTTCTGCGGTGCCCGAAAGCATTGATCCGAGCATGACCGACGATGCCCCAGCGGCGAGCGCTTTTACGATATCGCCGGAGTACTTAATGCCGCCGTCTGCGATAACGGGGACCTTGCTCTTCACGGCAGCTACCACGTTCTGGAGTGCGGTGAGTTGCGGCACGCCGACGCCGGTGACGATCCGCGTGATGCAGATCGAACCCGGACCGACGCCAACCTTGATCGCATCAGCAAACGTGGCGAGCTCGAGCGCCGCTTCCCGTGTCGCAATGTTGCCGACGACGAGCTGCGCGCGGATAGCACGTTTCATTTTGCGCGCATCGCGAAGGACATGCGTCATGTACGCATGCGCTACGTCAATAAAAATAACGTCCACGCGCGCCCTATCGAGCTTCCGTGCACGTTCCATATCGTGGGGGCCGACTGCCGCTCCGCAGAGGAGCTTCTCGCGCTTTACCTTCTCCGCCATCGCCACCTGCTCGGCGATAGAGCAGCTCCGGTGGAGGACGGCCATACCCCCGAGCCTGCCGAGTGCGACCGCCATCTTCACCTCGCTGACCGTATCCATCGCAGAGGCGAGAATCGGAATGCCGAGCCGAACCTTTGTGGTCAGCTGCGCACCAAGATCCACCTCGTTCCGGTTCACGCCTGATTTTCTCGGTTCGAGCAGTACGTCATCGTAGGTTAATCCCAGAGGGAGCGGGTGGCCTGGCATAGGGTGCGGTATTTAAAAAAAGCTGAAAAATTGTACTTTCAAGTATAGCACAGTTTCCGCATACGTAAAGGGCTAGTACCGTACGCCGATAACGTTTTTATTCGACCACCGCTTGATGCTGTCTGCAAGGCTGACCTTCGCGTACTTCGGGGTCAGGATGAAGTCCCGGTACCCGCTTTCGGTGCTGGCTCCGCCGTTTGAAAAAATGCTAAGGATACGGCCGTCGAACATGAACTTATACCCGGCTGCAACGTACTCGTGCGAACGGATGAGGACCGACCCGCCGATTGCTTTCATAAATTTGCTGAATACGTCACGGCCGAACAGGTAGTTCATGCCGCGGTTGTGGTTGAATACGAATCCGTCCGTCTGGTCCGTCGGGTCGTTCCACCGGATCTGCTCGAGGATATCGTCGTCGTGCAGCTGCTTGAGGGAGCTGACGCCTCCGACCGGAATGCCGCCGTGGAGCGCCACCACGCCGTTCGCGCATACAGCGACGGCCGCGAACTTCTCGAATAGGTCATTGAGCCTCCGGAATACGTACTGCCCGTTGTCGTAGTCAAAGTGCCGGATGCAGGAGCCGAGCAACCCGTACGACTGCCCCATCGCGACTTCCTCGTGGTTGCCCCGAAGTATGAAGGTATTCTCGGGGTAGCACTGCTTCAGGTTCAGGATGAGCTCAATATTCCGTACGTCCTCTTTACCGCGATCTGCGTAGTCGCCGAGGTAAACGAGGTACACCGCCTCTCCCCGCTCAACACGCTCGGCAAACCGCTCCTGCTTCAGTATTGACGTCGTCGCGGCAGAATCGCCGTGCGTATCGCCGATAAAAATTGCCTCGCCCCGTTGCGGCAAATATACGACCGGAAAACTCAAGAAAGGTTCCGCGGAACTGATTTCTGGAATGCTCTTTTTGAGCTTCCCCCTTCCGGTGCTGTGCTGTTCGCGGAGGATCGACTCAACTGATACGATGAGGTCGGCAAACTCACGCCACGTTGCGGCGTGTTTTTTCCAATCTTTTATTGCATCCTTGGGCTTCGGCGGCATAGGCTACGGCGTCAGCACGCTCAGTGCAGCAGGAATAATTTTTATGGAAAACGTCCTGCTCTTCGGCAGCACCTCACCGTCAACCTGGGCGGCTGCCGGCTGTTCGCACGTAATGTCAAGCTTGGTCGTCGTGTACGTATGGACGATCCCGAGCGACACGTGCGTTCCTTTGAGTATCTTGGGGATGCAGCGGAGGATGTAGAGCCGGCTCGCACGGTCGATGATGCAAACAGTCAGCACGCTGTCGTCTATCTTTGCGGATGGAGCGATATAAAACCCGCCGCCGTACGTCGTGCCGTTGCACGCCGCGACGAGCAAAACCTGCTTCTCAAATACCCTGCCATTATCGAGCTCCACCCTGACCCTGCTAAACCGGTAGGCGATCAGCGTCCTCAGTACAGCGAGCAGGTACGCGACAAAACCCCTTGAGTACTTGAGGAACGTGCGGACCCGCGCCGCAACGTCGCCGTCAAAACCGACGCCGGCAGCATTTATGAAGTACCGTTCGCCATTAAGCTGGCCAAGATCAATCTTCCGGACGGTCCCCCGTGCCAGCGCACGGAAAGCCTGGTGCTTCGTGCGTATGCCGAGCAGATGGGCAAAATCGTTTCCCGATCCGGTCGGAATAATGCCGAACTCCGTACCCGTACCGGCGATCCCGTTTACGACCTCATTCACCGTTCCGTCCCCGCCGACTGCGACGATAACGTCGTTGGAGCTCGCAGCCGCACGCGCCATCTGAGTCGCGTCACCCGCCTGCTTGGTCATCACCGTTTCAAACCGAAAAGCGTTGCGCCTGCAAAACGCCTGAATATCCGGAATAATGCTGAGCCGCTTCCCCTTGCCAGCTGCGGGATTAATGATGAAGTAATAAGAACGAGGCATAGTACATACCCCCAGTATACCGTACCGGCAGCGCGGCGTTAAGCAGTGCGAAAGCGCTCGCTGAACTGCTCGACAGTCAGTGCGGTGCTTGCCGAGTACTCCCCGACGCGCATCCTTATGAGGGCGCTCAGGTACCCGCCTACGCCGAGTGCCCGCCCGATATCGCGTGCGAGAGAGCGCATGTAGACACCGGGGCCAGTCACCACCCGGAGTTTCAGCTGAGGCCAGCTGTACGATTCCATAGCAATATTTTTTACCGTAACCTGGCGCGGACCGAGCGTAACCGATTCTCCACGGCGTACCCGCCGGTGCGCAGGTTTGCCCCCTACCTTAACCGAGCTATATTGCGGAGGCAGCTGCTCGATTTCGCCCGTAAACTGCAGGGCGGCACGTTCTACCTCATCACGCGCTGGAATCCGGCTGATAGGTACCGTCCGCAGCTCCCCCTGCGCATCGTCCGTCGTGCTCTCGGCACCGAGGGTGATCGTTGCCTCATACTCTTTCTCTTTTTGCACCGCTTCATCGAGTTGCTTCGTGGCGTCCCTGCCGATCCCCACGACCAAAACACCCTCCGCGAGCGGGTCGAGGGTTCCTGCATGCCCGATTCTTTGTACGCCAGTTATCCTCCGCAGCTGGTCGATGATATCGTGGGATGTCGGGCCCTTCGGTTTGTAGATCCCAACGATGCCGGCACTCATGATGATGCCTGCTTGTTCTTGAGATCTTTGATTGTAGCGTTCGACCGCTCGATCTCCTTGTCGAGGTGCCGGATGAGCTTCTCTTTGAGCTCAATGGTAAATCCAAGCGTGCGGATTTCCTGCCGCATCTCTTCTTTGTCCTCGTACAGGAGGGTAATCTGCTCAATGGCTACCAGGCACGTCTGTTGAATCGGTGACATAGGGCTATGCATCCTCAGGCTCAGCTGCTTCGATCTCATTCCTGAGCCGCGTAAGCTCTTCGAGGCGTGCTTCCTCCGCCTCGATCTGCCGCTCGATTCCGCCATCCGGATTGTGTTCAAATGGCATTTCACCGCGCTCCATATGCGTATGCATTATATATGCTCCAGTACATTACCTTACTACAGCGCATGTAAAAAATCAAGGGCTACCTTCGCACCTTCTGAAGCCACGCGAAGAGCGCAGTGAGGAACCGCTCGCGCCGCTCACGGACCTCGGGGGTCAGCGCGTCCACGAACTCCCGCTTGAGAGCATCCACATTGGCATCATCCCAGCGCTTAATAATATTGTGCACCCCGAGAAAAGGCTGAGCGCCGTCCCAGTCTTGCGGAAAACTTCGGAATCCGTAATTAGAGAGCGCAGAATCAAACGTCACATCGACGTCAATCCAGTTGCGGAACCGGTCCCGCACCTGCACGAAGTCATGCCCGTGCCCCCACGCCCCCTCACTGAGAATTTGGCGGAGGTGCAGCGGAAATTCAATTCCCTGTTCGTCCCAGCGGAATACACATACTACTGGGCGGTATTCAATGTTGAGCGCATCAAAACAGGCCTGCAGCACGCTATGCTTGCCTGTACACGTCCCGGCATGCTTCGTACCCAGAACCTCTTCAACCGTCCGCCCCTCGCCGAACGGTATTTTTGATACCTCAATGCAGATACGCCTCATCCGCTCGTCACGCAGCACCGTGTACAGCCCGTGATCAGTCAAAAAATTACGTACCAGCTTGATTGACATAGTCTCAATTCCCTCCGCATACAGTATAGCACAGCAGATAAAAACCGCAGCGGCACCCCCTCAGTTGACAGCCGCTCTCCTTTTTATTAAAATCACTGACTAAACATAGAAACAAAAAACCTTTGGGAGGAATCATGGGCACCTTGAAATATGTATATAAAGTAGCCCGCATTGAACAATCGCTGATTGTCGGAATCAGCACGTGGCTGATCGCGCTCTTATCGAACGGGCCACTGTGGTTCAGTACGCCAAAAGTGGCTGTTGCGTTCTGCATGGTCTGCAGCTGCATGGGTTCCAGCTTATTCCACTACGGCAGGCGCGCGGATATCTACAAGCGGAAATGGTACGATCCGGTGACCGTAGCGCGTCCGTGGCTCTTAATCTCGATCGGCAGCCTGCTCTTTGCTGGCTCGATTCTCATCGCGCTCGCCTACCTGCCGACTGGGTGTTTGTGGATTGCGGTATTCAATTTTCTGACGATCATGCTCTACGCCAATTTTCTGGACCAATTTTGGCCTTGGAAAAATCTGGTGATTGCATTCGTTTGCTCGACTCCGGTAGCCGCTGGGTGGCTCTCCGGCCACCGAATGCATCCGATCGTACCCTATCTGGTCGCGGCCATCTACGGCGCCTATCTTGCCAGGGAGATTCTCAAGGATGTCATTGACCGGGATGCAAACCGCGGCAAACGCTTTACGATGGTCATGTCCCTCGGCATTAAACCAACGCTCCGGATCGCCGGCATGGTGCTGCTGGCCTCGGTCTGCATCCTCGCGTATGCCACACAGTTCTTGCCGCTCTCAGTGCCGGACCATCCTATTTGGATTTCGGCAAGGGAATCGTATCCGTTCATCATCATCGTACTGTACTGCTTGGGCATGTACTTCCCGTTGCACCTGGGGTGGAAACTCGTGCGCGGCGGGCGGTTTGAAAACTACTACCGCTACGTTGATATAGGCATGGTATTCCTCATGCTTGCTACGCTCACGATTCGGGTTGGACTGTACAACTAAAAAACACCCTCTACCTCACGGTAAAGCGGAATTGGCGGTCTGAACATATCCTGCTGATAATGTTCGGGCCGCTTTTTTTATTCAATAACTTATTTTGAGGCAATGGCTGCGGGACCTGGACTCGCCCTCACGGGCCTGGGCTCACGGTCGCCATTGGCGACATCGTTCGCCCTTCGAGTCCGACGCGACACAAGCAGTTGTGTCGCTGTCTCCTCGCCATTGCTCACGCAATGGCTGCGGGACCTGGACTCGAACCAGGATTAACGGATTCAGAGTCCGTCGTCCTACCATTAGACGATCCCGCAACGTGTAAAAAATAGTAGCAGAGGTTGTACCTTTTTGCAAGTGAAAAAACCTTCGCGCGGCTGCGGGTTATACAGCCCTGAACCGGGCGATACCTTGCAGTGGAAATACTCGGCCGTTTCTCTATCAATTACTCTTCCTCAACAACTTCGCCGCCGAATACGTTCAGCGCCTGCTCCCATGCTTGCTGGCTGCCATCGCCTTCCCCCTCCTGCCCGCCCAAAGCCGGCTGCGTAAGCTCACGGTACTCATCCTGTTCGAGAACAGTGATCTTGAGGGTCAATTTCAAGCCAGAAACCTGCTCAACCGCATCTTCGATCACCGACCGCATCGGACGTTCATTAAGGTGGTCCGCATGGAATTTATGCTGAAAACCGACCGTAAGAACGCCATTTTCCACCTTCACAGGAATGCCAACTTTAAGCGAAAGGCTGATTGAATGGTTCGCGCTCTGCAGGGAACTTACGATTTTCGGCCACTGCGACCTGATCTTTTCGAGCGATGCCGAACTGGCTGCCGGAGTCTTCTTGCCGGATCGCGCTTTCGGGCTGCCTGTTTTTTTCTTTGGAGCAGCTTTCGGAGCTGGAACCGGAACGGGCGCCGCCCCGCCGCCCCGCCCAGCGTCCGCATGCTGGGGCCCGTTATCGTTGCAGAGCTCCAGGATGGCGAGCTCGAGCGGCAGCTGCACGATTGGTGCGTATGCCAGCTCGCGCGTCCGTACGACGAATGTTTCGATAACCTCGACGAGCCGCTTGATGCTCACCTGCTCGAGCTGCATTCGGATAGACTGCTTCGTGTCCTCATTGAGCTCAAAACGCTCGAGCTCAGAAGCCATGCCGCTAACTTTAAGCAGCAGTACCGTCCGGAGGAACTCAGTGAGCTCCCTGATGAAATCCGGCATATTGACTCCCTCATCAATGAGCTTCCCGACGACGCCGAGAGCGGCCGGCGCATCACGGGCTACGAGGTATGAGAATAATTCGAGGATCGTCCCAATGTTCGACCGCGGGATAACGAGCGACGCTTCCTCATCCGTTATGTCCTTTCCCCCGATCGCCATGATCTGGCCGAGGAGCACCTCAGCGTCCCGGACAGAACCCTCGGCGCGGCGCGCGATGTTTTGGAGGATAGACTCGCTGATCGTTATCTTCTCTGCGCCCACGATGTGCTGCATCCGTTTCACGAGATCACCGGTGCTCACCCGCTTGAAATCGAACCGCTGGCACCGTGAGATAATCGTTTCGGGCACGCGGTGTATTTCCGTCGTCGCGAGAATGAGGATCACGTGCTGCGGGGGTTCCTCGAGCGTCTTTAGGAGCGCATTAAACGCCGACGTCGAGAGCATATGCACTTCATCGATTATGAAAATTTTATAGGCTGCCTGCTGGGGCGTGAAGCGGGCATTCTCAATAATATTCTCGCGTACGTTATCGACGCCCGTATGCGATGCCGCGTCAATCTCGATGAGGTCAAGCAACTTCCCCGCTGCCATTGCCGTGCAGAAGCTGCACGTACCGCACGGTTCCGGCCCCTTCCGCTTCGTACAGTTGACGGCTTTCGCGAGCAGCCGTGCCGTCGTGGTCTTACCGACACCGCGCGGACCGGAAAACAGGTACGCATGCGCGACGCGACCGCTTTCCACCTCGTTCTGCAAGGTTACTTTGATTGGATTTTGGCCGACCAGGTCACCAAAAGTCTGCGGTCGGTACTTACGGTAGAGCGCTTGGGACATATGAAGCTATACACAAAAAAAGTATCACACTCGTGTATAGATTGTATAACAGCCGATTCAATTTAGCAAATGGCTCCTCCGCTAGCTCAGCTCCTCGATATCCTCAACCTGCCCAGCCGGCTGTTCCGTTGCCTGGTCCGCGGCAATCTGCACCGTGGGCACTCCCCCTGCCGCAGGCTGCTCACCGGCACCTCCTGCCGCTTTGATGATATTCTCAACGGCCGCCCACTCAGTTTCACGGTCCTTCGGGACGAGGATGACAACCTCATCGCCCGCTTCGCCGCGGAAGTACGTAATACTCGCGAGCAGTACTTTATACGAACGGTCACCGACTACAACGCGGTATTCATCCGTCGTCTCATCGCGGGTAAGCAGTCCGACGAGCCGTCCGCGCTCAATGGGGCCAATCTGCTTGTAGAGAAATGACCCGTCGTCCTTAATCGTGAGCTTGAGCGTATCGCCGACGACAAGCTTTGACTTTGAAGCGTAATTGGCCGGTACGCTGTACTGCTTGCCGTCCGGGCCGACCATGTGTTGGCCATCGAAGATTCCTTCGATGATTTTTTCCGTTCCTTGTACCGATTCACTGCCAACCTCTTTCGCCCTGCTCGCGACCTCAAGCGCCTCAGTATCATTCTTGCCGACGACCTGAACCAAAAGCTGCCGCGCGCTCTCGAGTGAGACGTGTGCGGTGTCGAGAAGTTTCCGGATCTGGTCTAGTTTATTTTGATTTGGCATACTTTTTGGTTTCCTTTTTCATATTTTTTTTGCTGCCCTTTTGTTTTTTTATTGGCTATGTATTTCTGATTTTTGCGTTGTTTTTCTCCGTTTGCGCTTTAACCGTTTGTATTGATTTTCATGCTGCTTTCAGTGTAACGAAATCTCGGTCAGCCGTCAATACGGTACTTGAAAATCGGAATCGATTTCTCCCCGACGCGATCAACGGCCTCGGGCTCCCATCCCGGCAGAGAAAAACTGTATGAAATGATTCTCGTGCCCGGCCTCAACTCGCCCCTGAATTTCGGATCGAGCTTCTTCATCGCCATCGGGGTGAGGAAACAAAAAATGACATCTGCCTGGCTCAGATCACGCGTCAAGAAATCTCCGTACCGAACCTCGATGCGCTTCCGAAAGCCGAGAAACCGCACGCGGATCACTGACCAGACGTACAGTAAAAAAGAAATCTCATATCCGACGAGGAGGCGGGCTTTCGTGTTATTAGCAAGCGCGATCAGCACCCTCCCGTCACCTGAGCCGAGATCGTACGCTACCTCACCCTCGCGGACCCCCGCGAGCGCCACAATACGGGCGATATCACGCTTGAATACCGGCAGCCACGGAGCCGCGCGCAAGCCTGCATACGCCGCCGAACCGAATACGAGCAGAATAGCAAGTAGCAAAAATACGTATATACCCATGTCTAGCATAGAGGCATCATATATCTTTTATTGTGGGTTGTCTATCCGCCGGTGGCGATGCGTATTCCGCGGCGGAATGTCCGGGGAAAAGCGTAAAACTCTGAAACGATGGAACTGCCGTCCGCCCGGTGCACGCGCACGAGCGGATCGCTGCCGCTCCGCACCGCAGAGACGATTTCGTCGATCCCGTCGGAATCAAAATCAGCCGCCGCCAGGCTGACGCCGCCCCGGAACTGCGGCATGAATGCAAAAAATCCCGGATGCACGAGCCCGATAATCCCGTATCTGGTTCTACCAAACATGCGCACGTGCGGGCCGCCGCCGGATGCGACTCCGGTTATAACCTCCTCAGGGGCATCCTCGTTGAAGTTGCCGCTCGCCAGGCTAACGCCGCCCCGGAACGTATCCGCGTACGCCATGTACCCGAGCGTAACCGGCCGGAACCTGCCATCCCGAATGCCGAACATGCGCACGTGCGGGCCGCCCGCGGTGAGTGGAACGGTGATAATTTCATCGATGCCATCTCCCTCTACATCTGACACGGCCAAAGACAATCCTCCCCTAAACGTGTCCGGGTATGCCATAAAATTTTCTACGATCGGAACGAAAGACCCGTTGCGGTAGCCGAAAATCCGGACGTTCGGTCCGCCTCCGGACAGGGGCGCGGTGACCGCCTCCTCAATGCCGTCAGCGTCAAAATCACCCGCGCCGACAGAGACGCCGCCCCGGAACGTATCCGCGTACGCCATAAAAGAATTGATGAACGTCCCATCCTGCCGGAATATCCTCACCTCGGGCGCACGGCCGTAGCCGGCACCCACGATGATCTCCTCGATCCCGTCACCGCCAAGATCAGCAAAAGCGATGGCAACGCCCCCACGGAACTCCTGCTCAAACGCGAAAAACTGGGTGACGAGGTTTCCCTGGTGGTCAAAAACCCTGACCTGCGGACCGCCGCCCTCACCGGGCGCCGCCGCAATGTACGCGAGCTTCTCGACGGAAAACGATACCGATGCAGGCGAAGCGTCTACGTTACCGGCCAAATCGCGTGCGCGCACCGAAAACGTATGCTCCCCGTTCCTGATTTTCCGCAGGTCTACTGACGTTGCTGTGCTCCACGCTGACCAGTCATTGGAATCGAGCCGGTAAGAAAAAACCAAATCCGATGCATCCGTCTGGTCATCGACGCCGATCCAGCGGAAACCGGCAGTCCGGCTACTGATCGTACCGGCGGGACCGGAAATAATCTGTGTATTAGGCGCGATATCGTCGTCTGATGGTACCGCCCCGCCGGAACAATCGAATGTTTCTGCGGGCTTATCCTCATGCGTGCCGCAGCTGCTCCGGTCAACGCACGCTCGTATCTGCTCGCCGCCCGCGCACGGGCTCCATGCCGTACACAGCCAGTCTTCAATGCAGCCCGGCGACATCTGGCACGCGGCCGTTTCCGCGGGCTTGTCATTTGTTGTGCCGCAACTGTTGAGATCCGTACAAGTGCGGGTGCTTGTGCCGCCGCTGCACGCCGCCCACTCAGTGCAAGACCAGCTCTCAAGGCAGGTGGCTGGTTCGGAATCGCCGGTTGGAGTCAGCGCTATGACCACGCTCATCGGAGCAGCCGGATCAACGGTATCCAAGTAGCTTGAGTACCCGCTCTTGCCGATCGATACCGTGTAGGATCCGTACGTTGTTACGCTGCCGCCCGCATTAACAAACTCAGTCAACCCGGGTGGATTCGCGAGCGTACCGTCTGCCCCCGTCGTGCCGATGAAGACCGCTGCGCCATTGCGCGTTATAGTGACTGCCGCGCCTGAAATCGGATTATTACCGGCATCCCGCACGACTGGGTCATACGCCCACTGCACTGAGAAGCTTGAATTTTCATCCGGGCTGCCGTACATCTGTATATCAGCGGACTCAAACTGGGACTGAGCATTGGCACTCCCGTATGCATTGTTCACAAACGTGTTGCCGGCCGTATTCGCGCCGTACAGCGGTATGAAATCGATCAGATTATCGCCGAGCGCGAACGTGTTATCCTTGGCGTAAACGTTCTGCGCAGCTTCATCCCCCCAGTAATAAAAATAAATCCAGCTTGAATTGCTCGTGATCGTATTGTTGGTTATCGGGGATCCGGACTGGTCGCCGCCCGTAAAGCTGAGCGCATAGACGCGCTCCGTGGCGCCCGTTCCCGCGACCGCGGTCAGGGTGTTGCCGTCGATCACGTTTCCGGTGCCCGCGGCGGAAAACCGAAGCGCTGCGGCCGAACAGCCGCCTGCGTCCGTATGCGCGATAATCGTATTATTATACAAATGAATATCACTCGCGCCATCCGCTTCACCTTCGAGCTGCACGCCGAAAGACGCCGGTATGCACCCGTCGTATTCCTGGACCACCGGCTGGTCTTCAAATTCTATGTAGTTATTGTAGTACTCGCCGCTATTAAGGATATGGAAGCCCCGCCCCCAATAGTCTCCCGTATTTAAAATGATATTATCGTGCACGTCCGCATTCCGCCCGCCGTTCTCGACAGCAAAGCTATTCGTGTACCTTGTCTTCAGCTGGAACGTATTGCCGTATATTTCAGAGCCGCCTTCAGAAGCGTCATTCGAATCGCTGATGTAGATCGCATCCTGGGGGCCGTTGTAAAATGCGTTGTCGTAAATGACATTGCCCCCGGTGCTCCGGGCGATAATGAGCATGCTGCCGTGGTTGTTATCGCGGCTCACGATTGTCTGCACGTTGCTCGTCAGGGTACAGCCGTGCACCGTATAGGCATTGCCCCAGTACCCATAGATATTCGACGACTGCATGCCGTGCACAGTCGCGGTGATATCCTCAATGGTGATGCCGGAACCGCCCGACACCTGGATGTCGTTGCTGAAGTAGCCGTTGCCGGATCCCTGGGTAATCGTGCCGTTCTTGATCGTAATATTTTGCGGCGAAGTTCCCGAAAGATTCAAGTTGACATCAGGATAGTAATTGTACTCCACGCGGCTTTCTTCCCAGTATGTCGGCAGCGCTACCCCGTGATAATACGCTGACTGCAGCTTGATGTCATCAATGTATACCGTCCCGTCGCCCGCAAGACCCGTACCCTCGATGCCTGCACGCACGTAGGCCGTCACGTCTGAGGTCGGACGAAAAATATGCGTAATGAGCTGAAAGCCGCGCCACGTACGGCTCTCCTGCTCAGCGCGGTAGTCCGTGCCTTCCAGCTCCACGTACATGGTGATATCATCGCTGACGCGGTTGTATACCATCGCAGTCAACGCGTAAGTTGTATTCGCGCTGAACGTGATTTGCGAATTCGAACGGATGTACTGCGCGCTCGACGGGTTAACGAAGCGCATGCCGTAATCGCCCGAATAGAGCGTCACGGGCTGTACGTACGTACCGGCGAACCGCTCGGCGTCGGGTGCGTTTGACAGGCTCCAGCTGTCTGGTGCCGTGCCGCTGCCGGTTTCAAAATCCGCATTCGGAACCGTAACCGCCGAGTAGTTTCCATACGTGACCGTATGGCCGTTGAGGTCCAGCGTTATGCCGTTATTCCGTATAGTAAAGCAGGTCTTATCGCTCGATACATTCTGCGAAAGCACATATGTTTCATTCGCCGCGGTAAGGTCTCCGCACGCACCCACGCTGGTTGCCGCACGCGCCTCTGGCGCGATAAAAAAAATCGAGCTTACGCACGATAGTGCACAGAATAATACGGTACCGATTCTTGCCATAAGATATCGCGATACGTATTAGCGGCCAGTACTACGCGCCCATCCCTGCCACGATGCCTACGCCGAGGGCAACCGCGCCGTACATCATGAGCGCGACCGCGGCTTTTTCCGCAAGGCTGACTTTTGTTGCTACATCGATTTGAACACTCTGCATAATGGTAGTATACAGCTATTTCATTCAAAACTCTACCTGCTCCGCTCCCCAACGGGCGTGCTCTGTGCTGCCGCCGGTTCGCCAAGCTTTGACTTCTTGAGAATCTCCGCTTCCACGTCCTGGCGTGCCCGGCCGTACTTCCGGCGTGAGAGCTCGACAAGATAACGCGCCATTTCAGGATTTCCCGGCTGCGGCGGGTACGTCTGCATGTTGAAAGGCTTTGATGACGTATTGTCGATCAGGAGCTTGACATTGGCGGTATACATATCCACGTTGATGACATCGTACTCATTGAAGACCGGCTCGAACTCCTGAGCGAGCGTCTCGGCATCCTCGACGCCCACGCGGAATGCGATAAGCGTGCCGGCGTTGCCGAACACCGCATCGCGTATCTTCGTGTCGTTGTTATCCCGCACGAGCTGCCCGATGTACTGGTGCGCCATCGTCAAGTTGAGGCGGTACTTCCGCGCCTCAGAAAGGATCGTCGCGATGCTGTCGGTCACGAAATTCTGGAACTCGTCAATGTACAGGTAGAAATCGTTGCGCTGCTCCTCCGGAACGGTAACGCGCTTCATGGCGGCCATCTGCAGTTTCGAAACGATAATGAGGCCGAGCAGATTGCTGTTGACCTCACCGGTCGTGCCCTTCGCGAGGTTGACGAGAAGGATTTTCCTGTTGTTCATGATATCATCGAAATCGAATCCCGACCGCGCCTGCCCGATAATGTTGCGCATCATGCTATTCTCGACGAACCGCCCTACCTTTGAGATGAGGTACCCGAGCATCTCCGACTTGTGGAAGTCGGACGTCTTCGCCATCTCCTTTTCCCAGAACGAACGGATGATCGGGTCCTTCACCTTCGAGAGCTTGTACTTCTGGAATGCCGGATCGGTGAACATCCGCGGTATCTCGGCGATCGTCCCTGGGTACTCCGTATCCTCCATGAGGGTGAGCATGACATTGCGCATGTTGTGTTCGAACATCGGGCCGATCATTTCCGGCGGAAACAGCTTATAGAAGATCGCGATCATTTCCTGCACCGCGAAATCCTTTTCCTCGGGCGTCTTCGCCTCGAGCATATTGAGCCCGACCGGGAACTCCTGGTCTGACGGATTGAAGTACACGATATCTTCCGCCCGCTCCTTCGGCACGTGCTGCAACACGTCGTCAATGAGGTCGCCGTGCGGATCGACAACCGCAACCCCCTCCCCGTTATAGATATCCTGAACGATCATGTTTGAGAGCAGCACCGACTTGCCGACGCCGGATTTGCCGATCGTGTACACGTGCCGCTGGCGGTCTTGCCGCTTGATCCTGATGACCGTCTCCTCGCCGCGGTAGATGCTCCTTCCGAGCACGAGCCCCTCTGCAGGAATGTTGGTTGGCGGTGACGCCTTGCGGGACTGCAGCCATCTGATATTCGGCGTCTCGGTCGTCGGCAGCGGAAAGTGAAAAATGCTCGTCAGCTCCTCGGTGTTCAAGATGAGCTTGCCGCGCTTCACAAGCCTCCGGTATATGAAATCATTGATGAACTCATCTTTCTTAAACGGGTCCCGGCGGACGAATCCGTTCCCATACTCGTGCAGCGTATACTGGGCAAAAGAATCAATGATATTATCGAGGTAAGCTTTTGCCCGTTCACCGGTCTGTGCGGAAACGACCACGCGTACGTTGACATCCATGCCCGGCTTCGACGTCTTCTCCTCGAGGCTTTTGGCAACCTCCTGCTCGCGCGGCGACAGTATCCGGTTCTCGTCGATCGGCTTGTCCTTTTTCGGAAAAAACGTCCGCACGAGCTCCATGAGGAATCCGCCGAGCCCGTGGCCGCCCATCGCGTCCCTGAGCGTCTTGCCGCGGTGCATCTCCTGCGCGACCCGCGCACCCCAGGTATGCCACTCCGCTTTCGCCGAGCGGACGACGTACTGGATCGCTGCAGCTTCGTCGTCAGCGAGCTTTGACAGTATGTTTGTGAGCGCGTTGAGCGGATCGACGTCAAGCTGCTTGAACGTTCGGATCGGAAAAATGTACGGTTTCTTCGACTTTAGTCCGGCTGCGAGCACCGTGCTCGTCGGCTTGAAAATATTGTACGCGGGCACTTCTTCGATCTGCGCACGGGGATACTGGGCATGGATGTGCTGCTCCATGTACGGACGCAGGTAGTTTGGGCAGACGATGTAGAACGAGATGAGCCCGTCGTGCGCGACGATTTCCAGTGAAAAGTGGTCGTACCGCCCCGTGACCACCACGCCGAGCCCGCGCTGTGCGCGCATGCCTGCGATCGCCGTAAACCACGCCTCAGCTTCGGCGAGCATCTCAGCCACCGTCCGCTGCCGCTGCCCCTCCTCATCCTTGATCTCGGACTCTTTCGGCACGGTCACGAGCAGCACGGTCTTGCGGAGCGCGGGCGGCAGCGATTTCTCGCTGCGCAAAAACTTTCCAAAAATAAAAATGCCCGCGAAAATTACAACGAGCACCGAAATACCGACGAGTATGACCGGGAAGGACGGGTTCTCGAGCAGGTTCATGAACATATCCTTGAGCGGGCCAACGATGTCAACGCTTGGTGTTTCCATGAAAACGAGAGGGTAATGTAAAAATTATTTTTCTCTGTGTTTCTGTTCGTGGAACGCAAGCAGGCGGTCGGTCTTGATTTTTGCTTCCTGCTCGATGAAAAACTTATTAACGCCGGGGATAATTTTCAGCCAGTCCCTGATCAGCGAAAGGATCTCTCTCACCTTCACCTTCGCGCTCTGCATGAGCTTCTCGATCTTCGACGCCGTCTCTTCCCCCTTTTGCTGGAATGCAATTTGCTGCTCCGGCGTCATCTGCAGAAAAAGCTCGTCGAGGTGCTCTGACAGCACGGTCTCGATCTTCCGCAGCTCTTCGCTCTTGGCGGCAGGCGCCGCTGCCGGTGTTGCAGCCGCTGCCGGAGGCGGAGCATACTTCAGGCGGGCATCCTCTGATTCTGCTGCCGGCTCCTGCTCCGGAATCGCTTCCGGCCTTGCTTCACGCGCCGCTTCAACCGGCGTTTCCCGGGTAACCTCCCTCGCTGTGGGCTGCTCAGGGGTTGTTTCTGGGACGGGCGGCTTTGCCTCCTTTGCCAAATCAAAAATATCTTCAATCCCCCCCGGCTCCTGTTCAGCTCCTTTTTTAATATTGGTGTCCGGACCTTGCGCCATAGTAAAAAATGCAATTGTAACTTTTTCAATTATATCACATTTTCCGAGAAAAATCAAGGTTTTCGGTATGTGCACAACTACCCTTGACAAAACATAATACTGGTGGTAGTATGGTAGGCTTGTTCGTAAATGGAAAATAGTAGAAATCAATATACTCGAGGAGAGAGTGATGAAGACGAAACTGTCGGTTCTGTTGGCTCTTTTCATTGTCAGCTTAGTCAGCTTATCGCTGCTATCGGGCTGCACCAGCATTCACCTCGGTGAGGTTGGCGGAGACCTGGCTTTTTTCAAACGGGCGTGTACACCTGGCGCGGATGATCATCTGCTCATTACGCGCCACTGGCGGTGGGGTTCAACGAACTCCTCCCAGCTGTACTACCCCTTCGAGGAGTGCATGGAGATGGATGGCAAGATCTACACCATAAATCTCCCGGAAAAAAGCAAAGACCGCGTGCTTCAATACAAAAATATCAAACACACGGTTAACATGGACACGATCTGGGTGACCGGATTGCACGCGGCCTTCGAGATCAGCTTCCCGAAGGTTGCAAACGGCAATCCTGGATTTCCGCAAATATCGTACTGCGGAAATCAGAACGGGGTCCGCGTTTTTCAAGACTTGAGAAACGTGGATCGTAAGCGATTTTTCGAAGTCGCGGTTCCGTCCTCGATGTCGTGTGAACTGGTTATCCGCCAGCCCTACGATGCAGTCGTATCCGACAAATGCGGTATGCCGTTTGTCGAGAAAGATGCGATGTTCTACATCGCGAAATACGTTCTCGTATTCGACTACCAGTCGTAGACGGCAACCAGGTTATCAGCTGACAACGCGAAAGTAATATGCCCCGGTTCTCACTCTATAATGAGTTAGATCGGGGCGTATTTTTTTAACAAAGAGCGCTTGAAAAAAAGCCAAAAATATGCTACAATAAAACAGCGTTCAAAAAACACAAACAAGTGCTATGGCAGAACTGCCGACATCATCTTGGTCATTGCTCCTCTTGCTCATCGTGCTCGGGGCGGTGATTTTTTGGCTGTACCGCGAGAACGTAAAAAACCGCGGCAGCTTCCAGGTGCTCAAGCTCTACTCAAAAGATTTGACCGCGCTCGCGCGCGAACAGAAGCTCGATCCCGTCATCGGCCGCGAGCATGAGATAGAACGGGTCATACAGATTCTCTCGCGCCGGACCAAGAACAATCCGGTGCTGATCGGCCAGTCGGGCGTCGGCAAAACGGCGATTGTCGAAGGCCTCGCGAACGCCATCGCCGCAAAAAACGTCACGTCGACCATCGTGAACAAGCGCGTGCTTGCGCTCGATCTGTCAGGGCTCGTTGCCGGCACCAAGTACCGCGGCGAGTTCGAAAGGCGCCTCAAGTCACTTGTTGATGAAATTATTGCCGCCCAGCGCTCCGTAATCCTTTTCATCGATGAGATGCATACGCTCGCTGAAGCAGGACAGGCAACCGGCGCGATCGATGCCGCGGATATCCTCAAACCTGCCCTCGCGCGGGGAGAGCTGCAGGTTATCGGGGCGACAACCATGGAAGACTATAAGAAGTATGTCGAGCGTGACCTCACCCTCGAGCGCCGCTTTCAGCCGATCATGATTGAGGAGCCGAGCAGGGAGATGACCATACAAATACTGAAAGGCATCAGGCAGCGCTACGAAGACCACCACCAGCTGAAAATTACCGACGCGGCGCTCGAAAAAGCAGTCGAACTTTCGGACCGGTTTATCAGGGACCGCGTCTTTCCCGACAAGGCGATTGACCTCATGGACGAGGCTGCTGCCAAGGTGAAGCTCGCGAGCATCGAAGGCAAGCCATCGATCCGCCAAAACCGCCAGGTCGTAGAGCCGAGAGACATTGAGGCCGTGATGTCAGAGTGGAAGGAAATCGGGCTCGACATACGCGCATCGGAAGATAAAACCGGTTAGTATAAAACATCTATCCGGCAGGCTGTCCGTACGATCGCCTGCAAATGTAGCATCCACAAATCACTCGACCGCGCCGCCGTGCTCCCCTGGCAGCCGCCTGGTGCAGCGCAACAGTGGCAACTTTTTTTGCATTGCCTGATCACGATAAAAAAGCTACACTATAAGCATATGCTGCAGCTGTACAATACGCTCAGTAGAAAAAAAGAGCCGTTCGAGCCGCTCAACCCGGACGAGGTGACCGTGTATACGTGCGGTCCGACCGTATACCACTACGCGCACATCGGAAATATGCGCACGTTTATTTTTGAAGATACCCTGAAACGCGTGCTCAAGCTCAACGGTTACAAGGTCAAGCACGTCATGAATATCACCGACGTCGGGCACCTCACCTCAGACGCTGACGAAGGCGAGGATAAAATGGAGAAGGGAGCGCGCCGGGAAGGCAGGACAGCGTGGGAAGTGGCTGAATTCTACACGAAAGCCGTAAAAGAAAATTTCGCGGACCTCAACATAGAGCAGCCTACAGTCTGGGCAAAAGCAACCGACCACATTCAAGAGCAGATTGCATGGATCAAGAAGCTCGAAGCGAAGGGATTTACGTACACGACGTCAGACGGCGTATACTACGATACGTCAAAATTTACCGGCTACGGCATCCTCTCGAGGCAGAAGCTTGAAGACCTCAGGGAAGGCGCACGCGTCCGGAAGAATGAAGAAAAGAAAAACCCTACCGACTTCGCACTCTGGAAATTTTCGCCCAAAGGCGCCAAGCGCGATATGGAGTGGGACAGCCCCTGGGGCATGGGATTTCCCGGATGGCATCTCGAGTGCTCGGTCATGGCACAGCAGTACCTCGGCGACACCCTCGATATCCACTGCGGCGGGATTGACCTCATACCCGTGCACCACACGAACGAAATCGCCCAGGCCGAAGCGGTCACCGGCAAACAGTTCGTGCGATACTGGCTGCACGGTGAATTTGTCGTGATTAATCCGTACGTCGGCACGGTAGTGATGTGCGCGCACTGCGGCGAAAAACATACGGTCCAGGACGAGGACCTCAAGAAAGAAGGCGGATTTGAAAAAAAGTGCGGCACGTGCGGCAAAAAAATCACCGCGGAAATAAAGATGTCGAAATCAGATGAAAATTTTACAACCCTCTTGACCGTCAAGGAAAAAGGATTCAATCCGCTCGCCTTCCGCTTCCTGACCTACTCGGCGCAGTACCGCACGAAACTGAATTTTTCCTGGAAAGCGCTGCAGAGCGCCCAGCGGACGCTCGATAGCCTCTACGCGCTGGCGGGCGAGCTCGGCGAACCAACAGACGTTTCGGCTGATTTCAAAAAACGCTTTACCGAAGCGGCTAATGACGACCTCAACATGCCGAAAGCGGTGGCGGTCGCCTGGGAGCTGCTGAAATCGGGCTTGCCGAACGGAGCAAAGAAAGCCACGCTCCTCGAGTTTGACAGCGTGCTCGCGCTCAACCTCAAAGATGCCAAACCGATCGAAGTGCCGCATACAATTAAAGAACTGGCGGAACGGCGCGAGGATGCGCGGGCGCAGAAGAATTTCAGCGCGGCTGATGAGCTGAGAGATAAAATAGCAGCTGCCGGATTCGCCGTCGAGGATACGCCGGGCGGCCCGGTCATCAAACAGCTGCGGACATAATCATTGCCTTCCCATGGCTATGGCGGGTTTTCTTTTTGCTATCGTTGCATCAGTTGTTTTCGCGATACGCGAAGGCACAAACAAAAAACTTACAGAGCGCATGGACGTGAGCGTGCTCGTGTGGGCATCGACGCTCCTGTCGCTTGTATTTTTCGCGATTGCGCTTGCCGTGGAAGGCATGCCTGAAATCGAACCGTCGTACTGGATTATTTTCCCGATTGCGGTCGCCTCGGCAACTACCACCAGCGTGCTGCTGATCCGCGCGATCCAGTGCTCGCCGCTCTCGCTTACTCTCCCCTTCCTGTCATTCTCCCCGGCATTCATGATCTTTACCTCGTATATCATGCTCCATGAACTGCCCAATACGTGGGGCATTATTGGCATCGGGTGCATCGTGGTAGGCTCATACCTCATTAACCTGGAAAAGACGCGCCAGGGGTTCCTCGCTCCGCTAAAAGCGATCTGGCATGAGAGAGGCAGCTTCTACGCGCTCATCGTCGCGCTCATCTGGAGCGTTGCGTCAAATATCGATAAAATGGCGCTCGAGCGTTCATCGGCCTTTTTCTATTTATTGACAGTCAACATCGGGGTGCTCATTCCCCTGACGGCGTACGTGCTGTACACCCGCAAACGATTCGTACAGCAAACCAAGGCACACATCGGGCTTCTGGCAACAGTCGCTGCCCTGAGCAGCATCGGTTCCACGTTCCAAATGCTCGCTATCGCCCGGATACTCGTCCCGTACGTTATCGCGATCAAGCGCGGCGGTACGATCTTGGGCAGCATTGTTTTGGGAAAAATATTCTTCCATGAAAAAAATATCGCATATCGCCTCGTCGGCGCTACGGCAATGATTATCGGCATTATCTTCATTCTGGCATTCCATTAATGCGCCCGCCGTTGATCCTGCACACAATGAAAGTCCGCTCCTAAAGGGGGCGGACTTTTCGATTCGGAAAAAGTTCACTTACGTGCAACTGGTCATTGCAGCGAAGTTCGGCGCTTTGACCTTCGCGGTAACCCCGGATACGCTATCGATTGCAGCCAGTAGACCATCTGCTTCCTGGAGTACCGCCCGCTCAATCGCATCCCTGAACAATTGTATCACCCTCTCAACCTGCTTGATCTCACTGTCCGTGAGCGTACTCGTAATCTTGCCGTGCGTAACCGTTATGCTCAGCTCAGCGATACGACGGCGCGCTTCTGCAACGTTCATCTCCGTACCTCCAGTCTATGTCTGTTTGATTTTACGCAATCGTACCACGGACAGCCGTTTTGTCAATCCAAAAAAATATGCGAGACGGATAGTCTCCCGTCTCGCAATTTTGTGCAGTGCACAATTCAGTCAGCCAATCCCGCACACCGATTTTCCTTTGCGGGAACAACGCGGGCGCTTATCGCCTCCGCCTCCTCGATAAGGCTAGACACGCCCAGCCCGTCCGGAACAGGCATGTCCCCGAGCAGTTTTTCGATCTGCCCTAAGAGCTCTTCAAAATCGTGCCTGCCATCGTCATCCAGCTGCTGCCGGATCAATGGCTGCCGCTTCCGCAACTGCGCCACACTGTCCATCGCGTCTCGTACGTTCACGGTAAACCTCCCTAGATCTGTAGGTGATCGGATAGCCGCACACTGTGTGCTTCCTCCTGGAGGAGAAATATAACATAGCTGCTTTTTTTGTCAATAAAAAATTAGCCCAGCGATACGGCAGCTGCCAGCAGGCGGCTATTCCTCCTCGATGATTTTACGCTTTTTCTTTTCCGAGGCGCCGCCCTTGAACACGAACATCGCGATGAGCGGGCCGATGATCCACACGTTCTGCGCAAAATTGCCGGTAAATACTTGCTGTGTGAGGGGCGAGAGAACGCCCTCCACCGATTCTTTCGGAATATACGACAGAATAATACTAACGATTAAACCGACGTGCAGCACGCTATACAACAGCACCTGCCACCACGGGCCCGGTGAATCCGAAGATGCGATTGTTTTCAGCAATGCGCTGCGGGTTATGACAAAAAACAGTACAATGAACAAAAGCAGGAACGCAGAAATTTGAAAAACAAAAAACTGGCCGACAAGATTATTGATCATGCTTTGGAAACCCTCGTTGTTCACGAGCGGTGCGTGCTCGACGACTGCGAGCGATATGTAGATGCTCACGAGGATGACGATAATCCGGTCGCGCCCGAGCGACAAACCGTACAAAAACGCTGCGATCACGAAAAAGAGTACAATAAACAGATCCCAGGTCGGCCTGGTCCAGTCGATATTCTGGAGAAAGTTCGAAGACTCAGCTGCTGCTTCGGCAGTTTCAGCTGCCCATGCAACTGGAATCATACCCTTCGTCGTTACATATAACTCTTTATGTAAACTTAGTATAGCACAAAAATGAGAAAAAATCAACAATAAAATGAGCCCCGTGGGAATCAGGGCTCATCTGCCGCATCGTTGATGCAAGCTGCTTTGCTAAGCAGCTTCACATACGAAGATGTGGGTAATCGGGAATGGCGTAGCCAGCGTACGCCCGAGACCATCCTTACGATAGCACAGGTATTCCCCGGTCTGGATCTGTTCGGCCTGCGGACCGTCTGACCCGTTCCGTATCTCGCATCGGTCGAAAGATGCCGACGAAGGCCAGCGCTTAAGCAAAGCGTCTACGTAGCCGGCCAAACGGCCATCACCGAATTCAATGCCGTCCGCTGGCATGAAAAAGATACGGTACTTGGTAGCATCGTGCCGGTCAGGCACAATGCACACTACCTGTGAAAGGCCCATAAGCTGGCGCCCTTCGCTGTCCGTTGACCCAGTAAAACAAACGATCCTGGATCCTGGCGCTTGCTCGAGCTCCCGAAGCGCCAGTACTACTCTCTTCTCAGCTGCCATATTACCTCCATTGTTTGGCATGATACGGTTTTTTTCTTCGTTTTTGCTTCATAGTACCGTACACCAAAAACGCTCCCCTGTCAATACTGCACACAATCAATTGACAAATGTAACGGCTATGGTACGATAGTGCACGCTGCGGCGGAGATTGCTGCAGCGCGCTTTAAAAAACAAACGTCCAGCCAAAATAAACAAGGAGGGTGGAGTGAGACAAGAACTTCGGCCGTTTTCGGGCATTCTGCCGGACCGGCAGCTGCGGCGCATTGAACAGACCTGGAATCACGGGCAGCTCCTGGAAACCGGCTGGTTGCACATCGTAAACCACATGGTTGCCACGGCGGCTCTCGCATACGCGATGACGCGGCTCATCACGTACAGCTACAAAACCGAATGCATCTGCGCGTGCGCGGTCCATGATTTCTGGAAGCGCATGCTCATCGAGCACGCGGACGCAAACGGCGGCCATGACTTTGGGTGGATCGATAGCCAGACCGACCGCCAGGAGAAGCTGCTCAGCGGCTGCGGATGGGACAAACGTACCGTCAGGGCAGCGCTATGCGCTTCGCTCGATACGCTCCGGCTGTACGAGCGGGCGTCCGGTTCGCTGCCCCTGTACGCGGTCATCGTATTCCTCGCCGACTGCCTGGTGAACAATAGCGAATTCACGGATATCGGCGGACGCATCGTGTACCTCCGTGAGCGTTATCCTGGCCTGGATACGGAGGGGCAGCGCCACTACCGGCTGTCGAGCCCCACGCTCACCGTACTGAAGCGGGCGGCGAACAGCATGCTCCGGGCTGTCAGTGCCCACGCGGGCATGAAGCCTGGCAGGTTTCTCGAAACAGCATTCGAGAACGCACGGCAGCTGCTCGCTGCGTAAATTGCGGCAGCAAAAAAACAAAAACAACCACCGCGGTTGCTACGGTACCCGCGGTTTTGTTTTCGAATGGGTTACTCCCCGAACTCTTCGAGCAGCTTTTTTTGCTTGCGTGAAAGATCCGTCGGCGTAACGACGTTAACGGTGACGAGATGGTCGCCCCTGCCCCGCGAACGCAGGTGCATGACGCCTCTGTCCCTGAGCTTAAAAACCTTGCCAGACTGGGTCCCGGCAGGAATCCTTAGTGAAACCTCCCCGTCAAGCGTCAGGATGGGAATTTTATCGCCGAGCGCCGCCTGGGGAAAGGTGATATCAACGGAGGAAACAATATCATCCTCTTTCCGCTCAAAATTCGGATCCGGTTTCACGCGCATGGTTATGTACAGATCTCCTGCGCCTGATCCCCGCTCGCCTGCCTCGCCCTTTCCCGAAAGGCGGATCGTCTCCCCATCGGAAATGCCTGCAGGCACCTTTACCTTGATCGTTTCGCTGCTCTTCACGCGGCCGCTGCCCCGGCACTCCCTGCACTTCGTGCCCACCCGCTTGCCCTCGCCCCGGCACTCGGGGCACACGCCGACCGTGCGGAACGCGCCGAGAATCGTTCGCTGTATTTGCTCAACCCTGCCGCTGCCGCCGCACGTCGTGCAGGTCTCCACCTTGGTGCCGGGCTCTGCACCGCCCCCCGAGCAGCGAGAACACACCACGCTCTTGTACAGGTCAATGACCTTGTCCGCGCCGAACGCCGACTCCCTAAAATCAATCGTCATTTCTGCTTGGATGTCGTTGCCGCCGCGGCGGGTCCGCCCCCCGGCTCCGCCGCCGCGCCTGCCAAATCCGAATAGGTCGCCGAAAATATCGCCGAAATCAAAATCCACCCCGCCCTGCTGGTACTGCCCGCCACCCGATGCCCGGGCAAAATCCTCCCATGAGAAACCTCCGGGACCGCCTCCCGGCCCGCCCGCGCCCGGCTGGCCGTACGCTGCGCCGAACTGGTCGTACTGCTTGCGCTTCTCGGGATTGCCGAGCGCTTGGTACGCCGCGTTGATCTCCTTGAACTTTGCCTCATCGCCGCCCTTCTTATCAGGGTGATGCTGGTGGGCGAGCTTGCGGTATGCCCTCTTGATTTCATCCTGCGTCGCGTTTTTCGAAACACCGAGCAGTTCGTAGTAGTCTTTCGCCATATGGTTTGCCTAGAGCGTTACCTTCTCAACCTCAACGTGGGCCTTCTCGATCCTGATGAATTTAATCCACACGAGTATGTTGAATACGAGGTATGCGAACGATTTTATGAGTTCACGGTATATGAAACTGAATATATTGAGCACCAGAAACAAGCCAATCGCCATAAGGGCTGGAACGAACTTGATATACGGTTCAGTATACTGTTCAATGTTCTTCAGGACAACCTTCGAGACGACGGAACGCATGGAATCATCGCCCTCGGCTGCAATGCCGAACGTATCGAGCAGCTCAGTGCGGATCTCGATGACGGCCTCCGTTTTCGCCGTCTCAATGCCTTCTTCGATGACCGCATCGATCTGTTCGTAGCCTGTCTCGGCCGGAATCAGCTTCTCCACCCCTTCGACGCCGACTCCCATGATGAACGCGTCGAGCTCCATCATCGGATCGTATTGCTCTCCGTACGTCCGCCGGAGGACGCTCTCAACGACCGACGTGCCGGTATTCACGAGGCTTTCAGTCACCTTCTCGGCCGCATCACCGCCCGTTGAGAGCGAGCTGTAGTACACGAACGATCCCGCGAGGAGCACGAGGGCAACCGCCGTCTTGAGGCTCGAACCGACAGTCCGGTGGGGCACGAATTTGGTCCTCGTCTCAGCGTCGGCGTGAATCTCATGCCGCCAGTACAGGAAGCCCAGGCTCATGAGCAGGAAACCCACGATCGACCACTGCGTGACGGCAAAGAATACAAACATCGTGCCCGCCGCAGCGAACGCCATGATAAAGAGAAGCAGCTTCCGCGTGATCAGCATTTCAGCGGCAGCGAGCATGCAAAACATGAGGCAGAATGCGAGCAGCGTCGAGGCGACGACGATTACGTTATCCGTGCTGCCCGACAGGCTGATGCCGGTCGAGAGCGCGTTGTGCCACGCGAGCCAAAACAGCGCCGTCGCAACGACGGCGAGCGCCATGAGCGTGGCTACCTTGCCGATGGGCTGCGCTGGTACGAATTTTTCCGGCTTTTTTTGTTTACCCGCCGATAGGGAGGGCTCTTCTTTTTGCTCTACTCTCATATAGTATTATGTGAACGCAAAGCTTGACAGCACTGCTCGTTACCATTACACTAACCTATTGCTGAAATGAGATGACAAACATTTGGAGGTTAAATGAACATAACAGTTCCTTGCAACGTTCGATGTATGAAATCCTTCCCGGCCGATGGAAATCCGGTCTTTATCGAAGGCAAGGCGTATCAAATCCGTTTTGGGCAGTGCCGTGGCATCATCAGTATCGATAAAGCAGGCGGAGGAGTGGAATCTGTCCCCGTTAGTCAATTCGACGAGCACTTTCTGGTCGTCGTGCCGTACGAGTGTACGCGAGATTTGACAAGGGGTGCTGCCCACTTTCGGCAAAAAGGAATGTACTACGTCGCTGGCGATAAAGGTACGGGTTACCGGGTATTTACCGAAGACGGCACCGCCGTTTCCATCGGTGAAAAAGAATTCAGGAACCACTTCCGCCAGTACTGATAATCATCACATCGACCTCGGTTGTGAGCCTCCCCTCTTCCTCGGGAGGCTCGTTTTTTACGCGGTCTTGAACCCGATATCTTCGGCTGAGGGGGCTTTCGCGACCTCGATCTTCCCGAACTTGCCTTCGTACTTTTTAATGTTCTCCTCGAGCGCCTTGAAGATGCGCTTCACGTGCCCGGGGCTCGTGATGACCCGCGCGCTGACTACCCCTGCCCGTTGCCACGGGTACAGATTCATGAAGTCGAGCACGAACTCCTCCTTGGAGTGAGACACGCCCATCGCATTCGTGTACACGCCCTTGAGCGTCGCATCGTCGATCTTGATGTTGAGCTGCTGCTGGCCTTGCGGCGGTTGCTGTCCGTTCATAAAATGAATCCTTTCATTTATTACTTATATACTATCACTTTTCAATTAAAATTGTTAGAAGCATCGGCATCTTTCAACGGTGGGGTTTGGAGGATTTCTTCGGCGGCATGGCATGCAATTGGCACGTTAGCGCCCCGCTCATTGAAAAATCCCAAAACTCTTTGCCGCTATCTGGCTACAGAAAGTCGGAGGCTCTGGACTCTTGACATATCCTTCATTGAGCCATAAGGTGAACTAATTGGGAATACATAGTACAGTTGACATAAAAAACGGGACAAAATGTCCGCTAGAACAGGAGGTTGCAGATGGCACGATCAGGCCAAACGGGGATTAAGATCCGGCTGCTCGAAATCGAGGGCGATACGCTCTCAATCCTCGACGTTAATAACACGCTGTACGAAATACCGAGAGCAGCGATCATCGACGGACGCGCAATCATTACCGCGTCCGAAAAGGAAGATAGGTGGATCCTCCAGGAGGGGGAACGCTACATAGTATCTCTGGCGGAGGCCAGAGTACAGACGGTGCTCAAGTGGGCGTTCGTCAACCAGCGGTTCACGTACGATACGATCGCGGCCGAAGGAGGCGGCCTCATCGTCGTCTTCCCGGAACAAGGGGACAGCATCAGACCGACGTTCAGATTCACGCTCGACATGATCGACTGCGAAGTACAGCTCTCGATCGGCGGCACGCGCGAGGTGTGGTACGATGCCAGCGGCATCATTCACATCGTCGGCCCGGTCAAGCTTATGACCGACGTCCGCAACGGATCAATGCTCAACAGGCAGAAAACCTAGGATACGCGGGAGCGTGCGCTCCCTGGTTCCTCCACAGACGCTCGCGGTGTGCACCCCACGCCGCGGGCTTTTTTATTTGACAATGTTCCGGCAATACTCTATGCTCTACCGTATCTCTCGGCGTACCTCGAGAATGTACACGCCAATGCATAGCACCTTACCTGCCAGCGCCTAACGCTTTCTGCAAGCTTACTCAGGCGCGACCAGCGTCCTATCCTGGACGTAAAAATTGTTCAGGAGAAACCGTTCTATTCGGTTTTTCCACATTTACCACATTATTCCAGAACGAAGGTCCGTCTCCGCTACAGCTGAGACGGACCGATTTTTTATATTGACACCTGCTTGAAACCGCATTATACTGCCAGTGCCCTACGAGTTAATATACAAAGGGAATCCACTTTTTTCGCTGTACATTTGTGCCTAGGCTTCCTGCCAATCCTTTTCCTAGGCGAGTCCGAAATTATTCATCGTTATTTGCCCTTGGTATCCGCTGACGTCTGTCATCGCATACCCTCCATGAAAGGCTCACTCTTCCCACGAGAGTGAGCCGAATTTTATATTGACATGAGCCTCAGCCCGTGGTAGCGTAACCTGAAAATAGCCATTTAATAACCTTATCGCCCAAAAAGGAGGGAGTACAAAATGAGTACCCTGTACGTTGACGAGGAGCACGACGAAGGGATAGCGAGCGGATTCGTCGTACTCTGCATTATCGCGCTCCGAGTTGTCCTGGTGATCAGCTTTATGCTCGCCATTGCGAGCTCGCTCAGGACGCTGTACGGAGGGTTCCTCGGCACGCTGGTCAATATCCTGACCATGATTGATGCGCTGTTTCTGATTTTTCTGACGCTCGTGGCTCGCTCTTCCAAAATTGATGAGCTCAGGGAAGCGGCGCCGCTGCAAAGCGTTAACGAATGGCGCGAGCTCGAATTCTATTTCGGGTGCGCTGCGTTCGGGCTGGCCATGCTGCTGACCCTCAACCTGCAACCGACCAGCTTCGATCCCCCTACTGCCGTCCTGCTGCGTATCTTTCCCGCTTTCCTGTGTTACGCTGGCATGGCGGGGATGTGCTTTTCTGAAACGTTTAAAATCGAATCGAGCTGGTAACCGTCGAGTTGCCGCTTTCCGGACCTCACCCCTTCCCCAGGCGTGAGGTCTATTTATTTATGTTATTAACGTGCGTGAGTGCTTCTATTTCGCCCATGATTTTCTCGGTCGCGCTGCGCAATACGTCTTCATTCATTTCCTTGCCGTAGTACTCGGTAAGCTCGAACGGCTTGCCGAACGTGATTACCATGGAGTGCGGATTTTTGAGCGCGTTCCACACCGACCGCCAGAACTGGTTCAGTACCTTGCGATGGCTCCTGACCGTGATGTCGTACTGCAGCCCGACCGGCACGATAGGCACACGTTTCCAGATTGCCAAGCGGGCGGCTCCCGTTTTCGGCCTGCTGCTATGGTCGAGCTCATCGAGGTACCCCTCGGGGTACAGCGCCACGATGTCGCCGGCGGTGAGCGCATCGCTCGCGTCAATGAGGCACCGCGACCGGTCTTCGGGCAAAAACTCTATCACCCGCGCCCAGTTGCTGGAAATCATCGTTTTCCAGACATACCCCCACTCGTTCACCTTGGCGATAAAGCGGATCTTCTTGTCCAGGTACGGCACTGCAACGGCGGCGAGAAAAAACCCGTCGAGCGCCCCGACGTGCTTGCACACGATCAGGTACGGCCCTTCTTTGGGAAGGTTCTCGATATTGACGGCCCGCTTCGTGAAAAACCGCAGTACGGGGAAAAAGGCTACTCGCAGTACGGGAAATACCATTGGTGTTGACTGATTAACGCTTGGGGATTAGGATTAAACCAAGAAAACAAATCGCACGCTCTGCTACCGTATACTATAAAATGAAGCTGTCGCTTACCTATCCCGATGAGTAATGGCGAGTGAAATGGAAAGGTAACACTTTCATGGTGAGGTATTTTGCCAAGGGACATCGAGGTTGCCACGACAACGTACTAGCCACGTACGTCGGGCGACTTCTCTTTTTATTTGCTTGTTAATGAATTTTCCTCCGAGTGCAATCCGTCGTGGTTGCGCTCCGCCCGATGAATGCGGTCGCTCCGTTGACTGACGGAGCTCCTCCCTCATCCTCACTTCTCATTCTGAACTTGTTTCAGAATCTCCTCAATGGGACCCTGAAACGAATTCAGGGTGAGGTCTTTTGACATGCCCTCATGCCGAATTCATTTCGGCATCTCTCATGCTAGCACCTTGTACATTGGGACCCTGAAACGAATTCAGGGTGAGGTACATAATAATTATTGTCTCTTCATTCCCACACCCCCGCGGACTGTCAATTTATTTCTGTCTTACTAATGTGACGAAAACTAAAAAGTGAAATCATTTTCTTTACAGAAACTTTCTAATAGTAAATCACTTGGTGCTCTCAAGCCTAAACTAATATAAATCTCTTTTATTTGTTTAAAATACCATTTATTTAGCAATTCCTGACTAAATAATACTTGTGAAGTAAGATTCATTTCTAAATGATAATCCGGTAACAAACATGTTTTCAATTCGCCAGGATCAAAAGCGATGCCTCGAGTTTTAATAGGAAATAACTTCAAAGCCCTGACGTCTGATAAAGTGATACCTCCAATTAATGATCCAGTAAACAAATATTTTTGAAAGTATTTTTTAGAAAGGTTAATAACCCGATGCACTGCTCCGGCGACAAAGCGTAATTCTATCTTTCCTCCTGTGTCATAATCTCCCGTTAAAACGTCGGAATAATAATAAATCAATCCTTTTGAAAATAACTGACAACATTCAACGTACCCATTATATTGGCTCCAGATAAATTGAAAAATACCATAGGGGATAGTCTCAAATTCGCGGCTTGGTCGTTCATTAAGCTCGTTGCTAAAAACTAATAAATCCTGAGGTGTCGCAAAGTTAATATTTGGGTAATATGGTAAAAGATATACTTTACAAATCGACGATTTTTCACCTAAGGTATTTCCATATACAATACTCGCTTGGCCATCTTGTTTTTCAGAAATTTTTGTAAGTCTTTCAAGCTCAGCACGATGTAAACCATTATCAAATGAATAATCTGCCTGTCTAAGAAGTATATTTCTTTGAGCTATCGCCTTCTCTCTTTTATTGAATAGAATCTCGGCCTGTTTCGGGTTAGCAAGATCAATCGGCTTTCTAATATTTCCCGTTCTAACCCAAAGGTTCGAATCATTAAATACATAATAAGGAGTTTGGCTACCTTCAAAAATTCTAATTAATAAAAAAACATGACCATCAACTTCATCGGTATAATGTATATCATATTCAGGAAATGGATCAACATTGGCAGCGTCGTGATGAATCTGCTCGAGTAATTTGCCATCCTTTTTTATACCAACCCATGCCTTTGGAATGCCTGTATTACGATCTTCGTCAATACCAAGAATTATTAAACCTCCCTTTTGATTACTTAACCCTGCAAAGTGTTTGGAAAAACCTTTTTCTGGGCGAGTTAATTTATAATCAAGCTGAATACCTTCAGGTATCCCTTCAGCACAAAATTCCTCAATATTTTTAAAGGTTATTTCTGATAAATTTTTATCCAAAATTGACATACTTCTGTTCTATCGCTCATCCAAACAGCCCGCCCGGCTTCGCTTGAAAGCAAAGCCGATAGCGGACGGGCGAGCCCCCTAAATGACGGCTCGCCCTTTGCATATTATCTACATTGAACTGTTAATGTTAGCTCCATTGCCGGATGTTACTTCTTCTCCCCTTTCTTGACGTCTTCATATTCTGCATCTACCGGGCCTTTGTCCTTCGGATCCTTGGCTTTCTCATCCGCTTTGCCCTGTGAACCGCCTGGCTGTGCGCCCGCCTGCTGCTGGCCGTACATTGCCTGCCCGATCTTCTGCATGGCGGCCGATAATTCTTCGGTCGCCTTTTTGATCGCGCTGATGTCATCCTTGTCCTTCACGTCCTTCACTGCCTTGATCTTATCTTCGATCTCCTTTTTAACATCCGCCTTTACCTTGTCGCCGGCGTCTTTCAGCGCCTTCTCGGCGGTGAACATGGTGGTCTCGGCGATATTGCGCGTATCAACAACCTCCTTCTTCTTCTGGTCATCCGTCGCGTGCTTTTGCGCGTCCTGCTTCATCCGTTCCACCTCGTCCTTACTAAGGCCGGACGAGCCGGTGATGGTGATGGACTGCACCTTGCCGGTTGCCTTGTCCGTCGCCTTCACGTTGAGAATGCCGTTCGCGTCGATGTCGAACGAAACTTCAACCTGCGGAACGCCGCGCGGCGCCGGCGGAATGCCGGTCAGCATGAATTTCCCGAGCGTCTTGTTGTCCGCTGCCATCGGGCGCTCGCCTTGCAGCACGTGAATCTCGACTGACGTCTGGTTGTCCGCCGCGGTCGAAAATATCTGCGATTTGGAAGTCGGGACGGTCGTATTGCGCTCGATGAGCGGAGTCGATACGCCGCCGAGCGTCTCGATACCGAGGGTCAGGGGCGTCACGTCCAGGAGCAATACGTCTTTCACGTCGCCCTGCAACACCCCGGCCTGGACCGCAGCGCCCATCGCCACAACCTCATCCGGATTCACGCCGATGTGCGGTTTTTTGCCGAAAAACTTTTCAACAGTTTCGAGCACCTTGGGCATGCGGGTCATGCCGCCAACCATGATGACCTCTTCGATTTCGCTCGTCTTCAGCTTCGCGTCGTCGAGCGCTTTCTGCACCGGCTCGATGGTTTTCTCAATCAAGTCGCCGACGAGGTCCTCGAGCTTTGCCCGGGTGAGCTTCACGTTGAGGTGCTTGGGGCCCGATGCGTCCGACGTGACGAACGGTATGTTAATCTCCGTCTCCGCCGACGTGGAGAGCTCCACCTTGGCCTTCTCCGCGCCTTCTTTAAGCCGCTGCAGCGCCATCTGGTCGTTGCCAAGATCCATGCCCTGGTCCTTGCGGAACTCGTCGATGAGCCAGTCAATAATGCGCTTGTCAAAATCATCGCCGCCGAGATGGGTGTCGCCGTTGGTCGACTTCACCTCCACCGTATCCGCCGAAACGTCAAGAATTGAAATGTCGAACGTGCCACCGCCAAGGTCGTATACCGCAATCTGCTGGTTCTTCTTTTTCTCGAAGCCGTACGCAAGCGCTGCCGCGGTCGGCTCGTTGATGATGCGCTTCACTTCCAAACCTGCGATCTCGCCCGCGTCTTTGGTCGCCTGGCGCTGTGCGTCGTCGAAATACGCCGGTACGGTGATGACCGCGCCTTCTACCTTTTCTCCGAGCTTCGCTTCGGCGTCAGCCTTCAGCTTCTGGAGGATCGCCGCGGAAATTTCCTGCGGCGTCTGCTCCTGGCCGTTGAGCTTGACCTTGATGCCCTCTCCCGCCTGTACGATCTTGTACGGCATGGTCTTTACGTCACGCTGCACCTCTTCGTCCGACCACTTCCTGCCGATCAGCCGCTTGACCGAAAAAATCGTGTTCTCCGGGTTGGTGACGGCCTGCCGCTTGGCGATCTGCCCCACGACACGCTCGCCGTTCTTGGTTATCGCGACCATCGACGGGGTCGTGCGGTTTCCCTCCTTGTTTTCGAGAACCTTCGGCTCGCCGCCCTCGATGACTGCCATCGCGGAGTTGGTCGTGCCGAGGTCAATGCCTAGTATCTTTCCCATTTTTTTATCCTTTCATAATGTATTTAATGGCTTGTTTAATAAATGCTGTCCAAGAAATTATCAGTCTTCCCGAGCATCTCATGCAGCTCGAGCACTTCCTCACTGCCGATCGGCCGCTGCTCCTTGAACCGGAGCACCTCTTCCTGCTCAAGGTCGGTAAGCGCAGTCGCCACCTTGAGCCCGAACGAACCGAATGCGATAATCGAGAGCGCCGCAGACAGGCATACGGTGCACTTAATGTACATGAGGGTAGCGCCGTCTTCTTCCTGGAGCACCTCGAGGTGGCCAAAATCGTACATGCTGCCGCATACCGGGCACCGGGCGTCAATCTTGATGCGTTCCGGCCTGCCTGGCTTGCCGCGGCTGCTGCCTGGCACATTATTTGAAATCTTCATATGAGTATGCTCTTTATATGCTCTTGTCCGAGGTGAACGCCTGATCGGGAGTGTCCATCAGGACGCTCGCCTCGGACCGGCAGCATACGTGCTGCCACCCGAGTGCTTGCGATGCTACTTCTTCTTGCTGCCCTTGACCGAGACCTTGATAGTCTTCGGCTTGACCTCTTCCGCTTTCGGAATGGTTATCTTGAGCATGCCGTTCTCGAACGTTGCCTTCGCCTGGTCGCCCTTCACGTGCGTGGGGAGGGCTACGGCGCGGTAAAAGCTGCCAGACCGCACCTCTTTGCGGTAGTAATTCTTCTCATCGACCTCCGTCTTGTGCTCAGCCTTGCCTTCGATCTTGAGCACGTCATTCTCGATCGAGATATCCACCTTCTCCGGGTCAACGCCGGCGAGCGGAGTCTCTACCATCACGTTGTTCTTATCCTGGTAGATGTCGACTGCGGGCGTAAACGCCTGCATGCTCGTCGGCATATTCGGCATGTCCTCGAAGAACTTGTCGAACTCCGACATGTCCCAGGAAGGTCTCCACCGTACGATTGCCATATGCTGTTCCTTTCTTAATGATTAATTACTTGTAAATCGTTCGTTATTCTTGTCATCGCGAGCCCGAACCGAGCGAGGGCGCGGCGATCTCGGGATCTCACTAGTATTGCGCCAGGGATTCTGAAACAAATTCAGAATGAGGTGGATTTATTCCGCTACCTTCACCTTTGCATGCTCGAGCACCCTGTCGTACAGCTTGTATCCGCCCTTGAGCTCTTCGATAACCGTTCCACTCTCCGTGCCGTCCGCTTTCTCCTTCGCGACCGCGTCGTGCAGCTCGGGGTTGAAGCGCTCGCCGACTGTCTTGATTTCCTCGATGCCGAGGCTCTTCAATAATTCCTTGAACTGCTGCTTAATGTGCCCGATCCCCTTCAGCCAGTCGTCCTGCTGCTTGCCCTCTGGTATGTGCTTCCAGGCGAGCTTGAAGTTGTCGTAGATGGGCAGGAGCTCGAGGATCACCGCAGCAGTTGCGTACTGCACCGTCTCCTGCTGCTTCTTTTCCGATTCGCGCTTGAAGTTGATGTAGTCCGCTTTCGCCCGCTTCCACCCGTTGAGGTACTCTTCCATTTTTCGCTGCATGATTTCCGGCGCCATTCCTGTATCTTTTTTCTGTTCCCCGCCTCCGCGCTCTGCCGGCACGGTCTTTTTAATATCAGGCATGTCGAGTTGGGTTTAAATGTTTATAAAAAGCTTCTGTGCGTGCTTGATAAGCGCGAGGTTCTGCTCGTAGTCCATCCGCATAGGGCCAAGAATTCCGAATACGCCCCGCTGCCCGCTTTTATTCTCATACGTGCCGACGATCGAGCTGCACTCATTGCCGAACGGGTTGTCGCTGCCGACCATGACAGTCGTGCCGTCCCTGAAATCGTCGAACATTTTCTTGATTACCTCATCGAGCGTATCGACAACCGATGAAATGTGCCGGACAAGGTCCAACTCCTGGAATTCGGGCTGTCCAAACAGGTTCGAGAGGCCGGTGTAGTAGTAAGAATCCGAATTGAGCCCGACAAATACCGCCTCCTTCGACATTTCCGCGAGCTGCTTTGCCACCCGCTTGATTACCGAATCGTGCGCAAGGCCCGTCTCCTTCTGGATGACGCTGTCGAGGGCTTTTTTCTCAGCTTCAGTCAGGTCAATATCGCGTAAAAAGTTCTCAATGTAGTGCTTCCAGCCTTTTTCCGTCGGTATCCTTCCAGCTGACGTGTGCGGCTGGTGGATATAGCCTTCTTTTTCCAGGGCAGCCATGTCATTGCGGATCGTAGCAGGAGATACTGAAAAAGTATGGTTATCCACAAGTTTTTTGGATGCCACCGCGCTTCCCGTGGAAATATGTTCCTTGATTATTGCGCTAAGTAAAGCGCTTTTTCGGTCTTTCATATGTTTGCACAGGTAGTATAACGCAATTAGCACTCTACAGTCAAGAGTGCTAATTTTCGTGCTTTTTTAAAGTTTTCCCCTATTCCAAAATGTTAAAAGTATTTACAATCACCGGCCCAATATCATCGATTGAATTAACCAAATGATACTGCAATCGAATGCTCCCATCCATAGTAGGAAAAAAGATGTAGGCATCATGGATTCCGAGCGTGGTCGATCCTTCCAGTCTGACTCCAGTTCGACCATTGATAATAATATCTTCTTGTGAAAGAATTTGGTTGAATTGCCTCATGTCTTCAGATTCATTACTGCCATAGCTGGCAATGAAATCTTCGACTGATTGATCCGTTTTTATGACCATAAGCGACCAACTGCATGCTCCTATGGGGCAAGAAATCCGCGTTTCAGTATCTTCAACCTCATCCAAACTCCAATCCCCAGGATATGAAAATGAATACCCATACTCCTCATTCTCATACGTTAGCCAGTCTGAGGTATCAATGAGTTCTGATGAAACCTGGAAAGTCGAGCACGCCCGGTTAAAAATCTCTTTATACCGCTCCCAATTCTCAAGCTCGCTGAAAAAGTAAGCTTCATATACAACACCATCGCCCTGCACGTAGCAGTGCGCGTGCTTAAATAGCCCCTTCATCTCCCCCACCACCACGTGGCGCCGGGCATCCGTATAATCCGACTCGCCTGCGATAATATCCTCGTGGCTACGAATTAACTCCTCTGTATGCTCTGCCACCCATTCGTCCAGCGAACGTGGATTATTATAAAAACTGACGGTCAAGTATGCAGCTCCAGGATCGCTTTCGGAGTCAGATGCGATAACCAGCCCTTGGCGCTCTTCAGCGTGCACGTTCGATTCGCTTACCGTCCAGCTTTTTGGCAGATCAAATGAGAACGCGTGGTACGCCGTTGCATACGAATACGTTTGCTGCTCCTCATCCATAGTACTATTCGTATTCACGTTTGTGTTTGCACTGGCAGTATTAACATTCACGACCGACGTTTCCTCTCCCTTGTTCTGCTCAAAATACCACGCAGCGCCGACCATTAGCCCGGCAATCAGGGCGATTGTTATGATGAGAACGATGTGGGTGAGGCCCTTGGGGTATTTCATACTTTTCGATTCCCTACTGAAACGCCATCGTATCAAAATCAAACGTGTACTGGCGACTATTGATAGTCAATGACAACAGATTGCCGTTCCGGTAATTCTCGAGTGGCTTGAAATCAATATTGAACGTTGGCTCTTCCGCAAAAGATAGCTGCTCCCAACCGTCACCCGCATTCACCCATACGCCGGTCTCCGTATACTCAGCTGTGTATGGCACAACGTTATTCACAAATGCCAGCTCCTTGCCATCCTTTTTAAAATAAATCGAGTTTGACATGTACTTCCCACTCGAAGAATCTTCCCGTGAATCATAAAATAGAAGTTCCGTCTGTGTGTAGGTTTTCAGATTGAGTGAAAAAAGGCGATCGTATCCACCACCGTGATCCCATGACCGATAATGCAATACGATCGTATCAGCATCCAAAAAACCGGCAATCGAAGCGGATGGGTAGAAGCCCCCCTCTTTTATAAAAAGATAGGCGACGACATTATATGTAGTATTATCGGCAACTTCTACAAGTGCGCAACCAGACTTACCACAGTGTTCCCACATCTTTGGGCGACGGATCGCGTACGACGCGCCGGTTGCCGAATTTGTGATAGACTCTTCGTACTCATACGTATCGCTGAGCAAGAACGTCGGTTCTTCCGAAAAAGTAAAGGAGCTCATCATCCGCTCAACCGTATCGTCAAAGTCCTGCTGGTTTTCTTTGTCGATAGAAAGTATCCGCGAATTGATGCCAATATGCATCACATACCCTTGAACGTCCAGAAAGTACGAATTTATATAACCACCAGCAACATTGCTGGTCGCTTCGAGGTACAGTGCATTATGGCCAGTCAATTCAGTCGACTCGAACGTACGAACTGTGATCGCATCATTATCGAAACGATAATCATGTGCACGAACCCACTCTTCAAGTAAACCGTCAAACGGCTCCATGGAGTATCGAATCTCAAAAGAACCCGAATCAGCATCCCCGTTACTGTTCGTATACGTTTTGTATATCCCGAACACAAGACTCTCCCAGGTATTCGGCAAAATTGTTGTCTTATTCGAATGCTTCCACGTGCTCGGATAGTGCACTGAATACCCAAACTGATCGTCCTTTTGGGATAGCCACCGTATACCCGTATCGACCGATATGCCGCTAATCTCCACACTGCCGATAATCCGTGCAAACGTGGCTGCAGCCTGCCGATACTCATCGAGCGGGCCGTGGGTTTCAATTCTAATGATGTACGGTTCAACGCTGAAAAAAACGTTGCGGGTCAGGTACGTCCCTTCGTCAGAGAGAATATCGAGCACTGCGATCTTACGATCTCCGATCGCCCCGAATACGATGTCCTTTTTTTCTCCGCTGGCCGATGAAAAGCCGGCAGCGCTTCTGCTATACTCCTCCAGGTACTCTTGGAACGGCGTCCCTGCCGGAACGGTCATCCTATTGAGGTTGAATCCAAGTGTACTGGAATTTGAAAAAAGCAGCCGCCCCGATAAACTGCTCGATCCCTCGACGAAGACAAACGTTGACCATGCCATCGGTACTTGTAGATCAACACGTAGCAGATCACCCGTACACTGGATCGGCTCCCATGTCACCAAATCCGGCTCCTCGGTAACGACGGCGTACTCCGTACTGATATCGACGTTATTCAATCCAGAAACATTAATGTTCTGACTTGCCTCAGCGTTACTATTGAGAGTTGATTCGTCCGTACTGGTATTCAGATTTTCATCCGAACTTTTCAAAAATACAAAATACACGGCCACAGCCAGTCCGAGCAGTACGATGACCGTCAGCCCGATCCACAGGATCGCCTTTGACCTGGCTAACTGCTTCTTTTGCTCCGGAGTGAGCTCTGAGTGGGTATCCATAGGAAATGATTTACTCATGTGTCCGTATTAATAGTATACCGCATAGCTAGCGGAAATAAAAATAGGAGCGGCGCGGTTAGCGCCGCTCCTGCAATTAATGTGTTATCGGTCAGACGAGCGATTCCATGTACTCCGTTACTTCATCGGGATTCAGCTCCCCGTTATCGATCATCTTCTGTATCTCTGGTGACGGTTCCCTATCAACGCCATTCCATTCCGCCCGCCGCTCCTTCAGTGCGAGCTTCTGGCCTGCCTTGATGATTTCTATCACGACATCGGGTTTGCCCAGCTTTTCACCGAAAATTCTAGTGGCACGGCACTCCCGAGCCGGTTGGCCATTAGCCCTGAACATGGCGTACTGCTCGAGTATATCGTTTGGCAGTATTTCTGCTCCTTTTGGCAGGCCACGGCTAAAAACGGCATTAAGATGCTCGGCGATGTCTTCAGCTTCCAAGCTTGCCTCCGACTCAAAAACCATGTTATCCACACCCGTTTCTGTCGGAAATTCCTCAGGCACTTCAGCTTCTCCGCCTTCATCGTCAGGTTCCTCCGCTCCATCTGAAGCATCGGGCATGGATTTACGGCCTGCATCAAAAGATTGCGCTTCCTCCAAATCCTCCACCGGTATTGGTACTTCTCCCATAGGTCAATTCCCTAACGTTTATATATTAATTCACGATATGAGTATACCACGGTAAAAATCTGTTAAATATACACCCCCTGCACAGTATGTCAATGCCGGCGGCAGGCGCTTGCTCTTGATGGAATTACAGCCTTCTCAATAGCCGCAATGGAAGATTGCGGGCATCGAAGTGCTGAATGGGAAAAAGCTTCCTAGCCTAGACGGAGCCCAAGACGGTGATGCTTTTTGAGGAATATAGCCGCGTTGGGGCGCTCAGCCGGTCGCCACGTTACCCGTCGTTCCGATCACAAACGTGACAATCGCCCACGCCAGTAGAACAACGGCCAACCCTATGACAGCCGCCGTGATTATTTTTTTTGATGATGCCGCCCGCTCCTCATTGCCGCCACCCACCGTCAGTAAAATAAAACCACCGTAGATAATCATGAGTACAGCGACCAGGCCTAAGAATCCCAAAACCCACTGTACGATCATGATAACCGTTGAAGCCAGATCCGCGGTTCCTATCCCGAAAGTAGAACCGTATTGGCCGGCGCCTGCTTGTGCCAAGCTAACGGCTGGCAGTGCCATGCCGATAACGGCAAATAGACCGGCGGAAATTTTTTTTGACATGAAATCGTGCGGAAAATTGTTTAATTCCGATCACCTGGTAATAACCCGCCTGAACGTCGGAACGGCAATAGCGAGCATCGCGGCGCCGACAATAAAAAGAATGAGCACCTCAGTCCAGACCGAACTCAGGCCGGCGCCCAAGACGATGACCTTCCGCAGTGCTGTCGCTTCATAGGTCAGCGGGATCACTTTGGAAATGTACTGCATTGCCTGCGGCATCTGCTGGATCGGAAAAAAAACGCCTGATAAAAACATCATCGGAAACTGGAATGTCATCATGATGGTCATGGCCGATTCCTGCGCTGAAGCGAGTGCGGAAACCAAAATGCCGATGCCCATGAAAGCGAATACGCCGAGGAAAAGCAGCAGGATCATAATCAGCCAATTGCCATAAACATGCACTCCAAAAATGAGTATCGCCAAGAGGAGCACGACCATGCCCTGGATCATGCCACGGGCTGTCTGGGAAAAAGCTTTACCGAGGATAATCGACAGCCGGGACACCGGAGCAATGAGCAGCCCGTCGAGAGTACCGGCTTCGCGTTCCCGCGAGACGGATACGGCAAGGCCCGTCATGACCGACATCATCACGATCATAGCCATGATGCCAGGCGCGACAAACTGGAAATAGTTCGGCTTGCCTGGAATGAGATCGTCAATGGCAGATTGGATCGGCTGTATGACTGCCTCAGCGTTGACCTGGGCCAACTGCGGATTGGCGGCAGCCGTCAGCTTGATCATCTCATCAACCTTCGCCTGGGCAACATTGGTCGAGGTTCCCGCAATGACCTGCTGCAGCAACTGGGTTAAAACTTGCGCTATCTGCGGATTCGACTGGTCGGGGATAATTGTCACCGAGGCTTGCTGGTTTTGCTCCACTGCTCGGGAAAAATCAGCAGCAATAAAAACACCGCCGTTGATTTTCTGCGCCTTTATCGCGTCTTTCAGTTCAGCGGCATCCGAATACGTTTGAACGGAAAAGATCGTATCTCCGTCGGACGTCTTCATTTCGGCAAATACTTCGGTCATAGTCGTACTCATCTGCCCGGTATCCTGATTGGCGATGCCCAATGGAATATCTTTCAGTGAATTTTCCGTCGGAAAAATGAAGCCGGTCATGATCATCATAAAAATCGGCATGATGATGAAGAAGACGAGCTGCATCCGGTCGCGGAAAAAATCCAAGAGGTCCTTGCGCGCCATCCGGTAACTGTCGATAAATACTTGCGTGATTTTTTTCATACGTTACGTGAGCTACCTGATTCTTGACCTGCCGCCGAACATATGTCCGCCACGGGCCGATGGAACATTGTTGTGCGTCTCTTCGCGCATGTCCCTGCCGGTCAACTGCAGGAAAACGTCTTCCAGCGTCGCATTCTCTTTCTGAATGCTCAGCTTCAAATTTTGAGGCGTATTCAGCGCAATAATCTTGCCATGGTCAATGATGGCGATCGTATCCGCCAGCTCGTCAGCTTCCGGCATGATATGGGTAGTGAGTATCACCGTAACGCCATGCGCATGCAGGTCTTTGATAAAATCGCGGATTGAGCGCGATGTCTGGGGGTCCAAACCGAGAGTTGGCTCGTCCAGAAACATCACCTCCGGCTGGGTCAACAGGGCGCGGGCGATATTGACGCGCTGCTTCATGCCGGTCGAAAACGTGCCAACGGGCTTATCCTGCCATTTGCCCATCTCGAGCGTCTGCAGCCATTTTTTTGCACGATCAGCAATCTCTTTTTTCGGCAGATGGTACAAGCTGCCGAAGAACATCAAATTTTCCAGCGCCGTAAGCCGATCGTATAAAATTATTTTCTCGGCCACCAGCCCGATGTGCTCACGGACAAGCGCCGGATCTTCTACAATGTCATGCTCCGCCACCCTTCCACTGCCAGAGGTGGGCCTCAGGAGCGTGCACAGCATCTTGATTGTCGTTGATTTGCCAGCGCCGTTTGGCCCCAAAAAGCCGAACACCTCACCCCGCTTTACGTAAAATGAAATATCATCCACAGCGCGGAAACCCTTGAATTCTTTTACCAAATTTTTAACTTCAATGATGTATTCCATGCCAAATGCTGTTATTGCACTCCCTCTTTACTTTGCTGAGACTTTCATTTTTTTGAGTTCCTCAATTCCTTTAGACATTTTTTTTGTTATCATATCGATATACTCATCAATCGTCTCGCTCTTTACGAGCCCGAGCAATTTGCCTTGCCAGCATAAAACCAATAATCGGTCGCCTTCTTTCAGGTTAAGGTCTTTTCTGGCTTGGGCCGGGATGACGACTTGCCCCCTGGCTCCGATGGTCGTTGCGCCATAGGATATGCCATGATGTTGCGGTAAATGCATGGACGTGTGAGTTTACGAATAAAAGTATGAAAAATCATACTTATCCACAAGTATAGGGCGAAGGGCTTCGGCAGTCAAGTACAAAAAAAACGGGCATGCGCAATTCGTCCGCTGTTCGCAATGCTGCCCTACTCAGTCACTGCGGTCCCCGTTCTTGGAGGGGAGTTCCTTTAAAAATTTGAGGCCAAGGTTAGACAGTAACGTTAATCCGATGCTGAGCTTAGCGAGCTCCGCAACGCGCAGGATGAGCGTAAAGGCAACGCCGATCGAGGCTGGATACCCGAGGGCAGTGAATACGATGACCTGGCTCGCTTCAAATGATCCGAGCGATGCCGGAATCGGCATGAAAAAGGAGAGGATCATAAACACCATCATGACCAGAATCTCAACGATATCAGCTTCGATCCCGAGCGAATGGAGTATGACCATGAACTGGATGAATGTAACCACGCCGCCGAGAAGCGAGAGCAACAAACCTTGCACTACGACAATCCTCCGGTTGTTAAAGAAAGTGATGATGAGCTTTTCAAAATAGAGCATCTTTTCAATGAGCTTCTTGATCTTATTGAAACGGTGCAGCTGGAATAATTTAATAAGCGATGAAAAAAAGCCTTGCCCCCGGTACGTCTGTACGTAAAACATTCCGAGCAGCCCGATGAGTACCACCAAGACGGCGACAAACACGCTAACCCCCTCCCACGAGATATCATACGTGAGCATCGCGTATATGAGCGCGCCGATTAAAAACGGTAACGGGTACGTGAAATCGAGAATTTTGTCGATCATAATAGAAGCGAGCCCCCGTGAGTACCGCAATCCCGTCTTTTTCTTAAGCAAATAGGCGCGGACAGGTTCGCCCCCGATATACATCCCGGGGGTTAAAAAACTGACCGTAAAACCGACAAACTTCGGCGAGATGAGCTTGCGAAATGGGATCCGGTCTCCGTGGGCAGCCAGCACGACCTGCCAGCGGTATATGGCGATAAAAATTTGCAGGAATCCCAGGGCGACAATAATCGCTATCATCCCCCATGAAAACGACTCAAAAGCAACCGCGAGCTCCTCGGGACCGATGTATATTAAAACGCCGATAAAGAGAACTATACCGACAACGATGGACAGAATGAGAAGGAGTGTTTTTTTCACTCGAGATCAAATTTGAAATAAAAAAGAGGAAGTTTTCTGCATCCAGTATACTGCAGCAGTGAATTTTTTTCAATCATTCGGCCACACGACGATCATCGCCTTTTGGCCGGCATCGACGTCCCCGCCATTCCAGTCGTGGATCGCTCCATACAGAACATCCGGCCCATACTGGTAGTTCTCACCCTTACGGGTGCCCGGATCATTCGTGAGGATCATATTCTCGGTCCAGCCGCGTACGACGACCATGTGATAGAGCGGGCCCGGTTCCCGGAAGTTCGGGTTGCCGAGCAACCTCCCGGCGGTAGGAAGTATGACCGGCCGCCCCTGCGCCACCTCGCGCTTAATATCCTCGACCGTGATGCCGTACTCGACATCAACCCGCTCGTAACCCCAGAGCTCTTTGATAAATTCTGCCGTCTGGGCTGCCGTCGTATCCTTGTAAAAACCGAAGTAACCGTTTTCAAAATCGACGATCGCCTGCAATTCATCTTGTGCTATTTGCTTGGTAAATGTTTTTTGCTGCCAGTAATAATGGACAGTTAAGGCGGCGGCCTCTTCGCATGATTCATTGTCCTGTTCGGTCCATTCGGCAAACGGCGATTGGGTCGTAAACGGCACATCGAGGTTCATCACTTCGGGTATTTCGACCATGGGCTCTGCCGGAGCGGCGTTCGTGTCCAGGATAGCTTCATCCTGGGCTTTGTTCTCGTTCAGGCTGCGATTGAGTATTTCCACATAGGTAATAGATTCTGGAACCGGATCAGACATCCAGCCTTCCCAGAGGTCGATGATCTGGTGACGCCCGATATACCCAAGTCCGGCAACGATCAGCAGCACCAGAACCGTATTGAGGATGAGGATTCTCTTATTCATAGATAACTCAATACACTACACCAGCGTGTATTTCCTGTCAACTGCTACTCAACAACCACGCCGCTGCGGTTCAGGAGCCCCCAGTTGGATAAAAACGAACTCAGGGTAAAGTAGCGTTCGCCTGAGAGCGGATCGAGCACAATCACTTTCGTCGGATTGCTCGCAGAACCCATGAAACCGATGACGAGGTAGGTATGCTCGCCGTTGATCGCAACGACGTTGCCGCCCTCCGGAGTTTTCCAGTCGATCCGCGACCCGGAACCGGCAGTGCCCCAGACAATGACCGGATTGCCCTTCTGGATCTCCGCAGTCAGGTCAGTGATGCTCCAGTCTGTAAACCACCGCGCACTACGGTACGCCTGCGCCGCCTGCGCAACCGGCTGCCAGTACACGCCATAGCCGGTTGTCGGCTGGCGGCCGTCAATATCTCCAACGAATGCAATGTGGGGATTTCCCCAGACACCCCCTTCTTTGGGCGTTGGGTCAAATCCAATCGCATCAATAAGCTGTGCTTCTGATACTGATAAACCACGGTACTGGAGGGCCATAACGAGAGTTGCCACCTCGCAGCTCAATGAGTGCTCCTGCCGGTGGAACGCCACTGAGAGCTTGGTAACCGATAGCTCCGTCGTAAAAGGAATCGTGTAGGTTTGCTGCGAATGTACGCCCTCCGGAGCTGCAATGCCGCTCGTGAGCGTAATGGCATACTCCGTATTGAACGAGAGCATCGCCGTCGGCTGAAAAATCATGGTCAACCCGTCCCACGAAAAAGTACCTGCAACGGGCGGCGAAATTGAAAAGTGCTCTTGAGCGGACGCGTGGTCGACTTCCTGGTCGAACGTGAGGCGCATCGCACCGTTCACATTGAAGCCGGTATCTCCAGCGGCAGGTGACGACCGGTCGAGCGCAGCCGGTCCAATGGTTGAAAACGAGTAGGCTGCCTCTTCCTCGAGGTATCCTCCCCCGAACGTTTCGAGTCCGGCCGCGAGCTTGACCGTATAGGTCACAGCCTGTTCGAGCGCAGCCGGAGATAACGTTATGGTTCGGTAGTCCGCTGTCGTCCATGAGCCGCCCACCGCCGGTTCAACTTGCACCGACTCGCGGAATGAAGCGAGATCGATATTCTCATCGAACGTTATGGACAGGTCAGCAGTCGTTGCGACCTGGTCACCCTGGGGCGAAAAACTCTCGATGCCGGGGGCCTTACGGACGTTCCAGCTTCCCTGCCATACGGTTTCGGGTTCGCCGCGGAACGCGACTTCCTCGGTATTGTATAGAAATCTGATTGGCTCACGTTCGATTGTCAGTGCATACTGCTGCCCCTGGGAGAGCAGTCCCGCGGGTTTGATTCGATAGCTCCCGCGGTCTTCCGAGAGCGAAGATTCGACTTCAACTGACGGATCAAAATGAAAATAAAAATTAAAATTCCCGAGGTTGGGACGGTCGAGCGCAATGCGCCACTCGGCATCTGAACGGATTTCACCATCTTGCGACGGCGTTACGATACTCACGTCGGGCTCACTTTCGGTGGTGAAGGTAATGAGTTGCTCGTGTTCATCGCCGTACGGAAACAGCGCACTGCGGACTCCTGATACATGGACCATGTATTCAACTCCTGGCTGCCACGTAACCGCAGGCTGAAAAACGACTCGGCGTGCGAGGTGATGGCCTACGATCATATCCTCAAAACGAATTTCTCCAAACACCTCCGGTTCTATCGTGACGCTCACTGACCGTGCAACGGGCATATCAAACTGCAAAGCAATCTCCGCATCATGCTGCATGCGGTTACCGACGCCTACTCCCGTCAGCTCGGCCGTTGGAATGCGCTGAATTAAAAAAATTGCGACGGCTCCTAAAAAAAACCCTGCTAATATCGCAGAAAAAAGAAAGTAGTGATGGCGTTTAAATGGTTTCACGCGTTGAATCGAAAAAAAATATGTACTTACAAAATTATTATAGCATAAAAAATCGTATTTGTAAAGAAACCAATACGAAACCATCTAATAATAATGCTCATCAGAGCTTTTTACTCCATGACATCCTCTTCCGCTTCCCGCTGGCTGTGTTCAACATCCTTTTGCGGATTCTTCTCTTTCAATACTTTGATGAGCCCGAGAATAATCCCGATGACGCCGACGAGCAGCATGAGCCCGAGGTACCAATTGGGCATTGCAAACCCGTCGATATCATTAAAAATTAAAAAAATGATTCCATCAAGCGTAATCAGTATTCCTACTACGAGCGTGTACCAAGCTGTCGCCATAGCGCGTTTGAATGGATAAAACGGTTACCACCGGGCAGTATACCACACCAACCTAACCCCGCAAGGACGGTGGACCGCCTGCCAAAACTACTTCTTTGTTATTGCGTTGGTGAACCAGCTGATTACCCAGAGTATCAGGCCACCAACCACTGCAGTCGGCCAGAACGCATCAATAGAAAAACCGTCGAGGATCGTCGCGACCAGCCACAGGAGGCCTGCATTGATTATGAAGGTGAAGAGACCGAGCGTCAGGATGGTGATCGGCAGCGTCAGCACGATGAGAACCGGCTTAAGTACCGCGTTCACGATTCCGAGCACGAGCGCGGCGATGAGCGCATACCAAAAACTCTCGACCTCAAACCCGCTCACGAAATTCGCAACGAGCAGGAGCGCAACCGCATTGAGTATGAGACGTATAATGAGATACATAACAATGCTTCATTACATCGCGAGGCTCCGGATCTTTCCAGTCCCGAGCCGAGCGATACGAATAATTTTAGGGAGTCATGTAAACACTACTTTTTAAAGAAGGGGCTTCAGATAGTATACCGCCTACGGGAATCGGACCCGTGTTTCCGCCGTGAGAGGGCGACGTCCTAGCCACTAGACGAAGGCGGCATAAGGTTATGTGGGTGCTTCCGAAAGCATTCGACGAATAAAACGTGGGTATCCGGTGGAATCGAACGGAGATTTACAGACAGAAGCCCCACCATTGTAGGGAATCAGAGCCTATCTGTCAATTTAAAAAAGGCCCAAAAAGGAGGCATGGAAGGGCTTTAAAAAAACCGCGGATGCTAAATGAATTGAGCATTGCGTAACGTCCTTGAAAACACGTACAAATACCGGGCATGCCAGAACGTTATTCCAAAGCGCCTTAACGCTTTTGGGCCGTCTCGAAATAGATTGCCGCGAGGAAAGAAACTGCTGACATCTGCAGATAGAATGCGGAAGGGATGATGATTAATTCATTGCGCACCTCAGTGAAGAAACCGAAAATTGCACACATGATCCCAAACACAGCAAACGAAATCGGAACGTATTTGTGCTTTAGCATGATATCACCCCCTTTCGATGCCGGGCATACGAGCCCCAGGCTCTCTATTCGAGAAACCTTTCTAATCGACGTATGCGAATATTATAGCTTTTTTCCTACAGCTTTGCAAATACGGACGAGCGTACAGGAGTACCCCCACTCATTGTCGTACCAGGCAACGACCTTGAGAAGATCCCCGTCAATGACCTTGGTCAAACCGAGATCAACAATCGAAGCGTTCGTATTGCCGACGATATCGGATGAAACAAGCGGTTCATCAGTAACAGCCAATACACCTTTATACCGCTCGCTCGCTGCTGCCTTTTTAAAAGCCTCGTTGACGGCCTCAACGGTCACCTGTTTCGCCATGAGCAGCGTAAAGTCAGAGAGGGAAGCGGACGGCGTCGGGACGCGGAATGCTATGCCATCGAAGATGCCCGCAACCTCAGGGACGACCTTCGAGGTCGCCTTTGCTGCGCCGGTAGTTGTCGGAACGATATTTTCAGCGGCCGCACGCGCACGCCGGAGGTCTTTCTTGTGCGATCCGTCGACGAGATTCTGGTCGGCCGTATAAGAATGGACCGTCGTCATTGAAGCCTTCTTGATGCCAAACTCTTCCTGGAGAACTTTAATCACCGGCGCAATGCAGTTTGTCGTACAGGAAGCGTTTGAAATTATTTCCTGGTCAGCGAGCTTATCATCGTTGACGCCCATGACGAACATGTCAATGCCATCCTTTGCTGGCGCGGAAATTACGACGCGCTTGGCTCCAGCTCTCAGGTGCGCCGATGCAGTCTCTTTCGTTAAAAATAAACCAGTGGACTCGATGACCACATCTACGTCGTACTTTTTCCAGGGGAGCTTCTCAGGATCGCGCTCGCCGATAATCGGATACTTTTTGCCATCGACGATGATTCCGCCCTCATAGTGCGATACGTCGTGATCCCATGTACCGTATACGGTATCATACTTGAGCAAGTGGGCGGACATTTCTGCCGGGGCGAGGTTGTTGATTGCAACGACTTCGATATCTTTATCATCCAGCGCTATTCTGAACGCTGATTTGCCGATCCTCCCAAACCCATTGATAGCTAAACGGATTGCCATACCTTTTAATTTACTTGTTGTTAACGCTGACGCTGTTCCTACTGCACTATTGAAATACCGGCAGCCGTGCCGGCGCTATTGTTCACCTTACCGCTGCTACTCGATTGGAATGCCAGCTGCCTTGCCGGCGCTCTTGAATACTTCGATTTTTGCCTCAACCACGCGCTGGATAGCATTGATTGATGGCGTGAGGAGCTCGCGGGGATCGAAAAGTGCCGGGTCTTTCATGAGCGTTTCACGGAGCGCGTTGGTAAATGACATGCGGAGCTCCGTATCAATATTAATTATCCGGATGCCGCGTTTCATCCCCTCTTCGATCTGGTTCTGGGGCAAGCCCGATGCGCCGTGCAGCACGAGCGGCGTATCAGGAATGAGTGAGTGTATTTTCTCGAGCCGGTCGAGATCCAGTCCGGGATTTCCTTTCCTCATTTTGATGATTCCGTGCACGTTGCCGACGGCGACTGCCAAGGTGTCAACCTCACTCTTTTGTACGAACATGGAGGCCTCTTCCGGATCCGTCATGGTCTTCTTTCGCTCTTCTTCGCTCACCTCTTCGAGCCCTTTCACGATACCGAGTTCGCCCTGGACATACACGCCCTTACCGTGGGCAAAATCAACGGCCTGCCTGGTGAGGATGATATTTTCAGTAATGGGCATGTCAGAAGCATCCATCATTATCGAAGAAAAACCAGCGCGAACGCACTCGGCCACCGAACGAAAGGTCTTACCGTGGTCCAGGTGCAGGGAGATAGGAATATCGCCCGCCTCAACAGATGCTATCGTCCTCACGATGCTCGTAATGGCCTTGAGCCCGGCGTACCGGATGCTGGTTTCAGAGACCTGTAAAATTACCGGCGCTTTCTTGGCGACCGCGGCGCGGACAACGCCGAGCGTCGTTTCTAAATTTTCGATATTGAACGCACCGAGCGTATACTCCTTCTCGCGCGCGTCCTTGATAAGGTCTGATATATGTACGAGCATTGCGTTACGTTACCGTTTGTTAATTGCCGATACGATCTTTTGGAAGCTCTCAGCCTCCTTGCTCGCGCTGCCGACGAGTACGCCGTCAATGTCATCCATCATGGTAAACGATGCCACATTACCCGCATCGACAGAACCGCCATACGCGATCCTCATCACGCTCGCGACAGATTCCCCGTAGAGCTCCTCGATGACCTTCCTGATGAGCTTATGCACCACCTGCGCTGATTCCGGGCTATCTGCTACCCCGCCGGGATTATCGGGGCTCGTGCTGATCGCCCAGACAGGTTCGTAGGCGACGACAGCTTTCTTCACGTCAGACCCGCGGAGCCCGCCGAGGCAGGTGCGCACCTGGCGCTCAACTACGAGCTTGGTTTTGCCTGCTTCCTTTTCAGCAAAACTCTCACCGAGGCAGATAATGGGCGAAAGCCTGTGTGTAAGCGCAACCTGGACCTTCCGCGCCACAAGCTCGTCCGTTTCCCCAAAGAGCCTCCTCCGCTCGGAATGGCCGACGATAACATGCGTGCAGCCCGCGTCAACAATCTGTCGGGCGGACACCGCTCCCGTAAATGCCCCTTTCTCCTCGGTGTAGACATCCTGGGCGCCAACGTGCGCTCGGGTTCCTCGAGTCAATGCTGCAGCTTTTTCGATTCCAATAAAAGACGGGCAGAACAAAAGCTCGACTTCATCAGGCGCAACCGCATCGAAAGAAAAATATTTAAAAAAACGGTCAATATCCGGGAGGCTAACATTCATCTTCCAGTTCGCGATGGCGAGCACAGTCCTTTTCATAATTTTTCTATTTTTTTAAAAAAGTGATGAAATCCCGACCGTTGCCATAGTAACGATCACCCCTGCGATCAGGACGCCGATCGTTACCGCGAGGAGAGCCCGGTGGAACGGCATTTTAAACAGGAAGGCAGCTGCTGCTCCGGTCCATGCGCCGGTTATCGGGAGCGGTACGGCAACAAAGAGCATAAGCGCAATGAACGTGCCGTACTGGGATGCCTTTGATCTGAACCGCGCCGTCGTTCGCTTAAAAATCCAAGAAAAAAATTTGTTAAAAAAACGTGATCGTTCCATGAGAAAACGGGCGACAGGATCCAGAAACAGGAGGAGCAGTACAGCCGGTATCATGTTGCCGATCACCGACCAAAGAAACGCTGCCCAGATCGACATATCAAAAACCTCGATGGCAGTCGGAATCGCAAGACGAAGCTCGGCAATCGGCAGCAATGCAATGAGCAGCGTCGCGATTTCAGGAGGAAAATTTTGAAATAGTGCACCGTAATCAATATCTACCATACCTTATTTTTACCGTTTTGTAAATCATCTATATCCACACGAAGTTATCGAACGACCACTGCAGGAGCGCTTTTGCTTCTATAAATCTTGACTCACTGGAACTGCTCCGGAAGAGCACGACGATCGTGCGGTGGCCGTTCTCGGAGGCTTCACAGACGAAGGTGTATCCCGCCTCGTCGAGGTAGCCGGTTTTTGCCCCGATGAGCTCAAGCTCCCCGTCATTCAAGAGCTGGTTAGTATTTTTTATCCGGTGAATTATTTTCTTATCAATGGTTTCAAAGGTATACTCCCGGGTCGCAAGCGTCCGCTTGATCGTCTCATTGCGGAATGCATAATTCGCGAGGAAACTGTACTCGAGGACTGTCGAAGTATTCTGCGGATCAAGCCCGGTCACTTCATAAAAAATCGTGTGTTCGAGTCCCATGTCACGGGCAAGCGCATTCATCCGCGTAATGAACTGTTCCTCAGGCAATCCGGTAGACCGTGCAAGTGCTTTCGTCGCGTTATTCGCCGAACCGACAAGGCTCGTATAGAATAAATCGCCAACGGTAACCCTCTCGCCCGGTTGCACGTGAAGCTTGCTGCCGGGAACGTCCACGTTATCGGAAGCCTCTATCGTTATTTCTGCGCTGAAGTCAGGATTAGTCTCAAGGAATACAAGTGCAGTCATCAGCTTGGTCAGGCTCGCGATCGGCAGCGCTTCTTCGGCATCTTTCTGCCAGAGAATTTTCCCAGAATCCACATCGAGCACCACGCCCGAATGGGCAGAGATTGCAGCATCGGGACAATCAAGCTCACTGACCTGTGCTGGCGGAAGCGCCCGGCGGACAGTGAAGGGTGGATCATACGTTTCGGTGAGGAGCATCTGGACGATCCTACTCTGCATGGCATCGCTCGAATAGAGTACCGCTTCCGAATAATCGATCTGGTTAATGTGCAGTAATATTGTCAGCAGCAGCAACATACGGCGCTAGGTTGCCTGCTCCTCCGACATTTCATCAACCTTAATCTCGAGCAGCTTCTTTAAATTTTCATCGCTATTCAGCTTGCTAAAATCCGGCAGCTCTTCAACCTTCGAAAGCCCCAGAAACCTGAGGAAATCGAACGTAATCGAGTATACGGTCGCCATCTTCTCCCGGTCTTCATGTGCTTCAATCAGCCCCTTGATGAGGAGATTGCGGATAATGAGGCTGCAGTTTACCCCGCGGATCTGCTCAAGCTCGGCTTTTGTAACCGGCCCGCGGTACGCGATGATCGTCAGCGTTTCGAGCGACGGTTTTGTGAGCTCACCGGACTGCTCGGATTTGATAAAATCTTTAATGATATGCGTGCAGCTCGGCGAAGTCACCATCTGATAAGAAGAACCGACTTTCTGGACGAGCATGCCGCGACCCGCTGCTGCGTACTCTTCAGCAAGCTCATCGGCTTCACGGATCACTTCATCTTTTTCTTTGCCGAGCACCTCCGCAAGCTTCTGTGCTGACATCGGTTTGCCTGAGATGAATAGGAGGCTCTCGATAAGTACTTTTGTCCTCATAGGATGGCGTACATTTTAAGTAATTGATTATAGCGCTATTTTTTTTCGAATTCAGATTCCATACGCTTAACGACGATATCGTCAAAAATTCCTTCCTGCACCACGGCAATGGAGCGCTGCTTCACGAGCTCGAGGAGCGCCAAAAAAGTCACGATGACTTCCGTTTTGCTCTTCGTGCCTTTGAGGAGCTCGCGGAAACTCGTATTGACTCCTCTTGAAATGAGCTCCTGGATATTCGCGATGCGCTCTTTGATTGAGATTGTTTTTACCATGACCTCGCGTGGCAGGCTTACCCACGGTTCCAAATCCTTCAGTACGCCGCGGAATAAATCACGGAGGCGGTCCGCCGTGAGGCTCTTCGGAGGATTAAAAATATTTTCCACCCGGACAGCCGCCCGCTCCCGCTGGAAAAGGAACTTTTTCCGTAAAATCATCTTGTGCAGCACTTTTGAGGCATCATAGAACTCACGGTATATCTTCAGCTGCTGCTCTAGGTCAATGCCGTCTTCTTCTTCATCAATGTGGAGCTGCGGCAGGAGGATTCGCGATTTAATCAGAAGCAGCTTAGCGGCAACGACGAGGAAGTCAGCGAGCTCTTCGAGGGAAATCTCGACCTCGCTGCTGTTGATGTACCTGAGGTACTGCTCTGTGACATTGGCAAGCGATACTTCGGTAATGTCCATTTCCTCCTGCTCGATGAGCTGCAGCAGCAGATCGAGCGGGCCTTCAAACTGTTCAATTTTTATCTTATAGGTCACGAGAAATAAAGTATTACGATATTAACCAGCACGAGCGCTGACCAATTGCCGACACTGATCCATTTATTTTTCCACCAGTCACTGCCATTAAAGTGGGCTGCAGATATCGGATACAACAGCCGCGCTGCCCAGATGCCGCCGTGGACAAAACTGTCGAGCAATACGTGAACGTAGTACGGAATCGTTACGATCGCGTAGTGCGGCTCGACCATGAGCAGCAGGAGCGCAACGAACGTGATCGGCACGAGGCTGTGAGTGAAGTAGTATACCTTCACAAAGGGACCGTGAGCTTTCTTGCCGAACTTTTGGTCGGTTGTATCCCGGAAATACGCCCACCCGTACCGGTATACCCCGTAGACCGCGAGGATAACATCAGGCAGCGCTCCAAACAGGGCAGCCCACCAGAGCTCAGGCCTCTTTCGGATAATCGTCATGCCCCAGGCTGCGTGGGAAACAATGTCCATCCCCTACTTTTTCTTCTTATCGCGGGTAGCGAAGATGCCCCGTTGCGCCTCCTCGAGCGCAATAAAATCCTTCACCTTCATCCGGACGCTCTCGGTAAAGGTGCCGGCGTTGAAGATGACATCACGCACCCTGACGAGGGCGCTGTCGATCAGAACGGGCACCTTGTGGATGGAACCGAAGGGGGTCATCGCGCCTGGTTTGACTTTAAATTTTGATTTCATCTCTGCCTCCCGCGCGAACGAAATCTTCTTTGCCCTCAGGTGCTTCTTGAGCTTTGCAACATTGAGCTTGTAGTGCGCCGGAATAACGACAAGGTAGTATGCACGGTCAGCCTTCATGAGGAGGGTCTTGGAAATCTCCTGGAGCTTGCGTTTCGTCGTCTGGGCGAGGTCATACGCAGTGTACACAGTCCGGTGCGAGAGCACCTCATGCTTAACATTGTGCTTTTTAAGGTGATTGAGTAACTTTTTTGGAATAGCCATAGAGCCAGCGTATTAATGAATGATATTTTATCCAGTGGACGGCATCCTATCGCCAAAACTGACTTGCCGTAAAAATTGCTACTGCTGCATCGGCGTTTTCTGCTCGTGCTTTTCGTGGTACTTCTTCTGGATAAACAGAGCGAGCCACGTCAGCAGGCCGACGAGCAGCACGAGCACGATGTAAATCCCAAGCGTTTTGTACTGCTTGATGAGGAAATAGAACGTCTCAAACACCAAGTGGAGCGTCATCCACAGAGAAAAGATGAGGTAGGGCCACAAGACGAGACGCTTTGGGCTCCACGACTTTTTGAAGTGCTGTACGAAGTACAGAAGGAACGCGCCAAGCAATACGGGTATCACGAAGGCGGTGTGTATGAGCAGCCGGTAGAGCTCGTATGACTCGCGATCATACGTGGTCGACGATTGCACCAATGAGGTAGTGCGGTAGCTGTAATCGCAAAACTGCGAGCAGGCGGGGTTGAACCACCGATTGAGGTCAAACATGAAACGTTCTCCGAGGCCGATCAGGACGAGCACGAGGATGATAACGAGCAAAACGGCAACCCACGAAACCCGATGCTTCTTCTGTATCGGCGGGGGTGGGGGCGGCGGTGACTGAGGCAGTACGTTCTCTGGCATACTATGTTCCTTTCTGCCCGAAATATTCGGGTTTAATATTTTGAATAAATTGTTTCTTATTCCTTCGTACCGTGAGCTGGCGGCGCTTTCCGGCTGAAAACGAGTATGGTAATCGCGATGCCGATCGAAAGCGCGACACCGACCCCAATCGCGATGTAGAATGGCGTCGCGCTGCTCGGGCCGTCCGCATCAATCCGGTCACCGATCGTTTCGTTCGTATCGGCGTCCCGGAGGAATAAATCTTCCGTCATCTCTTCGTAATCCATGCTCCTCGTCAGAGACGTCAGGTAGTACTTTTTTTCAGAAGGCTGCAGGAGCGGATCGCCCTGGTCATCGAGCGCAAGCCTCTCGATGCTCTCCTTCTGAATCCAATTCGCGTAGTTTGTAGAAAATCCAGGCAGCGTCTTCCGATGGTCGGAAATGACGTGCAGGAGGATGGTGACCGGCTGCTCATAGTAAGAATCGTACGTGACCGCAGTCGTTTCCCGATCCTCATAGCTCAAGAACTCGCCCGACTTCTCATCCTTGAGGGAGCTGTCCACGTGCGCAAGCAGCAGCGTATCATCGGCAACCGCCAGTTGCTTGCCACCGTTAACCTGATTGTATGCGGCGAGGATATCATCCGCCCCCTTGATCGATGAAGAAATCCTCACCTCGTCAAATGCCGCCCGCAGCGAGTACGAGCCGAGCATATCACCGCGCTGCCCCAAGTAGAGCGTCGTGCCCGTATGGTCCCTCATTTCCCATTTTGAGGCGCTATACGAGGGCTCAGTCTGGTATTCAGTCCCATTGAGGTAAAATTTCGGCGCTTGGTCCGCTGACCAGGTGACTGCCATACTGTACCAGGTGCCGCTCTCCCAGGTTACTGCGGAATTGATGTTCGCGCTCCACACCTGGGTGGTGCCGGTCGGCCCGTACGCCACGAACTGCAGCGTATCGTTGATCGAATCCTTCCCCCGCCTGACCTCGAGCACCTGCCTGCCGCTCGCATCCGTATCACTGTCAACGACATTCAAAAATTCCCAGTACCCCGTCGCCGTGCCATTCCACGTATAGTTCGGCCGGAACCACATCTCAATGGTCCCCTCGGTTGGATTGAACGCACTGTCGGCATCAATCGAAGTGATCTCCCTGTCCGTAACCGGCACCGACATGCCAATCTTACCGCTCGTGTAGTCAGGCGTCTGCCCGGTGGCTGCCCCGTCTTTGTTACGGCTCACGACGGACGAAATCTTCAGCGGGTATACGATATTCTTTGTCTCAAAAGAAATTGAAACCGGGGTTGCGTGCCCTGTCTTGAGCTGCTGTGAAACGTCAGCCCACTCGAGGCTCTCGGGATTGATTTTCATCGCAACGAAGTACCACCCGTTTTCAATGTAGCTGTCAAGTATGTACGATGCCGATTCCGGGAATGAATACCCATTGTCGTTGAGCCACGCCGTCAGCGAACCCTCATCCGTCGAAGAGAGGACCGTGACGTCGTAGTAGTCTATCTTTTTCGTCTCAATAATCGTTACACCCGGCTGCTTGACGCTGTCAGCTGTGCCGAGCCCAAAAACATTTTCCTCGTAAGAGTACCGCTGCCGGGTCAGCTCCTCAAGGTTGGTAAAAAGCTCATCAGATCCCTTCTCGACGGTCGGCTGTGCCGGCGCGGGGACTACCCATCCAAAATCTTTGGCATTCCCCTCGAACGTTATGGATATGATGAGCGTCTCGATGCCCTGGTCGTACAGGATGACAGCTTCTTGGTCAGTCTCCTGAACCCAGTAGTCCACCGGCGGAACGACCATTCCATCGGCGAGCACGAGCTGCGGGAGCAGGAAACAGACGCCGAAGAACAGGGTCAGGAATTGCTGTGCTAACATGCGCACTGTTTTTAGCATACGAGTAGTAAATTATTGCTTATTCTTCACTGCTTTTCTTCTGCGAAACGGGAGGGATTGCTGCTCCCCGATCAGCTTCCGCGCCGTGCGCTTCCCCGCACTCGTCAAGCGGACCTCATCGATGAACCACTTCTGAGGAGTGCGCCTGCCGTACCCGATGAGCAGCCCCTTATCGATGAGGCGCTCGAGGCTCCTCGTAATGATGCCCTGCTGGTCTTCCGGTGTCGGTTTCTCTTTCAGCTTGCCGTAGTACTGGGAAAGCTGTTTACGGGTGAACACCCCTCTCGAACCGAGGACGTTCAGTAATATATACTTTTGCAATCCTGAGAGTCGCATAGGAGGATTACTTACGGCGGAGCTGTATGTGCAAATCCTTCAGCTGCTGCTCGGAAACGCTTGAGGGGGAGCCCGTCATCGGCTCACGGTTGTCGCCTGTCTTGGGGAATGCGACGACTTCGCGTACGTTTGGTGCGTTGAGGAGTACCATGAGCATCCTGTCGATCCCCGGCGCGATTCCACCGTGCGGCGGAACGCCATACTGGAACGCTTCGAGCATATGCCCGAACTGCTCCCGCGCTTCACTCTGAGAAATTCCCACGAGCCCGAGCACTTTTTCCTGAAGCTGAGGATCGGTAATCCGAATGCTCCCTCCGCCAACCTCGTACCCGTTCAGCGCGAGATCGTGCTGCCATGAACGTGCCTGTGATGGATCCGAATCGAGCAGCGGGATATCCTCGGTGCGGGGCGCGGTAAAGATGTGGTGCGCCGGTGCATAGTGCCCGTCTTCCATTTCCGGCTCAAACAAAGGCCAATCAACGATAAAACAGAATGCGAGCTCGTTTGGATCGTTCTTGTCCTTTCGTAGATCTGGCTTATCCGTGCTGTACTTCTTCATCGCCTCGTCGTATGAGATCCTCGGCCACGTGCCAAACGTCATGTGCTTTTCCGGAAATACCGCCTGTACCATCGCGGTAAAGAGTTTCTCCGTCAGGTCAAGGATATCCGCCTGCTCAATGAACGACATCTCGAGGTCGAGCTGGTAAAACTGGTCGGGCGCCCGATCCCCGCGGGCATCCTCATCGCGAAAGCACGGCGCAATCTGGAAGTATTTATCAAAACCCGCCACCATGAGCATCTGCTTATACTGCTGCGGCGACTGCGGGAGCGCATAAAACTTTCCCTCATACTGCCGCGACGGCACAAGGTAATCGCGGGCGCCCTCCGGCGTGGACTTTGCCAGTATTGGCGTTTCTATTTCAACGAAACCCCGCTCATGCAGGTAGTCCCTGATAAATTTTATTGCCCGTGACCGGCGGAGTATGCGATCCCTGTTGTGCGCCCGCCGAAGATCGAGATAACGGTACCGGTACCGCACCTCTTCCCCGACTTCCTCCTTCTCAGTCTCGACGATTTCGAATGGGGGCGTTTTTGATTCGGCGAGAACCTTGAGCGCATGCGCCTGAATTTCAACCGTACCGGTCAACATTTCCTTGTTGACGAGCTTTTTTGGACGTTCATTAACCTGGCCGACAACCTCGACGACAAATTCCGGCCGAAGGCTCTGGGCCTGTTCGAGGAGCGGCTTATTGTCCGGCAGGAAAACGGCCTGCACTAAACCGCTCACGTCACGCAGGTCGATAAACACCATCTTCCCCATGCGGCGGGTCGCGTGGATCCAACCGCAGAGCCGCACCTCATGCCCCACATGATCCCGCGTTGCGCTGATAAGCGTCCTATCCATACATCTCAACTTAATCTAAAAATTCAAACGTCGCCAGAACCTGAACCGACCGCTCATTGAAGGGAACCTCGAAGAGCATCCCGTTCCACAGAAAATAGAGCTGGTCTCCGTTTGGATCGCCCGGCTGCATGCGGTACACAACTGCTTCGCGGCCGTCAACCTCCTCGCTGAACCACTGGAGCGGTGAGAGTTCAACATTCGTTATCTGCCTGAAACTGTCCTCTATGCTCGTGTTCTCCTGAGCCGAAAAAATCCTCATTGAAAAACTTTCAGCATTGCTTTTTGAAAAGGTAACGATGGTTCCCGGCGTTTCACCGTAATAAATTTCATCATAATTAACGGAGTAGCCGACAGGCAGGTACAGGGAAAACTTATTCTCGAAATCAGCATACGAGACCAAGGCTGCCGTATCGACCGTGTCAGGGATGGAAATCGCACGCCGCTGGAAAGCACGCACGACGAGGATATTCGATGTCGGAGTCGGATTTTCGATCCAGAAAAAATACAAGAAGTAAAAAACAAAAACGACAACCATCGACAGAATAATGATCGTCGAAATCCCCCAAAATGTCGATATTTCACGATTGTACCCTATCTTCATAAATCGCTGCATAAATTATTACCGAGCGTGCAATCATTGCCCTCCGCATCAAGCCAGTAGCGCCCGCACTCCCGCACTGCTGTATCAATTGACGCGTAACCGCACCATGCAACGTATTCTCCGCTGCCGCTGAGCAGCACATCGCCGACGCCCATACAATCACTCGTAAGAATATAGTTCGCGTCACACTGGTACACCGCAACGATGGGGCAGTCTTCCGGCAGCCGCTCCGCTGGATTGCCGCACAATGCAACCGCACGCTGCAAGCCCGCTGCCACTGCCGCCCGGGCCTCCTCTTTTTGTTTCAGATTTATTGAAATCCCGTCGAGCAGCACGACCGAGAGCGCCATCATGCCGAGCAGAATAATGGCGACAGCCGATATTCCTCTATTGTCATGCCGTACATCCATAGGGTTAAGGGCGGAGCCTGTTCAGCAACCGCGGGAAGGGAATAGTTTCGCGCACATGGTTAAGCCCGCACATCCAGGCGACTGTGCGCTCGAGCCCGATACCGAATCCCGCATGCGGAACAGAGCCGTACCGGCGGAGGTCGAGATACCACTCGAAGTCATCCCGTTTCAATTTATTTTCCTTGATTCGATCCTCAAGCAATGCGAGATCGTCGATGCGCTGCGATCCGCCAATCACCTCTCCATATCCTTCCGGCGCAAGCATATCGGCGCACAACGCAAGCTTCGCGTCCTGCGGATCAGGCTTCATATAGAACGCCTTGATCGCCGCAGGATACCGTGTAATAAAAATCGGGCGGTCGTGCGCTTTCGTAAGAAGGGTCTCATCGTCGTTTCCGAGATCAGTGCCCCACTCGATGTCAGAGCCGAGTTTTTTCAGTTCCTGGAGCGCTTCCCCGTACGTCATCCGGATAAATGGCGCCTTCACCTTCTGAAGCGGCGCCGTATCCCGCTTTAGCAATGCGAGTTCAGGAGCACAGTCAGAAAGCACCTTCTGTACCACATAGACAACCATCCGTTCCTGAAGGTCGATGCTGGCATCCAAATCGAAAAATGCCATCTCCGCATCAAGCATCCAGAACTCAGTCAGATGCCGCCGTGTTTTTGACTTCTCGGCGCGGAACGTCGGCCCAAAATCATACACTTTCCCTAATGCCATGCAGAGCGCCTCCAGATACAGCTGGCCGGACTGGGACAGGTACGCCTTTTCGTCGAAGTAATCCGTTTCGAACAGCGTCGTGGTTCCCTCGCACGATGTCGGCGTCAGAATCGGCGTATCGGTCATTATAAAACCTTCTTTACGGAAAAACTCCCGCAAAGCCCAAATAATGCTATCGCGGACGCGCATAATCGCAGCTTGGCGCTGAGAACGAAGCCACAGATGCCGGTTATTCAGCAAAAAATCCGGGCCATGCTCTTTCTTGCCAATGGGGTACTCCGCTGCCTGGTGGACAAGCTGCAGATCAGTCACTTCCAGCTCAAAACCGCCGGGAGCGCGCGATTCGGCTTTAACCGTTCCAATAACTTGCACTGACGATTCAATTGTCAATAATCCAGCAGTTTTCCAATAACCTACCTCTTTATTGGCAACAAGCGCCGTCACAACCGCTTGCAATAGCCCCGCAGATCCATCGCGCAATTGCAAAAAAACGATCTTCCCGCTAGAACGGACATTAGCAACCCACCCCTGAATGGTCACCTGTTTGTCTTTGTAGTTCTTAACTTCGGAAATACGTACTATAGGCATATGGATATGCCGATATTATACCGTTTTTTTATGCTTTTGACAAATATGCAGTCAATAAAAAACGCCCTTGAGAAGACATGCCTTTGCTCAACGAAACTAGCTGCGGGCAGCGATGCCGTCCCGCTGCTTGCGGAACCGCATGAATGCCCACTTACTTACCTCGATGGCCATTATCGAGAATAGGCCGATTGACAGCACGACCGCCCAATTCTTGCTTGAGAGCGGTACGGTCTGAAAAAGATCCTGGAAAAATGGCAGGTAGATGGCGATAAGTTGCAGCCCAAACCCGAGCGCTACGGCGACGAGCAAGTACTTATTTGAAAAAGTCTCCCGGTGCCAGATGGAGTACCGTATGCTCCTTACGGAAAAAACGTACAGCAGGGAATCGACTGCAACAGCGGCGAATGTCATCGTCCGTGCGAGGTTAAGGTCGCCCGTACTCTTGTAGGTATAGTAAAAAATTCCGAGTGCGAGCATGCCGGTAAGCAAGCTGATGAGGCCGATGATAAACTTCATTTCAAAATCAACAATCGAAGCTTTCGGAGAAACCGGGCGCTGCTCCATGATATCGCGTTCGCCGGGCTCTATGGTCAGCGCAATATTCGGGAAGCCGTCGGTAACTAAATTGATCCACAGAATTTGCGCTGCGAGGAGCGGCAGCTCCCAGCGCATGAGAACCGCAGCTGTAATAATAACCATTTCGGTAAAGCTGTCTGACATGAGGTAAAGGATGACCTTCTTGATATTTTCATAGATAATCCTGCCCTGCATGACGGCACGCACGATCGTCTTGAAATTATTGTCGAGCAGGACGATATCCGCTGTCTCCTTCGCCACATCGGTCCCGGATCCGAGCGCGACGCCGATATCCGCAGCTTTCAGGGCGGGTGCGTCATTGACGCCATCGCCGGTCATTGCGACGATCTCTCCGCGGTCTTGCCACGCATCAATAATTCGCAGCTTATCACGCGGCGTTACGCGTGCGTACACTGAAAAATCCGCTATCCGCTCCCTCAGCGTCTTCTCGTCGAGTTTGGCAAACTCCTCGCCCTCAATGACGTTCTCTGGTCTGTTCGGAAGGCCGAGCTCTCCCGCGATAGCCTGCGCGGTCAGCTTGTGGTCACCGGTCAGCATAACCGGCCTAATGCCCGCTGCCAGGCAATCTGCTATCGTTGCTTTCGCTTCCGGCCGCAGGGGATCTTTAATGCCGGCAAATCCGACAAACACGATCCCCCTGAGTGCTGACTCGTCATCGCCAATAGTTATCGTACCTTCGGAAACCTTCTTATAGCCCAGCGCAAGTATGCGCAGCCCTTCCCTGCTCAGCTTTTCAAATTCCCGCCGGAGCTTATCGCGCTTCTTCTTATCGAGCTCCGCAACGCTTCCATCGAGGTCAACGTGGGTTGCGCTCCGAAGCAGCACTTCAGGCGCACCCTTGCAGTAAACTATGTGGTTTCCCCGGCTATCCTCATTGAGCGTGACCATAAATTTGCGCTTCGAATCAAACGGCACGACATCGAGGCGCCTGTTCTCTTTACGCATTTTTTCCAGGTTGATCCCCGCTTGGGAGGCAAGCAGTACGAGCGCCTTCTCCGTCGGCATGCCGATGACTGTACGATGGGCAATCGCCTCATCGGGATTTTCAATAACCGCATCTGAAGCGATAACGCCGATTTTGAGCGCTAAAAAGTACCCCTGCATCGAAATATCCTCACCCGAACGCTCAACCAGATCGCGCACGGTGTCAAAGTCGCTGTTGTGCGTAATAATGCGCACGACGCGCATTTCCCCCTCCGTCAGGGTGCCAGTCTTATCAGTGCAAATGACGGTTGTTGAACCGAGTGTCTCTGCAGCGACGAGCTTGCGCACGAGCGAACGGTGCTTAAGGATGCGCTGCATGCCAATGGCGAGAATAACCGTGACGACAACGACGAGCCCCTCTGGCACGGCGGCGACTGCGAGCGCGACGGCGGTTGTAAACATCTGCTCAAAGTCGTACCCGAGAGTGATGCCAATGACAAAAATAATCGCCGCGACGCCCAATATCACGAAGCCGAGGTACTTTGCGAAAGAACCAAGCTTCTCCTGAAGCGGCGTCTCTTCCTCGTGTGCCTGCTTGATGAGCTCTGCGATTTTACCAAGCTGCGTTGCCATGCCGGTCCCCACAACGACACCCTTGCCGAAGCCGGCGGCGATTGTGGTGCCCATGAACGCCATGTTATTCTGCTCCGCGAGAATAACCGCGGAGGGCAGCGTCTCGGCCGTCTTCTTGATGGGCGATGATTCGCCGGTCAAGCTCGCCTCGGATATGTGCAGATCGGCCGCCGATAGCAGGCGGATATCAGCCGGCACCCTATTGCCTGCACGCAGAAATACGATATCGCCCGGCACAAGCTCCCGCGCCTCCCGTTCGACTTCATGCCCGTTACGCCGCACGTCAGCGTACTGCGTGACAATCTCCCTGAGCTTCTCGAGCGATTTCTGCGCCCGAAACTCCTGGATAAAACCGACGATGACGTTGAGCGTGATTGCCGCGATGATCACCCACGCATCGACGGTATCGTTGAGCATGAAGCTGATTGCTGCGGCACCGATGAGGATGTAGATGAGCATGCTCTTAAACTGGCTGAAAAAAAGCGCGAAAACGGAAAACGACCCTTCACGGGGGAGTTCGTTCGGTCCGTACTTTTCGAGCCGCGACGCCACCTCATCCGACGTCAGCCCTTCAGCAGCTGAAGTCCGGAGGTCTTTCACGACCTCGCTCGCTGGTAATGTATAGTAGTGCTTAGGCATAGCGGCAGGTTCAGTGTAACATATTACTCAAAAACTCAAAACGATTCCGGCCACAGCGCTGGAATCGTTTTGCAAACACGGATCAATTACCGCGAATCTTATTACGCGAACATTCGAGTGTTATGTCGTAAGATCATTTGCCTGCCCAACGACGAAGGTTACGATCGCCCACGCGAGCAAGATGACGATCAAACCAATGACCGCAGCAGTGATAATCTTTTTTGCGGTCGAAATTTTATCTTCATTGCCACCGGCCGTCATCCAGGTGAAGCCTCCGTAGAGGATGAAAATAACGGCAATGAGGCCGAGAAAACCGAGTGCCCACTGCACGATGCTAATGACCGTGGACTCGAGGTCAGCAGTACCGAGCCCAAATGATGTCCCGTACTCGCCTACCTCTACCTGCGCAGCGGCAGAGAGCGGCAGGGCGATCATGCCGATTACTAAAACCGCAACGAAAAATTTTTTGTTCATACGCGGAGATAAAATGCTTTTTTAATTATTTTAAATTATTGATGAATTACCCAATCGTAGCACCCCTGCCGCCATGTGTCAACGGTGGAGGCTTAACAGCATCTCAAAACTGTTTTTTAGTATAGAAGTAAAAAAACGCACCAAAAATCAGCAAGAGAAGGAGCACGAGAAATTGGCCGCCGTTCATGTCCATACGTTTAATTAGGTAATGAATAATTCTCCTGCAGTATACCAAAAAAAAGCATTGTTGCCAAACAACATTAAAAAATGCGCTTGACCGTGTTTTTTCCGTATGATATGGTATGAAAAACAGACAATAAACCCTTTTTTACGAAGAGGTATACAAAATGGATCCTAAAACCAAGGCTCACCAGGAAGCGCTCAACCGCTTCAGGGCAGGTCAGTACCCGGAACCTGATGTCAACCCGGACAAAGATCCGAACGGTGGCTGGCCGACCCGTCGCGGCAAAGGGGTTAGCAGTATTGCCAGGAATATTGGTAACGGCAATCATATTCCGCCGAGAGTCGACGGATTCGGAGTGCAATGCTAATCCGCACTGCGCTCCACCCGACAATGGACTGCCCTGAGGCAGTCCCTTTTTTTTCATACGATTGCCTCGGTCGCATCCGTCGGCGCTCTCCTTCGGCTTCGCTCAGGGTCGCTCCTGCCCTTCGAGACTGCTCAAAAAAACATATAACAACAAAAACGCCTTATTGGATAATAAAGCGTCTTTGCATTGGGTCGTACAGGTCTCGAACCTGTGACACCCTGCTTAAAAGGCAGGTGCTCTACCAACTGAGCTAACGACCCGCGTGGTCTCTTATTAAACGTTCAATATATATACCCAGTACATATACTCTGAAACCTGTGACACCTCCGCTCTTCTGAGAGCGGAGTGCTCTACCAACTGAGCTAACGACCCGCGTGGTCTCTTATCAAATGTGCAATATACTGCTTACTCTTACGCCTCTTAATGTAACGCTCGAATCTTAAGGCTTCACTCTTCTTCTGAAAACCTTTCTTATAGACGAGTTCGAGAGGTAATCTAGCTTTCGTGGCTTTTGACCTGCCACTGTAATGGCGCTCTAAGCGGTCATCAAGGTTGCTCGTACTACCCGTATAATAACCGTAATCTTTCAAACTCTCTAGTATGTATACCCAGTACATATACTCTGAAACCTGTGACACCTCCGCTCTTCTGAGAGCGGAGTGCTCTACCAACTGAGCTAACGACCCGCGCACAAACATATAACGAAACTACATTGCATACTACCAAATATCAGTCTGTTGTCAAGCTATGTGCCTCTCATAAAAAAGAAAAGCCTGCTCAAAATTCAGCATAGTGTCTGAATAACGAGCAGGCCTGGAAACAGGTACGCAGTGCGTACTATCTCGCGCTGACCTCTTCAACCTTTGCCATGAGGTCGCGCAGCAACTCTTCGAAAGCCTCTATACTAGGCTTTCCGAGAGTGAAGTACAAATAGTACCTGCCTTTTTGAGCCGCTGTGCCCATAGCGCACAAACCAGCGGTATCGCGTTTGTGAAGAGCTGTCCAGACGCTCCACCCTCCTTTAATAACATAGTAGTATGGATTCTCGTCCGTAATCTTCAGCACTTCGCCTGTCACAGCGATACCCGTACGATTCATTGCCATTCTGCTTTACCTCCAGTTTCAGTGTTTATTTTAATCTGCATACTTGCACGTTTGGCAGGTCATCGTAGTACGATTGGGGGCATTTGTCAAGGCGCGGAAGCGCGGGTGATGAGTAAAAAAACGTGGAAAATATGTGCATAGAACCTGCACAGCCGGAGGCTTGCTTTTATCCTATGTGAGCGTTAAGATGTATACACTTTATTCGAACGGCAACACCCGTGGTAGCAGACGACGTAACGAAATTACCGCCACAGAACCTCGAGGCTGAGCAGTCCGTACTCGGCTCTCTTCTCATTGACAAAGATGCGATTACGAAAATCGCGGATATCATACAGCCGGACGATTTCTACAAGGATACGAACGGCATGATCTTTGAGGCGATGGTCGAGCTGTATGAGCACCGCGAACCGATCGACGTCGTCTCGCTGTCAAACCGCCTCGCCGAAAAGGGCCAGCTCGAAACAATTGGCGGGAGGAGCCAACTCGCAAACCTCGCCAATGCGGTCCCCACATCCTCACACGTGGTAAGCTACGCAGAAATCGTACAGAAAAAAGCGACTCTCCGCAGAATGCTCGAAGTAGCTTCTGAAATCACGAGCCTCGGCTACCAGGAAACGGACAACGTGGAAGAGCTCCTCGACCAGGCCGAACAGAGCCTCTTCGGCGTATCGCAGAAATACCTCAAGCAGAACTTCATCCCGATACGGTCAATCCTCACGGAAGCGTTCGACCGTATCGATGAGCTGCACCGCGATTCAGGCAAGCTCCGCGGCATACCGACCGGATTTACCGAAATCGACCACTTGCTTGCGGGACTCCAAAAATCAGACCTCATTATCCTTGCTGCGCGCCCGTCCGTCGGCAAGACGTCGCTCGCACTCGACATCGTCCGCCAGGTGGCGGTCGAAAATAAAATTCCCGTCGGCCTCTTCAGCCTCGAAATGTCCAAAGAACAGCTCGTCGACCGGCTCCTCTGCGGCCAGGCGAACGTTGACCTCTGGAAAATGAAGACGGGCAAGCTTTCGGAAGATACCGACTTTACGAATATCGGCCACGCGATGGGAATCCTCTCGGAAGCCCCGATCTACATCGACGATTCCCCCCTCGTCAACATCATGCAGATACGCACCAAGGCTCGGCGCCTCCAGTCCGAGCACAACCTCGGGCTCATCGTCCTCGACTACCTTCAGCTCATGCAGGGCGACATGCGGACCGAAAACCGCGTGCAGGAAATCAGCCAGATCACCCGCTCCCTCAAGGGCATAGCGCGTGAACTCAACATACCCGTTCTCGCACTGTCGCAGCTCTCACGCGCCGTCGAATCGCGGACCCCGCCGATCCCGAAGCTCGCAGACCTGCGCGAATCCGGTTCGATCGAACAGGACGCCGACGTTGTCATGTTCATTTACCGTGAATCGATTTATAAAAAAGACCTCGATCCGGAACAGAAAAACGTCACTGAAATACATGTCGCCAAGCACAGGAACGGCCCTACCGGCGTCATTCAGCTCTACTTCGACGAAAACAAGGTAAGCTTCCGCAACCTCGAACGCCGCATACAGGAACATTCGACTGAGTTTAATACGGCATAATGCATTCAATGTATGTTCGATAAAATAAAGCAGCTCAAAGAGCTGCGGGACCAAGCGCAGCAGATCAGGGCGGTGCTCGCACAAGAGTCGGTATCGGGCGAAGGAGGGCACGGCAAGGTCACGATCGTCATGAATGGCAACCAGGAAGTGCTCGCCGTCGAAGTTGAGCCAACGCTCCTGAATGAAGGGTCGAAAGAAGACCTCCAAAAACACATAGCCGAAGCGGCGAACGATGCGATTAAAAAAGCACAGCGGGTCATGGCCCAAAAAATGCAGGGCATGAGCGGACTCGGAATCCCAGGCACATAATCTATGGCAAAGTACCCGGAATCCATACAGCGGCTCATCGATACGCTCAGCAATCTCCCTAACCTCGGGCCAAAGAGCGCTGAACGGATTGTATTCCACCTGCTCAAGCAAGATAGGGAGTATATCCGAAATTTGTCGGGGACGATCCAGGCGCTCAAAGACCAAATTAAAATTTGCAGTACCTGTTTCAATGTATCAACTGGCAACCCGTGTGACATCTGCCGTGACCGGAAGCGCAACCGGGGAATGATCTGCGTCGTCGCCGAGCCACAAGACCTTCTCGTCATCGAAAAAACCGGTGAGTACTCGGGTTTGTACCACGTGCTCGGCGGCGTACTGAATCCCGTCAGAGACATATCACCGGACAAGCTTACGATCGGCGCGCTCTTGGAGCGAGTACGCAGTGCACGGCCGAAAGCCAGCGAAGTGATCATCGCAACCAATCCGGACCTCGAAGGCGAATCGACCGCGATGTACCTTGCCCGCAAGCTCAAGGAGCTCGGGGTAAAAACCACGCGGCTGGCGCGCGGGCTGCCGATGGGCTCCGCAATTGAGTATGCCGATGAGGTAACGGTATCGAGCGCACTCAAGGGCAGGCAGGTGATGTAGGACCAAAAACACAGCTCCTCATTTACTGTAAGCTGTACTTTTTTATTTACTGTACCGGGACTGAGATGGTATCAATCTTCACCCGCGTGCGCATCTGACGGTGCCCGATCGTACGCTTGTACCGCGTTTTCCGCTTATACTTGATTACGGTAACCTTCTTGTCCCTGCCCTGGCCTACAATACTGCCAGTCACCGCAGCTCCCGCACAGCGCGGCGTTCCAATTACCGTCTGCTTGCCGTCACTGTACAGCAATACGTCCTTGAAGGCGACCTTTGAGCCTTCCTTCTTGTCTATTTTCTCAAGAGCAAGCGAGCCGCCTTCTTTTACCCGGTACTGCTTGCCTCCATCGGCGATGATTGCGAATTTCATAGATAAAAAACTCTAATGGTTAGAAAAACCCCGTACGTGGGGCACATAGAGCATACCAAATTCGCTACTTCTTGTCAAACGTAATCAAGACGCTGTCCCCGTCATCCCAGCCTGCCCTCCTGGCGAAGCCTCCATTGACCTCAAGGACGTATTCCGCAGCGACGCCCGGATTGATATGCTCTTCCTCAGGCTGTGCTTCGTGGGCGATATGGACGATGCTGCCGTCGGCAATCCAAATGATATCGAGCGGCATGCGGGTATCGCGCATTGTAAAGCCGTACACTCCCTGCGCATCAAAAACAAACAGCATGCCGCGCCCGTACGGCATAGAGTCCCGGCCAGACAGCCCCTTTGCGCGTGCGCCCGCAGTCCGGGCAACCTCTACCTCAAGCGTCTCCTGGCGAATTGTAACCGAACCCGTTTCGTTGATTGCCTTTTTGAGGTAGTACGGCATCTCTTCCTGTATCGACTGGCCGGCAGCCGACCAAAACATTATCGCGCTGACAGCTGCGACAAATACCAGTACCCATATTGCCTTACTGTGCATACTCTGCTGTTATCGCGTACCTATCCAGTATAGCGCATGCCTGCATACGATCAATGAGCGCTGCCGGTGCGGCGCCGCTGCCGCCTGACAAGTACAACGCTCAGCATGATCATCACCACGAAGGCAGCGCTGAGCGCAAAAATCTTCTGTACCCCATGCAAGAACAGGCCAAGTGCGCCAAAGAGCGCACTCACGCCGTATAGGAGCAGCACGGCCTGCCGGTGCGAGAGTCCGCTCTCGAGGAGCCGGAAATGGATATGTTTTTTATCGGCAGTTTTAAACGGTGACTTCCGCTCGAGGAACCACCGCCGTAAGATGACCCACAGCACATCCAGAATCGGTATGCTCATAATAAGCAGCGCGGTCGCGATCTTTGCACCCGATATGATAGAGAGGACGCCGAGCATGAACCCGGTGAAGAGGCTTCCGCCCTCTCCCAGGAAAATTTTTGCGGGATGAAAATTGAACACGAGGAATCCGAGCGATGCTCCGACGAGAATCGCGGCGAGGAGGGCGGTCTCAGGCTGCGCGACGTCTTTATTGAGGCTGAGAAAAAAGAGTACGCTGGCGCCGATCGTCGTGACGCCCGATACGAGCCCGTCAAGCCCGTCAAGAAACTTCGTGGTGTACATCATGCCCATAAGCCAGCAGAACGCGAATAGGTCAGCAAAGAGCGTAAAATAGTACGGTATGCCGCCCATGGTAAAGAGCTTGAGCTCGACGGAATCGAGCGCAATGGTACCGCCGAAGGGATTCGAAATATATTCAATGCCGATACCCGAGCCGATCACCACGAGGCACGCGAGGATCGGCCAGGCGATCTGCCGCGCCGGAGAAAGGTTGTGCCGGTCATCCAAGTATCCGCCGACCATGATGAGCAGCCCCCCGAGCGCAATCCCGATGAGGTGCTTTGGCAGGAGGTACCCGCCGATGATCCTGTCTGAAAAAAACGCATACCCGGCTGTTATAAGAACGAGCGTTAAAAAAATCGCGATCCCTCCGAGTAGCGGTACGGACTGGGCGTGTATTTTCCTTTCGGGCGATTGAGCCGGGTTGTCGACAATACCTCTGCGAATCGCGAGCTTCCGTACCAGGTATGTTAAAAACGCGCTCAACGCAACTGCAAGCACGAATGGTACGATATACTGGCTGTAGTTAAGATACTTTTCCATGCTTTCGGTCGAGGTAAGCTTGTAAGATCAGTTGGGCGGCGCGCTCGTCGAGCGAACCCCGCATCGCACGTTCACTCCTGCCGGCATCCGTCATGAGCTTTTGCGCCATCACGCTCGATAGGCGCTCATCCTCATACACGATCCCGACCCCGAGCGTGCGTGAGAGCTGTGCGCCAAAACGTTCCACGTCGAGCGCATTCTTGCCCTTGCGGCCGTCCGGCTGGAGCGGCAGCCCGATCACAATAGTTTCAATACCCTCGTCACGGCAAAGTGCCCGGAGTTCGCCCGAGAGTGCCGCAGGATCGGCCTGATCGAGCGTCCGCAGATGAAAAGCGTACCGCTGGTCTTCATCCGATAGTGCGATGCCGATGCGCCGCTCTCCGTAATCAATGCCGAGTACTTTTCCCATACGCAGCGAACTTAGGGGGCAGTAATGATTATGCACCCATCGTGGGTAACGGCAATGGTATGCTCGAAGTGCGCAGACAGCGATCCGTCCGCCGTTACAATTGTCCAGCCGTCATCTTTCGTAGTAACCTCATAGCTGCCCAACGTTACCATCGGTTCGATTGCGATGACGGCACCCGGCTGCAGCTTCGGTCCCGTACCCCTGTCTCCAAAATTCGGTACGCGAGGTTCCTCGTGCACCTCAAAACCGACGCCGTGCCCAACGAGGCTGCGGACGACCCCGAACTTGTACCCCTCCACATACGACTGAATAGCATTCCCGATATCCCCAACCGTGCAACCAGGCTTGACCGCGCCGACTCCCTCACTGAGCGCCTGCGCGGTGACGCTGAGCAGTTTGCGCGCCTGCGGGCTTACGGTTCCGACTGGCACCGTTATGGCATGGTCCGTGAACAAGCCTCTGTACTTCAATCCGATGTCAATGCCGACGATATCACCCTTAACGAGCGTAACGTCCGGATCGGGTATGCCATGCACGACCACCTCGTTGACTGAGATGCACGTAGCAGCGGGGTAACCATTGAAACCCTTGAAAGAGGGCACTCCGCCAGATTCCTTAATCAGCTGATTCGCGAGCTCTTCAAGCTCATACGGCGATACGCCCGGTTTTGCGCGGTCAGCAACTTGCCGAACGATACGATTGAGGATCTTGCCGCCTTCGCGCAGCTTCCGGATGTCTTCTGGCGATTTCAACTTCATTGTGCTTTTGGTAAATGCTTAAGCACACTTCTCGTAACCTGTGGAATTTTTGGCTCACCGTTGACGCTAATAAGCACTCGCTTCTTCCGGTAATAGCGTACCACGGGCATCGTCTGCTGCCGGTAAGCGCGCAGCCGCTGTGCTATCGCTCTTGGTTTGTCGTCCTCGCGCTGGTAGACCCTGCCGCCGCACGATGGGCAGCGGGCAGCGCCGCGTTTTAAGTTAACGCCGAGTATAAAAATTTTATTGCAGCGTTCGCAGGTCCGCCTGAGCTCGAGCCGCCTGACCGTCGTCGTGCGGGATATCGGAAGGTATATGACGTGCGTCAGCTCACGACAAAGCCTCCCAAGCAGCATATCAAGGGCTTGTGCCTGGCTCACGTTACGGGGGTATCCGTCAAAGAGCAATCCCCGCTTAGCCGGCAGCCTATTCAGCTGCTGTTCAAGCGCCTTGAGCACGATCTGGTCGGGTACAAGCTTGCCTTCCTTATTGATGAACCGATCGATCTTCCTGCCGAGCGGCGTGTTCCGTTTCGCAATGCCCCGTAAAATTTTACCCATTTCCACGTGGTACAAACCGTACCGCTGTACGAGGGCCTCAGCCTGAGTTCCTTTTCCCGACCCCTGGGGCCCAAGCAGCACGATATTAATGATCTGGGAGGCTTCACGATCGCGGTGTACCGTCTCGAGGAGCGTATCAATCTTTTTATAAAATTCCTCCTTTGTCCCCGTATTTCTAACCGCGTAGTCAGACATGGCGATGACTGTATCGAGCTGCTGTTGATGCCGTCCGCCACGGCTCTCACGCTTCTCCTGCTCCATAAATTGCGAGAAAGTCACCTGATCGTCTATCTTTCCCCGTTTTTGCATCCGTGAAAAACGGACCCTAAGGGGCGCCTGTACCTCGATGGTGATAAAATTGCCTCCCTTCTCAAGCTCTCTAATTTCCGAAGGATTCCGTACGCTGGAAAAAACCACTTTCAGGGCTCCGCGCTGCTGCGCACGTTCGAGCGCACGCCGTGCAAAGATGCCCGGCCCGTACTTTTTACGTTGCTCGTTGCCGATCCGTATCAGGTCATCGCGCCCCCGGTACGAGCGCTGTTTCCGCGCAAGCTCCCGTATCAAATCAGACAGTGAGATATGCAAAAAACCTTTCCGCCGCAGATATGCAGCGAGGGTATCCTTTCCGGAAGCTGACCGTCCGACGATACCGATATACAGATTATTATTGCGCATAGTGCATTCAGTATAGCGTAGAACGGCATTAAAAACCACCGCACACGCTTGAGCGGCGCCCCTGATTGGAATGCAGGCGCTGGAGCTTAGAAGCCCTCGTAGTTGCGCATAACGAGCTGGGCCTCGACCTGCTTAACGATTTCGATGACGACCGAAACGACGATGAGCAAGCTCGTGCCGCCGATGACGAGAGTTGTAATGTTTGTCACGGACTGGACTATGTTCGGCAGGATTGCCACCGTGCCGAGGAAAAGCGCGCCGCCCAGGATAATCCTATTGCTGACGTAGCTTAGGAAATCTGACGTCGGCTTACCAGGCCGGATGCCGGGTATGAAACCGCCCTGCTTCTGCAAGTTCTCCGCGATCTGCATCGGATGGAAAATGACCGCGGTATAGAAGTAAGTGAACGCAACAACCATAACAAAGTACGCCGTAGCGTAGAATAGGTCATTCTGGAAAATATCGACGATGAAAGTTGCAGCAGAAGCAAGCCACGTTATAGACGACCCCTCAAAAAATTGGGCGATCATCGGGGGGATAAGCACGATAGAAATCGCGAAGATGATCGGAATAACGCCTGCCTGGTTCACCCGGAGCGGAAGGTGTGTGTCGACGCCGCCGTACATGCGCATGCCCCGAATACGCTTCGCGTACGATACGGGAATATTCCGCTGCCCCTCTGTTATGATGACAATGGCAGCGACGGTAATGATCCCGATTACGATGAACGCGAGAATTGCGCCGATCTGGGTTGCATCGAACGTAGCGACCGTCTGCTGCACCTGCGTCGGAACGCTCGCGATGATTCCCGCAAAGATAAGCAGCGAAATGCCATTGCCGATCTTTTTCTCCGATATCAGCTCTCCGAGCCACATCAAAAACACGGTGCCCCCGGTAATTGTGATGATCGTCGTCGCGAGTTGGAAGACGCTCATATCACCGATGATTCCGTACCCCGACTGCTTGAGAAAGGTGATCATGCCGTACCCTGCGAGAGCTGCAAACGGCACGGTCGCAATGCGCTGGTATTGGTTGAGCTTTGCCCGCCCGGCCTCGCCTTCCTTCTGCATTTCTTCGAGCTTCGGGATTACCATCTGCAGCAGCTGAAAAATAATCGATGCGGTGATGTAGGGGCCGACGCCGAGCATGACGACCGAAAAATTCTCCATGCCGCCGCCCGAAAAGAGGTTGAGCAAGCCGAGAAGCTCGTTTGATTGGAAAAGATTTTTTAAATTCTCGATATTCACGCCGGGAATAGGTACGTGGGCTGCGATGCGAAAAATGACGAGCATGCCAAACACGAACAGAATTTTATTCCGCAGATCAGGAACTTTGAATATCTGCCTGATTTTTTCCCACATACAATTTTGTTCTTTACTGCTTCTTCCGCTTGCCAGCTTTTTCTTTCTTCTCTGCGGGAGCGGCCTGCCGCACCGCAATCACGTGCACCGTTCCGCCAGCCTTGATTATTGCCGCTTCAGCTGATTTTGAAAACCCATGGGCATACACCGTCAGTTTCTTGCTGAGCGCGCCTTGCCCGAGTATTTTCACCCCGCTGCCGATGCCTTCTATGAGCCTATTGATCTTTAAATTTTTCAGCGTTACCGTCGCTCCCGTTTCGTACTTCTTCTCAAGCGCTTCAATATTCACCGGCTCGAAGCCGCTGTACATGCTCTTGAATCCGCGAGACTTCGGTATCTGCTGGAGCACCTGCTTGAGGCCGCGCCGCTTGAGCTTATTCGTTCCGCCAGAACGTGACCGCTGGCCTTTCATGCCGCGTCCCGAGTATGTCCCGCGGCCGGAACCCGATCCGCGGCCAACGCGTTTCCGCTTGCGGCTTCTCGCCGCTTTTAACTGTGATAGTGATACGATCATATTACTTTGAACGTAATGCTTTCAGCTGCTCCTCGCCTTTCATCCGATCGAGCGCCATAATCGCAGCCCTCACATTATTAATCTTGCTCTTTGATCCGAGCATCTTTGCAACGACATTTTTTACGCCTGCGAGCTCAAATACCGCCCGAATCGCACCGCCGGCGATAACGCCGGTGCCCGGCTTTGCCGGTTTTATAAACAGCCTGGCCGCTTTATACTTATACACAATCTCCGCCGGCACCGTATCGTTAATGGTAACAACCTTAATGAGCTCTTTCTTTGCTGCGGTAACTGCTTTATTAATCGCAACGGCAACGTCGGCTCCCTTTCTGATGCCGACACCAACCCTGCCCTTGCGGTCGCCGATGACGACGCACGCGCGGAATGACATGCGCTTGCCGCCCGCCATGACGCGGGTCACCCGCGCAATATCGATCATCTTCTGATCAAACTCGTCATCCTTGCGCTCTGGCCGGCGATGGCCGCTTTTCCTTCTTCCTTGATTGCCCATGGGATTCGCATTCATAGTAGTCCGGTTCCAATATTAAAAGCTGAGACCGTGCTCGCGCATGCTCTCGGCGAGCGCCCGCACCCGCCCGTGGTACTGGTACCCGCGACGATCGAATACCACTTGCCTGACGCTTGCCTTCAGTGCGCGCTCCGCGATGAGCTTGCCGACTTCCCGCGCTTCATCGGTTTTATTCATCTTGGCTCTGTTTTTAATTTCCGCGCTCGAGGCAGATACAATTGTCCCGCTCTTCTCATCATTGATGACCTGCACATAGATATTCTGCAAGCTCCTGAATACTGAAGCGCGCGGGCGCTCTGCGGTACCGTATATTTTTGCACGCGTCCGGCGCGCCCTTCCGGTGCGCTTCCGCAGTTTAATTTTTTGATTATTTTTTCTCATAGTATTATCCTGCTCCGGCGCTCTTGACGACCTTGCCTGCCTTACGGCGGATTACCTCTTCGATATACTTAATGCCTTTTCCCTTGTACGGTTCCGGGCGGCGTACGTCGCGTATCTGCGCGGCGACCTGGCCGACGAGCTGCTTGTCGATGCCCGCAATGGTTATAATATTTTTTTCAACTCCCGCAGTGATGCCTTCGGGGACCTCATACTTGACCGGGTGCGAGAAGCCAACGATGAGCTCGAGTGTCTTGCCGCTCACCAAAGCCCGGTATCCAACGCCGTTCACCTCGAGTTTCTTTTCGAATCCCTTGACGACGCCCTTGACCATGTTGTTGAGGAGAACGCGAGATAAACCCCAGAGCTCCCGTGAACGTTTTTCATCAGACTTTTTAACGGTAACGAGCACTTCCTTCCCCTGTTGTTCAAACTCAACACGACGGTGGAACGTTTGCGTTAAAGTCCCCTTGGGACCCTTGACGGTTACCTTCGAACCATCGATCTGGACATCGACTCCATCGGGAATTGCTACTGGTTGTTTGCCTATGCGTGGCATACGAAATAATCGGGATTAATAAATTTCACAGAGAATCTCCCCACCCAACTTCTTCTGCTTGGCTTCCAGGTTCGTCAGGATGCCGCCTGACGTCGACAGGACTAGCAAGCCGAGAGACGGTAATTTTTTTGGAATCTCGCGGTAACTCTTATACACCCGCCTGCCCGGTGTGCTGATGCGCTTTAAGCCTCTCATGACAGACTCTCCCTTGTTGTAGCGCAGCGTAATCCGCATCATCGGCTGTTTGCTCGTCTCGTCCCCAACCCGTTCATATTTCTCGATGAAGCCCTCACGCTCAAAAACCTTCGCAAGCTCGAACTTAACATTGGAATACGGAACGAGCACGGCTTTCTGCCGGATCAGCGTTGCGTTGCGCATTCTCGTTAATAAATCAGCAATTGGATCGGTCATACACGTATACTATCTACCTATTGTATTACTTAAACCTATTAGTAACTACCAGCTTGACTTTTGAATCCCCGGTATTTCACCATTGTTGGCAAGTTCGCGGAAGCAAATTCTGCAGAGGTTGAATTTCCTCATGTACCCGCGCTTTCTGCCGCAGCGCCAGCAGCGCCGGACGATGCGGGTTGAATACTTCGGTTTCTTATTCGACTTAGCGATTTGTGACTTTTTTGCCATACGGCGTTCCTAGTCTTTCTTAAATGGGAATCCGAGCATGGTGAGCAGTTCGGTGCCCTCTTCTCTTGTTTTAGAATTAGTGGTGATGGTCACCTCGAGTCCGATAGTGCGTTCGACCTCATCTGACCGTATCTCGGGGAAAACGACGTGCTCTTTAAATCCGATTGAAAGGTTGCCATACTGGTCAATGCTCTTCGGATCGAGCCCCTGGAAATCGCGAACGCGCGGCAAGGAAACATGAATCAGCTTTTCCACAAAGTCGTACATCCTCGAGCCCCGCAGCGTAACACGCACGCCAACGGTCATGCCAGCCCTAATTTTAAACGCAGATATCGATTTTCGGGCCTTGGTCAGCGCAGGCCGCTGGCCGCTGATTCTGGTAAGTGTCGCCTGTACCGCCTCGAGCAGCTTTTCATCCTTGAGGGCTTTTCCGGTACCGCTATTAATAGAAACTTTAACCATTTTCGGCACCGCAAGCGCCGTGCTGTAGCCGAACCGTTTGATCATCGCCGGCACTACTTCCGTTTCATATTTTTCCTTGAGTCTCATATGGTAATACTATAATGGTTGCGCGCACTTCCGGCACACTCTCGTCTTCTTGCCTTCTTTTGAAATGACGAATCCGGGGCGCGTCGGCTTGCTGCATTTCTGGCAAAAGAGCATCGCATTGGACGCATTGATCGGAGCGTTGTACCGCACTACCTGCCCCTTTTCACCGGCACGCTTGGCACGAACCGTCTTGGCAGCCATATTGGCGCCCTCAACAATAATCTTGCCCGATTTCGGCAGCACCTGGAGCACCTTGCCCTTCTTGCCGCGGTCTTTCCCTGAAATTACCTGTACGGTATCATTTTTATGGATATTCATCATAGCAATACGATCTCTTATAGCACCTCAGGCGCGAGTGAAATAATTTTTGCGAAACCCTGGGCTCGCAATTCCCGTGCGACCGGCCCGAAGATGCGGGTACCCTGCGGTTCCTTGGTTTTTGCATTGAGGATGACGCCGGCGTTATCATCGAATCGGATATACGAACCGTCGGGACGGCGCATCTCCTTATGCTGCCTGACAATAACCATACGGGTAACCTCCCCCTTCTTCACCATCGCGTGCGGTACCGCCTCCTTGATCGCCACCACGACGATGTCCCCAATGCCCGCGTAGCGCCGTTTCGTTCCGCCGAGGACTTTAATCACCTGCACCTTCCTGGCGCCTGTATTATCTGCTACTGCGAGTCGTGTTCGCTGTTGAATCATATGATTTCCGCTATGCCTTCTGCTCCTTGCCTGCTACGATCCACCGTTTGTCTTTGCTCAACGGGCGCGTCTCAATAAAGGTAACGGCATCGCCGACATGGTACTCGTTCTTGGGATCGTGGACTTTATACCGCTTCTCGGTCTTGTACTGTTTGTGGTACTTCGGGTGCGTCTTGGTCCGTTCGATGGTAACGACAATCGTCTTGTCCATCTTGTCCGATACGACGACTCCGCTGAATTGCTTTTTGATGACCTGTGCCATAGTAGTATTACGCCTTTGGTTTAGTGCTTGCTGCATGGGTACGTGTGGTAGACTTAACGTACTCTTTCTCCTTTAAAACGGTAAGGATCTGTGCGATAGACGTGCGCGTATCGCGCAGGTCCCTCACGTCTTTATGCTGTTTTGCTGCAACCTTAAACCGAAGGTCGCGCAGCTGCTCACGCTGGGCTTTGATGAGCTTCTGCAATTCTGCTGCCGGTTTACTGCGGAGTTCTTTCATGTCCATAGTCTATGCCTCCTTCGTGATAAACTTTGTTTTAACTGACAGCTTATGCGAGGCGAGCCGAAAAGCTTCCTTCGCCTTCTCATTGTCAACGCCATCCATCTCAAACAGTACCGTACCGGGCTTCACGACGGCAACATAGTGGTCAACCGAACCTTTGCCGCCGCCCATCCGCACCTCAGACCCGTGGAGCGTAATCGGCTTGTCAGGAAAGATACGAATCCATACCTTGCCGCCCTTCTGGATAAAGCGCGTCATCGCACGGCGCGCAGCCTCGATCTGGCGCGAAGAAATCCACCCGGCACCGAGGGACTTCAATCCGCAGCTGCCAAAGCTGAGCTTTACCTTTGAGGATGCACGGCCGGTCAACCTGCCCTTGTGCCACTTTCTATGTTTTACTTTCTTCGGTACGAGCATACATTTTTACTTCATTTCGTTCGATTGGGCTTTTGTATCTGACTGCGATCTCTTAAAAATTTCACCGCGGTATATCCAAACTTTCACACCCACCGCCCCGTACGTCGTACGCGCCGCGCCCCGCGCATAATCGATGTCTGCCCGGAGCGTATGGAGCGGAACGGAACCCTGTGAAAACTTTTCGCTCCGCGCGATTTCCGCACCGTTCAAGCGCCCGCCGATGATGATCTTTACGCCTTTAGCGCCAGCCTGCATGACCTGATCTATCGCACGCTTAGCCACCCGGCGGAAAGGAATTCTCTTCTCGAGCTGCTCGATAATATTTTGGCATACGAGCTGGCCTGAGAGATACGGCTTTGAGACTTCGTGGATATTTAAATTGAGGTTCGCCTTTTTCGGCAAAAACTGCTTCTTGATTTCCTTCTTGAGCTCATCTGCACCAGCTCCGCCCCTCCCGATAATGAGGCCTGGCTTGGAGGTGTGGAGGTTTACCTCCACGGCACCCCCGGAACGTACGATCTCAATCGAAGCAACGCCGGCTTCCTTAAACTTCTTGCTGATGTAGCGGCGGATTTTGATATCTTGTTCGAGCAGCTCAGCGTACGTCTTGTCAGAAAACCACTTCGACTTCCAACTGCCGATCGTTCCTATTCTGAAAACTCTTGGATGTACTTTATGTCCCATAGGTATCAATTATTTCTTCTTGGACTTCTTTACCGAATCGGGCTTTGCGAGGCTCTGCTTTTTTACCGGTGGCTTGACTGCCTGTTTAATAGGCTGCTTTTTACCGGATTTCGGGGATGCTTTCTTTACGGTGCCCGCCTTCGAGTCCGTTTTTACTGCCGGTACAACCTTTTCTTTATTGCCTTTTGCTGCTTTCGGGCCGGTCCCCGGCATATTTTCCAAAACAACTGTTACGTGGGATGACCGCTTTTGGATTGGCGCTGCGCGACCGTACGCTCTCGGCCTCCAGCGATGGAGCGTCGGGCCTTGGTCTACCATAATCCGCTTGATGCGCAAATCTTCTTTCTTGAGTTTATCATTATGCTCAGCATTAGCTACGGCTGAACGGATGAGTTTAAGGACGGGCAGCGCAGCCCGCTTGTTCATGAATTGTAGCTGTGCTTCAGCGTCTTTCACGGACAACCCCCGTACAATATCAATGACGAGCCGAACCTTGGGAGGCGATATTTTTAAAAATCGTAGCTTTGCGAGTACTTCCATACGTTATGAATCTTTCTTATCTTCAGCGGATTTCGTAGCTTCTTTGCCTGCTCCGGCACTCGGGGCACCCTTCTGCAGGGCGACGGCTTCATTCTGCTGAGTTGCCGCTGCAGCTGCAGCCTGTTCGCGCTGCATCTTGCCGCCGTGCCGCACGAACCTGCGCGTTTGCGCAAACTCACCGAGCCGGTGGCCGACCATATTCTCAATAACATACACAGTAATATGTTCCTTGCCGTTGTGCACGCCGAACGAGAAACCGACCATTTCCGGAGTGATTACCGAGGAGCGGGACCAGGTCTTGATAATGGTCTTATCGCCCTGCTTCAAGTTCGAAACTTTTTTGAGAAGCTTCGGATCCGTGAATGGGCCTTTTTTTAAACTTCGTGACATAAAGTTATGAGTATTATTCTCTTCTAGCGCCGTTTCTTGCTCCTCCGGCGTACGATGTACCTGTCTGAGCTTTTATCTTTCCGCCTCGTCCGTACCCCCAGCGCCGGCTTGCCCCACGGAGTCTTCGGGTGCTTGAGCCCGATCGGATTGCTGCCCTCGCCGCCGCCGTGCGGATGATCTACTGGATTCATCGCTTTGCCCCGGACAGCCGGGCGCTTTCCGAGCCACCGTTTCTTGCCGGCTTTACCTAGGCGTATTTTATTGTGGTCAATATTCGAGACTTGCCCTATCGTCGCCATGCAATCAATATGGAATATCCTGATTTCACCGGATGGGAGGCGAAGCTGGGCTGCATCGCCTTCAACTGACTGGATGATCGCGCCCGAACCTGCGGAACGGACGATCGACGCCTTGGTGCCCGGATGCAGCTCCAAATCATGCACGGTAATGCCGACCGGTATTTTCCCGAGTGGCAACCGGTTGCCGACCCTGATTGGCGCTTCTTTTGTCGAATTTACGATGACCGCACCGACCTTCAGTTCCGCCGGCGCAATAATATACCGTTTTTCTCCGTCCGTATACTCAACGAGTGCGAGCCAGGCTGATCGGTTCGGATCGTACTCTATCGCCTTGACAGTTGCGGGCTGATCGAGCCGGTCATGCTGGCTGTCAATAACCCTCAGAAAACGTTTATGCCCGCCGCCTCGGTGCCGAACGGTAATTTTTCCGCCGCTATTCCGGCCTGCAGCTTGCTTCCTGATCACAATCAGCTTTCTCTCCGGCCGTTTTTTCGTGAGCTCAGCATGATTCACCACTGAAGCTCCCCTTCGTCCCGGCGTAGTTGGTTTGTATTTCTTTATTGCCATAGGAGTATACTAGAGCCCCTCTTGAATATCAATTTTTTGGCCTTCGGGCAGCGTCACGATAGCCTTTTTCCAATGCTTCGTGACCCCCTCCGCGCGTCCGTAGCGAACCTGCTTGCCCGATACGTTGAGCACGTTCACCTTAATCGGATCAATGCCATATACCTTCCGAATTGCTTTTCGGACCTCTACCTTATTGCTGCTTGGGGCAACCTCAAAGGCGTACTGGTTGTTCACGCCGAGCATAGACCCCTTCTCCGTGATAAGCGGGCGTAAGAGAACGCGGTATGCATCACCGGTATCGAGCTTCTTCGCCTTCGCTTTCTTCGGCTTTGCGCCCTCTTTCTTCGGAGCATTGACGAGCTTCCCATCCGGAGTCACGACTGGCTGCTTCGGTGCACTGTGCTGCGGCGGCCCCGGTTTGCGCTCGAGCTTCCGCTCAGGCTTTTTCTTAAATTTAAATTTATCAAATAATCCCATAACGCTATGCGAGATACGTCTTCTTGATAATATCCAAGCTGCCCTTGGCAGCCACGATGAAGTGGAACGAAAGGAGATCGACGACATTAATGCTGTCTGCCCGTATGACCTTAACGCTCGGAATATTACGGGTTGCACGGACTATCTGCTGTTCAAGCTTCGGTACGACCAGGAGAACGCTCCCCTTCACCGGCAGTTTCTTGAAGAACCCCATGGCAGCTTTTGTTTTCCCGCCCTTCATATCAATGGTGTCAATAACGATGAGCTCTTTCGCTGCTGCACGCGCGGTGAGGCACATCAAGAGCGCCTTTCGGCGTGCCTTCTTATTCATCTTGAGCTCGAAATTACGGTTGCTCAGGGGGCCGAACGTAACGCCGCCTCCCTTCCACAGCGGGGACCGTATAGAGCCATGCCGTGACCTGCCGGTGCCTTTCTGGCGCCACGGTTTCTTGCCCCCGCCGCGCACTTCCGATCGATCCTTCGTATGGGCGAGAACAATCCTGCGATTAGCCATCTGCGTACGCACGGCTTGCTGGACGAGCTCAGGCTTGATATCGACGCCAAATACCTTCTGATCGAGTACCACCTCGCCCGCGCTCTTTCCTTCTGAATTGTATACCGTTACCTTTGCCATAGAATACTACTTCTTGCTCTTTCCTCCTTTTTGTTTCTCTGCGCTATCCGATGGTCCCTTTGGCTGCGGTTTTGCTGGAATCTCACCCTGCCCTTTTTGAGGCGCGGCTTGTTTGCCGTCCGCATCGCCTTTTTTTACTGCATTTCCAGCAGACGGAGGTACGCTCAAATTCATTACGCCATCTGTGCTGATAACCAGCAGCCCTCCGCGTGACCCCGGCACCGCCCCACGGATGTACAGCAGATTCTTTTCTGCATTGACCTCCACAACAGCCAAGTTTTTAAGCGTGATGCTGTTTGATCCCATGTGGCCGCCCATTCGGGTGCCCTTGAATACACGGCCTGAATCAGTCGAACCGATTGAGCCCGGCATGCGCAGCTGGTCTTTGTGCCCGTGCGTAGCCAGGCTGCCGCTGAAACCGTGCCGCCTTACAACGCCCTGGAAGCCTTTGCCTTTCGAAATGCCCCGGACGGTAACCAAATCTCCCGGTACAAACACCGCAGCGGTGATCGTGTCGCCGCGCTTGAGCTCTGGCATCTGCGCCATCCTGAATTCACGGAGGTGTTTGACCGCACCGAGGTTTTTCATGTGGCCCCGCTCTGCTTTCGAGAGCTTCTTTGCGGTACCGAAACCAACCTGGACTGCACTATACCCGTCGCGCTCGGCCGTCTTAACCTGCGAAACGATACATGGGCCCGCCTCGACAATAGTAACCGGCACGACACTTCCGTCCTCGGCAAAACGCTGGGTCATTTCAATTTTTTTTCCGATGATGAATTTCATTGTTGGGTGTATTGATGTAACCGTACCGTACGGCGGATGTAGCTACTAAAAAAACCGGACTACGAGTGCCAGATTTCAGGAATCCGGCACAAACCGGTTTCATGTTTCTGGAAAATCGTTATCTAGAGATTAACCGAGCGAAAACCGAATTATCATCTCTAGAACCTATTCACCGTACGTATTGAACTAAGAATGGTCCACAGGAGCGCCCTACATTTTAATCTCGATATCTACGCCCGCCGGCAGGTTCAAGCTCATCATCGAATCGATCGTCTTCGCGGTTGGGTTGATGATATCTATAAGACGCTTATGTATGCGCATCTCGTACTGCTCACGTGAATCCTTATGGACGAAAGTTGATTTATTGACTGTATACTTCTTCTTCTCCGTCGGGAGCGGAATGGGGCCCTTTGTCTGGGCGCCGCTTCGGGCTGCAGTCTCGAGTATCGTATGGGTTGACTGGTCAATAATTTTGTGGTCGTAAGCGCGGATACGAATACGGACCCGCTGCTGAACTTCATCAGTGCCTTCTACTGCTGCATCATCGGCAGCTTCCGCCTGCTTCTTTGGTTTCTCGTCTGCCATAGGATATCACGTGCTCGATTGGAAACTAACAATTTTGTTAACGCCGGCTGTAAGAAGATCCCAGGTTATCGCCTGGAATCCTCAAAAACCATTGTCTATTTAATTATTTTAGTAATAACGCCTGCCCCGACGGTATGCCCGCCTTCCCGGATAGCGAAACGCTGCTGCTCTTCGAGCGCAATCGGCACAATCAGCTTGACCTTGAGCGTCACCTCGTCTCCCGGCATGATCATCTCGGTATTTTCTGGAAGCTGCACCTCGCCGGTTACGTCAGTCGTACGGATATAGAATTGCGGCTTGTACCCCTTAAAAAACGGGGTATGGCGGCCGCCCTCTTCTTTATTGAGAATGTATATCTGCGCTTCAAACTCAGTATGCGGCGTAACAGTGCCTGGCTTTGCAATAACCTGCCCCCGCTCTACCTCTTCCTTTTTGGTGCCGCGAATGAGCAGTCCTGCATTATCGCCCGCGCGCCCTTCATCAAGCTGCTTGTTAAACATTTCTATTCCAGTCACGACGGTCTTGGAAGTATCTTTAATGCCGACAATTTCAACTTCCTCATTAATCTTGATGACGCCGCGCTCGATTTTTCCGGTCACGACGGTACCCCTGCCTTCAATCGAAAAAATATCTTCCACCGGCATGAGGAAAGGCTTCGTAACATCGCGCTCCGGCTCGGGGATATTCTCATCAATCGCTTTCATGAGCTCCATGATTGACGCAACCGCCTTCTCGTCACCCTCAATCGCCCGCAATGCAGAACCCTTGATAACGGGGGTGGTATCGCCCGGGTACTCGTACTTCTTAAGCAAGTCGCGCACCTCAACTTCAACGAGGTCAATCAACTCCTTGTCATCAACCATATCAACTTTATTGAGGAATACGATGATATTCTTCACGCCAACCTGGTTTGCGAGCAGGATATGCTCGCGTGTCTGCGGCATCGGGCCGTCAGCGGCCGAAACGACAAGAATGGCGCCGTCCATCTGAGCTGCGCCGGTAATCATATTTTTAACGTAATCAGCGTGCCCCGGGCAGTCGATGTGCGCGTAGTGCCGCTTTTCAGTTTCGTATTCGACGTGCGCGGTCGCAATGGTAATGCCACGCGCTTTTTCCTCTGGGGCATTGTCGATCTGATCCACTGTTTTATCCTGGGCAGAGAAACCTTTATCTTTCAGCACCTTGAGTATTGCTGCGGTAAGGGTTGTTTTACCGTGGTCAACGTGGCCAATGGTACCAACATTTACGTGTGTCTTTGTTCTTTCAAATTTAGCAGTCATAGTAGTGACTCGTACTTAATAGTCTTAAATAAGTCTTAAATAATTGATAAAAGCATGTAGTATCCCGTAAGGATACGCGAAGGGCTATCGGTTGTCAATACGTATAGACCCTTCTTTTAAAATAGCAATGTGCATTATAGCAGCGATGGCATTTTTTAGCAAGCCGAGGGTCGGATGCATATTCCGTCAGATCTATTCACTAGTATACTTTCAGCTAATATTAGCAAAAAATAACTACCAGCCCTCTATAATCAACTTGATTATCCCCAGAAATGTGGATATTTACTGCAAAGAAAAATGCTCCACGATACTATTGAAACTATCTCCTAATCCGGTAATCGCATACAGCGTATCGCCATTGACAAGCAAAACCATATTAAGCGGGGACCCATCCTTCATGTTTCCCCCTTCGAGGAGACGGGCACGCTGGCCGCTGACTGCTATTTCCGACTCCGCATCAATCGAAATTGAATTTGCGATAATGCCCTCCATGCCCTGATCTGTAATGATGATATCAACCGTTTCGTCGCCACCGGAAAAGCGGACCGTAGAAATGCTCGAATCGCCGTCGCCCGTTTGCAGGGTTTCGATGTCCCAGCCGACGGGATACTCGACACCAAATCCATGCTCCAAACTGCTGTAGAGCGTCGCCTGCCCTGCTGCTTCGGCTTCCGCCCCTGTATCCGCCGCCTCACGCTGCGGCACCTGCACGAGCGTCGTATTCATCACGGGTTCATCTTCACGGGCGACGAGCCAGAGATAGTAAACCCCGATGAGCATAACAACGACAATAAGCAAGACGATACCGCTGACTGTTTGAATTCGCTTGCTGCCTTCGGGCATTGCCATACTATATAGATTACGTATGAACAGTACCAATTCGCTCAGCCGGCCGCCGTGCTGTGCAGGAGCTACTCTTTTTCCCCGATTATTTGAGCGAGCACATTCTTGGGCACGATCTCATAGTTTGAGAACTCCATCGAGTACGAAGCACGCCCCTGAGACATTGACCGCAGCTGCGTGGCGTAGCCAAACATCTGCGCGAGCGGCACATCCGCGTCGATGACTTTTATCCTTCCGCGGTCAGTCATCTCCTTTACGGTTGCACGCTTTGAATTGAGGTCTCCGATCACATCGCCCATGTACTGCTCGGGAGTCACGACCTCAACTTTCATGATCGGTTCGAGCAGCACGGGACCGGCTTGCTTCGCCGCTGCCTGGAGCCCCATCGAACCTGCTATTTTAAAAGCGGCCTCAGAAGAATCAACATCGTGGTATGAGCCGTCCAGAACGGTCAGCTTGACGTCAACGAGCGGGTAGTGCGCAATGACACCGCGGTCCAGCGCTTCTCGAGCCCCTTTTTCTATAGCAGGGATGTATTCCGACGGGATATTTCCACCCCGCACCTCATTCACAAACTCAAAGCCTGCTCCCCGCTCCTGCGGCTCGACCCGGACGACACAGTGCCCATACTGCCCACGGCCGCCGGACTGGCGGATGTACTTGCCTTCTGCTTCCGCGATTTTCGTGATGGTCTCTTTGTAAGCAACCTGCGGTTTGCCGACGCTCGCGTCAACCTTAAATTCGCGCTTCATCCTATCAACAATAATTTCGAGGTGAAGCTCGCCCATGCCGGCGATAATGGTCTGATTCGTGTCCTCATCAGTATTAACTTTGAAAGTCGGGTCTTCCCCCATGAGTTTCGCGAGCGCAGTGCCCATTTTCTCCTGATCCGCTTTTGTCTTCGGCTCAATTGCCACTCTGATAACGGGGTCGGGAAACGTTATCGACTCGAGAATAATTGGATGTTCCTTGTCACAGAGCGTATCCCCGGTCGTAGAATCCTTGAGGCCGACCGCTGCCGCAATTTCGCCCGCGAACACCTCATCTACCTCTTCGCGGCGGTTTGCGTGCATACGGACAATCCGGCCAATGCGCTCACTTTTTCCGGACCGGGCATTGAGAACGTATGAGCCAGCCTTGAGCGTCCCGGAGTAAGTCCTGAAAAACGTCAAAGTGCCGACGTACGGATCCGTAGCAACTTTGAATGCGAGTGCGGAAAATTTTTCCTCATCGGCAGTTTTTCTTTCCACAGCCTGTCCGTCCTTTCCGGGAAGCATTCCCGTTACATTCGGCACATCGAGCGGCGACGGGAGATAGTCGACCACTGCATCGAGTAAAAATTGCACGCCTTTGTTCTTGAGTGCGCTGCCGACAAAGATCGGCATGATCGTCCGCGCGATCGTGCCCTTCCGGAGCACCCGTTTGATATCACCGAGCGCGAGTTCCTTGCCGTCCAGAAACTGCTGCAGTAAACCATCATCCTGCTCTGCGACTTTCTCAATGAGCTCATTGCGGAACTGGGCTGTTTTTTCTTTCATATCATCCGGTATGTCCCGGTCTTCCCACTCCTTGCCCATCTCATCCTTGTACACGCGCGCCTTCTGCTCGAGCAAATCAATGATGCCGATAAAGCTGCTCTCAGCGCCGATGGGAAGCTGCAGCGGAACGGCGTTTGGCGTCAGGCGCTCCCTGATTGCCGCAATATCAGCATAAAAGTCAGCTCCCGTCCGATCCATCTTATTAACGAAACCCATGAGCGGAACTTCAAACTTTTCCGCCTGGTGGAATACGGTTTCGGACTGCGGCTCAACGCCGGCAACGCCGTCAAAAACGATAAAACCGCCGTCGAGCACGCGGAGGCTCCGCTGCACCTCAACGGTAAAATCAATGTGCCCCGGCGTATCGATGATGTTAATGCGGTGGTGATTCCAAAAGCAGGTTGTCGCGGCTGAGGTGATCGTAATGCCGCGCTCACGCTCTTGCTCCATCCAGTCCATCTCGGCTTCACCCTCGTGTACCTCGCCTATCTTATGCTTCTTGCCGGTATAGTACAGAATCCGCTCGGTAACAGTCGTCTTCCCGGCGTCAATGTGCGCGATTATTCCTATATTGCGAGTCTTTTCCAAACTGTACTCTCGTGCCATATGCTCGATAAACCTCTTAGTGGTTAGTTGTACGCTTCTTTAAAGAAAAAATTCCCTCGTACAGCAAGAATGCACGCAGGAATCTTCATATGCCTACGCGAAGTGGGCGAATGCCCTGTTTGCCTCTGCCATCCGGTGCACATCTTCCTTCTTCTTCACGGCATCACCCTGCTTGTTTGCAGCATCCATGAGCTCCAGCGCGAGTTTTTCCCGCATCGGCTTGCCCTTTCTTTTCCTCGCAGCGCCGATTATCCAGCGCATCGCGAGCGCATGCTTCCGGTCCCCTTTGACCTCGATCGGAACCTGGTAGTTTGCACCGCCGATGCGTCTCGACTTCACCTCGAGGATGGGTGAAACGTTCTTCATTGCCTGGTTGAAGACCTCAACCGCATCACCCTTCGTCTTCGCGGCAATAATATCCAATGCGTCGTAGACAGCTTGCTGCGCAACGCCCTTTTTTCCGCCATGCATGATGAGATTGATGAATTTTGCGATCACATCGCTGCCGTGCTTCGGATCCGGAGCAACCTTTCGCTTCAATCTTTTCTTTCCTCTCATAGATCGTGCCTACGTAAGTATATCCAATAAATCGGCTACTTTTCCCGCTTCGTGCCGTACATACTCCGGCTCTGTTTCCGATCTGAAACGCCCTGAGTGTCATACACGCCGCGCACAATATGGTACCTGACGCCCGGAAGGTCTTTGACGCGCCCTCCCCTGATCAGCACGATCGAGTGCTCCTGCAGATTGTGCCCGACACCGGGTATGTATGCAGTCACCTCCATGCCGTTCGAAAGGCGAACCCTGGCGATTTTTCTGAGCGCTGAGTTCGGTTTCTTCGGGGTAACCGTGGTTACCTTTACGCAGACTCCCCGTTTAAAAGGCGAACTCTTCTTCAGGTTTGTTCGTTTCCGCCGGATGGTGTTGAGAACTGGCTCAAGTGCCGGCGTTTTTGTCTTTTTACCGGCTTTTTTCCGGCCTTTTCTCACTAATTGGCTTACCGTTGCCATACGCGCTTTCTGTACTGGTGTATATAAATATAAGAAGGGTAAATAAAAAGGTATCTAGTGACGATACCCGATTGCTGCAAGCAGCATAGCACGCAGCGCCCCGGGTGTCAAATACTATATCATATTAGAATCGGTACGCCAAGCGCCCTGCTGATTTGGCGAATAATCGGGTAAATTATCGAGCTAAAAATCGGCAATCCGAAAAAAATCGATAAAAAAATGAGCCCAAAGAGCAGCTGGGGGCCGTAGCGATTGAGGAGGGCCGATACGTTTGCGAAGCGGGAACCCAAGATGCCTTCAAGTATGTGCGACCCATCGAGCGGCGGTATCGGTATGAGGTTGAATATCATCAGGACGCCGTTGAAGGTCACGAGAATACTCAGGAACAGAGTCAGGTAGTTCGCAGGCCCGAGGACCGGATAGAGCAGCTTCAGCATGATGCCGAACACCACGATGAGTAAAAAATTCGAGAGCGGGCCGCCGAGCGCGACGAGCGCCGGGCCGAACCGCTTCGCGCGCAGATTGTAGGGATTAAACGGCGCCGGCTTGCCCCAGCCGAAACCGATGAGCAGTATCGAAATCGTACCCCACATATCGAGGTGCGCGAGCGGATTGAGCGTCAGCCGGCCCGCCCGCTCGCCTGTGCTGTCGCCGAGCAGGTGGGCGGTAAATACGTGCGCAAACTCATGCAGGCTGATTGAAATGATGAGAGCAACAAAAATTGCTATGAAGTAAATCGGTTCGGTGAAAAGGAGGTTGATGATCATACGGCATGTTAATACTTGACTGATTGCCACGCTGTGGTACCGTTAAGTATACCAATTTAATTAGCGAAGGCAACTTATGTCAAAACGGTGTCAAATCTGTGGACGCGGCGCTCAGGCCGGCAATACGCGGAGCCACTCGCATATAGCAACGAAGCGGAAACGGCAGCTCAATCTCCAACAAACCATTTACCAAGGGAAGAAAGTGCGTGCCTGCGCCCGCTGCATCAAGAGCTTCACAAAAAAAGGAGCGTAAATACTATCGATAAAAACCGCACGTCCCGAAGCGTGCGGTTTTTTTATTCGCCATTATGATATGCGCTTCGCCCTGCTACTGTAGTATGACGTACCGTACACGAGGAAAAAAGCGGGAGCCATGATAACTAAAAACGGCAGCAAAAACCCCGCTTCGGGAACCGCAAGGCCCGTGATGAAATAGAGGGTACCCTGCAGGATGACGTGGACAGCTGCCGAGAGCCTGCCAAAATCCCGGAGGAGCACGAGCGTGAACAGGGATAGAAACATGAAATCGCCGCTCCCGAGGCTCACGTGCCCGACTGTGACGGCAGGAAATAAAAATGAGGGGCTTGGCGAGTCAGCTGGCACGGTAACGTTCGGAAGCACGTACCGGACGAGCATGACGTCGTATGCAACCCATAGGACAGTGACGATAAACAGCAGGCGCGTACGGAGGTACCCGAGCCGCACGAGCAGGGTCGCCGCACCGAGTGTTGCGATGATCACGATGCCGTTGAAAATAAAAAACACCTGCACCGTAAAGTATGCCCAGAACAGGAGGCAGGTCGCCGCGGAGCACGCCAGCACGGCAAACGTGTTCGAACGAAACCAGCGAAGGGAGAGAATAAAAAATGATTCAAAAACAAGGAGCGCAAAAATTACGAGCAGCACCTTCGAGGGATGGAATGCCCCGACTGATACCGCACCCATGTACCATATTCCCGCACCGAGGAGCAGGATGAGCATGGCTGACGGAATGATTGCGCGTTTCGTTGGTTTATTCGGAAGGCGGTCCTGGAGCTCAGCCCTGCCGGGAACGCTCGAATAATACGCTATTGCGAGCAGGCCGGCTGAGATAAAAAGCACCCCCAGGTAGATATATTCCATACGTTTTTACCGATAGCGGCGCCCGATGCACCGCCTCTTTAGTATACTACAGCCGACGTATCAAGCCTTATAAACCTTAAAAGCGGCCATAGTGTGCCGCTCTTAAGGTTATATAGGCAATGTGCCCGTATACTAAAGTAACTCCGATGCTACTTTCTCCGTTTCTTTCTGCGAACTACTTTCTTCTTGGCAACCTTTCTCCTTTTTGCCGGCTTCCTCCGTTTTGCCACTTTCCTCACCGGCTTCCGCTTCTTTGCTGCTTTCTTTTTCTTCGCCATGACTTTCACCCCCTTTCGAAAAGTGTAAAGTTTGCTAGCGTATCACTCCAAAAATATAAAAGAGAAAAAATAAAAACCTTTATTACGTTAATGGCATTATAGCACATTTTAAAAATTCGCGCAATAGTTTTTTGGAAAAAGAAAAGGGTGTCCATAAATCATTGTTGATAAATAATTGGACACCCTATGTCGGAAAATGTACAGTGCTATTTGTTCTTTGGAGCACTGTTTTCCTTTTTGTGCAACAGCGCAAGTTGTATCTCCTTCCTTGGGAAAACGTCGCGACCCGACAGCCACAACTGCCACTTATGTTCCTCCTCAGGCAGATACCGGAGGATACGATCTGTATTGAGAAGGGAAAACTCGATCTCCCCATGAGTCCGATAGCTCAATTCATGAGGATGGTCATATCGCTGTATTTTCCCAATGCGGATCGGCGTAGGCCAATAATCTTCCGCCGCTCTGTACACTATGAGCATGCCGTACTCAAGTTGTTCAGGTGAGACCCCCCACTTGAAATTGTCATCAACGATGGTCACGTAGAGTGGACAGCAATGACTTGCACCGCAGCGCCAGGTTTCATGTTCTGCATAGTTGTGGGCGATACAGAAATGCCCCGTCAAGCAATATTCCCCGCCAACGCCAAGATCAGCCACAACCAACCCGGATCCACGATCCTCAATCGACGTTATCCTTGAGAGCCAGAGTGAGTTCGCGAATCCCGGTCCATTAGACTCTTCAAACAGGAGCATATCCCCTGGTTTATATACTCTCCCGTTTCTTTCAAATTCGTCCAACATGGACACTGACCTCCTTCAACTCTACTTACGAGAGCTGCTTCCTATGAAAAGGTTTGCGTTACTTCAGCCTATTATCCTAAAATAGGCTGTATTAAATTGCTATTTCACATTGGTAATGTGCGGTTGATATTTAACGGACTTTAACATAAGCCTATATCATTGTCAATGTCTTTTTCCACAAAACCCAAGGCAGCATACAACGAGCTGGCAGGCAGGTCAAGGGGACTAAAAAACTCCCCGCTGCGCTGACATGCGGGGAAAAGCCAGGAATCCGGCAAGAGGCAGTGCTACTTAAAACCGTAAAAACTCCAGCAAACGAACATTGAACGCATCCGAACGCTCTTCCATCGGCACGTGGCCAGCGTTTGAAAAAACGGTCCACTCGGCAGAAGGCATCTGTGCGCGCAGTTCGTTGCCAGACTCGACCGGCACCGCCTCATCTTCCGATCCCCAGATAATCAGCACCGGCATGGCAAGGCCTGAGAGCGGGCGCTCGAGCGTATTTTTCCTGGAATCTTTCACGAATTTTATCAAGCCCGCATCCCAGTTCTCCAGCCGGGTCACGGCGGCATATTCGCCGATGAGCTGGTCAGTTATGAATCCCCGATCGTGATAAAATTTCCCGAGCCTCTCGCCGATCTCTTCCCTGGTGAGGAATGAGCGGAGGTAAATCTGCGCCCACCGCCCGATCGGCGGAAACGAAAGGAGCGATCCGGCGGCATTGAGCAGCGAGCTGTCTTCCGTCATGATCGCGCCATCGACAATGATGAGCTTCTTGACGCGGTCCGGGTTCTGCAGCGCAAAGAGTGCGGCGACATGCGCGCCCATGCTGTGGCCGACCACATTGAAACGTTCTATGCCCAGCTCGTCGAGCACCGCAGAGACAAAAGCCGCCTGGCTCGGAAGCGAGTAATTTTCTTCCCCCGACTTATCGCTCAGATGGAAACCTTTGAGGTCGAATGCGATCGCGCGGTAGCCTGCGCGGCTGAGTGCCGGAATCGTGTACCGCCAGTTGAATGTTCCCCCGCCGAAACCGTGTATGAGCAGCACAACCTCTCCGTCACGGGGGCCGACATCCTCAACGAACGTCCTAATGCCCTGCACGGTTATCAGGTGCCCGGTGCTCGGAACGAGGTCGCTCAGATCAGTATACTCCTGCTCCGGCAGCGGAACGAGGTACGAAGCGCAGACGACAACCACGCAGAGCCCGAGGAAGAGCAGCACAAATTTTAACCATCGGTTTATCATATCCTACTGTCGTTGTAATAAATCGCGTGCGAGCCCGTCCCGATCGGGGCCGCTCAGGAGAAACGTTTTGCCGGCAGCGGCGCGCTGGCGGCTAATCTCGTAGAGAAAAACCGCGGCAGTCACCGAAACATTCAAACTCTCGACCATGCCGAGCATCGGGATCCTCACGACCGTGTCGGCGCGTTCGTATACGCTCTGTGACAGGCCGCGGTGCTCATTGCCCACGAACAGCGCGATCCGCTCGGCACTGAAATCCGCCGTGTAGATGCTGGCCGCCGTCGGCCGCAGCGACGTCGCCACGATCGAGTGCCGGCTTGCGGCCAGCGCGTCGAGGCACTCGCCCGTAGACCGGTAGACCGAAAAATCGAGCCACTTATTTGCTGATGAGGAGGTGGACTTGCCGATCCGCTTGGGATTGAAATACTGCTCACGCTCAAAAATGACGCACACCCGCTGGATGCCGAAGGCATCACAGCTGCGGAAAATGGCTTCAATATTGTGGGGGTCATGAATATCTTCCAAAACAACAGTCATCCCTGACTGCCGCTTTTCAACCACTTCCTGGATTCTGTTTATCCGCTTCTCCGTTGCCATACCGTAAGTATACACCACTTGTGTGCCTTCAGGCGATCCGGTATCGCCCCCTGCCAGCGGCGATAAAACCTTCCTGCTGCAGCTCGTTCACCGCTTCCTGAATCGGGCGGAGGGGCATCTGCAGTCCTTGCCCGAGCTCGCGTACGCTGCATGCCCGTTTCGCAAGCGTGGCGAGCACCCTGCCCCTCACCTGCCGGTGCGACCCCCCAAACGGCGGCTGTTGGACATAGTGCGCGCTCTTCCTGCCGGGATTGCCGTACCGTTTTTTGATGTGCGTGCCGTAGTCCATGAGCGCCCAGTACCACTGCCGCGGATTACGGCGGTCGGCCGTTGCTTCAACGAGCCGCAGGATGTCCTGGTCAGAGACTTTTCCCTGATCACGGAAGAAGTGGTGGATGTACACCGTACGGATATTCGTTTCGATGAACGCGACCGGCTCGTTGAATGCGTACGCAAGAACAGCGCACGCCGTCGCGTGACCGACGCCGGGAAGCGCCACGAGTTCTGCGAGCGTGCGCGGCAGCCGTCCGCGGTAGCTTCGGACGATAATTTCGGCGGAGCGCTTGAGTGCGAGGGACCGGCGGTTGTACCCGAGCCCGCTCCAGGCCGCGAGTATTCTTCTCAGCGGCGCCCGGGCAAGCGCAGCAAAACCGGGGAACTCCCTGATAAATACGGGGTACCGCTCGATAACGCGCTTCACCTGCGTCTGCTGCAGCATGATTTCTGAAACAAAAACCTTATAGGGCGTTATCGCATGCCGCCACGGCAGATCGCGCCTGCACTGCCGGTAGTAATTCAGAACAGTCCGTTGAAATTGTGCCCGTTGCACCCGCATACTATGCATCACGCAGCCGCTGGTTGATTAAAATCACGTTATCTGTCCAGGGCTGTTCCATATCGAGTACTGTATAGGACAAACCCGCCAACTCAAGGAGCGGAATAAGTTCGTTCGGAAACGGGCGCTGCAGCCGCTCGCGTATCCTGGCCAGGTCGCCGATGAAGCGGGCTGACCGGTTCCGGAGCCGCTCATCGAGCGTATCAACCGACGCGGTACATAGAAAAATCACGACCACCCTCGATGCTCCCAGCGCCTTCAGCTGTTCAACGTTGTACACGGGATGGTTCGTGCCGAGCTCGAGCACGACTACGGGATCCTTCAGTGAGATAACAAAGCGGTACATATCACGGTACCCGTCGATTGTTTTCTCCTCCGGAACGTCGTCTCCCGCCCGGTAGCGAAGAACATAATCCTTAACATCAACAATCCTTTCCTGGGCAAACGTCTCTCGAATGATCGTCGATTTGCCGGCGCCCGGTTTCCCAAAAAAAACGATAAGCTTCTTCTGTCCCATGCAGTCAGTATACTCCAAGTCGGCGTGCCGGACAAAAAACGCGACCTCTCCCGTAATGAGAGAGGTCACCCCGCACGCTCCTCGAGCGTGTAATGTTGGTTGCCGCGGCGATAGGTAGCCGTGAACGTGCGCGGTCCGCAGAAACGCCGCGTACACTGTAGCTCCGCCTGCACCGTTACCGAACGTATGCGACCCTCGATCTCCGACTGCTTCGTAATGTAGACCCGGTGCTTACCCGCTTCGCTGAGCTGGCCCCCGCACCGGGGACAGTGGAATATCCGGCTGTCGGTAAAGAGCTGTTCCAGAGCGGCGTGGTCAAACGTGCCGCTAAGGGTTCGCCTGAGAAACTCGCCTACCTCGACGTCCGTTACCACGATTTCAACGCGGATACCCTCACCGACCTCGATGAGGTTGCGGCTGCAGGCCGGGCAGCGCCAGAAGGTCCAGGAGTGGCCCTTGCCGTCGCTGAAACCAATGATGCAGCTGCACGCGCCGCGGCACATGAAGCACTGTAGGGAACGCGATATATCCATGCTGCTCCTCCTCATGAAAAGGCCGATATTTTTTCCGTATCCATAGTACCGCGCCGTGGCACAGTATGCAATACGCCCGCTTGACAGCACGCCAGAACCGCTGGTAAGGTTAACGGCCAACCAGAAAATAGAAACTGAACCAATAACAACCAAAAACCCCAGGAGGGAAACAATGTACAGACAGAAAACAATCGCAGTGCTGTGCGTTCTGCTTGTTGCATCAGCATCGGCAGTGTGCGCCCAGCCGCATGGCCAGGGAAGCGCTGAAGCGAGCTATCGGGCCATTACTGATTTTCGCCTGACCGGCGAGTTCGGCTGGCTCGATAAATTCCTCGGTAACGACAACCGCGGTACGTACGGTACGTACGGCACCAACCTTTCCCTCTCGTCGGGGCCATATACCCTCTTCACGTTTCGTACGACGGGGTTCGACTACCGGAACGTAGAGCTCACCGGCCTCGGCACGAACAAATCCGAGAATTCATTCGGAGGCACCGCGATCATGTCGCGAAAAGTGAAGCTCCGGCTCGTGTACAACTCGTGGGTCGACAGTGACAACGGCGCGGCGACACAGGCTCTCGGCATGTACCTCGAGTACCGGCCGTCGCGAACCTGGCGCATCGAATACGGCGAGGAGCTCTTCTACGGGCAATCGCCGGAAATCTACTTTGCCATGGCGGAGCGGACGATGACGAACACGGCATACTGCACTGGTTTCGCCCCGGACGGCACGCCGGTCCAGAAGCCGATCGAAACGAACCGGTACTTGTACGCGGGATTCTCGCGGCACTACGCCCAGGAGCCCGGCCAAGAGCACCGCTTCAGAGACAAACTCATGGTGAGCTGCCTCGTGCCCGCCGGGCCGTGGCGCATCGGCGCTGGCTTCGCCCACCGCATTGACTCGCTCGAGTGGAGCGGGGAGACGAGGGCGTGGACAATCGCCATCGGGTTGCCGTCATCGGACGACTCAACCTCGTGGTCGCCGTCGCTGTACGCCAAGGCGACGATTAAACCGGGGAGCAAGAACATCTACGCAATGGGCTCGTTCTACGGACATGACATGCCCGATGCCGTGCTCAACATGCTGTTCCGGGCCGGTTTCCGTTCGATGCTCATGCCGACGAGGGTGGTAAACAACCAGTCGTTCGACATCAGGGTGCAGGATATCCATACCCAGGAGCACGGAAAGATCGGCTGGTACGCAGCGTACTTCGAGTTCGAGCCCACGGACTATCTCGTGAGTAAGAGCTTCAAAGGCGCGGTGTACTACACCTGGACCCGATTCAGATCCCAGCCATTCCTGGGATACGCCTACAGCTACCAGGAAGAGGTCACGTTCGATTTCATGGAGCGAAAGCTCGAGAGCCCCGGGCACGAGCAGCATATGCTCAGCTGCGGCGGACGGCTCGGAAACGTCCGGTTTGAAGCGACGGGGGCATTCGGCACAACAGGATTCGAGGGAGGCGCAATCACTACGACCGCATGGTTCTAGGGATGAGAGCTCCCACAAAAAAACAGACGGCACTCCGCCAACTCCAGGAGTGCCGTTTTTCTTGGCGTACGGTCCACGTGCCGCCTCTTTTTTTTATTCTTGATGGAATTTTCTGCAAGCGGCAAGCAAAAAAATGATTCTGCTCATGCCCTGCTCTTGATTTTTTCTGCCGATCTGCTATAATTGATACTACATTCAAAAAAAATAACAGAAATCATTTTACATGGCGACAATACGGAGGGCTTCGCGCCAGGATAGCCAGCAGGTTTCGGATCTCTTAGCAAAAAAATTTTCCTTCCCGTCACTCGCAATCGCGGAGAAAACGTTCAGGAACGAGTGCGCATACCAGCACTACCGCATCGCGGAAGAACATGGCCGGGTGGTAGGCTTAGTCAGCTGGAAAACCGAGGGATTGCTTTCGCACGGCGTTGCGGAACTATGCCGGCTGGCCCTCGATGCCGCACCGGCTGACACGGAGTACGTCAAGGAAATGCTGTTTGACCAGGTCATTGCCGAAGCTGACTATTTTTATAAGCAGCGCGGTTTTCGGCTGCGTAAAATTTTTTCGATGATCCACGCGGATAACCGCGAAATCAAGGAATTCTTCCTCAATAAGGGCATGCAGCAGGAAGCAATCCTCAGGAACCATTACCACAATGGCACCGATGAGCTGATTTTTTCGCTGTTTTTCGCATAATATCCAAAAAGGTGCGCTTATAACAAACAGCGCCAAACAGGCGCCCGCCGTCAGGCGGGCGCCTGGATACACGCTTTTTGAACGAAAACCGAAACTACGCAGCCCGATACTCGCCGCGATTTGCCGCGGTAACCGCTTTCATGCGCTTCACAAACTCAGCCTGCGCAGCCGCGACGTTCTCCGGCTTGCCCGCCCATACCTTCAGTGAATCGCCCTGCAGCGCCCGGCCGTACGAAAAGCTGATTTTCCATGGGCCTGGGTTGATCGTATTTACCGCATTGAGGTTTACCGTCGCCTGCTCGGAAGACTGCCCGCCCGACAGAAAAACGATGCCGGGAAGCTCTGACGGTATTGACTGCTGGAAGCAGCGTATGGTGGCTGCCGCGACCTCGTCGGGAGCCGATTGGGGCTCATACTCCTTGCTCGTGAGCACCATGCTCGATTTGAGGATAACGCCCTTGAGGTCGACCCGGAAGCGTTCGAGCGCGTCGAACGTTACCTTCAGCGTCTCGGCCGTAACCTGCTCGGCGCGCTTGATATCGTGGCCGCCTTTGTCATACAGGACCTCCGGCTCAACGACCGGCACCATGCCCGCCTCTTGGACGAGCGCGGCGTACTGCGCGAGCCCGTACGCATTCGCGCTCAGGCACGTCTCGGAGGGGAGCTTCGTGCCTTCGATCTTGATGACCGACCGCCATTTGGCGAACCGGCACCCCGCTTCGTAGTACCCCTTCAGGCGCTCGCGGAGGCCGTCGAGCCCTTCGGTGATCTTCTCGCCGGAAAACAGCGCGAGGTCTTTCGCGCCCTTATCAACCTTGATCCCCGGGATGATCCCCTTCTGCTGGAGCAGCTCCGGAAACAGCACCCCGCCATCAGATTTTTGCGCGAGCGTCTCTTCAAAAAATATAACGCCGGACAGGTACTGCTCGATTCCCTCCGTGGTCAGGAAAAGGTTCCGGTACTGCCGGCGGTTTTCCTCGGTCGATTCCATACCGACTGACGACAGGCGTTTTGCCGCCGTGGGAGCGCTTTCGTCCGCGGCAAGCAGTCCTTTGTAATCGGCGACCATCTGTTGCGCGATAGCGTGAAGTTCGTTTTCTGGCATATTCAGTTTGATTAAATAATTAGCTTTCTGCTATTTTTTTATATAAAGCTATTATAACGGGATAATTAATAAATCCGGTCAATCATGCCGCTCACTTTTTTGTGCTGTGCCTTGAATTCCGTGCGCACGCGGCCAAAGCAGAACCCGAGCTGTTCGAATATCCCTACCTGGTCTAGATCAACCAGGCGCCGCTTGATCGCCTCGGCAATATCCATGTACGAGAACGTGCCATTGCGGTATCCGGTCACGGTCACGCCTGACACGCCGGTGAGCAGCAAATACGCCGCTCCCGCGCCGACCTCCATGCCGAAATTCGCGTCATTGGCTGTGGTGAACCCGCACCGCGCCAGATGCGACGGCACGATAACGCGCACCTCCGGCAAATCATACTGCCCGTCAACGTACATTCCCTGCGAAACCATGAAGTCCTTGATCTCCTTATCGGCTTTGAGCATTTTCTTCAGTTCCTGTGCAACGTACTTGCCCGCGCCCGCAAGCTTCTTGTGCCCGAATGAATCAGCTCCCGCAGACTCGTCAAACAGCTCAGCGCCGGACGCGCTTTTAATGCCTTCTGCAACAACGATGGTGTACGTGCCGGCGTTGATATCGCTCTCAATAATGCGCTTTGTGTACACTTTTTTCATGTGCCGGTACAGTTCTGCGAAATCAACGGGGATTTCCGGAATAAGTATCGCGTCGCATTCTCCGGCAATGCCGCCGCGGAACGCCACGTGCCCTGCGTACCTGCCGAACGCCTCGATAATCATAATGCGGTTGTGCGTCCTGCCCGTGGTCTTCAGGTCGCGCACGAATTCGGCAATGCGCTCAATCGCCGAATCGCCGCCCACCGAATACGGCACCAAATCAAGGTCCATGGTCTTGGGCGCGTGCACGCACTTGATGCCGTGCTTCTCAAGGTCAATAATGACACTCCCCGTGTCATCGCCGCCGCTGATAACGAGGCCCTCAATTTTAAATTTCTCTAAACCTTTTTTAATGCGCTCATACTTTTTCGGGTCCTCGATTTTCGAAATCTTCACGCGCGAATGCCCTGCCTCTGAACCCGCAAGGTTGATGCTGAACGTATCCATGCGCTGTGGCGTGAGCTCAACGAGCGTTTTTAAATTGACGAGGTTATACAACCCCGCGTACCCGTTGGGGATGGCAAACGTTTTCACGCCCATGCGGTGCGCCATCTGCGCCACGCCCTTCACCACCGCATTCAGTCCACCGCAATCCCCTCCGCTGGTTATAATTCCGATTGTTTTCATTTAAATATTAAATTAACGAATAATTGAAAGTAAATGACCAAATACAAATAACTTATTCCGCCCGTCTCGATAACTCAACTCATTAACATACCCATGTGACTTTAATACATCAATTAGCTTGCTTGCAGTTAAATATGTCGCCTTAGTTTCTTGAACAATCCTGCTCTTAGTAAAGACAGGATATTTAAAAATCGCATCGACCACCTTATAAATATATGGCGACTTCAAATTTCCAACCTTTTGCATCACTTCTTCATGTAATTTATTTATCCGATTAATTAGTTGAATCGTTTCTTTAGTTTGTGAGGCAACGGCCCGGCAAAAGAAAGCGATCCATTTATCATAAGCTCCTTGTGTATCAACCAAATGTAGAGCACTTATATACTGGTCACGGTTTTCTTCAAAATAACCGCTCATATAAATAATCGGCAACGTCAGTTTTGATTTGTGAAAAAGCAACAATGGAATTAATAATCGTCCAATACGCCCATTGCCATCTTCAAATGGATGAACTGCCTCGAACTGATAATGAGAGACGGCCATTTGTACTAATGTCCGGTCAGAGCTTGTATTTAAATAATTTAGGTAATTCTCCATGTAATCTACCAGTAATAAATGAATCGGTGGGATATAAATGGCTTTCTCGATCGGATCACTTTGCTTCTCTGCGATATATACCTGTTTATTTCTAAATTGCCCAATCGCCCCCTTATGTCGAACACCAGTTAATAATTGTTGATGAAGTCTTTTAATGAGATGGAGAGAGAATGGCTTCTTAGAAGATAACTCTTCAATAGCATAAAGGATTGCCTTCCGATAGTTAGCAACTTCTGCGGTATCAACTTTCCGTTCTACCCCACTAGCTTCATAAATAAATACATCGGAAGCAGTACTTTGCGTTCCCTCTATCTTTGAACTTACAGTTGCCTCTTTAGCTGACAGTGGTGCAATAAGTAACCCAGGATTTTGTAATGAATTTTGTAACCCCTCAAGCAATCCTAAAGTATTTTCTGCATCTGCTAATTCATTAAAAAAAATCTTTGGATTTAGAATAGCAGGAAGCTTTGGTGGTCTGCTTGGTTGAATGTTCTTATTCATATACCTATTATACCTATGTATATAGAAAAGTCAAGATTCCTATATATGTGATATCTTAATAGATATCACCCTATATAGCTTGTATTAAACTTCACTAATATAGGCAATAAAAGTAATGTTCTTTAATTACTCTTATACTGGGGATTTATGATACCATTTACTGCCTTCACGATAGCACTCTGTGAAATGCTTTCAAAATCCAGCAATTCATTCGGTTTCCCACTCTTCGGCATTTTTGTTACTGCCAGTTTAACAACATGCACTTTCGCATGCCTTAACGCGCTCAGCACTGCTTCACCCAACCCGCCCTGCGGATAATGGTCTTCCACGGTAATGATTGCTTTTGTTTCTTTCCCTGCTTTTTGGAGGATTGCTTCATCAATAGGCTTAATGCTGTACAAATCTATTACTCGAATTGAAATGCCTTGCTTTTTCAGCTCATCATGCGCTTTCAGCGCTTCGTGGAGCGTGATGCCCGCGGAGACGACGGTAACGGCATCATGTGCGCTCGAGCGCAGCGTCTTGCTCCCGCCGATCGGGAACTGCTCATTGCTGTCATAAATGATCGGCGTGTCTGCCCTGGTCGTGCGGATATACACCAAGCCCTTATGCTTCGCCGCCTGTTCGACGAGCTTGTCGGTCGAAACGCCGTCGCACGGGTACAGCACCACGCTGCCATGAAGCGCCCGGAACATCGCCAAATCCTCCAATCCCATCTGCGACACGCCGTCCTGCCCGATGGATACGCCCGCGTGCGACCCCACGATTTTGATATTCGCCTGCGAATAGCTTGCCATCCGCGCCTGGTCATAACTGCGCGCGAGGAACGCGGCGAAGGTCGAAATGAACGGAATCTTGCCGCGCGATGAGAAACCGATGCCGGCTCCCACCATGTTCTGCTCCGCGATGTACATTTCGAAAAAACGGCCGGGGTGCGCCTCTTTAAACAACTCTGCGTACGTCGAGTTGCCCGTCTCCGCATCGAGCACGACCATGTCCGGAAACATCGGGAAAATTCGGACGATCGCGTTGCCGTACGCCTTTCTCGTGCTGATCGGCTTATCAAACGCTGGGGCGGGCTGCGGTCCAGCCTCGGCGCTGGCGAGCTCTGCCTCCTCCGGAACCGCGACCGCGCCGCGGACCGACTCGTCTACGCTGCCGATCTCCGCAAGCGCCTGCTCGAGCTCTTCGGGCTTCAAGGCTTTGCCGTGCCAGCCATCCTTATCCTCGAGGGATGGGACCCCCTTGCCCTTCACGGTCTTCGCGATAATCATGGTCGGCTTCTTGCGCACCTTGGAAGCCATGCTGAACGCCTCGGCTGCCTGCGAGACCGAGTGGCCGTCGATGGCGATGGTCTGCCAGCCGAACGCTGCGATGCGCTTTTCGTACGCCTTCACGTCGTGGCCGTACATCGTCTCGCCACGCTGGCCGAGCCGGTTGACGTCGATAATGCCGACGAGGTTATCGAGCTCGTAGTGCGCGGCCGACTGTATCGCCTCCCATACCTGCCCCTCTGCCATTTCGCTGTCCCCGAGCAGCACGTACGTGCGGTACGGCAGCTTGTCGACGTACTTCCCGTTGAGCGCGATGCCGACGCCGACAGACAGCCCCTGCCCGAGCGAACCGGTCGGAGCCTCCGTAAAGGGGAATTCCATGGTCGGGTGCCCCTCGAGCCTGCTCCCGAATTTCCGGAGCGTCATGAGCTCATCGGCCGGGAATGCGCCGGTTGCGGCCCAGAGCGCGTAAAAAAGCGGGGAAGCGTGCCCCTTGGAAAAAATAAGCCGGTCGTTATTGGGGTGCTGGGGATTGGCGGCATCGAACCGAAAAACACCGCCGAACATGAGCGCAACCATCAAATCAGTCGCCGACAGGGATGACGTCGGGTGCCCTGACCCTGCCTCGGTCGTCGACTGGAGTATCCACCGGCGGACGAGCCGCGCGATTTTCTCTAATGTTTTCGTGTCTTTTTGCATGTGGGTCAGATAGTCATGCTCGCAACGAGCGCTTCGTAGTTTTCTTTAAAAGCATCGTTTGCATACAGTGCGCTTCCCACGGCGGCGATATCCGCGCCGGCCCGCGCGATGCTGCCGATATTGTCCCGCTTGACGCCTCCGTCCACTTCGATCAGCGCGTCCGGTGCGAGCGAGCGCGCCTGCTTGATCCGTCCGAGGGTGGCGGGAATGAACGACTGCGCCTGGAACCCCGGGTGGACTGACATGAGGAGGATGAGGCTGACGCGCTTACCGTACGGCGTGAGCTGCTTGACCGGGGTTTCCGGATTGATCGCGACGCCGGTCTGCAGCCCGAGCCGCTCCATTGCGTCTAATATCTTTTCCGGATCCGCCACGGTCTCAACATGAACGATGGCCCGCTTGATGCCGGCCGCCTTGCACGCGCTGAGCTCTGCCGCGGGGTCGATGACCATCAGGTGCGCTTCGAGCTGCATCTTGGGGAGGCCGGCCGGGATGTCCTTGACCGCGATTGTTTTATTGTTCACGAACGCACCGTCGGCGATGTCAATCTGCGCCCAGCCGACGTACGGTTTCGCCTGGCTGATTTTCTTGCGCAAATCCTCCACGCTGGCCGTCAGGATCGCCGGCATGATCTCGCTCATATTTTTTTCCGTTCATACCGCTTGACCTTGTCCAATCTCCGTCGGTGCCTCGACGCGGTGCTCGCGGGCGCCGTGAGAAAAACCCGGACAACCTTCTGCGCCTCCCGCGGGCTCATGAAACGGCCGCCGAGCGAAATGACGTTCGCGTCATCGTCCCTGCGTGCAACGAGCGCGATTTTCGGCGAGCTGGCGTGCGTTGCGCGAATGCCCCTGACCTTATTCGCGACGATCCCCATTCCTACGCCGCTCCCGCACACCAAAACCCCGCGCGATCCTCTCGTGCGGGCTACCGCTTCCCCGACCTTGAACGCAAAATCAGGGTAGTCGTCATTTTTTTCGAATTGCGTATTACCGAGATCAACGACATCATACTTATGCCGCCGGAGGTACGTTTCGAGCGCCTCTTTGAGGGCGAAACCTGCGTGATCTGCGCCTAAAAAAACTTTCATTCGTACAGCGTTGGTTACGAATTCACTGCTTTGCTTGTTGATGGAATTATATCAGATTCTCCCGCTTTGTGCCACTGCGGCATCAAGCGAAAACAGGCGCCCGCCCGCACGGTACAAACGGCGCATGGCTGTGCCGGCATGTTCCTGCACGGCTTCTATTAGAAAAAATGCATCTCGCCCCTTCAGGGGCGAGATGCAGAGGCCGGACATGGCGTTATTAGCAGGTTTCGCATCCGGGTCCATTACGTGCCATATGTGTTATTCCTTGCTGCTTACATTCGGACGTATTTTAAAAACTTTTGCCCAAAGTCAAACGAACTATCTTCAAAAAAACGTTATCACCCAGTTGCGGATAGTAGCGTACGACCCGGCCCATTCTCTTGTTCGACACGACGCCCGCATGCTCGAGCAAATCGAGCTGGTGCGAAATGGCGCTGATGCTGACACCGACGATGTTCGCCAAATCGGTGACGCACAGTTTGCCATGCCTGTTGAGCAGCATGAGAATCTTCACCCTCGTCGGGTCAGAAATAACATGGCAGAGTTCGCTGTGCTTCGTGATATCGGCGCGGCGGGAATGCAGCCATCGCTTCTCTGCCTGAACCTTTTTATTGAGTAACATATGGATGGATGAAAAATTGAGTTCTTGAGCAAGTACTGGAACGGTACGGCGGATTTGCAAAACTGTCAAAACGTGCATTCCAAAAAAAATATGAGGGCAGTGTGTGCAAGACACCGCCCTCACGGAAATCGAACTGCGGGCAACAAGACCGCGTTGCGCTTTCCGGAACTTCCTAATACCATCATCCCAATCAGAAATGAACAATGACTGTGGACTCCTTCCGCGTCCTACGCGTATCCAACAAAGCATCTATAGGGAAGTCGTCCTTCTCTATTGTACCCCGTTGGAAAAACACGTCAATAACATGCCCCCGCCACCTGCGTGGCGGGGGCATCGAAACGTACGTATTTGATTTAAACAAGCGCGGCCTTGTCCAGCACTTCGGCAAGCGTCGGGCTGCCGATTTCTTTCATGGTGTAGCTGATCCTGGTCGCAGGCTTATTGATCTTGAGCAGTCTCGTGAGGTCGATCGGCGTGCCGACCACGACGGAGTCCGCGTCGCTCGCATTGATCGTCTCCTCGAGCTCTTTCACCTGCCGGTCGCTGTACCCCATCGCCGGGAGAAGGTCCGTCAAGTGGCCGAATTTCTTAAATGTCGCCTGTATCGACCCGACGGCGAACGGCCGCGGATCAACAAGCTCTTTCGCCCCGAATTTTTTTGCCGCGACCACACCGACGCCGTACCGCATCTCGCCGTGCGTCAGCGTGGGGCCGTCCTCGACGACCAACACGCGCTTGCCGCGAATCAACGATTCATCAGAAACCGTATAGGGGGCATTCGCCTTGATCAGGACCGCTTTCGGATTGAGCCGCTTCGCGCTCTCCTCGACCGCCTTGACCTTCGCCGGATCGGCCGAATCAATCTTGTTGATGACGATCACGTCTGCCATCCTGAAATTCGTCTCTCCGGGATGGTACCCATATTCATGGCCCGCACGGTGCGGATCCGCGACGACGATGTGCACGTCGGGCTTGTAGAACGGCAGGTCGTTGTTGCCGCCGTCCCAGATAATCACATCCGCCTCCTTCTCGGCCTTTCGCAGGATTTTCTCATAGTCAACGCCCGCATAGATGACGAGCCCCTGTTCCACATACGGCTCGTACTCCTCGCGCTCTTCAATCGTACACTCATGCTTCTCAAAATCCTCATACTTCGCGAAGCGCTGCACTGCCTGCTTGGCGAGATCGCCGTACGGCATCGGATGCCGGATAGCGACGACCTTCTTCCCCTTCTCCTTAAAGTACTCAACGACACGACGCGACGTCTGGCTCTTGCCGCAGCCCGTCCGGACTGCGCAGACCGACACGAGCGGCTTCTTCGATTTTACGAACGTGTGGTTCGGCCCGAGGAGCCGGAAATCTGCGCCCGCCGCCAGCACCTCCGACGCCTTATTCATCACGACCTGGTGCGGCAGATCGGAGTACGACAGAAAAACCTGCTCGACGCCGTGCTTTTTGATAAGCTCGGTGAGCTTGCTCTCAGGCTCAATCGGAATCCCCTGTGGATAGCGCTTCCCGCTCAAGCTCGGAGGGTACAAACGGCCTTCAATGTTCGGAATCTGCGTAGCGGTAAAGGCCACCACCTCGTACGCAGACTTGGAGCGGAAGTACACGTTAAAATCATGGAAGTCCCGCCCAGCGGCTCCCATAATGATTACCTTGGTCCTGTCCATGGTATTTTTATTAACGTATTAAATTATTCCAGTTCAGTGTAAAACAATATCCCGTTTCACGCAAGGCAGGCTGCGCGTACACAAACCTACTGGAGCGGAAACCGCCCGATCACCGCGGTCACGCTCGAATCGCATACGGCATTGGTCGTTTTGAGCGAAACGTCAGCGACTTCAAACGTACCGACGGGCGCCTGCTTCAGCTCGCGCACCACCGCGGCAAAGCCGGCGTTCGGCTTCCGCGTAAACCGGCATACCGTGCAGTTGCCGAATACCGCACCGCCCGGAGCGTATTGCTTATCATCGGGAATGCCCGCCGCCCGCAGCGAATCACGCAGGTCAAAAACCAGGTCCCCAAGCGCTTCATCGGAGTACGCGCGGACCGAAAGGCTCGCCGGCATCTCGAACAGCCCGCGGAGCTCGAATGAGAACCGCCGGTGCCGCGGTACCACGCTCCGAAAAACCTCCCGTGCCCGTGCGACAGTATCAGGAGTAAATCGCGGCGGATCGCTGGAACGGCGTACATTCTGAATGGTCACGTGCAGTGACTCCGGAGGATAGTAGTGCTGCCGGGCATCACGCTCCCTGAGAGGCTCAATCACGCGGGCGCTGATCTCCGGCCGCATGCTCTGGGGCACGAACGCAATGCCGGTCAGGCACATCCGGGTTTCCCGCGTGTAGTCCCTGATCATTGCAATAGACGTAGCACGCACGCTGCCCTGCTCAAGCTTGTCGAATAGCTCACGCTGCTGTTCTGGAAATGACTTCATTACCGCATGTGGACGAGATAATCGTACCCGCTCCGGATCAGCTCCGTAAGCGAAGTCCGTATGAACTTCATGTTATCGAACTCCGATTCGTACCCGACGAGCTCGCAGAAGCCGAGTCCGGAAACCGAAGTTCCCTCCACCGTTCCGGTGACATCGAGCGGGCCTTCCCAGTAGTTGAGCGTGCCGTACAGCATCTCCTGCTGCTTAACGGGCGCTTTGGCAGTGAGCTCTATGCCGATCGCCGGCAACTCAACGCGCCATTCGAGCGGGTACCGGGCTTTTGTCTTCGGGCTGACCCAGGCCCTGCCGACCGGCGTGATGCGGACCGCATCGCTGTGCAACTGCTTGCCGCTTTTATAACAAACGCTCGCGAGCTTTGTTTTCTTGCCATGCCGCCCGTACTCGACCGCCATGACCTCAATATTATTATCGAGCTGGAACGAAAACCAGTTCCACTTATTTTTTTCGTACGGGATATTCGCCCACTGATGGTCCATCCACGACTTGCCGATGACCGGAATCAGCTTTTTGCCTACGCGGATGTGCCCCGCTGTCCTCAAGTCCGTAAGCGAATAGTAGTACGTGCTCCGATCGCCGACCAGATTGACGTAGCCCTTGCCCCCCTCAAGGAGCGGCGGCTTCTTCGAGGTGAGATTGAGGTCGATATCCTCGTTCTTGATGCGGTAGGTAAAAAGTTCGGGTTCCTCCATGACCTTATTGACGTACCCGTCGACGATAATCGGGTCGGCGTAGTTAACGTAGAGCAGCGGCCTCGTGAAGCTGTCTTTCGATACTGTCGCGACGTACTCGATGCGCGGGTAGAATTTCTTTTTCCCGATGTCAGTCAGGAGCGAATGAGAAAAAAATACCGTCCGGAAAGGCAGCCGCTGCACCCCCTTTAAAAAGGGAAAATTGACCCGCTTAATGTCCGCCCTGAACAGGCAATTCATGTAGCTATAGCGGTTTCCTCTTCCGTCGACAAGGTGCCCGTTCCAGTACCACCACTCGATAATGTGGTTGTGCTGCTGCTCATCCCGCGGAAATCGTACTTGTTGCATATTTTTAATTATCATGCCAATAAATTCAACCGAGGATGCCCCGGCCCGAAACTCTATTATGCTAAATTATATACAGTATACCGATTAAAAAAAGTATGCACAAATAAAAAAGCCCCCGTTAAAGTTCAGCGCGGGGGCTTGCGGGATTTCTCCCGGTTTGAAACAATAGAAATCGACCAGACACATAAACACCTTTTGGATGCTACCGCTCCGGCAGTTCATCGCCTCGCCGCCAGACGAACTCAACGATCTCGCCGCGGACCCATCTCATGAACAAGGCATACACCCTCTGGCCGAGCACTAACTGGTGGTACGGGGATGGCGGCGAATACTCATACAGCGTATCGTAACGCGCCACATACTGGCAGTCGTGTTCGGCGTCTCCAACCGCGAGCTTCACCCCAAAAAAGCCTTCCTTTTCCGGACAATCGTCACGGCTAATGAACCTCCATTCCATTGCTATTCGCACTTCGCAGACAGGCTTGTTTTCAGGCGGCTCCAAATAAAAACGCAACCAATAAATAATCTCGCCGTTGCGGCCTTCTTCGCGATAAAAACCAATATCACTCAGGTGCTGCAGATAATCCAGTTCTTCCTGGCGGGTCTTGAAACGACCTGACATTGGCATAGTGCCTCCTTAAAAAAAGAGCCCTCTCCTCATGTGTTAGCCGATTTCCCTGTCAAAGAACAACAGGATACACAAGGAATTGATTACTATAGCATATTCCTGCATCTGATGCAATCCCACTACAAAAACAACCTCCGTACGGTAGGGATACGGGAGTGGCGTCACCCTGCGGCTTGGCCCAGGCTATGTGCTTCCCTGCGGCCCTAGTCTCGCGGCGGTTTCCGCACCGCTCGACCTTCAAGTCTCGACGCGATCCAAGCAGCGGGAAACCTACAACCTCCCTACACCGCCCACTTCGTCCGGGTACGGGACAGGCACGCACTCCATTATGAGCTTAATCGGGGATACCGGACTTGAACCGGTGACCTCATGCACCCCATGCATGCGCGCTAGCCAACTGCGCTAATCCCCGATTAAGCTCATAATAACGTAACAGATAAAGCACCTTTACCCCGCATCTGAACAGAGTGAATGATGCGGGGCCACACCCCGTTGTGTTATTACTTACACTCATTATAGCTTTTATGGCGCCATTTGCAATAAAAAAGGCTCCCCCGAAAGGGAGCCTCAGAGCTTTGAAGTGAAAATATCAGTAACCGCAGCAGGTGCCGTACCGGTTCGCCCAGCGCTCGATCTCAGCTTTTTGGGCTTCACTGACGCATATGACCGCGCCGTACTCACCCTCGAGCTCGATTGAACCGCCCTCCGTGCCGACGACCAGTTGGACGATCTGCGAAATAACCCGTCCGCCGCCGAATCGGAACGAACCTGAACCGCTGCCGAACGCTATCACGCACTCGCTGCCGAAGCCCTCACCTTCAAAGCCGATCGAATCGATGATAAAACGTGCCATGTTTGAATCCTCCAAAAAGTTGATTCTGTTTTTATTTTCAGTATGTTTTTCAATGCAAAAAAACGAGCCTACTGATGGCTCGTCTGTAAATGCTCTCGACTGTACTATCTACAAACCAACCACCAGCGGGCTCGCCGTTCGCTTCTTGCCATCCTTCCGGGCAACGATAAATGCAGCCTGTGCTTTCAGGTTCTTTTTCTGGATTGGCTGTGCATCACTGTGCGGTTGCATACTGGCAATGAGTATAGCATACCGGGAGAAAAAGAAAAGCCCCAGCAGCAGGACGGCGCCGCTGGGACTTTGCCATGATGGGTACGGAGATGCCTGGCACGGTTAACGCCTCGTAATCAAACATACGTCTACGGGACCATCAGCCGGCAAGAGCTCGATTAACCTGAGGAGTGTCTCAGGGGAAACGCGCAAGCTGGCTTCATGAAATTCATTCCGCCCAACGAGTGTCTGCTTGAGCTGAGCAGGAGAATCGGCAACAATGCGTTCTTCAACCGGCAGCGGTGCAAACGAACCGCAGTTATCCAAACCCATTCCGAGCATACATAACCTCCAATCTGCTGTTTTTATTTCTGTTGCACTTTTTGTATTTTTCAAGAAACATCGAATCTTCGACTTCACGTCTGGACAAGGCGATCCTTAATGAAAAAGGGGCTCATAAAGAAAAACCTCTGGTTGTGCCTCATATTAAAAAAACGAGCCGCTTACCGGCTAGTCTGTACTTCTTCCTGAGAGTTGAACTACAAGCTAACCAGTAAGCCGCTAATAATAACGATAATGCTAATCACAAAGAAGGCACCGATTACGGTGTATGTTTTACTGCCCAGATGCGCTTTCAGGCAATTTACAGCTTCCATAATGTATACAAGTATACTAAAACCGGCAACGGCGTCAAGCCCTATTCAAACATAATCTCTTCGTCAGCCCGCTTGTACTCATGAATCTCATTCTTGCGAAACCAGAGTTCAGCCTCGAACTGTGCCTCCTCAACCGTACCCGATGCGTGAATCATGTTCTTGACCGTCCGCTTCTGCATATTCGCGAGGATAGGTGAATCGAGCGAGTAATCACCGCGGATCGTGCCAGGCTGGGCAAACCGGGGAAGCGTATTGCCTACCATCATGCGGACGGCATCGACCGCGTGGATGCCCTGGAGCAGGATTGCGATGACGGGCCCCGAGCTTAAAAATTCCATGTTCCACGTGCGCACCATCTTTCCGATTTCGTATGCGTCCTTCGTTCCGAGCTCCTCACCGGGATCCATGCCGTACTCCTCGTACGTCTTGAGCGTCTTTCCGCCGACGAGCGCAAGGTACTCCCTGTTATCGGGGTAGTGCTTGGCGACAAGGTCGGCATTGACGTGAACCATCTTGAGGGCAGCGATCTTAAAGCCCGCTTTTTCAAAGCGAGTGAGTATCTCTCCTGCCAGGCCGCGCTTGATTGCGTCTGGCTTCAGTAAAACAACCGTGCGTTCTTTCCGCGGGTCTGCTTTCATCTTCATAATTTATTCCTGCATTTTTTTAGTGAGCATGTACCGCACCTTCTCAACGATTTCCGCCGGCGTGTGGTTTGCCTTGATAAAGTAGTCATCAGCGCCAAGTTCTTTGCCCTTCTCGACGTCTTCCGACTGGCCGAGGTTGGTGAGCAGCAGCACGTGGGTATTCTGGGTATTCGGATCCTGCTTCAGCTCTTTAAGCACCGCAAAACCGTCCAGTTTCGGCATGATGATATCGAGCAACACGAGATCAGGCTTTTCTTTCTTGGCCATCGCGAGGCCCTGTGCGCCATCTTCCGCGCGCATCACCTTGAGTCCTTCTTTCGTAAACTTCGTGATATACATGTCAGCGAGCATCTTGTCGTCCTCGACAAGCAGAATCTTTGAATTAAACTTACCGTTCAAATCTTTTATCGTTTCCTTGCTCTTATCCTTTGCCATAATGATTTTTTATTAGTTGTGTTAGGTACATCGTATAAAATATCGGCGGATTTGTCAATTGAGCTGGGGGCGCCGCGCATGCCACTCAGTTGCCTGCTCGTAGGCGCGCGCTACACGGAAGAGCGTCGCTTCATCGAATGGTTTCGCCAGCACCTGCAGGCCCACCGGCAACCCGCCAACAAAGCCGCACGGAACTGAAATGCCGCAAATGTTACCCATATTCGCCGGCACCGTATAAATATCGGACAGGTACATCGTGAGCGGATCTGCGTACCGCTCTCCGACCTTAAACGCGACGCTCGGCGAAGTCGGCGTGATGAGGCAGTCAACACTCTTAAAAACGTCCGTAAATTCCCTTTCGATCATCTTCCGCACCTGCTGCGCCTTGACGTAGTACTGGTCGTGGTACCCGGCTGAGAGCGCGAATGTTCCGAGGATAATCCGGCGCTTTGCCTCGTCCCCGAAACCGGCGGCCTTCGACTTCCGATACACTTCAATGAGATCCGCCGGTGGCGTTCCGGCGCCAGACACCGCCGAGTGCCCGTACCGGATCCCGTCGTACCGCGCGAGATTCGTAGACACCTCAGAGGTCATCGTCAGCTGGTAGACGGCGAGGGCGTACCTGGTCAGCGGCAGGCTGACGGTACTGACGCGCGCGCCGAGCTCTCTGAGTTTTTCGATAGCACGCTCAACGCTCTCCTGCACGCCCGCATCCATTCCTTCGATAAAGTACTCATCGGGAATCCCAATCGCGATACCGTTTATGCCCCGCTCGAGCGCCTCCAGGTCGACAGGCTTTAGCTTTACGGTCGTACTGTCGTGCGCATCCTTGCCTGCGATCACGTTAAAGAGGAGCGCTGCATCCCTGACTGTCTTGGCCATCGGCCCGACCTGATCGAGGGAAGACGCCATCGCGATGATGCCGTACCGTGATACACTGCCGTACGTCGGCTTGAGGCCGACGATGCCGCAGAGCGATGCGGGCTGGCGCACGGACCCACCCGTATCCGTTCCGAGCGCACCGAGGCACATATCCGCCGCAACGGCAGCAGCCGAGCCGCCCGAAGACCCGCCCGGCACCCGCTCGAGGTTCCATGGATTTTTTGTCTTCTGAAATGCCGAATTCTCGGTCGAAGAGCCCATCGCGAACTCGTCGAGGTTTGTCTTGCCGATAAAAACTGCGCGGGTTTCGGCGAGCTTGCTCACCACGGTCGCATCGTACGTTGCGGTATACTTTTCAAGTATTTTTGAACCGCCGGTCGTAACGGTTCCCTTCTGCAGAATGAGGTCCTTCAGTGCGATCGGTATGCCACACAGCGCGCCAGGCGTGCCTGCAGCGATGCGCCCATCAGCGTCCGCTGCTTGCGCAAGCGCGCCTTCCGCATCGACGTTGAGGAATGCCGCAACTTTTTTATCGTGCTGTGCAATCTGGTCTAAGCACGACTGGGTTATTTCTTTTGAAGAAAATTTTCTTTTGGCGAGGCCGTCGTGCGCTGCGGCAATGCTCAACTCATTGAGTTCCATACGCTAATCGAAAACGCGCCTTACTTTATTTAGGTTGCCGAGCCGATCGGGGAACTGCCTTACGATTTCTTCCTGCTCCTTTGTTTGGGATACCGCATCCGTACGGAGCGATTCGATCTTGCGGTAGTTGCCTTCACTCGTTCTTGCCCCGCTTGTATCGACCTCTTGCACCTGGCGCACGTAATCTAAAATTGAAGCGATCTGTTTGCTGAAGGTGCGCTTCTGCTGTTCTGTCAGCTCAATTCTTGCCAGGCCAGCGAGCTTTTCTACGTCGTGCTCTGTAAATTCCATACTCAAAGTATAGCACCGCGAATATCCAAAAACAAATGCCGCCGCAGTTATCCACAATACCCGAAATCTGCGGAATTGACAGCTGCGGCCAATCAGCTAGTATATGCTCTATGTCCTTTTGATCAGAAAAACTGTGGGGAGAGGAGTATGTGGCACCGCTAGCGTGCCGGACTCTGTCTGGCGTCCGAAGTTATCTTCGGATCCCCCCCCTCCGCTGGCATGCAGCACGCTTCTCAAACCACAGTGCAAATAAACCCCGGTGTTAGTCCAGGCAGTTCAACCATAAAAAGGAACAGCGCGACAATGCCGGGGTTCCTTTTATTGTATTGATGATGTTTCTCCAACTAATCTCCGCAGTTCCGATTCAGTGCTCTCATGTATTCCCAACTCTTTTGCTTTTTTAATTTTTGATTCTCCCGGATCTTTGCCAACGAAAAAATAATCCGTATTCTGGGACAAGCTACTCGACACTTTTGCACCGGCCGAACGTAGCTTTTCTTTTATCTCCTCCCTGCCTGCGAACTGGAAGGTACCGGAAATCACGACTCTCTTGCCGGACAGCACGTGACCTGAAACCAGACTAACGGGTGGAGCGTGGATTATCCTCACCCTCTCCGTTAACTCCCGGATAAACTTCAGCTTTTCGTTATCATTGAAAAAATCGACAATACTCTGTGCGACCGTGGCGCCGATATCAGGTATTTTTTCCAGTTGAATTTTACTTGCGCGCGATAGGGCGCCAATGCTTTTGTACGCCGTGGCGAGGGCAAGAGCGGTTTCCTCCCCGACGTGCCTGATGCCGAGCGCGAAAATAAATCTTGACAGTGAAACTTTTTTGGAATGGCGGATCGCGGCAACCAGGTTCTCAGCTGACTTGTCCGCAAACCGCTCGAGCGGCCGCAGGTCGTTTTCAGTCAGGTCGAATAGATCGGGCGCGCTCTTGACGAGATCCGCCTTAAACAGCTGCTCGAGCACCTTCGGGCCGAGCCCGTCGATATCAAACGCTTTCTTCGAAATAAAGTGGCGCAACCCCTCATGCTGCTGTGCATAGCAGTTTTTATTCGAACAGTAAGACGCAACCTCGCCCTGCTTCCTCTGCACGGCAGATCCGCAAACCGGGCATTTCTTTGGCATGGAAAACTTTTTCTCCTTGCCGTTACGGAGCTTAGGGAGCACTTCGACAATATCCGGAATGATATCGCCCGCTTTTTCCAGAATGACCGTGTCGCCAATGCGGACGCCGAGCCGTTCAATCTCATCGATATTGTGCAGTGTTGCACGTGAGACGGTAGAGCCGGCGATTGACACCGGTTTCAGGTGAGCGACTGGCGTCAGCGCCCCGGTTCGGCCGACCTGGACCTGTATGTCCTCCACGATCGTCGTTGCCTGCTCAGCGGGATATTTATACGCGATCGCGCCGCGCGGCGCCTTTCCTACCGTGCCAAGTTGTTTATACAGCTCGTTGTCATCGACCGAAACAACGATGCCATCGACCCAAAAAGCGAGCGCATTCCGCTGCTTCATGGTCTGCTGATGGTAAACGCCGACCTCATCGAGCGTCCGGCATATCTTATTGTACCGTATGCCGCTGTTGAAACCCAGATCAGCGAGCACTTCGTGCTCTTGGCTATGCTTCGAAAAACCAGATTCAGTAATGAGATCGTATGCAATAAATGAGAGCTTCCTGGATGCCGTAACGGCAGAATCGAGCTGGCGCACGCTCCCGGCAGCAGCATTGCGGGGATTCGCAAAGAGCTGTTCACCTCTTTCCTTCTGCTTCCGGTTGAGCTCGTCGAAGTGCTTTTTCAGCATGTACACCTCACCGCGGACCTCGATAACGCCGGCGTGCTTGATGCGTTCTGACCGCCTGAGGCGCAGCGGGATCGCTTCAATCGTCCTCGCGTTTACCGTTACGTTCTCGCCGACCCTGCCGTCACCGCGGGTAGCAGCCCTCGTGAGGAGGCCGTCCATGTAGACGAGGCTCAGTGCGAGTCCGTCGACCTTGAGCTCCGCATAGTAGGCGGGCTTCTTGCCGATGAGCTTCATAATCCTCGCCTCCCACTCAGCCACCTCCTCGGCGCTGAATACGTCGTTGAGCGACAGCATGCGGGTTGCATGGTCGACTTTTTCAAATTTTCCGAGCGGTTTTCCGCCGACGCGCTGGGTCGGAGATTCAGCCGTAATCAAATCAGGGTAACTCTGCTCGAGCCGTACGAGCTCGTGCTTGAGAGAATCCAGCGCAGCATCAGAAATCTCCTGTCGGTCCAGTACGTGATACAGGTACCGGTGGTGCTGTATTTCTTTCCGCAGCTTCTGAATGCGAAGTTTAGCCTCCTCTTTATTCATAATAGATTATAACTATTCACAGTCGGGGAATACCTTGTACGTGCTCAGCTGGTACCAATCTACCGTAATAAAATCCTCCGCTTCCCACCCGGTCCCGGGTACCGTCTCGTCTCCATACGGGTGTACCGCAAACTCGATCGTGCGCGACTGATCCGTTTCCGGAAGCGCGGGGTCGCCAAGCGAAAACGTTTCCGGAATCGTGCACGTATGCCATACCTCGGTCTCTCCAGGTTTCTGGTCATTGACGATGATTGACTGGCCGCTGATGCTCACCGAGAGGTCGCGATCCTGGCCATCGCTCAGGGCATTGTTATAGTGGTAGTGCATTCTCAGCGAAACGTAGTACTCATCACCCTGGGGCACGGTATCGGGCATCGGCAGGACAAAACCGTACATTTCTAACTCTGCCCCCATCGCGCACGTCCCGGGAGGAAACGGCGGGTATGCTCCCTGCGCCGAACCGTAGCATGCCATCCGCGTTGACCCGGACGGGCACCACCCCTGCCAATCCCAAGTCGATTCACAGCTGCCGTCGCAGGGCGATAGATTGCACATCTGATTGGTCGGTATGTTTGCTTCCGGATGGATAACGCCGGACGAGTATGTCGGCGCGCTCAGGACGATATCTTTCAAAATAGTGCTCTCGCTGAACAGCACGTAGTCATACAGCCCGAAGAGCGGCACCTTCCACGGAACGGTAGCGGTGAGCGACTGCTTGAAATTCCTGTACGTCCCGATTGATTTGATCTGCAGCTGGGACGGGAGCTCATCATCCGACAGCTCATTGCCGTCAGCCTTCCGGGGAGTCAGCGTTACGTCCGACAAATCGCCGAGGAGGGCCTTGACCCTGACGCGGTACCCGACGGGAATAAAGGTGTCCGAGTATGGCGCCTGCAAATCGAGCGTCCACCCCTCCTCGAGATCAGACGGCCCGATGACCTTGCGGGCGCTCGCTGACGACTCGAGCAAGCCGTTGCTGTTCCACGCCGTCCACGAAACCTCTGCGTACGAAGCCGCGTCGGGATTGGTTATTCCATCGCCATTGACGACCATGAGCGTCCTGACGACCACGCCGTCTGTTGGATCCAGCGGGCTGCTTACGTCATAGTAGTCAGCCTGTATGTACTCATACTCCTTGACCTCAACGTGCTCAATGCGCGACGTCGCCTTCTGGCTGTCCTCATCGGTATAGCTGGCTTTGCTCCAGTCGAGGTCTGCGCTGAGCTGCCCAACCTCATCAACCGCATCCTGGAGCGTCTTCGTGGAATCAGCGCGCGCGAGCTGCACGGTATGGAGACCCCGTTCAATGCCGGACTCCGCCGCATAGTATGCGACCGTCGCATCGGTCGAGCTGGCGGTGAGCTTGAGCTCATTGATGACGATGATTGAGATGGTAATCGCGATAGCCGTAAAGAGTGAAATCACGAGGAGCGAATAGAGGAGCGCGATGCCATGCTGATGTGTCCTGGTCTCCATACGTTAGTAATTCATGTTTATCGCCCTGCCCGACATGATCCGTGAAGAAATCGTCGTCTGGATGGAAATCTGCCGCTGCGATTCGGAAATCCTGGCATCATCAGTCTGCGCCTGGAATACAATGCGCACCTTGGGCTGGAAATTTCCCCCGTCCGTGGAATAGTGGCACGTATCGTCCCCGCCACTATCGCAGCGGTATGAGAATAGGCCTGCATCGTCACAGTCGCCGTCATCGGCGCACGCCGTTTCTGCCGCCTCGGCCATCGGATCAGCGCTCGGCGTGATGATAAAACGCAGATTCGTGATTTCAACCGACTCGGGCGTTATATCGTACCAGCCGGTACCGGCCTCCTCATCGCACACGCCTGTGCCGGCTTCTGAACAGTACTGAACTTTCGTGCCGGTTCCCGGCCCGAGAGCGCCGGGGCTCCGCCTGAAAAAAATCTGTTCATCCGCCTGATTCGTGAGTGCGAGTACAAACTCCCCTTCAGTATCGAGTTCGTGCAAATCGTACTCCATGTCACCGTAGTGCGCATAGTTGATCGTGCCGAGCCTAATCTCCTGCGCAACAGCTTCGAGCAGGTACCGTACGTCATCCTGCACGCGTTGCATCGCGACGGTCTTCCGCTGTGTGTTGTTGATGACGACAAAAACGTTCACGACGATCAAGATGATCATGACAAAAATCGACAGCGCAACGATCATCTCGATGAGCGTAAATCCTCCCTGCTTGCTGTTTTTGATTGCCTGATGCACCTGCTTTTTATCAGTAACTTGTTAGAGCGTTTGCCAATTGTACAGCTGATCCTCAATAATCACCTTTTTATTCGAATCGTGCTGCCCCCATCGCACTTCACAGACCACCTGTATGCCCACCTCGGCATACCCCGCGGTGGGACAATCGTTTGCGGACGTATTATCGGTGCCGTATTCCTGGTCACCGGCAGCATTCTGGCAAATCGGATACAGGTAGAGCATCCGGTAGAACTCAGAATTGCCGACGATAGACGCGCCTCCCTGCAAGAATCCTTCATCGGTGCGCCGTAAGCGCGAATATTCGGTCTCGCTAAAATCATCGGGTAAAAATGAGAGTGGCGAATGAATGCTCGGATCGCCAACGACCGGTATGGCGGTCGTCTTGATTGTGGCAGCCGCGTCGTCAGTCCGCAGCTCCCGATCCCACTGACTGATGCCCCACGTCGAATCGCACTGGGCAGAGTCAGTGCAGTCAGCTTGATTATCGCAGTTCGGGTCATCACACTGCATCGTCGGATCGATCCAGTTGCTATCCCGCACGTTTCGGACGGTTTCAACGCCTTCGCGTGCGAGGTTGGTGGCAATGAGCTTATTGCGGGCTTCCCTGCTCGCATTGATGCTCGTGACGATCAGGACGATCGTGGCTACGAGCGCGACAACGAGCACGGTAATCGCAATAATGAGCTCCAGTAATGTCTGCCCGCTTTGATTATGGTGCGCCGTGTGCATAGTTACCAGTTGCATGAACTCATGTCTTCACTGATCTGCCCTGAGATCCTGTGCAAACTTACCTTCCTGCAGCTCCCCTCAATGAAGTCGCTGCCGAGGAGCAGTTCGAGCGTAAAGTACGGCTCTGCATCGTCGTCGATCGCCTCCGCCCCGTTGAGGTAAAAATTCATCGTACCGGTGGGCGGCGTAAACGTAACATCGAGGGTATTCTCGGACGAAGGCGTTGCCGGATCGGCCGTACCGAACCGAAAACTCTCTATGTGCACTCCCTTCGTGAATACGTTATTTTCAACGATGATGAAATCCTCCGTGCTGTCGGTCAGCAGGTGGTCCGCCGTCGTATCTCCAAAGAGCGTGTACCGCTCAGTAGATCTAACATTAATCCCGTACCCGCCGAGCGGAACCGCTGCCTTGCACTCATATTCGGGATCCCACGGACCGACGCCGAGGTTGCAGTAAGAGTTGTCCTCGCAAGGGTAGAACTCATGGTCGGTCGAGCTGCGCTCACAATACTTGATGCTGTTTCCGCCGATGCTGTAATTCTGAGCAAGCCGGAAATTTTGGTGCAGCTCGGTCGACACGCGCCGGAATTCATCGGACTCCCTGCCATGCCGGAAGTTCACCATCACGATCGCACTAAACAGTCCGATAATCGAAATAACGATCAGCAATTCCGTTAACGTGAAACCTCTCTTGTCGGGCAGGTTCATAGTAAAAAAAGATCCTTATACATGCTCACAACCGGATCGGCGCAGAGGAATGTCAGGAAAGTCGCTACGGTGAGAAACGTTCCGAAGGGCACCTGGCTCCGCCACCGCTTGTTGCCGAACAGGACGAGCCCGATCCCGATGATGGATCCGAAGATGTACGCCCCGAAGAGCGCAACGAGGAGGTGCTCCCACCCGAGCATGGCCCCCATGACGATGCCGAGCCGTATGTCCCCGCCGCCGATCCACTTCCCCCGCGAAACCGCGTGCTGCAAAAAGAAAAAACCGCCTCCGATGAGCATGCCGATTACGACCGACAGGATGCTGATGTCCAATACGGTTAAAGAAAGCATGAGCGCGAGCGCGAGCGCTGGAATGCTGACCTTATCGAGTATGAGGTAGTACCTGAGGTCGTAAACGAAAATAACGATCAGGAAGCAGGTATAGACGAGGTATACAAAAAAAGTGGCACCGATCCCAAACTGTGCGTAGAGGAGCACGAAGAGCACGGCCGTACTGAATTCAACAAGGGGGTACTGCCATGAAATCGGCTTATGGCAGTACCGGCACTTCCCGCGCAGCAGCACAAAGCTGACAACCGGCACCAAATCCTTCGCAGCGAGATCGTGCTTGCACCGGGGACAGTACGACCTCCCCCGCATAAAGCTCACCCCCGCATGGAGACGGTAGATGACGGCGTTTAAAAAACTGCCGACGGCAAAGCCGAGCAATACTATGAGGAATACGTCGATATAAACAATAAGTGTAGAGGTGAAATCCATACGTACCTATTTTATAGTATACCAGAACGAGGCCGTATTTAAAAACGCAGCATGCATGATAAAAAAGCGTGCGCCACTGCATGCATAACCGAACGCACGAATTACCTGTGCTCAAAAGATCCCTTCCGGGGAGAGCGTATGGGGTCCTGCGCGGAGGCTGCCGTAATTCTTTTCGAGCATAAATGAAACAGCATAGCCCTCACTGTCGGGCGCCTTTTGGACGGTGTAGCTGTATGTTCCCGGATCGATAAACTCAGCCAGCGTCGGAAGGTACTGGGTTAGGTTGCACTGCGATACGAGCATGCCCGGCTGGCCGCATCCCCCGAGAGCCGCCCCCTCATAGCTTGCCGTATCATTATACAAAAACTCAAACGCAGCCTGAATCCTCGTCATATCAGACAGCCGCTTCGCATCACGCGTCTTTGCTTTCTCGCTGTTGATGAGGAGGAAACCCCCGCCGATGAGCAAACCAAAAATAACTACAAAGATAAGAATAATGAGAATCGATACCCCTGCCCTGTTTTTTTGTAGCATACGCAGTTCTTTCTTATGGCAACGTGGGGCAGCTGACACCCTCACCGTAAATGCCGGTCGAGTAGTAATAGAACCAGAGCTTGTCAGTGCCCTCTCGATGGTAGCAGAGCACGTAGTTTGCATGCCTGATATTCTCATTCGTATCGTACGCGTAGTACAGCGCCGTTTGGGTGCTATTGATCGGATCGGTGAAAACTTTGCTCACGTATCCGGGGTACAGCGGATTGCCGTTCTGAGAAAAAATCGAGCCATCGGCGGGCTCGGAACCGATATCAGGGCCGCCTCCGCTGCTGCTCGCGGGCGTAGGATACTGCTCGTGGTCATGGAAGTACAGCGCGAGCCCGAGACGCATCTGAGACAGGTCTGCTGCGCGCTGCGCGTCGCGCGCTTTCTCGCGCGTGCCTTGCAAGCTGACGAGGCCGATCGTTACGAGGATGCCAATAATCGCGAGTACTACCAGCAGCTCAATGAGCGTATACCCCCTGTATTTTACCGCGCTCTGTTGCTTGTTTTCCATGGCTGTATAGGTACAGTATATATCACGCCCGCAATGAGTCAATTCGACCGCCGCAGGCCCCTACTCATCAGTGGCGCCGTTTAGACGTGCCCGGTCCTGCCGGACGCCAGCGAGCTCCAGCGCTGCCAATTCAAACGCGGAATCGATTTCGAGCGCCCGCTGTAATGCACGCTCTGCTGAGTCGTACTCCCCGAGTTCCCGGTAGGATTGCCCAAGGAGCAGATTGAGAAAAGACAGCTCGGTTTTCAGCTTTGGATTAGCCGTCTTCACCGTTTCGCCGTACCGCGAGAGTATGCTCTCAATAGTAGCTACGGCGCCCACATAATCTTCTTGCTTGCCGTAGAGAGCGGCCAGATCATAGTAAAAATCAGGTTCGAAAACCGGGTTTATTTCGATCGCTTTCTGATAAGCGCGTTCAGCGCTTCCATAGTCCTCGAGTATAAAATAAATCCTGCCGAGAAGATTATACCCGAAGCAATCAATCTCACTCCACTGCATCGCGTCTAACGTCACCCGCTCGGCCTCGTAGAAACTCCCGGGATTGTAATCTGGAATCGTGTTTGCCTGTTCATACAGCAGGCCGGCTTGGCGTTTCATCTTTGTCGGCGAAGGATCAAACGCCACTGCGCGCGCATACAGCTCGAGCGGATAACTGATGCCCCCCAGCGACCGCTGCCGCTCAGCTTTGTCATAGTATGCTTCTGATGCAATTAACGTAATGCCCCGCGCCATGAGCAGTAGGCCGACGGAAACGCAGAGAATGACCGCAGTACGATTCGAGCCTGGATGCCGCGCCCTGCCCTCGTCGGCCTGCCCCCCCTGCGCAATCACAATGCCGCCCGCAATCCAGAAAAGTACGAATACGCCGGGAAAATGCCATCCAAAATCGAATAGGGCGTGAATTGCCGAGGCGAGCACCCCCAGTGATAATCCGAGCGCGTAGGGATAGCGTGCGGAATCGCCGGCGAGGCGCCGGACAGCCGCACGGCACCGGATCAGGAGCGTACTAATGAGCGCAACAAACGCGAGCACCCCAAAAAACCCGACCTCGGCAGCGAGCTGGATGTAGTAGTTGTGCGCGTACCGCGGCTGCTCGAGAACTGACGCCGCGTACCGCGGATACACATCCTGGTACGTAGCGAGCCCGCTGCCGGTGAGTGGGTGGTCATAAAAAATCTCAGCGGCCGAAGATATGAACTTCAAGCGCTGGTTAAAACTCTCGGCAATGCCTTCGGCCGGGATTGTCGTATGTATCTTGAGCGCGTGTAAAAAATTCCCTGATCTCAAGTACCGTACGCCGACCGCAACGGTAAAGAGTGCCGTAAAAGCAATGAGGAAAAAGAGCAGCCCTTTTTTTGTAAAAATTTTTTTTCGCTGTAACCATGCCAGAATGCCCAGCGGAACGGCGATGCTCACCCAGGCTGTAAAAGAAAACGTCAGTAAAAAGCTGCCGAGTAATACGAGCGTGCCGAACCAAAACAGCGCCCTGTTCCGCCTTTTCTCAGCTGAAAGCGCAAGAACGATCCCAAGCAGCAGGCTGAAGAGCAGGTAGCTGCCGAGCGCATTCGCATTGTAGAGGAGGCCTCCCGCCCTCAGTGCCGGATCGATAATGAGCAGCACCAAGCTGACGATTGCTGCGATGATGCCCGTACAGTAAATGACGATTGAGGTGAGCTTGAGGAACAGCGGTTTGCCAAGGACCGTCGCCGCAACCCAGAAAAAAATACCGTAACACAGCAGCAGCGTAGCCTGATGCATGCTCTCGTAGAGCTGCACGGACACAACTGAAGTGGCCGCGACGATGGCCATGAACAGGAAAAAATAAAAAAAAGGAGACCTCCAAGCGGAAACAGCCGTCCTGCGATCGGGCTCTCCCCGCAGCAGCATCATGGTAAAGAAGGCGAGCGGAAAGCTGACGACCATGAAGATGCCGTGAAGCCAGCGATTCCACTCTCCGGAGAAGAAGGACGAGAGCACGATGAGAAATAAAAAAATCCCCAGTACGACATACTGGCGGAACCGGATGCTGCTCTCGGTGAAGACGACGGGTTGCATGCGTACAGTATATCAAATCGCCGGGCGGCTGTGTAGCATTCTTATATCGAAAACCGTTCGCGCCATGAGCCGATGGCTGCCGCTGAAACGGCCCGGGATTGCTGGATCGCGCGCCGCTGCCGTACGAGCCGCGGCAGCGAGCAAACAAGCGAGCACGCGATGCGAATGTACGTGGCAATGCTCCCAATAATGCCAAGGGTATAGCCTTTTTCAACCGATGCGGTGCCGCGGAAAACGCCCAGCCACAAGGAGAGGGGATAATTTTTTATTGCCAGGAATAGCCTGTTGCGGCCCGAACGGTAGCGCCTGAAAGCATATGAGATAGTGCTCGTCGTTGCGGCCACCTTGTGGTAGACGATAGCTTTTGGCGCATACATTATTTTCCAGCCTTTCAGCCGAGCGCGGACTGACAGGTCGGTGTCCTCGACGTATGCAAAAAAATGGCTGTCGAAAAAATCTCCATCAAGCTCGACATCCTCGAGCATGCTTCGGCGGTAGAGTGCGGCTCCAGCGCGCGCGCTGAAGCACTCTTCCTCGCGGTCGTACTGGCCCTTATCTTCCCTGCCGAAACCTCTCGTGACGACCTTGAGCGTCCCCGCCTTGAAAAAGTCCCCTGCTGAATCGAGCACCGTGCGCTCATCGAATCGGAGCATCTTGCTGCTCACGGCTCCGATGCGTTCGTCTTTACTGGCAGTGGCGCGGAGCTCATACAGCCACTGCGCGTCGGCTTCCGTATCATTATTGAGCACCGCGATATACGCGACTCCTTTGTCGGCGAGCGCTTCGCGGATGCCGACGTTGTTGCCCTCCGCAAATCCTCGGTTCCGGAGCAGTGAGATTATCTCGACGCCGGGGAAGCACTTCTGGACGTACTCTCGTGACCCGTCCTTTGAACCGTTGTCAACGAGAATCGTCCGAAACCGTTTGTAGCTCTGCCGTTCCAGCGCACGCAAGCAGGTCTCAAGGTGCCTGAGCCCGTTCCAATTGAGTATAATGACACACGTATCCGCTGATTCCATAAGAACCCGATCCTGCCTTACGATCTGCATGTAAGTATACCAGAAGCAGCACATTACAAAAAGCGCCCGGAAATAGTATCGAGCGCTTTCTGCATTTATTTCAACTGATGGTAGTTGACTAGTCTGGTTGCATTGTACAGCCGAGTGTGCCGGTATACTGCTCATCATTTGTGCCATCACCCATGAGCCAGTAAATCTCGCCAGTGCCTGGTGATTCGAGCTCAGTATACAGGTAGTAGTACGGCGTTGTGAGCCCACTATTGCACTCTACGTACGTATACTGGCCTGTTGCCTGCGGATCAGACGGAACCTTCGAAATGTACGTCGGTACGAGGTAGCTGTCAAGCACCGCGTACGTTTCACCCGTTACATTCGGGAACGCACCACCGTTGTCATCCGAGTACAGGACGAGTCCGGTCCGGATCTGGCCAAGGTCAGACTTGCGGGTTGCGTCACGCGCTTTTTCACGCGCACCGTTCAGAGCGACGAGACCGATGGTGGCCAAGATACCGATAATTGCGATAACCACCAATAACTCAATAAGAGTAAAACCTTTTTTCTGCATAGTTTCCACCCCCTTTCTGATACTAGAGAGCAGTTCAACCTCCAAACTGTCATATAGCGTATCACAGATCACGGATCCGTCTGACCCGTGCTAATACTATACGATCCGCAGGACGCTGTTTACTCCCCAGTGGATAGTTAATGATATCGACTAACTTAAAAAGAACGAACAGGGTAATGATGAATACAGAATAGCACGACTTTTCTTAAATTTCAATAAAAACAGCTTTCAATCAGTACCATATACTACTATAGTATCACATTTTTAACGAAATGTCAATGTAATTATCAATCTCTAGTGCTCCAGTCACGGGATATATTATTATATTGTACTCGACAGATTGTAGATTGGCAGAATAATCGCTGATACGAGCAGCCCGACGGCAATGCCGATAACGACCATGATAACGGGCTCGATAAGGGCGGTCAGGTTCTGAAGCGAATTTTCAAGCTCCCGAGAGTAAAAATCCGCGACCTTTCCCAGAATTTTATCGAGCTGTCCGGACTGCTCACCGACGCTCATCATCTGCGACAGCATAAGCGGTATGTCCTTACTCTGGACAAAAACCGTCGTTATGGAAGCGCCGCCCTCGACGCGGTTGATCGTTTCTTTTGTCAGGTCATGGTACAGGGTATTGCCGACCACGTCAGCCACGATAGTGAGCGATTTCGTCAGCGGAACGCCGGAGGCGACGAGCGTCGACAGTGAGCGGGAAAAACGGGTCAGGTACAGCCGGTTGAAGATCGGCCCGATGATCGGGGTGCGGATCTTCGCGAGATCATAAAACTTACGCCCCTGCGGCGAGCTGATCATGAAGCGGAATCCAAAAAAAGCGCCGATGCCAAGCACGATCAGCAGCCACCAGTATCCAATCAAAAAATCGCTGAGCGCCATGAATGCCCGCGTGGTTATCGGCAGCGGAACGTCGCTCTCGGCGAAGATGCCGGTAATTTGCGGCAGTACGAACATCATCATGCCGACACCGACAAGGAGCAGCGCGCTGACGATGAACGCGGGGTAGATCATCGCACCGCGGGCTTTTGCTTTGAGGTCATAATCTTTCTCGAGCTGGTCAGCGAGGTACTGCAAAATCTCATCGAGCCGGCCGGTTGTCTCTGCAGAACGCACCATCTGGACAAAAAAATTGTTGAAAACGTGCGGATACCGCGAGAGCGTCTGGGAGAGCTTGGCGCCGCCGTCGACCTCATCCGATATTTCAGCAACAACCGACTTGAGCTCCTTATTGGTCGTCTGCCGGACGAGCACCCGAAGCGCCCGGACGATTGGCACGTCCGATGATATCATAACGGACAGCTGGCGCGAAAAGACGACAATCTCGCTCGACTTGACGCGGCCCCGCAGGTTGAGTCCCGCGAGAAATGCTGGACGCCGGCGCTCCTTGAGCGACACGATGAAGAGCTTCTTGTCGCGCAGTATGCCGTACGCAATGTTTTCCGTCGGCGCCACGACAACACCGCTGATCATTTCGCCCTGGTTGTTGCGCGCTTTATAAAAATAATTTGCCATGCGTTTCTATATTTGTTTTTCCGGGCCGCCTCCGCACCGGCAACGTTACGCGGAACTGGTTACCTTCTTGATCTTGTCGATCACCTCTGAGGGCATGAAATGCGCCTTAATGAGGTAGTCGGCAGCTCCGAGCTCAATGCCCTTCTGCACGTCATCCCGCTGCCCGAGATTCGTGAGCAGGATAACCGGCGTATTCTTCGTTGCGGCAGACTGCTTGAGATCTGCGAGGACGTCAAACCCGCTCATCTTCGGCAGTATAATATCGAGCAGCACGATATCCGGCACTGCTTCTGCTGCGAGCTTGAGCGCTTTTTCGCCGTCCGCTGCAACCCGGACCTCAAATCCCTCCAGCTCCAGCTTCGTGACGTACATGCCCGCGAGGAAAGAATCATCCTCGACGAGCAGAACGTTAACCTTTTTTTGCTTCTCCCCTGCCATAATGTTTAATCCTTAGTGAAAAGAGTTGCTTAATCCGTCGTTGCCCGAATCACCTCTGAAATGGACGTCTTCCGTTCGAGTGCCTTGATCATGCCGTCCTGCACCATGGTAATCATGTGCTGATCAGCGGCTGCCGCACGTATGTCGTCGATCGTGGGATTGCTGACGATTATCTTCTTGAGCGTTTCGTCGACCTCAAGAATTTCATCGATCAAGATACGGCCTTTGTACCCGGTATTCTCGCACCGCACGCACCCCTTGCCCTCAAAGAAGTGCATCTCGTCGAGGGGCTTGCCGAGCCGCTTCTCAATCACTTCTTTCGGAATAGTGCTGAGCATTTGCTTGACGCGCCCGAGCAGCTCGGACGGAAGTTGCACTTCCTCCTGGCAGTATGGGCAGAGCCGGCGGACAAGGCGCTGTGCCGCAACGGTGGAGAGTGACGCCGTAATGAGGAACGGCTCAATCTTCATATCGATCATGCGCGGGATCGCACCGAACGAATCATTGGTATGAAGCGTCGAGAGCACGAGGTGCCCGGTCAACGAGGCATGCACGGCCAGTTCCGCCGTTTCACTGTCACGGATCTCACCGACCATGATAACGTCGGGGTCCTGGCGCAAAATCGACCGGAGCCCGGCCGCAAAAGTAAGCCCGACATCGGGATTGATTTGGGACTGGTTTACGCCGTTGATGTAGTACTCAACCGGGTCCTCAAGCGTAATGATATTGATTGAATCGTCGTTGAGGATGGTGAGCAGAGCAGAGAGCGTGGTTGATTTTCCAGAACCGGTCGGGCCAGTCAGCAGGATCATGCCGACCGACTTCTTGACTGATTGCTGCATAACTTCGAGGCTCCTCCCCTCAAATCCCAGCTTTTCCAGATCGAGCACGACAGCAGCGCGGTCAAGGATACGCATAACGACTTTCTCATTCGAGAATAGCGGGAGCGTTGAAACGCGGTAGTCAATGATTCTCCCCTCCCACTCGGTGCGGAAACGGCCGTCCTGGGGAACGCGCGTTTCATCGAGCTTCAGGTTGGAGAGCACCTTAATCCTCGCGACGATCGCCGAGTGCACATACCGCGGCAGCACGAGTGAGGTATGGAGGACGCCGTCAACGCGGTACCGAACCCGGGTCTCATTCTCGACCGGCTCGATGTGGATATCAGATGCATTGCCCTCGACGGCGTGCTTGAGGATGACCGATACCATCTTTGATACCGGGGCGCTCTTGACGGTTTGCCCCTTGCCCTTGTCTTTGTCGAGCAGCTCATCGAGTGATCCGCGATCCCGCTGGTCCGTACCCGCCAGCGCTTCCTCCACCTCCGCGCCGAGCGTTGCGTACTGTTTTGCCGCATACCGGAAACCGCTCGTAGATATAATATAGAACTTTATCTTCAGCTGCTTTTCCCGTGCGATGAATTCTACCGCCTCAATGGCCTTGAAATCGCCCGGGTTTACCATGGCGAGGCTGATTTCATTTTGAACTTTATCGAACGCAACGAAGTGGTAGTTTTCTGCCAGCTCCCGCGGTATTAAACTTAAAACCGCATGCGGTATCGACTTGCCAAACAAATCGATATACGGCACGCCGAGCACCCTGCTCCGGGCTTTCGCGACGTCTTCCTCGGATATGAATCCGCGCTGGATCGCAATTTCTGCTACTTCATCATCATCTTTCGCCTGCTTTTTCAGCTCCTCTACCCGTTCTATCGGCAGGAGGCCGCCCTCGATAAAAATATCGAGCAGCGACTGTCTTGTCTGTGGTCCATTGAAATCCATATTCGTAACGTTATGGCAGGGGTATGAAAGGATTAATCCGGTACGGAGCGGCGAGCACGTCGGTGCTGGATTCATTGAGCGAGGTATCGACGCTGGTTACAGTATAGTAGTACGCGGTGTTTGGATCAACGCTATCGACGTACGATTCCGCTTGCTCCGCGATGTCATTTTCATTCCGAGGGTACACGACGCTGCCGAGCGCGCCCTCCACGGTTGACCGATATACGCGGACAAACCAGAAATCGGTATTGTACGGATTGATCCACGAAACGGTAATCTCCCCGTCCCCAGTACTCCCAACGCTGACATTCAACGGAGAATCAGGGGCTATCGTATCAGCAGGAATACCAAACAACTGATCGCCATTCTCCGATTCATACTCAGTTCCCGTCGCTTCATCGACCGCCACTGAACGGATAAGGTAGTAGTACTGCACCTCGTTGACAACATCGCTATCGATATAGTTCATCACTCTGCCGCTGTCCATCCCGCTGATAGCTTCTTCGTACACGAGCATGCCGAGCTTGCCCTTCGCTTCGGAACGGTACAGACGGACGGAAGAAAAATTGATATGCGCCGGCAGCTGCCACTTGACGATGAGCTGGCGGCCTGCACCGGTACTCGTAACTGATTCGAGCGTCGGTGCGAGAGGATCGCGCGTATTAAGCGCGATGCCCTGGTGCTGCTCGTTGAAACCTTCAAACGGCTCCTTCGCGAGCTCATACAGCCGTGCGTCGCTGAACACCTCATCGTCAATCTTGAAGGTGAGAGGCTTGCCCAAGCCGCTCGCCGCAGCATCATCACGGGTAACGACCCCCGTTTCGGGTGTACTGTAAAAAATATCGTAGATGATATACCCGCCAACTCCAGCCGCTACGAGCCCGATTGCCAGGTACGTCGCCAGGTGTTTAATCTTTTTCTCTTTCTTGGGTTCCATAGTCGCCGTGCTGCTTACTTATAGTACGTCGTTAGGTTCAGGCTGTAGCTCGTCCTGTCCGGTGCATAGGAAAATGAATTGAGTTCAAATGGCGGCATGAGCGTGCCGAGCTTATCCAGAAAATCTTTGATTTGCGCGTACGTGTCGAGGCCTTCGATCGTTACCGTTACGTTGAGGCTCTTCAAGCTCACTGCCTTCGTTTCCTCTTCCTCTTCACCGACAGCAGCCTTGAACACGCCGACGTCGATCGACTTAAGCACGAGCCCGTTCGCAGCGATAAAATCTTTCAGCTCAATAACGATATAGGGAATCTCACGCTCATCAGGCAAGAGGTACTCAAGCTGCTTGATTTCCTCATACGTCAGCTCATTGTACCGGGTCTCGAGCCGCTTGAGCCGCTCGAGCGTATCTATCAGGTTGAGCTTCTGCTGCTCGCGCTCTTTCAGATCGATCACGCCGATGGACCTGATGTCGGCGACCGTGCCCTTGATAAACAGCTGGTAGCCAGCGCCGATGATAAGCAGCGTCGTGATTACCGAAATCAGCACGAAGTACTTCGTGAAAATCCGTATCAGATCCCTCTTTACGATTGCAAACTTCATGGCACTACGGTGAAAAATAAAAGATGCTCGGCAAGACCGTCAGCTCGATCGTAAAGCTGACTGCGCGATCGTCCATTGCATCCACGGGCACATTCCCGGTTCCATCGGTGGCGGCAGCTTCGCCTATGAACTGAATGCCTGATATGGTAGCGGTTTTTACAAAATCCGTCGCCTTCTCGAGCACAAGCAGCTGTTTGACCGCCGCCTCATAGTTTTTTCCGACCGCACCGAGGCGCAGCACCCCATTCACGTCGGCAACCATCGTCGTATAGTACACCTCCGGTACGGTGTGGGCTTCGAGTTTCGTAAAAATGCTTGACCAGTGAACGTGCTTCTCGAGAAGAGTCTTTGCTTCACGAACCTCGGCATTCAAGTCGTCTATCCTATCCTGCAAATCGTCATACTGGTTGATCGAGGTGGCGAGCGACTGAATCTCATCTTTTACTTGCCCGACATTCTTGGTGATATTATTATAGTAAAAATTTGCGCCGAGCCAGCCGCCAAAAATAAGTCCGCACGCGGCGATCACAAAGAGGCCAAGGTACAGGAGCTTTACTACGGGCAGCTCATGCATCATCGACTCTTCCGGAATCAGGTTGATCTCCCACTCGACCGTATGCTGTACTCCGGGCGCCTCGGGCTTCGTAAGCCGTACTCCGCTAGCACGTTCCGACGGAGGTGGCGGTGGGAGTGGCGGAAGCGGCGGCTCCACAATGGCATCAGGCTGTTTGCTGATCTCCTCCCGCTCCGGGCGCACTTCGGCTCGTTGTACTGCTGGCACATCTATCGCTTCTGCTGCAGATACGCGTTCCATGGCATCGCCCGCTTCTTCAGCCGCTGGTGCAGCTGTCACTTCGGACTGCGCTTCCGGAGGGTTGATGAACGACGGTGCGTGAAAATCATAGTGGGGCGCTTCCTGCGCAGCCGTTAGTTTTACGCCCTCTTTCACGTCAGCCTTCACTTCAGCCGGATGCGTTTCCGCCGCAGGGCGTACAATCTTCTTGCGCTTGAATATGCCCGCGAGGGCGCTGAGCACCCTTCTTAACCACGCGCCAAAGCCGCTGCCTTTTTTCTGTTCTTTCTTTAGTGGCGCTACTTCCGGTACGGGTGGCGCAGCCCTCTCCGGCTCCGCGGCCGGCTTCTGGGGCGCTGAAATTTTCTGAGGAGCAGAAATCGGGGCTGAATATTTTTTTTGTTCTGGTGCGGGCGGGGCGACTTCCAGAGTCTGCGTTACCTCGCTGCCGAAAGCTCTCGGCGGCTCGATCTTAATCCGCTCCATGTCTGGCGCGGGGCGCTCATGCGGCCGCTGAAGCTCGGGGGTAATTTCCCGCGCCGGGGCGTACGTGACACGCTCAGCATGAAAAACTTCTCTCCGCGGCGGAGGGGGCGTAACGACAGGCAGCGACTTGCCGGTGAGCGCGGGATGGAGGTCTAATTTTTTCTTCCTGCCAAACATTCCCCGCAGCCAGTGCATGAACCGCTTCCACACTGAAGGCGCTGGTGCCGGCACCTGCTTCGCCTGCTGTTGGGGCGTTACGACCTCGACCGTCGCCTTAAGCTGCTGATCGAGTTTCGGAAAACCAGCGGCAGCATGGATTTCACGTCCGGACTCTTCCGCTCTTTTTACTGCTTCTCCTGCACCAGCCGTCCCGCCGCCGTTCGCGGCGACATGCACGACCTGCGGAGTTCTCTTCTTGGGAGCAGGCTCTTGTGCGACCCGCTCCGTACGGACAGGCTTATACTTGGGAAATTGTTCCTTCTGCTGCCACACGGCGGAAGCTGCCGGAAGTTGTGCCGCTTCGGGCGCTCTCCGGCCGAACAGGCGAGCCATGAATGAAACCTTTTTTCCTGCCGGTTTTGAACTTTCCGGCTGCTTCTGTGGCTCAGCCCGAAATTCAACCCTTGGTTTTGGCATTGAGGTAACCCTGGATTTCTGGTACAAGATTTTCTCCTCGAGCAGAATTTTTTTTGCCGGAGCTACCATGGCTTTCTCGGCTTCCTGCTTTCTTACATCCACTTTCGGGCGCAGGAAAGGACGTTTGAAAAAAGACAAAACGCCAGCGTGCTCAACGCCTGACCTTGTCTTCTTTGCAGGCTTAACCGGGCCTGTTAGCTCTATCCGCGGAGCTGGCCGCTGCTGCTGTTTTTTAACTTTCAACTTTTCCTCGCCGGGGAGGAGGTTAATGGACATAGTTTGTTTTTTTGTTTTTCGTAACCCTTTTCTAGACTTGCGGTGAGCCTAATTTAACCCTTTTTTGTAAATAAGGCTTATACTCAGAAGCTGCGTATAGAGTGGTTTTCCCTATAACGGTTATATGTATATTGTAGCATATTTAAAAAAATAAGTCAACATAACACAGCCCCATCGGCGAGAAAGGGCATATCTCTATATTAATAATGCAATTTATACAATTTCACGCATCGCCAAGCCGACTGACACGGCAAGCCGCGGACCGAGCTGCCTGAGCAACGAATCGATTTCAACGGGGTGGATTACCCGCGCCCACGGATCTCCGATGTATGTCTTGATATTGAAGATTTTTTGCAGATAGTCAGGCAAGTCCATGAAGTATGAAGAGCCTCCAGTTAAAATAATCTTCGAGACCTTCTGCTTATTCTGGCGCTCGTAGTAGTTTATAATGTAGCGCGCTTCATTGACGACAGAGTGCACGACGTACTTAACCTGCTGGGGCAGCTTCTCTACCGACTCGTCATCAAGCGAACCGTTCATATCGCGCTTGAACTGCTCGGCGTGTTCCTCGGCAAGCCCGGTTGCTTGTGCAACCGCCTTCGTTATGGTAGTGCCGCCGATATCGATACTGCGGTTGTGGATCGGCACGCCGCGCGCAAAAATAGTGAGGCTTGCGGCTTCATTGCCAATATCGATAATCATAACCGGATTCTGGTCGTTGCCGATGAGAGCGCGCTCGAGCGCGAAAGATTCCGTCTCCAGGCCGATGAGCTGCACGCCCGCTTCCTTGAAGAGCTCAACGTACCGGTTCACCAAATTTTTTGGCGCTGCCGTCAGGAGAACTTTAATGCTGGCCTTCGCTTCCTTCAATCGGGCTGACGCCTGCTCATCACTAGAACCGCTCTCCGGATCTCCTCCGCCACCGCCGGGAAAACCATCCCGCGATGCCTTGCCCCCATCTTTCTTCTGCAGATCCCCCGCGTGATTCTTTTTTTCCAGCATCCCCTTCGCGCTGCCCGGTGCGGCGTGCTGCTCAGCATCCCCCGACAGGACCTCCCAGTCCAGAATCATCTCTTCGAGCGGGATCGGCACGAACTTTTTCGCCTCCCACCGTACAGCGGAAATGAGCTCCTTCTTGCTCATCGCAGGAAGGCTGATGAGCGAACTGAATACGCTGAAGTTTGGCAGTGCGGTTACGACCCTGAGGCTCGACATGCGCGACTGTTTTAATACATCTTTAACGTGATTCGCGACTTCATGCCGCGCTTCCACGCTCTCGTCTTTAATAATGCTCGGAACACCCTCTGCAAAACCATACGTAACGAGCTGCGACCTGCCGCCAATGTCAACAAGCTCAACGATCTTGATGCTTGAGCCGCTCAGGTCTACCCCCAAATATGATAGTTTCTTCGCCATGTTTTTTATGCTTCGTTACGGCACCCTGTCGTAAATCGGCAGCGCCTCGGTAAAATCAGAAAGTCCGGGTGGCGTATTGGCTACGACTCTCCCATCATACAGTATCTGTTCTGACGCAGCAAGGTTCTTCGTGTACTTCCGGTCGAAGCTATAGCCTTCCGCTACGAATAGCCCGTTGACGAGCAGCGGCATCTGGTAGTCGACGACGAGCTCGGATGCTCCGGGCAACGCCGCCTCCTGGTAGAGCGCGCGCGAGGCGCCGTCATCCGCGTCGGTTTCGTTCGTACCGCGGCGCACCCGCAGCCCGATGTGGTGCTCAGGCTGATGGCTGCCGAGATCAACCCACGCATCCACCAGGCTCGCGATATCAGCCGGAAGCAGGTATTCCGTGCCGTCAGCCCACGCGCCTGCAGCGATATCCCACGTCACTTCGGATACCTCCTGGCTCATTGATACGCATGACGGCACATTCGGGTTGCAGCCGAATGATGCGATATCGACCCCGCTCAAAAGCCCAATCCTGCCTTGCAAGGCGTCAGCGCCCGTATCCGTGGCGTCAAAGCACGCCGGACTCTCATTCCGCCCCGTAACCTTGAGCTGTGCATTGATAATTTCTGCACTGGCAGGCAGCTGCGTATAATCGGGGTCATCCGCTGGAGGAGGCGCAAACCTGAGGAATACTCTGTTCGGATTGCCCTTGTACCTACCAAAATTCATGCAGACCGGGTCGTAGTCGCATTCTGCGTTCGTATCGCAGTCCTGCGGATCGGTGCTGCCCCAGGATGCGGCTTCATTCGCTCCACTGCCAACGAGATCCCCAGTCAACCGATCCCGCTTCTCAATCATCCAGCGGTTAACCGAACCAACATAGGAAAATCCGCCGATGTACATCGCACTGCTGTCGAGCTTAACCGCATAGGCTTGCCGCCCGTTCGTTTCGACGATTGCGTTCGTGGCATGGCCGGTAAACGGCTCCGGCTGCCCGCTGTGGGTATACCGTTCGACGTACATGTTATACTGGCTCGCACCCATATCTGATAAGCCCGCAACGTACACATACTCAGCGTCAGCGGCAACGTCATACACCAGCCTTCCGTTTGTGGATATGACATATCCCTGAAAGTTAAAATCCTGGTGAACGCCACAGCCTCCGAGTATGGAACACAGCTCGCCGGTATGCTTATTGTACTTTGCGGTCAGGAAATCAAACCCCGTGGTGTACCCAGCTGCAAAGAGCACATCGCCGGACACGGTAATGGCACGGCCGTAGGCTTGCGCATTTGCCGAAGGGAAATCCTGCATGCCGCCCGCGCCGAAGTCTTCGCCCGCGCCGCACGCGCCGGCGGTGCACAAGGCGCCGGTATGCTTTTCGTACTTCTCGAGATGCATCCAATTCGTGGTCGGAGTCGAAATGTAGCGGCGCCCTATGGTATAGATAAATTCTCCATCTACCGCAATACCGTACCCGTACGTTGTGGTGAGCGATGAGTCACGGTATCCCCCCGTGCCGAAGTCTTCGCCCGCGCCGCACGCGCCGCCAGTGCACAGGGCACCGGTTGCTCTGCTGATCTTTGCGGTACGCATGCGCGTCCCTCCTGACGTATAGTAGCCGTTAACATATATAAAATTACTATCGACGCCCAATATGTTTGCTCCCCCGCTGAACGATATAGTAACAGACTGGTATCCCCCCGTGCCGAAGTCTTCGCCCGCACCGCACGCGCCGGCGGTGCAGAGAGCGCCGGTTGCTTTATCGTACTTTGTTATACGAGACCCTCCCCTACTCCCAGCGACGTAGATAAAATTATCATCAACGTGAACATCGTACGCATAGCCAGCGATTCCTCCCAGATTGATAATGCCGGTCGGGGCTGCATTGCAATCATTGTGCGGACAGTCAGCATTAACGTGGCAATAGTATGTCGGATCTGCTATGCACTGGCCCATGCCAAAGGTAGTGTCGAGCTCGCCCGTATCAAGGGTGCGCTTCTCGATACGCCAATCGTAGTGCCACGCAGAAGGCGGCTGAAGCCACCGAAATACCCCGGCGGCATAAAGCGCGTTATTCGGCTCATCCACGGCGAGCTTATAATTGTACATTTCATAATCCGTGTCGGCAACGCCACCGGAGCCGAAACCGCCCAAGCTCTCATTATCAATCGTATACACCGTCCGCTGGGGCGAGTACTCGATTACGAGCTCAGGAACATAATCGGGCTCTGATACGGGATTCGCCTGGTAGTAATCGTACGAATAAAAACTCACGATGTCTCCGGTGCCTGCATCACCCTCGTCAATCGCAATGCCGACCATGCTCGCGCCCGGAACGTACGCGGAATCGTCGATGAACCGCTGTATGAGCGCAGAAATGTCCGGGGTCTCGTTGACCGCACCGTACTGCCACGTGGCGCTGCTGATCGGGTAACTGACGCTGTTACCCGTCGCGATGCCGTAGAGCCCCGCATTCGGATTTGCTGTGAAATCGATGCCCGACGCATCGGCCGAATCGATGAGCCGTATCTTGGCGCTGAACGGATCGAGGGTAGCACTGGCTGAATCGTCGGCGTGCAATCTGAGGTATGCATCGCGAATTTCCGCGCCGGCGGGGATGTCGAGCTGCCACCGTATAAAGCTGCGGCTGTCCACGCCCGCCTCGCTCTGCCCGAAAGCCTGCTGGATAGCGCCTGTATCATTCGCATAGGCATCGTTTGCGATAGAAGTATCATCCGCCGAAGCGGCGATCGCGGCCACGAAGGGCTGCTGCCGGCCTGTATGGATAATGCCTTCGCTGGCTTCTGCGGTCTGCGGATCGTCAACCGCCACGTACGCACCCGCGAGCTCGCTCACGAACGGGCTGATGTACACGTTGCCCCGTACGACAATCGCTACCGACGGCATCTCGCTGATATCGGCGAGGTCGCGCTCCTCATACAGAATATCACGGTTGATCTCCAGGTCGCCGTCGATCACGATGAGCCCGTCTCCTGCGGTACCTGCCGGTTCGGATCCGGCCTTGAAGGTCATCTCGCGTCCGATCACGTACCGCGTTGTCGGGTTGGCTGAACTGAAATAGTATACCGTGCCGTCGAGCGTGATATCCGACGGGTCGCCGCCGAACGAAGCGCTCTGGCTGATGTCGACCGTGCCTTCGCTCGAATCAATCCGCAGCGGATGCCCATACTGGTTGTAACCGCTCCCCGTGGCAGTCTCCGCAACAAGACCGCTGATATTGAGCCGGTCGAGAACGTCTTCGCCGAGCGGATTGCCCGCGCCTGTGATGAGCGGATCGAAGCCGGGCTCGTAGTAGCTGCTCGTCGGCGCGCCGGTCTGCGCTCCGGAATAGTAGCCGGGTATGCCGGTAATCGTATCGCCCTCCTCGCCCGCGAGGATGAGGAACGTGCTCGTATATCCGCCCGTGCCGCGCGGCGGCGGTGAGAGCGCGATCGCTTCGGATGCATAGATATCGCTGAACATCGTCTGCACCCACGGAATGCCGAGCAGCGCGCCAGCCGGCATGAATTCGATCCACCCGAGCCCGGCATGCACCGCGCCCGGCGCCCATTGCGCGTAGCTCATAGTGACGGCCGAACACCTGCTGACGGACGTGCCGTCTGGGTACGTGATGTTCCAGTCGGGAGGATTTGCCCAGCCCGTTTCTAAACAGGTCGGGAGCAATGGATCAGCGCAGTTCTCATTCCGCTCCGTGATAAGCTGGCCGGTATCGCGGTAGCGCTTCTCAATGCGCCAATCAGCAACGCTTCCGCGCTCATCACTGGACCCCACTGCATACATATACCGATCATCGAGCACGATCTCTCGGGCGACGCTCGCCGCATCTCCCCACGTTTCCTCGATAACGCCTCCCTGCCATCCGCCCGCGTAGTCTCCCGTTGCAATGTTTGCGCCCGTATTCAAATCCAACTTCTCATACCTCCAATTGTCGTTTGACCAGCCGACGACGTACAGGCCGTCACCGCCAGCCGTAATGCCGTAAACCTTTTTCGTTACTTCTGGGCCTTGCACAAATCCGTCACCGCCAAAAGCAGTATCGAGCGCACCGGTATTTTTATCGAATTTGGCGGTAAGCCAATCCTCGACATCCACAAACCCGCCAGCATAGAGCGCATCTCCGGCTATTTCCAAATCATTGATTTTATAACTATTGACCGCATCTCCGGCACCAGGCCCGGTCCATACGCCGCCCGCGCCAAATGCGCTGGCGAGCTGCCCGGAGAACGCAGAGCGTTTTTCAATCCGCCAATCGTATGTGTCGGATCCGCCGACGCCGTCATCGTCATCATCAGAGCCTGCGATGTACATATCACGTCCGTCGATAACAATAGCCGCGCCAAGATAACCAGCGGGGATTTCGATCCGGCCGCCCTGCCATCCGCCGACATACGAATCTGCGACCAAGCTCCCATTCGTCAGATGCCGCCGTTCGACAACCCAATCATTAACATCCGGTGAGATATTCTTTGATCCAAAAAGGTACATGAATCCGTCGTTTATTTTCATGTCCATGCCATAGTACGCGTACGTACTCGCTATTTGTATATACCCGGCTGCACCGAAATTCTCTGCCGCGCCGCACACACCGCCCGTGCAGAGCGCCCCGGTACCCGCATCGAATTTGTAGATAATCCACTGGAAACCGCCACCGCCTACCGCACGGCCAGCAACGTACAGGCTGCCCTCGCGCTCATCGAGCCCGACAGCGTACGCAACGCCATCGCCTCCTGGCATGCCTGCCGACAGTATGGCACCATTGGTGCCGAACTCGGTGCCGCAGTTTGTAGCTGAACACGGGAGCCCCGTATCAGCCCTGCGCTTCTCCACCAGGAACTCATCTGCGTCCGTGCCGGCAGCATAGAGGTACGTCCCGGTAGAATCAAGCACCACGTCTTCAAAATCGCTGTCTCCGTCTTGTGAGGTCAGTACGCCGTCGTAACCAAAGCCGCAGCCCTCGGCACCTCGCGTTACCTCAGTCCAGAGCACGTGCGCATTGCCGATCGCATCGAGCATTGAGATCGGGCTGATGGAGTAATCGCTCCCGATCGGCGAAACCCTATAGTGAGGGGTGTCGGCGGCATCTGCCGCGTTCCCGTCGACCGTTACCCAGCTCCCTGCCGGGCCTTCCGCAGGATCCCACCGCCGGTAGAAAATATGGGGATTCTGTGTAACGCTATAGTCATCTCCCCACAGCACGTGCGGGTGGTCATCCGCATCGACCATAACGTACGGTTCGCCGCCTGCGTAAGCGTGCCCCAGGGACGAGTTGAGCTGGAGGTCATCCGTTGTGGATCCGTCACCCGGATTGATATCGGCCCACTGGGCGCCATCCCACTGGCGGAATATAATGTAATCCGGATCGCGCCACGCGACTGCAGGCCTGCCGTCAGAAAACAGCGCGAGCGACGGCACTTCGGGAACCGCGGGATTCGGGATATTGCCAATGCCGGCGAGGCCTTGCGTCACCGAAACGGTATTGAACATATCTGCCCCGCCGTCAGCATCAGACCAGACGCCATTGACCTCATCCCACCAGCGGTAGTAGACCTGGTTTGTCCCCCCGAAAATCTTTTGAATCCACAGGACATGCGGCACGCCATCCTGGAGCCGGAACTCGGGATCATACGCACGGTGCCAGCATATCCCCCCCGATCCCGCACACTCTGCGTCGGTGAGGCATGGCAGGCTTGGATTGCCCGAGCATTCTCCTGTCGAACTTGCCGCTACGTTCAGGTTCGCCGGATTACCATTGATCGGCTCCCACAGGCCGCCATTCAAACGCACGTAGTAAATGCCATATCCGGCATACTCTCCGCGCCGGTATACAACGTGGGGGACAGTGGCTGCATCGAGCTGCAGGGTCGGCTGCTGTGCGCCAAGCGCACCGATGCCGTCATACGCATTCGGGCAGGCGCGGCCGTCAATGCACGATCCCGCTGCCCAATCCGTCCCGTTCCAATACGTGTAGTAGACCGTGCCGTCCTCGGTGGCTGAGCCTGCTTTCTGGAGTGCGACGTGCGGCCGGCCGGAAACATCGATGGCGAGCGACGGTGATCTGAGGTCGTCCGTATCTGATGGCGGCAGCAGCCCTGCGGCAATGCCCACGTCGAGCTTGGATGATGCCGGATTGGTCGTGCCGGGCACGTACTCCTCGCCAGTGGCCGTGACCCAATGGCCGCTCTGCTGCCGGACATAGTAAATGCTGTACCGCTGCTCATCCGCATTGTAAGAAGACCACGCGACGTGCGGATTGCCGTCACGGTCGAGTACCATCGATGAATCGCGATCTTTATAGTAGTAGTGCGACAGACCGTCCCCGGAAACATTTTCCCGTTCGAGCCAGCGAGAATCTGCCGGAGTATAGCTCGATGTTTCGGCGCTCCAGCTCCAGCCGAACAGGCTGTACAGCGAAACGTCGTTCGGATTGACATCAGGATCCCCGAGGAACTGCTGCGAATCAACCTCAGTAGCCGTCAAGCTGTACGGGCCGGCATTTCCAGCGCCGTCGTTGTACGTTCCATTGAGCTTAACCCATCCCCAGTCATCAAAGCCCTGGGATTCTCCCTCCTCCTTCAGCGCCAGTACCCGCGCCCAGCCTTCGACCGCCATGGTTGACCCATTGAGGTATGCGGTCGCCACCGGACGGCACAGCTCCTGGCTTGTTGGCGGGCTCGCCGGCGTGTCATTCCGGCAGGTCGAATCCTCGCTGCACGTATAGTGCACGCATGAGTCATCCTCTGTCGGGCAATCGCTGTCCACCTCGCACGGCGTTACCGTATCGATCGCACACGTGCCGTACCGGACCCCATCGGATGCCGTATAGCAGAATCCATACCCCATGCTGCCGTCTGGCAGCGGATCACCGAGCTCTTTGACCGCACTCGGCTCGCACGTGCCCTCATCGCAGTCTGCATCAACAATGCAGGCGCGCTGTGCGTTGTCAGTGCAGGTTCCCCGGTAGAAGCTGACCCATCCGAGCCCGATATTATCAGCGATATCGCCCCACGCGCGGTAGTAGATATCTGATCCGGTACAGTCATTGGTAGGCCATTCATTCATGCAATACGGATAGTCAGGCTGCGCAATGCACGCGCTGTCATGGTTCCAGCTGCACTCATTGGCGCCGGTCGACGCCTCATCACGCCAGATCGTATGCACGACGCCCTCGCCAGATACCGCAATGAGCGGATAGCGGGAGAACTCGGCACTTTGGGAGTAGTTTTCATTTTCTGTTCCGGCGTCGCCAGATACGGTAACCCATGCGCGCTGGTCAATGCTCCACCGGCGGGCGTGCGCTTCGCCGTCACCGGCTGCCCATCCGACGTACGGCACGTCGCCCGCGCCAATATCGAGCGCCATCCCATCGTAGTACACCGCCCCGGCAGGCGACACCATCACGGCTTCGCCAACAAGCTCAGGCGACGTATCGCCGGCCATGGTTCCCCACTCGCCTTTTTCCGGTATCCACGTCTTGAGGTACGCGCGGCGCATGCCAACGCCATCGCGCAATCCGTTAAACGCTATGTAGGGGATATCATTGGAGTCGAGTTTGAGTACGGGGCGCTTCACTTCTTCCGTCGCTGGATTTACCTGCGTAACATTGAAATCCTCGTCAGCATCCCCATTCCCGTATGCACCAGAGGCAGTAACCCAATGTTCGCCATCCCACTTGCGGTACAGCGCATCGCCGTTCCCGCCAGCTCCCCACGCAACGTGCGGATTGCCGCCTGAATCTATCGCAATAGTCGGTGTTGCGTAATCACCGATACTCCGCGTCGAATCGTCGAGCCGCAGATGGTCGGTTCCGAGGTCGCCGGTAACGGTATACCACTGCTCGGTCGCCGGATCGCCGTACCGGTACTGTATTCCATTCGGGTTGCCGCCGCCTGCCTCATACTTCGAAACAACGTGCGGCCGGTCCTCAGCATCGAGCACCATGGCCGGGCCGTACCACACCGGCACGACTCCGTTAGCCCCGTAGTACTTCCACGCGCCCGAACCGCTATCCCAGTACTGGTACAGTACCGGCTGGGTGCTGTTTGAACAGTGCACGTATTTCCAGAGCAGGTGCGGCTGGCCTTGAGAATCAATCTGCAGGCTGATAGCGCTCTCCTGGAGCAAGCAGCGGGCTCCCTGGTCCACGAGCATCTGCGCCGGCACGGCGGTGTGGTTGCGCGGATTGCTGTCAATGGCGTAGTCGTAGTCAACCCACTGCTTCGATCCCGAATCCCACCTGAGGTAGCTGATGACATCGTGCGACTGGCAGAACGACCCCGGACACTGGGCGTCCGATGTGCAGGCGGTTATTCTATCGTTATTGCAATAGTACCCGTCGATATCCCACCACGCGACGTGCGGATTGCCGTTCCCGTCAAGCGTGATCGTGCCGGGTGTGGTGCCGGTACCCGACTGGCTCAGGTTAACCGCATCAGACCACACGCTCTCGAGGTTCTGCCCTGAAGAAGACCAGGCATACCCCTCGAGCGGATTTATCGTGCGTGACGCTGCAAACGCAGTGTTGAGCCCCCAGTCAGCCGCACGGTTGCAGCTGTACCCGTGGCTCGGCTCAGAGTAAAAGTTGAGGCAGTTGAGGGACAGCCAGCCGGCGGTAGAGGACCATGCCCAGCCGACAACGTTATTCCGCACGAGAAAGAGCGTCGCTGGCGGGCCAAAGTCAGTTAACGTACACTCGTTGATCCCCTCTGAACAGTTGCCGTTATCGCCGTTCCGCGCCTTGAACATGAAGTCGTACTTGCCTGCGGTAACGAGGTCAATCAGCACGCCATCCACACCATTCCATTCGCTGTACGTCGCCCAGTGCTGCGGTTCGGCATCTTCATCGTAGGCCGAATTATCCACGTCGCAGGTCGGGCGCTCGGTCCAGGTCTGCAGCACGAGTTCACTGCACTGCCCAGGGCCGGATCCGAGGCAGTCTGCCTCATTATCGCACGCCGGATCGCTGCAAAAGCTCTTATCGATGAATGCGGTCGTAGTGTCTCCCGCATCCCAGTTCGGGTCTGCGTAGTGCGACCAGACCTTATTGCCGATATCATCGTAGCTGGTCACGCACAGCGCATAGTCAGTATCCGGATTTTGGTACGGGTCAATGAACTCGCCGTGGGAATTGCGGTCATCGGCATTCGTACGGATGCTAAGGGTGATTTCGGTCTCCCCCTCATTTCGGCGGAGCACGGGCTGCGCCGGCTGGTCAGCAAGCGTATACTGGCACGCTACCGGAGACCGCGCGCTCACATCAGTGGGATCGCCGAGTATATCGCAGTCGCCATTGCATGCCTCGGCCTGGTAGCAGTACTTGCGGTTCGGCATCAGGCCACTATCCCATATATCGAGCCAAACGGCCGGATCGCCGTCTTTCACGAATCCCATAAAAGCAGGATCGCCTATATTGTCCGGAGCGCCTTCGAGCGTCTGGTAGTACTTCACGCCGGACTCGCCGCGGTAGTCGGCTTGGCTGACTCCTGCGAGCAGCCCTGTCCAGCGCATAAGCAACGTTTCCGCTGACAGCCCGTCATTATTGAATGTTATGCCGGCAGGCGCGTCAATGGAAGTATAAACGGTCGCATACTCCTCAAACGGCTTCATATACCACGTGGGCTCGCCGCCGCGGATGCGCTGCGTTTCATTATACCTATCAACCCGCACCGCCTGCACGCGGGCAGCGTACTCCGTATTCTGCTTCAGGAGCCGGGTGCATAGTAAGTTATCACAGTACATATACTGCGAAAATGACGGATCAATCCAGTCGGCAATGGAAGGCCGCGGCGTCAAAGGGCAGAGCTCGTCCGCATCAGGCACTGCGTCCGATCCTCCAACGACGCACCGCATCGCATCATCATACAAATTGTAGTACATGCAATCCTTATCCAAACAGTCGGCGTCCCAATTGTCAGGCTGGAGCCACTGCCAGGTAATTTTATAACCAAAGCCATCCGCCGCATTTTCTGAGTGCAGAGGCGTTGCCCAGGTGACAGGGCACGGAGGCAACGTATCCCAGCCGCTGCCGATGTCCACTTCGATCGGAGCAGTGTATGCAGACCATACTCCATTCTGCCCCCGCGTACGGACGCGGTATGCCTGCACGTTATTCTCCTGCGAGCACGCGAGCCATGTTTGCAGCGTTTCTGACGCAAACCGGTGTACCTTTTGGTCCGTTTCTAAAACCGCATCATTCCAGCCGTGCCCCGGTACGCTGAAGCAATCACTGAGCGGCACATTATCCAGGCAGTATTGTATTCCGTAGACCACGCTGACATGCCAGGTAGAATTGCACCCTGCGACATTCTCGCAACTGGCTTGATCGGTGCATTCCGGATGACCTTCACAATAATTCGCCGGATTCTCACTATCGATAATCCCCAGGTCGCAGTAGTATCCGTCCGTTTCGTCATACCCGCACTCGACATTGACGCCATCAGCGGGCGCGGATGGAACGCATACATTCACTGAAGTCGACCATATTAAATTGTACCAGTCTTCATAATCCGGATCACTCTGATCAACGCACGAATCGGAATCCCAGTTTTCCTCCCAGACGCCGCCCTCAGATGCACAGAGCGCCGGTTGGCTATTATTAAACGTAGTATGGTTTTCGATATTGCAGTTCCACGGCACGCACGCCTTGTCGGTCCAGCACGTATATCCGCCTCCGTCGGTCATATACTCATTGCACCTGCCCCAAAACTCACCCTCGACTTTATCTTTATTCCTCGACTTTGCGCGCAATTCATAGCACAGCGCAGGCTGCGCATTGTTGAACGTGACCGTCCCAACGCTGTCAGGGCTCGGGTACCCCCAATTGCACGTACTATCAGGTTCTTGGGAAGAAAGGTCGCACCAAATATCGTCCTCGTTGATTGGCAGATCGTCTACGAATAAACCAGTAGCCGGATCAAGATACTGCCCGGTATCTGCGTTCTGGAGTGCGTAGTCTGTCCACGCAGGATTTCTAGACACCGATCCTGCACTATTATTGCGCATCGTAATCTGGACCGTATGGGCATCGAGCGCGGTCGCGAGGGGCTGCAGAGGATTGCGGGCGCGCGTCCTCGTGGTAGCCCATCCGCTCGGCAGCGGGTCCGCCACCTCACCGTCTCCGTTCTTCGCGAAAAACGCGCCTGTCATTTCCTGGTCCGGAGGCAGCGGAGCGATCTCAGTACTGTCAGCAAGCATATTGAGCGGCGCACGTATCGGGGTTTCGAGCCGCGGGTATACGGATGAGAACGGCAGACCGTGCCATTCGGCCGCCGTATAACAAACAGGGCCCCACCACATGAAGCCGCCAGTACCAGCAATGAGCGTCTGCGGAAAATAGCCGTATGCCGCAAGGTCTTTCCATATGGATAAAAAAGTATCTGGCGTCGGAGGCGTCTCAAAACCAGGATCCGCCGGCCAGTCCTCGATGTAGAGCCCGAGGCAGTACTGGGTCGTGCCCGGATCGCCGTCGAGCGGATCGTCCGGGAACCTGCCCGGGCCTGCTGAACCGCCGTTCTCATACAGTACGTGCACCTCGGAATTGTCCGGCTGCGGATCGACAAATACCGGGGGTGCCGCAACCGCCTCGGCGAGCGTCCAGGCGTCTTCCGGATATGACCAGTCGTCGTGGATTCCGAACTGCGACGCCCCGTGGAGAATATCCATCTTGTTACCGAGTGCACCGGTATCTTTGACGCGCTTCTCAATGCGCCACGCAGTGTACGATGAATTCGCTACTCCAGAGATGTAGAGGTGGTTATCGTCTTGCTCGATTGACACCGGCGTATACGCATCACCTGCCACATCGCTGCTGAATGAAATGATGCCGCTTGACCCGAATTCGACATTGCCGCAGTGCCCGGACCCGCCATCGCAGCGGTCACCCGTGTTCTTGTCGTACTTCTCGATGCGCCACTGGTAGATGCTCGAGGGCCGTTCTCGGCCGATAACGTACAGGTAGTTATTATCGACAATGATGTCCGACGGTGAAGGTGAACCCATAATAGAGACAAAGACGCCATCTCCGCTGAACGCGGTCACGCGGTCACCCGTAGCCAGGCTGCGCTTCTCAATCTGCCAGGAGATGCCATCGTCACGGGAGCCGAGCAAATACAGGCTCGTACTATCAATCGCGAGGTATCTGATACCGCTGCTCTCAGGAATCGTGATCGTGCCGGAGTCTGCGTCGCCCCACCCGTTCCCGATGCCGCAATGGTTCGCGTCAGTCCCGTTGCACAGGTACCCGGTGTACTTATCGTGCTTCCGGAGATACCCGTCCGCCAGGCCATACGGCGTGCCGGCGAGGTACATATAGTCCGCGTCCGATACGCTATCGTACAGATTCTGGCCAGCCGGCACCCACATCTCGCCATTGTAGTAGCCATCCCCATTAAGGCCTGTCGCGCTGTAGTCCCAGTCATAACGGTACCCGAGCGTCGCACTGCAGGACTTCAGCATGAGCTGAGCCTTGACCTTCCAGCAGTACCCGGTCCGGCCGCAGCCCAAAGTAGGATAAGAAGCATTATAATTTTCACGGGCGCCGGTTACGATGAGCGTGTTTTCCTCCAATATGGGAAACATCTTGGACTGGTACGCTCCCCAGTTCACTGAGTTTTTCCACTCCCACTCTCCCTCGTGGTCATTCATGGTGTCAAAACGCATGAGCTTATCGTAATCCCAGTGTGCGCCGCCGAGCGCGTACAGATCGGGCTGTATTGAGCCGGCGCCGCTCGGAATGTCGAGAATCGTATTGAAGCTCCAAAAAGTATCCCAGTTGAAGAGAATCCATCCCTGTCCGGAATCAACATATCCCGCACACCCTGCCGTGTCGCAGCACGCCACATCGCCCTGCAGGTTGGCAAACGTGCGGTCGAGTCGCCCGTTTATGGACCGGCGCCGCTCGAGCGCACCGTGCGTCTCGCCATTCGCCAACCGTGAACCGCCGATGTACAGCTCGCCACTCGCATTGAGATGCGAGGTGGTGACGCTCCTGCGGTTGACCGACGAGAACACAGCGCCGTTCTCGCCAAAAGGTGCAGGCTCGTACGTCACGATCCGGTAGTAGTAGTGCGTATTCGGCGAAAGGGGGGTGTGCGTCAGGCGGCACATATAGTCGTCCGGGTCAGCTGGCGTATCGTCGCCGCTCCCCGCCTTCGTTACCTCTATATCGCAGTCCCAATCCGAGCTGAAGTCGACGCAAACGCCCGTGCTCGGGATAGAACCGCTGCCCGTATGCGGATGGCACAGGTCTGTCCACGGCCCGGCTGCAGTGGGGCCGTACTGGATGATCCACCCGTCTTCGGTCGTGCTCTCATCCTGCCACTCGAGCGCAACGCTCGTCTGCGTATTGCCGGTGATCTCAAAGTGGTTTGGCGGCGGGGGCGGGCCTTTGTACGTGACCGTCAGTATTGGCGCATACGCCCACATGTCGGGCCCGGAAGTCGGGCCGGCATTCGGGCCGACGCCGACTACCATACTGCGCTCGTAATTATTGTCGTCAAGATTTCCGACGCGGTACGTATCGAGCACGACGTTGGTCCATACATCCGCACCGATTGATTCCGGATTGAGGTTAAACGTATGCCACGCATGACTAGGCCAGTTATCCACGAGCTCAACGCTGTCGTCATCCTCATTAGTAATGTCACTTGTCAAGCGTTTGCACCCTTCCCAATCGTCGGAGCCGAGGACGTACCACCCGTACTGGCATGCGAAAGCGCCCATGTAATACTCGTCATCACGCCACGTTTCTCCGTAAAAATTATTTTGAAGGTTGCGCACCTGGAGCGTTGCTTGTATCGGCCATATCGAATCCGGCAGCCTCTTCGTATCAAACACTAAGTATGCCCGGCGCTCGATCGTCCCGTCCTGCAGGAAGGTAACGTACGCCATCTGCTCCCAATTGTAACCCTCTGTCCAAAAACTTCTGCCTCCAGGGTCGACCGTCCACAACGGATCCTCCCACGCAATCTCCCCATACATTGAGCCCGACGAGGTTGGCCAGGTGTCACGGGTAAATGTTCCGTCGATCACGAGCGGGTACGAAGCAGCCTTGAGCCACTCGATACCCTCAGCATCGATCACCTTGTGCACGATAAAGCCGCCTTCAACCTCTTCCACCTCGTAGTGGAGGGCGGAGCTCGAGCCCGCCTCGCTGTTTTCCTCGGTCGGAATCTCATACATGACCGGAGCCGGTGTATACCACACGATCCGCCTGGTGTCTGCATCATGGAAAGTGAGCGAACCGTCCGGCTGCTCTTTGTAGTACACGTTGCTCAGGATAAGCTTCTGGCTGATGCGGCTGACCTCTACCTGCTCGGTCACGATGAGCTCTTCGAGGAGCTGCTCCGGGAGGAGCGTGTACCGGGCGTCCATGCCGCCATACACGCCCGGGTACGTGACCGTGTTTCCCGCTGCGACGGGCGCGGATTCGCTGGCGCCGACGAAGCTGATGCCCACCGACCGCTCGCCGATCGCGAATTCGACGGCGCTGTCCACGGCAGCGCTCCCGCGGAAGTGCGTCTTGAATATGTTCTCGGTATTCTCAAACGCGTAGTCGCCCGCTGATTCCAGGACCTCCGTACTGATGGGCGCGTACGCGCCATCGTCGGCCAGGTACTGCGTATCAAAAAGCGAGAACGTCATCGTCGAGGTGCCGTCTCCGTTATCCGCATGCGTATAGTTGATCGCCCCCTGCTCGGCCTGCTCATCCATGAGCGTCTCGGGGTCTTCCGCGACCGCGACGGGCACTGAGCCGGCAGGCTCGCGCACGAGCGCATACCCGAGCCAGAGCAGCCCGCCGCCGAGCACCGCAGCCGCAGTGGCGATGGTAAGGATGAAGAGTAAATTTTTAGTCGCCTTTGGCATACATTACAATTGCCTGCAGATTATCGCGGTAATCTCGCTGTCCCCGTCAAGCGTTATGCCCTTAATAAACTGGCCGTCGCTGCACTCGGCCGAACCGCCGGACGGCACTGCGCGTGCATCATCGCTGCCGCCCCACACGTTGCCGTCCGCATCCACGTCTGCGCCGGCCGTTACGTCACCGCCGATGCAGTACCACCCCGCGCCGCCGCACTCAGCATCTGCCGTGCACGCCCGGTCATAGTAGTGCCGGTTCTGCCAGGAATCAAAGCAGTGGGCGTCATTGAACTCGGCGCTGCCGGATATGTGCACCTCACCCTGCTGCGCGTACATCTGCACATTGCACGTGCCTCCGACCTGGACGCAATCGGCATCGGTCATGCACCTGTACGAACTATCAGCGTTGCACTGCCCCGAGTAAGTCTGCAGCGCCACCATATTATTCTGGTACACCGCGCCTGTACCCGCTCCGCTGTAGAATTTTTCGAGCGTGCCGGTCGTCTCATCGATAACCCAGATGAACGTGCCGTCAAAGACGAGGTACTCGCTACGGATCGTGCTATCGACACGTTCGTACTGCGCCGGATCGGCTGCAAGGAAGCGGTAGAGCCCGTTCGTGCCTGGAAGGTGGTTCACGACCCAGAGGTAGGTGCCGTCAAAAACAGCGCCCTTCGCCCCTCCCATGAGGGGACCAAATTGCCGGATCGGATGGCGGGGATCGTACGGGTCTTCCGCCCAGATACGCACGAGGTACGACAGGGTATTCCCCTGCAGGCACCACACGTACTCGCCGTCAAAGACAACCTTCCGGACCGCGCAGTTGTAGGCGCTCGTCGTCGTATCGATGACCATGCCGGGATGGCCTGAGTCTTTCGGATTTTCCGCCCAGATGCGTGCAACGGTACCGGTTGCGTACCCGGCGATCCAGATATACTCACCGTCGTACGTCGAGCCGGCCGGTTCGGAAAAAGGAAGGCTGCCCGCGGGAATCACCGCCGTATCGGTAAACAGGAATGCCTCCGGCGCTACGGTACTGAACGTACTCGCGTTGAACCTGAAAATCTGGTTATTGCCCCAGTCGGGAACCCAGATGTACTCCTCGCCTCCTGAGTACGTCACGAGCACCGAAATGACATCCTGCGCCCCCATCGGGACGAGCTCGCTGTACAGAACCGCATTCGTCACGGTATCGAAACGGGCGAGCCTGTTCCAGTGCCCGTACAGCCATAAGTAACGCCCGTCAAATGCCATCGCCTCCGCCGAGTAGATGCTATCAAGGCGCCATGCATCCATCGTCTGGCCGTCAGCAGCGCGGATCTTGAAGAGGTTATTCGTATTCTCATCCCTGCCTTTTGTAGCCGCCCAGACGTACGTCCCGTCAAAAGCGAGAATCGCGTTGACCGGATCGCTCCAGTCAGCGCCGTACGTATACTCCGCAACCTTCTGCCCAGAGGTATACGGCAGCAGCGATTGCCGCGTCGTCGTCGGATAAAACTGGTTCGTGATCACATCGGATCCCGCGCCGAGCTTCCCGTCGAAGTACGCTGCCCAGCCTGTATTGTCATTGCGCGCGTACACGGCGGCCATCGTATCCGAATTCGTCGTCGCATAGATGCCAGCGCCCGCTTCGCTCTCGCCGCGCACCCCGACGTTACCCTCGCTCTCGCCGTAGACTGCCCAGCCGTCGTTCGAAGCGCGGAGGCCGTACACCCCGGCGATGCCAGCCGCTCCTCCGCTGCCGTAGATTCCGGCGCCGGTGCCGCTGTAACCGCGGACGGCCGGACCGTTATCATGGGTGGCTGTCACGGTCCCGTCGGCAACCTCGAGCTGTACCCCGTGCAGCTGCACATCGGTATTAATCCCGGTCCAGTTTGAGAATGAATCGGCGTACAGGGTGTCCGTATCGACGTAGAGCAAATTCGCGAATACGTCCGGTGTAGAAAACTTCGCACCGATGCCCGCTACCTCGAGCGGCTTATTGATGCGGTACGTGAGGGAGTAATCATCTGTTGGCGTATATCGCGGATCGAGCTTCACATACCCCTTCTTCGCCTGGTTCTCCGATCCCTGCGTTATCGGCGCGTAAAAAGTTCCCTCAGGAGGAGCATCGTCAGGTTCAATCCACTCAGCCGTAGCAACGCGGCCACCCGCTGCGCACGAAACAGCTATGGCAATGCCGACGCACAGGATTGCGCATTTACGGGCTTTTTTTATTGTGAGTAAAAATCGTTTCACTGCAATCGTATTATTATAGTGGCCGGCACTGGAGCGACTCGCTGCCGGCTGTCAAATCGATCCCCTTTACAAATTCACCTTCGGCGCATCCGTCACCGAATGCCTGATCATGGTCGGCAGTCCCCGCCCACGTATTTCCCGGCACGACGATATCACCGTTTACATACAAAGATCCGCCAAACGTAGCGCTGCCGCCGAGTGCAATATCCCCCTGCTGCGGATCAGCAGCATCAATTCCCGATAGGTTAACGGAACTTATAATATCCGTGACTCCCCGCCCATTACCGGAATAATACTGATAAAGGGTGTAGTACGCGGCTGCGCTGTACTCATAACCAGATTCGCACGCGTAGTTCGCGATCCAAAGATCCGTGCCATCGTACGCCAGCCCGCTCGAACTGCAGTACGCCCCATAGAGGATACTCTCGACAACCTCGTCGGTAGCCGCGTTGATCTTCGTGAGATGTGCGTCATTAGGCCGCGCTGCTTCGCTCGCGTCATTCGGCACATCGCATCCCGGATCAGGCTTGCCGCTGCACCCGGGCGAGCCGGCCGCGCCGTCCCAGTCGCACAAGCCATTGCCGTCATTGTCGAGCCCGTCCCTGCACTCGAGCAGCCCCTTGCCGTCAGTAAACAGCGACGCACCCTCGGTATCAAGCTGCAGGTCATTCGGGTAGCCGGCAACGACGCACTCGCTGTCAGCCGGCAATCCGCCGCATCCGTTCCAGTCGCACGTGCCGTCATTATCGTTATCAATCCCGTCATCGCAGATGCTCCGCTCGTGGTGGTCATAGGAAACCGCATCATACGTACGCTCGCAGTTCGGATCACTATTCCCCGTGAGGCCGTCACCGTCCTCGTCGTACGAATTATCCGTGCTGCACTCCCGTAATGAGCTGCAATCGGTCGGTGTCATATTCGTGACCCACATGTTCATTCCGTCAAAGAGCATCTGATCAACTCTCGAATACACAACATCCGTCTTATCACCGTACGTACAGGCCGGCCTGATATTGCTGCAGTACTCCGTTGCCGGGCAGTCGTTAGATGCCGTGCAGTACGTCTTGCTCACTGAGCATACGCCGGAATCGTGGTAAATTTTATACCGACCTGCGACCGGGCATGCATCAACGTAATCAGGCGCCTCCCCGCAACGCTCAATATCGAGTTTAAAAACGCTGTTGCCGTAGTAATCCGCGATACTGGTGCCGATCCACAGGTAGGTTCCGTCGTACTCGAGCGCGGTGATATTGCCCCCGTGCTCGTCATCGAGCACGATGAACGGGCCTTCAACCGCACCGTCAGAAACCCTGATGCGCGTCAGGCTATCGCTCAGGCTGACGTCACTCGAGGCTTGGCTGGTGTGGGTAATCCAGACGTAGGTTCCGTCAAACTCAAGCTCGTACGGCTGAAAAATATTTGCATACTGCGTGACGCCGCACGTGCCGGCGCTGCACGACGTGAGATCGATGCGCTGAACCATATTCTTGTGCTCGAGGGAGAGCCAGAGATTGGTGCCGTCAAAAGCCCAATCCCACCCGACCTGATGCTCGCCTGCGTACGTGAATATTTCAATAATATTACCTGTCCGCGGATCGACCTTGGCAAGCGGGCTGCCGCCCGATATGACTGCCCACAAGTATGAACCGTCGTACATTATATGCTGCACGTCACTCGGAAACCCGCCGTAGTCTGCAACCTTTTCGCTGTCGCTTGAGCGGTACTTGCTGATTGACTGGGCGTACCCGTTTGCCGTCCAGATAAATTCCCCGTCGAACGCAATATCCTCCCTGCCGACCCCCTTGGGCGTATATACCACGGTCGTATAGGGCTCATTGACCAGGCTTCTGCCGACGGCACTCGCATAGTACAGCGACGACCACGCGTACGGGCCGCCTGCGGTTTCACGGTCAATCGAAAAATCCGGGATGCCTCCGGGAGGAATAAACTGGTGTTTTATTTCTTCATCGTTGATATGGAACTTGTTGAGCGGTGCATTGTACGCAGCAGCTGCCCATACCCAGGGGCCGCCGGCTGAGATGTCGTCATACTCTACCTTATTTATATTGACGCCAAAACCGTAAACCGAATTCAGGTATGTCTCCGCAATTTTTCCCGCTGCCATATCAAACCGGCTCAAGCCATGAAAGGTGCCAGGCTTGTGCCAGGACGGCGCTTGCCCTATCCAGAGCTGGTCATTGCCGCTATCGTACGTGATATCCCGCGCATCACGTGCCGGCCCGATGCAGTAGTAGTCATGAAGACTGGCATTTTCAGGGTCAGCGGCATTAATTTTTACGACTGCTTCTCCCGAAGATGCATCAGAGGTGAGCATGCCCCCGACCGTCCATACGTCAGTGCCGTCAAACGCAATGCCGAACGGCACGCCGAGCTGCCGGTATATGAGCCGTTCGTCCGTATCCGGAGACACATCGGGCGCATCGGGATCATACACGGAGGCACCGGGGGTCGCAGTATATGGATTGCAGTCTGTCTCAAGCGGTGTCCATGTTTCGCCGCAGCCCGAGCCAAGCCCGCACGTTGCCTGCGTCAAGCAATTCGCGTCCGAGCAGCCAGACCCTTCGGTCCACGTGCCGCCTGAACAGTGGTTGGCAGCTTCACACTCAACCTGTGAGCACACCGGGGTGCTGCACGTTCCCGGCACCCACCGGGGCGCATACCCGTACTTGTCTGCGGGTGCGCCCTCACAAGACGTTTGATCGGCGTACCGTGAATCCGTGCACGTACCGGGCGTCCATGTACCGCCTGCCACACTGCACTCCGCAACATCAATCGGTGCACTGAACACACACAGTCCGTGGTCGATCGTGCCGTCACCGTTGTTATCGAGCCGATCGGTGCACAGTGCGGCATCCAGGGTAATGCAGCTCGCGTCAGGCGCCAGCACTTCAATAAAATCACCATAGTCCGGGCTTGATTCATTGATAGTCAAACGGACGATTGAATGCTGGTCGCCCTCACCGGGCCCATCACTGCTCGCTATCCACAGGAATGGGCCGCCGGGCGTGATGTCATCGTACACGAGGTCGCGCACATCGTCATCGTCGAAGGCCGTGCCGAGGATGAACTGCCGGACTGAGCTTCCGGCAATATCCGGATCGGGCGTAAACCGGGATACGATCGGTTCGTCCCACGTATCGCCGAGAGCCCATATATAACCCTCTGCGTACACCATATTTCCGATCCCGTGGTTGGCGTTTACCGGATGGCCCGGGTCATTCTCAAAATCCGCGGAAAGCTCGATCTCCCCTACCAAATACCCATTGAGGGGATTGACGACATACACGACCGAGTCTTCCTGGGCAACCCAGACGTATCCGTTTGCGTACAGCAGGTGCACGGGATTTATTTTTTTCGAATCGGAGGATAGCCGAACTTCCCATGTCTGCGTATAGGGAACCTGCGACTCAGCGGGCTGGGATTCGATGAACTGGCGTCCGACAACCGCATCCGACCCGTACACCCGCTGGCCGAAGTAACCGGCCCATGCCCCGAGCCCTTTGCCGACCGCGTACACGCCGGCCTGCACGGTACTCCCCGTACTGAGCGGCGCATCTGTCGTGCCGACAACCGCTGACGAAGAACCGCTGTCCGCCCTGATGCCGGCGCCAGTCCCGAGGTTATACCCGAATACGCCAGGCTGCGCGCCGCTCACGCCGTAGATCGCCGCTACCGCACCGCTAGCTGTTGAAGTTGCGTATAAGCCGGCTGCCGACTGGCTGGCAACGTAGAGCGCCGGATCAGCGGCAATGGGCGAAGCGGCGCTCCCGATATCGAGCGAACCGCCGCTCACCTCAGCAAGCGATGACGGCGCGGCCGTACCGAAACCGACCCGGTGGCTGACTGCATCAACGTACAGCGTATCGGTATCAACCGTCAGTTGCCCGGTATCCTGCCCCGAGGGCACCTCGAGGCTTGATATGCTAACATTCTGCGGCCCCCTGACCTCGAGCGGATAGCTCATGGTGGGCATTGGCCCGATATAGTTATAGAAAGGGTCGAGCAGCAGCCCCCCCTGCTTGGCCTGGTCGCCCGGGCCGGTATTGAGCGGCGCGTATTTATTGCCGCCCGGCGGCTGGGATGTCGGTTCTTCCCATGTTACCTGGGCAATGCTCACGCTCGCGGTCACGACCAAAACGACCGCACCGATGCCGACGCAAAGGCCGGTAAGACCTACGATTGCCGCTCGATTGTGGAATAATTTCTTCATACGCCTAGAGTGCCCTGCACTCAATCCGGATGACTTCGCCTGCATAGTTACGCTGAACATCCTTAATGAAGTGGCCGTCGGGACAGCTGTACGTACCGGCACCGAATCCGCTGCTCCGCACGACCATGCTTGATGATCGGGAACCGCCGAGATATATGGTGCCGTCCGGCCCTATTGTGACGGCAGACAGCTCATTGATATCAGGAGTGATCGACAGCGGCAGTTCGGCCCATGAGCTGCCATAGTCGAGCGCGCGGTACACATGCGCGGTAAAAGAGGGGCCCGCAACTTCTGCACGCGTCGTAAAGTAGAACACGCCGGGCTCAGATTCGATAATCGCGTAGACGTCATTCATCCCGTCACCGGTGACGTCGATCACGTCGAGCCATGTCGAGCCGCCATCAACTGACTTGAACACGTGCCCCTCCATAGTGGCGCACTCGCACCCGGTGGCAGCGTAGAGTGCCCCATCGCTGCCCTCGAGCAGATCATAGACGCCTGATACGCCGGGAATGTCCGCCAGCGTTTCCCAGGTCGTGCCTCCGTCAGCCGTACGGTACACATGGCTGTTCCACTTGGAAGCAACGTACAGGTACCCGTCACTCGCCGAGAACAGTGCCCACGGACTGTCACTGCCTGAACCCGGCAACGCGGCCGACTGGATCCACGTAGTTCCCCCGTTATTGGTGCGCCAAACGTAGTCATCGAACCCGGATCCGCAGGCAACCCACCAATCGCTGGAAAAGTAAGTTTCAGCACATTCGTATGCGTGGTTGCCCGCTGTCGGAAATACCGCTGTACTCATCTGCCATGTCTGGCCATCATCGGCCGACGTATACACCTGCGCTCCGATCCCTGATTCATCTCCGGTCGCCGCATAGAGCATGCCGTCATGCGCCTCAAGGATTCCCCATACCCATTGGCCATAGCTGCCCGTATCAGCCCACGTATCGCCCCGGTCCGTGGACCGGTAAATGTGCCCGTTGTATTTATCGCCGGCGAGCACCGTACCGTTGCCTGTAACCGCCACGGCAAGGACGCCGCCGCCGCTCCACTGTCCGGCGATCTCCCACTCATCGCTCCGGATCACATCGCCTGATTGCTCATCTGCCCATACATTATCGGAAACTGTGAGCTCACTGTCAGCAATCAAGCTCTGGCCGATGAATGCGGAATCGGTGATCGATATCGAACCGGGCTGCTGCACGACCGGGCCGGCATTCTGGAGCGTGAGCGTATCGCCCAGGTCAGCTGCCCCGAATCCGGTGCCGGAAAAAAGCTTCGTGATTCCGGCATCGTGCGAAACCCAAACGTTCGTGCCGTCAAACAGGAGGCCATTTGCATCCGCTGAGAGCGTATGGTCATCGCGGTCAGCCGGATCAGCCGCAAGAAACTGCGATACCGTAGGATTCGTATCGCTCGCTGCCCAGACGTACGTGCCGTCGAATGCGACGTACGTCGGTTCATCTGCGGTATCATACAAGCCGTACGGAATCGGCACTTGAAAGCACTGCCCAAGCCCTGCAGCCGCACACTCGAGGTTAGCTGAGCAGGATCTCCATAGGTACCCATCTTTAATAGAGCAAACGTGCGACCCTGCCAGGGAAATCCTCGAGAGCGTGTCATCGAGGCTGTTCGTTACCCAGAGGAATGAGTTATCAAACACGATATCCGTCGGCTCGCTTCCCACGATATCCGGGAACAGCGCTGCCTCTCCATCCGAAGCGTGTACGCTGACGAGGTAACCCTCGCGGCTCACGCTGTCCTGCGCCAGGATCCAGAGGTAGTCGCCATCAAAAGCCATCTTGCCGATGCTGGTGCTGGCACTGACTATTTCCTGTGCGCTGCCCGCTACGAATGCGCACGCGCCGCTTCGCTTTTCATAGGTGAGTTCAACGATGGCGCCAGCCCCCGCACTGCCGGTTGCCGTCACCCAGTAGTGCTGGTACGTCGTGCCCTGCCCGCGGGATATATTCATTTCACGCTGTTTGACGTATACGATGCCGAGCGGGTTTGAGAGCGGTCCGACAGGTGCGGCAACAGCCGCTAAATCGAGCGAGCACACCGCCGTGCCGGTTACCGGGTCGAGCCGGAGCACCGTTCCGTCGCTGACCGTCACCCACAACGCCTCCTGGTCGAAAATAACATCCGTCGGCGCTCCTGAGAGCGCTGTGCGGAGCAGCAAGAAACCATCCGAAGCGCGCACCTTGATGAGCGTATTTCCGTCTGCGAGCCAGAGGTTGGTCCCGTCATAGTACCGCAGGCCGTCACTGCTGATGCCGTACTCGGCAAGCTCCTGGGCCGATGTAAATGGCGTGAGTGATACGCCTGGTTTGGTGGTAACGAGCTTTGAACCGACCACATTCCTCGTCGATCCGACCCTGCCCTCAAAGTAGCCGGACCAAAGCCCGGACGCATTCGTATTGGTTGCGTAAATGCCCCAACCCGTCGTACTGATGCCTGCGACCGAACTATACGCAGGGTAAGGCACGCCCGTACTGGTCCCCTCCAACGCAGTGCCGATTGTATTGATTGCCCAAATGCCGTAGTTATTCGACCCGCTCGAAATGCCCTGTACCCCGTACGTTGTCCCGCTGCCGTAAACCGCCGTATCGGACGAACTCGTCGCATACATGCCGTACCCTGCATCATTCTCAACGTGCATACCGCTTCCGCTGACTTCAACCCTGCTCCCCGAAGCATTCAGGCAAGGGCCGAAACAAACTACATCACGTTCGGAATCAACATAGAGCGAATCGTAGCGGCACTTGCCGTACGAGCAGTACATCGCCATGCCGCCCGCGCAATCAGCATCATTCTCACACGTCCGGCCGTCATACTGGCCGACACCCAAATTGTTTTCAGCGACTACATTTGATATTTCTGCGCCATCACCCACAACCTCGAGCTGGTAGTTGAACGGCGCCGACCTGTCATCCGTGCCCAAACGCAGAGCGCCCGTTTTTATCTGATATTCATTTCCAATGTCTATGAAACCCGTCGTATTGTCTTCTGGAGGCGGACCAGACGGATCGAGCGTAGTAGCGGAGGTGCTCTCAGTACCGAATACCACGATTGAAATCGCACAAAAAAATAGGCCAAGAATAGCCCATTTCAATACCAGTTGCTGTTTGTGCCACCCCGTTTGCACGTTGATAATTATCTTATTGTGTTATCTACGAAACAATTCCGTTGCTAAAATTAGCTGAGCGGCTCTCATTTGACAAATTGTTCATTTTCTACGACAATTACAGTACCTACTGATTCAAAAAGCGGATTCATTCTACCACATTTTTTACCCAAATGTCAACTAAAAAAATATTGAGCTGGGACAATCAAGAAAAATTGAGAATAGCCATGCTTGGGTCTATCGCGCTCCTGCTCCTCATTCTCGTTATTGCGGCAACGAGCTACTACCTCGGCAAGCGGGAGACGCCCCGTACTCTCTCGGAATCGCCGATTCCGATTATTCAAGCGTCGGAAATAACAGGCCAGCAAGTGCTCGGCGTGCAGACGTTCAGCTGGCAGGGAATCGTTGCCGGGATCGAAGACAGTGTGGTTTCTTTTTCCACTTCGGTCAAATCAGCGGATGGTTCCATATCGACACGGCAGGTCTCAGCGCTCATTGAACCGTCAACCGAACTCTACCGCTGGGATCTGACCCAGTTACCGCAGCCAGACGAACCGGTAAGCAATAAAAATTCGATCGGCATTGACGAGATAAAACCGGGGCAGCAGGTCGTCGTCAAGGCGGCAAACAACATTGATGCCGAAAATGAAGTGACTGCGTCAAGCATTACGCTTCTCATCACGCCGGAGAAGCTGTAAGAACAAACGATAAAAAATAATTAATCCAACTTAGCATTAACCAATCACAACATGAGCACCGCCGCATGGATTATCTTGGGCGCCGTCGCCCTCATCGTCTTCTGGCTGATCGGGGTCTACAATGGCCTCATTAAACTCAGGAATCAAACGGACGAAGCGTGGTCTGACATCGACGTACAGCTGAAACGCCGGTACGACCTGATTCCCAATCTCATCGAAACCGTCAAAGGGTATGCAAAGCACGAGCGGGAACTTTTTGAAAACGTCACCAAAGCCCGCACCCAGGCAATGGGAGCTAAAACAGTGGAAGAACAGAGCAAGGCGGAGAATATGCTGTCAAACACCCTCAAGAGCCTCTTCGCGGTAGCCGAGAACTATCCCGACCTCAAGGCGAATGAGAACTTCATGAAGCTGCAGGATGAACTCTCGGATACCGAGAATAAAATTCAGGCATCCCGCAGGTTTTACAACGGTAACGTCCGTGACTTCAATACAAAAATTCAGGTGTTCCCGAATAACATGCTTGCCGGAATGCTCGGGTTTAAAAAGTATGAATTCTTTGAGATTGAAGAAGGTGAGCGGGAACCGGTTAAGGTACAGTTTTAAGAAGCTTTACTGCGGTAATAGCGGATACGGGGGCCGATGAAAATACACTATCGGCCCTTTCGGCACCGCACGAACCCATGACCCTCTACACGCAAATTGCACAAAATAAGCGAAAGTCACTCCTCCTGCTTGGGATATTCTTTATCATAATTATCCTCCTCGGGTGGGTATTCGGGGAGCTGACCGAATTCGGCTACGCAGGCCTCGTCATCGCAGTGTTCATTGCCGTCGGTATGTCGCTGTTTTCGTACTACTCGGGAGACAAGGTTGCGCTCTGGACTGCCGGTGCCCGGGCCATTGAAAAGGAGGATAATCCGTACGTATTCCGAATGGTGGAGAACCTCTGCATCACCGCCGGGCTGCCTATGCCGAAGGTGCACATTATTAATGATCCTGCAATCAATGCGTTCGCGACCGGGCGTGACCCCGAACACTCGTCAATCGCTGTTACAACCGGTGCGATAGAGAAACTCGCGAACGAAGAGCTCGAAGGCGTGATCGCACACGAGCTCTCGCACATAAAAAACTACGACATCAGGCTCATGACCGTCGTCATCATCTGCGTCGGGATTATTGCCCTGCTTTCAAACTGGTTTTTCAGGATTTCCTTTTTCGGCGGACGGCGGAACTCGCGCGGCGACGGCAGGATACAGCTCATACTCATGATTATCGGCCTCATACTCATCATCTTCGCACCGCTCATCGGGCAGCTCATTAAGCTCGCCGTTTCGCGCAAACGTGAATTTCTAGCCGATGCTTCCGGCGCCCTGCTTACCCGCTACCCGGAAGGATTGGCGCGTGCGCTCGAAAAAATTAAACTCAACAATTCACAGCCCATGCCCCGGGCCAACAACGCGACTGCCCACCTCTACATTTCAAATCCATTCGGTGATAAAGCTGCCAAAGGCCTCGCGCGCCTGTTCTCTACGCACCCGCCGGTAGAAGAACGCATAGCCGCACTCCGGGGCATGCCCGCACAATAATCGAACTAAGCAACCAATCCTATGGCCGACAACAAGCCGGAAATTGAAACCGAGGTGACTACGAAGGTAGCCACGTCGACAAAAATTTCACTCGGGATCGCAATCGCCGCAGGAGTGATGACCGCGCTGGCCATCGTCACTTCGCTGTTGAACTTGTAAAAACGGGAAATACCAAATAATCTCTAAAACCAGTTGAAATGCTGGTTTTATTGTTGACAAAAATATAAAAAAGTGCTAAAATTAGCTTATAAATTACAATAATAACACTATGGAAGATAAAGATATCTACAGCTGGCTGCAGCAAGCGCGCTCAGCGGGACTTTCTGATATGCAGATCCACGACCAGCTAAAAAAAGCCGGATGGCAAGACGATAAAATCAGCCAGGTTCTCACCGGCGGATACTCGCAGCAGGCAGAGAATGAAGCGATCGGACAAATCGCTCAGGAGTTTGCGCCTCCCGGCACTGCTCCGGTGCAAACCAAGCAACCGCCCGTGCAGCAAATGCCGCAGGGCACTCCCGCAGCGCCACTCGGCGAGCTGCCCGGCATCTTCGATTTGATACCGCGGGCATGGGAAATTTTTTCCCAGCGGATCGGAGTATTCGCCGCCATCGCCGTAATCACGCTTCTCGCCGGCGGCATACTGTACGTCGGCAGCTTCTTTGGATTCTTTGCCTCTTTCACGGGCAGCTTCGCCATCTCAAGCGTAGGTTCTTCCACATTCAGCATTGCAACATTTGCACTGCCGGTTATCATCGCGATCGTCATGAGTATCGCGTGGACCTTTATCGGATCATTTTCCACAGCAGGAATCGTTACCGCAATCCAGACTCCCAAACAAAATCTGAATATTGGCTCGGTCCTCGGCACTGCCATGAAACTCATCATGCCATTCTGGTGGGTCTCCGTACTCCTCTGGTTTTTTGTTTCGGGCGGCATGTTCCTCGGCTGGGTGCCGGGTATAATCTTCGCGGTCTGGTTTTCCTTCGGGCTGTTCTTGCCGGTGACGGAAAACGTTAGAGGATACCAGGCGCTCCTCAGGAGCAAAGAGTATGTGCGCGGCAGATGGTGGCCTGTATTCGGAAGGTACATCGGATTCTACGCGATGGCGGCAGTTGCGCTCATGCTCTTGAACGGGGGCGTAATGCTCGTCACGTGGATTATCGGATCTGCCTCTGATACGACCGGTTTATCATTCCTTGCGATGATACTCAACTATGTCATCATAGGCGCTGCCAGTGCGGTGTTCATGCCGTTTGCGCTCTGTTACAACTACTCACTGTACCAATCTGTCCGTGCGGAGTGCGCAGGGAGCGCGATCGATACGCGGCAGACAAACTCGAAAGGGATCATCGCGACGGCAATCATCGGCTGGGTGGTAGTTCCGGTCATAGTCGGTGCATTAATCTTTGTCGCGTACATGGGACTCAGCAACGCACGAGGAAAAGCGCGCGATGCCACGAGAAAATCTGATATCAGCCAACTGAGGACCGCCTTAACGCTCTACTATGACGACTATTCTCGGTACCCGAGCGCGCTCAATGAAGTTGCGGGCGAATACATCTCACGGCTCCCAACGGACCCCCGGTCGGACGCACCGTACGACTATGACGTGAGTAGCGATGGGTTGTCATTTACCATCTGCGCCTCCCTTGAGGAGTACGATACCTTCACGGAATCTCAATACTGCATTGATGAATCAGGACAGACATCGAACGGCATCTTCGATAGTTACCCGTCAGATTTCTGGGACACGCTCGACCGGGAGTAGATTCTTGCTTTATGCTGAACCTGCGTACGCGCGTACGCAGGTTTTTTTATTGACGCGTGCTGCATTTATAACTATACTGTAAATTACGTTACTAACCATTTTAGCTTTATGGATAATAAGATAATCGATAAATTTACCACCCACCTCAAGAACGCATTTAAGCAGGCGCGAGAGCTCAGCGGCACGCTCGGGCATGATGCAATCAACCCGGAGCACCTCGTCTACGGATTAATACTGCAGAAGGGGAGCATCGCCGCAGAGGTACTGGCGAAGATCGGCCTGACGCCGGAACGCGTTCGCAGCCTCGTCGTACAGAAAAACAAATCTTCCGAAACAGACAAACAGCGGAGCTCAAAGAACAAGCCGAAGCTCTCTGAGCACGCCAAGCAGGTGATCGAAAAGGCGGCGCTTATCGCCCACCAGAATAAACACAAGTATATCGGGACCGAACACCTCCTCCAGAGCCTCGTGCAAATGAAGACCGATACTATGATTGAGCTCTGGGAAAACAACAGGGTAAACCTCAACAAGCTCACGGGCCAGCTCGATACCGTCATGCGGAGCACCTCAAAGTTTCCGGACCTGACGCAGATATTCGACCAAGCCAAGGAGCTTGGCCGGGAAGAAGGTACGCGCGATGAATCGAAGACTCCCGCGCTTGATTTTTTCACGACCGACATAACCAATGACAAGCTGCAGCTGAGCATCGATCCGGTAATCGGGCGGGAGCGTGAAATTGAACGGCTCATACACATACTCTCGCGGAGGACGAAAAACAACCCAGTGCTCATCGGCGACCCGGGGGTCGGAAAAACAGCGATCGTTGAAGGGCTCGCAAAGAAGATACTCGCCGGAGACGTCCCGGACATTTTGCTCAATAAAAAAATACTCAAGCTCGACCTCAGCCTCGTCGTTGCAGGCACAATATATCGCGGCGAATTTGAGGGGCGGTTCAAGCAGATTATTGATGAAATCACGAAGGACCCGAACATCATTATCTTCATCGACGAGCTCCATACGATCATCGGTACGGGATCAGCCGCAGGATCGATGGATGCGGCGAATATCCTGAAACCGGCGCTCGCCAAAGGCCAAATCCGCACGATCGGCGCGACGACGCTCGACGAGTACCGCAAGCATATAGAATCCGACGCAGCGCTCGAGCGGCGCTTCCAGCCAATCATTATTGAAGAAGCCACGGCGGACGAGACACGGCAGGTGCTGCTCGGCATTAAGAGAAACTATGAACGGTACCACCTCGTAGAAATTACCGACGAGGCGATCGACACTGCCGTGAAGCTTAGCGTCCGCTTTCTCCAGGATAAATTCCTCCCGGACAAGGCTATAGATCTGATCGATGAGGCGGCATCAAAAATAAAAATCAGCCACCGGGGCGACGGCTTTATAAAAAAAATATTCGGCACGGAAAAGGAAATAGAGAAACTCAAATCGCAGAAAAATGAACTCGTCAACCAGGAAAACTACGAACAGGCGCTAAAAATAAAGGAGAAAGAGAACGACCTGCGCAAGCGGCTCGCGGAACTCCGGGCACAGCAAGAAAAAACAGCGAAGAAATGCATCGGCAAGGTCACGAAGCGTGATGTCGGGGAAGTCGTCGCGCGCATCACGAAGGTCCCCCTCGATGAGCTCATCACCGAAGAGAAGGAGCGGCTGCTCAGCCTCGAGCAGGAGCTCTCGCGGCAGATCGTCGGCCAGGATGATGCGCTCAAAACAATCGCCGACTTTATCCGCCGCTCACGCGTCGGGCTCGCGGACCCAAACAGGCCGATCGCATCATTCATTTTCCTCGGCCCCTCGGGCGTCGGGAAAACCGAAACGGCAAAAGTGCTCGCAAAAACGGTGTTTGAAGACGAACACGCGCTCATCCGGATAGACATGTCGGAATTCGCGGAAAGCTTCAACGTATCAAAGCTCATCGGCGCCCCTGCAGGGTACGTCGGGTACAAAGAGGGCAGCAAGCTCACCGAGCCGGTGCGGAGAAAGCCATACTCGGTCGTACTGTTCGATGAGATGGAAAAAGCCCACCCGGAAGTATTCAGCCTCCTGCTGCAGATACTCGAGGATGGGCACCTGACCGATGCGACCGGCAGGCAGGTGAATTTTAAAAATACGATCATCATCATGACCTCTAATATCGGGCTAAAAAACCTAAATGCGAGCGCTTCCATGGGTTTCAGCGCTGCAACCGCAGAAGACAAACAGGCTGCGGAAGAAAGGTATGCAGAAATCAAAGAGGGAGTGCTCAAAGAGCTTGAGAGCCAGTTCAGGCCTGAGCTGCTGAATAGAATAGATAAAACGATCGTCTTCCGCCCGCTGACAAAAGAAGATATCGCCGTCATCGTATCGATGCAGATTACAGAGGTTGAAAAAAAACTCGCCGAACAGGATATCAAGCTGCAGGTCGATAAAAAAGCGGCCCTCTCTATCGCAGAAATGAGCTTCCAGCCTGACCAGGGGGCGCGAGCCGTCCGGAGGTATGTCCAGGAAATGGTCGAGAATCAGATCGCCCAGGCGCTCCTCAGGAACGAATACAAACCAGGCAGCACCATCAAGGTTAAGTTGAAAAATGAGCGCATTGTGATATCATAGGTACGTACCATTGATGCCAAAAACCTCCCCAAATTTACGGGGAGGTTTTTATGTCCACAATCCTGCACACTTTAAAAATAACGGTCCTCGACACGCTCTTTCCGGCATCGTGCGTCGGGTGCGGTGCCGAGGGCGCCTGGATCTGTACGGCATGCGCCCGGCAGGTTACCGGCGGCATGCAGCAGCGCTGCCCAATCTGCAGAATCCCCGGATCGCCGGCTACCTGCGGGAAGTGCCGCAGTACCTCAAGCCTCGACGGGCTCATCGTCGCGGCTCCGTATGAACAGAAGCTCATCCAGTCGGCGATCCACCTGCTGAAATACAAATACGTCGAGGAGCTCGCACAGTTCCTCGGGCTGCAGCTCCTCCGCGCGCTCCAGGCTGTTGACAAAACAAAGCCTGCCGGTATACTGAGCAGTCACCAGCGCACGGTATTGGTTCCGGTTCCGCTCCACCGAAAGCGGTTTCTCGAGCGGGGTTTTAACCAGGCTGGGCTCCTCTGTGCGGTAATCGCCGAATACTCCTCACTTACCCAGTACCCCCATCTGCTAAAGAGAGCCAGAAAAACTGAATCCCAAGCCCAACTCAATAGGCAGCAACGTCTGCAAAATGTCGTCGGCGCATTTTCCGTTGCAGATCCCTTCAGCATCAAAGGAAAAAATGCTATACTGGTAGATGATGTAGCAACGACACTCGCTACTTTACATGAGTGCTCAGGGGTGCTCAAGCAAGCGGGCGCACGGGCTGTCTGGGGCCTCGTCATCGCTCGCGGCTCGTAAAATATTTTTTTCCCTTACCCGAGCAGCGTATACATCTCGATGAATCGAGGAGAGGTGGCCGAGTGGCTGAAGGCAGCGGTTTGCTAAACCGTTAAGGGGCCTTAAAACCCCTTCGCGAGTTCGAATCTCGCCCTCTCCGAATGAACGTTAGTGAATGAGGAAGGGAGTCCCGCAACTGCTTGTGGGACATCGAGATGAGAAAGCCGCAGCGATGCGCGAGTTCCCCGAGCCTGCCGAGGGGAGGCGAGCGCCGCGAGGCGGGGTCGTAAAAAATTTTCGTCAGGAAATTTATTTGTGACCGAATCTCGCCCTCTCCACCAATACATTAATAAAAAATGGGCCGCACTACAACTTATGCTGCGGTTTGATTCAAAAAGCGAACGGTACATACCGTACCTTTCGCACAGATGGAGGCGTGCCAGAGCGGTTGAATGGGACGGTCTTGAAAACCGTTAGACCCGCAAAGGTCTCGGGGGTTCGAATCCCTCCGCCTCCGAAGTGAACAACGTGAACGAAGGAGCGGAGCTCCACACCTGCGTGTGGAGCGTAGGGATGAGAAGGGCGAGCGATGCTGCGGAATGCAATGGAGTAGCCACGAGCCCAGGCGCGGAGCGGAATCCCTCCGCCTCCGAAGTGAACAACGTGAACGAAGGAGCGGAGCTCCACACCTGCGTGTGGAGCGTAGGGATGAGAAGGGCGAGCGATGCTGCGGAATGCAATGGAGTAGCCGCGAGCCCAGGCGCGGAGCGGAATCCCTCCGCCTCCGAAGTGAACAACGTGAACGAAGGAGCGGAGCTCCACACCTGCGTGTGGAGCGTAGGGATGAGAAGGGCGAGCGATGCTGCGGAATGCAATGGAGTAGCCGCGAGCCCCGGCGCGGAGCGGAATCCCTCCGCCTCCGAAGTGAACAACGTGAACGAAGGAGCGTAAAAAAGAGAAAGCCTGGAGCGTCCCAGCGAGAATTTCCACCGCCCCTGGCGGAAAACGAACACCGCGAGGCGGAATCGACCTAGATTTCCGTCAGGAAATCGATGAGTGACCAAACGTGAATTTTTTCCTGTTTTTCTGTATACTATAGAGGCACTCTCCGGGACCACATAACAAGTTAATACCTACGATATATGGCGCAATCCAACGCAGGAAAAACACCCAATCAAAAAATCGACTTTGGGGAAGTCCTTGCCTCATGGGAATTTCCGGAATACACGAAATACTTCCGCGGTAAGCTGTGGTACGCAGTCGCAATTACGATTGTTTGCGCACTTACAATCTACGCGGTGAGCACCCAAAATTACCTCTTCCTCCTGCTCCTCGTTATTTTGGTCGGGGTCTATGCGCTCGAGTACCGCAGATCACCCAGAAGGCTGCAAGCCCAGCTGACCGAAGATGGGCTCGTGCTCGGTGAAAGCACATTTTACGAATGGAATGCCATCAAGCAGTTCTGGATCGTATACGATCCGCCTGAAGTGAAAAACCTATACTTTTCATTTAAGTCCGGCGTGCGGCCGTCGATCAGCATTGCACTCGAGAGCCAAAATCCCTTAAAGATCAGGCAGATCCTGCTCAAATACATCGAAGAAGATCCGGAAAAGGTCAATGAATCTTTCTCAGACGGTCTCGGCCGGGTCATGAAGCTGTAGCAGCATTTCAGCCCACTGTAAACATATCGAGCCCTCGTCGTTCAACGGATAGGACGCAAGCTTGCGGAGCCTGAAATGCAGGTTCGATTCCTGCCGAGGGCAGATGAACGCAGTGAATCTGAACGAGGAGCTCCGCAACTGCTTGCGGAGCGCCAGGAATCGAAAGCCGGAGCATGCCACCGAAGGTGGCGCGAGGCGGGGTCGAGAGCGCGCGGAGCGCGACTCGTGACCGATTCCTACCTGCACCGCTTACAAACACAAGGCACGTATACGAAAAAACGCCGGCACCCCCAATATGCATGGGGTCTTTTTTGTATCAAATCAACAGTGCTTTGACATTCCTAAATCCTATGGTACGATGTACTGCCGAGCGAATAACCGCTCTGAATATACACACTGCCCTTACCATGTGAAATAAACACTGTTTTCGTGGAGGCATATATGAGTCCCATTGAGCTGCTTCAAAAGCTCACCGATGAAATCTCTCTCGCGCTCCGAGGGAAAGTGGATGGAAGCCTGGCACTCTCTGCTTCGGTCAATGGTGCCGGCACCGTAGGGCACAATGTCCCGCCCGTATTCGCGATCCAGTCCGAAAAAAATACCGGGCTGTTTATCGCACAGGTGCAACCGCACCAGCCGACCGTCACCTTTGAGATCATTGGCGCCTTTGCCAACGATCATCCCGCTATCCGCGATGCCTTTCGGGATGCGATTGAGGCAATTAAAGGTGAGCCTTCGATTACGCTCAATCCTATCCTGCGCTTCGCATCGGTGGCTATCGTACAGCCGGGCGAGTCACACAAATTCGAGGCGCGCCTCACCTTCCGGGTCAGTAGCCCGCTGGAGCTGCCAATGTCCGGCAGCTGGAAGATCGACACGAGTATCGTGCTCGCGTCATCCGCAATCAAACTTCGATGAGTATTCCCATGAGGGGTCCTGTCCATGCGGGACCCCCTTTTTTTTGATACAATACACTCATGACAATAACGCCCACGACACCCCTGTCTGACCTGCCGAGGATAGGAAAAGTACTGACAAAACGCCTTCACAAGCTGGGGCTTGCCCGCGTGCTCGACTTGTTATTTTACTTCCCCTTCCGGTACGAAGACTTCAGCACGATTACTCCCATCGCCAGGATCCAGCCAAAAACGGAAACGACGGTTTGCGGCACCATTGACCTCATCGCAAATAAAAGGGCATTCCGCAGAAGAATGTACATAACCGAATGCCTTATCACCGACGAGACAGGGAGCGCGAAAGCGGTATGGTTCAACCAGCCGTTCATCACCAAACTCCTGAGGCAGGGCGATCTCGTATACCTTTCCGGCAAGGTTGAGCACACGAAGTACGGCCTGCAGTTCTCCAACCCCTCGTACGAAAAGGTCAAGAAAGAGCAGACGCATACTGCCAGGATAATTCCGATCTACTCGCTGACGGAAAACCTCACCGAGAAGCAAATACGCTACCTCATCAGGCTCGTGCTGCCGCTCGCACAGTCGGTGCCCGAGTGGCTCCCCGATACGGTTCTCCGCCAGTACCGGCTCATGCGCCTGAGCACGGCGCTCCACGAGGTGCACTTCCCTACTGATAAAGCACAGCTTGGCATGGCGAGGCGGAGGCTCAAATTCGACGAGCTGCTGCTCATACAGCTGAAAACACAGCTCGTGCGCCACGAGCTCAGCGCTGAGCGCGCACCGAAAATCCATTTCAATGAGGGGCTCACCAGGCAGTTTGTCAGCTCGCTGCCCTTTACACTGACGCCGAGCCAAAAAAAAGCCGCATGGGAAATCCTCCAATCCCTTGGCGATGCTAGCCCGATGAACCGGCTCCTCGAGGGCGATGTCGGCGCTGGTAAAACCGTCGTTGCGGCCCTCATAGCGCTCAACGTGGCAACGAACGGGTACCAAACGGCACTCATGGCCCCTACGGAAATTCTCGCGCTCCAGCACTTCAAGACGCTGCATAAAATTTTCAAGCAGTCCAAGGTGCAGACTGCGCTCATCACAAGCAGTGCCAAGCAGTACGGTGCCAGAAAAACGACGCAGCAGAAATTGCTGAAGCATATTGAAAAGGGCAGCGCGCAGGTCGTGATCGGGACCCATGCACTGATACAGGAGCGGGTGCGTTTCAATAAACTCGGCCTCGCCATCATCGATGAGCAGCACCGCTTCGGCGTTGACCAGCGCAAGACGCTGAAAAATAAAACTGACGGTTATAGCCCGCACCTCCTGTCCATGACCGCCACCCCCATCCCGCGCTCGCTCGCCCTTACCCTCTATGGCGACCTCGACATCTCAGCCATTACCGAACTCCCCCGCGGGCGGAAAAAGGTGCTGACAAAAATCGTACCGCCTGAAAAACGGCAGAGCGCGTACGGCTTCATACGCAGAGAAATAGAGAGTGGACGGCAGGCGTTTGTGATCTGCCCGCTTATCGAAGAATCAGACAAGCTCGGCGTGCGTGCGGCGACAGCCGAGTATAACATGCTCAGCGAGGAGATATTTCCGGACCTTTCTGTCGGGCTCGTGCACGGCAAGCTGAGCTCCGCAGACAAGAAAGCTGCCATTGACGCATTTGAGCAGAACAAGGCCAGCATACTGGTCGCCACCGCGGTCGTTGAAGTTGGTGTCGATATCCCGAACGCATCGGTCATGGTTATTGAAGGCGCCGAGCGGTTTGGCCTCGCGCAGCTCCACCAGTTCCGCGGCAGGGTCGGCCGCGCCGAGCACCAGTCATACTGCCTCGTCTTTACGGAATCCAACAGTGACAAAACGCTCGAACGCCTCAATGCGCTTATCACTGCTAAAGACGGCTTCGAACTTGCCGAAAAAGACCTTGAATTCAGGGGTCCGGGTGAAATTTACGGGCTCAAACAGTCCGGCTTCCCGGAGCTGAAAATCGCGAAACTGACAGACCGTGAGCTCATCCGGCAAACCCGCGAAGCTGCCGAAAGCCTTTTAACGGGAAATAAAGGCCTTAGCGGCTACCCGCTCGTACAAAAACGGCTCAAACATTTTTCCGCTTCCGTGCACCTGGAGTGAGCCGTACAGCTTGACAGAGGCGCTGTTTTGTGATATTAATCTATAGTAATACTCCTTTTCGGATGGCATGGAAAAAACACAATAGCCGTTCAAAAAGGAACAACCCAAAACAGCTGAGTAAACAAGGAGGTTAGATGAGCTCAGCACCGCTCTTTACAAGACAGCAAATGTGCCAAACCGCCAAAAAACGGGAGACGTATGGAAGATCAAAACACCGATCTACTGCCAGCGGGAGATGAATCTCTCCAGTGCAACGATTTCGACCTCCATCCACTCGCAGCGGACACATCCGGCAGATCATTTGCCGGCCGATACAACCGCGTATCGAACTGCGGGGGCGGCAGGAAGATCGGCGGCCCCAACAACGAAGACGAGTAACAAACCGTCTTTACAGTTTCACCGCTCAAAGGGCGACCCACAACCAGGGGTCGCCTATTTTTTTACACAAAATCTCTGATAACCTCGCTGAGCGAATCAAGCATCACAATCTGTAATCCGCCTGGCTCCTGTGAAAGTTTTGTCCTTGGGATCAGAGCTTCCTTGAAGCCCATCTTGACGATCTCATCCAGGCGCTTGTCGCTCTGTCCCACAGCCCGCAGCTCGCCGCCCAAGCCTACCTCGCCGAATACGGCGAGTGTTTTTGGTATGGGCTTATTTTTCAGCGCTGACGCGATCGCGAGGCACACCGCGAGGTCCGCAGCGGGCTCCCCGACCCGAAAGCCGCCGGCGACGTTCACGTGCACATCCTGGTTCCCGAGGTACAGCCCGGCTTTTTTGGTAAGTACCGCGACGAGCATCTGCAGCCGGTTGAAATCGAATCCTGCCGCGCGGCGCTGCGGGTACCCAAAGTTCGCACGGGAGACGAGCGCCTGCACTTCAACGAGGAAGGCGCGCGAACCCTCGACGACCGCGGTCACGACCGATCCCGGGCTCTCTGCCGTGCGGTCCGCGAGAAAAATTTCCGATGGGTTCCGCACCTCAGCCAGACCTCCCGCCTGCATGTCAAACACCCCAACCTCCGCGGTTGAGCCGAACCGGTTCTTGACCGCACGGAGCACGCGGAACGCATGGTGCCGGTCACCCTCGAGGTACAGCACCACGTCGACGAGGTGCTCGAGCGTACGGGGCCCGGCGACGCCGCCCTTCTTCGTCACGTGCCCGATCACGATCATGGCTGTATTGAGGTCCCGCGCCGCCTCTGAGAGCTTGGCAGTGCATGCTTTCAGCTGGCTGATGCTCCCTGCCTCTGCATCGACCTCGGCCGTATGCACGGTCTGGATCGAATCGATAATAACGAGTGCGGGCTTGTGCTGTTCCACGGTCGCACGTACCGTCTCGATGTCCGTCTCACCGAGAAACTTAAGCTTGTCGGTCGTAAGCCCGAGCCTTGTGAAGCGATCCTTGACCTGCACCGAGGATTCCTCGCCGGACACGTACAGCACCTCGCGCCCAAGGCTGGCGAGCTTGCCGCCGACCTGGAGTATGAGCGTTGACTTGCCAATTCCCGGATCGCCCCCGAGCAGCGCCAAGCTCCCCGCGACGATCCCGCCTCCGAGTACGCGGTCAAACTCGCGGACCGAACTCTCAAGCCGTTCGTCCTGCGCCGGACCGATAGTAGCAAGCGTCTCGACCGGAGCGGCTCGCCCTGCAGTCGGGCGTGCGTTTCGCTGCCGGACAGCTGGCTGCCCCTTGCTAAAGGTGCCCCACGAACCGCATTCGGTGCACCGACCTTGCCACTTAGGGAACTGCGCACCGCACTTTGTGCATGAAAAAATTGTTACTGTCTTGGCCATAGCTCATTACCGGTATCCAAAAAGTGCACAGGGCATACGTACGGATCAGAATGCATACGCCGGTGTGCTACTGCAGCGCAATGCTGAATACCTTGCTCTGCTCACCGTCAACGTAGTACAGAGTCGCTTCATCGCTTGAGAGAAAGAGTGATTCAACGGTATACTGGTCGTTTTCGGAAAAGCGGGGCATGGCGATAATCGTCTTTGATCCGTTCCGGGTATCGATGCGGTAGATGCTGTCGTTCGTCGTACCGGCGGCATCGGGAAACAATCCGCTCCCGGTCGGCAGGTACTGGGGCACGGCGCAATATGCAAAGGTATGGAGTTTCGAAAAAGCGCACCTGCTGACCCACGTCTGCAATTCCAAATTAACGTCATTGGCGCCGACCAGATCGCCCGATGCATCAACGAGGTGCAGTACCGGATTGTAGCGCGAATCGGCGTTGAAAACATTGTACAGGAGCCTGCTGCCGTCAGGGGACCAGAGCCCCTCAAAGCCCCGTCCGTCAGTGATGATGGACTTAAAATTTTCACCGTGCAGCCCGATGAGGAATGCCTCCTGCCCGTCAGCGTTGTACGATTCACGGAAAAGCGCCACGACCTGGCCCGAAGGGGACCAGTTCACATCGACGTCATCCGCGTTATCCCCGAGCGGCTCAAGCAGCTGCGCATCAGAGCCGTCCGGATTCGCTGTCGCGAGCCAACGCGCACGTTCGTCATCCGTCAGGTTGAGAAATCCTATCTGATCGCCGGTAGTTGAAAATTCGATGTCCTCCCATTCTTTCGGGAGCGTCACCTGAACGCCGGTATCGAAATTGTATAAAATATTCGTATTATCGGGGAATCCGATGACGGCCTGGTTGCTCGTCGGCGACCATTCAATTTCCCGGGCTTCGGGAAAAGTCTGCTCCGAGAGTGCCGCGGCATTGCCGTCCTTATCAATTGTATAAAACTTGCCCTCATCGGCATCGTAGTACCGCAGCCCGTTGCCATCCACCGCCGGGGCGGCAGCTTGCGACGGGTCACTGACAATAACCGAAGCCTGCGTTTCTCCCCCTGCGGCGACGGGATCAAACTGCGCGCGGTTTACGGACGGCGTTGTGTTGATGGTTGGGACGTTCGTATTCTCATTCACCGGCACATACTGATTTACGTTTTCCGCGCCGTTGATGACCGGCAGGGATGAATTCGTATTGGCCGCCCCATTTACGTTCTGGTTCCCGATGTTGAGCGGCTTGCCGATGTCCCGTATGAGCACGAAATAAATGAATGCCCCGAAAGCAAGAACGAGGATGACGAATAAAACGATGAGAAGTATACGCTTAGGATTCATAGCTCAATGCGATTGGTAATGTATTATCGGGGCTGTTCGGGATCCTGCTTGGTTACATATTCAAATTCCATCTCCATGCAGCACACCATATTCTGGCTGAGCTGGGCATCCGTGCATCCGGTAATAATCCTGCCGGTTTCTGCATTCCTGATGGTTCTGACCCAGGCATCGAGCAAACCCTGGTCTTCAATAACGGGAGTTTCGATATGTTCCGGCAGGATGCAGTTCGCGACCATGATCTCATCGCTGTTGCACTCATTTCGACACTCTATACCCCCGCTGGTATTGGACAGCTCGAGGCAGCAGATCGCCCAGTCGTACCCGCCGGTCCGCCGGTCGACGCACTTCCTCGTGTGGCCGTTCCATACGCTCGACTCATCCGGCTCGTTGCGGTATTCGGGTTCCGTTGGATCTCCGATGCCCCAGCAGTCCGTATTCTGCCCGGTGCCCCGCTGCAGGTTATTCCCCGTATCGCAGTACACCTGGTAGTAATTCTCATGCTGCGCTTCCTCACAACTGAGCACATCCGAATCACGGTAAATGCAGCCCGATCCGTCCCTGCTCGCCTCGCATAAGCCCGCCCCAAATTGCGGCTGCGTTTGAAAAACCTCATCAACCCGCTCGCACGTGCCGGCAAACGCGAATGTGCAGTACCGTTCGGGCTCCACGCACTTAAACCCTTCGCCGGTCAGGTAATCAGGCGCACACACTGTCTGTGATCCATTCTGGTCTGGACAACCTGCACCGCTATATGCTCCCTGGTATACGCAAGGCTGCTCATGGCCGTCCGTATATACCATCAATCCCTCAACCCCGCACTTCAATTGCGAAGTATCCCACGTTTCACCGAGATCTATGGGACGTGGACGGTTATTTGCATCCATCGGATCAAGCTGCGGATCGAGCAACTGCTCTTGTGCCCCACCCGGCGCGATATCTTCACACCAGATAACGCCCTCTTTGAGCGCGCCGATGCTCTGCAGATCAAGGTCCTTGAGGTTAACGATGTTCGGATTGATAAAGTACAGGATCGTATACGACGCGAGGAGGAGCGCAAGGCCGATCATGGCTGAGATGATGGTATCCTTTGCATCGGCGACCTTCGTCGGGCTGCCGAACGAAACGACATACTTGAAGCCGCCGAACATGATCATGGCCGTCGCGAGGATGCCCGCGGTCCACGCGAAGTAGATGTACATCCCCCGTATGAAGCACTGCATATTCTTCACCGCGGGAAAGCCGCACGGCGTCATCGGAGCGACGCCGGGGATCACGATGTTGAGCCGGACGTAGCTGTCAGAATCCCCATTGCAGTCAAACGCGCACTCATCAGCAGCCGCCTCCTCGCCCTCTTGGGCGGCTGCCTGCAGCGGCAGCGAGGCGAGTATGAGGCTGCAGGCCATCACTGCCAGCAGCGCGCCGAATAGTAGTATGTTCTTCTGTCGTGCCATGGTTCGGTATGCAATAAAAAATAATGCCGGATGTTTTCTTACTCTCCGAGATCCTGGTCCTGCCATACGGCGCTCTCTACGAGCCACGCTTCTCCGTCGTGTGACAGGCCAATAACTATCGTCTGGATGAACGGGCTGTTCAGCCCGCTCAGCTCATCTGGAGTACGCTGCGCCGTCACTGCGACGGAAGCCGCATCGTCACTGAGGGAAACCACCTTCGTCGACCGCGCTTTTGTCACGATCGCGAAATACGAATCCGCTTCCAGCTCGCGCTGGTCGGCGACGTACTGGTCAGCCCAATTTTGCATCGACGCCGTCATGTACCCCTTAAGGTTGGATATATTCTCATACGCAGCGTCGGTCGAGTAGCTTCCGAACCGCTCCGCGAAGAGGATCGCGAGCCTCGTGACGGTCAGCTCCTCTGTCTCCACGGCGTCGATCTCCTCATCGGCAGGGGCAGGCTCTTCGGTTGCGTTCACGACGGTAACATTGGCGGCAATGGTATTCGTCGGCTGGTTAACGGCGGGGACTGTGTCAACCGGCGCTTCGCGGAAAAATTGGATCCACATGACAACGCCAATCAGAATTACCACGATTCCGACCATTACCCATATATAGATTGCCTTCTTTTTTTGCTGTTCCATACGAGCGTTATATTAGTATATTGTATGCCATCGGGGGCGCCTTGCGCAAATGCCGCTACTCCTCGACTGCCTCATTAAATTCTTTTTTTGCCGCCTCGATTTCCAGCAGCTGGCGCGGGTCAGAGGTGATAATCTGGTCTTCGGTATACGATGCGACAATTTTTATGGCTGCGTGCTTTGAGCCGGCGAAAAATATTCCCTCGCCGACGCCGCACTCGAGCAAAAGGTACTTCTCCCCTTCGGTGAGGAGGAACGTCTTGACAATCAGATCAATGGCAGCTTCGGACTGCTTCATGAGGAGCTGGATCGCCGAGTTGGTGACGATCGCCTGGCCGTAGGGGGATTGCAGGAAATCGTTGACGTCCTGCGTGATCGTCGTTACGCCGAGGTAGTACTTGCGGCACCGCTTGACGAGCGCGTAAATAAACTTAGCGGACTCCTCCTGCTGCATGAGCCACCACGCCTCATCGATGACCATGATGCGCTTCTTAAGCTCGGAGCGTACCGTATTCCACACGTAGGACACGATGAGCGAGATGCCGATCGGCTTCAGCTCGTCCTCGAGGTCCCGCACCGAGAATACGACGAGCTGGTTGGAGAGCTCGACGTTGGTCGGATTGTTGAGAAGGCCGGCGAACGTTCCTTCGGTGTACTTCTTGAGGCGCGTCACAAGCTGCTCAGCGCCTACCATGCCCTCGAGCACTTCCTGGAAGTCCGACAGGAGCGGCGGCTCGGCGTGTGCGAGGTCCGCATCGGCGGTAATATCTTTTTTTGCGTACGTTTCGATGAGCGCGCGGTCGATGACCGAGTCCTCTTCGTGCGTAAACTCGCCGAGCATAAGCCTCAGCTGGCCTTTGATGGTGATGACCGCCGACCGTATGATATCGCTCGTCTTCTCATCCTTTCTGGTCGGGCGGGGAAGGTCGAAAAGGTTGATGTTGCTCTCCGAACTCAACGAAATGCTTATATAGGTTCCGCCGACAGCATCCGAGAGGTACTTATACTCCATTTCGGGATCGATGACGATCACGTCGGTGCCGAGCATCATGCTCCTGAGAATTTCGAGCTTCACGGCGTAGCTCTTGCCGGCGCCGGATGTTGCAAAAACAACTGCGTTCGCATTCTGCAGCGAAAAACGATCGAAGAGGATCAGGCTATTGTTGTGCCGGTTGATGCCGTACAGTATGCCGTCATCCGAAGTCAGCTCAGACGAGATGAACGGGAATGAAGAAGCGCACGGTGAAGAGCTCATATTGAAGCCGATGCCGAGCTCATCGTTCGCGAGCGGCAACGTCGAGTTAAAGCCCTGCTCTGCTTGGTAAAAGACGCGCTTCGTATACACGAGCCGCGAACCGAATAGAGACTCAACCTTTTCGCTGATCTTATCGAGGCTCTCCTTGTCGTCAGCGTAGATAGTCACATAGAGCGCAAACTGGAAGAACCGCTCAATGCCTTGCGTCAGGTCGTCGCGCAGCTTCTCAATATCACGGAGCGCCGTTTCCCGGATCGGATCGCGGGGCGCGCCCTTCTCGGCATCGGCGAGTATCTGCGCCTCGAGCGCGCCGGTCTTGTTCCGAAGTTGCTTCAAGATTATTTCTGAGCCGACCGGATAGAAAAACATCGAGATATCGAGCGGTACGTTGAGGTTGATTATCGGCGCGAACCAGCCGACTCGAATGTAGCGCGGATACGCGACTACGAAAATCGTGCGGACGAATTTCGACCCCAGCTCGAGGAAACGGGATTCGATCTTCATCGCGGCGGGGGCGATGAGGTCCCTGACCGTTACGACTCCACGGCGGTATACCTTCTCTGATTCGAGAATCGTCTTCTTCTCTTCGAGCTGCTCACGGGCGAGCTGTTCCTGCTCCTCCCTCGTGAGCTGCGGCTGGGTTTCAGTCGGCAGCGACTTAGTTTTTCTAAATAACTCTACCATGGTTACTGCTCAAGGTTTAATTTACCGACGTCAACGAGCTCCTGCTGGTCGTACGTATCCGGATTGTAGGTATTATAGAACACTTCGATAAGCCCCTGCGTATCGAGCGCCTTGCCGTTGAGCCCGAACGAACTGAGCCCGTCAATCACGTATTCCATGCGCTTCCAAAGCTCTGTCCGGTGCTTCTCAAACTTCTTCTGCTTGATGGTGATCACCGTCGAGGGTGAGAGCGCCTCGCGCATACGGGCAAGGAAACCCTTCGACTTGATCGAGCCGACAGAGTACGGCACCACGAGAAAGAAACGTTTCGTCATGATATCTGCCAGCTGGACAAGCTCTGCGATGTACTGCCGGTACTCGCGCGTTTGCGTTTTCAGCAGCTCGTTCGTTTGCTCTTTCTCAATCAGCTTGAGGCGATCGAGATACTCGTCAATGTTGAGCTTGCGTGATTGTATGAGTATCTGGAGTGGAAAGTCGAGTGAATTTAAAAACTGGACGTACCCGCTGATAACGGCATTCTGTTCATCCTCTGACTTGAGCGCAAAGTTGATCGAGGAAACGAGAATAATCCCGCGCAAGGTGCCGTCACGGAGAATAATCGCATCGTCGCGTACTTCGAGAATATCGAGGTACTGCTGTGTTGAGATTACTGACGCTTTTTTTGCGATGGTTTCTTTTTTCTCAGCCATACGTGCTACAGGGAATATTATCCCTCATCGATTTCTTCTTGGTATGCGCCGCCGGTATCAACGACGAGCGACAGTTCATTGAGCCGGGAAACGGTGAGGCGCTTCTTTGGTACCTGGGGAGGCAACGCCTCGGGCTTTTCTTCCTTGATGCGCTGACCTACATACGCTTTATTCCATACTTTGAGTGTCGGCCGCCGGAGCGTCTGCATCATGTTCAGCAGAAAAAAGTGGAACGGGCGACCGTTAATTTTTAAGAAAGCAAACATGCCGGTCAGCGCAAAAATCAACAGCCCTTCAATAGCGGCGACCCAAAAGCTCGCCAGCTTAAAGACGAGAAAAATCATCCCGGCGCCGATGAGAAACGTCACAAACTGGCGCACGGTCAGCGGACCGATAATTTTACTCTCGACGTCGAGGAACTGTGGCACTACGAACTGCTGCATACGTGCTATGTCCCGAGCCTACTATTAAGCTCATTAATGGCAATAAATTCTTCTTTCTGCAGGTTGAGGCCGCCGCCTGCGACGTGCTTCTGGATCACCTCATCGAGAGTGATACCGCCCGTGAGGCTCTCCTGCCCGAGCGATACGTACCGCAGGAAAAGCGGCGACTGCTTCCATGCGCTGATGCCCTCAGACCGCTGCTGCCACGATTCTTCCTCGAGCAGATCGATTTTTTCGGCAATTTTCGCGGCAGCTTCCTCGGGGTTCGTTCCGAGCCGCCGGAATTCTTTGAGGTCGATCTCCCCGAGCTCTTCCACGGGCCCGATGACTTTGCGCAGTTCCTTAATATCGACGAGCTTAGGACGGTCATCTTCATCTGCTATCGGCACCCTGCGGGGCATCCCGTCCGAAGGTTCCCGGTACAGCTTCGCTGTTGCTGCAGATACGCTGCGGGGTGCACGCACGGCTTCATCTACACCCCGTGGAGACGGCGCTACCTCCGTTGGAATGTTCTGCGGCCGGGGCTGCTCTTGGGCGGGCGCAGGTTGAGGGGTGGCAGTCGGCTCCTGAGGCGTGAACTGTACCATCCCCGTGCTCAATGGAGGCGCGGGCTGCGGCTCGATTTTTTCTATCGGTTCGGGTGCACGCTTTGGCAGCGGAATGAATGGAGGAGGTGCTTGGACCATGGTGCCAGCAGCAGAGGACGGCACTGTGCGTTGATCCTCAGCCTGTTGCTGCGGCTGTTCCAACAATTGCCCAGCCATGCCGAGCATCGCATCGTGCTGTGTGGTTCCGCCCTCCGGGCGCCCCCTGCCGATTTTTTGGTTAACGGCACTGACGACCGCATCAGCTTTTTCAGCAGGGAGCTCGAGGCCTCCGACCTTGGACGGCCTCATCAAAACTTCCCGGGCTTCAATGGCGGTACGCAGCTCCCGAAGCCTCGACTCGACTACCTTCTTAAAACGCGTGCTCATCACTTCGCTTGCAAAAGAGATGCCACACTCGCGCTGAATCTCATCAATAATTGCCTGGGCAGATGAACCGGCTGGCTTTTCTTCGCGAGGGGCCATCCGCTCCAAACCTTTGACGTGCCGCTTGATCTCCTCCTCGTCTTCCGGCTCGATCAGGAAAGGCGCCTTGCTTGAGGAAGAAATTGGCGCGCTCGGTGCCAGCGCCGGCCTTGGCAACCGGCTTTCAACTTTCGGTTCTGCCGGAATAGTTTGCGATACTGCACGGGGCTCTCTGGAAAAACCGGCGGGCAGACTCGCGGTTGATGCCGGATGCGGCGGAACAGGGGGCACGCTGGATTGAGGCGCGGGCTGTTCCTCCCGCGGCGCTACCTGAAAATCAACCAGCTGCCCGTCCAGGACTTTTTTAAGCTTTCCGGCCTTGTCTTTTAACAAGAAGCCTTCAGGTAAACTGTTGTCCGATGTTGTATCGTCACTCATACATACCTGTAAAAAATCCAAAAACTATTTTAGGCTTTAGCGATAAAAATAATCGCAATATTAGCAGATGATTAAGCGCCTTCATTATAGCACAATTTTAACATAAAATCAAACCATTTCAAAAAAACTTTTTTCAACTGCCAAACTTGATTTTTATCGAAAAAAATGGTACAATCATAATAGTAAAGCATTCTATAACCGCGCATGCCGAAATAATTCTGCGCTTCAGCACATCAGTACTTTTCTTATTTTCACGGCGATTGATATGGATTTAAAAACGATACTGAACGACAAAATACAGACATATCTCAGCAGTACTAACGGGCAGTACGATGGGAACGTCCTCCAAAAAATGGATGCCTTTATCAGTGCGCTCGAAAGAAGCGCCCGGCCCGAAGACGGTATCGGCGCTTTCGACGAGCTCGTAGAAACAATGTCACTGCAGACCGCCGATACGGTAAAAAAAATCAGCGATGCGATCGTACTGGAAATGAATAGCAAACGCAAGCGGCAACTGCTCAGCGAGCGGGCTTCCCAAGAAGATAACCTGCACAAAACGGTAGTAGAGATCGGCATTAATGCTGACGAATTCACGAAGCAAATGGGCTAAAAAACCTATGGCAAATTTTTATTCTGATCCGCATACAATTCACACAGCCCTCGCCAAGGGCCAAATAGCTGCACAGGCGGCCGGCACGAACCTCTCAGTACCGGCAGAGGACGGGGTTGCGGCCATGGTGGGATCGGCGGCAAAATCAAAATCGGTGCCACACGGCGAAACGAAAAATCGCACGGTACGCGGCGCTCTTGAAGCAGGGTTGCAGTCCTACCGTGACGAAGAAACTGGCAAAAAAGCTGCGGACCGCCCGGAAAGCGGGCTCGGGGAAGGCATTCGCGGCGATACCGACGAGCTGGCAGCGGCAGCCCAGCAGGCAGCGGCCGGAGCTCCGGAGGAAAAACGGGAAACGCTCAGGGATCGTATCCGTGAAAACCTCAGCGTCTCGCCGAAAGACGAACCTGCAACAAAACGTGCACTGAACAATGAAAGAAGGCAAGGGCAAACGCTTCCCGAAAATATGACCGAGCGGGGCAAGGGCGAAGAAACTCAGCAGCAGGAAGGAGAGCCGGGGGCAGGCGATACTTCAAAGCTCACCAAGGCGGCACGAAAAATCGGAGGCGAAAAAGCGGCAGCAGCTACACAAAAAGCTCTCAATGCAAAAAAGAAGCTCCAGAGCGCGGCAAAGGTTGCCGCAAAACTCATGAACGTCGGCGCTATCGCAAGAACTCTCATTCAGCCGCTCTTCATGCTCACGATCGGCCTCACACTCTCAAAAGACACATACGACATCATAACCCAGTACTTCGACGTCGGATTAACCGCCGCACTGCTCAACATCGCCATAACATCGGCGCTCACCGTCATACTCGTCTACCGCGGGTCGGGCGTTCGCGGCAAAATGGTAAAAAAAGTGCGCCGGTATGCGATCGGAGCCGTAGCGGAATTCATACCGTACGTCTCTCTTCTGCCGTTCTGGACGATCCTCGTCCTGTACGACGAACTGAAAAAAAATTGATTGCACATCAACCAATGCTGGCTGCATTTCACCCGCCAGCGGCCGGATGCTAGCCCTCCTGCGCTGCGAACACGCCGTTTTGGATTGAATTTGTTGCCCACTCAAACGTACCGCTCTCCTCGCTGCCGTACGCGATAGCCTGGTATTCGCTCCCAATCAGCTGACCAATATCGGAGGCAATAAGTGCGGCATCAGCCGCCTGCATTCCGAGCTTGCTGATCAAGATGTATTGGAGAAATTCGGATAAAACCGCTGGCGAGGAAGAATCAATCCTCATGGCGCGGATGGCACGCTCGATCTCTTCGGGAGAATTTTTCGCATGGTACTTTTCCCTGAGATGATCTGCCAGGGCATCCACCCACGCTCTGCTGTCCTTAATCGAAACCGCAAGCGTCCTCTGGGCTGCAAGAATTTTTAAGCACGCGATGGCGCGGTCTTGATTCTTTTCACGGACCGCCGCGGACAGTTCCCGCTTGAGCGCTTCCGGATCCCCCTTCGTACGGACGAGTACCTCATCCTCGATTGACAGGACGACGGAGCGCAGCGCGCGGAAAGCGCCATACTTGTGCCGGAGGCGATCAATCGCGTTCTCCTCACTTCCCGCAGCCTCTCTTGATACTGATCCTGCGGGCGCTACCGGCTCCAGCACGGCCGCCTCTAGAGCCGCTGCCTTTGCGGTGATGTCTCCATCGCGGAGCTCCAGTTCCGTCCACTCGAATAGTCCTTTCTCCTGGTCCCAGTATGCCATGCCCTGGTACTGGCCGCCCATGAGCGCGCCGACATCCATCCCAATCAACGCACTCTCACTCTGTGAAAAACGCAGGCGGTCGAGCAGCGCGTATTGGAGGAACAGGGAGAGTGACTCCCGGCCCGTCGGCTTTTTATTGACGGCCTCAGCTGCATCGGCGCTGCCGAACTTGTCTTCTGCGTACTTCTTTGTCCCATCGAGCCAGCTGCGGTTTTCGACGAGTGCACCCTGAAGCTCGCCCTCGGCAGCCAGGTGGTACAGGCACGCTGTCACTTCATCGGCATCTTTGATATCGTAGGCCCGCGCGAATATGCCCTTGATTTTATCGGTATCGTTGCCGGCTTCAGCGCGCAGGTCTTCCACTTTTTCCATAATGGCCGACCGGTACTCGAGGTACCGCTCACGCTGCTCTCCCGTGATATCTTCGGGGGAGTACTGCTTGCTGCCGCCCTGCACAGACTTCTGGATTTTTATTGCACGCTCGAGCTTCTTTTTGAGCTGCTCGACAGGCACCTCTTCAACGCGCCCGTCTGCGACGATCTTCTTTTTTCCGCCCTGGTTAATGCTGAAATTTTCTTCGATTCCCTCGACGCTCAGCGACGACAGCTTGAGGTGCTCATACACATCGATGAGGCGCCGGAGGACAAGACGCTCGTGCTCATCAATAAGCCCCTCACCCTTCACCCGAACAAGGTATTCTGCCTGCTTGAGCGACCGGACGGACTGATCGGCGCTGGCGGCTGCATTGTAGTGCCGGAGCCAGTTTTCAATGGTCGGCGGCACGAGTTCGCCCCCGACGGTTATTTTATTCTTCGTGAGTTCCCGCTGGTTTTTTACGAGGCGGTCATGCGCCTTTTTTTTGAGCGCATCGCGGTCCTCAAGAATGATCTCATTGATGACCCGGGCGTCAATCTTTTCGAGGAGGTCGATATCCTCATGCTGAAGCGCAATGCAGATATCATCTTGGAAAAATCCGAGGAAAATGTCTTCAGGCTGCATCGAGAGCGAAACGGCGCGCACGAGCGCGAGTTTGCCGCGATAGAAACCGGCAAGCTCCCGGTGCTCGGTATCAAAATTCACGATCGCCTTCATCGAATCAGCGAGCAGCTTCCCAAACAGGTATGCGTCCCGCAGCTCATCAAACGTGACGATCCAGCGGACGTACGCTTCAGCCTGCGTTTTCCACTGCGGATCGCGCAGGTCGATCGTGCCTGCTCCTACTCCTGGTTCTTTTATTTTGTCATCCGCCATATGCTATGGTTGCTTTTCTTCCTTTGTTTTTTTCTTGATGCCCGGAATCGAAGTTTTCAACTCTTTTTCCTGATCCGGCGACGGCTTGCCCGTATAGTACTCTTTCTCCATGAGTTTGCCTCCTCCTTCTGTCTTCATCCACGTTTTTTCTCTGATAACCCTAAACGGATCGCCGCTGCGGGAGGCCCCGAATTTTTTAATCTCATCCACCATCCTCTCCATACTCCAGCCGCCCTTTGCCGTCACGTCTGTTGTTTTTTGGAATGCGGCAAGCCGCTTTAGCTCATCATAGTTTTCACCGCTCGTGATGCTGAGCGCGACGCTCTCATTGAACCGGCCCCGGCTGAGCAGCTCTTCCCACCGCTTCCAGTTGTCCTCAAAAAAGGCAAGCGCAAACGGGCTATTTTTAAATTCCCGTTCGCCGGTCAGCTGGAAGTTGCGTGCACGTTCAGCGCGGTCTTCCCCCCCTTTGGGCAGCTCAATGCCCCACCCGAGCCGGTTCACGCGGCGCTGGAATGTTTCAGGGTCGATTTTCCTGATCTCAGCTATCTGCTCGATCAGGCGATCATTCTCCTTCTGCCAGAACTGCTTGCCGTTCTCAACTCCCACGGCACGCGCATTCATCCAGTGGCCGGCTTTTTCCGCGGCATATGACACCAAATTGGCAATGTTGAGTGCCTGAGCTTCCGACAAGCCCATCCCTTCTTCTTCAATCTTGGTTCCGGGGTTTTCTGTTTCCCATGCGTCAATCGCAGCCTGATTGTGTTTAAAGCCTTTCTTGCCTACGTACCGGTTCATGATGAACGATTTCAACCCCTCGGCTCCGCTCCCGTCACCGGCCATATTTTGTATCTCATTGTCATTTGCATACTCCGTTGCTTTGAGGTATGCAGCAGCTGCCCGCGTAGAATCGCCGCGCCGCTCAGCGTCCTGGTGTATCTCCCAGAGCTCTTGCCAGCTGTCCGTGAGCATTTCTGACTTTTCTTTTGCGATATCAAGCGCCTGCTCACGGAGCATTTCAAAGTTGAATGCAGGCCGAATTCTGTCAGCTTCCTGGCGCGCAGTAAAAAAATTCCGCTTCTCCACTTCCTCTCTTGCCCGGATTGCAGCGAGTGCAGTCTGCAGCTCATCCCGGCCTGCCTTGCTTTTTGCGAGCTTGCCCTCCTTATAGTACGCCTCCATCTTCCCGATCGTGGCATCGAGCTCTTTACGCGACTCAGCCGTAAATTCCCACTCTGGTTTGAGCTTGATCGTACGCGTCCTTTTACCTTCAGTGAGTGCAACTTCTATTTCCGCTGCTTCTTTCTTATACTTTTCATAGTCCGCTACATACGTTTTGATGTCCTCATCCAGCTTTGCCGTTCTCTCAGGCGACAGTGCGCCGATTTCTTTCTTCTCGTCATTGGCTTCCTTTATTTTACGCGCTTCAATGGCGGCCAGGCCTTCGAGTTCCTTCTTTTTATTCCCCGCTGCAGCGAGAATATCAGCAATGCCGTCCGGATTATCCGCATCGTCGCTTACCTCAAGAGTTGACCCCATTTGCCGTGCCGTATCGAACTTCCGCGTGAGCGCCCGCTTATTGTCCATATACCCCCGGTACTCGTGCATGGTAGGCCCATTTGCAACCGTATCGAGCGTATCAGCCTCTTCCTTTGTTGCCTCATACTTTTCCTTTGCCGTTTTCATCCTATTGTCAGCTTCCCTCGACTTCTTGCCTCCGATCCCCTCTTGGAACGCGCGCTTGATGCCCTTCGCGCCCCAGTACTGGTCAAAAAACTGGGTCGGCGTGGCGAGCGTTCCCAGTACACCGCCGCGTTCCGCCGCCTTTGCCCTCATTTTACTGATACGGTCGCGGCGGGTCCGCTCACGGTGCCGCTGCCACCCCTCTTTCCACTTGTCCCGCACCGAGGCGATACCGAGCCGCGAGCCGAGCTCTTCTCCAACGTACCCGGTCAGCGCCTTCCTGCCTTTTCCGATGAGGCTCGAGCTCCTGAATGGGGCGGAACCCATCGCGCGGACCTTATCTGTCATTTTTCCGGCAACGCTGCCCGCAACACCGCCGAGCCCGCCGGCAATGGACAGGGATATGAGCATCATCGCGATTGAAAACATGAAGCCGACCATGTTCTTCGAGGTAGAAACGGCCGACAGCCCCGCCGAGACGACGCCGCCGCCGCTGGGCTGCTCCGTGATCACGGTATCCTGAATCCCGAGCTCGATGTCCCTCGTTGACAGCACCGCGAGCGACAGCCACAGGAAAAAGGCAAGGATCGGGCCGGTCGTAACCCACTGCCCGAACTTCGACCACCACTGCTGTGCGTACTTTGAGCCGCCAGGCAGCACCTCGAGCAAAAAGGCGAGCGGCGAAACGGCGACCAAGATCCACAGCATGATGATGCGCGTGAGGAACACGACCACCATCGCGAGCATGACCATGAGGGCGACGATGAGCAGCATGATGGCGAGGAACGGCCCCCCGAGGAGCGACCAGTTGCTCGGACCGCCGCCTGTTCCGCCCCCGGTATTATCCAAAAATCCGAGCATCTGCTGCAGCTTGAACGCGCTTGTAAAATTCGTCGCCGCAGCGTCCGCAAACGCATTGACAAACGTCATCATGACGACCTGCCCGAGATCAATGAGGAATCCCGCAATGAGCTTGGAAAAATTGATGAGCACCGCCATGAGAATCAGCTTGGGCAGCAGCCTGTTGTATTTGTAGTTCTCGATGCGGAAGATGGTGCCAAACGCGATGATGAGCAGCACGACGATAAAGAACATGTTGCACAGGTCGCGGACGACAACCCACCCGATCTCCACCGCGCGCGCATTGGTAAAATCGTTGTACTTGACGATGTTGAGTAAAATATCGATGAGCACGACTAATAACTTGCCCAGTATCGTCGCAATAAACAGCATGATGCTCGCAATAACGTTGACGATCGGGTCAAGCGCCAATCCGACAATATCGCCGATGAAGCCCGCCTGGGCGGGTGTCGCAAATGCAAAAACATTGATGCCGAGCAGCACAAACGCAACGAGCGCCGTCAGCACCGCCTTCGACGTACGGGGCTTCGCGGCGAGTGCGCGGAAGAGCCTGTTTTTCAGGTATCGAAACATATTGCGTCTGCTGATAGCAAAAAAGGTGAAAATTAATCCAAGTCGCCTGTTCCCGCTGCCGTTAGCTGCCGACATTGACGCGAATCTCCGTATCAATGTATTCCGGATCGCACCCATCGCCGTCAATCATGTACCGGCAATCATCAACTGCGCAGTCAACATCGCCGTCAGCATCGATGCCGCACCAATCCCAGTTATCAACCACGCGTACCTGTATGACGTGCGTGCCGGGCGTGCGGTAATTGTTCGTCAAGGTGAGGGTGCCTGAACCGAAGCTGCCGCTCGTCGTGTACACCTTCCCGGGCTCTCCCCAGTCCACCTCGATAAGCCGTATCGGAAGCTGGTCGGGATTGGCATTGATGGTGAGGTTGAGCTGCACCTCGCCCCCGTCCGGCCCGAGATTGATGTAGCTGACGTCAGGCTGCATGTTGCCTCCCGTGCCGGCGACCACCGTAACCTCAGGAACTACGCCGCAATAATCGTTCGGGTAGCTGTTCGGGCGGATATTATTCGTGCATGGCGCCATCGTATTGAATGGATTCTGGTATGCCCAAGCGCTCCTGCTGTGGTAGTGCTGGATACGACTGCACGTCCCGCCGCCCGTGCAATCCTCAGGAACCGAGCAGCCCGTACCCGGATTGCTGCCGCCCACGCACACGCCGGGAGGATCGACGTCTGGTGAAATATTGCTGTGCAGCCCCCACTTCCCGTATCCGTACGCGAATAACCGCAGGAGGGCGCCATCCGCAATTGCCGGAGCTCCCCAGTTCCCGCCCGCGATCTCGCCGGAAAGCGTCGAGAAGCCAACACACTTAGGATAAATCGGGTGATTTTCGGAATCCAGCTCCTCACACCTGCCCAATGTCTCATTCCAATTTTCACAGCAATCCGTTGAAACATTGCTGCACGTATCCCCGTTGCGCGAGTGGCTGAGTGCCGTAATGCACATGCCGCTCGGGGTTGTTTGCAGCGATGGCGGTATTGGCGGAGTCGTATCCATATAATTGTACCCTAACGGAGAGCCGCCGCGCGCGTTCTGGAGGTCGGGGTACGGCAGCTGCACGAGGAGCGGCTGGTACCCAGGCTCTGCACAGCTCGCGTCCCACGCCTCGGGATTGAGCAGGTCATTCGACCCGCCATTGGGTTCGCAGTTTTCCCGCGCGGGCACTGCGCTGCCGAATGGAGGGTAGTCGGTGCCGTACACGTACTCGGGGCTGCCCGCCACTCCTTCAGCAACAACGTAGTCGCTCGATGAGCTCACCCGGGAGAACCACGCCTTATTTGACCCGTCATCATCCACGACCTTAACGTACTCCTGGCATGTTTCACGCAGGTAGAAATCAACCACGATGTCCGCGGATTCACGGTGTTCCCCCGTATCGTCGTTATGCCGGTACCCGTATCGCAGGAGCCGGTTGCCGTACATAGCAGGCGCGAACGAGAGGAATCCGCCGACGCAGTCCCTCACGCCCACGCAATTAATCGGTATGGCTTCCCACACGATGCAGCTCGCTCCGGCGAGCGGGCACAGGAAGCTTTCACCGGCGACAATGCGCTTCCGGAGCTGCACAGGATGGCAGCCGTCCCCGTCAGTATCCTGCCGCTGTACGCCGCCAGCGTCAATGGTGAATCCAGGGGTACCGGAGGATAGGCTGTGGTTGCAGTGATCGTACATTGTCAGGAATTCAACCTTCTCAATATCCTCCATAAAAATTTGGATCTCGGGAGTCCGCCACGCAAAATTATTGTCATCCCTGCAGATCGCAAACGTTACAGGGGTATTGCGCGCATTCCAAAGAGCGTCATAATCGTCACAGCCGGATATTTCGCACCAGTCTGCCGCAAAACATGAAGAAATTATCTCTATAATCCAGCTCCCTGTTAACTGGTTTGTCTCACGGTAGATGTACCGCCCGCCACCATCAATATTTGCGTAGGAACCGCCGAACGGATTTGTGTCCCCTAGGTAGTTGCCGTGCGACGCGAGGCACATGTACATCGGCGTCCGGAGCGTCGACTCAATGCGCGGCAGCGTGCTGAGCGCGGACGATTCCCCCTTCAGCAGGTCGACGGGCCACCAGTTGAGGCAGTACTTTGGATTGCCCGGATCGCGCTCGAGGCAATACCCCTGCCAGCCGCGGTGAGTCGTATTGTTCTCATCGACATACTCGCAGTACGGCGCATCGGCGGACGGGTATAGGCGGCAGTCGCGTTCGATGAGCGTATTGTCATAGCAGATGCCCGGAGCAGCGCAGTCAGCGTCAGTCTCGCACTTGAACCCGTCATCATCGCCGCCGCGGCAGCGGAGATCGTAGTTCGCCCGCAGGAACGGCTCCATCGTGACATCATCGAGGAAAAACTCCGACGGGACTTCATCGCCCGGCGTGCCTTCGTACGTGTAGACAAAGCTGAGCCACGCCGAAGAGAATGCCATCTCATCGCCGTTGTCATCAAATCCGACCGTAAACGGGCCGAAGGTATACTCATCCCAGAGCGTATTTGCTTGTATTGACCCAACGGTATAGTAGCCGATATTCGCGTCTGCCTCGTTGCGGTAATCAATCTGGATGGTAATCCGGTCATCAACGAGCGGCGGCGCGGCCGTCCTGATTGAGAAGGTCACCCCGTACTCATCGCCGCGGTTGACCGCAGTGCCGAGATTGTAGTACGCCCCGGTCCAGACGCCCCCTGGCGCGACATCGAGAACGTTATTCTCATCGAGGTTTCCGTTGAGGGAGGGGATTTGATTCTCCGCTGACTCTTCAGCGAGCCACACCGAGGCGGTGCTGCCTCCATATTCCTTCGGGTACCACGAGATCGGCCACAGCTCGCCTGAGTAAGGGCAGGGCGGTGCACAGGTGAGATCAGACTGGCTGATCCTGTCAGCGTACTTGATCGCATTCGAGTCAATCCACGAGAGCCCGAGGCTCAGCAGCTGGTTGACGCGGTAGTTTGAGTCTCCCATGTCCCCGCTCTTGACAATGTCGCCTGAAATGCTGATTGCGCCAACTTCTTCCATGGCCGGGTACGGAAGATACCCTTCTACAATCTGCTGCTGGCACGCATTGGGAATCACGTTGCCGTCCACGCCAACTGGACAGTCGGCGTCAACTTCACAGCTGACCCCGGGGTCATTCTTGCACCGCAGCCCCCACTCGAGGCCGGCAAGCACATACCCGGAATAATTTCCGATCTCTTCAACAAAAGCGGGGGAGGAGTATGTCTGATTGACATACTCAAAGTCAACATCTTCAATGCAATGGCCCGTATCCTCATCCATTTCACTGCAAATATACCGTGCGAGGCAGAGTTCTTCCACTTTACCGTCCGATCCGGATGTCCGTTCCGACATCTTGCACTCCAGCCACTTGCCGCACTCACGGTCCTTGCGGACCTTCACAATAGTATTTGAATCACAGTCAGCCGGATCCGTGCAGAGCACTGGAGTACTGCCGTCCTCAGAAACCGCGCTGTCATACACGAGGTCTCCGCTCGACGTATTGTTGAACAGGCGGCAGCCCTCTTCACGCGCCACGAGGCCGTTGCAACTCGACTGGTCGATAGTTTCGTCAATATAGTAGTATGACTCGCAATCATCGTACAAACCCTCGACGCCGGTACCATCTTCGAGCGTCGCGTCACAGCCAGTTGGCTCTTCCGGATCACGAAATTCAGTGCACCCGACCGCAGCAGAGGAACAGAGCCCGACCCAACCGTTCGCAGGCCGCGGTACGAGCTCTGTGCGGTTCTCGCACACGCCGCTATCACAGCGGATATCAAATGAACTGCAGAGTTCACCGTCGTCCGCGCCTCCGACGCAGACGCCCGTGTAGAGCGGACAGTCCGGAACGCCCTGTTCAGTCCCTACCTTATACCAGCCTGACGTATTCTGCCCGACGACGCGCTTGTACTCGCATACCTGCGCCCCGGGATTTTTGAAGTAAAGCTTTGCGCCGCCGGCAGTCGTATACTCTTCACACATGTTATCGTTATAGCTGCACAGGATGCTGTCATACAGGTCCGGATTATTCTTGAGATAAACGTCGGTGTAATACGATAAGCCCCCATCCACATCAATCGTGGGCGACCCGAGCCTCGAACAGCCCTTGTCACCGGCAACACAGCCCTTGTTCGCATCGTTGACGAGGGTGATGGTAGCATCTGCGGGAATGTACCGCGACGGATACGCCTCAGCCGGGGTCGGGAACGGACCGCCAAAGTATAAATTGTCATTGAGGTAAAGCAGGTCTGCTTCATTGATGCGCCCGTCGGCGTTGACGTCAGCCACGTCAGCTGGTGTAGGTACGATATCGCTATTAATATAGAGGTAGTTGGTGAGTACCGTCAGGTCACCGATATCAATAGAACCATTTGCATTCATATCGCCCCGCGCAGCCGTGAGCGGCTCAGATGAGAGGCGGTACACCGTGGCGCCGGTCTCGGTGCTGTTCTGGGTATCGAAAAATGCTTCACACCCTACCTTATCCTCGGAGCAGAGCCTCGAGAATGACTTGAGGTAGTGCGTGTTCCTGTCCACATCCGTGTACCGGTCGCAGTTCTCGTATCCCGAGCACGAGGCGTATGAATCCCGTATCCGGTACAGACTATCGTACACCTCCCTCATCTCAATATTATCAACGTAGAAAGCATTTGAGGAATCGAGGTACAGCGAATACGTCTGTGGTATGCCGGAACCGGGCTCGATGTAGAGCGGCCCGAGCTCGAAGCGGTTCCAGTCGCCTGCCCGTGCGACCGACTCGCCGCTGAACTGGTAGGTATGTACGCCGTCACTGACGTACGCCCCGATCGCGGTATTGGCAACCGATCCCTTTGCCCAGAACGTTATGGTGTATGAATAATTTTCCCGCATTTCCGTGTAATCAACAAGCGGCGATCCGATGTAGGCTTGCGACGGTATGAGCAGCGAGTGCCCGCCGAATACGAGTGATTCATTCGAATTTGATATGCTTGCGCCCAGCCACTTCCCGGTGGTGCCATCCTCAAAATCTTCTTTGTAAACGCTCCGCGAGTTGTCTCCTGCATTGCCCTTGTACGCGCGGCACCCTGCATACGCCGCGCTGCATGAAATTCCCTCACCGGGTACCATATGGTACAGGACGTCCGCGGGATCGTTTGAATTGCGGTACGATTTGCACTCATCCGAAGCGTAGACGACATACGACTTGAGCACGTAGTGCTTGGTGCCGCCGCTATCGTAAAATTCCGTGCAGTCAGGATCACTGTCCATCTGGTGGTCGATGCACTCCTGGTCAGTCGTGCATGCGATCCCTGAATTTACGCAAGTGCCCGTGCCCCCGTCACAGCTGTCGCCGCAAACGCGCGCATCGTGTGCCTCATCGATGCCGTCTGAATTTTCGTCAAACGTCTCCCCGTCAACGCAGTTCGGCCACCGGTTGTTCGGATCTGCAATTCCCGGATTTTCGGGTGCCATATTCGTACACGGCGCGCCTGACCCGGCATTGCTCACCTTGAGCCGATACTGGCGGAGCTGGAATCCAAACTCCTCTGATGCTTCCCATGTGTAGTACGTCCCGAGTGACGGATCCGCTGCATCTTCCTCGACGCACATGCGGATGTAGCTGTAGTATTCCTTGCCTTCCCCGCCAGCCGCCACCGCTTCGAGGTTCGTATACTCTTCGCACCCGACAGCGGTTGCCGGACACGAATCACCGGTACTGCCTACAAAAGAAACTGGATCGCGTACGGGGCGGCGCGGCGTGCGTTCGATCGCCAGTTCACGGTATGCCTGGCACCCGACGTACTCGGCCGGACACTGGTCACACGAGGATGGATCGGCCGGGTCGCATACGCGCGAGCTCGTTATAATGCCATTGACTACCTCGCCGGTGCTCGCCGCAGTATAGGCATTGCAGCCAACCTCATCAGCTGAGCATACGAGTGCGAAATTTTCACACTCCGGATCGTCGGTCGCCGGATTCCCGGTGCAGCCGAGATACGCAGGAGGCTCCTGAAGGTATGTGGGGACAGAATTTTCATACGATTTATATGCGGACAAGCTGCCGCTCTCTTCGAGCTGGACGTTATCGATTACGATATCACACGTATCGCTGAGGCTGTGCCTCAGCAAAAAACTAAATTCACGCTGCAGTTCCGCAATATCAGCGCCGTTCCAGGCAGTCTCAGGCAGCGAAGCAAATGAGAGAACTGCGGTGTAGCGCGTCCACTGGCTGTTGATGAGGATTGATGCGCTGTTCGAGAAGCTGTACGTGCTCGCAGTTTCATTGATGAGCCTCCGCAACAGAACGTCGAGCCTGCCGCCGGACCCGCAGCCTGGATCGTCGTCAGCGGTTCGCGCGTAGAATGAAGCCGTGAACGTACGGCCGTCGGTCAAGTGGCCACTATCAACAATCTGCTCGGTGTAGTCCATCGGATCTGCCACGCAGGCGCCGTACGAATGAATGCGGGCAGCTATTGAACCGTCAAAAGCCGTACTGGCCGCAAGAATCCTGTTGCCGCACGGCAGCGCACCGTCAGTCTGGTAGTGACCCCAATCAGCAAAAATATCAGGCTCGCTTGTGCCGCCATCAGCCGGGGTGAGCCCGCTGTCACGGATGCCATCGGTCGCAAATGGCGTATAGACGCCCGAAAAGTACTGTTCAAAACCCGAATTCCGCAGGAGGTTTACTCCCGATCCGGCAATGCTCATGAGCTGGCTGCACCCGTCACTCTCCGCGGAGCACTCTTCTGCATGCATATTCAAGCTGACAATGGGGTACCCGTCCGTCGGCGCCTGGTTTGCGCATGACCACTGGCCGGTTGCATTATTGTAATCGGTGCAGTACCAGCTGCATCCCGCATTGTTCGCATTGCACCCATTCACATCAATGGTGTTTGTCAGATAGAGCGCCTCTTCGCCATCGGACCGCGTCAGGGATTCGCACGAATTGTACTGCGGATCGCACGCGGTGCCTTCAAACCTCCATACGGGCTCCTCTTCTATGCAGTAGCCGTACTTTTCGCATGACCCATCCTCATTCTCACGCAGGCACTGCTGCTCATCGGCACAGTAATCGGATTCCCGCTGAATGTAGCTGGTTGCGGCATCGAACGTATTGATGAATTGATCTCCGTTGGTGTCCTCATTGCGCACCGCCGTGTCAGACTGGATCTTTGGGCCGGCACCCTGGCTCGCGCAGTACACCTCCGGAAGCTTCAGCACCCAGTTTGGATCGACGAGCTTGTAAAAAGGCGAGTCTTCATTGTCGTATTCGCTAATAAGCGTACTGAGGCTGTAGTTCCCCCGCCCATATTCCCTGTTGTACTTCGCTGCGAGCTCCCATCCGACCGGCAGCACGCGGTACGAACGCAGAATCACGAGGCTGCGGTACGGGTAGCCGTTCACATAGTCAGGTTCATTGCCGTTCGCGTCGAATCCGAACGGTTTTGTGCCGCTCAGCAGCCCCTGCTCGATTGCCTCACGGACGGTAAGGCGCTGCTCAATCGCCGTGCGGAATCGCGCGTCAATCACGCACGTATCGGGCGTCGGATCATTCGGATCCGGACAGCTCGCAAGCTTGCTCAAGATATCGAGCTGGCCTCCCGATGTGTAGTTGACCTCCTGCAGCGTCGCGAAGAGCTCCCGTGCGGCCGTTGCGCCCGGCGTTGATCCCCGTAAAATATCAGAAAAAATGCTCTTCGTCTTTGATGATACGGCAGGATTGTACCCCTTCTTCGGATTGAGGTACTGCTCGAGGAGCTTGCTCGTCAACGTATTGGTAAAGGTTCCGATCACGTCCGCGACCATCGATCCCGTCTGGTGCAGCGTCTCGCTGAGGGACTGGTCAAGGATTGTCGTCTGTGCCCGCTCTACAAAAACGGCGGGTGTTGATGTTTCTCCTGAAATCGTCGTCTGCGTGGGTTCAATCTCACCCTCGAGCGATTTCTTGAACTCCAGGTTTTTCCGCTCTTCTGCTGCTTGCTCGTACGCCCCCGTCTGAATCTGCAGGAGCATGCCGACATCCGATGCTTCGGGGTTGAACGTATTGGACACTTCAACGAGACGGTCAGAAGTCGTCGCTTCGACATTATCAATAATCTCGGACAGCGGGCATCGCGGAGTCAGCGTGCCGTAGACGGACTGCCGCGCCCACAGGTTGAGATTCACCTTAGTCGTGATATCACGCGGTTCGCACAGGTTGAGTTCTGATTGGCACTCGGGGGCACCGCGGGCAACCACCAGTCCCTGTCCCGCGATAGCTGTCGATTCAACCTCAAAGCAGCCTGCTGAGATGCAGCGGCGCTTCTCTTCAACGCTCGAACCGCACTGGGCTGGATTGATTCCCGGTTCGTCCGGGCACATGAGCACTGTCGGCGGGCACTCGGGATCAGTCTGGCACTTCATATCCGGGTACCCGGCGCACTTGCCTCCGACCGCCGATCGGGCGAGGTTGTCTAAAAAATCACCGGCAGCCGCATCAAACGTATCATTCAGGAGCTCTTTCGGATTTACGGTAAACTGGGGCTTCTGCCCTGGCTGGCCCGTAGCGATCTTGTTCGCGTAGTAGTAGGCCATCTCGTTGAGGTAGCCCCTGATCATGTTGCGGAAAGCGACGTCAGCTGCCGTCTTGACGGCACTGCTAATCGTCTGCCAAATGAGACGCGGTACATCGCCAACAGTTATGGAGACATCACCAACGCCAAACAGAGCATCGGCCTGTTTCGGTACGAGCGCAATGGGCAATATGAGCTGAATGCTAAAAAAAATGAGCGCACAACTAACGACCCAGCGCGTCAGTACTCGTTTCTTATTGTTGCGATGCCTCTCCATACGGCACGTTCACGAATGCTAATGCTAAATATTGTGTAACCTCCGAAAAATGGAATTAACGGAACTGCTACTCAGCCTCTGCCGCATCAGCCGTGTCGCTGTTTTGCAGCAAGCTCTGGAGGTATACGGCCTTGAGCGTTTCATCATCGAGCTCATCGAGTGTTGCCCTCGGCACACCGTACTCCACGAGGAGCTCTCGTATCTCGTCCGGTTCAAGGTTCAGGAGGTCATTGTATGTAATCTCGAGATAGTCCGTTGTCTCCTCATTCGATGGCGCATCTTCGGATGATGCGCCTGTTCCGGAATCCGCGAGCGTTTCCTGGTAGATGTCGAGGATTTCTTCATCAGAAAATGTTGACAGGGCATCCTGTGAAACCCCCATGTCGGCGAGCATGATGCGGAGTTCATCCGCGGTAAAGTTACTCACGTCAACGCCCGCATCGGCAGCAAGCTCGGGAAAAATTTCACTCCCGTCGGTGCTGACCTGCGCCCCGTCAAACGTCGTGCTGCAGGCATCTTCACCCTCGGGACAGTTCGGATTCGTCCCCTGGTCAATCTCGATTTTATCGCTCAGCTGATCGCTGTCGCTATCGGCGATGTACGGGCTCGTCTTATAAAGGTAAAACTCATCGTAGTCAACCAGTCCGTCACTATCCGTATCCTTGTCTTTGAGCCCCTCCAAAACCGGTAGATCTGCCGTTTCACTGGACACATCCGTATTCGTGCCTGCATTGCTGGAGCTGTTTGAGCTGCTTCTCAGGAAATCAAAAGGCTGCGATAGCTGATTGCTTAAATTCCACACACCAAGTCCGACCACAATAACCGTAACTACAATAAATACAGCTAGCAATCGTTTTTGAAGTTCTGTATCCTTATTACTAGCACTCTCCTTAGGCATGGTATCCCTAAGTAAATTTTATTTTATTTTTTACTCTTTTGCAACAGTTTATACGCGTCCATTATATCATATTCCTGCTTGAATGTCAATTACAATCCCCCTTTTCTATAGAGCTCTTTTGTAAGGTCGATCCAGCTTTTAATTGAAAGGTCTTGCGCCCGGGCGGATGCATTGATGTGCGCAGAAAGGAGGGCATTTTCCGCGTCTTTTTTGGGTATTCTGAAGCCAGCTGCGATATTATTGTAGAGTTTTTTCCGCTTCGCAGAAAACCCAATTTTTACCACACGGTACAGGTCTGCACGTGACAGAGGGCCGAGCGACCGGCTATACCCGTGCGCATCCTGCCCCACTCCGCGTATTGCGAGCACCGCGGAATCTACCGCGGGCACGGGCCAGAAGCAGTCACGGCTAACAGTCCTAAGCATGGATGGCTCGCCGCTCAGTTGCACAGCGACAGAAAGGAGCGACATTTCCCCCGGTTCCGCAACGATGCGCTCGGCGACTTCTCTCTGGACCAGGAGCACCAATTCCCGTGGCCGGGGCGTACGCTCGAGAAAAGTCCTTAGTATGAGCGACGTGATATTGTACGGTACGTTAGCGACAATAGTATACCCCAGGTCGGATACGACTGAGTCGATATCCGAAAGGTGCTTAAAAACATCGCCCTCAATCAACCTCAAGTTCTCATGCACAGCGGCGAGCTTCCTGAGCGCGCCGTACAGCCGCCGCTCAAGCTCAACAGCGATGACAGCGCCCGCCCGCGAACAGAGCTCCACCGTGAGGGTCCCGAATCCTGCGCCGATCTCGAGCACGGTATCACCATCGGTCAAATTGGCAGCGGCGATAATATCCATGAGCACATCGTCACAGACTAAAAAATTCTGTCCCGATGACCGGGACGGCTCGAGCTGGTAGCGCTTGCAAAGGTACGCAACCGTCTGCTGGGAGGTGAGCTGCATAGTAAATTACTGATTACAATCTTCCCGCTTCCGGAACAGCAAGTATACAAGGGAGAAGGCTCCCGACATAAAAAAGATGGGCACCCAGGGCGGATCAACGAACGCCGCAATGATGAGCGCTCCCGCAGCAGCGATCAGCTTTCCGATCGAGAGCGAGAGCTCAAAAAAAATCGCATGTACGAGAGGCCCATGCTCCCGCGCGGCAGAGTACATCGATGCTTCGAGCGGGACTAAGAGCATCTCCTTCGAAATGCGCGAAACTGAATCCAAGCTCATCACCTGCCATACGTTTTTGGCGAAACCCCTCACGAGCCAGCTGAACGCATAGAGGGCGGTACCAAGACGTAGCGCCTTGAGGCGCCCTTGTTCATCAGAAATTTTTCCAAGGTACAGGACAATGAGACTCGTAACGAACGTAGCGACCGCAACCAGTGCGCCAACCTCAAGGTAATCTTGCACGACGACATAGATAAAAATTGGCCAGACGGTCAGCACGATGAGCTCCTCGCCGAAACCAAGGTACAAAAAAAAGTTACGGCTGTGCTGCGGATCAACGAGCCGCCGGAAGATAGTGCCGTACGGCAGCTCGATTTTCGCATGAATTTCACGTATCTGCATGAGCGGGAGCGCTGACAGGATAAAGAGGACTGAACCGACGATGAAGAGAACCTCAAATCCCGCCCACTCAAGGAGCACGCCGCCGATGAGCGGCCCGATAATGTAGACAATCATGCTGAGCGTTTCGATGTACCCGACCTCCCGCCCGCGCTGGCCTTTGCGTGAAAAAAGCGCAAAATCGGCATGGTACGCCGGCCAGTAGAGAGACTTGTACGCCGCGCAGAGCAAGGGGGCGACGTAGAATAGCGCCGCAACCTTCGAGATTGAAAAGAGCGCTACCAAGTACGCGATCAAAAAAAACTGGCTGTAGAGTATTGAGTGCTCATACCCGAGCTTGCCGACGAGCCGCCCGACAGGCGGGAGGAGCACGATGTACAACCCGTAGATCATGATATAAAAAAAGAGCACCTCGCGGAGAGAGTACCCGAGGGAAAATAAAAAAATCGGCTCGAAGAGCGTTACTGCCGCGATACCGAGATCTTTGAGACCCACAGACCAGTACAGGCCGCGCATCCCGCGCGTAGGGTGCTTTGAAAAGTAGTGCGGTGAATGGAAGCGAAACTTTTTTTCCATGGTACTGATGGTACTGGGTGATTAACGCCGAACCGTCCCCGCGCTACAAAATGCGAACAGGCCCCTCCCGCAGTACGTTCACCTTTGATCCCTCCACGCGTACGACCGTAGAGACCGGGACCTCCGGCAGCTCCCCGGCATCAAGAATCAGATCGGGCTGGCTCTCCGCATCCTGAAACATCCTCGATACGCACTCAACGTTGTAGCAGTTGCCCTTACCGGTAATGTTCGCACTCGTTGACGTCAGTGGCGTGCCAGCTATCTTCACGAGCTCGAGCGCTACCTTAGAATCAGGTATGCGGACACCGATGGTCGGGAGGCCGAGCGTCAGCGAAGCGGGCACCGAATCTTTCCTCTTCAGGATAATTGTGAGCGCGCCCGGCCAATGCTTCTTCATGAGCTCCTGCTCTTTTTTTCCGACCGTTGCGACAGCTCTTAGCAGCTTCTGCGAATCGACAATGATCGGGAGCGGCTTCTGTACGCGACGCTTGATGATGAAAAGCTTGCCAATAGCTTCTTCATCGAGCGCATTCGCAGCGAGCCCGTACGCTGTATCCGTAGGGTATACGACAATACCGCCGGCGAGAATTATTTCCGCGGCTTTCTTGATTACACGGGGTTCTGGTTTTTTCGGGTCAATGGCAATGGTCTCCATATGCTTAAGTTAGATTGGTTTTTACGAGGTACTCCCTGATGGTTTTTTTCTCCAGATCCCAGCCTGAATCCTGGGTATCCTCACCCGCCAGGTCGGCTTCCCTCATCACGTGGGAGGTGACGAGCCGCAGGCACCGGTCTCGCAGGTTATCATTAGGGAAACCAAAGTACATGTTGCGGTGCGCGAGCTGGTGAATGCAGTCAGCAATCATGGCGGTGATATCTTCATCGACGACGAGGGTCAGCGGGTGTGAAAACGACTTGCCGGAACCGGCGAGGTAGATGGGGATTAGCGCATCGGAAAACTCTTCCCAGGCGTATCCGGTGTACCGCTCAATCTGCGCTAAAATACGCTCGTGGTACTCTTCGTATACTTTTTCAAAGTCAGCGCCTAAGCCGATAATCCGGCGCCATTCTTCCTCAAAATCGCCATCTCCATCGTGCAGCCGTTTCGCATAGTCGTAATTATAGAGTAGCTTAGTTTCCGGAATCATACAACGAAGTTAATGAGCCGATTTTTCACAAATATGATTTTTTTGGGGGTTCGAGCAATATACTTTTTAATTTTATCCTGCATCAATGCAGTCTTTTTTACATTTTCTTCAGTCGCATCCGCTGAAGCAATAATCGTGTCACGCACCTTGCCATTCACTTGCACGACAATGGTTACTTTTTCTGCCTTAAGCGCCTTCTCATCATACTGAGGCCATTTCTCATATGCTATGCTTTTTGCGTGCCCGAGCCGCTGCCAGAGCTCTTCGGCAATGTGCGGGGCGAATGGCGAAAGAATCACGAGCAGCGTCTCTAAAAACGGGGCCGGAACAACCGTCCCGGTATGGAGCGTATTGACTGCCTGCATGAACGTGCTGACCGCCGTATTGAAACTAAAACTTTCAATATCATCAGTAATTTTTTTAACCATGCGGTGGCGGTAGCGCTCAAGCGTTTCCGGAACCGAAACGGCCTGCACACGGCCGGCAACATTCCAAAGCTTGTTCAAGAAACGGGATACGCCTTTAATCCCCTCAGTACTCCACGGCTTCTTGTCTTCAAACGGCCCCATGAACATCTCGTACATGCGGAGCGTATCGGCGCCGTACCGCTCCACAACATCGTCAGGATTGATGACATTGCCGCGCGATTTGGACATCTTTACCCCGTCCTCGCCGAGGATCAAACCCTGGTTTTTCAGCTTCTTGAACGGCTCATCACCGTACTTTTCAATAACTTCAGACGGAATAACATTGATATCGCATAAAAACTTGTAAATAAACCGGGCATACAGCAAGTGCAAAACCGCATGCTCAGCACCGCCGACATACAGGTCGACCGGCAGCCATGCTTTCAGCTTTTTCGGATCCGCGAGCTTCTTTCCATTGTGCGGGTCGCAGTACCGCAGCCAGTACCAGTTGGAGCCCGCCCACTGCGGCATCGTATTCGTCTCGCGCTGTGCTTTCCCGCCGCAGACCGGGCACTTGGTATGTACCCACTTCGTAATCGCTGCAAGCGGCGATTCGCCTGTGCCGGTTGGTTTGTACTTTTTAACATTCGGAAGCTTCACGGGCAATTGCTTTTCGGGGACAGCCACCTGCCCGCACTTCTCACAATGCACGACCGGAATCGGCTCGCCCCAATACCGCTGGCGCGAAAAAAGCCAGTCGCGAAGTTTATAGTTTACTGAAGCTTTGCCTTTTCCATTCTTTTCCAGCCACGCAGTGATCTTTTTCTTGAACTCAACGGAATCCATGCCATCGTACTCTCCTGAATGCACCATTGTCCCGTCGCCAGTCCAGCACTTACTCTCTAAATCACTTTGCTGGTGTCCCGCCGCTGCAGGACTTGCAAAAGATTCCAAAGCACGCGGCGGCATTACACCGGGTTGTTTAATAACCTGAATAATGGCTAAATTAAACTTCGTGGCAAACTCAAAATCCCGCTCATCGTGCGCCGGCACCGCCATGATCGCGCCGGTGCCGTACGAAGCTAAGACGTAATCGGCGATCCAGATCGGAATCTGTGCGTTATTCACTGGGTTGGCCGCGTACGCGCCGGTAAACACGCCCGTCTTCTGCTTTGCCAGATCCGTCCGTTCAAGATCGGACTTCGCGGCTGCTTTGTGCACGTACGCGTCCACTTCTTTTTTCTGCTCGAGAGTTGTTATGCGGCTGACGAGCGGGTGCTCAGGCGATAGAACCAAGTAGGTCGCGCCGAAAAGGGTATCGGGCCGCGTGGTAAATACGCGTACCACCTCGCTTATCGGGCCGCATATTCCGGCGCGTATCCACTTGAGTGCCTCGGGCAGCTCCCGTACCCCGTCTTTTGCCGTGAAATGCCCCCGGTCGGCAAATTGCTGCACGTCTGCCTTATAAAAATCCTTATAAAACTTCGCTGTTACGGATACGGACTCCTTATCGTCGGCCGAGTACAGGACGAGTACTTTGTCCGCAATGCCGTACTGGGCTTTAAAATTATACAGTTCCCGCAGGCGCTGGTGGTGCTCCGAATCTGCGCTTACTACGACTTTTGACGGCGCGACAAGCACGAGCCGGCTGACCTTCTTTTTCTGCTCGCTTAAATACCGCACGAGAAAACTCGTACCGGCGCTATGGCCGATGAGTACCGCATCTTCATCGATCTCAAATCCCTTGATCGATTTTTCAAATGCCCGCTTCCACTCTCCGTACACCGGCGCGTTCGCCCGGGGCAGCGCAGGAACCGCAACATGGAAACCCATACGCTCCAGCTGCACTGCCATCCACGGCAGCCAGTGCTGCACGGTCGGATCGGGATATCCCGCTTGTGAGGGGCTCCCGTGCACGATGACCGCAAGCTTCTTTTTTTTAGTACTGCCGGCGACTGCAAAATCAACCTCAGCCCCCTCCGACCTGCCGATCCAGTTCTTCTGCAGGAGCTTGATGCTCTCGGGCCAATCGAGCTGATCAAGGTCGTTCTGCAGGCGCTCGATGTACCGCTCGTCGGTGATCTTCACGAGCCACTGCTTGATCTGCTTCTTGGTGACGCCGGTGCCGCACCGCTCGCACTTCCCATCAACAACCTCCTCGTTCGCCAGGCCCGTCTTGCATGAAGGGCACCAGTTGATCGGCGCATCTGCTTCGTACGCGAGCCCGCGCTTGAAGAGTTGCACGAAAATCCACTGCGTCCACCGGTAGTACGCCGGATCAGAAGTGATCACCTCGCGGCTCCAGTCGTATGAAAAGCCCAAACGCTTAATTTGCGCGCGCATGGCTTTAATATTTTTTATCGTGGTTGCCGCGGGATGCGTGCCGGTCTTGATTGCGAAGTTTTCAGCAGGCAGGCCAAACGAATCGAATCCCATCGGGTGGAGCACGTCATAGCCCCGCATCCGCAGGTACCGCGCCTCAATATCAGAGGCGGTATACCCCTCCGGATGCCCGACATGCAGGCCCTGCGCTGACGGATAGGGAAACATGTCCAAAACGTAAAATTTGGGAGTGCCTTTTTTTTCACCTGCCTCCCAAACTTTCCCGCTTTCCCATGCCGCTTGCCACTTTTTTTCAATTGTCTGGTGATCGTACCTTTTCTCCATAGAGCACCTCAATGGTACCATCGTTACGGCCCATATTCAAGCAGTTTTGGCTGCTGCCAGGGCCCAAAATAATCCTATTGACACCCCGTATACCGCGTGATATGGTAGCTACTGTCTCAATTTTTATTAGTGAAATGCTAGCGTTAGCGCCAAACTTACACCTAATACCTACCACTATCTCGATCCGCATAAAAACAATACTCATCAGCTCTCTCATTGCCGCATTACGGCTCATCATGAACCTCGGCAGGGGGCTCCAGACGATGCTGCTGTACATCGGGCGGCCATTCAAACACATCATTATATTTTTTTTCAAGCACGGGGCGGTGCACCTGTACCGGCTCTACTTTGTGGCAAAAAAGTGGCTCACCTCTATTTTTGCGCCCGCAAAAAATAAGGTAATCTACCCGCTGCTGCACAAGTCAACCATACACGTCGTGCTCGTTCTCGTCGGCATTGCCGTCATTGCAAATAATATTATCGTCAAGGAAACGAAAGCCGAAGAATTTGCCCAGACGACGATCCTCGCATCGCTCGTAACCGACTACCAAGACTTTGATATCGTCGAAACGGCACTGACCGAAACGCCGCGCGCAACATCGTACTTCCGCGATTCCGGCGTGCTGACGCTCTTCGATGCAACGACGAAAGAATCGATCGTCGGCGGCGAAGGCACAGATGGAATAATGACGTCCGAGAGCAGCGCCGCGCTCGTGCGTCCCGGCCTCGCACAGACGACGCTCGGCAATAGGCCGCGCGAAGAAGTCGTGTACTATACCGTCGAGGGCGGCGATACCGTCAGTACGATCGCTGAAAAATTTAATATCTCATCAGATACGATCCTCTGGGAAAACAAGCTCGGCGTACGCGATGTCATTAAGCCGGGCCAGACACTCACCATTCTTCCGCAGTCGGGCGTTTCACACCAGGTCAAGAGCGGCGATACCGTCGACACAATCGCAAAAAAGTACAAGGTTGACGCCAATGACATCCTCGAATATAACAAGCTGGCTGATGCTTCGGCAATTGAAGCAGATCAGGTCCTCCTTATCCCCGGCGGCACGATCGATCCTCCGCCTCCGGCAGTCCGTTCGTACGCGGCAGCGCCGTACTCCGGTTCAGTTCCGGCTTCAGCGGCAATCAGCGGGGGAAGCTTGCAGTGGCCCACGACGAGCCATAAAATCAGCCAGTACTACAAGTGGGGGCACCTTGCCATCGATATTGCCGGCGACTACACTTCGCCTGTCTACGCTGCGGATGCGGGACGGGTAGAAGCAGTCGGTTGGGGGAGCGGGTACGGCAATAGAATCATCATCAACCACGGCAACGGCATTAAAACGCTGTACGCCCACCACTCAAAAATGTTCGTCAGTGTCGGCGACTCAGTCAGCCGCGGCCAAACCATCGGCATGATCGGCTGTACGGGCTGGTGCACGGGGCCGCACGTCCACTTTGAGGTTTATGTAAACGGCGCCAAGGTGAACCCGCTCACGTACCTGTAAGTTTCCAAACTCTTAACAGACTGAAAAAGCGGTGCCGTCTGAAGCGCCGCCTTTTTAATGCACATGCTAACACGCCGGCGTCACTGCTGCCGTGCCGCCATGGTAGAACGTATTTTTTCGATAATTTCGTCGATGGTAAAATTTGATTTTATGAGGTAATTATCTGCCCCGAGAGCTCTGCCCTTCTCAACATCCGCCTCCTGTCCGAGGTTGGAAAGCAGTATGATGGGCGTGCTTGCGATATCAACGCGGGCGTTCGAGCGGACGCGCTTCAGAATCTCAAACCCATCGATACCCGGCAGGATAATATCGAGGAGTACGACCTCTGGCTTCACGCTGAGGATTTTTTCCAAGCCTCCCGGGCCGTCTATCGCAGTCGTAACATCAAAGTTCTCCTTCTGCAGCTTCGTCATCAGCAGGTCGCGCAAGAACTGGTCGTCTTCAACAACGAGAACGCGCGCTTCAGCCTTCGTATTCGCCGGCGCTGCCGGCGGCACAACGGTATCCCCGGCGACCGCCTTCTGTACTGGCTTAGCGGCAGCAATACTGCCAATAAGGCTATTGACCTTCGTCGTCACCTCATCGGGCGTAAACTGGGCTTTCACGATGTAATCGCGAGCTCCGAGATTGATCGCGCGGTCTATCTCAACCGGCTGTCCGGAATTTGAAATAATGATAACCGGCGGCATATTATTTTTGCCGTACTTCTTCTGCAATACATCGAGCACCTCATACCCGTTGAGCTTCGGCATGACGATGTCGAGCAAAATCAGGTCCGGCCGTACGCGTTCGATTTCTTCGAGCCCCCGCTCGCCATCTTCCGCTGAAGATACATCGTGCCCCTCCTGCTCGAGTTTCTTCGTTAGTACCTCCACGAGAATAGCTTCATCTTCGATGATGAGTATCTTTTTCTTTGGCTGGTCCATATTAACTATTCATTACTATTTGATCTGGCGGAGGCGGATTCGATCCCCTCTTATATATAACACCAAAAAAGATAATTAGGAAAGAGAGGAGTGAGAGCAGATCAGAGGTCAGGGCGACGATTTCCGAGGTCGCGGTATAGTAGGTGAATGCGGTAATGATGAGCAGGATGAGCCCTCCGGCTATCACGGTGGAGCGTATCTTCACGATGCGCTCCTGCGAACGCAAGCCCTGGCGGAAGAAAAGAACGGCGCTCGGCAGCAGGACGCCCGCAAAAATTACGAAGCTGCCGATCCCGACAAAGGGGTGGATATTCCAGTCGGTAATCCCGGTCTCAAGGTCGTGAATCGGATAGCTGAAGTATACGATGCTGAACAGGACGACGATCGTCGACAGGATGACGACGGACCAGAAAGCCCTCTGTACCATCTGAACATTGATAAAAAAGGTTCCCACCTTGGCGAAAAAGGCGATGGCCAGATAGAGAAAGGACTGTGAGATGATAAAACTCACGCCGAGCACGAAAGATTCTTCTGGCACGGCGATGCGCGGTATCGAAAACATGAGGTACGCAATGATGAGGGACGCGTACCCCTGCGCAAAATAGAGGAGAACCGGGGCCTGCCTGTCGCGGTGGTACGACCGGAACAGGCGGTAGCTGCAGTACGCACAAATGATGCTGTTGCACAGGTCGATAATCGGTGTGATGGGTAAGTTCATGCGCTCAAATACTCTTAATAAAATTTTCAAACTCGGTGCCGGTATACTCCGATGAACGTATCGGAAGCGAGAAGAAAAAGGTCGTGCCCCTGCCTTCCGTGCTCTCAAACCAGACACCGCCGCGGTGGCGCTCGATAATATTTTTTACTATAAAAAGGCCGAGACCGGAACCGTCTGTCTGCATGCGGATCACGTTATCAGCGCGGAAAAACTTCGAGAAGAGCCTGCTCTGCTGGTGCGCTGGTATGCCGACGCCGCTATCAGCAATCGCGCACACAACCTGATTCTCATCCTTCCAGAGCGATAGCGTCACCTTGCCTCCGCTCGGGGTGTACTTTATTGCGTTGTCGAGCAGATTCTGGACCACGAGGCGTATTTTTTGCGGATCAATATTGACGCTCGGCAGCGCCACTTTTGGCTTCTTGAAATCGAATTTTATGTCTTTCTTCCGAATCGCATTGTACATTTCCTGCGTGGCGCTCTCAATGACGCGGTCGAGAGACATATGCACAAACCGGTACTGGAACCTCCCCTCCTCAATCCTCGATACGTTGAGCAGGTCATTGATGAGCAGGATCATCCGCTCATTGGTCTCATATCCCTTGGCGAGCATCTCCTGCTGCTGCTGGTTGAGCGGCCCGAGATCGCCATCCATGATCATCTTCAGGACCCACTTGGTTGCGGACAGTGGCGTGCGCATCTGGTGTGAGGCGACGGAAATGAATTCCGTCTTCATCTGGTCGATCTCCTTGAGCCGGCGGTTGACCTTTGAATAGATTTTATTGAGCCTCGCGAGCTCGCGGTTTGCTCTGAGGAGTTCGACCTCGACAGTCTGCAGGCTCCGGACGACGTAGCCCGACCGGTAGGTGCTGATGCCCATGAGCGCGATCATCGTGGACGTCACGCCGAGGAAGTACAGCTCATTCAGGTACAGCTGCTCAGCCATCACGCCGGTACTGTTGTGTGGCAGTATTCCGTTGTGTTCAAGCACTGCCACCATAACGAACATTCCTCCCCCGAAAACGAGGTTTAAGGGGGCGGCGATTGCGCTGAAATGTACGTTTGTGCCCACGAGCTGGAGCAGGTACAGAGGCAGAAAAATGCTCTCGATACCGCCCGTTGCGTGTACAATCAGCGTAATGACGATCATGTCGAGGAAAATGCCGATGTATGGCCAAAAACGCGGGTAGTACACTGACCCGTATACGAGGCTCGATGTCAGATTAAAAATAAAAGCAATCGTCGCGGCAATGAGAATGCCGATGAGGTCAAAATGAAAACCGAGCTCATAACACAGCAGGGAAATCAAAGAAACGACCGTGATCATGATATACCGAACAGCTACGGACCACCGCAGTCGCTTTAACTTCTCCTCTTCGCCGATGCGAACGATCTCTTTGGCAAGCAGCGCGCGTTCTTCGCCAGCTGCCTCATGGCCTTTCCCCTCTATTACGTCTTCGACTTCAATCTGCTTCTTCTCCGTGGATTCTTTTTCCGCTCCTGCACCGCCGCCGTTGCCAGTTTCTCGCCCGGTTGTTGTTGTCGCTTCAGTTGGCATAATCTAACAGTTAATAAAAAACTGCTAGCGTGAATATATTGTAGCACTTTTTTGAAGAAAAATCAAGTTACCCTGCAATATAAAAAGTGGGGCTCAACTACTGCTGAGCCCCTTGCTCCGAATTGTCAATGAAAACGCTACGCAGCTCTCTTATGCACAGAAAAACCTCGTAACGTTCCGAGGAGGTGGGCAAGAAACGAGCCGACCATCAGGGCCACGGTGCCGAATGCAATCCCCGGGATATTTACATCGTACCCCTTCGGCAAGTAGTACAAGAGGTAAATAGGACCAACAAACAGCGCGGTAGCGCAGATGCAAACGAGCCACCACTTCAGCGAGACGTAGTACCACTCCCGCCGAAGCATTAATCCTTTCCACTCGCTCTGGGCCGTACTGCCGATCATTGAACAGCTGAGGCTGTAGGTAGCTGTCAGTATCGCGGCTGATCCAAGCGCCAGCAGGACCGACGCCTTAAAATTCGTCAGCAGCGTAAAGTCAGCAACCGCTACACTCGCGATGAGCGCAACTGCAAGGAGAGGGAACATTTTTCCTCCCTTTCTGTAGTATCGGTGAACGTTTTTTCTTTCCTCCGCAACTGTACCCGCATTCTTAATAAATGTCAATGCGCCTGGGCACGGAACTGCAGCGCTTCCGCGACATGTTCGGCGGATATGGTTTCAGCGTGTTCCAGATCTGCAATCGTCCGTGCGATTTTAATCGTCCGGTGGTATATTCGCGCCGAGAGGTACAGCGAGTCAACCGCCCGCTTGAGCAACGCGTACGCCTGCTCTGAGACACGAAAGAGGTCATCAATGCTCCGTGCGCGGACTTCGGCGTTTACGATAATCTGCGTCCCGCTGAACCGGTTGCGCTGGGCCTTCCGTGCCCGCTCGACACGGGAACGGATGCTCGCGGACGATTCGCCGTTACCGCGCTGTACGACCTTCTCTGAAGGGAGCCGCGGAACCGACACGTGCATATCAATGCGGTCCAGCAGGGGGCCCGAAATTTTCTTCTGGTACCGGCTGATGCTGAAAGGCGTGCAGGTGCACGGACGCCTGTCATCATCCAGAAATCCGCAGGGGCACGGATTGCGTGCAGCGATAAGCGTGAATCGGGCCGGAAACTGGATCGATCCTGCAGCCCGAGAAACGGTAACGGTGCCGTCTTCGAGCGGCTGCCGCAGGCTCTCGAGGGCTTGCCGCGGGAATTCGGCCAGCTCATCAAGGAACAGCACTCCCCGGTGCGCAAGAGTTACTTCGCCCGGCCGCGGAAAGCTGCCGCCTCCCACAAGGGCGACTGATGATGCCGTATGGTGCGGTGCGCGAAACGGGCGCTCGCGCACGACCGTATCACGCCGGGGCAGCATGCTCGCAACTGAATATATCTTAGTCACCTCGATCGCTTCGTCAAAGTCCATTGGCGGAAGGATCGTCGGCACCGTCCGCGCGAGCATCGTTTTTCCGGAGCCCGGAGGCCCGGTGAAGAGAACGTTGTGCCCGCCCGCCGCGGCGATCTCAAGCGCCCGCTTCGCCTGCTCCTGGCCCCTGACGTACGACATATCGTACTGGCTATCCGGAACGGCAGCACAATACGTCCCGCGCACCCGCAACGGCTCGATAAGGCGCACCCGGCGAAAATGCTCTACGAGCTCTGAGAGCGATTCTACCGGAAAAACTGCCACCCCCTTAACGAGCGCGGCCTCTCGCGCGTTCAGCGTAGGGACGTACAGCTCCCGAATCCCCCGCTCCTTAACCAGTGAAGCAATAGGGAGAACGCCGCTGACCGGACGCAGCGATCCATTGAGCGAAAGCTCTCCGACAAACAGCTTGCTGCCGGTATCGGCGAGCAGGCCCCGGGCAGCTAAAATAGAGACGGCGATGGGAAGATCGTAGCTCGGCCCTTCTTTGCGCAGGTCAGCGGGCGCGAGATTAACCGTCACCACGCCGGGAGGAAAGTCAAAACCGCTGTTGCGTATGCCGGACTTTACGCGCTCCTTTGCTTCCTGCACTGCCGTATCCGGGAGGCCAACGATGAACATCTTCGGCAACCCGAGCGAAAGATCCGCCTCGACGTCAACGAGCTGTGCGTCGAGCCCGACTACGGCAGCTGATAAAACCTTTGCTGACATATGCTGTAAACAAAAAACTCTCCACGAAATACGGGGAAAGTTTTTGTATGATTCTTCTCTGCGCCTATACTACCACAGAACGGGTCAGGGTGTCAAGCCGGCTTCCGCACAATCATAGAAGTACGTATCGGGGTATATTTCCGCAGGCTCGCAGGCTTGAAGCTTGTCATAAAAGGTGAGGCGGTCCCACGATCCGATTTGCTGGAGCACTTCCTCACGATAAAAACGGGTCATATGCAGCACCTGGTAATGGAAAATAAAATAGAGGCCCCCGGAATGGCCATCAAGGTAGGATTTGCGGATCGGCCACACGAGGTCGACATTATAATCGCTATAAAGCATGAACGGCATTTGTTGATCGGTCACCAGAATCTCGGCGTCTTTCGGAATATGCCGCTCGTCGAGGTACACAATCGCTGCACGCACCCAGTCGGTATCGTAAATTTTCGTATCGCCGACGCCGCTCGTGAAACCGACGATCCCAAAAAAAGAAACGAGCAAAACGAGGAGCGGAACCGCTGCATTGGCGAGGCGCCACCTGCGGTATGTCCATGCTCTCTGCTTGATAAAATTATATAGCCAGCAGGCAAAGAGGAGGCACATGACCGCATTGAGCTCTAAAAATATCCGGTACCCGTGCGATTCGCCTGGGGTTACGATCGGCTTGAGGGTAAAGATGGTGAGCGTAAAGAGGATAAGATAATTTACCGAAGAAAATCGATACAAGTTAAAACGAACAAGCTGGGGCATAAAATACTTCACGAAAAAATATGCAAAAACGACAATCGCGATAACGAACAGCCACACTACGTTTGTTGTCGTGCCCGAGAACGTATCGAAAACGGTCCAAAATTCCACGAGTACGAGCCAAGGAATCGCGAGCAGTACCGGGATGAAAACCGTCGCGAGCACTTTCGGAGTCGCAAGTATACGGACGCCCCCCGAATGGTAGACGTGCACGAGGATAAAAAATATGCCTACGGCTATCGACGCGACGATGTGCGTATAAAACAGCAGCGTTAACCCAAGTGCACTCAATAGGTAAAAGCGCCACCGCCGCTCCGTAACCGCACGGTAAAAAGCGTACAAACAGAGCAGTGCCAGCAGAACTACCAGAGCGTAGTACCGCGCTTGGCGCGTAAACATGACGCTATACCAGTCCACCGATAAAATAAATGAGGCGATGAGCGCGACTTTTTCATTGAACAGGCGCTTCCCCAACACATAGAGCACGAAGAGTACGGCGGGAAACAGCAAAACGAACGGCAGCCGGGCGTTGAACGTGCTGAACCCGAACACCTTGAGGAACGCCGCCTGGTAGTAGTAGGTGAGCCAGCCCTTGTTGCGCTCATACGTGCTGCCGTAGTAGTTCGTGGACTCGTACGCGTACTTCGGGTCGTCGGACGGGATGTAGCTCGCGTTCTCGTAGATCGGCTTGCCCTCGAAGGTGCTGTTCGGGTACCCGACGTCGAGCACCTGGAGCGCATTGATCGTGGTCTCGGCTTCGTCGTTCCACAGGTACCGGTCTCCGCTCGCCGCGAAACGCAACGCCATGCCTCCCAGGGCGAATAGTACGAGCACAACGACGGTAGTTGATTTCTTCATACGATAGTTGTATGCCTTGCGATGAAAAAAATCAGGTCGCAGCCGGGCAGCTGTAGAGCGTGGTATCCTCCGTAACTTCTAGCGCGGTGCAACCGGCTGCCCGATCGTAGTAATTAAGTTCCTCGAGCGAAATAACGCGCTCGCGGTAAAAAATCTGCGGCCAAAAATTGCGATCGTTGAAAATGAAGTACATCTGCTGCCCGTACGCATCAATGAACTCCTTGCGGATAGGCCACACGAGGTCGACGTTGTAATCCGAATACAGCATGAATGGGAGCTGTTGGTATCCGACGAAAATAGGCGCCGTTTTCGAAATGCCGTGCGCGTCGAGGTACGCGATGGACTGCTCAACCCACTCTGACTCATACATCCCCGGGTCGAGCGGCCGAAACATATTAAAAAAAACTGCGGCAATGACAATGAGCAGCAAGCCCGATCCAGCCCGATACAGTTGCGGGCCCTTCCAGAGTTTATGGCGGAACAAGGCAAAGAGCGCGTACGAAAAAAGCAGGCAGAAGAGCGGATTGAGCTCGACAAAAAGCCGTGAGGCGATAGATTCCTCCGGCGTTACGAGCGGTTTGACAATTACCACGGCGGCAATCGCCATGAGGATGAAATTTATCGGGCTGAACGTTTTAAAATCGTGCCGTGATGCTGGCGGCAACAGGCGCTTGAGCGCCAAGCCAATGATCAGCAGCGCGACCAGCACAACCGACCACAGTATTTTTCCGCGGTCCCCTTCGACTGTTTCAAATACGTTCCAAAATTTCACCACCACGAGCCACGGTACTGCTGCGGCGAGCGGCACCAGGACGGCAACAATCACCTTTATCGAAAATATCCTTCGGACGGAACGGTGATAATACCCGTGCAACAAAATAAAGAGCAGCAGCATCGCAATGAATGCGGTGACGTGCGTATAAAATAGGAGCGCCAGAGACAATGCGGCGCACAGGTACTGGCCCCAGCCCGATTCCTTCAGCGCACGGTAGAAAAAGTACAGACAGAGCATGCTGACGGCTGCCACCACCGCGTAGTATCGCGCTTGGTACTCGTAGAAAATACTGAAGTAATTGACCGCATGCAGCCCGGCAGCGATGAGCCCGACAGACGTAGTAAACAGGCGCTTTCCGAGGAGATACACGAATACGGCGGTGATGCAGAAAAGCAGCACGAACGGCAGCCGGGCGTTGAACGTGCTGAACCCAAACACCTTGAGGAACGCCGCCTGGTAATAGTAGGTGAGCCAGCCCTTGTTGCGCTCATACGTGCTGCCGTAGTAGTTCGTGGACTCGTACGCGTACTTCGGGTCGTCGGACGGGATGTAGCTCGCGTTCTCGTAGATCGGCTTGCCCTCGAAGG